>Ga0160442_100025_pt1 | contig 273963 bp, 223 predicted proteins | sample HID1971M_E1MG_FD_108252 | JGI IMG/M metagenome (GOLD analysis project Ga0160442, IMG submission 108252) | Enriched millipede-associated microbial communities from UW Madison campus, WI, USA - HID1971M_E1 MG | ecosystem: Host-associated > Arthropoda: Insects > Digestive system > Unclassified ... | reverse complement strand
GCTCGCATCCGGACACCGTGCTGATCGGGCCGAACTGCCCCGGCGTGATCACCCCGGGCGAGTGCAAGATCGGCATCATGCCGGCCACATCCACAAGCCGGGCAAGATCGGCATCGTGTCGCGCTCGGGCACCCTGACCTATGAAGCGGTCAAGCAGACCACGGAAGTCGGCCTGGGCCAGTCCACCTGCATCGGCATCGGTGGTGACCCGATCAACGGTCTGAACTTCGTCGACTGCCTGAAGCTGTTCAACGAAGATCCGCAGACCGAAGGCATCATCATGGTCGGCGAAATCGGCGGCGACGCTGAAGAAGCCGGCGCCGAGTACATCAAGAACCACGTGAAGAAGCCGGTCGTCGGCTTCATCGCGGGCGCCTCGGCTCCGGCCGGCAAGCGCATGGGCCACGCCGGTGCGATCGCATCGGGCGGCAAGGGCACCGCCGAAGGCAAGTTCGCCGCCATGGAAGCTGCCGGTGTTGTCACCGTCCGCTCGCCGGGCGACCTGGGCGCTGCCATCGCCAAGCTGGTCAAGTAATCGACCTGCTCGCGTGATGTAAAGAAGGCCGCCTCCGGGCGGCCTTCTGCTTTTCAGGCACTACAATGAGCGTATTGCAACCACAGGCTGGACCCCCATGACGTCGCTCCGCATTGCCCTGGCGCAGTTTGATTTTCCGGTTGGCGCGGTGGCGCAGAACACCGACAACATCATCGCGATGATCGCCGAGGCGCGCGATGAATACGGCGCCGAACTGGTGGTGTTCCCGGAGCTGGCGATCAGCGGCTATCCGCCGGAGGATCTGCTGCTGCGCCCGGGCTTCCTGTACGACTGCCAGCAGGCGCTGGAGCGCATCGCAGCGGCCACCACCGGCATCGCCGCCGTGGTCGGTTGGCCACAGGCCGCCGGTGCGGTGGTCTACAACGCGGCCAGCGTGCTGCGCGATGGCAAGGTCGAACACACCTACCGCAAGCGCGAGCTGCCCAATTACGCGGTGTTCGATGAGCGCCGTTACTTCGATGTCGATCCGGACGGTGGCAGCTGCGTGTTCGAGATGAAGGGCGTGCCGGTCGGCGTGCTGGTCTGCGAGGACCTGTGGTTCGCCGAGCCGCTGGCCGATACCGTCCGTGCCGGCGCGCAGCTGGTGATCGTGCCCAATGCCTCCCCGTACGAGCGTGGCAAGCATGCCCAGCGCGATGCGCTGTTGGCCGAGCGTACCCGTGAGAGCGGGGCGGCGATCGCCTACCTCAATGTGGTGGGCGGCCAGGACGCGTTGGTGTTCGATGGCGCCTCGGTCGTCGCTGACGGCGACGGTACGGTGCATCCGGCCGCGGCGGCCTTCACCGACCAGTGGCTGGTGGTGGATTACGACGCGGATGCGCGCCGCTTCCTCCCGCGCGAGTGGATGGACGATGGCGACGAGAGCATGGATGCGCTGGCCTGGCGTGCGGTGACCCGCGGCATCCAGGATTACTGCCGCAAGAACGGCTTCAAAAAGGTCTGGCTCGGCCTGTCCGGCGGCATCGATTCGGCCCTGGTGCTGGCGATGGCGGTGGACGCGCTGGGCGCGGCCAACGTCACCGCGGTGCGGCTGCCGTCGCGCTACACGGCGGACATGTCCAACGATCTGGCGGCCGAGCAGTGCCGCGCGCTGGGCGTGAAGCTGGAGGCGGTCTCGATCGAACCGGTGTTCGAGGGGCTGATGGCCGCGCTGGGCCCGATGTTCGAGGGGCAGGCGGCCGATGTGACCGAAGAGAACCTGCAGTCGCGCAGCCGTGGCGTGATCCTGATGGCGCTGTCCAACAAGTTCGGCGGGCTGCTGCTGACCACCGGCAACAAGAGCGAGTACGCGGTGGGCTACTCCACCATCTACGGCGACATGTGCGGCGGCTACGCCCCGCTAAAGGACCTGTACAAGACGGAGGTGTTCGGCCTTTCCAAGTGGCGCAATACCGTGGGCGGCGCCCCGGTGATCCCGCCAGCGGTGATTTCCCGCCCGCCCTCGGCCGAACTGCGCGCCAACCAGACTGACCAGGACTCGCTGCCCGCTTATGACGTGCTGGACGGCATCCTGTACCGCTATGTGGACCAGGAGCAGTCGCGCGAGGAGATCGTGGCCGCCGGGTACGCCCCCGAGGTGGTGGACCGTGTGCTGCGCCTGGTGCGCACCAGCGAGTGGAAGCGCCATCAGGCTGCCCCGGGCCCGAAGGTCTCGCGCCGGGCGTTCGGGCGGGAGCGGCGGTACCCGATCAGCAATGGGTACAAGGGGTAGGCGTCGGGCGCTACCGTAATAAAAAAGGCCCCTTTCGGGGCCTTTTCATTACTTGCGGTTCATCGTGGCGTTGCGTTCACCGGTACTGGCGGACTTCTCGCCGGCAAACGGGTTCAGCTTGCGCACCATCCACGGGTACTTCGGCCACTTGCCCTGCAGCCACGGGTGGTCGGGCTGGTTCAGCTCGAGCACGCGGCGGGCATCGTCGGCCAGGGTCTTGTTGCCCAGGTGGGTGTAGGCCTCGCCCAGGGCAGCCACGGCGTCGTACTGGAACGCGCTCTGCGGGTAGTTCTCCAGCAGGAAGTTGGCGCGGCCAGCGGCCGAGACGTACGCCTCGCGGCGCAGGTAGTACAGGGCGTTGTCCAGCTCGTACTGGGCGAACACGTCGCGCAGGGCGATCATCCGCTGGCGCGCATCGGCGGCGTAGCGGCTGTTGGGGTAGCGCTCGGTGACGATGGTGAAGTCGGCATAGGCCTGGCGCGGGCTGGACAGGTCACGGCGGCTCGGGTCCAGCGACCAGACGCGGCGCAGGAAGACCGTGTCGCGATTGCCATTGGCCAGGCCGCGCAGGTAGTACATGTAGGCGATGTTGCGGTGGGTCGGGTAGGTACGGATGAAGCGGTCCACGCTGGACACCGCGTCATCGTGCTTGCCGGCCTTGTACTGCGCGTAGGCGCTTTCGATCATCGCCTGTTCGGTGTACGGGCCATACGGGTATTGGGCCACCAGACGGCGGAAGCTGGCTTCGGCACCGCTCCAGTTCCCCCCTTCCATGAGCTTGTGGCTCTTCTCATAGAGGCTTTCGACCGGCAGACCTTCATCCGGATTCTTGCCCTTGGTACCGCGGTGGCAACCGGTGGCAACGAAGAGCAGCACCAGCATCAGGGCGGCGAGGCGGACGGGCGCGGACAGCATAACGGAGCGTCGGATCATGGGGTCAGGGCGGGACGCGGCTGGAATACGAAGGGTCGATGATAGCCTAGTGGCCTGTCCCGCGACTGAAACTGGTCGCCCGGACCCCAAAATTGTCCCTATTGCGGTGTGCCCCCATGTCCGATACCCCTGCTGATTCCGATTCCCCCCGCCAGGCCATCGTGCCCGATACCGCCGCCGGCCGGCGTTTTGACGCGGTCCTGGCCGAGCTGTTCCCCGAGTTCTCCCGGTCCAAGCTGACCGAGTGGATCAAGTCCGGCGACGTCCTGCTGGACGGCGATACCGTGCGCGGGCGCGACCCGGTGCGCGGCGGCGAGGTGGCCAGCCTGCATGTCGTGCTCGACACCCAGACCCACGCCGAGCCGGAGGACATCCCGCTGGAGGTCCTGTACGAGGACGAGCATGTGTTCGTGATCAACAAGCCGGTCGGCCTGGTGGTCCACCCCGGCGCGGGCAACCCCACCGGCACCCTGGTCAACGCGCTGCTGTTCCGCGATCCGTCGCTGTCGGTGCTGCCGCGTGCGGGCATCGTGCATCGCCTGGACAAGGACACCAGCGGCGTGATGGTCATCGCCCGCACGATCCAGGCGCAGACCGCGCTGGTCGAGCAGTTGTCCGCGCGTGAAGTGCATCGCCAGTACCTGGCCGTGGTGGTCGGTGCGCTGGTCTCCGGCGGCACCGCCACCGCCGGTATCGATCGCCACCCGCGCGACCGCATCCGCATGGCCGTGCGCGAAGACGGCAAGGAAGCGATCACCCATTACCGCCTGCGCGAGCGTTTCCGTGCGCACACCGCGCTGGAATGCCGCCTGGAAACCGGCCGTACCCACCAGATCCGCGTACACATGGCGCACCTGCGGCATCCGATCATCGGCGATCAGCTGTATGGCGGCGCGCTGAAGCTGCCCAAGGGCGCCAGCGAGGAACTGGTGGCCGAACTGCGCGGCTTCAAGCGCCAGGCGCTGCACGCTGAAACGCTGGAGTTCGTGCACCCGATCACGGGCGAGAAGATCACCAACAGCGCGCCGCCGCCGGCCGACATGCAGGCGCTGCTGCACGCCCTGCGCGAAGACAGCAAGCGCTTCGCCGAGCAGGAACGCAACCGCCGCTGATGGACGCCGCCGTGCCCGTGCTGCCCGCCGACTGGCAGGCCCCGAGCGGGGTCCATGCACTGACCACCCTGCGCTTCGGCGCGGGCGGTTCGGTGGCCCCGTTCGATCAGTTCAACATGGGCAACCGGTACGCCGCCGACGGCGATGACCCGGCGCAGGTGCAGCGCAACCGCGATCTGCTCGTGCCCGGGCTGGGCCTGCCCTCGGCGCCGCATTGGCTGCGCCAGGTGCATGGCACCGGCGTGCGTCGCTTCACCGCGCCGCCGACGGCCATCGGCGTGGACGCTGAACCCACCGCCGATGCGGCGGTGACCTCGGTCCCGGGTGTGGTACTGGCCATCCTCACCGCTGACTGCCTGCCGGTGGTTCTCGCCGCGCGCGATGGCAGTGAGGTCGGCGCCGCCCATGCCGGGTGGCGTGGGCTGGCTGACGGCATGCTGGAGGCCACCGTGGCCGCTATGCAGACCCCGGCCGCCCAGCTGCAGGCATGGCTGGGCCCGGCGGCCGGGCCCGCGCTGTATGAGATCGGCGAGGACGTGTTCGAGGCCTTTGTCGAGCGCGACGAGGGCGCCGCCGCAGCCTTCGTGGCGACCCGGCCGGGGCACTGGAAGGTGGACCTGTACGCGCTGGCCCGCCGGCGCCTGCAGTCTGCAGGCCTGGACGCGGCACACATCAGTGGCGGGCAGTACTGCACCCTGGCGGATCCCCAGCGGTTCTACTCGCACCGGCGCGACCGCCGCACCGGGCGCATGGCGACCCTGGCGTGGATCGCGCCCTGACCATAGGACAGGCGGTGAGTGGAGCGGCCGACGCGGTCATCGTCTTCGACGGCGTCTGCGCACTGTGCAGCCGCTGGGTGCGGTTCCTGCTGCGCGTCGACACGCGCGGCCGCTATCGCTTCGCTGCGATGCAGGGCGTGCACGGACGCGCTTTGATGGAGGCGCACGGGCTGGATCCGGAGGATCCGTCCTCGTTCCTGCTGCTCGAGCAGGGGCACGCATGGACGGACACCGATGCGATCCTCCGCGTGCTGACCGGGTTGGGCGGTGCATGGCGTGTGGTCGGCGTGCTGCGCTGGTTGCCCCGCGCGCTGCGTGACCGCGCGTATCGCGCGCTGGCGCGCAACCGGTATCGGTGGTTCGGTCGTCACGGCACGTGTTTTCTACCGACTCCAGAGCAGGCGGCTCGGTTCCTGGACTAAGAAGGGACGCGTTGCCGGCCAGCGGCCGGCACTACCCTTCCAGCGCCTGCAGATACGTCCGCCGCCAATGATTGATGTCGTAGGTGCGCAGGTGCTCCATCATCGCCTGCCAGCGCTCCACGCGCTTTTTCAGCGGCATGGTTGCCGCCGTGGCGATCGCATCGGCCACGCCATCCAGGTCATGCGGATTGACCAGCAGCGCCTGCTTCAACTCATCGGCGGCACCGGCCAGCAGTGACAGCACCAGCACGCCCGGATTCTCGGGGTCCTGCGAGGCGACGTATTCCTTGGCGACCAGGTTCATGCCATCGCGCAGCGGCGTCACCAGTCCCACCGCGGCGGCCCGGTAGAACCCGGTCAGGGTGGCGTGGGTGAAGTTCTGATTGACGTAGCGCAACGGGGTCCAGTCGGGTGCAGCATGACCACCGTTGATGTGGCCGGCGATCTGCTCCAGCTGGCTGCGCAGCTGACGGTACTCGGTGACATCCCCGCGCGAGACCGGGGCGATCTGCAGGTAGGTCAGCGAGCCGTGCTGGTCCGGATGGCGCTCCAGATAGCGCTCGAACCCCTGGAAGCGTTCGGGCAGGCCCTTGGAGTAGTCCAGCCGGTCCACGCCGATCGCCAGCTGACGATTGCGCAGGCTGCCGCGCAGGTCCTTGACCGCCGGCTTGTTCGCCCCCGCCTTGGCCTGGCGAGCAATGAACTCAGTATCGATGCCGATCGGGAAAGCGGCCGCGCGGAAACGTCGGCCACCGGGTGCTTCCAGCTCGCCATCGGGCAATACGCGGCCGCCACCGAACAGGCGCACGTAGGACTGGAAACGATCCGCATCGCGCTGGGTCTGGAAGCCGACCAGATCGTAGGCGTAGAGGCTGGAGAACAGCCGCAGGTGGTCCGGCAGCGCCTGCAGCAGATCGGCCGAGGGCATCGGCACGTGCAGGAAGAAGCCGATCCGGCAGCCGATGCCGCGCTCGCGCAGCAGCGAGGCCAGCGGGATCAGGTGATAGTCGTGGATCCAGACGATGTCGTCCTCGCGCAGCAGCGGCGCGAGCTTCTCGGCGAACAACGCGTTGACGCGGCGATAGGTTTCGCGCGTGGCGCGATCGTAGTCGACCAGGTCCAGCCGGAAGTGCAGCAACGGCCACAGCGTGCGGTTGGCGAAGCCGTTGTAGTAGCCATCCACGTCGCGTTTGTTGAGGTCCATGGTGACGTAGCGGATGTCACCGTCTACCTGCTCGTGCAGCGTGCCGCTGTTGTCGCGGGTGGACTTGCCGCTCCAGCCGAACCACAGCCCGCCACGCTCCTTGAGCGCGGCCAGCAGGCCGACCGCCAGGCCGCCGGCGCGGGATTCACCGGGAACGGCGACCCGGTTGGAGACGACGACCAGGCGGCTCATGAGGCCTCCTGCCAGCTGCGCGACAGGCGCATGGCGGCGGTGATCAGGCCCACGTGCGAATAGGTCTGCGGGAAGTTGCCCCATGCCTCGCCGTTGTCGAACGCCAGATCCTCGGAGAGCAGGCCCAGGTGGTTGCGGCGCTCCAGCAGCGTTTCGAACATCTCGCGCGCTTCGTCCAGACGGCCGATCGCGGCGAGGGCGTCGATGTACCAGAACGTGCAGATGGTGAAGCTGGTTTCCGGCTCGCCGAAATCATCCGGCGCCACGTAACGGTACAGCGCGTTGCCGTGCTTGAGATCGCGGCCGATCGCCTCGACCGTGGCAACGAAGCGCGCATCCGTGGCTTCGATGAAGCCGATGTCGGCCAGCAGCAGCAACGAGGCGTCCAGGCGGTGCCCGCCGAAGGTGTCGGTGAAGTGGCCGAGTTCTTCGCTCCATGCCTCGCGCATGATGCGGGCATGGATGGTGTCGGCCCGCTCACGCCAGTAGGTGGCGCGGTCATCCAGCTTCAGGCGCACCGCGATCTTGCACAGGCGATCACAGGCTGCCCAGCACATCGCGCTGGTGTAGGTGTGTACCTCCGTGCGGCCGCGGAATTCCCACAGCCCGGCATCGGGTACGTCGTGCAGGGTGAAGGCCTGCTCGCCGAGCGGCTCCAGCCGGGCGAAGGTGTGCGCATCGCCCGGATCCTGCAGGCGGCGATCGAAGAACAGCTGGGTGGAGGCGAGCACCACGCTGCCGTACACATCGTGCTGGCGCTGCACCCAGGCCAGGTTCCCGCGGCGCACCGGGCCCATGCCGCGATAGCCGGACAGCGAGGCGACTTCGGTTTCCTCCAGCTTGGCCTCAAAGCTGATGCCATACAGCGGCTGCAGGCTGCCATCAGCGGTGGCCAGGTTGAAGATGTAGCCCAGGAACTGCTCCATCGTGCGGGTCGCGCCGAGGCGGTTGAGCGTGCGCACCACGAAGGCGGCATCGCGCAGCCAGCAGTAGCGGTAGTCCCAGTTGCGGATGCTGCCGGGCGCTTCCGGGATGGAGGTGGTCATCGCGGCGATGATCGCGCCGCTGTCTTCGTACTGGCACAGCTTGAGCGTGATCGCGCTGCGGATCACCGCGTCCTGCCACTCCAGCGGGATGGACAGATAACGCACCCATTCGCGCCAGTAGTCGCGCGTGCGCTGGAAGGATTCCTGCACGTAGCCACTGAGCGAGCGGTTGAGCGATTCGTCCACGCCGAGCACCAGATGCACGGGATGATTGAGTACGAACGGCAGGCCATCGCGAACGAAACGCAGCGGCACATCGGTGGTCAGGCGCAGCACGTGGTCCGGCAGCACCCAGCGGATGTGATTGCTGCCCCAGGTGGCATCCGGGACGCGGGCGCCCCAGTCGGCCAGCGGGCGTGCGCGCACGATGATGCGCGGGTTGCCCGACAGTGGACGCACCTGGCGGATCAGGCTGACCGGCCGGTAAAAGCGGTCGTTCTGGCGCCACCGCGGCGCGAAGTCGATGATTTCCAGCGCGCCACCGTGCTTGTCACGCAGCACGGTGCGCAGGATGGCGGTGTTGGTCAGGTAGCTCTGTTCGCTGTCGACCATGTCCTCCAGCTCGATGCCGAAGTCGCCGCCGTCCTGTTGATTGGGGCCGAGCAGGGCGCAGAAGGTCGGGTCACCGTCGAAGGTCGGCAGACAGCTCCAGACAACACGCGCGTGCTTGTCGATCAGCGCGCCGAAGCTGCCATTGCCGACTACGCCCAGATTCAGATCGGGTTCGCTCATGATGCAGAAAGTCTCGTGTCATGCCGCGGCGGCACACCGGTGGGGGAGACCTGCGCGCGGCGTCAGGGGGCCTTGGGGATCAAGGCATCAGTAGGCATTCTCGCGAAGCCACGCGTGCACGCTGCGTATGGTGGGCAGGGCGAACACCGCATCGCTGGGCTCGCGTTCACCGACCAGCACGCTCCAGCCATGCAGATCATTGGCGGCGCCGAAGCCGAATTCATCGGTGAGGTCATCGCCGACGAACACCGGCATGCGATCGCGGAACGGGGGCTGCAGCATCAACTGCCGCATCGCACGTCCCTTGTCGCTGCCCTCGGGCAGGAATTCGATGACGTGATCGCCGGGCTGCAGACGGTAGCCGGCGTGGCCGCGGATGTGCCGCTCGGCGAAGGCGCGCACGTCGTCGGCGGCGTGCGGTGCCCCGCGCCAGTGCAGAGCCAGACTGCGGCCTTTGTCCTCGACCAGGACGCCGGGATAGCCATGCGCGAAGCGCATCGCCTGCTGGTGCAGGGCATGCAGCCACTCGCTGGTATCGGCAGACGGATCACTGCTCTGCGCACGCGGCTCGTGGTTGCGCAGCTCATGACCATGCAGGCCGGCGGCGGGCAGGCTCAACGGTGCAAAGAGTTTGTCCAGCTGCGCGAGCGGTCGCCCGCTGATCAGCGCGACAGCACCATCGAGCCGGTCGCTGATACGCCCGATGGCTTCACGCACGTCGGGCAGCAACGCGACCGACTCAGGGTCGTCCGCGAACTCGATAAGGGTGCCATCCACGTCCAGGAACAGCGCACAGGCATCGTCCAGCAGCGGCGGCGGCGGACGTTGGGGGAAGTCGTTGGCCATAGTGGCCAACATGCCAGCGTGGATGTGATTGCCAGGTTAATGGCGCCCACATCCACGCCGCGGCCGGCGCTACCGGTCAGAAGGTATATCGCACGCGGCCGTAGTAGTACGCACCATTGCTGCCGATCGGTGACAGCACGTCGTACGGCAGGTTGCCGAAGTAGTAGATGTCATCGTTGGACAGATCCGAGTAGTTGTCGGTCAGGTTCTGACCGCCCACTGCCACGCTCCACTGTGGGGTGATTTTGTACTCGACCTCGGCATCCAGCTGCCATTCCGCCCCATAGGTCTGGCGCGGGATGTAGCCATCGCCGAAGTTGAACACACGGGTGACGCTGCCATAGCGGCTGAGGCGGCTGGTCAACGACCACTGATCATTGGCCCAGCTGGCCGCCAGCGCGGCGCGCGTGCGCGGGGTGGCATCGGTCAGCGTGTTGGTCTCTTCCACGCCGAACAGCACATAGTCCGGGTCCAAGGCGAGCAGGCCCGGCGGCGTGGCAAGCACGTTCTTCAACGTGGTCTTGGTGTAGGCATAGGTGCCGGTCAGCACCAGCTCGCCGTTGCCCAGCGACTGCCGCCAGTTGCTCACCAGTTCGGCACCGCGGGTGCGGGTATCGGCGGCGTTGACGAAGAAACTGGCGCTCTGCAGGCCGGCCACGCCGAACTGCTGCTGTACATAATCGGTCAGCGCGTCACCGGTGATGCTCTCCGACAGCGCGATGCGGTCATCGATGTCGATCTGGAAGAAGTCCAGCGAGACATCGAAGTGATCGCCGATGCGGCTGGTGAAGCCCAGGCTGGTGTTGAGCGACTTCTCCGGCTTCAGGTCGGTGGCGCCGAGACCGCGCGCGATCGGATTGTTGACCGACAGCACCCGGCCCTGCACCAGTTGGCCGGCCGCGTTGTAGCCGGTGGAGGTTGACTCGTAACCGATCTGCGCCAGTGAGGGCGCGCGGAAGTTGTTGGAGACCGCACCACGCAGCGCGAAGGCCGGAGTGAATTCGTAGCGCAGGCCGAGCTTGCCGGTGAGCTCACCGCCGAAGTCGTCGCTGTGCTCGTAGCGTGCCGCCAGATCGCTGGAGAAATGTTCGCCGAACTGGCTGGACAGGCTGGCATAGGCGCTGGCCACATCGCGCGACAGCGAGGTCGCATCCTGCGGGGTCAGGCCGCCACCGGCCTGCGAGCCGGTCGGGCGATCCGTGAACGGACCCGCGGCATAGCTGCTCGGATCACCGGGGCGGGTTTCGTAGTGGTCGCGGCGCGCTTCCAGGCCCAGGCCCAGGCTGTGGGTGATGCTGTCGCCCTGCGAGAACACGCGGCCGAGATCGAAGTTGGCCACCGTCAGCTCGTTGCGGTAGTCGCCGGTCTTGAACCGGGTCGGGCTGGTCGGGCCGAGCGAGGCGTTGATCGAATTGCGCAGGCGGTAGGTGAACGTGTTGAGGCCGTAATCCAGGCTGGCATCGTAGTTCCACTCGCCCCACTGGCCCTTCGCACCGGCCACGGCCTGCACGTCGCGGTTCTCGCCTTCGGAGATCGGGCGGTAGCCGTTGGGGTAGACCTGCGCCCAGTTGGCGTCGCTGTCCGGGTAACGGAAGTAGTTCGCGCCTTCGCTGTCGCGCTGGTTGAAGGTGGCGAAGCTGTAGAACGTGGAGGTTTCACCGAACGGCAGCTGCGCGTTGTACCAGGCGTTCAGATCCTTGGTCTTGCCGTCGCCGAGTACGTAGTTGCGCTTGCCCTGCAGCGCGAGGTTGGTATCGCTCTGGTCCCACGGCGGGATCTGATCGAGGCCGGCGCGGTTGGTGCCTTCGTGGTTCTTCAGCTCCAGGCCGACGCGCAGGAAACCGCCGTCTTCGCCCAGTGCGGTGCCGACCTTGGCGCTGGCGTAGCTGGTCTGGCCGTCGGTGATGGTGCGGTCGATCGGCTTGAGATCGGTGTGGTTGGCGCCGAAGCTGGCCTCGAATGCGCCGCCTTCCGGGGCGTCATCCAGGATGACGTTGATCACACCGGCCACCGCGTCCGAGCCGTACAGCGCACCGGCGCCATCGCGCAGTACTTCGATGCGCTTGATCGCGCTGACCGGGATCGCGTTGAAATCGACCGGGGTGGTGCCCTTGCCGATCTTGCTGTCGGTGTTGACCAGCGCGCTGCTGTGGCGGCGCTTGCCGTTGACCAGCACCAGCACCTGATCGGGCGAGAGCCCGCGCAGCTGGGCGGCACGGATGTGGTCGGCGCCGCCGGAGTTGGACTGGCGCGGGAAGTTGAACGAGGGCAGCAGCGCCTGCAGCGCGCTGCCCAGTTCGCCGTTGACCACGCCGGCCTTGCGGATGTCCTCAGCGGTGAGCACGTCCACCGGCGAGGTGGATTCCAGTACGGTCCGGTCGATGGCGCGGGTGCCGGTCACGATCACGGTGTCCAATGTCTGGGCGGTGTTCGGCGCGTCCTGCGCAAGTACGTCCTGGGCCAACAGGGGGGAGGAGAGGACGAGCGCGATGGCAAGGCCAAGGCGCGACGCGGACGGACGGGACATACGGACTCCAGCAGGACGACGGGGGGAGGGGGGGAGGAGCGGGCTTGGCGACCAATGGCCGGCACTACCAATCCATCCGGATGAAGCGATATATTATCTTCGCGTGATCGCCCTGTGTGACGCAAGTCCCATCGGGGTGGTTATCAGCAGATAGCCATTGGCGATCTGTACCGGACCCGGATGTCCGGCACGCTCCTCCCCTGCCTGTCCCTGTGTTCCGGAGAGTTGTCCATGTCGTTCCGCGCCATCCTGTTTGCCCTGGTCCTGGCCACCAGCGGCTGTGCCACCGCCGCCCCGACCGCCAAGCCGACCCCGCCCGCCACCGCCACGGCCACCCTGCAGGGCGATGCGGCGCGCCCGGACGCGGCTGCCGGCTGGGTCCGCAGCGAGCTCTACTTCGGTGTGGGGGAGGAAACCGGCGTGGCCGACCGGCCGCAGACCGAAGGCATCACCGACGCGCAGTGGCGCGCCTTCCTCGACAAGGAAGTCACCCCGCGCTTCCCGGACGGCCTGACCGTGTTCGACGCCTACGGCCAGTGGCTGTTCCGCGGTGCGCCCGAGCCGAACCGCCTGCGCACCAAAGTGCTGGTGGTCCTGCACGAGAACACCCCGCAGCGCCGCGCCGACATCGAAGCGATCCGCCTGGCGTGGAAGCAGGCGACCGGGCACCAATCGGTGCTGTGGGCACAGCAGGCGGTTGAAGTATCGTTCTGAGCCAGGGCGCCGCGGTGGCGCTGCACGGAGCGATGATGAAACACAGGGATGCGATGCTGGCCGCGGTGGTGATGGGCCTGGCGGCAACGTGCGCGCACGCGCAGGATGCCGACCAAGCCCGGCTTCAGCTGGAGGTGGCTGCCGGCGTGCAGGTGCAGGCCACGCTGCAGGAAGACGGCGGCATAGCCGTCGTGCTGACCCCCTCGGGCAAGCGCCAGGTGCTGCCGGGGGTGGCCGACGCGGACGGCAACGCGCGTCTGTCTGCCGAGGATGTCGACTTCGACGGGCGGCCGGAGCTGGTCGCGCGCGCCTCGGTGGGCATGGTCAATGAAGCCGTAGCGGTGTATCGCTACGACCCGGCCACGAAGCAGCTGGTGGCATTGGAGCCGATCTCCACCGAAGGCGCGCAATGCGGTGGTCTGATGGGCCTGACCGTGGATGCAACCACGCGCACCCTGAGCAGCAGCTGCCGCGGTGGCCCGATGTGGTACGTGGACCAGTACCGTTACGACGGCGGTCGCCTGTACCTGTACCGCGCAGAACGTCTGTTGATGCTCGACGATGTGCTGGAGCCATACGTGTTCATCAAGCAGACCGCCGACAGCGGTCCCTTGGCGGTCTGGAGCACCTTCGATCCTGCCGGCAAGGTACTTCAGACGGCCATCGGCGATGGGCTGGAAACGCCGCGCGCCGGCGCGCCGCTGATGCCCATATCCGGCCATGTGATGGTGGCGCGGCTGCCCTTGTACAGCCGCCCCGGTGATGCCACGACCAAACGCTACCTGGTGCGCGATGACCGCGTGGAACTGCTGGATGAGCGCGACGGCTGGGTGCAGGTGCGCTATGACAATCCCACGCGCGGCGCGGTGCTGGGCTGGGTGAACACGCAGCCGTGATCGCGCGCTGCCACGGGTAAACCCACATGGGTGTCACTTGCCCGGGACTAGGCTGACGCTTCCCCCTCGTCGTGGAAGCATGTCATGAGCAAGCGCGTTGCCGAGATCGTGGTTGAAACCCTGCAGGCCGCCGGTGTCCGTCACTGTTACGGCATCGTCGGCGATACCCTCAACTACGTCACCGATGCCATCCACCACAGCGAGATCGAGTGGGTGCACATGCGGCATGAGGAAGTGGCCGCGTTTGCTGCCGGTGCCGAGTCGTTGATCAGCGGGCAGCTCACCGCCTGCGCCGGCTCGTGCGGTCCCGGTGGGCTGCACTTCATCAACGGCGTGTTCGAGACCAACCGCAACCGCGCGCCGATGGTGTTGATCGCCAGCCAGGTAGTCACCGCCGAGCTGGGCATGGAGTTCCCGCAGGAAGTCGATTTCAAGGCGGTGTACGGCAGCTGCAGCGTGTTCTGCGAACAGGTCCAGAGCGCCGAGCAGGCGCGCCGCGTGGTGACCCTTGCCTGCCAGGCCGCCATCAGCCGCCGCGGGGTGGCGGTGGTGATCCTGCCGGCCGATATCAGCGAAGCCGAGGTCAAGCACGATGTGCCGTTCTCGGTGCACTACACCCAGCCGGTGCTGCGCCCCTCGGACGACGAACTGCAGCGCATCGCCGCGCTGATCGGCGAGGGCAAGCGGATCGGCATCTACGCCGGTGCCGGCTGCGAGCATGCGCACGATGCACTGGTCGCACTCGGTGCCAGGCTCAAGGCACCGATCGCGCATACCTCGCGTGCGAAGGATTTCGTGGAGTACGACAACCCGTACAACATGGGCATGACCGGCATCTTCGGCATCGAATCCGGGTATCACACGCTGATGGCCTGCGACACGCTGCTGCTGCTCGGCGCGGACTTCGCGTGGGGCCAGTACTACCCGGACAAGGCCACGCTGATCCAGGTGGATCGCGATGGCAGCCATCTTGGCCGCCGGCATCCCGTGAACCTTGGCGTGGTGGGTGACATCGGCCCGACCTTGGAGGCGCTGCTGCCGTTGCTGCCCGAGCGCGAGGACCGCAGCTTCCTGGACGAATGCCTGGAGCACCGTGAGAAGGCGCTCGCCACGCGCGCCAAGGAAGAGCAGCCGGGCGAGGGTGAGCTGATCCACCCGCAGCACCTGACCGCGCTGATCGACCGCCACGCCGCCGACGATGCGCTGTTCACCGCTGACGGCGGCTCGCCGATGGTCTGGATCCTGCGCCATATCCGCGTCAACGGCCGCCGCCGCACGCTGACCAGCCTGCTGCACGGCACGATGGCCAACGCGATGCCGCAGGCGCTGGGCCTGCAGAAGGCCTATCCGGGCCGGCAGGTGATCTCGCTGTCCGGTGACGGCGGCCTGGCGATGCTGCTCGGCGACCTGCTCACCGCCGTGCAGGAGAACCTGCCGATCAAGGTGGTGGTCTACAACAACAGCTCGCTGAACTTCGTGGAGCTGGAGCAGAAGGTCGAGGGCCTGCTGGACAACTACACCGACCTGAAGAACCCCGATTTCGGCCGGCTGGCCGAGGTGATCGGCTTCTACGGGCGCACGGTTACCCGCTCGGACGACCTGGAGCAGGCCGTGCAGGACATCCTGGCCCATCCCGGCCCGGCCCTGCTGGACGTGCACACCAGCCCGACCGAGCTGGTGATGCCCCCGCAGGTGGAGGCCAAGCAGGTGGCCGGCACCGCCCTGTACGCGGCCAAGGCGCTGCTCAGCGGGCGGGTCGGGGATGTGCGGGACCTGCTGGCGAACAATTTCCTCAACAAGCCCTGATCCCCACGCGATCCATCGGCGGGCGTCTGTCGGTGTTCCATTCATGCGCCTGTTACTGGGGGCGGGGAGGCCCTACCATCGGCTACCCCCTCCCCACGACCGCCCTGCGCATGTCCACCACTGCTCCCGTCCCCTCCGGACGTCCCCGCTGGTTCGTTCCCGGCGATCTCAACGGTTTCTTCGGCCTGGTGGTCGACAATCTGTCGATCCTCGGCTTCATCGCGATGGCGCTGGTCGGCATCTTCCAGTTCCCGGCCGATGTGGTGTTCGGCCGCATGTTCCCGGGTACGGCCTTCGGCGTGCTGGTCGGCAACGTGCTCTACACCTGGATGGCCCGGCGCCTGGCTGCGCGTACCGGGCGTGACGATGTCACCGCGATGCCGCTCGGCCTGGATGCACCGACCAGCATCGGCATGGCGCTGCTGGTGCTCGGCCCGGCCTTCCTCGCCTTCAAGGGGCAGGGACTGGCCCCGCACGATTCCGCCATTGCGACCTGGCAGCTGGGCATGGCCTCGCTGGTGATCATGGGCGTGCTGAAGGTGATCCTCTCGTTCTTCGGCGAGGCGGTCACCCGCGCGCTGCCGCGTGCCTCGCTGCTGGGCTCCATCGCCGGTATCGCGATCGTGCTGATGGGCTTCCTGCCGCTGCTGGAAACGCTGCGCTCGCCGATCGTGGGCTTCGTCACGCTGGGCCTGCTGCTGTACGTGCTGATCGCCAAGCGCAAGCTGCCGATCCGCGCGCCCGGCGTGCTGGTCGCGTTCGTGTTCGGCACGATCCTGTATTACGGCCTCGGGCTTGCCGGGCTGGGCGCACCGGGCTTCAAGGTGCCCGAGTGGGTGCCGCCGCAGGTGGTACTGCCGTGGCCGACGCTGGGCTTCATCGACGGCCTGCCGACCGCGATCACCTACCTGCCGCTGCTGCTGCCGTTCGGCCTGCTGATGGTGGTGGGCGGCATCAACGTCTCCGAGAGCGCGCGCGCGGCCGGTGACGATTACCGCACCCGCGACATCCTGCTGGTGGAGGCCATCGCCACGCTGGTGGCCGGCTTCTGCGGCGGTGTGGCGCAGACCACCCCGTACATCGGCCAGCCGGCGTACAAGCACATGGGCGCGCGCAGCGGTTACACGCTGCTGACCGGCCTGTTCGTCGGCATCGGCGGTATGCTGGGCGTGATCTCCGGGCTGGTGCAGTGGCTGCCGCTGGCCGTGCTGGCCCCGATCATCGTGTACGTGGCGATCGACATCACCACCCAGGCCTTCCAGGCCACGCCGCGCGAACATGCCGGCGCGATGGTGCTCGGTTTCCTGCCCTCGGTGGCCTACCTGCTGGCGATCAAGGCGCCGGGCTGGATCGCGCCGGAGCAGCTGGTCGCGTTGACCACCACCCTGGATGGGCATGGCCTGCCGGAGCTGGCGGTGATCTTCACCCTGGGCAATGGCTTCATCATCACCTCGATGCTGTGGATCGCGGCGGTGGTGGCGATGATCGACGGGAAGCTGCTGCGCGCCTCCGGGTTCCTGCTGGTGGCGGCCGCGCTGACGCTGTTCGGCCTGATCCACTCGGTGGACCCGCGCGGTGGCATCTACCTGCCGTGGCAGCTGGAAGGCCTGCCGAAGATCATCAGCTGGCAGTTCACCGGCGCGTATGTGGCGCTGGCCGGGTTGCTGGCGCTGCTCTCGCTGCAGAAGCAGCCTGGAGAGCGTACGTAACGCCCCGGTAGTGCCGGCCGTTGGCCGGCTGCTTTTCCCTGCGCTCACGACCAACGGTCGTGAGCTACCGCCGCATGCGGCGTTACCGCCGCATGCATCGCTAACCCCGGCGAGGCATCATTGCTCGCCATCCAGCTCCGGGTAATGCCGGAAGATGCCGTTGGTGTTGAAGGGCAGGCGCCGTTCGGAGGCGAGGTAGGCCGCGATGTTGGGCCGGGTTTCCACCCGGTCCTTCAATGCACGCAGTTGCGGCAGTGTGGGCCACAGCGCCTGCATGCGGCGCGGGAACATGTAGTCCAGCCCGCTGAGCAGCTGGAACAGCGACAGATCCACATACGAATGCTCGCGCAGCGGATGCCGCCCGCCGTTGTGCTTGAGCACACTCTCGAAATACCCCAGGAACTTGGGCATGCGTTCGGCCCGCATCGACTCGGCGCGCGCCTTGGCTTCGTGCTTCTGATCCTCGTAGTACTTCGACGCAGCGATGGGGTGATGGGTGTCGTGCACCTCGGCGACCAGATCGGCGATGGTCAATTGCAGCTGCAGCGCCTGTTGCCGCCGTGAGCTGGCATCGGGCACCAGACCGAGCGTCGGTCCCAGATGGTCCAGGATCGCGCCGACCTGGGCGATGACCTGCTTGCCCGTGCGCAGGAACGGCGGAGCGAACGGCTGCAGACCCTCGACCTTACCGTCCAGGTAGGGCTGCATCACGGCATCGCCGTGCACCCGCGCCATATCGGTGTAGCCAGCGCCGGCATCCTCAAGCGCGAGGCGGACAAACTCGCCGCGCCTTTGGATGCCGGTCCAGTAATACAGTTCGTAATGCATGCAGCCACTCCGTGCGTCATCTGCACCCAGCATTGCCCACGCCCGGGGAAGCAGGCGTGAGCGCAGCGTGGTTCCCGTGCTAGGGTCGAGCGGGGCGGTTGATGGGAGTACGCGATGCGGAGGTGGGTACTGGGCATGTGCGTGGCGGCGTTGCCGGCCACGGCAGCGGCCGATCCGGTGGCGCTGCACGATGGGTTCGGCTACAGCGACGCGGTACTGCGTGCGGAGTTGACCACGCTGCGCGACATGAGCCGCGCACCCGGTCCGCGTCGTCACCTGGGCGCGGCGGGGTATCACCGCGTCCGTGGCGAGCTGGCCGCGTCCAACCGTGCAGCACGCCAGTGCCTGGAGGAGACGCGGGATGCACCCCCTGCGCTGCAGGGGCTGGCGTTTCTGTGCGAATCCACCCTCGCCGGTAATGCGCTGATCGAGGGCGATATCGCCGGATGGGCGAGCCTGATGCTGCGCGTGCGCGAGGACTACCAGCGCACCATCGTGCCAATGCTCAGGGCCGGCGATGAAGTACCCGATGTCACCCGGCCGGCGTTCGCGTCCTTCACCACCTGGCCGCGCAGCGCGGTGCCTGCGCCCGCGCGGGCGCAGGATGTGGCGGTGCCGATCCAGTTCAGCAATGAGCTGCCCTCGGTGACGCTTACCCTGCATGGCACGCGCGACGGCGCGGCGGTCGCCCGGGAGGCGTCCTTCATCGTCGATACCGGCGCCCCGCGCTCGCACATCAGCCGCGCGCTGGCCGAGTCGCTCGGCCTGCCGGTCACGGAGAACTTCGTGGTCTCGCGCATCGTCGCCGGCGACATCCAGCAGGCGGGCCTGGCGGCGCCGATCGACATCGAGCTGGGCGGACAGCGCGTGCGCGATGTGTCGTTCAACAGCGAACCCGCGCGCGAGCTCAACCTGATCGGGCTGGATGTGCTTCGCGCGCTCGGGCGGATCCGCCTCTCACGTGAAACGCTGACCCTGCTGGGGACAGCGTCGCCGGCTGCCTGCACGCGGCGGACGGCGGTGACCTCTTCGCTGTGGGGACCGTTCCAGCAACAGCGGTTTCCCATCCGTGGCCAGGACAACAACCTGATGCTGGTCGATACCGGCTTCAACGGGGCCTTCCAGATGCGCGGCGCGCCACGCGCGTCGGTGCCCGCTGCCGCGATCCAGCGCAAGAACGTCATCACCACCCGCGGGGCGGAGGACATCGAGTACGCCCAGGCCAATACCCCTCTGCAGCTGACCGATACGGTGACCCGCATTCCGGTGGATGTGGCCTTTCAGCCGCCCGACCTGTTTCCCTCGTCCTGGCGGATCGGCTACGGGGTCACCGGCGGCCATGACGTGTTTCTCGACCTGCCCGGTGGCCTCGGCTGCCTGGTGCCGCGGCCGGCCGAGCCTGCGTTGCTGGGCGGGCCCCGACCGCCGGATGAAGCCTGAATCGGCATCTCATCCACCCTTGAAACACGCGCGCGTAACCGCATCTCAGGGACAGTGCTGGCACGGCCAGCCCCGTTTACATCGAGGACAAGAACATGCGGATGGACAAGCTCACCTCGCGTTTCCAGCAGGCGCTGGCCGACGCGCAGTCGCTGGCCGTGGGCCGCGACAACAACATCATCGAACCGGTACACGTGTTCAGCGCGCTGCTGGACCAGCAGGGCGGCAGCACGCGCCCGCTGCTGGCCCAGGCCGGCGTCAACGTGCCGGTGCTGCGCGAACGTTTGAATGAAACCCTGGAGGCCCTGCCCAAGGTCTCCGGGCAGGAAGGCAACCTGTCGATCGGCAACGATCTGAACCGGCTGCTCAACAACACCGACAAGCTGGCCCAGCAGCACGGCGATGCCTTCATCGCCAGTGAGTGGTTCGTGCTGGCCGCGGTGGACGATGGCGGCACCCTGGGCATGGCGCTGCGCGCCGCCGGTGCCGACAGGAAGAAGATCGAGACCGCCATCGACAAGGTGCGCGGGGGTGAGACCGTGCAGTCTGAAAATGCCGAAGACCAGCGCCAGGCGCTGGAGAAGTACACCATCGACCTGACCGCGCGTGCCGAGAGCGGCAAGCTGGATCCGGTGATCGGCCGCGATGAGGAAATCCGTCGCACCATCCAGGTCCTGCAGCGCCGCACCAAGAACAATCCGGTGCTGATCGGCGAGCCCGGCGTGGGCAAGACTGCCATCGTGGAAGGCCTGGCCCAGCGCATCATCAACGACGAAGTGCCCGAAGGCCTGCGTGGCAAGCGCGTGCTTTCGCTGGACATGGGCGCGCTGATCGCCGGCGCGAAGTTCCGCGGTGAGTTCGAGGAGCGCCTGAAGGGCGTGCTCAACGACCTGGCCAAGAGCGAGGGGCAGGTGATCCTGTTCATCGACGAGCTGCACACCATGGTTGGTGCAGGCAAGGCCGATGGCGCGATGGACGCGGGCAACATGCTCAAGCCGGCGCTCGCGCGCGGAGAGCTGCACTGCGTCGGTGCGACCACGCTGGACGAGTACCGCAAGTACATCGAGAAGGATGCCGCGCTGGAGCGCCGCTTCCAGAAGGTGCTGGTGGGCGAGCCGAGCGTGGAAGACACCATCGCGATCCTGCGCGGGCTGAAGGAAAAATACGCCGTGCACCATGGCGTGGAAATCACCGACCCGGCGATCGTCGCGGCAGCCACGCTGTCGCACCGTTACATCGCCGACCGCCAGCTGCCCGACAAGGCCATCGACCTGATGGACGAGGCCGCCTCGCGCATCCGCATGGAGATCGACTCCAAGCCGGAAGAACTGGATCGCCTTGAGCGCCGCGTGATCCAGCTCAAGATCCAGCGCGAGATGCTCAAGAAGGAAAAGGACGACGCCTCGCGCCAGCGTCTGGCCGATCTTGAAAACGACATCGATGCGCTGGAGCGTGAGTTCTCCGACCTCAACGAAATCTGGAAGTCGGAGAAGGCCACGCTGCAGGGCGCGACCCGGATCAAGGAGCAGATCGAGCAGGCCAAGCTGGAACTGGAATCGGCCCAGCGCCGCCAGGATTTCGGGCGCATGAGCGAAATCCAGTACGGACAGCTGCCGCAGCTGGAAAAGCAGCTGGCTGCCGCGCAGGAAGTGGAAACCACCGAGTTCAAGCTGGTGCAGGACCGCGTGACCGCCGAGGAGATCGCCGAGGTTGTCTCGCGCTGGACGGGCATTCCGGTCAACCGCATGCTGGAAGGTGAGCGCGACAAGCTGCTGCGCATGGAAGAGGTGCTGCACAACCGCGTGGTCGGCCAGGAAGAGGCGATCAAGGTGGTTTCCGATGCGGTGCGTCGCTCGCGTGCGGGCCTGTCCGACCCGGATCGCCCGAGCGGTTCGTTCCTGTTCCTGGGCCCGACCGGCGTAGGCAAGACCGAGCTGTGCAAATCGCTGGCCGAGTTCCTGTTCGACAGCAGTGACGCGATGATCCGCATCGACATGAGCGAGTTCATGGAGAAGCACAGCGTCGCGCGGCTGATCGGTGCGCCTCCGGGCTATGTGGGTTACGAAGAGGGTGGCTACCTGACCGAAGCAGTGCGTCGCCGCCCGTATTCGCTGATCCTGCTGGACGAGGTGGAGAAGGCGCATCCGGATGTGTTCAACATCCTGCTGCAGGTGCTCGACGACGGCCGCCTGACCGATGGTCAGGGCCGCACGGTGGACTTCCGCAATACCGTCATCGTGATGACCTCCAACCTGGGCTCGCACCAGATCCAGGACATGAGCAGTGATGACAGTCCGGAGGCCTACACGCAGATGAAGGCGGCGGTGATGGGGGTGGTGCAGGCGCACTTCCGCCCGGAATTCATCAACCGCCTGGACGACATCGTCGTGTTCCATCCGCTGGACAAGGTGCAGATCAAGCAGATCGCCCGCATCCAGATGCAGGGGCTGGAAAAGCGCCTGGCCGAGCGTGGCCTGCGCATCGAGGTCAGCGATGCGGCGTTCGAGCTGCTTGGCAATGTGGGCTTCGATCCGGTCTACGGCGCCCGTCCGCTCAAGCGTGCGATCCAGTCGCAGCTGGAGAATCCGCTGGCGCAGAAGATCCTGTCCGGCGAGTTCCTCAACGGCGATGTGATCCGGGTCGATGCGGCCGAGGGCAAGCTGGTGTTCGTGAAGGGCTGAGCCCTGCCCACACCGGCGGCCTGATAACCGTTGGGCCTCACCCCATGCATGTTTGGCATGAACCCCCGCTTCGGCGGGGGTTTTTTGTTCGGTATCGTCGGCATTCACCTGGAGACGATGCGATGTCCGAACACGGCAGTCCCGAATCACAGTGGCGCGCGGAGACCATCGCCGTGCATGGCGGCTACCGGCCCGATCCCACCACCCGCGCGGTGGCGGTGCCGATCTACCAGACCGTGGCCTACGCCTTCGATGACACCCAGCACGGCGCGGACCTGTTCGACCTGAAGGTGCCGGGCAACATCTACACCCGCATCACGAACCCGACCACCGATGTGCTGGAGCAGCGCATCGCCGCGCTCGAAGGTGGCATCGGTGCGCTCGCACTGGCTTCGGGCCAGGCCGCGATCACCTACGCGATCCAGACCATCGCCGAGGCCGGCGACAACATCGTCTCGGCCAGCGCCCTGTACGGCGGCACCTACAACCTGTTCGCGCATACGCTGCCGCAGTTCGGGATCGAAACGCGCTTTGCCGACTATCGCGATCCGCAGGCGTTCGGCGCGCTGATCGATGAGCGCACCAAGGCGGTGTTCGTCGAGTCCATCGGCAACCCGCGCGGCAACATTACCGACATCGAGGCAGTGGCGAAGATCGCACATGCGCATGGCGTGCCGCTGATCGTGGACAACACGGTGGCGACGCCGTACCTGCAGCGCTCGTTCGACTTCGGTGCGGATATCGTGGTGCACTCGTTGACCAAGTACCTCGGCGGTCACGGCACCAGCCTGGGCGGGGCGATCGTGGACTCCGGGCGCTTCCCCTGGGCGGAACACAAGCAGCGCTTCCGCCGCTTGAACGAACCGGACGTGAGCTACCACGGCGTGGTCTACACCGACGCACTCGGGCCCGCCGCCTACATCGGCCGCGCGCGGGTGGTGCCGCTGCGCAATACCGGCGCGGCGATCTCACCGTTCAATTCCTTCCTGATCCTGCAGGGCATCGAGACGCTGGCGCTGCGGCTGGACCGTATCAACGCCAACACGCTGGCGGTGGCGAAACACCTCCAGGGCCATCCCAAGGTCGCCTGGGTCAACTATGCCGCGCTGCCCGATCACCCCGAGCATGCGCTGGTGCAGAAGTACCTGCGTGGCCACGGCTCCGGCGTGCTGACCTTCGGCCTGCCCGGTGGCCGCGCCGCGGGTGCGCGTTTCCTGGACGCGCTGCAGTTGTTCACCCGGCTGGTGAACCTGGGCGATGCCAAATCACTGGCCACGCATCCGGCCTCGACCACGCACCGGCAGCTGGATGCGGCCGAGCTGGAGAAGGCCGGCGTCAGCGAAGACACGGTGCGGTTGTCGGTGGGTATTGAACACATCGATGACCTGCTGGCGGACCTGGAGCAGGCGTTGACCAAGGCGTAGAGGTAGGGCCCACGGCGGCCGGTGCGGGCCGACCGCCGTGGGGTTTTTTGGCGTGTCTGCGCCGGCAGGGTTAGCATCGGCTGACGTTCCTGCAACTGCGCAAGATCGGCCACGCGGCGGCCTTGGGGAGGACGCACGCTGAGCGTCACCAAGAGAGGGAACCCGCCATGCGCCGCATTGCCCAGGTACGCCAGCGCCACGGTATCGACCGCGTCATCGCCCATCTGCAGACTTGCCTGCGTGCTGGCGATCCCTTGCCCGATCTGGAGGCATTGGCCGCGATCGCGCACCAGTCGCCATTCCATTTCCATCGCCTGTACCGCGCGCTGACCGGCGAGACCCCCGGGCGTACCGTGGCGCGCCTGCGCTTGCTGCAGGCGCTGACCCTGCTGGGCCAGACCGACAGCCGCGTCACCGAGGTCGCGCTCAACGTCGGCTTCGAAAGTCCGCAGGCACTGGCCCGGGCCTGTCGCCAGGAACTGGATGCCACGCCCACCCGCCTGCGCGAGGACGCCGCGCTGCGCAGCCACTGGCAGCAGCGGCTGTCACTGCCGGCGGGCGATCACGCGGACGGGACGGTGCCGTTGCAGGTCACGGTGACGACGCTGGCGCCTTTCGATGTGGTAGCGCTGCGCAGGGAAGGGGCCTTCGATGATCTGGATCAGGCCTTCGGCGATATCTTCACCTGGGCGGCGGAGCAGGGCTGGGCCGAGCAGCTGCAGCAGTTGATCGGCATCGCACGGACGGACCACCGCGACGCGCCGGCGCAGAAATGCGTGTTCGATTGCGCAATGGGCTTCGGGCGCACGCTGCAGGCGCTACCGGCTCCGCTGCGTGCGTTGACGCTGGGCGGTGGCACGTATGCCGTGCTGCGCCATGTGGGCAGTTACGCGGGCCTGGAAGCGGCCACTGATGCGCTGCTGCGCGACTGGCTGCCCGACAGTGGCTACACCCTGCGCGATGCGGAGCTGTACTACCACTACCTGGATGACCCGGAAGAGGTGCCAGAGGCGATCCTGCGCGCGGATATCTGCGTGCCGGTGGTGTAGCGGCGCCCTTACACCACCGGGATGCTGTGCTGCTGCCCCATCGTGCGGTACGGCGGGGTGGACATCACCATCTCGGCCAGCGAGTAGGCCAGCTCGCGCTCGGCCATCACCGTGCCATCGGCACCGTGGGCGAGCAGGTGCTTCACCTCGGCGTCGCTGTGCGCGCGCGCCAGCAGGGTCAGGCCGGGATTGAGCGCGCGCAGCTTGGCCAGTGTCTCACCGGCTTCCAGCGGCTGCGGGATGGCCAGCACGGCGATCTTGGCGCGCTCGGGATGCGCCTCGGCCAGCACGCGGTCGGAAGCCGCACTGCCACGGATGCCGGGCAGGCCGGCCGCGTGCGCTTCGGCGACGTGTTCCTTGTTGTCGTCGATGATCATCACCGGTACGCCACGGTCGCGCAGCACCTGCGCCAGCGCGCTGCCGACGCGGCCGTAGCCGATCACGATGGCGTGGTCGTGCAGATCCAGCGACGGGCCCGGCGGCAGTTCCGTCTCCACGGTGGTGGGGGCGGTTTCCTGGTTTTTGAGCAGCCAGCGATCGAGCAGGCCGAACACCAGCGGGTTGAGCATGATCGAGATCAGCGCACCGGCCAGGACCAGTGCCTGCCCGGTTGGCGGCAGGATCTTCAGGGTCACGCCGAGGCCGGCGATGATGAAGGCGAATTCACCGATCTGCGCCAGGCTGGCCGAAATGGTCAGCGCGGTACCGGTCGGGTGGCCGAAGGCACGCACGATCACGAACGCGGCGGCGGACTTGCCGAACATGATGATCGCTGCCGTCGCCAGTACCTGCCACGGGTGCTCGATCAGGATGGCCGGGTTGAACAGCATGCCGACCGAGACGAAGAACAGCACTGCGAACGCATCGCGCAGCGGCAGCGAATCGTTGGCGGCCTTGTGGCTCAGCTCCGATTCGTTGAGCAGCATGCCGGCGAAGAACGCGCCCAGCGCGAAGGACACACCGAACAGCATCGCCGAGCCGAACGCCACGCCCAGCGCGATGGCCAGCACGGCCAGGGTGAACAGCTCGCGCGACCCGGTGCCGGCGATGCGCTCCAGGATCCACGGAATCACCCGGCGCCCGACCACCAGCATCACCGCCACGAACAGGCCCAGCTGCACGAAGGTCCAGCCGATGCTGGCCAGCACGCTGCCCACGGTATGGGTTTCATTGGCCGCATCCGGGCCGAACACGCCGGCCAGCACCGGCATCATCACCAGGGCCAGGACGCACGCCAGGTCTTCCACGATCAGCCAGCCGATGGCGATCTTGCCGCGCGTGGTTTCCAGCAGGCGCCGTTCTTCCATCGCGCGCAGCAGCACCACGGTACTGGCGGTGGCCAGAGAGAAACCGAACACCACGCCGTAGATCACCGGCCAGCCCATCAGCGCGGCCAGCCCCCAGCCGAGCAGGGTGGCGACCAGGATCTGGCCGATCGCACCCGGGATGGCGATCGCTTTGACCTCCATCAGGTCTTTGAGCGAGAAATGCAGACCGACCCCGAACATCAGCAGCATCACGCCGATTTCGGCCAGCTGGTTGGCCAGCGCCTGGTCGGCAACGAAGCCCGGGGTGAACGGACCTACGCAGATGCCTGCAATCAGATAACCGACGAGCGGAGACAAACGCAGCTTGTTGGCCAGCGCGCCGAGTATGAAGGCGAGCCCCAGGCCAACGGCAACGATGTTGATCAGGTCGGTGTCATGGTGCATCGGGGCTCGCAGAAATAGGGGATGCCCCGATTTTCACCGATGCGGCCGGTCCGGGCAAACATCGGCGACCGCATTGCTGCTATGTCCCCGTGGGCAGGTCATGTGCTGTCCGGGACAGCGCGCGTGTTGATCGGTGAATGCGCGGAATCCGGTTTCCTGCCGCCAGAATGCACATGCCCCGGCGAACCGGGGCATGTGTGTTTGTCAGGCAGATTTATTTACCACTTGTAGGTCACGCGTCCGTACACGTACGCGCCATTGAACCCGTACGGCGAGTAGTTGCTGTACGGCAGCATGCCCCAGGTGGAGTTCTGCAGGTCCACGGTGCGGTCCGGATACTGATCCAGGAGGTTGTCCGCGCCCAGGGTGAGGGTCCAGTTCTCGCTCGGCTTGTAGCTGGCCGAGGCATCGAGCACCCACGAGGCGTCGTAGGTCTGGTCGCGCAGGGCGGTGGCCGAGTTGCGCACGGTGAACGAACCGTAGCGGGTGGCGGCCAGGTTCAGGTCCCAATGGTCCGTGCGCCAGGTGCCGCTGAGGATGGCCTTGTCACGGGGGTAGCTGTCCTCGATACGGCCGATCTCATCACGCCCGATCAGCGACTGGGTGATGCCCAGCGCGCCGAACACCGCGGGTGAGCCGATGAACTTCTTCACCTCGGTCTCGTTGTAGCTGTAGGCGGCGGTCAGCTCCAGCGAGCTGGCGGCGAAGGGGATCGTGTAACTGGAGACCGCATCCACACCGCGGGTGCGGGTGTCCACGCCGTTGGTGAAGTAGGAGAACGCGGTGACGCCCGGCAGCCCCAGCCCGGACAGCAGCGAATTGGCGGCGGCATTGGTGGTGATGTTGGTCGACAACACGATGCGGTCGTCGATGTCGATCTGGTACGCATCCACGGTCAGGTAGAGGCGATCCACCGGCTGCAGCACCAGGCCCAGGCTGTAGGAGGTCGAGCTTTCGGCCTTCAGCGGGCTGGCACCCAGCGCCTGCGCGGCGGGGCTGGTGGTCGGGAAGGTGCCACGTTCGACGAACACGCCGTTGACGATCGTGCTGGTGACCGCCTGGTAGCTCTGCTGGGCCAGCGACGGGGCGCGGAAGCCGCTCGACGCCGTGGCGCGCAGGGCGACCTTGTCGGTGAAGGCATAGCGCGCGGAGAGCTTGCCGGAGAACTTGTCGCCGAAGTCCGAGTAATCCTCATAGCGGCCGGTCACACCGGCGGAGAACTTGTTGGTGAGGTCGGCTTCCAGGCCGGCATAGACGGCGTAGTTGTCGCGGTCGGCATCCACCGCGTTGAGCGGGGTGAAGCCGCCGAAGCCCTGCGCACCGCTGCCGGTATAGGAGTTCAGTTCACCTGCGGACTGCTCCCACTTTTCCTTGCGGTATTCACCGCCGAAGGACAGCGTGACCGGGTAGGCCAGGCCCCAGTCCAGGGTCTTGGTCACGTCGGCATTGACGATGTTCTGGGTGTACTCCAGCGCACCATCGTAGAACGAGCGCGGGCTGTTCACGCCGAGCGCGTAGTTGATGCTGTTACGGGTGTGGAAATCGATCTTGTTGGCGCCGTAGTTGTAGCTGACGTCCCAGTTCCAGCCGCTGTCCGTATCGCCCTTGACCCCGGCGACCAGCGAGCGATCCTTGGAATACTGATTGATCTCCGGCACGAAGCCGTCCGGGTAGGTCTGCGCCAGCAGCGCGCCCTGGCTGAGGTGGTTGCGCGAGCGGTAGAACGCGAACGAGGTGATGTCGCGGTTGCTGGCGATCGCGGTGGCATAAGCCGAGACGTGGTCGCTGAACTGGAAGCTGGCATTGGCCGAGGCCGCAGTGGCATCCACCTGCGGGTCACCGACCACGAAGGTGGTCTGGCCGATGTTGGGGAAGTTGACCGTGTTCGGCGTTGTGCCCTGGTAGGGCCCGGCGCGGTTGCTTTCGTCCTGCTGGACGATCTGGCCGGCCACATGCACGCTGCCGCGGCCGTCGGCGAAGCCGATGCCGGTGTCGCCGGAGAGCTGGTACTTGTTGCCGTCACCGGCCGAGTACTGGCCGGCATCCAGCGCCAGGCTGCCGCCGGAGGCGGACCCCTTGAGCACGATGTTGATCACACCGGCGATGGCATCCGAGCCGTACTGCGCCGAGGCGCCGTCGCGCAGCACCTCCACGCGTTCGATCGAGGCGATCGGGATCGCGTTGATGTCCACTGCCGACGAGCCGCGGCCGATGCTGCCGTTGACGTTGATCTGCGCGGAGGTGTGGCGGCGCTTGCCGTTGACCAGCACCAGCACCTGGTCCGGGGAGAGGCCGCGCAGCTGCGCCGGGCGGATGCCGCTGGTGCCGTCGGTCAATGCCGGGCGCGGGAAGTTCAGCGAGGGCAGGGCGCGGGCCAGTGCGGTGGCCAGCTCGGTGGTGCCGGTGGACTGCAGTGCCTCGGGGGTGATGATGTCGATCGGCGACTGCGACTCGGCCACGGTGCGGTCGGCCACGCGGGTGCCGGTGACGATGATGGTGTCCAGGGTGTTGGCCGCGGTGCGGGCAGGGGCGTCCTGGGCGGTGGCGGCGAAGCTGGACATACCGAGCGCGACAGCTACGGCGGCGGCGAGCGTACTGGTCTTGCGGTTCATCAGGATGTGGCTCCGGTAGTGACGGTGCTGCACCAAAGCGACATGACGACATCGAGGATCGGGTCAGCGAAGGCGGTTGTTGCGGTGCGCAATAGACGAATTAACGGGATATTCATCGCTTGTCAAATTTTCACCATGTTCGTAAAAAACGTTGCAGCAGCAACCATTTACGTGCGGCGATCGATCCGACAGGAGGGTCCCGGGGAAGCGCAGGCGGGGTCGTGGGAGAGAGGAACGAGACCCGCCGCGCATCCCGGGGCGCGTCAAGTATTCGTTAACGCTAGAATTACGTCGCAGGAAAGGTGCTCACCAGCACATTCCATTCCGTTATATGGACCCCCAAGATGATCTCCCTTCGTAACTTCGCCTTGCGCCGTGGCGAGCGGCTGCTGTTGTCCAACGTCGACCTGACCCTGCACGCGGGGTACCGCGTCGGCGTGGTCGGCCGCAATGGCGCCGGCAAGTCCAGCCTGTTCGCGGCCGTGAAGGGCGAGCTGGAGGCGGACAAGGGCGACGTCGATCTGCCCGGCAAGATCCGCATCGCCAGCGTGGCCCAGGAAACCCCGTCGCTGCCCGACCCGGCGCTGCAGTTCGTGCTGGAGGGCGACACCGAGGTGGCCGCCGTGATGCGCGAAGAGGCCGCGGCCGCGGCGCGCGAGGACTGGGAAGCGGTTGCCACCGCGCACCAGCGGATGGCCGAGATCGGCGCCTACGACGCCGAGGCGCGCGCGGGCAAGCTTCTGCACGGCCTGGGCTTCCCGGCCGAGACGCACTCGCGCGCGGTGTCCTCGTTCTCCGGCGGCTGGCGTGTGCGCCTGAACCTGGCCCGCGCACTGATGATGCCCAGCGATCTGCTGCTGCTCGACGAACCAACCAACCACCTGGATCTGGACGCCGTGTTCTGGCTGGAACAGTGGCTGCTCAAGTACCCGGGCACCCTGCTGCTGATCTCGCATGACCGCGAGTTCCTGGACAACGTGGCCACCCACACCCTGCATCTGCACGGGGGCGGCGCCAAGCTGTACGTCGGCGGCTATACCGATTTCGAGCGCCAGCGCGCCGAACAGCTGCGCCAGCAGCAGCTCGCCCACGAAAAGGAACAGGCCGAGCGCGCGCATCTGCAGAGCTTCATCGATCGCTTCAAGGCGCAGGCCAGCAAGGCCGCGCAGGCGCAGAGCCGCATGAAGCGCCTGGCCAAGCTGGCCGGCACCGAAGCGGTGCGCGCCGAGCGCGAGTTCCGCATCGAGTTCGCGCCGCCGGCCAAACTGCCGTTCTCGCTGATCCGCCTGAACCATGTCGAGGCCGGTTACGGCGCCGATGCGGTGATCCTGCACAACGTGGGCTTCGGTCTGGAAGCGGGCCAGCGCATCGGCCTGCTCGGCCCGAACGGTGCCGGTAAAACCACCCTGGTGAAGACCCTGGTGGGCGAGCTGGACCCGATCAGTGGCGAGCGTGCCGCGCATCCGGACCTGCGCATCGGGTACTTCGCCCAGCACACGGTGGAGTCGCTGCACGAAGGGCAGTCACCGATGGAGCACTTCCGCGACCTGGCCCCGGACGCACCGAACCAGTCCTTCCGCGATTTCCTCGGCAAGTGGAACTTCGCCGGCGACCGCGCGTTTGAACCGGTGGACGGCTTCTCCGGTGGCGAACGCGCGCGGCTGGCCCTGGCGTTGATCGCCTACCAGCAGCCGAACGTGCTGCTGCTCGACGAACCGACCAACCACTTGGACCTGGAAATGCGCGAAGCGCTGGCTGAAGCACTGGCCGACTTCGAAGGCGCGATCGTGATGGTCTCGCATGACCGCCATCTGATCGGGCTGGTCTGCGACACGTTCTGGCGTGTGGCCGATGGCGTGGTCGAGCCGTTCGACGGCGATCTGGATGCCTACGCCGCCTGGCTGCGTTCGCGTCCGGCCGCACAGGGCACCAAGCAGAAGATGGCCGCGGCAGCGCCTGAGCCGGCACCGCCGACCGCGCCGCTGCCCGCGCGCAAGCCGGCCAACCCGCATAAGCTGGCCGCCGCCGAAGCCAAGGTGGGCGAACTGGAAGCGCTGCTGGCCGATCTGGACCGCCAGTTGGCCGACCCGAAGAACTACGCCGATGCGACCCGCATGGCCGTGCTCGGCCGTGACCGCGAAGCGACCGCCACCCTGCTCAGCAAGGCCGAGCAGACGTGGATGGAATTGCTGGACGCCTGATCGGGGCGGGCGATGCGGCACGCTGGTACGTGCCGCATCCCGTGTAGATCCACGCCATGCGTGGGTTTACCGCGCTTCCAACCATTCCCGGAACCGCCGCGCCGCGTCGCTTTCGGCGCGCGAGCGCAGCCGCGTCAGCCAATACCTGCCCAGGTCCAGCGTCTGCGCAAAAGGCTGGATCAAGCGCCCCTGGGCCAGATCCTGCTCGAACATCTTCAACGGCAACAGCGCCACGCCCGCACCTGCGGCGGCGGCACTGGCCAGCGTCAGGGATGAATCGAACACCGGCCCACGCGCGTCCAGTTCCGGTACGCCAGCGGCCTGCAGCCAGCGTGGCCATTCGTCGCTGCGGTAGGAGCGCAGCAACGCCACGTTGGCCAGATCGCGCGGCTGCCGCAGCGTACGTGCCAGCGCCGGCGCGCACAGCGGCGCAAAGGGGGCATCCAGTACGGCGTCGCTGATCTGCCCCTGCCAGTCGCCATCGCCGAACCGGATCGCCAGGTCCAGCCCTTCACCGGCGAGATCGATGCGGTTGTTGTGGGTCTGCAGGCGCAGTTCGATATCCGGATGGCGCGCGCTGAAATCGCCCAGACGTGGCAGCAGCCAGCCGGTGGCGAAGGTGCCGACCACCCCCACGCTCAGCACCTCGCGGAAGTGCCCGCCGACGAACCGGTCCAGGCTGACCGCGATGCGGTCAAAGGCCTCGTTGAGCACCGGATACAGACGGGCCCCTTCATCGGTCAGGGCGACCCCGCGCGGTAACCGGGTGAATAGCGACACGCCCAGCCGGTCCTCCAGTGCCCGGATCTGATGGCTCAGCGCGGCCTGGCTGACGCACAGCTCCAGCGCCGCGCGGGTGAAGTTCTGGTGCCGTGCGGCGGCCTCGAAGGCACGCAGGGCATTGAGCGGCAGCTGGGGGCGGAGCATGGGTCGAGCCGTGAGCAGGGATGATGCATCTTCGCATTCCCCGGCCAGGGGCAGCGCAATGGAGGCCGGGTACGACAGCGTCATCAGGGGTGCTGCGAACGGTGCCAGCTTTGGGTATTAGATGAAGTAATGGCTCCTGCTGAAAAACGTCGCTGGTGGAAGCACGGCCTGGTGCCAATACTCGGGCCTTCGCCAAGGAGAACCTGCATGATCGCTCGACGACAGTTCCTGCAATGGACCGGCGCGGCCGCCGCGTCTGCGCTGGCCGCCACCGCCTTCGCCAAGACGCCGCTGCCCGCGCCGAAATCCGCCGTCGCGGCGAAGGACTTTGCGGCGCTGGAAGCGGCCAGCGGCGGCCGCCTGGGCGTAACGCTGCTCAACACCGGCACCGGCTGGCGCACCGGCAACCGGCAGGACGAACGCTTCCCGATGTGCAGCACGTTCAAGTTCGTGTTGTCCGCTGCGGTGCTGCATCTGGCCGACCAGGGCAGGCTCTCGCTGGATCAGCGCGTGGCCGTGCGCCAGCAGGACATGCTCTCGCATGCGCCGGTGACCACGCGGCACATCGGCAAGGACGTCACCGTGCGCGACCTGTGCCGGGCGACCATGATCACCAGCGACAATCCCGCCGCGAACCTGTTGCTGGGCGTGGTCGGTGGGCCGGCCGGCGTGACCGCGTTCCTGCGTGCCAACGGCGATGCGGTGACCCGTAACGATCGCCTCGAGCCGGAGATGAACCGCTTCGCCCCGGGCGATCCGCGCGATACCACCAGCCCGGCCGCGATGGCCGCCAGCCTGCAGCGCTTCGTGCTCGGTGACGTCCTCAAGCCTGCCTCGAAACAGCAGCTGGCCGACTGGCTGATCGACAACGAAACCGGCGATACACGGCTGCGCGCCGGATTGTCCAAGGCGTGGCGGGTGGGTGACAAGACCGGCAGCAATGGCGAGGACACCACCAATGACATCGCCCTGTTGTGGCCGCTCGCCGGCGGTGCCCCGTGGGTGCTGACCAGCTACCTGCAGGGCGCGACGGTGGATGATGCCGGCCGCAACGACGTGCTGCGGCAGGTGGCGGTGATCGCCGAAGGCATCATGCAGAAAGCCGGGTAACCGGTGCCTGCCGGGGAGTGCCGGCCAGCGGCCGGCACTCCCTTCACAGCGTCAGCCTTCGGCGTCGCTGGTGCGCACCGCGTCCAGGAAATCCCGGCCCCAGCGATCCACGTCGTAATACTCCACGCTGCCAAACAGCTGGCGCATGCGCCCGGTGGCTTCCTCGTCGGGCATCGACAACGCCTGGAGCAGGCCGGCGGTAAGGTCGGCCGGGTCATGCGGATTGGTCAGCACCGCACCTTTCAGCTCGGCCGCCGCACCGGCAAACTCACTGAGCACCAGCACGCCGTTGCTGCCCTCGATGCCCTGGGTGGCCACGAACTCCTTGGACACCAGGTTCAAGCCATCGCGCAGCGGGGTGATCCACATCACCTGCGCGGCGGCGTAGTGCGCGACCACTTCTTCAAACGGGAGTGCCTGGGCGAAGAAGCGCACTGGAGTCCAGTCCAATCGCGAGAAGCGCCCGTTGATCCGCCCGACCGCCTGCTCGATCTGGTTCTGCAGCGTGCGGTAGATGGTCATCTCGCGCGCGGCCGGCACGCAGATCATCAGCAGGGTGACCTTGCCCTGGCGATCCGGATGCTGTTCCAGCAGGCGCTCGAACGCCTCCAGCTTGGCCAGCGTGCCCTTGGTGTAATCCAGCCGCTCCACCGACAACACCAGCTTGCGCGCGCCGATCTCCCGGCGCAGCTTGAAGATGTCATTGCGCACGTCGCTGCGTGCGAGCACGTTGTGGATGCGGCGCAGATCGGTGCCGACCGGATGCGCGCCCAGGGCGACTTCGCGGTCGCCCACGCGCAGGCGCGTGGTCATCGTGTCCAGACCCACCGCACACCCGTACGTGAGGAAGCGCGGGGCGCAGCTTTCCCACGCCAGACGCTCGGCCGGCATCGCGCCGCGCACGACGTCCACGAAGTTCTCCACCTGGCGCGGAATGTGGAAGCCGATGTAGTCGCAGCTGAGCAGGCTGCCGATGATTTCGCGGCGCCAGGGCACGACGTTGAACACATCCGCCGACGGGAAGTAGGTGTGGTGGAAGAAGGCGATCTTCAGGTCAGGGCGCAGTTCGCGCAGCGTGGCCGGCACCATCCACAGGTTGTAGTCGTGGATCCACACGGTCGCGCCATGCGCGGCTTCGGCGGCGGTGGCTTCGGCGAACTTGCGGTTGACCTTCAGGAATACCTGCCAGTCTTCTTCGCGGAATTTCGCGCGCTCCCAGAACACGTGCAGCATCGGCCAGAACGCTTCCTTGGAGAAGCGCTTGTAGAAGATGTCCACTTCCTGCTTGCTCAGCGGCACGCGTGCGGCGGTCAGGGTAGGGTAGCGCTCGGCATCCACCGCCAGATGGGTCTGGAACGGACCGCGCTTGGGATCATCGATCCCCCACGCGACCCAGGAGCCTTTCTGGCCGCCTTCGAAGAAGCTCAGCAGCGAGGGAATGATGCCGTTGGGCGAGCGCGGCGGACGCTGCACCAGTACACCGTCTTCCATCACTTCATCGAAGGGCAGCCGGTGATAAACCATCACCAGATCGGCGCCGTCCGCGCGCGCCTGCGCTGGCGGGCGCAGGAAGGGATCGTCGTCGGCAAGCAGACCAAAATGTTCGATCGCCTCGAGGATGCCGCCGCAGCCCGGCGCCTGCGCATGGTAGGTGTGTTTCAGATCGGCCGTGGCGGCGGTCAGTGCCGGCTCGGAATCGCCCACGCACACGCCGCGGAAACCGGAGGTGTACATCGACAGGTCATTGAGCGTGTCACCGGCCACCAGAATGCGGTCGCGCGGCAGTTCCAGCAGGCGCGCAAGCGCAGCCAGGGTGCGGCCCTTGTCGGTATCGGGCGGCAGGATGTCCAGATAGCGGTCGGCCGAGTACAGCACATCGCAGCCCAGCGCCTGTGCGGCGGCCTGGATCTGCGAGCGCAGTGGCGCCAGCGTGTCGGGATCACAGAAGTAGGAGCAGCGGCGTTCCTGCGGCACATCCTGGCGCTGCAGCGCGGTGAACGGACGCATCGCAGCGGCGACCACCTGCTCGCCCGGCCAGTGCGCATCGATCATCGATTGCAGGGGTTGCAGCGGCTGCAGGGTGTGGCCGTCGACGACGGTGGCGCCGACATCGCAGACCACGTAGTCCGGGCGCGGAATGGCCGGATCGGAGAGCAGGGGCATCACCGCTTCCAGGCCGCGGCCGGTGATGAAGATCAGGCGGATGCCGGGGTGCTGGTCGACCAGCCGGTAGAGCCGATGGCGCGCGGCGGCATCGCCGGCGAGGAAGGTGCCATCCAGATCGGTGGCAAGAATCAGTTGCGGTGCCGGCGGGGCCGGCGGTGTACGGGTTGGAGTGAGGGAGGTCGGTGTCGAAACAGTCAATGCACTTCCTTATCGGAGTCAGAGGGGAGGGGAGTTTCGGGATCCGGCGGCGCGGTGTCGGTCTCCGGCATCAGCTCCAGCGCCGACGGCGTGGTGCGCAGCATCAGCCGGAAGCCGACCGGATGCGTGCGCAGGCGCTGGAAGCTGAGCAGGCGCGCAGTGGTGAACAGCGCCAGCACCATCAACACCACCGCGAAGTACAGCGGCAGTGCCGGCGCGCCGAAGCGCTGCATGGCCGCACCGGCCAACGCAGGGCCAAGCGCGGCGCCCACGCCATGCACCAGCAGCAGGCTGGAGCATCCCGACAGCAGATCTTCGCGCGGCAGGTAGTCAAGCATGTGCGCGACCGCAAACGGATACAGCGCGAAGGCCAGCCCGCCGTAGAAGAAAAACAGGCCGAACACCAGATGCGTCTGCACCTGGATCATCGGCAGCGACGCCACCACGGCGATGCCCGCGGCCGCCAGGCTCAGGGCGACCAGCCCGGTGCGCCGGTCATGCCCATCGCTGATGTGGCCCAGCGGCCACTGCAGCAGTGCACCACCGGCGATGGCGGTGAGCATGAACAGGGCCACGCCGTTGCCGTCCAGGCCGATCTCACCGGCGTACACCGGCAGCAGGCCCCAGAATGCGCCCATCGCCAGGCCGGACAGGCCGGCGGCTACCGTCGCCACCGGTGCCATGGCGTACAGACGAGCCAGTTTCAGACGCGGCACCGAGGGGATCTCGGGTGGGCGCAGACGCGTTGCGGTGACCGGCAATACGGCGGCGCAGACCAGGATCGCGGTGAGCATGAACATCGAGGTCGCGCCGGCATCGCCGAGCATCAGCAGCACCTGGCCGAGCGCCAGCGCGGAGAGATTGACCACCATGTACAGCGAGAAAGCGCGGCTGCGCAGGCGCGGGTCAGGCTCGGCGTTGAGCCAGCTCTCGATCACCGTGTACAGGCCCACCAGCGCGATGCCGGTGAGGATGCGCAGCACGCCCCAGCCCACCGGATTGATCCACAGCGGGTGCACCAGCACCGCGATGGCGGCGAGGGCGGCAAAGAAGGCGAACGCACGAATATGGCCGATGCGGCCGATCAGCGAAGGGGCGAAAAAGGTGCCGATGAAAAACCCGGCGAAATAGCCGGACATCACCAACCCCAACGTACCGGCACCAAAGCCGGCTTCACCACCGCGCACCGCGAGTAACGTCCCGAGCAGGCCGCTGCCGGTCAACAACAGCGCCACGCCGGCGAGCAGGGCGGTCAGCCGCAGCATCTGCGCGCTCTCGATGGAAATGAAAAAACTAACACGTAGACAACCCTAACATAGCCCGCTTGAAGGCTCTGTCAGCGCAGGTGCGAATGGCTTGCGCTGTCGGGGTGAAGGCTGGAAACTCCGCGGGCCGCGCGCGGCGGTTGGCTGCGCGCGATCTTTCATTGCCCGGGATCCGGGTGTTTCAACAGGAGTAGCAGGTGTGATCCAGGACGTCGATACGAAGCGCAGCCTCTTGCCGGGGAAAATCCTGCTGTATTTTGCCGCCGTGATGCTGGTGGCGCTGCTCTGCTACGGCTGGTCGATGCCGCCGGTGGATGCATCCGGTTTCCGCCAGACCCAGACCGCCTTGTCGATCGACTGGATCGCCCGTGGCTTCCCGGTGTTCAGCTACATCACCCCGGTGATCGGCGCGCCATGGTCGATTCCCTTCGAGTTCCCGCTGTACCAGTGGCTGGCCGCGATGCTGTCCAATGCCACCGGAATGGGCATCGACAACAGTGCCCGCCTGGTGTCGGCGCTGTTCCACGTCGGCTGCGTCGTCATGGTGTACCGCGTGGCCATGGCGATCCGGCCAGAGCGTGCGCTGGCGCTATGCATCGCCGGTGCCTTCGCGGCATCGCCGTATGCGCTGTTCTGGGGCCGCTCGGTGATGATCGAATCCACGGCGGTGTTTTTCGGGCTGGTGTTCGTGTGGGCGCTGGCGCGGCTGCGTGCGGCGCCGCTGGACTACCCGCGCCTGATCGGGCTGGGGCTGGTTGCGGTGATCGCGGCGGTGCTGTCGGCCTTGGTCAAGGTCACCACGTTCTTTGCGTTTGCCGCCTTTGTTGCACTGGCAGTTGCCTGGCTGGCCGTGCGCGAGCACGGTTGGCGTCCGCAGTGGCTGGCCCGGCACTGGCCGCTGCTGGCCTGGGGCGCGCTCTCGGCGGTGGCCGTGCTCGCCGTGATGACCCAATGGCTCGCGCATTCCGATGCGCTGAAGGCGCAATCGCCGCTGGGGCATGAGGTGACCTCGAGCGCGTTGTCGGCATGGAACTACGGCACGCTGCAGCAGAAGCTGGATCCGGCCACCTGGTGGGGCACGGTGTTCAAGAAGCGCTTCAGCGGCGCGGTCGGGTCGAACTGGGTGTTCCTGATCTTGCTGGTCGTGGGGCTGTGTGCGCGACCGATCCGCGGCGCGGTGCTGGTGCTGCTGGTGGCCTATCTGGCGCCGGTAGCGGTGTTCACCAACCTGCACATCGCCCACCCGTACTACCAGGCGGCCAACATCGTGTTCGCCACCTCGATCGTCGGCCTGGTCGTGTGGTGGTGCATCCAGCGCGCGCAGATCAGCGGCAAAACGGCGCGGCCGATCTGGCTGGTCGGCCTGGTGTGCCTGCTGTCCTTCGGCAATCTGGCAGGCAACTACGCCAAGCGGATGCGCGAGGCGCGCGAGCCGGGCGAGGTGGCGCAGATCGCGGCGCTGATCAAGTCGAGCACGCAGGCGCAAAGCGTCATCGTGGGTTTCGGGCAGGACTGGTCGTCCGAGCTGCCGTATTTCGCTGGCCGGCGCGCGGTAATGGTGCCTGACTGGGCCCCGACCACCGCGTTGGCCTCGATGGCCGGTTCGGATGCCGCGCTGGGTGGCTTGCCGCTGGGTGCATTGGTGGACTGCCCCCACGGGCTCGGCAGCGATCCTGCCCGCAGCGCCTTCGTGCAGCAGATCATTGCGCGGTACAGCGCGGGCGCTACCGCCCAGACCGTGGGGCACTGCCAGGTGTGGCTGCACCGCTGAGGACAGCCCGCCCCGGTTTGCACGCGCCGTGCGGGGCCGTTAGGGTGGGGGCATGAATGCTTCCGCCCTCGTTCCTGCTGTTCTGGTGCTGGCTTTGGCCGGCTGTTCCCCTCAATCGGATGGGGTGTCGCACGACGTCACCAACGCGCCGTCCGACGCCTTCATGTCGGCCGTGGCCGCGCATTGCGGCAAGGCATTTGAAGGCCATATCGCAGTCAATGAGCCCAAGACCGACGCGCCCGATCCCTTCGAGGGCAAGCGGCTGGTGATGCATGTGCGGGGCTGTGAGGATCCGGCGCATGAACTGCGGATCCCCTTCCATGTCGGTGATGACCATTCGCGTACCTGGGTGCTGACCCGTACCGAGAATGGCGTGCGTCTCAAGCACGATCACCGCCACGAAGATGGCAGCCCCGATGCGGTCACGATGTACGGTGGCGACAGCAAGCCGCCGGGCACTGCGCAGCGCCAGTCGTTCCCCGTGGATTCGGACTCGGTGGCGATGTTCCGCAAGGCCGACATGCTCGCTTCGGTGCAGAACACCTGGGCGATGGACGTGGAGCCGGACCAGCGCTTTGTGTACGAATTGACCCGCCCGGGCGGCCGCCACTTCCAGGTGGTGTTCGACCTGAGCAAGCCGGTGGCATTGCCGCCGGCGCCGTGGGGCAGCGAGCCGCCCGCGCCGTAACGTTCAAGGGTGCCGACCAACGGTCGGCACCTACCGCCAACGGGAGGCCTCAGCGCGCCCCGAACCGGGCGCGGCAACCGCCGCTGACCCACAGGCTGCCGTTGCTGTAGCCCCAGCTCCGGCCTTCCACGCAGGCCGTTCCCGACAGCTGCTGTACCAGTGCAGGGCGACCCTGGCGGTCGTCCCAGGCGCAGGTCTGCTGGCGCTTGTCGTTGCTGCTGCAGGTCACGCTGTAGTTGCTGTTGCCGCCGGGACCGCCCCAGTTGCCGCCGCTGTTGCCACGCGCTTCGGCGAATTCGCCACGGCAGCCACGGTTGACCCACACCGCGCCATTGCGCACGCCCCAGGTCTGGCCTTCTACGCACGCCGAGCCCGAGATCTGGCGGACCAGGGTGGCATTGCGCCAGCCGGTGTTGCAGGTGCGCTCGCGGTTGTCCTGGCTCTCGCAGCGGATGGTGGCCCCGGTGCCGCCACTGCCGCCCCAGTTGCCGCCATTGCCGCGGCCTTCGACGAATTCGGCCCGGCAGCCGCCGCTGACCCAGACGGTGCCGTTGCGCGAACCCCAGTTGCGGCCCTCGGTACAGGGGGTTCCGGAAATCTGGCGCGACAGCTGCGCGCTGCGCCAGCCGGTGTTGCAGACCCGCTCGCGGTTGTCCTGGCTTTCACAGCGGACCGTGCCGTTGTTGCCCGGGCCGTTGCCGCCACCATTCCAGTTGCCGCCGCCGTTGCCGCGCAGCGAGGTGGCGATGTCCTGCTTGATGCGGGAGAAGCTCCAGCCCGAGTTGACCTGGGCCAGATAGAAGCGCAGCTGGTCATCCGGGATCCGGCGGCCATTGGACTGGTCGGCGTATTCCTGGGTGATGACCCGGCTGCGGTCGGAGGAGGACAGCTGCGACAGATTTTCCGGGGCATAGGCCCGGGTACTCATCTGGGCGTGCAGGGCCGGGGCCGTACAGGCCAGGGCAAGGGTGAGGCAGGCGGTGCTCAGACGGCGTTGCATGGCGACATCCCCGTGCGGTCGTTGGTGCGCGGACTATAGGAATGCCCCCGGTTCACAGCGCGTGATGCCGGGCCGTGGCGCCCGGATTTGCCCCGCCGGGCTGGCGGCCGCAGAATAACGGGCTTTCCGGCGCAGCTTGGCGTCGGCACTCTCCTGCGGAGCTTTACCCCCATGCGTACCCACTTCTGTGGCCTGGTCGACGAGACCCTGATTGGCCAAACCGTAACCCTCGCCGGCTGGACCGACGTTGCCCGCAACCAGGGTGGCGTGGTTTTCATCGATCTGCGCGATCATGAAGGCATCGTGCAGGTGACGGTGGAAGTCGACAACGCGGCCGTGTTCGCCGTGGCCGCCAGCCTGGGCTACGAGGACGTGCTGCAGGTGGAAGGCGTGGTGCGCGCGCGCCATGCGGCCAACGACAAGCTCCGCACCGGCAGCGTGGAAGTGATCGCCACGGCCATCACCATCCTCAACAAGGCTGAGCCGCTGCCGTTCCACGCGCACGAAAACCCGGGCGAAGAAACCCGCCTGAAGTACCGTTACCTGGACCTGCGCCGCCCGGAAATGCAGCGCATGCAGCGCACCCGCATCAAGCTGGTGCAGGCCCTGCGCCGCCATCTGGACGCCACCGGCTTCCAGGACATCGAAACCCCGATCCTGACCAAGGCCACCCCGGAAGGCGCCCGCGACTTCCTGGTGCCGGCGCGCATGCACCCGGGCGAGTTCTACGCGCTGCCGCAGAGCCCGCAGCTGTTCAAGCAGATCCTGATGGTGGCCGGCTTCGACCGCTACTACCAGATCGCGCGCTGCTTCCGCGATGAGGCCCTGCGTGCCGACCGCCAGCTGGAATTCACCCAGCTGGACATGGAGTTCGCGTTCGTGCGCGAGCGCGACGTGCAGGACTTCGTGGAAACCATGATCCGCGCCATCTTCAAGGAAGTGGTGGACGTGGAGCTGGCCGCCAGCTTCCCGCGCATGACCTGGGCCGAGGCGATGCGTCGCTATGGCTCGGACAAGCCGGACCTGCGTATCGCGCTGGAGCTGGTGGACGTGGCCGAGCTGGTCAGGACCAGCGAGTTCCCGGTGTTCACCGCCGCGGCCAACGATGCCGATGGCCGCGTGGCCGCGCTGCGCATCCCGGGCGGTGCCAGCCTGTCGCGCAAGCAGATCGACGACTACGCCGCGCATGCCGCCAAGTACGGCGCCAAGGGCCTGGCCTACATCAAGATCAGCGAGAGCGGCGAAGTCAGCTCGCCGATCGCCAAGTTCTTCAGCGACGAGGCCTTCGCCGCGCTGGTCGCCCATGTCGGCGCCGGTAACGGGGACATCGTGTTCTTCGGCGCCGGTGGCTACAACAAGGTCTCGGACTTCATGGGCGCCCTGCGCCTGAAGGCCGGCAAAGACTTCAACCTGGTTGCCGACGGCTGGGCGCCGCTGTGGGTCACTGATTTTCCGATGTTCGAGTACGACGACGAAGCCCAGCGCTACGTCGCCCTGCATCACCCCTTCACCGCCCCGGCGGTGGACGACACCGCCGACCTGCGCGCCAATGCCAAGACGGCGGTGTCGCGCAGCTATGACATGGTGCTCAACGGCAACGAGATCGGTGGTGGTTCGATCCGTATCCACCGCTCGGACATGCAGAGCGCGGTGTTCGAGCTGCTGGGCATCGGTGCCGAAGAGGCCGAGGGCAAGTTCGGCTTCCTGCTCGATGCGCTGCGTTTCGGCGCGCCGCCGCACGGTGGCATCGCCTTTGGCATCGATCGTATCGCCGCGCTGATGGCCGGTACCGAGTCGATCCGCGACGTCATTCCGTTCCCGAAGACCACCGGCGCGCAGTGCCTGATGACCGGCGCCCCGTCGCCGATCCCGGACGAGCAGCTGGCGGAAGTGCACGTCCAGGTCCGCCCGCGCGCCGTCAAGGAATAAGCCGGGAAGCGCCGGCCATCGGTCGGTGTGGAGGGGAGGGCGGCGCCGACAGGAGTCGGTGCTCGCCCGATGATGGCGCCCGTGGTGATCCAAAACGTCGATAGTCACGGAGGCGCCATCGTCGCCGCGTTCAGGTAAATTGGCGCTTCTCGCCGATGCCGATGCTTCCGCCGTGACCCCAGGCCGCTACACCATCCGCCGCGCCACCCCGGACGATGCCCAGACCCTGTCGGTGCTGGCCGCCCGTACCTTCGTGGAAACCTTCGGCCACCTGTATCCGCCGGAAGACCTGCAGGCTTTCCTTGATGAGGCGTACCCGGCGGAGCGCCAGCGCATCATTCTTGAACACCCCGATTACGCGGTCTGGCTGCTGGAGCTGGACGGCGTTGCCGTGGGCCACGCCGCCGCCGGCCCTTGTGGGCTGCCGCATGCCGAGGTGCAGCCTGGCGATGGCGAGCTCAAGCGCCTGTACCTGATCAAGGACCAGCAGAGCTGTGGCTGGGGCAGCCGTCTGTTCGAAACGGCGCTTGCCTGGCTGGAGCGGGAAGGGCCGCGCACGCTGTGGCTCGGTGTCTGGTCGGAGAACTTCGGCGCGCAGCGTTTCTATGCCCGCTATGGCTTCAGCAAGGTCGGCACCTACGAGTTCCCGGTCGGCAACGTGCGCGACCTGGAGTTCATCCTGCGCCGCCCGCCCACCGCCGCCTGAGCGCCGCTCCCTGCAGGGCCATGATGGCTTCACCTGCCGTTGTCCGGTCCATTCGTCTAATGACGCTGTTTCCTTCTGCAGGCGCCCCGCCCAACGGGCTAGGCTGACACCATGACTCCCCCTGTTTTACTGCTGCATGGCATCTGGAACGCACGCGCCTGGGTCGGCCCCCTGGCCTGGCGCCTGCGCGCGCGTGGGTTTTCAGTGGATACCTTTGGCTACGCCAGCGTGTTCGGGGGGCCGGAGGTGGCGGTGCCGCAATTGCTGGAGCGGCTCAGGGACAGCGGCCCGGTCTCGCTGGTCGGGCACAGCCTGGGTGGGTTGGTGGCACTGGAGGCCCTGCGGCGTGCGCCGGAGCTGCCGGTGTCGCGCGTGGTCTGCCTGGGCTCGCCGCTGCGCGGCAGCGTGACCGCCCGTTCCCTGAGCGATCACGGCTGGTCGCTGGCGCTGGGGCGCAGCTCGGAGCTGCTGCTGGATGGCCTGCCGGCCTGGGAGGGCAGGGCGCAGGTCGGCCTGATCGCCGGCTCGGTCCCGCATGGGCTGGGCAGTCTGCTGGGTGCCTGCGGCGATGCCTCCGATGGCACCGTGGCACTGGATGAGACCCAGTTGCCGGGCCTGGCCGACCACTGCGTGATCCCGGCCAGCCACAGCGGGCTGGTATTTTCGCCCGATGCGGCGCGCCAGACCGCTGCGTTCCTGCGCGATGGCCGTTTCCGGCGCGACAATGCGGCCCACGCTGCCTGAGCAGGTTGGGGACTGACACGGGCGGGCCGGCGGATCAGGTAGAATTCGCGCCCTGTTCCTGACAGAAGCACGAGAGTCACCCCATGGGTAGAGGCCCCTCCATCGAGAACCGCAAAAACGCGTCTGACGCGAAGCGCGGCAAGATTTTCACCAAGATCATCCGCGAGATCGGCGTTGCCGCGCGCGGCGGTGGAGGCGACCCCAACAACAACCCGCGCCTGCGGGTGGCCATGGACAAGGGCCTGTCCTCGAACATGTCCAAGGACGTGATCGAGCGCGCCATCAAGAAGGCGACCGGTGAGCTGGAAGGCGTCGAGTACGAAGAGATCCGCTACGAGGGCTATGCCCCCGGTGGCGTGGCGGTGATCGTGGACTGCCTGACCGACAACCGCGTGCGCACCGTGGCCGATGTCCGTCATGCGTTCAGCAAGTGCGGCGGCAACATGGGCACCGAAGGCTCGGTGTCGTTCATGTTCAAGCGCCTGGGCGTGCTGCACTTTGCCGCCGGCGCGGACGAAGAAGCCGTCACTGAAGCCGCAATCGAGGCCGGCGCGGACGACATCGTGGTCTACCCGGAAGACGGGGCGATCGATGTGGTCACCGCGGCCGACAGCTACCACGCCGTCAAGGATGCGATGGAGGCTGCCGGGTTCACCCCGGACCACGCCGAAATCACCTACCGCGCCGACAACGACATCAAGGTCGAAGGCGACACCGCCTTGCAGGTCAAGAAGCTGCTGGACATGCTCGAAGACCTGGACGACGTGCAGGACGTGTTCTCCAACGCCGACCTCGGCGCGGACGCCTACGCCTGAGCGGGCGCGTCACCGGTCGCTTTGCGCGACCGGTGAGCGGACAATGCGGACCATGATGACTCCAGCCGTTCCCTGTTATCCCCGCCGCATGTGTCCATACCGGGCCGCGGGCGGCCGTGTGCGTGCCGCATGACCCGCATTCTCGGCATCGACCCCGGTTCGCAGCGCACCGGGGTGGGCATCATTGATGTGGATGCCACCGGCAAGGTGGTGCATGTGCATCACCTGCCGCTGGTGCTGCTGGGCGCGGACGACTTCCCGCAGCGGATGAAGCTGCTGGTGGTCGGTCTGACCGCCCTGGTCGAGGAGTACCGCCCCGACGAAGTGGCCATTGAAAAGGTGTTCATGGCGCGCAACCCGGATTCGGCCCTGAAGCTGGGCCAGGCGCGCGGTGCGGCGATCTCGGCCGTGGTCATGCGCGACCTGCCTGTCAGCGAATATGCCGCCACGGAGATCAAGCTGGCCGTGGTCGGCCGCGGCGGTGCGGAAAAACAACAGGTCCAACACATGGTCGGGCTCATGCTCAACCTGAAAACCAAGCTGCAGGCCGACGCTGCCGATGCGTTGGCCGTGGCGATCACCCACGCCCATGTCCGGGCCACGGCGCTGCGCCTGGGCGTCAATGCGCGCCAGGCCTGGAGCCGGAAATGAGGAACACTGCATGATTGGTCGTCTGCGCGGGATCGTGGCCTACAAGGCGCCGCCGTGGCTCATGGTCGACGTCAATGGCGTCGGTTACGAGCTGGAGGCGCCGATGAGCACCTTCTACGATCTGCCCGAGCTGGGGCGTGAGGTCACGCTGTTCACCCATTACGCGCAGAAGGAAGACAGCGTCTCGCTGTACGGCTTCCTGCGCGAGGGTGAGCGCCGCCTGTTCCGCGATGTGCAGAAGGTCACCGGGATCGGCGCCAAGATCGCGCTGGCCGTGCTGTCCGGGGTGAGCGTGGACGAGTTCGCCCGCATGCTGCAGGCCGGTGACATCACCGCGCTGACCCGCATCCCCGGCATCGGCAAGAAGACCGCCGAGCGCATGGTGCTGGAGCTGCGCGACCGCGCGGCCAATTTCGGTGGCGGCGGCGCGCCGATCGCCGGTGCCGCACCGGCCACCGATCCGGTCTCCGAGGCGACCGTGGCCCTGCAGCAGCTGGGCTACAAGCCGGCCGAGGCCGCGCGCATGGCGCGCGATGCCAACGCCGAGGGCGACGATGTCGCCACGGTCATCCGCAAAGCCCTGCAGGCGGCGCTGCGCTGAGCCGCGCCGCTGCCGTTCCCTGATACCGACACTACCGACCGCGCCCGCCCGGAGCCCCATGTCCACCACTTCCCCCCAGCACAGCGACGGCCAGACGCCGCACGGCCATGCGCCGGCCGCCGGCGGCATGGCGCTGATGATCGGTGCCATCGGCGTGGTGTTCGGCGACATCGGCACCAGCCCGCTGTACACGCTGAAAGAGGCGTTCTCCCCGCACTACGGGCTCAACAGCGACCATGACACCGTACTGGGCGTGCTGTCGCTGGCGTTCTGGGCGTTGAACATCGTGGTCACCCTCAAGTACGTCACCATCATCATGCGCGCCGACAATGAGGGCGAGGGCGGCATCATGGCGTTGATGGCGCTGACCCAGCGCACGCTCCGGAACGGCTCGCGCTCGGCCTACGTGGTGGGCATCCTGGGCATCTTCGGTGCCTCGTTGTTCTTCGGTGATGGCGTGATCACCCCGGCCATCTCGGTGCTGGGCGCAGTGGAAGGTTTGGAGGTCGCGGCCCCGGGCCTGCACGCCTTCATCGTGCCGATCACGGTGGTGGTGCTGCTGGCGGTGTTCGCCGTGCAGCGCTTCGGCACCGAGAAGATCGGCAAGCTGTTCGGCCCGATCACCTCCATCTGGTTCATCTCGCTGGCCGCGATCGGCATCTACAACATCGTCGATGCGCCCGAAGTGCTCAAGGCCTTCAACCCGATGTGGGCGCTGCGCTTCTTCATGGAGCATGGCTGGCACGGCATCTTCATCCTCGGTGCGGTGGTGCTGGCCGTGACCGGCGGCGAGGCACTGTACGCGGACATGGGCCACTTTGGCGCCAAGCCGATCCGCCACGCCTGGTACTTCTTCGTGCTGCCGTGCCTGGTGCTGAACTACCTGGGGCAGGGCGCGCTGGTGCTCAACAACCCCGAGGCGGTCAAGAACCCGTTCTTCGAAGCGGTGCCGGACTGGGCGCTGTACCCGATGATCATCCTGGCCACCATGGCCGCGGTGATCGCCTCGCAGTCGGTCATCACCGGCGCGTTCTCGGTGTCGCGCCAGGCCATGCAGCTGGGCTACATCCCGCGCATGCGCATCACCCACACCTCGCACGACACCATCGGCCAGATCTACATCCCGGGCATCAACTGGGGTATCGCGGTGATGGTGATCGGGCTGGTGCTGGCGTTCCGCAGCTCCTCCAACCTGGCCGTGGCCTACGGCATTTCGGTGTCGGCGACGATGCTGATCGATACCCTGCTGCTGGCCCTGGTGGCCCGCGCGCTGTGGCCGACCTCGCGCTACTGGATCATCCCGCTGTGCGCGGTGTTCTTCGTGATCGACCTGGGCTTTGTGATCGCCAACGGCGCCAAGCTGCTGCAGGGTGCGTGGTTCCCGGTGGTGCTGGGCATCGTGCTGTTCACCATGATGCGCACCTGGCGCCGTGGCCGCGAGCTGCTGCGCGATGAAATCCGCAAGGATGGCATCCGGATCGACACCTTCCTGCCGGGCCTGATGCTGGCCCCGCCGGTGCGGGTGCCCGGCACTGCCGTGTTCCTGACTGCCGATCCCTCGGTGGCCCCGCATGCGCTGATGCACAACCTCAAGCACAACAAGGTGCTGCACGAGCGCAACGTGTTCCTGCACGTGGTGACCCTGCCGGTGCCGTACGCGCCCTCGGGCCAGCGCCTGAAGATCGAATCGGTGGGCGACGAGTTCTACCGGATCTACGTGAAGTTCGGCTTCATGGAGACGCCGGACGTGCCGCTGGCGCTGATGCGTTCGTGCGACCACGGCGGGATCTACTTCGACCCGATGGACACCACGTTCTTCGCCAGCCGCGAGACCATCGTGGCCACCGCCAACCGCGGCATGCCGATCTGGCGCGACAAACTGTTCGCGCTGATGCACCGGAACGCAGCGCCGGCGACCGGGTTCTTCCGGATTCCGGGTAATCGGCTGGTCGAACTCGGCGCCCAGGTCGAGATCTGAGGGCGTGCCGGCCGCTGGCCGGCTCCTGATGCGCATGCAGGGCGCCGAGCCGGCCAGCGGCCGGCACTACCGGGGCGCGGATCGCGCCCTTTTTGCCGCATAATCGCAGGATGACCGACGACCGCATCATCGCTGCCGGTGCCACCCGCGAAGACGAGGGCACCGACGCCAGCATCCGCCCCAAGCGCATGGCCGATTACCTCGGTCAGGCCCCTGTGCGCGAGCAGTTGTCGATCTACATCGAGGCGACCAAGGCCCGTGGCGATGCGCTGGACCACGTATTGATCTTCGGGCCGCCGGGCCTGGGCAAGACCACGTTGAGCCATGTGATCGCCAATGAGCTGGGGGTCGCGCTGCGCGTCACCTCCGGCCCGGTGATCGAAAAGGCCGGTGATCTGGCCGCGCTGCTGACCAATCTGCAGCCGCACGATGTGCTGTTCATCGATGAAATCCACCGCCTGTCGCCGGTCGTGGAAGAAGTGCTGTACCCGGCGATGGAAGATTTCCAGATCGACATCATGATCGGCGAGGGCCCGGCGGCCCGCTCGATCAAGATCGACCTGCCGCCGTTCACCCTGATCGGCGCGACCACCCGCGCGGGCCTGCTGACCGCGCCGCTGCGCGACCGCTTCGGCATCGTGCACCGGCTGGAGTTCTATACGCCGGAAGAGCTCACCAAGATCGTCCGGCGCTCGGCCAGTATCCTCAACATCGACTGCACTGCCGAAGGCGCCGCCGAGATCGCACGGCGCTCGCGTGGCACCCCGCGTATCGCCAACCGGCTGCTGCGCCGCGTGCGCGACTTCGCCCAGGTCAAGGCCACCGGCCACATCGACCAGGATGTCGCCCAGGCGGCGATGCAGATGCTGAAGGTCGATCCGGAGGGCTTCGACGAGCTCGATCGTCGCCTGCTGCGGACCATGGTCGACTATTTCGACGGTGGTCCGGTCGGCATCGAGTCGTTGGCGGCAGCCCTGTCCGAGGAGCGCGGCACGCTGGAAGACGTGGTCGAGCCGTATCTGATCCAGCAGGGCTTCCTGATCCGCACCGCGCGGGGCCGCATGTGCACGCACAAGGCCTACCGGCACATGGGATTGAAGCCGAAAAACCCGCCGGCCGACCTGTTCGCGGAGATTCCGGATGTCGGTTGATCCCCGATTCAGTTGGCCGACACGCATTTACTGGGAAGATACCGACGCTGGCGGGGTCGTGTACCACGCTCGCTACGTCGCCTTCATGGAACGGGCGCGCACCGAATGGATGCGGGCATTGGGGTATGGTCAGGAGCGCATGCGCTGCGACCACGGCCTGGTGTTCGCGGTGCGCAGCATGACCATGGATTTCCTCAAGCCGGCGCGCCTGGATGATGCGTTGGCGGTCACCGCCACGCTGGTGCAGTGCAAGCGCGCCAGCATGGTGTTCGCCCAGGCGGTCCATCGGGGCGATCAGACACTGCTGACCGCGCAGGTGAAGATCGCCGCGCTCGATGCAACCACCTTCAAACCGCGTGGCATGGACGATGCACTGCATGCCGCGCTGAAACACCTCGAATTTCCAGAATCCGCATACTGAGGAACAACGGATGATCGCAATGCTCCTGGCCCTGCAGGCCACGGTGACCGAAGCGCTGCCGCAGGAAGTCACCAGCGCCGCGGCACAGACTGTCGCCCAAGCCGCGCATGGCGGTGGCATCAATTACCTGGACCTGATGATCAAGGCCAGCATCCCGGTGAAGATCATCGTGCTGCTGTTGCTGGCCGGCTCGTTCATCAGCTGGGTGATCATCTTCCGCAAGGCGCGCGTGTTCAACGCCGCCAACCGTGAGGCCGATGAGTTCGAAAGCCGTTTCTGGTCCGGTGCGGACCTGGGCAAGCTGTACAGCTCGGCGACCGATCGCAACCGCAAGGTCGGCGGCCTGGAAGCCATCTTCGAAGCCGGCTTCCGTGAGTTCACCCGCCTGCGCGACAAGCGCCGCCTGGATGGCCGCGCCCAGCTGGAAGGTGCCCAGCGCGCCATGCGCACCACCTATACCCGTGAAGTGGACCAGATGGAGCGCAGCCTGGAGCTGCTGGCCAACATCGGCTCGACCGCCCCATACGTGGGCCTGGTCGGTACCGTGTTCGGCATCATGGTGACCATGCACGACATGATCAACAGCGGTGAGCAGGCCGGTATCGCCTCGGTCGCCCCGGGCATCTCCGAAGCCCTGTTCGCCACCGCGATCGGCCTGTTCGTGGCGATTCCGGCGGTGTGGGCCTACAACCGCTTCACCACCCGCGTGGAGCGCATGTCGGTGCGCTTTGAAACCTTCGCAGAAGAGTTCAGCTCGATCCTGCAGCGTCAGACCGCGGGCGACGAGTAAGCGCCCAGCACAGGAGTCCTGCCATGACCGCAGCCATTGGCCGCCGCAAGCGCCGAAAGCTCAAATCCGAAATCAACGTCGTGCCGTACATCGACGTCATGCTGGTGCTGCTCATCATCTTCATGGTGACCGCGCCGCTGCTCACGCTGAGCTTTGAAGTGGATCTGCCGACCTCCCAGGCCAAGGCGCTGGAGAGCAAGCAGGATCCGGTGATCGTGTCCGTCCGCCTGGATGGCCAGCTCAGCCTCAAGCTGCCCGAGGCCAAGGACCCCGAACCGATGGATGCCGCCCGGCTGCAGGCGCAGTTGTCCGCACTGGCCTCGCAGGACAAGAACCTGCGCGTGATCGTGGCGGCCGACAAGGCCGTCGCCTATGAAAAGGTGGTCGCGGCCATGGACGTGATCAAGCGCGCCAACGTGGAAAAGGTGGGCCTGGCGACCGATGCACACTGAAGCCCTGCCACCGCAGCGCGCACGGGATGAGGAGTGGGGCCTGCCGGTCGCGTTGGCGCTCGGCGTCCACCTGCTGCTGGCACTGATCTTCATCGCCGCCTGGTTGTGGTCGCCGCAGCGCACGACGGAAGCGGCCGCCGGCGATCCGGCCATCGAAGCCAGCCTGGAATTGTCCGCGTCCGAAGCCTCGGCCGCGCGCCAGGCGCTGCGTGCCTCCGAATCGCTGCCGGACCTGCCCGAGCCGGTCGCCGAGCCCGAGCCCATTCCGGAAGACACCGTGCCGCCGCCCCAGCCGTTGCCGGAGCCGCGTCCCCAGGACGCGCCGACGCCGCAGCAATCCCAGGCCCAGGAGCGTATCGCCCAGCCTGATACGGTCGACCAGGAAGCGGTCAACGCGATGGCGATTTCGGCGGAAAAAGCCAAGCAGGAACAGGAAGCCAAGCGCCGCCAGGAACAGATCGACCTGACCGAGCGCAAGCGCCAGGAACAGGCCGAACAGAAGCTGCGCCTGGCCAAGCAGCAGGAAGAAGCCGAGAAGAAGAAGCTGGCCGAGCAGGAACAGAAGGCCAACGACGCCAAGGCCGACGCCGAGCGTGACAAGAAGCTCGCTGAAATCCGCCGCAAGCGCGCCCAGGCCGAGAACGAAGCCAAGCTGGCCGAGCAGAAGCTGCGCCAGGTATCGGCTGCGCGCGCGGCCAACGCGTCGGCATCGACCTCCGGCGCCACGGGTGCAGCCAAGCCGGCCGCCGGCGCTGGTGGAACCAGCGACGACCTGGGCGCCAAGTACGCTGCGGCGATCCAGCAGAAGGTATCCGCGCAGTGGACCCGGCCGGACACGGTCCCGCTTGGGCAGCGTTGCCAGGTGTCGATCAACCAGATCCCGGGGGGGCAGGTCATCCAGGCCAAGGTCAGCGGGAACTGCCCGTTCGACGAGGCCGGCCGCCGCTCGATCGAGGCGGCCGTGTTGAATGCCCAGCCATTGCCGTACCGTGGTTTCGAGTCGGTGTTCGCGCCCACGATCAACTTCACCTTCACCGCCCAGGATTGATGCCGGGCGGTGCAGGGATCGGCTTGAAGACCGCCACTGAATGCGTGGCGGTGCGGTTCCACGCCTCGAACTGAGACCTGGTCGTTAACGGCCTGTGAGTTTCGTGCGGCCGGTGACTCGGAATTCACACTGCCTTGGTTCATGATTGCGAAACTGTTCACCGCCGTCCTGTTATCCCTCGTTCTGGTTTCCTCCCTATTGAGCGCTCCATGAAAAAAATGCCTCGCTGGCTTGCCGTTGTTGCGGCCCTGTTGTTGCCCTTCGCTGCCGTGGCGCAGCAGAAGGGGCTGGATATCGACATCATCGGCGGCAACGCCTCCGCCACGCCGATCACCGTTGTTCCCATGCCTTACCAGGGCTCGGCCGGCGCACCGCAGACCGATGTGGCCGCCGTGGTTCGTGCCGATCTGGACCGCTCGGGCCAGTTCCGCAATCTGCCCGAAGCCCAGATCGTCGAAAAGCCGACCCGTGGCAGCGAGATCCAGTTCGCGACCTGGCGTGCGCTGAAGCAGAATTACATCGTGGTCGGCCGGGTCATGGACGCCGGTGCCGGCGCTTACCGGGTGGAGTACGAGCTGTATGACGTGCCCAAGGGCGAGCGCCTGCTCGGCCTGGCGATGACCGCCCGTGGCAACGCCATGCGCGATGTCGCCCACCAGATGGCCGATGCCATTTACGAGAAGATCACCGGTGTGCGCGGCGCCTTCTGGACCCGCATCGCCTATGTCACCGCCAGCGGCAAGGGCGATGCCATGCGCTATGCGCTGATGGTGGCCGATTCGGACGGCTTCAACCCGCAGACCATCGTGCGCTCGGCCGAGCCGCTGCTGTCGCCGAGCTGGAGCCCGGACGGCAACAAGCTGGCGTATGTCAGCTTCGAGCGTGGCAATTCGGCGATCTACATCCAGAACATCTCCAGCGGCGCCCGTGAGCTGGTGACCAGCTTCCGCGGCATCAACAGCGCGCCCTCGTTCTCCCCGGACGGCCGTCGCCTGGCCCTGTCGCTGTCGCGCAGCGGCAATCCGGAAATCTACGTGATGGACCTGGGCAGCAAGCAGCTGACCCAGCTGACCAACCACTTCGCCATCGATACCGAGCCGACCTGGAGTGCGGACGGTTCCAGCGTGTACTTCACCTCCGACCGTGGTGGCCGCCCGCAGATCTACCAGGTCGCCTCCAGTGGTGGCAGCGCCTCGCGTGTGACCTTCCAGGGCAACTACAACGCCACCCCGAGCCTGTCCTACGACGGCAAGAAGCTGGTGGTCGCCCAGGGCAGCGGCAACACCTACAAGATCGCGATGATGGACAGCAGCACGGGTTCGGCCCGCTGGAGCACGCTGTCGCCAGGGTCGCTGGATGAATCGCCGAGCTTCGCGCCCAACGCAAGCATGGTGTTGTACGCCGCCCGTGAGGGTGGTCGTGGCGTGTTGTATGCCGTATCGGCCGATGCGCGCGTGCGCCAGCGGCTGGTTCTGGCCGACGGTGATGTTCGTGAGCCTTCTTGGTCGCCATACCGTACAAAGCGCTAACAGAGTGTTAAGATTTCTCCGTATTCATCCCTCATCCGGCTTTAGGAGCCTCAAAGGTATCGCCATGAACAAGACCACCCGCGTTCTGCTTGTCTCCCTGTTGTCCGTGGCCGCCCTGGCCGGTTGTTCCAAGAAGGTCAAGGAAGTGCCGGCTGCCCCGGTTGATACCGGCAGCACCACCGCTCCGACCGGCCCGTCCACCTCGGGTCTGTATGGTCCGGGTGATCTGGATACCGATTCCTGCCTGCGCCAGCGCGTGGTGTACTTCGATCTGGACCAGGACAGCGTCAAGCCGGAGTTCCAGGCCATCATGGCGTGCCACGCCAAGTACCTGCGTGACCGTCCGTCCTCGCGCATGACCCTGCAGGGCCACACCGATGAGCGCGGTTCGCGCGCTTACAACCAGGCCCTGGGCGAGCGTCGTGGCAACGGCGTGTCCTCGGCACTGCAGGCCAACGGTGGCTCGGCTTCGCAGCTGACCGTCGTCTCCTACGGTGAAGAGCGTCCGGTCTGCACCGAGTCGGGCGAGTCCTGCTGGTCGCAGAACCGTCGCGTCGAGATCGTGTACACGGCTCAGTAATAGATGCGCTTTCGATTTCTATCGATGATCGTTGCGGCAGCCCTCGTGGCTGCCGCACCGGCCAATGCGCAGCGGCAGAGTCTGGCCGACCGCGTCGGCGCGCTTGAGCAGCAGGCCAACAACAACCAGTCCAACATGGACATGCTCAATCAGCTGAATCAGCTGCGTACCCAGTTGCAGGCTCTGCAGTCGCAGGTCGAGCAGCTGCAGCACGACAATGAGCAGCTCAAGCAGACCGCCAAGGACCAGTATCTGTATCTGGACAGCCGCCTGAACCGCCTGGAAGGTGGAGCCCCCGTGCTTCCCGCCGCCCCGGCCGCCGCCGCGCCTGCCCCCGCAGCACCCCCGAAACCGGCAACGGCCGCTTCCGAGCGGCCGCCTACCGTGCACGGCGATGCCGGCAGCCTGGCTGCCAGTGGCGACGAACGCACCGCCTACAACGTCGCCTTCGATTCGCTCAAGGCCGGCAAGTACGACGACTCGGCGCAGCTGTTCCTGAGCTTCCTCGAGTTGTACCCCAACGGCGTCTATACCCCCAACGCGCTGTACTGGTTGGGCGAGAGCTATTACGCCACCCGCAATTTCCCGCTGGCTGAGGCGCAGTTCCGCGACCTCATCTCGCGCTACCCGACCCACGACAAGGCGTCCGGTGGCCTGCTCAAGATCGGCCTTTCCCAGTATGGCGAAGGCAAGGTCGACCAGGCCCAGGCGACCCTCGAACAGGTCGTGTCCACCTATCCCGGCTCCGACGCCGCGCGCACCGCGCAGGACCGTCTGCAGTCGATCCGGCTGGGTCAGCAGATCCGCTGAACCCGCCCCCGGCCGCTGTCGCGGCCGGGCCCGGTATACTGATGGATTGCCAACCGGGCGCAGCCCGGTCCTCCGTGCCGGGCCATGCCCGGCTGTTGTCGTTTCCGAAGCCGTCCCCCAAGAATCACCGCCATGACCACGACCCTGTCCGCTGCCGCCGCACTCCCCAGTGAGATCGTGCAGTCCCCGCTGCCGCGACTGAAGATCACCGAGATCTTCCTGTCCCTGCAGGGCGAAGCCGATACCGCCGGCTGGCCGACCGTGTTCGTACGCCTGACCGGCTGCCCGCTGCGCTGCACCTATTGCGATACCGCCTACGCGTTCCACGGCGGCACCTGGTGGGACATCGACGCGATTGTGGACGAGGTGCTTGCCCAGGGCGTCCACCACGTCTGCGTGACCGGTGGCGAGCCGCTGGCGCAGAAACGCTGCCTGGTGCTGTTGGAGAAGCTCTGCGACGCGGGCCTGGACGTCTCGCTGGAAACCTCCGGCGCGCTGGATGTCAGCGCGGTCGATCCGCGTGTGTCGCGCGTGGTCGACCTGAAAACGCCCGGCTCCGGCGAAATGGCCCGCAACCGCCTGGAGAACCTGCCGCTGCTGACCAAGCGCGACCAGATCAAGTTCGTCCTGTGCAGCCGCGAGGATTACGAATGGGCCCGTGGCATGGTCCGCGAGCACCGGCTCAACGAGCGCAGCATGGTGCTGTTCTCGCCGAGCAAGAGCGAGGTCAGCCCGCGTGAGCTGGCCGACTGGATCGTGGCCGATCGGCTGCCGGTGCGCTTCCAGATGCAGCTGCACAAGCTGTTGTGGAATGACGAACCCGGGCGGTAACGCCGGCTGCAGTGCTACGGCGCTGCGCTTGCCATCGACCTCGCCTCACCATCAGTAAAGACGTCCGGCGCGGGACAGCGTGCTGGTTCCCCGTAAACCACCGGAAACACCCCCATGAAAAAAGCAGTCGTCCTCCTGTCCGGCGGCATGGACTCCGCCGCCGTCGTTGCCATCGCCCGCGAGCAGGGGTTTGCCGTCCACGCCCTGAGCGTGCGCTACGGCCAGCGCCACACCTCCGAACTCGATGCCGCTGCCGCCGTCGCCAGCGCGCTGGGTGCGGTCGCCCACAAGACCGTCAATGTCGACCTGCGCAGCATCGGCGGCTCGGCCCTGACCGATGACATCGACGTCCCGGAAGCGGGCGGCGAGGGCATCCCGGTCACGTACGTGCCGGCACGCAACACGATCATGCTGTCCGTCGCGCTGGGCTGGGCCGAAGTGCTGGGCGCCAACGACATCTTCTGCGGCGTCAACGCGGTGGACTACTCCGGCTACCCGGATTGCCGCCCTGAGTTCATCCAGGCCTTCCAGGCGCTGGCCAACCTGGCCACCAAGGCTGGCGTGGAAGGGGCGGGGATCCAGGTCCATGCACCGCTGCAGTTCCTGAGCAAAGCCGACATCGTGCGTGAAGGCGTCCGCCTGGGCGTGGACTTCGGTCTGACCGTGTCCTGCTACAACGCCGATGATCAGGGCCGCGCCTGCGGCCACTGCGATGCCTGCCGCCTGCGTGCGCAGGGCTTCACCGATGCCGGCGTGCCGGACCCGACCCATTACGTGTAATGCCGGACGGGTACGCATGAGCGCCAAGATGCGTTAGAATGCGCACCCCCGGCGTCATGTCGGGGATGCAATGGGCCGTTAGCTCAGTTGGTAGAGCAGAAGACTTTTAATCTTTTGGTCGATGGTTCGAATCCATCACGGCCCACCAATTGCATCAAAGACTTAGAGGGCGGCCTAGCCGCCCTTTTTGCTGGCTCCTGAAAACGCTCCTGAAAATTCTCTTTTTTCGGGATTGTTCCACGGCACATTGTTTGATAGCCGATGTGGTCGACTTGGAAGGGAGTTCCTAGGTAGGGGTTTTCCTACAGCGGATGCCATGCCTTCGCGCTATTCTCACGGCCTCAAAGGATTGGGGGGATCATGAGCTTAAAGAACACATTAGACGGCCTCGAGCGCGCACCTTGGAGAGCTGTCGCGAAACATATCCTTGCACGTGCTGATTACGACACTTCGCAAGGGTATGACAAGACGGTAAAGGCAATCCTCAAGCAGCCGTTAGATCCAGTAAAAGTTGCTGCACTTGAAGCCGGGCTAGCAGAACACCTCGTGGTGGGTGAGAAGTACGTACAGTTCATTCGGCTCAATCCGGGGGAGAGAGCGACAGTCGATGCCTGGATTCGGGGTAAGAGGCGGTACAAGAACGTCTTGACGGACGCGTTCCCCGGTATCGCGAGCGAAGCGCAGATCACGCCCCTTCGGCATCAAGATCCTACCTCCGCCGGTTATGTCGATCTCGAGTTTGGCGTCGGCGCGCTTTTCACGTCGGCGCGAAGCTATGTGAAGTCCGTTCCGTTGCTGCCGAGTGAACTAAAACCTCACTTGGCCGCGGGCTTTGAGCGAGTTATCGGGTACAAGAATATTGTTGTACAGACGTATGACGCGGTTTGGTTGCCGCCCAAGGGTGACTACCTCGTTCTTGCGGCGGACTTTCCGGCTGACGGGCCAAAACAGAATTTCCCGATGCATGGCGCAGCCTTTTTGACCGCTGCAGTCAGGCAGATGCTGGGGCGGCCTGTGCAGAAGGCGAACTTCTGGCACGCAATTGACGGGCTGTACCTCGGCCACGACGGAAAATTGGTTGACTATGGCTTTTCAGCTGGCGGTCAGTCAGTGAACAACCACAAGGCGCGGCGCAGAAACTCTCTTTGTCTGCGGAAAGCTGTTTATGACGCTGCCGGGGCGGCAGCTGTACAGGCCTCGGGTAAAACGCTGGAGCTGTTCAAGCTGGCTATGCAGTGGACGGTGAAGCATGCGGATGGTGTTTTTACCGATCCTGAGGTATTGATCCCGGGTGCCGCCAAGGATCTAAACAAGGCCGGCCCGGTTGTGGATCACTGCATTGTGCGGGACTGTCTCACGACTAGAGACCTATCGTTGTTAGTCTCGAAGCTACAGCCGCACATCAAGAACTGGATATGAACCCCTTTGATAACAGCGCAAAATTGGTCGCGGAGATCTCCGACGATAGATTGCGGGCTGTTGTAGGTGATTTGGTGGCGTGCCTGCAGCCCCATATGGGCGATCTCAATGAGATGTGGACCTTCAGTAGCCTCTCAAAGTTGATCGGCATTGATCCCGAAGATCCGTTGCTGGTTTCCGCGATTCGTCTTCTCGCCGCAGGAGACCGGGTAAGGCTTTTAGACATGCACTTTCTTTATTATGACCCTGATGATGAGGATTCTCAGGGCGACAAGGTAGAGGATGGAGAGGTTGCTCGGGCTTTTAAGCATGGCTTCTTGGTCGATCCTCGCACGGGCGCGGAAGTTCGGGACTTTGAGGACAAAATAGTGCCGTACTTCACCGTGCACGGAGCTCCTGGACATGGGTGATCCGACCGTGCGACAACTTCGGGAGCGAGCAGGTGCGACGCCTGCGGGTGCGCTCAGCTTTCAGATCTTGATGTGGGATTTCGAACCTCCGCAATACTCGACCTGGGTAGACCTGGTTGAGGGGGCGATGATGTACCAGATCAATAAGGTCGCTGAGAAGAGGCATCATCTGAAAGATCTTGGTGAGGACTCGCTCACTACGGTGGTTGAGCTTGCGCTTGATAACCTTGGACTCAACTGTAGCGCGAAGGCGGTCAACGGCAATGTTGACCTGGTGGTTGAGTGGCGTGGATTTAAGTGGCTTGGCGAGGCAAAGATTGCAGCCGATCTGCAGAAGATTTTCCACGGATATCAGCAATTGACGTCTCGCTATGCGACCGGTCAGCCAGGGCAGACCGCTGGCGGTTTGCTTCTGTATTGCAAGCACGATAGTGCTACCGTGATCATGGATGGTTGGAGGGCCGCGTTGCGGCATGAAATCCCTGGTGCGAACATACAAGATGGCCCGGTGCCTTTGTCGTTTAGATCAGACGACAGGAGGAATGGTTCGGGGCAAATGATCAGCATTGTGCACTTGGCTTTTCCCCTCTATCACGTTCCTGAAGAGGACACTTGGACACTCTCGAAAGACGCGATAAATGCCGGACGAAACGCGCGTAAGGCTACGAAGAAGAGAATAGCCAAGGCAGCGATCGCGGCAAACGACGACAGTAAGGCGGCGAACTGAAGGGCAGGTACTCAGCATTCGCAAGTGTCAGTGTCGCAGCAAGCCTGGCTCTCCTTTGGCCTGCTTAGTTCTCACCAATCTTCGCGGCATTGTTGACCTCGGTTGGCAGTTGAGCGGGTTCTACGAGGGGTGTCTCGTGGTCGTAGCGCTGCCGCATTCGCTCTGTTCGATGACCGCCCGACGCCTTGTCCTTGCTGTCGGTGATGCCGCGGTGCTTCAGCCCATGCAGAGTGAAAACTTCGTCCTCGGTCAGCACTGGGTCGTCGCCCTCGCGCGCCAAGCTGATGAGGCGTTGCCATGCAGAGTCCAGACCCGACTTCGAAAGTGCGGTGCCACGCTGACTTACCAGCATGGGCCTCTTTGACGCTTGCAGCTGGGGCGGCCGACGGTGCCGCTGCTCAGCGGTCTTCCGGAGTTGGATCAGCGCCTCCCATGCCTCCCGCAGCGCAGGCGACCACTTGGTAATGTTGTCGCGGCTACCCTTCCGGCGGTTGCTGAGGATGCCTTCCTCGGTCGCATTGGCTTCGGTGAGGGTCACCACTTCAATGCCGCGTAGGCGACAGCTGTATGCGATCACCATGAGGTGGGCGAGGTATGGCGCCACACTGCCGGCGGTGTGTGCATCGCGCTGGCCACGCTCGCGTGCGAACGCAGTCAGGCGTGCGTAGCTCGATGGCGAAGGCATCTTGATCTTCCCGCGCTCCTTGGCCTGCGCAACCCCGCTCGCTGGGTTCGTGAGGCAGTGCCCATGCTGGACGCCCCAGGCGAACATGCGCCGCACGTAGCGGAGCAGGTGGTTGGCCTTCGTTGGCATCGGCAGCTCACCGTCCCGACCGCGCGCAATGGATTCGACAACGCGTTGAATGGCGGCCGGGCCCAGGCGGGCGACTGCGAGCTGATCCAGTGTGACGCCCAAGTTCGTGCGATAGCTCTCCACCAGTTTTCGCTGGTGGCGGTATCCCTTTTGCGTGCCGGCGGCCAGTCCGGTGAACGTGGTGCTCTCTTCGAAGCGTGCCATCACGTAACCCACGGTGCCTTTTGCTGCCGAGCCTGCACGTGCCTCGGCGATAGCATGCAGGTCCGAGAGCAGCGCCTTGTGTCCAGCGACCGTGACGGCCTTGCGTGGGTGCTCTAAGGCGTACCAACGGCCGTTGCCCGTGGCATCCCAGTACACACCTCGAGGTAGTGCTTTCTGATCGATGTGCGCGGGGATCTTGGGGTTGAACTTGCGCGGTCGCGGCATCAGCCGATGTCCTCGGGTGCGTATTGGTGATCGGAGTTCGCTGCCTGGTGGATTCCAAGGGCTCTGTTTAGCGCGTCCTGCGTGGTCCAGATTCCACCCTTTCCATCGTAGCGATAGGCGATGCCCTCGCGTTTTGCCCAGGATTCCACAGTGGCCAGTCGCGGGTTCGCCCCTGGCCTGCAGAGTTCCTGTAGATCCTGGAACTGGAGAATCCCTCTGATCAAGCGGCGCTCCTTTCGCAGAGTCCGAGGTCGGACGTGCAACCGCCGCCGGCCTGGGCTTGGAAGAAGAGATCGAATTGCCTTCCGCCTCGGGCGGTTCGGCTCCATTCGACCAGCGTGTCGATCCGGGAGTAGCTGCCGGGCCGGTCCACGTCGGTGGGGTCGGTGACGGCGGGGAAGAACGTCGCGCTTCGTCGCTTGTTGGCCGAGGCCACGATCTCTTCCCACTGCCGGATGCGGTTGATGTGGTCGGGGAACAGGTCGGCGATGTTCCTCAGTTCGCTCTTGCGGCAGTTGATGCATGGCATGCATCCGACTCGGCCCATGCCCAAGGCGTACAAGGGGTTGGGTGCGATGCCGTGTTTCCGATGCTGCGCCCACACCTGCTCAACGGACCAGTCAAAGATCGGCCGCCAGACCATTGAGCCTGACTCGTGACGGTTGAAGCGGGGTTGCTTGGCCCGATTCGCGGACTCGTCAGCGCGGATGCCCAGCCACTGCAGGACCGGCCCCGCCTTGAGCATCGGGCCGACCACCTGCAGGGTGATAGGCAACGTCTTTAGCTCTTCAGTGCAGAACTGTGCCATGCGGGAAGGGAATCGCCCCTTGCTGATGCACAGGTCCAGGAAGGGGTTGCCGGTGGGCTCGTGGAGAGCTGCAGCCTGCTGCACGATCTCGTCCGGGATTCCTTCGCCCGGCCAGCGTTCCAGGATATAAGCGCGGTGCTGCGCGAGCTGACGGGTGAAGTCCGCGCGCACGGTTTCAACCACCGGCCCGCCGGTGCGGTTGGGCAGCTCGGTGATGTAGTCGTAAACGCGCTGATCCTCGTTGCCCGTATCGGCGAACACGGCCCGGAACGGTCTCCCCAATTCGATGGCGCGCAGGTAGACCGCAGTGCTGTCCTTGCCACCGGATACGTTGACCAAATGCTGGATATCAGCCACGGCGCACCTCCATGCGGTTGAAGAACCGGCGCACGAGATAGCCGCGCACGATCGAGATCACCGTGTAGACGACGGTGATGCCGAATGCCGTGCCGGCGCCGACTGAGTAGCCGAGGGCGCCCATCACGAACGGAGTGACCGCCCAGGAGATCCCGAAGCCGATCGCCGTACTGACGTTGGCCTCAAGGAAGGACTGCAGCTTGGTCTGGCTCATGCGTCCTCCCGCAGCTTGGTGCGCCCGTTCCGCGGCGGCTTGATTGTGGCCAACGTGATCGATTCGCCCCGGGTGCGGGCGCCCGTGACAGAATGCCGTCCGATCCAAAGGGGAGTCATGGAATGAGTAAATGGGACGGCGTTTTCCGATGCGAGAAGCTCGGAGTCGACAACTGCGTGGTGTGGTGGGATGCGATCGCTGCTCTTGGGGCGATAGGCGCGATCGTAGCCACAGTAGTATTGGGGATAGTCACCTATCGCTTGGGGAGCGCAGCCAACCGCGCCAGTGACGCTGCGGTAAAGATCGCTAGAGATGAAGCGAAGCGGCAAGAAAAACGTGATAAGCGAGAACAGATGCTTGTACTGGTTCAGATAAACGGAGAAGTGACGGACAACCAGAAGGCACTTGCCGAAATCTTTAAGCAGCTCAGTGGTGGTTTTGCAGCTGGATACTTTGTAGTCAATGAAGTTAATCGAGCAGCAATATTCAGCAGGCTCTCGGCCATAGAATTTCCGCTGACCAGTCAGCTTACCGATCGTCTTCACTACCTCGACGACCCCATTGGGCCTGCGCTGGTGCGATGCGTTGCGATATTTCGATCTCTGAATCAAAAAAGCCTCGCCATCAGCGGAGAGCTTGATCGCGATAAACTGCTGCAGCACTTTCGGACCATCCTTTTGGTCACTCGAGTGATGTCTGAAGATCTTGAATTGGTTCGTCTTGCCTGCGTCAAAGCCACCATCGATTCCGGAGTAGACGCGGCCCGAATAGCGAGTGTGGCTGCCGACGCGGAAGAAAGCCCAAGCGATAGCACGGCGGCTGCGGATACCGATGGACGTCGTGCTGATGACTAGCAGCTCGTCAGAGGATCTAGCCATTCCCCACTCCGGGTGCTGTATCGCGCTGGCCGGCCTCACAGCTTTCGCGCAGATCCTCGGCCGAGACGGTGTGCACGTAGATGGTCCCGATCTGCCAGAAGGCGGGCTTCTCAACCCGGTCGGCCCACGCGGCGATCAACGACTCAAGTTCGTCTTTTTGCTCCTTGGTGGCGCCGGCGAGGTAGTCTTCGGACGGTTCCCCGGCAACGTCATATGCCTGGCACGACATGTTTTCGATCACGCTGTCGGCGTCGACCAGCTGGCTGGCGTCAACTGGAATGATCTCGCCAATGGAGATCGTGGTCCCGACCTCCAAGTCTCCGTGGTGGTCCAGGGCGGCGGCAACTGCTTCTTCGATGCTGTCGCACTGGTCGCGGTACGTCTCCTCGTCCACGCTCCAGCTGTACTGCGCTTTCGGCTGTGCGTCGGAAGGTGACGCAACTGGCGCGCTATCGTTGGTATTGCCGTTGTTGGGCGCCACGGATGGCGCTTTGTGCATGTCGGTCGTCATCGGTTCGTCCTAGCTCAGTGGCGGGTGCCAGCGCGGCTTGCCGCGGCGGCGTCGTTGATCTGCCGACGGCTCAACTCCTGCCGGACGGGCGTATTGCCAAGCACTTCGACCTTGCCGCCTGCGCGTTTGAACGCGGCGAGCTGTTCGGCGATTTCCGCGCGCTCCCGGTCCTTGTGCTGGACGGTGGTGCTGTTGTGGCTGCCAGTGGGCGCCGAGCGCATTACGCGGACCACGGCGGCGCGAGTCGGCTCCACACGCGCATCAGGCGTGCGCATCAACCGGTGCATCGTGGGGGTCAACAGCCAGACCCTATTTCCCTTGGTGATACTGGCCTGCAGTTGGCCGGTATCGCGCATCGCCGCCAGTGAGCTGCTGAGTTGCTTGAGCGAGCAAGTCAGTGTCCCGGCAGCGAGAAGTTCCTCAACGCTCGCGCCAGCGGGCAGGTCGAGCAGCAGGGCGCGAATGGCAGCGGCGCGGCCGAATTGCTGGATCTTGGCGCTCATGCGGCACCGCCGGTGGCCTTGTCGATGGCGCGCTGCATTGCATCGAGGACCCTACTGGGTTCGCCATCTTTGACGACGTTGTGGCGATACACCGACTCAGCCATCTTGAGGGCTGCAAGAAGCTCAGGGGCGGCGGCGATCAGGCGGGCGTTGGCCTCGCTGGGCATGCCGGTTGCCGGATCAATGATGTCTGCGGCGATGGCCACGTCGTCGGCTACGGCACGATTCAGGACGAAGTATTCGTCGATTACGTAGCCAGATTGACTGCCGTGTCCGCCATGGCTGACTTCCCACGGCGCAGGGGTGTGCTTCTGGGCGCTCATGCTGGCTCCTTGGCGGTGAGGTCGCGCACGCGCACGCCTTGGCGATCAAGCCAGCGACGCGCCGACAGCAGCGACTTTTGAGAGAGGGCGAATCGGCCGGTACCGATCTGGAGTTCGCGGCCACGAACGGTCGCTGAGCGGCCCGTGGCGGCTGCCACTTCGGTAGGGGTGGCGCTGTGCGGGCTCGCGTAGAAGCCAGCCCACAGCCACCCTGCGCAGACCATCAGCACCAGGGTTGCGCCGTGTGTGCCGGTCGCGAATGCCTGTTCGATTGGAAGAGTGCTGCCAGTCACACTGCACCTGCCTGTGCGCGAGCCTTCTCGATCAAGGCTTCGGCCTGTTGCACGCCGAGCTTCGTCAGCGTTGCAACAGTGGGGAACATCCGGTTGTCGAAATCGATCAGGGCGCGTTCGTCCAGCCAGTTCATGACCCTGCGGCTGAACACCTGGGCGGGCTTGGTGGACGACACGAACCCGCCGCGCGTGCGCTTCAGGGTGCGGGTGGGCGCGCCGAAGGCGGTCAGCAGCGCGGTGCGCTCAAGCGGCTTGAGAGGGGAGGGCATAGAGGGCTCCAGATCAGGCTGCGTGCACGGCCGGCATGCGCGCGAGAACAGCGCCCCGGGCACGGGCAAGGTGGGAGATGGGAATGAGCTGCGATGCCAGATCCGGATCGGTCCAGCGCAGCTCGGCGATCGCGAGCGATTCGCTCGGCACCGTTGCCTTCTGGCAGAGGTGGCACTCGAAGTGCACAAGGGCCGGCACGGGTGCCCCGAGCTGATGGCCTGCCGGCGCGCCAGTGGTCGTCACGATTTGCGGGCGATGACCAGGGCGGCACAGCGGTACAGAAGCGGGGGCGGGGCGGGAGGTCTGCATGGCATCACCCCCGAACGCTGGAGGACGTCGCCCAGCGCGCCTTATTGGCATCGCGGTCGGCGTGGGCCTGGCTGATCTCCACCAGGCGAAGAGGCACGACGATGGCTGCCACAGCCCCGACGACGGCCCACGCAATCTGATACCGGCGGTTCATGCCCGCACCTCGGCTGCCATGTCCCGCGATTCGGCTTCAACGCGGCGGGCGGCAACGCCCATGCGGCGCGATCGGCGCAGCTGGTTGCGGCTGTGCTCGCCGGCGCTGCGGGCTCGCAGAACGTTGGCGCGGGTGTGGTCGCGGGCGGCCTGCGCCAGCAGGCACGAGGCGGCCTGGAGCGGTAGCGGAGCCTTGGGCAGGGAGTCGGCAGCGGTGCGGTAGGACATGGCGCTCTCCGTAGGAAAGGAGGGCGCCGGCGGGCCTATTGCCTGGGGAGAGGCATCTGCGGCTTAGCAGGGGAGGACTGGGCCGCAGTGGCGACCCGCCGGTCGCCCGTCGGCTGGGGTGCCGACGGTGCGATTTATCGCACAGCTAAATCACCAACGCAATAGCTGGCAGCTAAATTAGCGGTATTGGGCTGTTGGACCCTAGGCGCGATAATGGGGGAGTCAGGGAGAGCGGGGTGCAGGATGCGGATGTTGAGAGTGTTTATAGCGTTGCTGGCTGTTGGGCTGGCCTCGGCGCCAGCGGCAGGCCAGGTGTACAAGTGCAAAGGGCCTGGTGGAGAGACTGTCTATGCTCAAAATCCCTGCGGTGGCTCTGCTGAGCAGGTCAAGCTGAGGTCGAATCGTCCCGCGACCCGATCAGACGCGGAGCTGGCGAATCGAGAGGCTGTCTTCCGCTCAACCGATATGACCGATATCGCCATCGCAGAAAGAAACTGCCTCTCGTCTGCAAATTCAAGCATCTTTGGTCCGGTGAACAGCAGGGCTGCCGGATACCAGAGGCAGATCACCGCTCTCCATGGCGAAGCAGCTACCGCGACGAACAATCTTGCTGGTGCGACGTTCCAGGCGGGCATTCGCAGTCAGATTGCTGCGCTGCAAAGCACCGTAAGCGCTGAGCGGCAAGGTGCCGAGAGTGCAATGGCTGTTTCTCGACAGCGCTGCGCAGACGAAAGGCGAAGCAAGGAAGAGGCCGTCAAAAGCGCCTATGAATCGCGAGACGACAGTGCGCGGCCAGCGGCTGGGCACTAGGCGCCAGCCGCGATAAACAGCTTCAGTCAGCTACAGGGATCGCCACGTTACGGATCAGTCCGGCTTCTTCAATCGAGACGCCTTCGACGCAGCACTCGCGTGCGTACTCCATCTCGCGGTGGAGCTGCATCAGATCGGCATCCTCAAGGCAGTCAATGCTTGGCAGGTTGAAAGTTGCCTGTGCGATCAGGCAGCCCAAGTTGTAGTGATCTCGCAGCCAGCGAATCCTTCGCAGAATTGAGTCCCGAGTGATCCCGTCGATCAGGGTCGGCCGCGGGGTAGTAATCACCCGCAGGCGTGGCCGTGGATCCTTACGCCTTTCGACGCGCTGCGCGATGATTTCCGCTAGCGCTTCCATGGACCCCGGCTCCGGTGCCTTCTTCTTCTGCGTTTCCATTCTTCTCCCTAAGTCGATCGGCAAGCGCCTTGCTGAAATCGATCAGGTTGTCGGGTGTGACCGTAACCTCGCCTCGCCTGTACAGATACTCGTACGCATACGCCAATGGCGTGCCGTCGAGTTCATTGTCGAAGTCGTAGATGTCGAGATTTGAGAAGGTCAGCCTCAACAGCCTGAGCGCGGAGGCGATGATCTCAGGGTCTATTCGCAGGGGCTGAGATGACTGATTGCTCGTGCTGTCGGTACCGCCCTCATGCGCCACGTCCATCCATCCGTGTGCGAGTGAGCTCAAGCGTTCGATCTTGCGCGCAACGTCGTCACCCATCTTCTTCCCGCCCAAGAGCTGGTTGAGATAGGAGGGGGACATGTCCAGGCGGATCGCGACCGCTTTTTGAGTACCCAAGGCGGCTGCTAGTTGATCAACTAGGGTCCGAAGGTTGTGCTGGCGGGTACTGGTTACGTCCATCGCGTAAGAGTAGCTAGGGGCTAAAGCCCCATGTTTCGCTGCCGGCTTGACAGTGGCGTTTAGCTCAGGGCTAAATATGTCCACATGGACCTCCTAACCTTCATTTCAGATTCCGAGCGGAAGCGGCGCCTCGCAGTGCTGACGGGCGCGTCCGAGGGCTACCTTTGGCAGTGCGCCACCGGCTGGCGAGGTAAGCGCACCAGTCCAGAGCTTGCACAAAGCATTGAGCGCGCATCCTCGGCCATCGGTGCCGAGGCGGGTGTTGAGGGCGTCTTGCGGTGCGACCTTCGCCCCGACATCTGGCCTCCAGGAGAGGCCGCATGAGCCTCTCTGCGATCCCTCTCGAGTCTGACCTTTCAAATGGAGAGGTCGGGTGCTTGGTAGACATTGCCCTCATTGACACCCGTCACCCCGACGGTATGGCGCTCTCCGTTGATCAGTGGGCGGCGTTGCGGGAGCAGCGACAAGCCGCAGGGCGACCGCTTCATTGGTGGGAGGTGGCGTCGCATGGGTAGGAAGCACGCACTCCGGCGCGAAGAACACGGCGATTACACCGCCGACACCCCGATCGGCATCGAAGCTGCGAAGCGCGGTGAAGTGCATGCGTTGCTGAAAAAGGATGATCTCGCTCATGGCCCGCATCTTGCGGTCGGTGCTGCCTGCAGCGGAACGATGAAATGCACAGCATTTCAGGGGGCGGCATGACCTGCGCCCGCTCGGACATCTACTGGCGCGATGCCGCATACAACGCCGTCATGAAGATGCCTGGCAGCGTGAACGCTGCTGCTGCCTATTTGACCGAGCGGCGCTGCGTCAGCATCAAGGGCGAGACCCTGCGTAAGAAGCTGCGCGGCCTGGACGGCGAATCCATCTCCATGGAAATGCTGGAGATGCTGACGGAATGGATGATGGAACTGACAGCAGGCACCCCGGTCGCTACCGACTGGATCCTGTCACTGGCCGCGCAGTTCAATCTGGCAGTGGATCACGTGCCTGCCGCGCCCGAGGCTGGTTGGCCCGATGAGATAGCGGCAATCAGGGACAAGCTGCTGCACGTCTCCAAGTTCTGTGGGCAGTTGTCTGCCGTTGCGCTGGATGTTCTGGCCGACAACCAAGTGACGTTGGCCGAGGCAGACAAGATGCTCGATGCGCTCCAAGCCCTGCGCACGATGTGCCACCGCATGGAACGCAACCTGCGGCGGGCATTGAAGAAAGGTCGGCGGCGTGAATGACGTGGCTATCTACCGACCGCCCCGGGCACGGACAGTGAACGGTCGTCGGATCATCAGCGCCGCAGTGCGCGCAGAGATAGAAAACATCGAACGCCTGCTGTCCGGAGCGGAACCCGGGCCGGTGGGCGATGAGGCATTGGCCGAGCGCGACCGCCTTTGGAGCGCGCAGCAGAACAGGGAAGGGCAGCAGTGCGACTTGCCCTTGGGGAATCCGGAACGCCATGACCACCACTGACCTCGCCCCATCCCCCCGGGGTGGCATCGAAGAGCCGCGCGAGCGGTTCAGTTTCGCTGAACTTTCGAGCCTGAATGGCGAGCCTGAACGGGCGCCAGTCAATGGGTCCTCCCCGGGTCGGCCCATTGCGGGTGACCAAGCGCGCAATGGTCGTGTAGTTAGCGGCGCTGGAACTTACTGAATGTCTGCCAATTACGATGATGTGCTGGGCCAGCTGCGCGATGCGGGTCTGATCCTCGACAGCCTGGACACCACCGGCCGCATGGTTCGCTGCCGCGTGGAGAACTCGCGCGAGCGCCGCGGCTGGTATGTGCTGCACGAACTGAGCACCGGCAGCGGGGACGTGTTGATCGTCGGCACGTACGGGGTGTGGCACGGCAACGACAATGGCGCGCAGAAGGTAGAGCTGCGCAAGCGCGACAGCTCTTTCACCCAAGAGCAGCGCGAGGCGCTGAAGCGCCGCCTGGCTGACGACCGTAGGCGCGCAGAAGCTGCACGGCTCGAACAGCACAAGCGTGCTGCGGAGCGAGCAACGGCGGCGTGGAACAGGTCGCTGCCCGAGGGCGAGGCCGATTACCTGGTGGACAAGGCTGTGCAGGCATACGGCCTGCGCTACGGCCGCAGCGGGGTTGCTCTGGTTCCGCTGCTAGATGTCAACGGCGGCGTGCACGGCCTGCAGGTGCTCCGCAGCCCGAAACAGGCTCAGGCTGCCGGAAAACCAGCGAAGGAGTTTTGGCCGGCTGGCCTGGCAAAGAAGGGGCACTTCCACCTGATCGGCGGAACGCCTCAGTGGATCCTGCTGGTGGCGGAGGGCTATGCCACTGCCGCTACGCTGCATATGGCAACTGGCTATCCGGTCGCCGTCGCATTCGACGCGGGTAACCTGATGGCGGTCGCCTCGGCGCTGCACAAGCGCTACCGCACGGCCAAGGTGCTGATCTGCGGCGACGATGACGTGCTGCAGAAGTGCCGCAAATGCAAGACACGCCTGGTGCTGGCTGAGGTCGCTGATCTCTGTCCGACATGCGGGGAACCGCACCAAGCCACGAACGCCGGGCTTCTGGGAGCGGAGGCCGCGGCGCTGGACGTCAGCGGTGCGATGCTCCTGCCGGTCTTCGCCGACGAAGCTGGTCGTCACGAACGCTTCGTTGCCAACGGCAGCAAGGTCAGCGACTTCAACGACCTGTATGTGCTGGAAGGGCTGCACGTCGTGCGAAGTCAGATCGAGGCCCGCATCACGGAGCTTTCGTGGCGGCCACGTAACGAAAATCGCGCGCCTTCCGTCACCACCACCGGGGGCGAGGGGCCGGCACAGCTCAAACCAATCGATTCTCTTGACGAACTGCTGGAGCGGTTCGCGCTGGTGTACGGGCAGGGCGGGACGGTGTTCGACCACAAGGAACACATGCTTGTGGCGTTGGGCGACATGCGGGACGCATGCGTCCGCCGTGAGCTGCATAGGGCTTGGCTGGAGCATCCAACTCGCTCCATCGTGCGTGTGCGCGAGGTCGATTTTGATCCCTCGGGCATGAAGCCTGGCGTGACCTGCAATCTCTTCGCCGGGTGGCCAACCACACCAAAGCAAGGCGAGTGCAGCAAGTTGCTCCACCTGCTCTGGCACATGTGCGGTAGCGAGTCGAATCAGAAGGTGCTGTACGACTGGGTATTGAAGTGGCTGGCGTATCCGCTCCAGCACCCCGGCGCAAAGATGAAGAGCACCATCGTCATCCACGGCCCGCAGGGCACCGGCAAGAACATGTTCTTCGATGAGTACATGAAACTGTACGGCGACTACGGGCGCGTGCTCGATCAGGCTGCACTTGAGGATAAGTTCAATGACTGGGCCAGCCGCAAGCTGTTCCTGCTCGCCGACGAAGTGGTAGCGCGTACCGAGGTCTACCACCTCAAGAACAAGCTGAAAGCACTGATCACTGGCGATCGTATCCGCATCAATCCCAAGAACATTCAGGCGTACGAAGAAGACAACCACGCCAACCTGGTGTTCCTGTCCAACGAAGCAATGCCTGTGGTGCTGGAAGAGGACGACCGTCGGCACGCGGTGATATGGACGCCAGAGAAACTCACGCAGGACTTCTACGTCGAAGTGATGGCGGAGATCCGAAACGGCGGAACGGCAGCGTTGCACGACTATCTGCTGCGTCTCGACCTTGGTGACTTCACCAACGGCACCAATCCACCGATGACCGATGCCAAGCGCGAGCTGATCGGGCTAAGCCAGGACAGCCCGCAGCGATTCCTGGACGAACTGTACGGCGATGACATTCCTGGCGTGAAGCCGAGACCCGCGCTCTCGAAAGACTGGTACGAGCTCTACAAGGTCTGGTGCGGGCGCGAGGGTGTCAGGCCAGCGCCGAACCCGAAGTTCGTCAACGCCCTGGTGCGCAAGCGGCAGATCATCCATCCGGATCGGGCAAGGAAACGCTACCTGATCGCGCAGACGGTCCACGGGCCGCATGCCTTCCTGATGCTGGGCTGCCCGACCGCACAGGACGGTCGTACCGAGCAGGTGTTCCTGGGCGATGAGGTGCAGGCCTTCCGCACCGCCTTCAGCGACTACAAGGGGCGCGCATGAACACCGCGCCTTCTGATGTGCGGGACGTGCGGGATGCTGTGCGGGACAGTGTGCGCCCTGTTTCCCTTGTCGCAGTAAGGCTGTGCGGGACGTGCGGGACTGCTCCTTTACGGGGGCGCGTGCGCGCAAGCGGCTCAGCCTTTGTGCAAGACCATGACGCACCCACCCGCGCGTATGGCTGCCCGCACATCCCGCACGTCCCGCACAACGCTTGCGGCGCAGCGATCTTGTGGAATATGGCGGGCGCACACCTGCCCGCACGTCCCGCACCCTCGCTCGCGCGCGCGTTTTCTTCTGTCACTGCTTGTCTGAAAGAAATGGAAGAGGGGGTTGTTGGTTATGGCATCTGAGGACGTGAGGGTCTCGGGGAAGGACTTGGCTGCGCTGATCGGCTGCAGGCCGTCCTATGTGGTGGAGCTCAAGCGGAAGGGGCGGCTGGTGCCTGCGGAGGACGGCAAGGGCTACCTTCGGGACGCTTCACTGGCCTTGTACGGTCAAACCCAGGACCCGAGCTACACGGCAGTGGCCGAGCGCCACGCAGCGGCGCGTGGGTCGGCTCTGGTCGCCGCTGGGGTGATGGATGAAGAGGATGGCGACGGGGAAGCTGAGGCCGAGGCGAAGGCGCCCCCGACGAAGGATTCGCTGCGCAAGGCGAAAGCGCTGGCGGACAAAGCAGAGATCGATGCGATGGCTGCGGCGCGTGACTATGAGGTCAGCATGGGCAAGCTGCTCGATGCCGGCCAAGTGGAACATGTGCTGGCCGAAGCTGCCACGGCGATCCGTGTCGAGCTGGAGCGAATGGCCGACACCCTGGCACCGCAGCTGGCCGCGACGACCGACGAATCACGTTGCAGAGAGCTGGTGTGGAACGAGGTCAGTCACGCCCTTGAGGAAATGAGCCGAGGCTTCCGCTCAGCTTCTGCGGCGGTGGTGGAATGACGGAACAGGCCCGCCTGCACACCGTACTGGCACGATCGCTCCAGCCGCGCCGGCCGATGACCGTTTCGCAGTGGAACGATGAGCATATGCGGCTGTCCAGCAAGGGCAGCAGCAAGCCGGGGCGGTGGGTGACCTCTCGCAACCCGCCGCTTCGCGAGCCGATGGACAACATGTCCGCCCGCAGCCCTGTGCACGATCAGGCGTGCATGTTCCCGATTCAGTTCGGCAAGAGCCAAATCGCAACCAACTCGATCGCGTACTGGATGGACTACGCGCCGGCACCCATCATGTATGCGCTGCCTGGTGAGGCATCCATGAACAAATGGGTGAACCAGAAGCTCAACCCGATGATCGAGGTCTGCAAGGCTGTCCGGAAAGCGCTGAGTAGCACCGCTAGCCGGGACAGCTCGAACCAGCGCACGTTCAAGGACTTCGCCGGCGGCCAGCTCTACGTTGAGCACATGGGCAGCCCTCAGCGGCTCAAGTCGACCACGGTGAAGAACCTGGTGGTGGATGAGATAGATGAGGCGCCTCAGGTGCTGCTGACCGGCGACGACCCGGTGAAGATGTTGGACGGCCGCACCTCTTCGTTCCCGACGACCTACAAGCGCCTGTACATCAGCACCCCGGGGATTGCTGGGCTGAGCCGCATCGCCAAGCTCTACGAAAAGTCCGATCAGCGCCGGTATCACGTGCCGTGCCCTCACTGTGGCCACTACCAGCACCTGCAGTGGAGCGGCCTGCACTGGTCACCCGATGCAAAGCACGCGTGGTATGCGTGCAGCGATTGTGGTGCGTGCATCGAAGAGCACCACAAGTCGGACATGATCACCAATGGCCGTTGGGTGCCGGCCAACCCGGATTCTCCAATCCGCGGCTACCACATCAACTGTCTCTACTATCAGTTCGGCCTGGGCCCGCGGTGGGTGGATCTGGTGCGCGAGTGGCTGGATGCGCAGAACGACCCCGCAGCGCTGAAAACCTTCGTCAACGACCGTCTGGCCGAGACGTGGGAAGACCCGAAGATGCGGTCGGTCAAGCACAACGTGATCGCGGACCGTGCCGAACCCTACAAACTGCGACACGCGCCGCGCGGGGTTCTCGCTATCACCGTCGGGGTGGATACCCAGGACAATCGCCTCGCCGTCCATGTGATCGGCTGGGGTAGGGGGATGACGGCCTGGACACTGGACTACGTCGAACTGCAGGGTGACCCCGCCGAAGAGGCGGTGTGGATCGCGCTAACCGATCTACTCAACCGGCCCATCGAGCGAGAGGATGGTGTCCTGCTGCGGTCGGTTGCCACGGCGATTGACGCCGGCGGCCACCGCACCGAGGCGGTCAAGAACTATGTCCGGCAGCGCAAGGTGACGCGCGTCATGTGCATCTTCGGCGCTGTGCCGAACAACGCCCCGATCCTGTCCAAGGGGAAGCTGGCGGATGTGACCTGGAACGATAAGACCGACAAGCGCGGCATCATCATCAACCACGTCGGAACCGTCGCAGCGAAGCACTATCTCTACAGCCGTTTGGCTGCCGATGCTGAGCGTCAGGCTGATGCGCGGCTCGTGCGGTTCAGTGATGAGCTGCCGTCCGAGTTCTACCCCGGTCTGGTGTCGGAGGTCTACAACCCGGTCAAGAACAGGTTTGAGAAGCGGGTCGTGAGAAACGAGCCGCTGGACACCTGGGTGTACGCCTACGCTGCGGCCCACCATTCGGAGGTACGTCTGCACCGATACACGAAGGCGGACTGGGATGCCTTGGAGGCGCGCTTGGCTGCGACGGTGCTGGATCCGGATTCCCGTGAAACATCCGGGGCACCGGCAAAGCCGGCAGTTGCGGATTCCCGTGGAACAACCAAGCCAGCTCGCCGCCGTGGCGGCTGGGCCGAGTCGAACTGAGGTCGAGATGGCAGAAGACATCAAAGCCGATGAACTGCTCGACCAGCTGCGTGAGTCCTACGTAGCCTCGATTCGGGCCGCTGAGCCAAGCATCCCCGCACACGCGGCGCTCCAGATTGCCGACATGTTGGTGACGGTCCAGCTGGATGTGTTCGCAGGGAAGCGGGTGAGCTATCGGTCGCGGCCGGATGTTAACGGCGCGGCGATCACCGCGGATTGGCATGCCGGGCTGTCGATCGGAGAGATTACGCGGAAGCATGGCGTGAGCAGAACGGCCGCCTACAAGTACCACCCGGGCCGTGCAATGAGGCGACTTCGCGACGGCTGAAGAAAGTACGCGATTTACCATGATCGCGCACACCGACATGTATACCTTACCTATCCATGTCGATCACACAGCAACGACTGGACGCCTACCTGGCAGCTGAATCCCGCATTCTGACGGCGGGCTTCAGCGTGCGCTTCGATCAGCGCCAGCGACAGGAAGCTGAGCTCGCCGAGATCCGCAAAGCCATCCGCGAGCTGGAGGCCAAGATCGCGGTGGAGCGCGGACGCGGTGGTAGCGGCGGCAGCCTGCGGTACCGGACGGCGGTTTTCAATGGCTAAGCCGAACGCACTGGAGCGCGGCATTGCGGTCTTCGCGCCGCGCTACGCCGCCCGGCGCATGTTCGCGCGCCAGGTGATGGCCGCCTATGAGGGCGGGCGGTCGACAAAGCGTCGCAAGAAAAGCCGCGACAACGGCACCAGCGAGCGCATGGTCGTTCGCGACGCTGCTACCGTCCGGGCGACGGTGCGTGATCTTGAGCGCAACTACGACCTGGTCGACGGTGCTCTGAGCACGCTGGTTCGCAATATCGTTGGGCCCTCCGGCATCAGCATCGAGCCAACGCCGCGCGACGGCAGGCAAGGCGACAACTACGACAACATCGATGACGACTTCTCGCGCCAACTGCTCAACCTCTGGCGCCAGTGGTGTGTCTCACCAGATGTGACCCGGACCATGAGCTGGGTGCAATGCCAGGAGCTGGCCTGCCGCAGCTGGCTCCGCGATGGTGAGCAGTTCACCCAGTTGGTGGAAGGCACGGCGAAGTTCATCACGCACGCAACGGCGGTGCCGCTCTCCATTGAACTGCTGGAGGCCGACGTGGTGCCGCTCGAGTATGACGATGCTGAAAAGCGGATCAGCGCCGGTATTCAGCGCAACGAGTGGGGCGCGCCCATCGCCTACATGGTCTACAAGAACCACCCCGGCAACGGTGGCTGGAGCAGCATCGACGCTCTGAAGTCAGTGCCGGCTCAGCGCTTCCTGCATCTGGCGGTTCGCAAGCGTCTTTCCGGTCTGCGCGGTATCAGCCTGTTCGTCAGTGCCATCGACCGCCTGATTGACATCAAGGATTACGAGGAATCCGAGCGCGTCGCTGCCCGAATCGCTGCCCGTATCGCGGCGTATATCAAGCGCGACAAGGACATGCAGGACTTCGCCCCGTTGCAGACCGCAGATGGTCAGCCGCAAAAGCCAGAAGAGCGTGACTTCCTGCTTGAGGCAGGCGCCATCTTCACCGAAACGCTGCCGGGCGAATCGATCGAGATGATCAACCCCAACCGTCCGAACACCGCCCTAGAGCGCTTTCGGATGGCGATGATGCGTGCAGTCTCGCGGGCGATCCAGCTCAGCTACTCCAGTATGTCCGGCGACTACGACGGCACCTACAGTGCCCAGCGGCAGGAGCTGGTGGAGGCGTTCGATGGCTACCGAATGATGACCGGCCAGTTCGTCTCCCGATTCGTTCAGCCGATCTGGGAGCGCTTCGTCCAGATGGCGATCGCCTCCGGCAAGTTGAAGGTGCCGGCCCACATCCGTCCCGAGACCGTGGCCCAAGCGAACTTCCGCGGGCCGAAGATGCCGTGGATTGATCCGGGCCGTGAGGCAGACGGTCTGATGAAGCTCGCCCGCGGCGGTTGGCAGTCGGTCACCCAAGGCATCGCTGAGCGTGGTGGGCGTGTGCAGGACACCTTCGAAGAGATCTCGCGCGAGCGCAAGTTGGCTGAAGAGCTGGGCTTGGTGTTCGACAGCGACGCTCGCTACACCAGCGGCGCAGGCGTCACCCAGGCACGAACGGGTGATGCGAGCTATCCGGATGCCGACGATGCCGGCCACCGCGAAGAGAACGGCAACCAGCGGCAGCGCGCATCGCGCTCCCGCCCGACCAGCACCGGAGATACCCCCTGATGAATACACCGCTGCTTACCAGCGCCATCGCCGCGTCCCTGGCATTGTTCTCCACAGTCCCGCAGGCCGGGCCGCGGGACATGCCGGAGCGCCCCAAGATCGAGCCGCTGATGCGGCTTCAGCCGGTCGCCGAGTCTGATGGCGTCTACGAGCTGCTGATCTACGGAGATATCGGCGAGAGCTGGTGGACCGAATCGGTTACCGCACAGTCGGTAGCCCAGCAGCTCAATGACCTGGACAGCACGGTTGCGACCATCAACGTGCGGATCAACAGTTACGGCGGCAGCGTCGCCGATGGGCTGGCGATCTACAACGCGCTGAAGCGCCACAAAGCCGCCAAGGCCGTGACTGTCGACGGCGTTGCTATGTCCAGTGCCTCGCTCATTGCGATGGCCGGCGACACCGTGAGCATGCCGTCCACCTCGATCCTGATGATCCATGCCCCCTGGGGTGGCGTCTATGGAAACGCCAAAGAGCTGCGCCAGTATGCCGACGTGCTGGACACCTTCAGCGCATCGATGGCCGACGCCTACGTGAAGAAGTCCGGCAAGTCGAAGGAGGAAATCCTCGGATTGCTGCAGGACGGTGAAGATCACTACTACACCGGCGAAGAAGCGGTAGCGGCCGGCTTTGCCGACGCTGTCGATTCGGAAGCGGTGGAAGAGGCGGATCCGGATGAGCAGGCGCGCGCGTTCGCGGCCTCGCTGGCTCAGCGCGTGACGGCGCGTGGAGCCTCTGCCCGATACGCCAACCTCGCATTCGCCGCTGCCCTGCGTGCGCCGCGAGGATCCGTCATCGTGCCGGCCGCAAGTGCTGCGCAGGCGCCCAACGATCCCCCGAATCCGCCGGCCGAACCGGCCGCGAACACCCCGCCGGCGGATGCCGGTAATCCCTCCGGAGACAACACCATGCTCACCCCCGAACAGAAGAAGGCACTGGCGGCTCGCCGCGAGGCCATCCGCGCGCAGTTCGCCCCGTTCCAGGCCCGTGGCGATCTTGACCAGACCGCCTTGGGCACCCTGCTGCGTGACTGCGAAGACGACACCGATCTGACTGTGGAAGCCATCGGCACCAAGCTGCTGGCCTTCCTTGGCAACGCGACGCCAGCGACGCCGTCGGCCTCCGGTGCTTCGGCCGCCGCACCGACGGGTCAGCTCACGCAGGACGAAACGAAGAACTACCGCGACGGTGCCATCGCCGCTCTGATGCACCGCTCCAACCCGGCAGCTCACAAGCTGGAAGGGCCGGCCGCCAACTTCCGCGGCATGGACCTGCAGGACATGGCGCGTGACGCACTCGCCCGTGCCGGCCAGAACCCGCAGGGCATGTCCAAGCAGGAGATCGCCGTCAAGGCGCTGCAGTCCACCAGCGACTTCCCGGCAATTCTGGGCAACGTCGTCAGCCGCAGCCTGCGCGCGGGTTATGAGGGCACGCAGCGCACGTTCCTGCCGTTCAGCCGCCAGACCACGCTGCCGGACTTCAAGGAGATCACCCGCGTCCAGCTGGGCGGCGCGCCGTCTCTGAAGCGTGTGGTGGAGGGCGGTGAGTACGAGCAGGGCACCATCGGCGAAGGCGCAGAGAAATACGCGGTCCAGAAGTTCGGCCGCATTGTCGCTCTGACCTGGGAGACCGTGGTCAATGACGATCTGGACGCACTGAGCCGGATTCCGTTCGCCTTTGGTGCCAGCGCTGCGGACCTCGAATCCGATCTGGTCTACGCGATCCTCACCGGCAACCCGAAGATGGCTGACGGCAAGGCGCTGTTCCACGCTGACCACGGCAACCTGGGCACGTCGGCCGCACTGGCCGATGCGCTGGATCCGACCAAGCCCAACCCGCTCTCGGACATGCGCAAGAAGATGACCCTGCAGAAGGGTCTGGACGGCCGCTACATCACTGTCCGGCCGAAGTTCCTGATCGTTCCCCCGGGTCTGGAAGAGGTGGCGCTCAAGGTTACCAACGCCTCGATCATCGCTGGCAAGGGTGCTGACCTGAATGTCACGGGTGTCACGCTGACCCCGATCGTTGAGCCGCGCCTGCATGACGGCAGCGAAATCGCCTGGTACGGCGCTGCGGAGCCGGGCGTGATCGACACCATCGAGTACGCCTACCTCGAAGGTCACGAGGGCGTGTTCACCGAGACCAAGCATGGTTTCGAGGTGGATGGCGTGCAGGTCAAGTGCCGCCACATCTTCGGCGCCAAGGCCATCGACCCGCGCGGCCTCTACAAGAACGCCGGCCAGTAAGCCACAAGGCGCGGACTTCGGTCCGCGTCTTCCCTTGACCACGGAGCACAGTCATGAAAAACGCACACAGCAGCGGTGACACGATCACCATCCCGGCGCCGGCAGACGTGAAGTCGGGTGTCCCCTTCATCTACGGATCGGCCCTGGCCGTCCCGGTGACCGACGCCAAGCTCGGCGAGCTGGTCGCGGTCCAGATCGAGCGTGCCTTCACCTTCCCGAAGCTCACCACTGCGGTGGTCACCGGCGGCGCAAAGCTGCATTGGGACGCCTCGGCCGGCGAGTTCATCGTGGCCGGCGCCGCCGCGGGCGACCTGGAGAACTGCGCGATCGCCATCGGCTCGGCCGCAGCCGGCGAAACCACTGTCGTCGCCAAGCTGCTCCCCGGCGTCGGCGCCGTCAAGGCGGCGTAACACTCAGCCCACCACCGCACACAGATGCCCGGGTGGCGTGTGCGGTGGTGGAGCTTCCACGAATACAGGGGGATCGATGAGCACCACTGATGCAAATGCCCAGCTCGACCGGGCCATGAACGGAAAGTTTGCGTCTGTGGCGCTCAAGGTCGCCATTTTCGCGCTGCCCTTCGTGCTGACGATCGCAGGCAGCGTGGTGAGCTGGATGCTCAACGACATCCGCAGCATCCAGGCAGAGCAGGGCAAGGGTCTCCAACAGGTAACCAGCGACGTGCAGGTGGTCAACGCGAAGCTGGACAACGGGGTGATCTGGCGGATCGCCGAGCTGGAGCGTCGTCTCAATACCGTGGAACAGGCACAGAAAACACCATGAATCGCATCCTCTCCTTCTTCAGCCGCTGGCAAGAGTTCATCGTCTGGCTGCCGGTCCTGATCTTCCTGGCGCTGCTCGGGTGGATTCTGCTGGGTGCGCTCGACCGCACCATCGGCGGCGACGTGTTGGCGCAGCTGCTGCAGCTGCCGATTTCCGCCGCGTACCTGGCGACCGCCTGCGCGGCTGCCTGGCTGTTCAAGCGCACTTATCTGTTCGACCTGCGCGACGATGAAGAGCGGCAATTGCATGAAGCTGCCCGCGCTGGTGACCGATCTGCTTGGCGCTTGTTGTTGCTTGATCGCGCCGAATGGGTGGCGTTGGTTGGCCTGTTCGTTGCCTTCTTCTGGATTGCCCGATGATCGCCCGGCGCGTTCTCGCTGGCCTGCTGGTCGTCGCGCTCACCGCTTGCGGCCAGGTCCCGGTGGCAGCGTCCGTGCCTGCCCCTGCTGATGCGCGGGCAGCAGTCGTGGCTGAGGCACGCGCAGAGGTGGCCGAAGCTGCTGGCCCGGTGGTTGAATCAGCACAAGAGTCCACCGCAGGCGCAGTGATGCCAGTGGTCGTGGCGCTGCAGGAGGTAGTGCAGCAGGTCCTGCCACCGGCGGCCAGTGCCCCCCGGGTGTCGGTCATCTCGCCCGCTGCTGTTGCGCTGATTGTCCGCTGGGAGGTTGGCAGCCAGCCGCTGTACACGCGGCGCTATGAGGCGCCCATCTGGCCGGGTGGGGCATCAGGCGTGACGTGGGGCATCGGCTACGACGGCGGCCATCAGACCCGCCAGCAGATCGGTTTGGATTGGTCAGCCCTGGCTGCGGCTTCCCGCCTCCAGGCGACCGCCGGGATCACCGGCCCTGCTGCGCAACCCGTCGTGCGGGATCTCCGCGACGTGCGCGTTCCGTTCGGGCTGGCGAGTGACGTGTTCGGGGTCGCCTCGCTTCCTCGCTATCACGCCAGTGCGCGCCGAGCGTTCGGTGCTGACGGGTTCGATGCGTTGCCCGCCGACGCCCGCGGTGCACTGGTCTCCGTGGTCTACAACCGCGGAGCCTCGATGACCGGTCCGGCGCGCACGGAGATGCGTGCAATCCGCGACGTGTGCCTGCCTGGCGCGGACGTACATTGCGTCGCGGGCCAGATTCGCCAGATGTGCCGGTTGTGGCGTGGCACCAGCCTGGAGGCGGGCCTCTGCGGTCGTCGCGAGGACGAAGCCGGCCTGGCGGAGCGTGCGCGATGAAGCTGCCCTCCGTGGTCACGATGAAGCCGCTTCTGTGGGTGATCGGGGTTCTCGCCCTGGTTGTGATCGCTCTGTCGGTCTGCCTTGTGGTTGTGCGGGCCAATGCTCGTGCTGCCGCTGCCTCCTATGAAGGTGCGGCGACTGCCTGTGCCTCGCAGAAGGAGGGCGCCAACACGCGGGTTGCGGAACTGGCTGCGGCCAACGCTGGCTACGGCCGCACCGTTGGCGTCCTCCAGGCCGAGCTGGCGTTGGCGCAGAACCAGGCGGCCACGCTCAAGCGGCAGAGCGACAGCGCGGTAGCCGCAGCCGAGGCCCGCGAGGCGGATGCCAACCAGACGTTGAAGCAGTTCATGAATCGCTATGCCGGCCAAGCGCGTGAGACGCGCTGTGCGCTGGCCCTGACCGAGGTGGAAGCATCATGCCCAGCATTCTCCGGTTACTGACCGTCGCGGCGCTCGCCGCCTTGCTTGCTGCGTGTGGGCAGACGAAGCCTGATGCAGGCCCGGCGCAGTGCGCGGTGACCCCTGAGCCTGTGGTGGTGGAGCGGCGCGTATACGTGACGATTCCGGCCGCGCTTACCCGCACCGAGGCTGTTCCCGAAGGCCCGATCGCGCTGTGCTTTGATGTTGCTGCCCAGCGGCGAGCCGTCATTGAGCGCCTCAATGGACGCGCCGAGCAGGTGCGCGCCATCCAAGGCACTGAGGTGAAGCCGTGAGCGCGCTGCTGGCATTCGCGGTCGTCGTGCTGTGCCTCGTGCTGGCGCTGTGCGTCTCCAGTCGCCGTGAGGATCGCCGGTAATGGGTCAGCGCCAATTTCTCGCCGACCTGGACGCCGGATTGCATGCAAGCTTCGCTGCGGCGGGCATGGCTGATGTTGCTCAGTACACGCCCTCATCTGGAGAGGCGGCAGTTCCTTGCCAGGTCTACGTTACCCGTGACGTGGAGACGATCGGCGATCTGCGTCAGTTCAAGGCCCATAGCGTTGAGGTCGACTACGTGCTCGGCAGTCTGGTGAGTGCTGGCATCACGCCGGCGCAGAAGGGCCGCTTGGCAGTGGACGGCGACCTGTATGAGAACGCCACTGAGATCTCGAACGACGGCTCGATGAGCCGCTGGAAGGTGCGCCGTGTCCAGCCCTGACATTGATGACCCGGTTAGCTGGAAGCTGGTGGAGTTCCTTGCCGGCCGCGTTCGGTTGATTACGAAAGCAGCCGGGTATCGAACCGACATCGGCCTGGGCGTCGTAATGACCGACGACTCTGACGTGCCCGAGGACTATGAGGGCCCCGCAACCATCGTTGAGGTGGACCGCATCAGTGGCACTAGCTCGGGCCGCGCTCAGGCGTCCTCGGACGTTGGAGTCGTAATCGAGTTCAGCGTTCCGCGCGGAGGCGAACACGAGAATCCGCGCCGTCTAGTTCATTGCGCCAGGGCGGACCTTCGGAAAGCGCTGGTCTTCGATACCCGTGATCTGCCTAAGGGCGTCACCTCCTTCGAAGTGACCGAAGCAAACCTGACCACCGTCGGCGACGACAACGGCCACTCAAGTGTTGTCGCTCAGATCACCGCACGGGCCGGTCTGACCGAACTGTTCTAGCCCGTGACCATTCCCTAGGAGACTCCAAATGGCCCAACAGCCCAAGGTCCGTAAGTTTGCAGGTGATCTGCGTTTCTATGAGATCGGCACCGGCGCCGATCGCATCCCGCTGATCCCCGACCCCGACGATAAGTTCGGCAACAAGCCGCTCGAACAGAGTTCGCTGACGTTCGGCTATGAGGCCGGCGACACGACCGAAGTCAAGAGCAAGCGCCGGGACGACCGCTATGGTCAGATCATCCACCGCGATGCCAATCCGGGTACCACCAATGTGACCGTTGGCGCACTGGAAGTGCCGGTCGGTTTCTTGGCTCGCATGCTGTATGGCAGCGCCGTCACGACCACGGTTGCTGAAGGCGTCGAAGCCGACCAGTCGTTGACGATCCATAGCAAGGACGCGCCTGTCGATCTCGGGCACCGATTCGTGCTGGCTGTCCCGGCGCCGGTGGTGAAGAAGGGCAGCGCCACGCTGGAGAAGGATGTCGACTACACCATCGACAACCGCCAGGGCCTGTTGATTCCCAAGGCGGGCGGCGACATCGCGCATGGCGACGTGCTGACGCTGAGCTACAGCTACGACGGGTACCTGGAGACGGCGATCAACGGCGGTGCGGTCCCCAACAAGTCCTTCATGATCCTGGGTGACGTGCAGGATCGTATCGGTGGCGATGAGGGCCTGCTGCGAATCCCGCAGGTTGACCTCACCGTGGATGGCGACGTTGACTGGTTCAGTGATGAACCGATCCAGCTGACGCTCACCGGTCCGGCAGTGTTCCGCTCGGAAGAGTCCGCGCTGTACACCTTCAAGGTGTACGAGCAGAAGGTCGGTTGATGCGGCAGAGGGCTGCTCGCAGTCCTCAGTGGTCGGCGCCTGAGATGGCGCCGACCACCTTTGTGTGGGGGCTCTGAGCAATGGGCAGGTTCGCCAGTCTAGACCGACGCATGAATGCCGCTGCCCTGGCGCGCATTGCTGCCCAGGTGAACGGTGTAAGTGCTGCGGCGATCGCAAAGGCGGACGCTCGTTCAGCCATTTCCGTGCGACGGCGGTTTGAGCCGGCGGCGAAGAGGGCCCTTCGTGAGATCTACAACGTACGCGTCAGCGATCTGACCGGGCGCTTCACTGTGCGCACTGGTGCGGATGAAAACGGTGAATACATCTCGCTGAATGCGTCCACAAAAAAGCTGCCGCTGTACGGGTTCTTTGGCCACTGGGGCGGCCGGAAGTCCGCCGGCGCAACCGCGCAGATCCAGAAGGGCGCACGCAAGGTTTACAACTCGGCCTTCATTGCCAAGGTCGGTGGCCAGCGTCGGATGGTCGTACGTCAGTTCTCGCGTGACGCCACGGCGGCGTCCGGGCGTGACGGCCGCCGCAAGCTCTTGACCCTCACTGGTCCGAGCGCATTCCAGATGGTGATGGGCCAGGGCGATGTGGTCGCTAAACGCTTGGCTCGTGAAATGAACGCGTACCGAGGCAGCGAGCTCATTCGGCAGCTCAAACTTGCAAGGCAGAGGAAACGTTGATGGCGAACAATGCGGCATTCGAGGAAGCGCTGCGGCTGGTGCTTGAGACCAGCGGCACCGAGGGCGTGGACGAATTGCGCCAGGCGCTTGCCGAGATGGGCGTGGCCTCGGACGCTGCCGTGGCTGACACCGGGAAGCTGGTGGACAAGCTGGCCGAGCTCAACGCCACGGCCGAGAAGGCCGAGGCGTTTGACGGGCTGCTGGGTACGTTGGCCGATCTGGAAACACGCTTCGACGCCAACCAGAAGGCCGCCTACCAGCTTTCCTTGCAGATCGCGGAGACAGCCGCCCCATCGAAGGAGCTGCTGAACGCTCAGCGGAATCTCCGCGTGGAAGGCGACAAGCTGAAGGCCTCACTGAACAGCCAGTGGGAGGCGGTCGTAAAAGCCGATACCGCCTTGGGCGGCCTTGGCGTCAATACCGCGCAGCTGGCCGCAAGCCAGCAGCGCCTGCGGGACGATGCTGAGCGTACCGCGAAGGCATTCACTGAGCAGGCAAAGGAGGCCGCCCAGGCCGCCGCTGAAAACCGCCGGCGGAACCAGCAGATCGAGGAAAGCGATAGTCGCTTTCGCGACCAGGCGAAGGCCAGCACGGCGGCCGCCGACTCGCTGAAAGCCTATCGCGATCGCGCAAGCCAGGCCGCGCAGGAGACTGCCGAGCTGGGTGTGGCGGCCACCGCCACCAGCTCGATCATGAGCAAGCTGAAGGGCATCGCTGCGACCGCTCTTGGCTTCATCGGGTTCGGCAAGGTCGTCGACGGTATCAAGGACATCGTCAAGGAAGGCAGCGACGCAGAGCAGGAGCTGGGCCAGCTGGAGGCTGCGCTTGCCGCTACTGGCCGGCAGGGCGAGTTCACGGCAGAACAGCTGGCGCGCATGCGACGGCAGCTGCAGGGCGGGCTCTTCGATGACGGCCAGATCTCCGCCGCTCAGGTGCGCCTGCTCTCCTACACGAATATCGTCGGCGAGCAGTTCCCCGCGGCGATGCAGGCCACGATCGATCAGGCGCAGCGATTGGGAATGAGCTTGGAGGCGTCGGCCGAGATCGTTGGCAAGGCTCTCCAGACCCCGTCGAAAGCTATGGAGTCGCTGAGCAAACAGGGCTTCACCCTGGAGGACAGCCAGAAGCAGCTGATCAAGCAGCTGGAGGCGACCGGTAGGGTGGCCGAGGCGCAGGCCATCATTCTTGATGTGCTGAACGAGTCTTACGGTGGTGCAGCTGCAGCCGCCAAGGTCGGCACGATTGCCGGCCTGTGGAAGGAAGCGACCGAGCGGTTCAAGGACTGGAAGCAGGAAGTCGCTGATCAGGGCGTGCTGACCTACTTCAAGGCTCAGCTCACCGACATGCTCACCGTGGTGGATCGCCTTGCCAAGGACGGCACTCTCACGCGCTGGGCCAAGCAGACGGCCGACGGCATCATCACGATGGCGCAAGCGGTCAAGGGTGCGACCACTTGGGTGGTGGAGCACAGCGGCGCGCTGGTTACGCTGGGTAAGGCCTTTGCGACCTTTGCCATCATCAAGGCAATCGCGCAGGTGAACACTTGGCGAATTGCGCTGGCAGCTTCGACGCGGGCGCAATGGGCCAACGTCGCCGCGATGGATGCGACGGGTAAGCGTGCAGTGACGCTGGGTAACCTTCTTAGAAGGATGCCTACGGTCGTGCCTATCACGGTGACGCTGCTCGGCTTGGAACTTGTAGCAAAGGGGCTGCAGTCCATCGGGCTTGCGATCGGCGACGAGCTGGGTAAGAACAGCAAGGAAATGAAGGAGGCCGGCGAGATCAGCCGCAGGCTCCAAGAAGAGTTGTACCGCGAGGCGGTCGCAAGAAAGGCGGTTGCTAATGGGCTGATTCAGTTCCGCGATACCGCTGTTAAGACCTCTGCGCAGGTTGCGGAGATGGGGGAGGCAGAGCGAAAGTCGTACCAGGAGCGCTTGGAGGGACTCAAACAGTACCTACAGGGCCAGCTTGGCTTCCTAATCCGCATGCAGGCGATGGGTATCGCCACCGATGAACAGCTTGCGCAGCTGGAGCAGATGAAAGCGCGATTGCGTGAAGCCAATGACGGCTTTCGCGCGATGGCGGAAGGTACTCGTGTAGCTGGCGATGCACTGAAGAATGACATCGGCGCCGGGGCCCAGCTGGTGCTGGAACAGCTGGTGGGCATCGACCGAGACGCCAAGTTGGCGTCGACCTCGATTTCGAAGTTGTTCCAGGCCCTCAACTTCGCAGACACGCGCTCGCTGGAAGACGTGGCTGTCGCGCTGGCGCACACGGCCGCGCAAGGTGCTGCTGCCGGGCGTAACGTTCGGGACGGCCTACTGGACGTCCTACAGCAGCTTTCCGGTGAAGAGCTGCTGCGCTTCCAGCAGGCATCGCAGACGGCGTTTGACGCGCTGCCGGCTGCTGCTATTGACGCGGCTGCCGTGCTGCAGCAGACGCTGGCGGCATCTCTCGAGAATCTGGGTGTCTCTGCCGAGCGCGTCGGGCTGAGCTTCGGCAAGGCTGGGCGTGATGCGATCGCCTCGTTCGCGGCCATTTCGGAGAACGCACTCGCCACCGGTGCTCAGATCGAGGAAGCGTTCCGCGCCGCGCTCGGCAAGGTGTCGACCATCGATGAGGCGCGCACGCTCGGCACGCTTCTGGAGGCCGCCGGCACACGTGGGAAGGTGGGCTTTGATCAGGCGGGCCGCTCGGCGGCGGCGTTGCACTCCCGTATTCGTGACATCACCAACGCGATGGATCCGCTGAACAACGAGTTCGGCAGGCTGGGCATCCAGTCGCAGGCATCTCTCAACGCAGCGCGGGACGCTGCAAAGTCGGCCTTCGAAGAGATCCGCCGAGGCGCAGCGCAGGGCAAAGCGAGCATCGAGGACGTGCGGCGCGCCTTCCGCGCGTACGCAGACAGCGCTCGGGAGGCGGCAGCAGACAGCGACGTTACCCAGAAGGTGATGGTGGAGTCCCAGCTGGCACACCTGGGCGCGATCTACCGGGTCAACGATGCGATGGACGACCTGAAGGAAAAGGGCACCTCGGCCACCCGTGCCGTGGCAGATGGCGCGGCAGGCGCTGCCCGCGAACTGGATGGCGTAGCCGCATCTGCCGGCGGCGCCGCCAGCGCGACCGAGGCTGTGGGTGCGGCGGGCAGCAACGCGGCCTCGGGCTTGGGTGGCGCTGACAGCGCGGCGCAGGGTCTGTCGTTCTCGCTGGGCGACCTCTCCGGAAAGGCCCGGGAACTCTTCCAGACCTTGGGCGGGCAGGACTCCCTTGAGAAATTCGCCACCCTGATGAACGGCATCAGCAAGCAGCGCCGTGACCTGGCCGAGTACAACGCCGAGCTGGAGCGGACCCTCAAAAGCAATGACGAAATGGGGGCGCAGCGCGATGCGCTGGCGTCGAAGTTCGACTACCTCGGCACCGCCGAGCTGGAGCGCACGTTGCAACTGGAAACGCAGATCAAGCAGCAGATTCAGGCGCGCGACCAGGCCGCCCGGCAGGCAGTGGAGCAGCGGCGCCAAGAGGTGGAGGCCGCCCAGCGACAGCAGGAAGCCGAGGATGCCAAGCGCGTCGGCAACGCAAATGGCAGTGGCACGGAGATCCTGCGGATCGAGTGGACGGCGCCCAGCGCGTCGGTCGCGGCCAGTGCCAGCGCACAGGAGCGCGCGACCGCTGAGCGTCTCGCGTCGCTTGTCGCGCCGCTGGTGCTGGACCGGGTGGCCCGCAGCCGCAGTGTCTCGGTGAGTGCCGGGAGTCGCCGCGGATGAGCGTCCTGACCTTGGCGGGCATCGCGCTTCCCGCGGATCTCCAGTGGACCGATGAGTTCACCGCTTGGCGCGTAGGGCAGGCCGTCAAAACCAGCCTCACCGGCGCCCTCATCGTGCAGGAATCAGCGATGCAGGCGGGCCGCCCGATTACCCTCCAGACCCAGCGGGATGGCTCTGCCTACGTGGCACCTGTCCGTCTGGATGTGCTGCGCGCCCTGCAGGCGCTGGAAGAGCTCCCGCGCACGGCCTCTATTCCCCTGATTCTGCCCGCCCACAACGGCGGCCAGCGCGAGCTGCCGGTGCGCTGGCGGCGGACCGATGGACCGGGCATCGAGGCTGACCCCATTCGTTTTGCCGTGCCTGCCCTGGACGGCGACTACTTCTCCATCACCCTTCGACTCATGACGGTGTAAGCGATGACGATCTCAGCAACAGACATCAAGATGCGTCAGTCGCAGCGACTGACCGACAACCCGGACGGTGGCGGCCGCATGGTCCAGACCGAGATCGTGGACGGGCAGATGAACAACCTGTTCCCCGATATCGGCGATGAAGAGCGGACCACCGGACGCGCGACCCTGCGCAAGATGTTCGTGCATCTGGATACGCCGGGCCCGGACGTGCTCAAGGACGCGATCGGTGTGCTGATCGATCCGCCGGCGGACCCGCGCGTGAGCGTGAGCATGTTCTCCACGGGCAGCTACAGCGACGTGCGCGCCGATGCGCGCAGTCGCGTGGAGGGCTATATCACCCGGGGCACCGAGTCGCGCTACATCCTGCTCAACGACCACTTCATCGGCCAGATGGCGCTGCAGTTCTACTGCACCAAGGACGCGCCCAGCCCGGACATCAACGACAACCTCTGCCTGCTGACCAATGCCAACGGCTATGACCCGGCCGAGCAGTACGTGCGGGTGAAGAGCATCCTGTCCCGCACGACCCGCACCTTCACCGATGCCGATGGCGCCTTCGAGCGTGACGTGATCGTGGTCGAGATCGTCAACGCGCTGCTGCTACGCTTCTACGGGCAGGAGGTGGTGCGCTTTACCTCCACCAAGCCGCCGACCCGTGTCTATGAGACGAACGTGGTCGACGCCACCAGCTATCACAGCGTCAAGCGGCTTACCGCGGCAGCGGCCGCGGGCGACCTGTCCGTCCAAGTGGACAGCCCCTATGTGGCGATCGTGCCCACCTCCACCGCCGAGACGGCGGTGAGCGATGTGCTCGCCGGTCTGGGCGCGATCAGCTACGTGCCGGCCGGGCCGGTCGGCTCGTTGACCCTGCAGTTCAACAGCAGCTTCAGCGCCGGTGTCGCGGTCACGCGCTACCTGGGCAACTCGATGGCCGTCGGCTCGGTCAAGGTTGCCGCCGGCGCGGTGGAGCTGAGCGACGACGGCACCGGCGGCCTGGTCTCGGCCGGCCAGTCGCCGTGGTCCGGCACCGTGGACTACCAGTCAGGCGCCGTGAGCGTCACCCATTCCACCGGTACCGGCAGCACCCCGGTCACGATCACCGCTACGCCGGCCGGCGCGGTGGTGCAGCAGGGCTTCAACGACGAAATCGTCGTGACCCAGAACAACCAGGGCTACAACTGGCTGTTCCAGATCGAGCCGCTGCCGGCGCCGGGTACCGTGGTCGTCGACTACCGCGCCTTGGGCAAGTGGATCCGCCTGACCGACAACGGCCGGGGCCAGTTGATCGGCAGGCCGGGGCAGGGCAGTGGCACCGTCAACTACGCCACAGGCTCGGTGGTGATGACTGCCGGTGCGCTCCCTGATCTGGCCAGCAGCGTGATCACCAGCTGGGGCACGGCAGTCGTGGCTGAGGCCCGTGCGGGCGATGTGGCCATCCAGCCGCCGGCACTCCACTTCAAGCTGCAGAACGGCGGTGTGGTGCCCGGCACTGCGGCCTTCACCCTTCGTGTGGCCGGCCAGAATGTGGCGGTGACCGACAATGGTGCGGGTGAGCTGCTGATCGGCGGCGTGGCGCGCGGCACCATCGCCTATGCGACGGGCGAGGTGAGCATTCGCCCGGCCACGCTGCCGGATGCCGATTCGCAGCTGGCCTGCCAATACGAGTGGGGCGATTCGCAGACCGCCGCCCCGACCCCGACGCCCGACGGCGCTGGCCTGGTCTCGTTCCAGCTCCCGGCAGGGCCGGTGCGCGCCGGTAGCGTCAATCTGGACTGGATGATCTCGGTGAGCGCCGACGCAGACGGCATGCCGAGCACGCCTGTCGCCATGCGCGTGCTGGCAAAGGATGACGGCCAGGGCAATATCCGTGGCCTCTCCGTGGGCGGCCAGCCTTTCAGCACGGTGCTGGGCGCGGTGAACTATGCCACCGGTGCGGTCACCCTGCAGGCCGGGAAGTTCACCGTCCACCAGGTGTCGGTGCCGATCTATGAGATGGGCGGCAACCAGCGCTGGAAGGTGACTGGCTATCACCGCAAGGACGTGCCGGCGCAGTTCTCGGCCGGTACGCTGATCTCGCTGGGCTGGAGTGTGGCGGGCGCGGCGCAGACCACCGCAAACGAGAGCCTGGCCCTGCCGCCGGTGCAGCTGCTGCTCACTCCGACGATCAGCGACAGCATCGTGCCTGGCAGCGTTCGCTTCACCTACCGTGGCCGCACCTACGTGGATCGCAGCGGTGCGCTGTACCACTCCATCGACCCGGTCAACGGCGCTGGCACCTATGCTGGCACCATCGACTACGCCGGTGGCGCAGCCAATCTCACGCAGTGGGCGCCCGGCGGCGGCAACACCGTGCAGGTCCAGTCGCTGCTTACCCGCATTGCCGATCCCGGCACCGCGGCCGTGTTCTTCCGCACGCCCGGCTCGCCCCTGCGGGCGGGCAACTTCACCCTGCGGGCCACGACCTTGGACGGCGTGCTGCTGACCGCCTCGGCCGACATCAACGGTGTCATCAGCGGTGCCGAGGTGCGCGGGTTGGTGGACTGGGAGAGCGGCCGAGCATCCGTGCAGTTCGGTTCCATGGTGCCGGTGGCCGGCAATGAAGGGGCGCCGTGGTTCGACCCGGCGGCCGTCGTGGGCGATCAGGTCTGGAAGCCGACGCTGGTCCTGGCCGGCTCGGTCTACATCGGTGCGGTCGTCTTCCGCTCGATCCCGTTGTCGGCCGTGGTGGTCGGCTTTGAGTCCGTCCGCCTGCCCAGCGATGGCCGGGTGCCCGCATTCAAGCCCGGCCAGACGGTGCTGATCCACCACACGGCCAAGCACCCGGTTGCGTCGCCGTCGGCCGGCCAGCTGGTGAACCTCGGCCGCGGCCGACTGTCGGCTATCGAGGTGCGTGACTCGGCGGGCACCCCGGTGGAGAGCGTCTGGTACACCTCCGATCTGGATGTGGGCACGCTGTCGTTCTCCGACCCGCTGAACCTTTCTGCCTACGTACTGCCCATCATCATTAGCGATCGCGTGGAAGACCGGCGGCTGGTGGTGCAGCCGCAGATCACTGGTGAGATCGAGATCAACACAGCGTTGACGCACAGCTACCCGGTTGGAGAAGCGCTGATCAGCACCGCGCTGCGTCTGGGCGAGGCAAATGGCTCGCTGGATCTTCAGGCGCGGGTTGAGAGTCTCTTCGATCAGGCCGCCTGGACCAATGTGTGGAGCAACGTGCCGATCGGCAGCACGGCGCCGGCGAGCTACAACGACACCGACTATCCGCTCGTGGTCGGCAATGCCGACGCCATCACCGAACGATGGGCGGTGCGGTTCACCAGTGCCATCAACTATGAGGTGATCGGCGAGACGGTGGGCATCATCGCCACTGGCAGCACGAGCATCGATCTCGCGCCGATCAATCCGCGTACCGGTCAGCCCTACTTCCGGATGCGTGCCCAAGGGTGGGGCAGCGGCTGGGCAACCAACAACGTCGTGCGGTTCAACACCATTGGTGGCCTTGCACCCGTCTGGATGGTACGCACCACGCTGCCTGGGACGCCTGAGGGCACCACCGATTCCACCCGATTCCAAGTCATCGGCAACGTAGCAGGAGCCGCAGCATGAGTTTGATTCCCACCGTCTATCGCAGCACCGATGCCGGGGCGCCTGTCCTGAACGGGCAGGCTGGATCTCTGTTGGCTGTACTGCATGCGGTGCTTGTTACTGGCTACGGTAGCGGGACGACTGCAAAACCGCCGGCAGGCTGGACCAGGCCGTTCTCCAGTAGCGGCGTCCATGTGTATCGCAACAACCCGTTGACCGGGTCTGGTGCCTACCTGCGGGTGCGCGATGATGCATCCGCCGACATGTTGAACCTGCCCACTCTGGCTCAAGCGATTGGCTTCAGTTCGATGTCCGATATCGATACGGGGCTGGATCGCACGCCACCGGTGGCTCTTCATGCACAGGGCTCTCTGATCGCGAAGGCTCCGGCTGTTTCCGCTGCTGCCCGTCGCTGGATAGTCATTGCTACAGAAATCGGCTTTTACCTCTTCACCCACTGGTGTGGACATGTCAGTAATCCGAACGCTCTTGGGGCCTACTATTACGGGGACCTTCTGAGTGCTGTTCCCGGCGACGCCTATCCGTTCGTCATGTTCGGAGCTGGAGTGCTGGCCCGCTATGGCGGCACGACTATCGCCAGCGACGATGCCTGCTCACTGTTCTTCTCTCCTTCGCTAGGCAAGGTTATTCCCAATAGCAGCGATAGGGTGAATGGTGTTCTTGGTGGGTACGTGATGCGTAGCTACACTGCTGCAAACGGTGGACCTGGCAGAGTCGCCACAACGGGTATTGATTCATTTGGCGCACGTGTCGGCTCATATGGGAGCGGATCGTATCGCGTGGGTCCTGATCCGGCTCACGGGGGATACAACTTCATCAGCGCGCTTGTGCGCGAGGATTCGTTTGCAGTACGCGGCCAATTGCCAGGCGTGATTGCGCCGCTGCACGCGCGACCCTATGTTGACGGCGCGACGGTGAACTTTATCGATGGAATTGGCTTGGGGGAGTGGTTGGCGATCAACTACAACGTCGCGGCGCTGGCCAGCCCGGATGCAGACGGCCAAGTGCTATTCCGCATGGACGCGCCCTGGAAATGATCGTCCAAACTATCTATCGCAACTGGGGCCCAATGGGCGGGGATGGCTATCTCGGCGGCGATCCGCCGTCGGGCGACGACGATGGTCGCGCGAAGATCGTCAACGTTCCATCGCGGATCCGCGTTTCCGTGTTCGCCATGTATGACGCGGTGAACATCGTCTATCTCGGCTCCGTGCTCAGCGGCCACGACGGGCTCTGGCGAATGGCTGGTATCGACAGGTCAGTGCGGTATCGCGTGATCGGCACCGACCTGAATGCCAGCGTCAACTCTGCCATTCAGGACTGGGTGACCCCGGCGAAGATGGTGGGCTGATGGAGGTGGCGCCAGGCAACTTCGTCGGGCTAAACCTCGGCCAGCGCTACACCGGCACTGGTCATTTCGTTCGGCTCAACCTCGGAACTGATTGGGACGATGTCCCTGTCGAGCCCGTCATCCGCGGCCTGCGCATGGGCGCCGGCCTGCCTTGGGGAAGTGCCAGCGGGCTCAGCGCCAGCACGCGCGTCGGCTGGGGTGCGTCTCCCTTGCTAAGTGTTACCGCTGCACCGCGTTGGCAAAACGCCGCCAGCATCCAGCAGCTGGCGGCGCTGGGATGGGGGCTTACCCCACTGCTGAAGGGGGCCCTGAACTTGCGTTGGAGTTCTGCCGCGGGGCTGCGGGCACGCGGTGTGGCGCTGCCTTGGATGGCATTGCCGAAGGTGCAGGCTCAGCTCGAACTGCAGTGGCACGGCAAGCTGTTGGGACTTCGGGCGGCTTGCGCTATCCCGTGGCGACCAGGCCGGCCAGTAAGTGTAGGTGCCGGTCTGCTATGGGGCGTTGGCTCGGACCTTCGTCGCGCATCGATGTCGGTGCCGTGGCGATCCCTTCTGCAGGGGAGGCGTGCTGCGAGGCTGCCGTGGGGCTGGGCACGCCCGGTGCCCTGGACCATCAAGCCCCCGCCAAAACCAGATCCTGATCCCGATCCCGATCCGGTGTTTCCGCCCGGCAACGTCGTTGCGCTCAGCCTCGGCTGCGCGCTGATCAGCACACCGGGCCTTGCACCTCTCAATCTCGGCGCGACCGCCTGCTATCTGGCGCGCCCGCAGCAAAGGACATACGTCGTGATCAACAGCATTTCTGTGGTGCGCATCCCCGATCGCACGCCCATTGAGGTGGAAGGGGTGTCGATCCTGTCGAGCGTCGACGCCTGGGGCATCAGCTTCGATCTCGACTTGGCCGACGGCGCTCAGCTCGCCCTGCTGAAGCCCACGGCCGCCGGGCCGCGTCAGGTCGAGGTGACCCTCAACGGCTACGTCTGGACGCTAATCATCGAGACGTACCGCAAGCAGCGCGAGTGGAACCGGGTGGGCGTCTCGCTGACCGGCCGCTCTCGGACGGCGTTGCTCGCCGCGCCGTACGCGCCGGCGCGGGTGAAGGCGACCACCGAGGACCGCAGCGTCGCGCAGCTGGTGGCCGAGGAGCTGGCCGACACCGGGTTCACCGCCGACTATGGAACGGTCGATTGGTTGGTGCCGGCAGGTGCCTGGTTCTACGACGGCACCCCGGCCATGGATGCGATCGCCCGATTGGCCGGCGCCAGCGGGGCGGTCGTGCAATCGGATCCGGCAACCCAGCAGCTGCACGTGCGGGCGCGGTATCCAGCCAGCCCGTGGGACTGGCGCGGTACTCAGCCGGACCATGTGCTGCAGGAGGACATCATCACCAGCGAGAGCCTGCAGGTCCGCAGCGCGCCGCTGTATGACGCGGTGATCGTGACCGGGGAGCTGGCCGGGAAGGGCGTGACCTGCAAGGTGCGCCGGCAGGGCGAGGCGGGGCAGCTGTTCGCGCCGCAGGCCAGCGATCCCCTGATCAACACCAGTGCCGCCGGCGCTGAGCGTGGCCGGAACATCCTGTCCGACCGCGGCGAGCAGGCCGCCATCGACCTGGTGATCCCGCTGTTTGGCGCTCCGCTGGTCCCGGGCCAGATCGGCCGGGTGCAGCCGCTCGATCTGGTGGAGGTAGTCGGCGAGGCAGGCACCTGGCATGGGCTCTGCACGGCGGTGAGGACCGAGGCGCGGGCGGACAGCAAGGCGCTCGTAATCGAGCAGACCATCACCCTGGAGAGGCACTACACCGATGCGAACTGATCTGTGGGACCAGTTTGATGGCCTGGTCGGCCCCAGCCCCCGGCTGCTGGCGACTGTCACCGCTCACAACGCCGACGGGACCAGCAGCCTGGTCACCTATGACGGGGCGCAGATGCGGGCTATCGGGATCCTTGGCAGCACCATTCCGTACAACGTCTGGGTCCGGGATGGCCGGGTGGTGGAGTTGGCGCCTAACCTCCCGCTACAGGAGCTCACGATCTAGCTGAAGCTTCCCCCGGACTTTGGTTACGATAGGGGTATTCAGGAAGACTAGGTTGGGGCGGCAATGACCGGTAAATGGGCCTATCACATCACGGATGTAACCAATTTGGGGGCAATTATTGCGACCAGCGCCCTGCTTTCAGATGCTCGGATGCAGGGAGTTCCGTCCACCGTCATTGGTCACAACCACATCAAGGAGCGTAGGCTGACTTCGGCGAAGGTATCCTGCGCCACCGGGCAGCCTTTTGTGGGCCAATTCGTTCCCTTTTACTACTCGCCCCGTTCAGTCATGCTCTATACCGTGAATACGGGGGCATCGGGTCGGCCCCAAGGGTGTCAGCGGACAATCCTTCACCTTGTCACGGACACTGATACTCTGATTGCATTGGGTCGGGAGTGGGCGATCTCCGACGGCAATGCTGGCGCTGCCCACACTTCGTTCTACAATAGCGTCAATGCCTTTGACCAGCTGGATTGGTCGGCCATTAAAGCAACGTACTGGCAGGGCAAGCAGCATCAAAAGTGTGCTGAATTTTTAGTGAAGGACTTTGTTCCTTGGTCCGCCATCAAAGGTGTCGGTTGCTACGACAGTGCGGTGGAGGAGCAGGTGAGAAGAGTGATCGAGGCAAGTGCTGATCCGCACCGTCCTTCAATCGCAGTCAAGAGAGAGTGGTACTACTGATGATAAACATTGCGCATGGAAATCTTTTAACCGCGGATGTGGACGCATTGGTGAACACCGTGAACACCGAAGGTGTCATGGGTAAGGGGATTGCGCTTCAGTTTAAGCGTGCGTATCCCCGCGTCTACGATCTCTATCGGGCGGACTGTAAGGCCGGTCTCGTAGATATCGGCAAGATGCACGTGGTTGACTTGGGTGCCATGGGTGGTGGTGCTCGCTGGGTAATTAACTTTCCGACCAAGCGTCATTGGAAAGCAAAGAGCAAGATCGAAGACATTCGATCTGGGCTCGTTGCACTTAGGCAAGAGATCGTCGCTAGGGGCATCCAGTCGATTGCGGTTCCTCCGCTCGGTTGCGGACACGGTGGTCTTTCATGGAGCGATGTGGAGCCTATGATCCAGGCCGAACTGGGTTCCTTGAAATCTGTACGAATCGAGTTGTTTTCGCCATCAGGGGCGCCCGAGGCCGCTGCTATGCCGAACGCAACTACGAAGCCGGATTTGACGCCAGGGGCGGCTGCGGTTGTGGCGCTGATGTCTCGCTACAAAAGCGCAATGCTTGATCCATTGATCAGCTTGCTCGAAGTTCACAAGCTGATGTACTTTCTTCAGGAGGCTGGCGAGCCTTTGAAATTGAAGTATGACAAAGGTTCATTCGGTCCATATTCGCCCACTCTGCGGCATGTTCTGAATAGGGTGGAGGGTCATTATTTGACCGGGTACGGTGATGGGCAAGATAAACCAACGAAGCCGATCAGCTTCATTGGGGATGCTGAGGATGAAGCGCTGGAGTTCTTGGCGGATCAGTTCAGTACCCAGGCAAACATGGAGCGAGTTTCCGCTTTGATTGATGGGTACGAAGACCCTTACGGGCTAGAGCTACTGGGTTCTGTGCATTGGGTGATGATGCACGACTCTGCGACCATCGATTCTGTCGAGCGAGCGATTGAGGCCGTGCACGCTTGGAACCCGCGTAAGGCCGCCTTGATGAAGCCCGACCATGTTGAGCGAGCTTGGTCGAGATTGAAGGCGCATGAGTGGGATAGCTTGTCGCGAAGTGCTGCGCACTAGCGCGTTTACGCAGCCGGTATCCGGCTGCGTAAATCGATCACCCGACTAGGTCGAGCATGTCCGGTCCGTTGTGCTTCGGGGTGTTCACCGCACGGCTAACGCGGTACGCCTCCATAGCGGGCAGCTCGCTGGCCAGCAGCATCGCCATCGCATCATCAGGCTCCGCTGCCATCCACTCATCGGCCTGGCCAGCGGTCAGCCATACTGGCATCCGGTCATGGATGTCGGCTGACACGCCACTGCTGTCACCAGTGATCACAGTGAACGTGCCCAGGTTGTCCTGGTCGAGCAGGGGGCTGGCGTCTTCCCACAGCCCAGCTGCCAGCAGCGGCCCGGTCGCATGAATGAACCACGGGTCCTTCTTGCCATCCTCGGCATTGACCGACCACTCGAAGTACCCGGCCATCGGGATCAGGCAGCGGCGCTTCTTGAACGCGGACCGGAAGGCCGGCTTCGTCGCCACGGTCTCGATGCGCGCATTAATTGTCGAGCCCTGAAGCTTCTTCGCCTTGGCCCAGAACGGCAGCAGGCCCCAGGACAGGCGGGTCACCTGTAGGCCGGTGCCGCGATCGAGGATCACGGAGGCGCGCTGGGTCGGCGCGAGGTTGTAACTCTCCGGGATCGACAGCAGGTCGCCGACCAGCTGAGGAAACCCCAGGGTGTCAGCGTTTCGGATTGGGGTTTGGACGAATCGACCGCACATGGCCGAACCATACCCCCTACCGGTGGCGCGGGCCTTCGCGCGGCGTGCACTCCGACGGGCTGGGGCGGCCTATTCCCACACCTGGGTGGCCACTCGCCCGGTGCCGCCGCGGGCTTCGCACGGGCAATCTGTGCTTGCCGGACCCGGGAGCCGCAGGCAGCTCAGCCCGGGTGCTGGGGCGCCTGAGCAGCGCCCCGCCGGCACATTAGCTTCGTCCTGGCGTTCCGTCGCAGAATCTGAGATCCCGGTCCGTATCCTGCGCCCATGCTCCCGCCATGCAACTTCACCGGCTTCATGTCTGCGCCTCGCCCCAAGGGCTGGGTGCAGTGCGGTGACCACTGGGGCCTATGGTGGGTGAACCGTCAGATCGCCAGCGTGCAGCCCAGCGCCCGGGGCATCCGGGTCGTCCTTTCTTGCAGGAAGCTCTGGGAAGACAAGGAGGTCAGGGCGTCCAGCGTGCGGCAAGGAAAGCGTTACGCCGAGCGATGGTGCGCTGTTCGCGTTCTGGAGGGGGTGCCGCTGCGAGAGGCGGTGGCTAGGCTCGTGGCCACCGACGAGAGGGACGTGCAGATTGCCTGCCGGCCCAAGGAAACGACGGTTGAACGCCAGCAAGAGCGAAGGCTGGCCGCCGCACTGCCTGCCCTCGCCATCTCACGATAGAGTCCTGAATACGGTCGATGCCCCCTTGCAGCACCAATGGTTTCACGGCGTCATGTCCTGAAAACGTTGATGCCCTCAGCCCTTGTGGCGTAAGCTCATGGAGTCGAACTTTTAATCTTTTGGTCGATGGTTCGAATCCATCACGGCCCACCATTTGCATCAACAACTTAGGCGCCCGATGGGCGCCTTTTTTGTGTCTCCGGAAAAATTGCCGGAAAAATTAAGTGGTTCCACGCTCAAGTGGGTCTCCTTCCGGGTGGTTGAACCACTGGCATTTCATGGTCATAGCGCTGGCGCATCGCTTCGGTGATGAAGCGCTGCCGGGCGCTGTGCAACGCGGACTTGCTGATCGGGTTGCCGGCTTGCTGCGAACATGGTTTGGCGGCCGGGTGAACTCAGTCTGCTGATCCGTGGCTCTTCTCCGAGCGTCGTCGTGGAAAGCCCCAACGGCGGCGTTGGCGCGCGCACGGCTGCACCCGCTCTACTTACCTCGTGGGGACAGGGCGCGGCAACGCCCCGGTTGTGCCGCTGAATTAGTGTGCATGCAATAAATGCCGTGGAAATCATCTACGACGCCGCCAAGAACGTTCGCAATGTTGAAGAGCGCGGTTTGTCCTTCGAGTTGATGCATGCGTTCGATTTCCAGACCGCCTTGTTCGTCGTCGATGACCGAAAGGAGTACGGCGAGGTGCGTTACCGGGGGGCTGGGCCTGATAGGCGAGCGGGTACACGCGCTGGTCTTCACCGAAACCCCCAAAGGCATCCGGTTCATCAGCTTCCGCAAGGCCAACAAAAGAGAGGTCTAAAGCTATGAGCAAGCACAAGCACAGCGAAACGCCTGACAAGGAAACCCCGGAATGGACCGCAGGCGATGTTACCCGCGCGGTTGCCTTCACCGGCTTGCCGGCCGGGCTGCAGGGCAAGCTGCGTGGCCGGCCGAAGGCGGCGGAAACGAAGGAACGCATCACCATCCGTCTGTCGCCGGATGTGCTGGATGCGTTCCGCGAAACCGGTGCCAGCTGGCAGACCAAGATCGATGCGGTGCTGAAAGATTGGGTGGTGACGCGCCAGGGTAATCTGCCGGCGACGGTCGCCAAACGTTCGACATTCGCCAAGCGTGCAGCGGTCGCGAAGCGTCCTATGGCGGCCAAGCGGTGATGCCCGGCGCGAAGCTGGGCGCACCTGGGCTGCAGGCCTACGACATGGCGGTCCACCTCCGAAACGAGCAGGAGATCGATCTGTAGTTGACCGCTTGCCGTGAGGAAGACGGCGCGGACGCGGCCTTTGTCGCCACGGCGGTACCGGATTGTTAGCGCGCGCGCCCGCTGGAGCACGGCCGGGCACTAGCGGGCACAGGCGTTGAACACCCAGCATTTGACGGTCACAGGAGTGCCCACATAACCCCGGATGGCGCTGTTCACCGCTACGTCGGTGTCCAGGCACTTGGGCGTACGAATAGTTGATCTCTGATCCTCGGTATCCCAGTGGCGGCCCGGATGCATCCGGACGCAGGGCTTCGCCGATCCCAAAATACGGCTGCCGCGCGCACCAAGTCGGTCAGCTTCCCGTGCAGGTTGTTCATCCTGCCAATGCACGTCATGCGTAAGGTCGGCGGGGACCGCGTAGCACACTCAGTCGGGTCGGTAGCGCCAACAGTGGCCGCTCCACCCAACGATGGACTGCATGCCCGACAGCACAGCAGGCAACGACGGTGGTCGCCACAAAAACCCAGTGGCCGGCTGCGCCGGGTGCCGGATAAAACAACGTCCAAGCGCGCCCGGCCGCCGAGATGACGAAGACGTGGCTCAGATAGAGCGAGTATGAGTAGTCGCCCATCTTTACCAGCGGCGCCGGCACATGTAGTCGGCCAATGGACTCGAACCTCACTGTGCCCGCCACCAATAGCACGCTGGCCGTGCCGAACAGCGCGACGCGTGTCCAGACGCTGACGGTACTGGGGCCAGCGGCGGGCAACAACGCAGCTGCGGCTATCGCAAGCCCGATACCGCCAGCCATCAGTGGCACTGCCATCCAGGCTGGCATTCGTCGCCAATACACGCCCAGGAGTGCGCCCCCTATAAATTCGTACGTAAGGGGGTTGGTGACGAGGTAGTGGGCAGGTGATGCGGCGCCGCTTGGCATCCAGCCGGCCGCGCCGATCAGCGCTGCCCAGACAACGAGGCAGGCGGGAATGAGTCGCTCGGGGATCACCGTCAGTAGTGCGGCGAACACCAGGTAGAAGTAGGCCTCATGCACCAACGTCCAGCCTACCGTGAGCAGTGGCATCTGCTCATGCGGGATCAGGAAGTACGACGCTAGGGCGCTCTGGCCCGCGTAGGAACTGTTGACCATGGATGGAACGATGCCCATCAGGATCACGACGAGCGTCGTGAAAATCCAGTAGAGCGGAAGAACTCGCCATGCCCGTTTGGCCAAGAAGCGAGAGCCGGCCCCTGGCTGGGTGTAGCGGCCGGCCGAAATGGTGGTCATGACGAAGCCGGACAGCACAAAGAAGAGATCGACGCCGGCGTCAGCGTATCGGCCAAGTTCATCCAGCACGGAGGGCGCACCGAGATACTTCAGCTCAACGCCGCGAAGGTGAAACACTACGACGGCCAGCGCAGCGATGCCTCGCAGCGCCTGCAGCGAGCCGAGTCGTTGTTGATTCTGCATCTCCGCAGCTCCTGACGAGGCAGCTGGATCGTGGCGCGCGCGCGGATTGAGGGGAACAGCTCGTGACGCTTCTGCCTCGTTGCCACTTCGGATGAATCTATTCGCGCAATCGACTCGGACTGTGTGTTGCCCATCACGTCGTGCCGGCGAGTCGCTGCTCTTAATCACCTGAGTTGAGCTGCCAGAGGCTCTCAGGTCAGGCAGGTACAGCTTGATGTCTACCGCATAGGTGACCTATCGGCGTAGCGCGGACATGCACGTGGGCGACTGCGCTGGACGGCGTGGGTGTTGACGCATCCGGCGCGAGAATCCCGGCGGATGCGCGAAACAACGCAAGCGAGGAAGTGACCGATGTCCGAGGATGGCACCCACGCGCACGCTACTCCTCCAGACCTTGAGCGCCGCAGGCCCGTTCCCGTGTGATGCGGTGGGCACATGGCGGGTCGATGCGGGGCGGCGGCATGGCACTGGTAATGGATGTTCTGCAGACGGCACTCGTCTTCGCGACGGTGCTGACCGCTTTCACCGGGTTGCAGTCCGCGTGGCGGTACGTATCGAGCGCAGCAACCAAACCGCCGAGACCAGACAGGCGAGAATGACCGCCATCTGCACGGCGTTGCGTTGAAGGGATCAGTGCCGCGTGATGTCCTCGGCAACGGTCTCCATCAGTCGCTGCGCACGTGCGCGTGTTCCTTCGCCGGCGCGTGGTGTGAGCGGCAGATCCGGGGTGATGCCGGCGACTTCATCGGTACCGTCGGCACGCAACCGGACGCAGTCCGGAATGCGCATGCGCAGGTGTGAATGGGGCAGCTGGCGCAGTGGCCCGGCACTCATGAAGCCGCAGCCGTAGCCACCACTCGGGGTGCCGATGATGCGCGCGATGTGGTTGTCCTGCATGCGCGCGGCAAACATCTCGGCCGAGGACGCGGTGTTGCTGTTGGTGAGGACATACACCGGGCCGCGCCAGGCGCCCCAGTGGTGACGAAAATCCTGTGCCCAGTCGAGACGGTGGGCGATCAGGAAATCGTCCAGCGTGTCCACGGCCGGGCTTGGCAGTGGGCCACCCGAGGTGCCCGCCGGGACCAGACGCCGGCATTGGCCGCCGTTCCATGCCTGCTGTGTCTGCCATACCCAGGACAGGTCGCAGGCCGGAAGGCTCAGGGCACGGCGCGATGCCTCAAACCTGGCGCGCTCCGCGGCAAGCAGGCGGTGGGCAGTGGCGGCAGGATGATGGTGGCGCAAGGCATCGTCGAGTCGCTCGAACTGTTCGTCGAGATAGGGCCTGCCTGCGGCGGACTGACAGACCAGCAGCGCGGCCGAGGTGACCGGCCGCAGGGTGAACAGTCGCGAAAGCGTGTCGCCGCTGTCATCCCCACCGGGGTTGTCGCCAACATCCACCAGCACGGCATCGACCCCATCCTGCTGGAACCGGCGCAGGCTGCCGGCGATCACGGCCACCCAGCCGTTCACCAGCAGGGCGCGCATGTCATCGATGGAATCGGCATGGCGGAGCTGGGGCCACAGCGCGTGACACAGGCCGGGGTAGCGCAGCGCGTCGAACTCGTGCAGCCGAAGCACGCCCACCTTGCGCCCCTCCGGCAATGCGAGGATGCCGGCGCGCAGCGCAGGGTCTGCTTCGCTGTTCAATGGCGTATAGCCGGGCAGGGTTTCCAGCGGGAGGCTGAAGTCATGTCTGCCTTCATCCGCGACACCGAGCGCGCTGCACCCGGCGCCCGGCCCCAGCGCGCGCGGATCAGCAGCCGGCGGCGGCGGGGCAGTGCCGCCTGCATCCAGCCGGTCGAGCAGGGCAAGGTGGCCATCATGGAAGCCCGCCAGAAAGCTGCGCAGCGCCTGGGTGGCCTGGGCATCATTGCGTGCCTCGGCAAGGTCGCGCTGCGCCCGAGCATCAAGGGCTGGCAGATCCACGCCACTCCCGTGCGAGGCCATCCAGGCCAGGTGCGCGTAGTCGTCCTGCAAGGCTGCTTTGAGCACGGCGTAGTCTGCCTGCCAGGCGTCCCGGTCCACCGCCGCCGCCGCGCTTGTGCTACCGGCCCAGAGCATGCCCGTCGCCATCAGCAGGCCCGCCATCCATCGCATCGTTGCCACCACGTCCTCCCTGAGTCGGGCCGGAACATCCGGCTTCCGCGTGACTGTTCATTCCGATCGTAGTCAATGGGACGCGTCGGAGATAGTGGCCGCGGCCGTCGATGTATCAGGATTGGCAGAGTGTCCCGCAATGGTCGCTGCTGAACCCGGCAATGGCCTGCTGCAGGAGCGGAACGTCGCTTGGGTCCACCTCTTCCAGCGCTTCCTTCAACGCGTCGCGCACCGGCTGCCGTTGCGCGGGCTGCAGCATCTGCGCGTAAGGCGCTGCCGTCTCCGCCAGCGCACGGACCAGGGTCCGCTTCAGCGTGCTGCCCGCCGGCTGGGCACGCATCACCTCCAGCATCTCCAGATACTGGCGTTGCGCATTGCTGCGAAGGGTGTCGGTGCCGCCCGGTCCCAGACCGGCGAGCTCTGCGGGCGTTGCAACGGTCAGCCACGCATCCACCAGTGGCTGCATCCGTGCACCGCACTGCAGCAGGTACGGCAGCAGCAGGCCCAGCTGTGCCTGGAAGCGCTCGGCGTTGTGGTGGCCTTGGCGGGCCTGCTCGCCGGAATGGAGAAGCACGGCGGCTGGCATCGCACCCATGCCGAACTGCATCAACCGGGTGGACAGCGTTACGCCGTACTGGCACGCGTTGGTCAGCAGACCCAGGTCCGCCGTCGCGTAGTCCGGGGCCAGTACGTCGGTCCTGTTGGTCACCGCCGCCAGCAGTTGCATGGCGCGTGGGCTGTCGAGCTGCTCCGGTGCCTTGTCGGCGTCGGCTTGCTGCAGCAGTTGCAGGTAGTCGCGGGTGGCTTCGTACTGCGCCATGAACTGCGGCGGTATGTCATCGGCACGTGCGGGTGAGGCGACCAGCCACATCACGAGGAGGGCCGCGCCCAGCGGTGTGTGGGCAGGCGCACGCGCCGGCCATGCCAGTCGTCGCGTGAGAGAAGAAAACGGGCTGCCACTCATCCGGGGCATGGTCCTTGGATCGAATCGGGCATGGAGCGTAGGTGACCCGGGGCAGGGCGGCAACCCGGTGCGCAGCATGCATCGCCGGGCATCCTGCGGGTGCCCGGCGATCGGTTTTCCTCGAATCACGGTGAGCGGAGATGCAGGCGTGGCCCAACAGCGATCTGCCTGTGCACACCTCAGAACCGCTTGCGGGGGCACAATAGCCAGTCATTCGTTGATCGATGTTGGAGGTGCCATGAACCGTTTCGTCCTGCTGGGTGTGGGGGCGCTTGCGCTCGCGGCCTGTTCCAAACCGGCGCCGTCCGATACCGCGACTCCGGCGGAGCCTGCCGCGCCGGCCACGTCGGCCCCCGCTGCCAGCGCGCCCGCCGCCTCCGCCAGCCCGACCCTGCAGCCGCCCTCGTTCGATTGCGCCAAGGCGCAGTCCCAGGCGGAGACGCTGGTGTGTGGCGACGCGCGCCTGGCCGCGCTGGACCGCCAGCTTGCCGCGCTCTACAAGCGGGTGCAGACCAGCCCGGATGAGCTGGACATCGCGGCCGAGCAGCGCGGCTGGATCAAGGGCCGCGATGCCTGTTCGCGCGCCGTGGATCCGCATCGCTGCCTGGTGGAGTCCTACCAGACGCGGCTGGTCGAGCTGACCATCAATGGCGGCGGCATCCCGGTGCCGGCGACCGTCGAGTACCGCTGCGACGACAACAGCAAGCCGGTGACGGCCGTGTTCTACAACGACATCGACCCGACCGCCGCCGTAGTCAGCTGGGGCAGGGATCAGGCCATCGTCTTCCCGGTGCCGGTCACCAAGGACGACAACAACGGCGGCCGCTGGGGGCGCGAAGGCGTCGACCTTCGGACCCACAACGACCAGACCACGCTGGAGTTCTACGGCACCACCCTGCAGTGCCAAGTTGCCAGCTAAGGGCAGCCACCGCCGCGTCGCTCAGCGCACGCGGCGGTAGCGCACCTCGTTCTGCCGGTCGCCTACCTCAGTGGTGACGAAGCCGTCGCGGCTCTGGCTGATGTCGAACACGCTGCTGCCGACGTTGAGCTGCCCGCCGTTGACCCAGCCGTTCAATGTCTGCCCGCGGGCCTGCGCGCTCATGCGACCGTCGCTGTCGATCCGCATGCGGATGTCGGCGTTGAAGTTGGGGTTGTAGCCCTCGAACTCGCCGATCATCCAGCCGGGCACATAGGAAGTGTGCCGGGCTCCCTGGTAGTTGTCATCGTCGTAGCGCGCGTCATCCTTGTTGGCGTTGTGCGCCAATGCGCCGAGGAGGGCAGCCCCGATCAGTACGCCGGCGGCGACCTTGGCGTCATGATTGTCATTGTCATGGCGGTCATCGCGATCGCTGCCGCCATGCACGCGGAACGAGGCGCGGCAGCCATCATCGACCCAGACCTCACGACGGTCGTAGTCCCAATTGCGCCCTTGGCGGCAGTCCGCCCCGGACAGCTTGCGGTCCAGCGTGACGTAGCCAGCGCGGGGCAGTGAACAGGATTGGTAGCGGTTGTCCCGGCTTTCGCAGGTGACGAAGTCATCGGCACGCGCGTCATCGAACGGGAGCAGCAACAGCAACGGCGTGGACAGCAGCATACGGAAGAGCATGGCGTCGATTCCGGCAAGGAAAGGAGAGCGTTGCATCGTCGTCCGGGCAGCGGAAAACTCCCGTTCCCTGGCGCCGACGATGGGCACGCTGACATGAAATCCGGATGAAGATCGCTGAGCTGCGTCTACTGTCAGGTGCGACGGCGTGGTGTCGTGCTCCGCAGGCGATGAGACAGCCGCCGCTCGCCGCAGGTGCTTCGCCTCAGGCGCAGGCGGCCAGCGGTTGCTGGAAGCAGGCGCGGATGGCGTCGAGCAGCTCGCTCATGGTGTAGGGCTTGGGCAGGAAATGCATGCCCGGCCCGAGCTGCGGCACCACCACGGAGGGCTCCAGGCCCGAGGTGACCAGCACCGGCAGCCCCGGCTGTTCCTGCTTGACCCGGTGCGCCGCTTCGATGCCACTCACAGCGCCAAGGCAGACATCGGTGAACACCAGATCGAATCGCTCGCCGGCCTGCAGCAGGCCCAGCGCGGCTTCGGCGGAACTGACCGCGACGACTTCGCACGCCTGGCTTTCCAGCGCCATGCGACTCAGTTCACGGGTGTCCTCGGTGTCTTCGATCAACAGCACGCGGGGTTCGGGATGGTGCTTGGACAACAACATGGAGCGTGGTTCCTGCTTACCCCCGGACAGGGGCGCGCAAGTATCGCGAGGCGCTGGTGAGGACATCGTCGACGCCGCCGAAATCCCGGGTGAAGCCGCCGTGGCGCCTGCGTTCGCGCAGCTCAGGCAAAGGCCAGGGACCGCCTGCGGCGGCGCCGCCAGACCCACAGCAGGGTGACCGCCAAGCCTGCCGCAGACAGCCGCAGGATCGTCGCCGGCCAACCGACGGCAGTCGCCTCGCTGATGACGAAGACGTTCCAGGCCAGGTTGAGCGAGACGTGCAGGGCCAACCCGCTCCACAGGGTGTAATCGTCCAGCGTGTTGAGCCCGGCGAACACCAGGCCACCGATGCCGGTGATGGCGAAGACCTGCAGCGCCATGCCGCCGCCGCCGCCGAACGACCACCAGTGGACCGCGCCAAAGGTCACCGCCTGTACGAGCGCAGCGGCCAGCCAGGGCCAGCGCTGCTGGCGGTGCGCGAAGATGAAGCCGAAGCCGCGGAAGATGATTTCCTCGGCCAACGGAAACAGCACGCCGAGCATCAGCAGGGCCGGCAGATCCTGGCTGGGGTTGAACCCGTCCAGCCACCACAGGCCGAGCCAGCAGGGCAGTGTGGCCAACAGCGCCAGCGCGGGCCCCTGCCAGCCGTTCCAACGTAGTCCGAGCAGCGCGGGCAGGCGCTGCCCGGGGCGCAGCAGCAGTGCGGCCACGGCCAGCACCAGCATCACGCCCAGGCCGTTATCGAGGATGGCGCCGCCATAGGGGATCGGCAGCTTCGGAATCGGGCTGCCCAGCCACGCGGCGATGTCGCGCAGATTGATCGACGCGGCCAAGGTCAGCACGACCACGCAGGCGGCCAGCCAGCCGGGCAGGCGAAGGGACGGCATGGAGCGCTCCACATCCAGGGACTGTGCGCAGTGTCGGGCGGGACCGTGGCGCCGGCATGGGGCATTGGTCGGGGGGCCATCGGTCATGGCTGTGTTGCACCACGGTCAGGTGGGACCGGCTAGAGTGCGGCTTTGCCCCTTGGAAGACCGCCCATGCAATGCCCCGTATGCAAGACCCAAGCGCTGCAGATGTCCGAGCGCCAGGGCATCGAGATCGACTATTGCCCGCAGTGCCGTGGCGTGTGGCTGGACCGTGGTGAACTGGACAAGATCATCGAGCGCTCGGCCGGTGCAGCAGCGCCTGCGCCCGCCCCGGTACGCGCCGCCGCACCGCCGCCGGCTGCCGTGCAGCACCGTGATACCCGCCATCTGGGCCAGCAGCAGTACAGCGACCAGCACGGCTACCGCAAGAAGAAGAAAGAGAGCTTCCTGTCGGACCTGTTCGACTTCTGATGCATGTCTGCGCTGCGCTCAGGCGCGGCGCAGGATGAATTCCCGGTCGACGCTGTCGCCGACCGGGAAATCGTATTCGCCCACCTTGCTGCAGCCATACCGTGCGTAGAAGCGTTGCGCGCCGAGGTTCTCCGACCACACGCCGACCCACAGCGTGCGCCGCTGCGGTTGATCGAGCCACGCCAGGAATGCATCCATCAGGCGCGCCCCGTGTCCGCCACGCTGGTGGCTGGCGAGCAGGTACAGCCGCTTGAGTTCGATATCGCCCTCGCTGGCCTCGGCATGGGGCAGGCTGTTCGGGCCTGCGGCGAGATAGCCCACCACACGTTCGCCGTCGTCCAGCAGCCACGCCGCGTTGCGGGGATCGGCGAGCTCGCGCTGTTGCGGCTCGAACGAGTAATGGCTGTCCAGAAAATCGCGCAGGTCCTGCGGCGGGTAGGAATCTCCGAAGGTTTCGGTATAGGTGGCGATGGCGATCGCCGACAGCACAGCGGCATCGGCAACGGTGGCACGGCGGACGGTAGACATCAGGGGGCAAGGCAGCCAGGTGAGGCCCGCAGCTTACGCCATCGCCCAGGCCAGCCGGGTTCCGGGTACGTCGGTACCCGGAACCTGTGATCGCCGCGGGATCAGAACCAGACGCGCACGCCCGCCACCCATCGGGTATCGCGTGCGTGTTCGCCGGCCGCTTCGTGGTAGTCGGCGGTATCGCCGAACAGTCGCTCGTGACTGATGCCGATATACGGTGCGAAGCGGCGGCTGAACTCGTAGCGCAGGCGCAGCCCGGCCTCGAGTTTGTTGAGGCCGGCGCCGTTGCCATATTCGGGCTCATCCTTGGCCGAGAAGGTGGCTTCCACCAGCGGCTGCAGGATCAAGCGGTTGGTCAGCAGCAGCTCGTACTCCACTTCCACCGTGGCCGCGAGCTGGCCGCCTTCGCCGACATAGGCCGCGGCCGAGGTCTCGAACTTGTACGGCGCCAACCCCTGGATGCCGAACGCCGCCCAGGTGCGCGAATCGGCCGGCCGGAAATCCTGCTTCACGCCAACCAGTACGTCCCACCACGGTGACACGCTGCGGCCGTACATCACTTCCAGATCGGCCGAGCCGGTGCGACCGTCACTGCGCTCGCCTTCGCTGCGCAGCCACAGCCGGTTGATGTTGCCACCCACCCAGCCGCTGGCCTCCCAGGCCTGGCCCGTACCGTGCTGGCCGTCCCAGTGCTCAAGGCGGTTGACCAGCAGCAGGCTGTGAATCTCCGGCGCATGCTCCATCGCGCCGTGGTCGATCGGCGGAAACGCGGCAAGCCGGTCGGCGGCGGTCACAGCCGGAATCGGTTCGAGCGGCTCGGTGGGCGCAGGCGGCTTCGGTGGGACATGGCCCATCGCGGCGTGGTCCATCGTTGAATGGTCCATCGTCGAGTGGTCCATCTTGGTGTGATCCATGCTGCCGTGATCCATCGGGCGGTCATCCGCCGGTGGTGCATCGGTCGTGGTCGTGGTCGTGGCCGGTGCCGTGACATGGCCGGCATGCGACTGCGCCCAGGCCGGCGCGGCCAACGCCAGCAGTAGGCCAGCACTCAGTGCGGACAGCATGGTGAAAGGCGAGCGGCTCATTCTTCGATCCTCACTTCGCGCATCATGCCCGCTTCCATGTGGTACAGCAGGTGGCAGTGGTACGCCCATCGGCCAAGGGCGTCGGCACGGACGCGGTAGGTGCGGCGGGTGCCGGGCGGCATGTCGACGGTGTGCTTGCGCAGGTGGAACTCGCCGTCCGCGTTTTCCAGGTCGCTCCACACGCCGTGCAGATGGATCGGGTGCTGCATCATCGTGTCGTTGACCAGCACGATGCGCATGCGCTCACCGTAGGTCAGGCGCAGCGGTTCGGCGCTGGCGAACGGAATGCCGTCGAAGGACCAGCTGAATTTCTCCATGTGTCCGGTCAGGTGCAGCTCCACCTCGCGGCCGGGATCACGCCCATCCGGATCGTCGAACAGGCTGCGCATCGCACCGTAGGTGAGCACGTGGCGGCCGTTGTCGCGCAGGCCGATACCGGGGTCATCCAGCTTGGGCTCGGTCGCCATGCTCTGCATGTCCACCAGGGGATTGCCCTTCTCGCTGGCGGGGTGGCGCGGCGCCTTGGGATCGGCACCGTGCGCCCCATGGCCCATGCTGGCGCCGCAGCCGCCCTCCATGCCCTTCATGTCATGGCCTGCCATCCCGTTGGCGGCATGGCCCATGTCGTGGCCCATGTCACTCATGGTCAGCAGCGGGCGTGGGTCGCGGTCGGGAATCGGTGCCTGCAGGCCGTGGCGCACCGCCAGGGTGCCGGCAGCGTAACCGGTACGGCCCATGTCCTGGCAGAAGATCGTGTAGGCGTCCTGGCCGCTGGGTTCGACGATCACATCGAAGGTCTCGGCCGGGGCGATGCGGAATTCATCGATGCTGACCGGGTGGATGTACTGGCCATCGGCGGCGACCACGGTCATCTTCAGGCCGGGGATGCGCACGTCGAAGTAGGTCATCGAGCCGCCGTTGATGAAGCGCAGCAGCACTTTCTCGCCGCTGCGGAACAGCCCGGTCCAGTTGCCGGCTGGGGCGGTGCCGTTGAGCAGGTAGGTATAGGTGTGGGCGTTGATGTCGGAGATGTCGGTTGGCGTCATCCGCATCCGGCCCCACATGCCGCGGTCGGCGGTGGCCGCGGCCCAGCCGTCCTTGCGCACATCGCGCAGGAAGTCGGGCAGGGTGCGCTTGTAGTAGTTGTCATGCTCGGCCAGCTTCTTCATGCGCCGGAACAGCGCGCCGGGGTCCAGGTCGGTCCAGTCCGAGAGCAGGATCACGTGCTCGCGATCGGCGTGATACGGCGCCGGTTCCAGCGGGTCGATGATCAGCGCGCCGTACAGGCCGGCCTGTTCCTGGAACATGGAATGGCTGTGGTACCAGTACGTGCCGGACTGCTTGAGGGTGAAGCGGTATTGGTAGGCCTCGCCCGGTGCGATGCCGTTGAAGCTCAGGCCGGGCACGCCGTCCATGTTGGCCGGCAGCAGCAGGCCGTGCCAGTGGATGGAGGTGGGGTGGGCCTGCAGCGTATTGGCTACGCGGATGTTGACCGTCTGACCTTCGCGCCAGCGCAGGATCGGCGCGGGCAGGCTGCCGTTGACGGTGATGGCCGGGCGGGTGCGGCCGGTGAAATTGGCCAGCGATTCGCCGATGCTCAGCTGCACGTCCTGGCTGCTCAGGACCTGCGGGGCACCGGCAAGGCCGGGGCCGGCGGCGGCGAACGCACGCGGACTGAGGCCGGTGGCGGCCAGGCTGGCGACCACGCCGCCGGCAGCCACGCCCTGCACGAACAGGCGGCGTGACGGCATGGGCGGGGCGCCCGTGCCGGGTGTTTTAAGGAAAGACATTGCAACTCCGAATCCGATTCGAATGGCACACGGGGTGCCGTCATCGCACACGCGCCGGGGCGCATGCGCAGAGCCTCAGGCCGGCGCTCGCAGCGCGCGGCGGATCAGGCGATCGGAGGACGGGTGATGCGGTCCAGCGGGGGCATCGGCTGGGAGGGATGCGCGGTCAGGACCGGTGCCAGCGACAACGGCGGCGGCGTGGCGATCCACGCGATCTGGACGGTCAGGCTGGGCTGCTGGGCGCAGTTGCGCAGGCAGTCCTTGAGCTTGCAATGGTCGCCATCGTGCGGAGCCTGGACGCCGGTGTCGGCGGACCCGGCAGCGGCCATGGCATGGTGATCGTGTGCGGCAGGCATCGGTGCATCGCCATGGCAGGGCGGCGCAGGGGTGCTGGTGCGGCTCGACTCGGCCATGGCCAACGCCATGGGACCGGCCATGGCGACATTCAGCCCGTTGAGCAACAGGCTGAGCATCAATACCACTCGCAGGAGCAGGCCACTGGCGGACATGGGGCTCACCTTACTGCCAAATCCGGGCGGTCGCACCTGCGGCTGAACACGTGGTTCAACTCTGGAGGCCGGTCCGTGCGGGCTTGGCCGGGCATCAGCCTTCTTCGCGCACGATCTCGACCAGACGGTCGCCATAGCGGGCCAGCTTGGTGCCGCCGATGCCGCCGACCCGGCCGAGCGCATCGACGCTGGTAGGGCGCTGTTCGGCGATGTTGCGCAGCGTGCTGTCGTGAAAGATCACGAAGGCGGGCACGTTCTGCTCGCGCGCGAGCTCGGCCCGCAGGCCGCGCAGGGCATTGAACAGGGCCAGGTCCTGCGGCAGCACCGACAGGCCGGTGCGCTGGCCGCTGCGGTCGCGCTCGCGGGCGGCCTTGGGTGTCTCGCGGCGCATCATGACCTTGCGCTGGCCCTTGAGCACCTCGCGGCTGCCATCGGTCAGGCGCAGGCCACCGTAGGCGCTGCTGTCCACCTCGAGCAGGCTGGAGGCGACCAGCTGGCGGAACACGCTGCGCCAAGTGCGGGCGTCGAGATCCTTGCCGATGCCGTAGGTGCTCAATTCGGTGTGTCCGAACTGGCGCACCTTCTCGTTGTCGCCGCCGCGCAGGATGTCGATCAGGTGGCCCACGCCGAAGCGCTGGCCGCTGCGGTAGACGCAGCTCAGCGCCTTCTGGGCGGCAACGCTGGCATCCCAGGCATCCGGTGGCAGCAGGCAGTTGTCGCAGTTGCCACAGGGCTGGGGGTAGGTTTCCCCGAACCCGGCCAGCAGGACCTGACGGCGGCACTGCATGGATTCGCAGTAGCCGAGCAGGTGATCGAGTTTGGACCGTTCGAGCGTTTTGCGGTCTTCGCCGGCTTCGGACTGCTCGATCATCTGCTTGAGCAGCACCACGTCGCCCAGGCCGTAGCAAAGCCACGCTTCGGCGGCTTCGCCATCGCGGCCGGCGCGGCCGGTTTCCTGGTAATACCCTTCCATCGATTTGGGCAGGTCGGTGTGCGCGACGAAGCGTACGTCCGGTTTATCGATGCCCATGCCGAAGGCGATGGTGGCGCACATCACGATGCCGTCCTCGCGCAGGAAGCGGCGCTGGTTGGCGGCGCGTACCTCCGCCGGCAGGCCAGCGTGGTAGGGCAGGGCGTTCATGCCCTCCTTGCACAGGAACTCGGCGGTTTCTTCCACCTTGCGCCGCGACATGCAGTACACGATGCCGGCTTCCTGGCGGTGGACCTTGAGGAAGTCCAGCAGCTGGCGCTTGGCGTTGTCTTTCTGGACGACGGTGTAGCGGATGTTGGGCCGGTCGAACGAACTGACGAAGTGCTGGGCGTTGGTGAGGTCCAGGCGTTCGGCGATTTCGCGCTGGGTCGGCGGATCGGCGGTGGCGGTCAGCGCGATGCGCGGGACGTCGGGCCAGCGTTCGTGCAGGACGGTGAGCTGGCGATATTCCGGGCGGAAGTCGTGGCCCCATTGCGAGACGCAGTGCGCCTCGTCGATCGCGAACAGGGCGATCCGGCTGCGCGAGAGCAGCGAGAGGAAGCGGCCGGTCAGCAGTCGCTCGGGGGCGACGTAGAGCATGTCCAGTTCGCCGGCGAGCAGTTCGCGCTCAACCCGGGCGGCGGTGTCGCCATCCAGGGTGGAGTTGAGGTATTCGGCGCGGACGCCGAGCTGGCGCAGGGCTTCGACCTGGTCCTGCATCAAGGCGATCAGCGGCGAGATGACGATGCCGGTGCCGTCGCGGAGCAGGGAGGGGACCTGGTAGCAGAGCGATTTGCCGCCGCCGGTGGGCATGAGGACGAGCGCGTCATTGCCGGCGGCGACATGCTCGACGATCGCCTGCTGCGGACCGCGGAATTCGTCGTAACCAAAAATGCGGCTGAGCAGGTCGTGCGCGGGGCGGGAAGACATCGCGCTAGTTTACCTTGCCCAGGCTACGGGCCGTGTCCTCTGATACCGGATATCCCTGTAAGAAAGCCGAGGCCGGAGCCAGAGCCAGAGCCAGAGCTGAAGGCGCAAAGCGCCGGGTGTGGCCTCCTACGGGGTTGGCGCGGTGTGGGTGGGTCTGCTGGACCCGCCGTGAACCCGTCCATGGGGGCTCGATGTGCGCCATCCATGGCGCACAACGGTCCTGCAGACCCACCCACACCGCGCCGTCGACACTTGGCTGGTGTTCAAAGGAGAGCAGTCGAGAGCCAGTCCAGAGCCAGTCACGCGCCAGTCAAACGCAGACAGGCGCCAATCGGCGCCTGTCTGCTGTTGCTTGCCGTTGACCTTTTGACCTTTTGACTTTTGACCTTTGACCTTTGACCTGTGGCCCGAGGCCCGAGGCCTGTTACCGCTTGCCGAAGAAGCCGCTCTGGCTTTCCCAACCGTCCATCCAGATCTGTCTGGCGAGTGGGGGCCAGGCCCTGACGGGACCGTCGTGCGCCATGGATGGCGCACGTCGAGCCCCCAAGGATGGGTTTACGGCGCGTCCCGGCAGGGCCTGGCCCCCGCTCGCCAACACGGAGACCCCCTCAGCCAAAGCCCTTGTCTCTGCCTTTGCCTTCAGTCAGCCAAGCCCGCCGGCACGCGAACCCTTACTGCAGCAGCGACCGCAGCATCCAGGCGTACTTTTCATGGGTCTGCAGACGCTGGGTCATCAGATCCTCGGTCGGTGCGTCGTCCGCATCATCGGCCACGTCCAGCACCTTGCGGGCCGTGCGGCACACTGCCTCGTTGGCGGTGACCAACTGGCGTACCATCTCACGCCAGTCCGCGCTGTCGGTCAGGCCCGGCTCCTCGGCGATCGAGGTCAGGGCCGCGAACTCGCGGTAGGAGCCCGGGGCATTGAAGCCCAGTGCACGGATGCGTTCAGCCACGTCATCCAGGGCCGCCCACTGTTCGGTGTACTGGGTTTCGAACATCGTGTGCAGCGAGTTGAACATCGACCCGGTCACGTTCCAATGGAAATTGTGGGTCTTCAGGTAGAGCGTGAACGCATCAGCCTGGAAGGCCGACAGCCCATCGGCGATCTTCTTGCGATCGCCCTCCTTGATCCCGATATCAATGTTCGGGGCCGACGGGGCCGCCGCGCCGAGCTTCTGCTTGGCCGTCTTGGGCTTTGCCGGGGTCTTGGTCGTCTTCGCCATGGGAGAACTCCTTATGGATGGGATGAATCGGATGGCCTTCACAATAGATCAGACTACCCTTTCAGTAGTAAACAAAAGTTCTAAACGAATCGATTGATGAGCGCTATCGAAAAACCACATGCAGCACGCCTGGCCCAGCAGCAGGCCGCCATCAACGGGGCCATGAGCCGCGACCGCGGTCGTTTGCTGGGGATGCTGTCGCGTTGGCGGGCCAAACCGGCGGATGCGGGGCTGGCGGCGGCGTTCGAGCAGGCCTTGCAGGCATCCGTGCAGCGCCGTGAAGCGCGTGTGCTGAACCAGCCGGCCATCACGCTGGACGAGCAGTTGCCGATTGCGCGTGAAGCCGAGGCCATCACCGCCCTGATCCGCGACCATCAGGTCGTGGTGATCGCCGGTGAAACCGGCTCGGGCAAAACCACCCAGCTGCCCAAACTGTGCCTGGCTGCCGGCCGTGGCACCGCCGGCATGATCGGCTGCACCCAGCCGCGACGGATCGCTGCCCGCGCGGTGGCGACCCGGGTCGCGCAGGAACTTCGCTCCGAGCTGGGCACCACCGTCGGCTACCAGGTGCGCTTCACCGATCGTGTTGGTGACGATACCCGCATCAAGTTCATGACCGACGGCATTCTGCTGGCCGAGATCAGCAGCGACCGCTGGCTGTCCAACTACGACACCATCATCGTCGATGAGGCGCACGAACGCAGCCTCAACATCGATTTCCTGCTGGGCTATCTGAAGCAGCTGCTGAAGAAGCGCCCGGACCTCAAGTTGATCGTCACCTCGGCGACCATCGATACCTCACGCTTTGCCCAGCACTTCGATGATGCCCCGGTGATCAGCGTGGAAGGCCGTACCTTCCCGGTGGAGGTGCGCTATCGCCCGTTGGAAGGCGAGGGCGGTGGCGAGGCCGACGGTGGGCGCGATGGCGAGCGCACCGTGAATGATGCGGTGGTCGCGGCGGTGGATGAAATCACCCGGATCGACCCGCGTGGCGACATCCTGCTGTTCTTCCCCGGCGAGCGCGAAATCCGCGATGCGCATCAGTCGCTGGAACGGCGCAAGTACCGGGGGACTGATGTGCTGCCGCTGTATGCGCGGCTGTCGGTCAAGGACCAGGACCTGGTCTTCAACCCGGGTGCCAACCGGCGCATCGTGCTGGCCACCAACGTCGCCGAAACGTCGCTGACGGTGCCGCGCATCCGCTATGTGATCGACCCGGGTTTCGCCCGCATCAAGCGTTACAGCCCGCGCCAGAAACTGGACCGTCTGCACATCGAAGCGGTCTCGCAGGCCAGCGCCAACCAGCGCAAGGGCCGTTGCGGTCGCGTGTCCGAAGGCATCTGCTATCGGCTGTATTCCGAAGCGGATTTCCAGTCGCGCCCGGAGTTCACTGATCCGGAAATCCGCCGCTCCAGCCTGTCCGGGGTGATCCTGCGGATGCTGCAGCTGGGCCTGGGCAAGATCGAGGATTTCCCGTTCCTGGAGGCGCCGGATGAGCGTGCCATTGCCGACGGGTGGCAGCAGCTGGGTGAGCTGGGCGCAGTCGATGCCGAGCGTCGCCTGACCCCGATCGGCCGCCAGATGGCGCGCCTGCCGGTGGACGTCAAGCTGGCCCGCATGCTGGTCGCCGCACAGGCGCAGAGTTGCCTGCGGCCGATGCTGGTGATCGCCTCGTTCCTGGGCATCCAGGACCCGCGCGAACGCCCGCCGGAAGCGCGTGCCGCGGCCGACAACGCGCATGCGCTGTTCGCCGATGGGCGTTCGGAATTCGTCGGTGTGCTGCGGCTGTGGGACGGCTACCGCCAAGCCCATGAAGACCTGACCCAGTCCAAGCTGCGCGACTGGTGTGGGCGGCATTTCCTCGGCTTCCTGCGCATGCGCGAATGGCGTGAGCTGCATCGCCAACTGCGCGTGCTGTGCGAGGAGCTGGGCTGGAGCGAGGAGCCCGCCGAGACCTCGCTGGCACCCTTGCTGGCCGGTTCTTCCGCACCGGCACCGGCACGCGATGACGAGGCGAAGATCAAGGCGACGCGCGGCCAGCAGCACCGGGCCGCGCGCCTGGCCCGTGAAGGAAAATCCGAGCCGACGCCGGTCGAAAACAAGGCCGCGCCCGTCAAGGGTGTCGACCCGCAGGCGCGCAACGCCTTCACCGACAAGGTACGCGCCGCTGCCTACCAGACGCTCCACCGCGCGCTGATCGCCGGCCTGCCCACGCAGATCGGCCACCGCAGCGACAAGGGCGACTTCCTGGCACCGCGCCAGCGCCGCTTCCTGCCGTTCCCGGGTTCGACCCTGGCCAAGCGGCCGCCGCCGTGGCTGCTGACCGCCACGCTGCTGGATACCCAGAAAATCTGGGGCCTGACCAACGCGGCGATCGAGCCGGACTGGGTCATCAACGAGCTGCCCCACCTGTTACTGCGCAAGCACTTCGACCCGCACTGGTCGCGCGCGCAGGGCCAGGTACTGGCCTCGGAGCAGATCAGTCTGTTCGGGCTGGTGCTGGCACCGAAGAAGCCGGTGCACTACGGCCGCATCGCCCCGGGTGAGTCCCACGACATCTTCGTGCGCCAGGCCCTGGTGACCGGCGAAATCAACACCCGTGCCGGCTTCGTCGCCGACAACCTCAAGGTGCTGGAGCAGGCGCGCGAAGAAGAGGCCAAGCTGCGCCGCGCGGGCATCGTGGCCGATGAAGGCTGGCAGGCGCGCTGGTACCTGGACCGCATTCCGGCCGAGGTCCATTCGGCGATGGGCCTGGATACCTGGTGGAAGGCGCTGGCACCGGAGAAACGCCGCGCGCTGTCGTGGACACTGGCCGATCTGCTGCCGGGCGAGGGCAGCGATGCCGAACGGTACCCGGCGTATCTGCCCCTGGGCGATGCACGGCTGCCGCTGCATTACACCTTCGAGCCGGGTGCCGACGAAGACGGTGTGACGCTGGAGGTGCCGCTGCACCTGCTCAACGCACTCGATCCTGCGCGGTTGTCGTGGCTGGCGCCGGGCTTCGTAGCCGACAAGGCCGCGGCCCTGATCCGCAGCCTGCCCAAGGCGATGCGCCGCAACTATGTGCCGGCCCCGGACTTTGGCCGCGCCTTCGCCGAAGCGTTTGCCGAGCCGACCGCCGATGACATCCGTGGCGAGCTGGCCCGGTTCCTGTCGCGTGCGACCGGTGCCAAGGTGGCCGCGACCGATTTCGATGACGCCGCGCTGGACGCCCATCTGCGCATGAACCTGCGGCTGCGCGATGCCGATGGCAAGGTGCTGGCCACCTCGCGTGATCTGGATGCACTGCGCGCCCGCTTCGGTGAGAAGGCCGGTGATGCCTTTGCCGCACGCGCCGGCCGGGCGCTGGCGGCCGATGGCCTTCGCGATTTCCCGGCCAGCGCGATCCCGTTGCAGGTGCCTGGCGAAGCCGGCGTGCCGGCCTACCCGGCGCTGGTCGACCAGGGCGAGACCAGCGCGTTGAAGATCTTTGCCGATCGCAGCGAGGCGCTGGAGCAGCATCCGCTCGGCGTGCGTCGATTGCTGGAGATCGCGCTGGCCGACAAGGCCAAGCAGGCGCGCAAACAGCTGCCGGTTCCGCCCAAGACCGGGTTGTTGTACGCCGCGATCGAATCGCAGGAGCGCCTGCGTGGCGATCTGGTCGATGCGGCGATGAATGCCGTGCTCGCCGATGGCCTGGGGGATATCCGCGACCCGGCTGCGTTCGCCAAGCGCAGTGCCGAGGCGGGCAAGGCGTTGTTCGGCGAGGCGATGACGCGGCTGAAGCTGGCCGAAAACATCCTGGCGCACGTAGCCGAGCTCAAGCCGCAGCTGGAAGCGCCGCTGATGGGCTGGGCACGTGGCAACCTCGATGACATGGAGCAGCAGTTGGCGGCGCTGGTCCATCCCGGCTTCCTGCGCGAGACCCCAGCCGATGCCCTGGCACAGTTGCCGCGCTACCTGCGGGCGATGATTCTGCGCACCGAGCGTGCCAAGCGCGATCCGCCGCGCGATCAGGCGCGGATGCTGGAACTGCGGCCGTTCGTCGACGCCTTGGCCCAGGCCGAGGCGCGCGGCCTGCGGGCGCGACCGCAATGGCAGGACCTGCGCTGGGATCTGGAAGAGTTGCGGGTGTCGTTGTTTGCGCAGGAGCTGGGGGCGAAGACCGGGATATCGGCCAAGAAACTGGCCCAGCGTGTGGCCGCACTGCAGGGCGCCTGATCCGGCGAGCGCCCCGTGCCGTTGCGGCACGGGGCGCAGCGATTACTTGACGCGGCGGACCTTGGCGCGGGTGTTGACGCCTTCCACGCGCAGATACCACGCACCGGAGATGCCGGGGATGACCGAGACCTTTGCATCGGTCCTGCGCATACGGGCCACGCTCGTCGTATCGGTCTGCTCCCACACCTGGCCGTTGGCGAGCGTATAGGTACGTCCCTTGCCAAAACCGGTGAATTCCCCCGGCAGCGTGCTGTCGATGGGATCGTTGCTGCCGAAATCGAAGAAGCCGCGGTTCTTGACGATGACTTCCTGGCGGCCTTCTTCCCGGGCCTGTTCGCGGACCTGCTCGCGTGCGTCGGCCGCCACCGCAGCCACCTTGCCCTGCAGCCAGCTGTTGAGCGAGGCCATTTCCTGTGGGCTGAGCTTGTCCAGCCCGGCCGCCTTGAATTCGGCAGGCGACATCTGCTGCTGGAGATCGCCACCCACCACTCGCTGGGCCAGGGCCGGCAGCGAAAGACTCATCAGAACGGCCGTGCAGGCCAACAACCGCAGACGGGAATAGCGCATGGCAGGGTCTCTCCTAGGAATGGCCGCAGTGTAGTGCCAGCGCCCCGGCATGTGCACATGCAGGCGACGGCGATTGTAGGGGGGGCGCAGCGGCGCTAGTGTAGGTGGCCTCCGTCTTGTCTGTACGATGCTGTGAACCGCGCTTCTGCCCCCGGCCTGGATGCCTTGTTGAACCGTCCCTCGGTGGCCTCGCTGCCGCCTGAACTGCGCGAAGCGTTGCTGCAGCGCTGGCAGTTGCCCGAGGCTGACCAGGAAATGCGTGTCGGTTGGCCGGTCCTGGCCGACACACTCGATGCCCTTTCGCTGCTGTCGGCCGACGAGTCAGCGTTGTTGGCCACGCTGTTGTTCGATCTGCCGTGGCTGCGTGCGGGCATGGATGCGTTGCCGCTGGGAGCGCTCAAGCCGGTGATCGTCGGTCTGCTCGACGGCCAGGATGCGGCCGACCAGGTCTGGGCACTGCATGCCGGGCGTGAGGCCGGGCGCAACAGTGAGGGCCTGCGTCGCCTGCTGCTGTCGATCATCCGCGATCTGCGCGTGGTGCCGATCCTGCTCGCCCGCCAGCTGGCCCGCATGCGCGGTGCCGATCGGCTGCCCGAGGAAGAGCGCCGCGCGCTGGCCCAGCTCACCCGCGACATCCACGCGCCGCTGGCCAACCGGCTGGGCATCTGGCAGTTGAAGTGGGAGCTGGAAGATCTGGCGTTCCGCCATCTGGAGCCGGAAACCTACCGTCGCATCGCGCGTGAGGTCGATGAAACCCGTCTGGCCCGCGAGCGCTATGTCGAGGGCGTCAAGAAGGCGCTCTCGCGTGAGTTGTCGGCGCAGGGCATCCGCGCCGAGGTCAGCGGCCGCCCGAAGCATATCTACAGCATCTGGCGGAAGATGCAGAAGAAGCGACTGGCGTTCGAACAGTTGTACGACATCCGCGCCGTGCGCGTGATGGTGGACGATGTGGCCGCCTGCTACGCCGCACTGGGCGTGGTGCATGCACTGTGGGCGCCGGTGCCCAGCGAATTTGACGACTACATCGCGCGCCCGAAGGCCAATGATTACCGCTCGCTGCATACCGCCGTGGTCGGCCCGGAAGGGCGCACCATCGAAGTGCAGATCCGTACCCATGACATGCATGCCCAGGCCGAGCTGGGTGTCGCTGCGCATTGGCGCTACAAGGAAGGCAGCAAGGGCGCGGAGAAGGCGTTCGATCGCAAGATCACCTGGATGCGCCAGTTGCTGGAGCAGTCCCAGGAGGGCCATGCCGGTGAACTGGCCGGCGCGCTGGATGCTGAACTGACCGAAGACCGGGTCTACGCGCTCAGCCCCAAGGACGAGGTGATGGACCTGCCGCAGGGCGCCACCCCGCTGGATTTTGCTTACCACGTGCATACGATGGTCGGGCATCGCTGCCGCGGGGCGAAGGTCAATGGCCGCATCGTGCCGCTGACCTACCGCCTGCGCAGCGGCGACCGCGTCGAGATCCTGACCGGCAAAGAAGCCGATCCACGCCGCGACTGGCTGCTCGCCTCTGGCGGTTTCCTGGCCAGCAACCGGTCGCGGGACAAGGTGCGCGGCTGGTTCCACAAGCTGGACCGCGCGCGGAACGTGCAGGCCGGCCGCGAACTGCTTGAACGCGAGCTCAAGCGCCTGGGCCTGCAGCACGCCGATCTGACCATCGCGGTGAAGAAGTTCCATGCCGACAGCGTTGATGATCTCTACATCCAGGTCGCCTTGGGCGACACCGGGCCGAACCAGGTCAGCCGCACGCTGCTGGAAGCTGAGCGGGCCGCCAGCCAGCCGGCGGTGCCCGCCCTGCCGCGCCCGACCGCGCGGCGTGACAGCGTGCGCAGCGCCAACTTCACCGTCCAGGGCGTCGGCAATCTGCTCGTGCAGCTCGCCCGGTGCTGCCAGCCCGTGGCTGGTGAGCCGATCGTGGGCTACCTGACCCGCGCCCGTGGCGTCACCGTGCATCGCACCGATTGCGCCGCGCTGGCAAGGCTGGCGGCCGCCAGTCCACAGCGCATCCTGCCGGTGGAGTGGGGCCAGGCCGGCGGTGGCTACGAAGTGGACGTCGTGGTTGATGCGGTCGACCGGCGCTGGCTGCTCAAGGACATCACCAACCTGATCGCGCAGGAGGATGCCTACGTGCTGGACATCCACAGCGACAACGTCCGCAACAGCGGGCGGGCGCATCTGCGCCTGCGCCTGAAGGTCAGTGACTACGGGCAGCTGTCCACCCTGCTGGGCAAGCTGGATGCGCTGCCCGGCGTCAGCGAAGCGCGGCGTCTAGGCTGACCTCACGTGCCCCACGCTAGGCTCGCGGCATGAGCCGGGACGATGACAGGCATGACGCCGCGCACGAGGCGCTGCGGCGGGTACGCCGCGAGGGACGCTGGTGGTGGCTGCAGGCGCGCCATGCCCGGCGCATCTGGCGTTGGGCGGCGCTGTTGGCGGTACTCGTGTTCGTCAGCCTGGCGTTGCTGCGGCGGCCGTTGGCCAACTGGTTCTGGAACGAGCCGCAGATCGAACAACTGCTGGACCAGGGCGATCGTGCGTTGGCCGCTGGCCGGTTGAGTACGGCCGACGGCAGTGGCGCGCGTGAGTCCTATCAAGCGGCATTGGCGCTGGACAATGACCGGCTGCAGGCCCGTACCGGGCTCGCCCGGACCGGCCAGGCCGCGCTGCAGCAGGCACGCGATGCGCTGGAGCGGGGCGATCATGCCGCAGCGACCGCCGCCTTGGCGCTGGCCCGCGACCTGCAGGTACCGCAACGCGATGCCGATGCGCTGGCCCAGCAGCTTCGCACGCGCGACCAGGCCCGCGCCGGGATCGGTGCGTTGCTCGGCCGTGCTGAAGCGGCCTTGCAGGCGCAACGACTCGATGGCAGCCCGGACAGCGCCTTGCCGCTGTTCCAGCAGGTGCTGGCGCTGATGCCCAACCAGCTGCGCGCGCTGGAAGGACGTGAGGATGCACTGTCTGATCTCCTGCAGCAGGCACGTACTGCGGCGGACCGCGGCGATGTCGCACGCGCGGCGGCGCTGGTGCGCAGCGCGCGAGGTTTCGATGCGGGGCATGTGGACCTGCCGGCGACCCAGGAGGCGGTGAACAACGCGCTGGAACGCCGGCAGCGTGAGGGCGAGGCCGCGCTGCGTCGGCAGAAGCTGGATGCCGCGGCGGAGGCCTTCGCCGCGGTGCTCTCGGCACTGCCCGATGACCCTGCCGCGCATCGTGGTCAGTTGCAGGTGGCCGACGCGCAGTTGATGCGGGCGACCCGCCAGGCCGGCAACTTCCGTTTCGACGAGGCCACCGGGTCGCTGCAGGCTGCCGAAGCGTTGGGGGCGTCCACGCGTACGCTCGAGACGGTGCGGCATACGATCGAACAGGCCCGCCGTTCCCAGGCAGCCTTGACGACCCCGGCGGTGCCACGTGCCCAGCGCGAACGCACCCTTCAGCGTCTGCTCGCGCGCCTGGACGATGCGGAGGGCGCCGGGCAGTTCCTTGAGCCCCCCGGGCGCAGTGCCTACGACGCCCTGCGCGAAGCCCAGGGGGTTGCACCACAGGATCCGCGCGTGCGGGCGGCCGCACAGCGCCTGCTGCCGGCGAGCCGGCAGTGCTTCGAGGATCGGCTGCGCGAGAACCGTGTGCTGGCCGCCGGTGCATGCCTGGATGCCTGGCAGACCTTGTCCAGCAACGATGCGGGGCAGGCCGCTGCGCGGCGTCGGCTGGCGCAGCGCTGGCTGGCCATCGGCAGCGAGCGCCTGGGATCGGGCGACATCGCCTTCGCGCAGCAGGCATTGATGCAGGCGCGGCGCTGGCAACCGGACCTGCCCGAACTGCCGGCGTTCGCCGAGCGCCTGCGCAGCGCCGGCGGTGGGGCGGCCAGCTAGGCCAGGAACACCCGCTGCACCGTGGCGCGGGCGGCATCGAGCGAGAAGTGGTCCACGATGTTCTGCAGCCCGGCGCTGGAGAGCCGGCGCCACAACGCCTCGTCCTGGTACAGCCGCACCACCGCCTGCGCGAACGCCTCGGCATCATCGGCCACCAGCACATCCTCGCCGTCGCGCAGGTGCATGCCTTCGACACCACAGGTGGTGGCGACGACCGGCTGGCCATGCGCCATGCTCAGATTGACCTTGCCCTTGACCCCGGCACCAAAGCGCAGCGGCGCGACCGCGATGCGTACGCCATCCATGTAGGGCACCACATCCGGCACGAAGCCATGGATCTCCACGCCTGGCTGCGTGGCCGCAAGGTCACGCAGGGCATCGGGCACGGCAGCGCCGATGCAGTGGAAACGGATGTCGGGCAACTGTGCGCGGATCCGCGCGAAGACCTCGCCGATGAACCACTGCATGGCATCCAGGTTCGGCGGATGGCGGAAGCCGCCAACGAAGACCAGATCGCGACGCTCGGCCCAGTCCGGGCCGGCGCCGGCCACTTCGTGCAGATTGGAGATCAGTTCCACCGTCGCGCCCGGGGCATCCACGCGCAGCTGTTCGCGCTCGGCTGCGCTGACCAGCACGGTCACTGCCACCTGCGCCATCACCTCAAGCTCGCGCGCGCGCGTGCGCTCGGCATTGCGCAGCAGCCCGGCATCCCCCGCGATCTCCGCGCCGCGACGCTCGCGCAGGTAATGCAGGTCGACGGTATCGAAGACGGTGCGTGCCTTCGGGGCAAAGCTGCGCAGCAGCGGCAGGCATTCGTGCGCGACGTGATAGCGCACCATCATCACCACATCGAAGCGGGCGCCATTGGCGCGCAGCCACGGGGCAACGCCGACCAGGTACGGCGCGTACCAGACCTCGACCCCGAGCGCCTGCAGCGCCGCTGTCGCCGCGCCGCCATGCTCGCGACGGGTCGGCACGAACACGACATGCACGCCCTCCTCGAGCAGCATGCGGATCAGGTTGTACTGGCGCAGCGAGGCCGAGTCGCGGTCCGGCTGCGGCACCTCTTCATCCAGGATCAGGACTTGGCGTTGATGACGATGCAGCAGGGCAGGGGAAGGCACGCTGCCTACGGCGGGCTGCGCTGTCAGCGCGTTGGCCCACTTGGCTGCGAAGATGCTGCGGTTGCGGACCTGGTAGGCCTTGATCCCGCTGCCGGTATCAGTGCCGTTGCTGGTGCCCTCGTCATGCACCACGCGGCTGGCCGGTTGCACCAGCACCCGATGGCCGCTGGCGCGCACCGCGAACGCCAGATCGGTATCTTCGTAATACGCCGGCTTGTAGCGCAGATCGAATCCGCCCAGCGCATCCCACAACGCGCGCGGGATCATCACCGCCGCGCCGGAGCAGTAGTCGGCGTCGCGCAGCGCGCTGTAGCGGGGGTCTTCGGGCGATTCGAAACGGCCGTAGCTCCAGCCGCTGCCGTCCTGGAAGATCACGCCGCCCGATTCCTGCAGGCGGCCATCGGGGTAGAGCAGCTGTGAACCGACCAGGCCGGCGCGCGGCACGCGCGCGAAGGTGGCCAGCAGGGCATCCAGCCAGCCCGGCTGCGGTACGGTGTCATTGTTGAGCAGCACCACGTACTGGCCGTGCGAGCGCGCTACGCCATCGTTGCAGGCCTCGATGAAACCGCCGTTGCAGGCCCGAACTTCATAGCGCAGGCCGTTGATCTGCGGCATCCAGGCCGTCGTTTCATCGCTGCTGCCGTCGTCCACCACCACGATTTCGCACGCGACCTGCGGCGGATGTGCGGCCAGCGCGCGCAGGCAGGCCAGGGTATGCGCAGCGTGGTTGTAGACCGGAATGATGATGCTGACCACCGGGGCGTCGCTGGCCGGGACGCTGAACGGTGCGAACGGCGCGGCCCCGGGCAGATACAGCGCGGCCCCGCGTGGTGCGGGAACAGCCTGGGTGTGAACCCGGATGCGCTGCCAGGTGGCGCGCCAGCCCCGGGTGCGCAGACTGGCCAGACTGCGACGGAACAGGCCGGTCATGCGGTTCAGGAAATAGCGAGCATCGGCCAAGGACATCGACATCCCGTTGCAACTCCAGCTTAAGCGGGGGAACCCGGGAGAACGCGCTGCGCGCGGTGGCTGCGTTAGACTCGCCGGAATCCATATTCTCGCATCCCCGTGCCCCGACGCTACGATTCCGACGACATCGACGAGTTCGACGACGACACCGAAAGCCGCGGCCCGCTGTGGCGGCGCCGGTTGATCACCTGGGGCATGGCGGCCGTCGCGCTGGGGCTGGGCTTCCTGATCCCCTATACGGTGTACCTGAACCAACAGGTCACCCAGCGCTTCGGTGAGCTGCGCTGGCAGATACCTACGCGCGTCTATGCCCGGCCGCTGGCGCTTGCGCCGGGCGTGGCGATGGATGCGGCCACGCTCAAGACCGAGCTGGCGGCGTCCGCGTACCGCGATGACGGGATCGGTAAATCGCCGGCGACGTATTCGCAGGACGGTGGCCGCTTCGTCATTGCCAGCCGCGGTTACAACGACGTTGATGGGCGGGTTGCACCGCGCCGCGTGGAGCTGAGCCTGTCCGGCGGATCGATCGCGTCGCTGCGTGATCCCGACACCCGCAAGGCCCTGAAGGCCGCACGCCTGGATCCGGCCCGTATCGCCACGCTGTACGGCCAGAAGCAGGAAGAACGCCGGCTGGTGCGGATCGAAGAGACGCCCGAACTGCTGGTGACCGGCCTGCAGGCCGTGGAAGACAAGGACTTCAACCGCCATCACGGCATCGACCTGAGCGGCATCGCCCGCGCGATCTGGGTGACGGTGCGTTCCGGTGGCCAGAGCCGCCAGGGCGCCTCGACGTTGACCCAGCAGCTGGCCCGCAGCGGCCTGCTGGGGATCGGCAAAGAACAGACCGTCACCCGCAAGTTCAACGAGGTGCTGTACGCGCTGATCATGGAGGCGCGCTACGACAAGCGCACCATCCTGGAGGCGTATCTCAACCAGGTATACCTGGGCCAGCGCGGCAGCCAGGCGATCCACGGCATGTCCTCCGGTGCGGAGTTCTGGTTTGGTCGCGACCTGGCCTCGCTCAATACCGAACACGTCGCGCTGCTGATCGGCCTGGTCAAAGGACCGTCCTATTACGATCCGCGCCGCAATCCCGAGCGCGCGCTGGACCGCCGCAACTTCGTGCTGGGCAAGCTGCGCGAAGCCAATCTGATCGACGATGCCGAGTACAAGCGCGCCGTCGATGCACCGCTGGGCGTCCCCAAGACCCCAGGCCTGATCGCGGCCAACCGCTTCCCGGCCTATGTGGATCTGGTCCGTCGCCAGCTCGGCCACGATTACCCCGAGTCGGTACTGCAGGGCGCAGGCCTGAGCGTGATGACGGGCATGGCACCGTCGGCGCAGGCCTATGCCGAAGGTGCCGTCACCAAGACGATCAAATCGCTGGAGAGCAAGCGCCGCCCCGAGCTGCAGGCCGGCCTGGTGCTGACCGACGTGCACAACGGTGATGTGCTGGCCGTGGTCGGCAGCCGTGACGTCTCCGAGCCGGGCTTCAACCGGGCCATCGAGGCCCAGCGCCCGGTCGGCTCGCTGCTCAAGCCGTTCGTGTATCTGCTGGCCTTGGCGCAGCCGGACCGCTATTCGCTGTCCAGCTGGGTCGACGATTCGCCGGTGACGGTGCAGCTCAGCCGCGGCAAGCAGTGGTCCCCCGGCAACGCGGACAACCGCAGCCACGGCACGGTCCGGTTGATCGATGCATTGGCCCATTCCTACAACCAGGCCACGGTCCGGGTGGGCATGCAGGTCGGCCCGGAGCGGGTCACGCAGTTGATCCACGTGCTGGCCGGGATCAAGGCCGACCCCAACCCGGCGGTGATCCTGGGCTCCACGGATCAAAGCCCGTACGCGATGGCCCAGCTGTATCAGTTCCTGGCGTCCGGGGGCGAAATCCAGCCGCTGCATGCGGTGCGCGGCGTGCTCGATCCGCAGGGCAAGTTGATGAAGCGCTACGACAAGACCCCGGCGCCTGCGCAGGAAGGTGACTCGATCGCCGCCAACCTGATCAGCATCGGCCTGCAGCAGGTCGTGGCCAGCGGCACCGCGCAGCGCCTCAACGCCGATGGGCTGGGACGTCTGCAACCGGCGGGCAAGACCGGCACCACCAACGATGGCCGCGACAGCTGGTACGCGGGCTACACCGGTGACCACCTGGCCGTGATCTGGATGGGTAACGACCAGAACGAACAGGCCGGGCTGTATGGTGCGACCGGGTCGATGCGGGTCTGGTCGGGCATCTTCCAGCGTCTGCCGAGTGCGCCGCTGAAGGTCAGCAACAAGGGCCTGGACTGGCAATACGTGGAGGCCAGCGGTACGGCCACGACCGATGAAGCCTGCCCCGGCGCGCGTCGCTTCCCGTTCGTGGTGGGGTACACCCCGGCCTACGTCCCGTGCGCGGCGCCGAGCGCGCTGCCCGAAGGCGAGGGTAGCGAGCAGAGCGGAGGCGGTGGCTGGCGCAGCTGGTTCGGCTTGGAGAAAAAGCCCGAGCCTGCCCCCGAACCGGCGCAGAATGCACCGGCCGCTACCCCCGCGCGTCAACCCTGATCGAGGCCTGCCCACATGACCACCCGTTTGCTGATCCGTTCCGCCTCGCTCGCCACGCTGTGTCTGGCGTTGGCCGCCTGCGTCACACCGCCGCCCGCAGTGAAGGCACCGGTCGACACCACCACGCCGGCCCAGCGCCTGGCGGCCGTCGATGCTGCTGCGGGCAATGACGACAAAGAGCTGGCCGTGCAGCCGTTGCGCGACAGCGAAGTGGAAGATCTGCGTCAGGCCGCGCATGCCCGTCGCCAGGCCAACGACTTGACCGGCGCGGCCGCCGCGCTCGATCAGGCACTGGCGATCATGGCGTCGGATCCGTCGGTGCTGCAGGACCGCGCCGAAATCGCGCTGCTGCAGGGCGACTGGGCTGCGGCGGAAACCTTCGCCCGCAAGTCGGTTGAACTGGGCTCCAAGACCGGCCCGCTGTGCCGCCGTCATTGGGCGACGATCGAACAGTCGCGCCTGGCCCGCGGTGAAAAAGAAAACGCAGCCTCTGCTCATGCCCAGCTGGACGGCTGCACGGTGCCGGGGATCATGCGCTACTGAGGCAGGGATACAGGCGGATGCGTGACGGCGTAGCGCCGGGCATCGGCCGGCACCCTTTATCATTGCGTCATGTCCCAACTTGCCCATGCCAGCCGCGATGCCCTCAGTGAGGGCGGGGCGCTCGCCAGCCAGCTCGATGCCTTCGTACCGCGCCCGGCCCAACTGCGCCTGACCGCGGCGATCGCCGAAGCGTTCGACCAGCGCGACGTGCTGCTGGCCGAAGCCGGTACCGGCACCGGCAAGACCTACGCGTATCTGGTGCCCGCGCTGCTGTCGGGGCTGAAGACCATCATTTCCACAGGCACCCGCGCGCTGCAGGATCAGCTGTATCACCGCGATCTGCCGCGCGTGCGGGCCGCGCTCGGCGTGGGGCACAGCAGTGCCCTGCTGAAGGGGCGCGCGAATTACCTGTGCCGCTATCGGCTGCAGCAGGCCCGGGGCGAACCCCGTTTCAGTTCTCCGGAGCAGGTGGCGCAGTTCCAGCGCATCCTGGCGTGGTCCGGACGTACCAAGTACGGTGACATGGCCGAGCTGGAGGCCTTGCCGGAGGACTCGCCGCTGTACCCGATGGTGACCTCCACCGTCGATAACTGCCTGGGCACCGAATGCCCGTTCTGGGATGACTGCTTTGTCGTGCAGGCACGGCAGCGGGCGCAGGCGGCCGACGTGGTGGTGGTCAACCACCACCTGCTGCTGGCCGATCTGGCGCTCAAGCAGGAAGGTTTCGGCGAGATCCTGCCGGGCGCGCAGGCGTTCGTGATCGACGAGGCGCATCAGCTGCCGGAGCTGGCGGCCAACTTCTTCGGCGAGGGCTTCGGCATGCGCCCGTGGCAGGAGCTGGCACGCGACTGCCTGGCCGAGAGCCGCAGCGTGGCCGGTGCGCAGGCCGCCCTGCAGGAGCCTGCGGCCGCGCTGGAGCAGACCCTGCGCGACCTGCGCGTGGCGATGGAGGGCCTTCCACCGCGCGGCACACAGTGGCGTGCGCTGACCGTGCCACAGGTCCGCGACGGCTTCGATACGGCGATGAGCACGCTGGTGCAGCTGCGCGATGCACTGGCCGGGGTGCGGGAGGCGTCCCCCGGTCTGGATGCCTGCCATGCGCGCGCCATGGAGGCGGTCTCGCGGCTGTCGCGTTGGCTGGGCGACGACGCGCCGATGCTGGATTTCGACACCGATCCGGACGAGGCGCCGCCGCCAGCGGAGGTGCTCTGGTACGAACTGACCCCGCGTGGCTTCCGGTGCCAGCGCACGCCGATGGATGTGTCCGGTCCCTTGCGCGAGCACCGCCAGCGCTCGATGGCGGCCTGGGTGTTCACCTCGGCCACGCTGACCGTGGATGGCGGTTTCGAGCATATTTCCCAGCGGCTGGGCCTGGAGGATCCGGTCAGCCTGCTGCAGCCCAGCCCGTTCGACTGGGCTCACCAGGCGCTGTGCTATCTGCCGACGGATCTGCCCGATCCGGCCGCACGTGGCTTCGGTACCGCGTTGATCCGTGCGTTGACCCCGGTGCTGGAGGCCTCGCACGGCCGCGCGTTCCTGCTGTTCGCCTCCCACCGCGCCCTGCGCGAAGCGGCCGAGGCGCTGCGCGATGCGCCGTGGCCGCTGTTCGTGCAGGGCGAGGCACCGCGCGCGACCCTGCTGCAGCGGTTCCGTGAATCGGGCAACGGCGTTCTGTTGGGCTCGGCGAGCTTCCGCGAGGGCGTGGATGTGGTCGGCGATGCGCTGAGCGTGGTGGTGATCGACAAGCTGCCCTTCGCCGCGCCGGATGATCCGGTCTTCGAAGCGCGGCTGGATGCGATCCGGCGCGACGGCGGCAATCCGTTCCGCGATGAGCAGCTTCCGCAGGCGGTGATCGCGCTCAAGCAGGGCGTGGGCCGCCTGATCCGCAGCGAGACCGATCGCGGTGTTCTGGTGCTGTGCGACCCGCGCCTGCTCAGCCGCGGCTACGGCCGGATCTTCCTGGACTCGCTGCCACCGTTCCGGCGTACCCGCTCGCTGACCGATGTGCAGAGCTTCTTTGCGCCACAATGGCCTGCAGCCGGGCCCGTCTCTGCGGAGCCCGTGCAGGCTGTGCTGTCCACCGATGACTTTCCCACTTCCCTGTTCTGACCGCCATGAAACTGCTCGCCTTTGAAACCGCCACCGAAGCCTGCTCCGTTGCCCTGTATGTGGATGGGCAGGTCAGTGAGCGCTTCGAGATCGCGCCGCGCCGCCACGCCGAACTGAGCCTGCCCTGGGCCGAGGCGCTGCTGGCCGAGGCCGGGGTGACCCGTTCGCAGCTGGACGCGATCGCGTTGGGCCGTGGCCCGGGCGCGTTCACCGGCGTGCGGTTGGCCATTGCCATCGCCCAGGGCATCGCATTGGCGCTGGACCGCCCGCTGATTCCGGTCTCCACCCTGCAGGCGCTGGCGCTGCGTGCCCCGGCGGACGCCGATCATGTGCTGGCCAGCATCGACGCGCGCATGGGCGAGGTCTACGCCGCCTGTCACATCCGCATGGACGGGCAGTGGCAGCTGCAGGGCGAGGAGAGCGTGTGTGCGCCGGAGCAGGTCGTGTTGCCTGAGGGCACGCGCTGGTTCGGCGTCGGCACCGGTTTCGGCGCGGCCGACGGCGTGCTGGCCACGCGGTTGGCCGATCAACTGACCGGCGTGGACGCGCTGGCATTGCCGCGTGCGTCGGACGTGTTGGCGTTGGCGGTGCCCGCGTTCCAGCGCGGCGAGGGCGTGGCACCGGAGCTGGTGGAGCCGGCGTATCTGCGCAACAACGTGGCACTGACCCTGGTGGAGCAGCAGGCTGCGCGGGCGGCGAAGCAGGCGGCTTCGTAACGCAGGCGGCCTCGCAGCGCCAGCTGCGCATCGCAGCGTAAGCCCCAGCCACGCATGGCTGGACCCGCGCGATCAGCGGTCGTCGCGCAGCTCGCCGCCAGGCAGGAACACCCAGGTGCGGGTTACCTGGAGGATGTCGATCGCATCCTCGGTCTTGGGCAGCGGCGGGAACGGCTGTGCCAGGGTGATCACGCGCAGCGCGGTTTCATCCAGCAACGGCGTGCCGCTGGACTGCAGAATGCGGGCACTTTCCACTGTGCCATCGCGGCGCACACCGACGGTGATCACCACCTGGCCGCCGAGCCGGCGGGCGCGTGCCTCATCGGGGTAGTTCAGATTGCCGACGCGCTCGGCGCGGTCGACCCACGCGCGCAGATAATTGGCATAGGCGTATTCGCGGGTACTGGCCGAGACGAACTTGCGGTTCGGGCGTTTGGCGTACTGGGCCGAGCGCAGGTGCACTTCGGCGGCCAGCCGTGCCATCTCCACATCGCGCTGCTCTCGGGCCGTCATCGGTGCATCCGGGCGGGGTTGCTCGGGCAGCGGCTGGGGCTGCGCCTCGGCGATGGTGTCGGTGCCATTGCGGCTGTTGACCACGCGGGTCTGCGGCGGCGGCACGCTGGCCGCCTCCTGGCGCTGCTGCGGGACCGGTGACAGCCCTGCCTGCGCCTGCGGCACGATCCCGGCCTGGTTGTCGCGCGGGCGCTGGGCCTTGTCGTGGTCGCCGCCGCCCTGCTGATTGGCCTGGGCCAGGAAATCGGCCTGCTTGGGCGTCAGCGGGGTTTGGGTCTGGCTGAAGATCACATCCAGGGTCGGCACCAGTGGCGCGTTGTCGCTCACCGCGAACCCGACCCCCAGGATCAACAGCGCATGCACGAGCACCGACAGCGTCAGGGTCGCGCCCAAACGCTGGGATTCGCGCGCCTGCCACGTCGGGGCCGGGACGACGCTGGCACTCATCGCGGCAGGCCGGCCTCGATCGCGTCGAACAGGGTGCCGGCGATGTTCAGCCCGAACTGGGCGTCGAGCTCGCGCACGCAGGTGGGGCTGGTGACGTTCACTTCGGTCAGGTAGTCACCGATCACGTCCAGGCCGACGAAGCGCATGCCGCGGCGCTTCATCTCCGGCCCGACCTGGGCGGCGATCCAGCGGTCGCGTTCGCTCAGCGGGCGCCCTTCGCCGCGGCCGCCGGCCGCCAGGTTGCCGCGGAACTCATCGCCCTGCGGAATGCGCGCCAGGCAGTAATCGACCGGCTCGCCATCGACCAGCAGGATGCGCTTGTCGCCGGCGGTGATGTCCGGGATGAACTTCTGCGCCAGAGCCAGCGTGCGCTCGCCGTTGGTCAGGGTTTCCAGGATCACGTTGAGGTTGGGGTCGCAGGTGCCGCTGCGGAAGATCGAGCGCCCGCCCATGCCATCGAGGGGCTTGAGCACCGCCTGGCCGTGTTCGAGCACGAAGGCCTTCAGGTCGGCGTTGCGGCGGCTGACCAGGGTCGGCGGGCAGCACTGCGGGAACAGCAGGGCGGCCAGCTTTTCGTTGTAGTCCCGCAGGCCCTGCGGGTCATTGACCACCATTGCACCGGCCTGCTGGGCGACGCTGAGCACGTGGGTGTCGTAGATGAATTCAGCATCCACCGGCGGGTCCTTGCGCATCAGCACGACCTGGCCGGGGCCGAACACCGTCTGGCTGAACTCGCCCAGGGTGAACCAGTCGTTCTTGTCCTCGCGCACCTGCAGCGGTGCCGTGCGGGCGATGGCCTGGCCGTCGCGCAGGGCCAGCCCGCCGGGGCTGACGTAGTGCAGGGCATGGCCGCGGCGCTGGGCTTCGAGCAGCATCGCGAAGGTGGTGTCCTTGGCAATCTTGATATGGGCGATGGGGTCCATCACCACGATGACATTCAACGGCATGGTCGCAACCTGGCGGGCAGGCCGATGATGGTAGCGACAATGGCCGCCCAATGCCTGCCCCGGGCAGCGCAACGCAGTGTCCGGCCGGGCGGCGGGCTGCCCCGGGGTTTGCGCAGAATGCCCGGCGCCGGGCCGGCGGGAGGCGCTCGCGGCGGGGCCGGGATGGGGATGCTTGAAGCGCGCGCCGGTATTGGGATATAGATACGCTTTCGCAGCGACGCCGGATCAGTGCACGCGTCGCGCGCTTGGGGAAAGGTAATGACTGAATACATGGCTGCGGGTGGGGAACTCGCAGGGTTACGCGTGATGGTCATCGATGATTCGAAGACCATACGCAGGACGGCGGAAACACTGCTCAAGCGCGAAGGCTGCGAGGTGGTGACCGCGACCGATGGTTTCGAGGCGTTGGCCAAGATCGCCGACCAACAGCCGCAGATCATCTTCGTCGACATCATGATGCCGCGCCTGGATGGGTACCAGACCTGTGCGCTCATCAAGGGCAACCAGCTGTTCAAGTCGACGCCGGTGATCATGCTGTCGTCCAAGGACGGCCTGTTCGACAAGGCGCGGGGGCGCATCGTCGGCTCGGAGCAGTACCTGACCAAGCCATTCACGCGTGAAGAACTGCTGGGTGCCATCCGCACATACGTCAACGCCTGACCAGGGGGGAAAGGCACAATGGCTCGAATCGTACTGATCGAGGATTCACCGACCGACCGTGCGGTGTTCACGCAGTGGTTGATCAAGGCCGGTCATGAAGTCCTGGAAGCGGACAACGCCGAGGACGGGCTCAAGCTCGTTCGCGAGCAGTCGCCGCAGCTGGTGCTGATGGACGTGGTGCTGCCGGGCATGAGTGGCTTCCAGGCCACCCGCGCGATGGCGCGCGATGCGGCGATCAAGCACATCCCGGTCGTCATCGTCAGCACCAAGGCGATGGAAACCGACAAGGCGTGGGGGCTGCGCCAGGGGGCGGCCGACTACATCGTCAAGCCGCCGCGCGAGGAGGAACTGATCGCGCGGATCAACCAGTTGGTGGTCTGATGCGTTCTCCTTTCGACATCCTCGAGGCTTACGAGCGGCGCAGTCTGGCCCATGCGGTGCAGCTGCCCGAGCGGCAGTTCTCGCAGGATCTGTGGCGTGGCGTGGGTTACCGCGTGGGCAAGCGGCGGCTGGTCTCGGACTTCCGTGAAGTGGTGGAAATCGTGCCGATGCCGCCGATCACCCCGGTGCCGGGCGCACAGCCGTGGCTGCTGGGCGTGGGCAACCTGCGCGGCAACCTGTTCCCGGTGGTGGACCTGAAGTACTTCCTGGAAGGCGAGCGCACCGTGCAGCAGGAAGGCCAGCGCGTGCTGATCATGCGCCAGGCCGGCGGCGACGTCGCGCTGACCATCGATGAACTGTTCGGCCAGCGCAGCTTCGAGCAGGACCAGGACACCGCTGCAGGCGATCTGGCGACCGGCCGCTATGCGCACTTCGTCGACCGCGCCTTCCACGGCGACGGTCATGACTGGGGCGTGTTCTCGCTGTCGCTGCTGTCGCGTACCCCCGAATTCAGGCAGGCCGCGGCCTGACCGCAGGCGCCTGTCTCTCCGTATTGAAGATCGAGGTTGAACGATGAGTACTGCTTCGGAATCCGCCAAGGCCGGCAAGCTCGGCTCGGTGGGCACCAATTTCTGGCTCGGCCTGCTGGCCGTGTCGATGATCGTGTTCGGCGTCAACACCGGCGTGGCCACCTGGCAGGGCAGCCGCCTGGCCAGTGCAAGCACCGATGCGGCGAACCTGCAGGTGCTCTCGCAGCAGCTGGCCAACCAGGGTCGTGAAGCGGTCTCTGGCAACGCCCAGGCGTTCACCGCGTTCAAGCTGACCAAGACCGACATCGAAACCACCGTCAGCGCGCTGCAGGGCCGCTACGGTACCGAAACCAATGTCGCCGGCCCGCTCAATGCGCTGATCCAGACCTGGGAGCCGCTCGGCAAGAGCGCCGGGCAGCTGGTCGCCAGTGAACCGGCGGTGCTGGCCCTGGCGGGCAACGCCAACAACTTCGTCAACGGCGTGCCGGCACTGCAGGCGCAGCTGAACGAAGTGGTCCGCGCGATGTCGGCCAGTGGCGCGCCGTCCTCGCAGGTCTACAACGCCCTGCAGCAGGTCGTGGTGGTCGGGTCCATGGCCCGCCGCGTGACGGAAATGCGCGCCGGTGGTGCCAACGCCGCTGCCGCGGGCGATGCACTGGCCCGCGACTCGGTCGTGTTCACCCAGGTGCTGGACGCGCTGCGCAACGGCAACGAAGAACTGGGCATCGCCCCGGTGCGCAACGGCCCGGCGCTGGCCGCGCTGGAGCAGTCGCAGAAGCAGTGGGACACCATGAAGCAGGACGCCGATGCGATCCTGGCCAGTTCGCGCCAGCTGTTTGCGGCGCAGTCCTCGGCCGCGGCGCTGACCGGCGGCTCGGCTGACATGCTGCGCGACAGCAAGAAGCTGTTCGAGGCGTTCTCCTCCTTCGGCTCGCTGCGTGATACCCGCCTGTTCCCGAACTTCTGGCTGGGCGTGGTGTCCGGTGCGCTCTCGTTGATCGCCATCGTCGGCTTCGTCGGCAGCACCGTGCGCAGCCGCTCGCGCGAGCAGGAACTGCGTTACCAGACCCAGGTGGAGTACAACAGCCGCAACCAGCAGGCCATCATGCGGCTGCTGGACGAAATCAGCTCGCTGGGCGAAGGCGATCTGACGGTGAAGGCTTCGGTGACCGAGGACATGACCGGCGCCATCGCCGACGCCATCAACTACGCCGTGGACGAGCTGCGCCACCTGGTGACCACGATCAACGACACCTCGGCCAAGGTTGCTGTGTCGACCCAGGAAACCCAGGCCACGGCAATGCAGCTGGCCGAAGCGGCCGGCCACCAGGCCAACCAGATCACCTCGGCCTCCGACCGCATCGGCGAAATTGCCTCGAGCATCGAGCAGGTGTCGCGCAACTCGGCTGAATCGGCCGACGTGGCGCAGCGTTCGGTGATCATCGCCGCCGAAGGTGCCGGCGTGGTGCGCGAGACGATCCAGGGCATGGACCAGATCCGCGACCAGATCCAGGAGACCTCCAAGCGCATCAAGCGCCTGGGTGAATCCTCGCAGGAGATCGGCTCGATCGTGGAACTGATCAACGACATTTCCGAGCAGACCAACATCCTGGCATTGAACGCTGCGGTGCAGGCCGCCTCGGCCGGTGAGGCCGGTCGCGGCTTCGCGGTCGTGGCCGACGAAGTGCAGCGCCTGGCAGAACGTACCTCCGGTGCGACACGACGGATCGAGAACCTGGTGCAGGCCATTCAGGCCGATACCAATGAAGCGGTCAGCTCGATGGAGCAGACCACGGCCGAAGTGGTCTCCGGCGCACGCCTGGCAGAAGACGCCGGTACCGCGCTGACCGAAATCGAGCGCGTCTCCAACGCACTGAACAACCTCATCAAGAACATCTCGATCGCTGCCCAGCAGCAGTCGGCCGCGGCATCGGACATCACCCGCACGATGGGCGTGATTCGTCAGATTACCGGCCAGACCTCGCAGGGCGCGGGACAGACCGCCGAGTCGATCGGCCACCTGGCACAGCTGGCGGCCGACCTGCGCCGCTCGGTTGCCGACTTCAAGCTGCCGGCGTGAGCCACGGGCAGGGCGGAGAGGGAAGGAACAAGCAGATGATGCATCGCGAGAAATCACCGCACGCCATGTGCGCCGAGCTGCCGGGAGACCTGGCATGAGCACGCTGCGCGATGCCATGAGCCACGCTGCGCTGGGCTGGGTCAAGCCGGAGCTGGACGAGACCCTGCGCCAGGTGCGCAACGAGGTCGAGTACTACGTGGACGACCCTGCCGACGGCAGCCGCATGCGCTTCTGCGCCGGGTACCTGCACCAGGTGCAGGGCACGCTGCGGATGGTCGAGCTGTACGCCCCGGCGATGGTGGCCGAGGAGCTGGAGCAGCTGGCCAACGCGATCGGTGCCGGTGAAGTGCCCGACCGCGACGAAGCCTGCGCCACGCTGATGCGTGGCAGCGTGCTGCTGCCCGACTATCTGGAACGCCTGCAGAACGGTCACCGTGATATTCCGATCGTGTTGCTGCCGCTGCTCAACGACATCCGGTCGGCGCGCGCGGCGCCGGGCATCAATGAAAGCGTGCTGTTCGCCTTCGCGCCGGACAGCGCGAGCGCCACCGAAGCCGAACTCGACCATGCCCGCGGCAGCCTGAGCGGGCGCAACCGCGAGCTCCTCGACACCGTCGGCAACGCAGTCAAGGAAGAGCTGCTGCGGATCAAGGACGCGCTGGACCTGCACCTGCGCACCGGCGGTGAGCCGGTGCAACTGCAGACCCAGGTCAACGAACTGGGTGCCGTGGCCGATACACTGGGCATGATGGGCCTGGGCGTGGCCCGCGGCGTGGTCGTGCAGCAGCGTGACGCATTGCGCGATGTGGTCGAGGGCGTGCAGCAGATCGATGAAACGCTGCTGCTGGATATCGCCGGCGCGCTGCTGTACGTGGATGCCTCGCTGGATGACCAGGTCGCCCATCTGGGCGCCGGCGGCAGCGGCGAAGATGACCCGAGCGCCGCCGAAAACCGGCGCACGGTGGAAGTGTTGGCCCATGAGGCGATCGCCAACTTCGCGGCCGCCCGCGAGCACTTCGTGGCCTTCATCGAAACGAACTGGAACCACCAGCAGCTGCAGGAAGTGCCGCGCCTGCTCGGCGAGGTCGCCGGTGCGCTGCGCATGCTCGATCTGACGGTGCCGGCCGACTACCTGCAGGGGGTGCGCCAGTACATCCGCGTGGAACTGCTGGGCAAGCAGCGTGTGCCGAGTGGTCGCCAGCTCGACACCCTGGCCGACGCCATGGCCAGCCTGGAGTACTACCTCGAGGCCCTGCGCGAAGGCCGCGCGGGCCGCGACGAGATTCTGGACATCACCCGCAGCAGCCTGGAAACCCTGCGTTATTGGCCGCTGCCGGATGCCAACCAGCCCTCGGCCGATACCGGGCCGGGTGCACTGCCAGTGGCACCGGAACACATTGCGCTGACCCCGTGGGACGCGCCGGCCGCCGAGCCGATCGCGCTGGGCGTCACTGCCGGGATACCGCGCCCGGCCAACCTGCCGCCGCCGCTGCCGGACTTCACCTTCGATCCGCCGCCGCAGCCGGCCACGACGCCTGTGGCCCCGCCGGCTGCGCTGGTGTTCGATGCGTCGACCGCGCCCGTTGCGGCCGATGCGCCGCAGTGGACCCTGGCCGGCAACAACGATGTGGACGAGCTGCCGACTTTCGCGCATTTCGATCCGATCATCGCCGAGGCCCCGGCAGGTGCCGGGTGGGGCGTGCCACCAGTGGTGTCCACGCCGGTGGCGGACGCCGCCGGGACTGAGTTTGATGCGACGCCATCGGAACGCACCGACGATACCGACCTGGCCTTCCTGGAGATGCCTGCATTCGTGGCGGACGGGACCGGGTTCGATCCGGTCGCAGCCGAGCACGAGGCGCTTCAGCTGAGCGACGAGCCGATCGAATTCACCTTCGATGAGCGGCTGGACAACGCCGATGACGTGTTGTCGCTGCAGATCGACGATGCCGACTCGGTGGCAGCCGACGCCGAGCCTGTCGCCGGAACTGCCGCCGAATCCGCCTCCGAATCGGCGCATGACGACGCAGACGCCCACGCGCCCCCCACCTTCCTGCAGGACATTCCGGTCGCATCGGCGGACGAGAGTGACGACGTGTTGGCCGCGCCAGTTCCGACCTCGGGCGTGCAGGACGCGGTCATCCGCAAGATTGAGCTGGATGACGAATCGGTGCGGTTCCTGGCCGAGCTGGATGCTGCCGCCGCGCAGTTCCGCACGGAGGGTGTCGATCCTGTTGCCGCACCGATCACCGGCCTGACGACCGAGGTCGCGGCCATGACGGCCGACGAGACCAGCATCGAGGCCGGGTTCGAGGACGACGGCGAGAACATCGACCAGGACATCCGCGAGGTCTTCATCGAAGAGTTCGACGAAGAGCTGGTGAATCTGGGCAATCTGCTCCCGGCCTGGCGCATCGCGCCGGACAACATGGACCGGCTGCGTCCGATCCGCCGGGTGTTCCACACTCTCAAGGGCAGCGGTCGCCTGGTGGGTGCACGCACCCTGGGAGAATTCAGCTGGAAGATCGAGGGCATGCTCAACCGCGTGCTCGATGGCAGCCGTCCGGCCTCGCCGGCGGTGGTGGCGCTGATCGGCCAGGCTTACGACGTCCTGCCGCAGCTCAACGCCGCGCTGCGTGATGGCAGCCGCGTGACCGCCGATCTGCAGGCCATTCAGGCGATCGCCGATCGCGTGGCGGCAGGCGAGGAGACCTTCCACGTGCCGCTGCAGCGCCCGGCCGTGGCACCGGTTGCCACCCTGCCGGATCCGGTGGCAGTCGATACGACGCCCGCGCCCGCGCCGGTGGTGGAGAGCACCCCGGCCAACATCGACAGCGTGCTGCGCGAGATCCTGGAAGCCGAGGTCGAGGTGCACCAGGCGACGCTGCAGGCCTGGCTGGACAGCGCGGCCGAGGTGCCGCAGCCGGTCACCGATGGCCTGCTGCGCGCCGTGCACACCATGAATGGCGCCTTCGCCATGACCGATGTGCCCGAGATCACCGCAGTCACCGGTGCGGCGGAAAGCTACATCAAGCGCTCGCTGGCTGCCGATGCGCTGCCCAGCGATGCAGGTCTGCAGGCACTGGTGGAGACCTGCGCTGCCATCACCACCACGATGGAGGCCCTGCAGGACGAGGCGCCCCGCGTCCCGGTCCAGCAGGCGCTCGCCGCCCGCCTGATCGCGCTGGCCGATACGCTGCCCGAAGCGCGCTGGCCGGCGCTGGTCGATGACGAGCAGGACCTGGAGGAGGAGGAGGCTTCGGCGCTGGACGTGACCGATGCCGATCACCTGGCGGAATGGGATGCCGACGCGGCGGATGAGGGCAGCGACACCGACGAGGCCATCGTTGTTGAAGACGCCGCCGTCATTGACGAGCCAATCGTCGTTGAAGCGGCCATCGCTGACCACGCGCCGGCGTATGTGGAGGCGCCGGCCCTGGCAAGCATCGATGATGCGGCCGACGCAGACGCGCAGCAGGCGCTGATCGAAGCCGACGGTCTGACCCTGCTCGACACGGGGGATACCGCCGATGTCGAGACCACGGCGGACGACGCGCTGGTCGCGGCGGAGCTGACCGGAACCGATGACCTGTCCGCCTACTTCGATGCCGAGCTGCCGACCTCGCCGGTGATCAGCGAGGTTCACGCCACGCCGGACACCACTGCCGAAGCGACCGATCTGGACTCGGTGCCTGCCGGTCTGGATGCCGTGGAACTCACCTCGGCCGACGACCTGTCGCGGTACTTCGATCGCCCTGCGCCCTCCGGACTGGCCGCCGATCCGGCGCCAAGCGCCAGCGACGCCGGAACCGTGCCAGCAGACGCCGTTGCGGTCGCCGTCGAAGAGACCGTCGAAGAGGCCGCCAATGATGTCGCCAATGACGGCTGGCGCGAGACCGACGAGACCGACGACAACGCGCAGGCCCTGGACGACGTCCTGCCGCCGCCGCCGGCCTTCGGCGAGGTGGTGGATGCCCAGCAGGCCATTGACGATGGTCTGACCGTGTTGGACGCACCGGACGCCGAGGCGGCCGAGGACCTCGGCGTGCTCGGGCTGGATGCGGCTGCCGAGGCGCCGGTGGAACGGGATGCCTTTGCTGAGGCATTCGAAACCGCCCTGGCCGACAGCACCGATGCAGATGCGGATACGATCGACGAAGACACGACGGCACCCGCGCGCTTCTTCGAGCTCGAAGAGGCTCCGCTGCCGTCGCACGCGATTCCGCAGCCTGCCAGCACCGTATTCGCGGCGGCAGCATCGGACGATGACGTTGAACTCGATGCAGGTGACGCCCTCGATTTCACCCAGCTCGATCAGGAACTGGTCGACATCTTCGTGGAAGAAGGCAAGGACCTGCTCGACCACTGCGATGGGCTGATCAGCGAGCTCCGCGCCGCCCCACAGGACCGCGACGTGATCGCCGGCCTGCAGCGCGATCTGCACACCCTCAAGGGTGGCGCACGCATGGCCGGCATCAATCCCATCGGTGATCTTGGCCACGGGATCGAGTCGTTGCTGGAGGCCGTTGCGGCCAACCGTACCGATATCGAGCGCAGCGATGTGCACCTGCTGGAGCGCGGTTTCGACCGTCTGCACCAGTTGCTGACCCGCACCGGCCAGCACCGTACCGTGGCCATGCCCGACGACCTGATCGCCGCCTTCGAGCGGCGCACCCAGGGCCGTGCCGAGCCCGAACAGATCGCGCCCGCCGAGCCGGCCCTGGCCGTCGGCGATGCCAAGGTTGAAGCGGCGATCGCCGCGCTCGTCGCCGCCCCGTTGTCCGCACCGGTACCGCTGGAGACCGCCAGTGAAGACGACGGTCTGCCGCGTCCGCAGCAGGAACAGGTGCGTGTGCGCGCCGACCTGCTCGACCGCCTGGTCAACCATGCCGGTGAAGTGGCGATCTACCGTTCGCGCCTGGAACAGCAGCTCGGCGCCTTCCGTGGGGCCATGGGCGAACTGGATCGCACCAACGCCCGTCTGCGCGATCAGCTGCGCCGACTGGACCTGGAAACCGAAGCGCAGATCGTGGCCCGATACCAGCGTGAGCAGGACCAGGCCGATCACAAGTTCGATCCGCTGGAACTGGACCGGTTCTCCACGCTGCAGCAGCTCAGCCGCGCGCTGAATGAATCGGCGGCCGATCTGGGCGGTCTGCAGGGTGTACTGGACGATCTTTCGCGTCAGTACGACGTGCTGCTGCAACAGCAGTCGCGCGTCAGTTCGGAACTGCAGGACGGCCTGATGCGCGCGCGCATGGTGCCCTTCGACGGCCTTGTGCCGCGTCTGCGCCGGGTCGTGCGCCAGGCCGGCCAGGACACCGGCAAGCAGGTCCACGTCACCCTGGAAGGCACCCACGGCGAACTGGACCGCAACGTCCTGGACCGCATGGTCGCACCGCTGGAACACATGCTGCGCAACTCGGTGGCACATGGTCTGGAAACCCCGGAACAGCGTCGTGCCGCCGGCAAGCCGGAGGAAGGCGAAATCGCGATCCGGTTGCGCCGCGAAGGTTCCGAAATCGTGCTGGAAGTGGCCGACGATGGCGCCGGGCTGGACCGCGAGGCGATCCGTCGCCGTGCCGAACAGCGTGGTTTGATCGCCGCCGATGCTGTCCTGGGCGACGCTGAGCTGGACGCGATGATCTTCTCGCCCGGCTTCAGCACCGCCGACCAGGTCAGCCAGCTGGCCGGTCGTGGCGTGGGCATGGATGTGGTGCACAACGAAGTACGCCAGCTCGGCGGCTCGGTGGACATCCACTCCGTGCGCGGGCAAGGCGTTACTTTCACCCTGCGCCTGCCGCAGACGCTGGCCGTCACCCAGGCCGTGTTCGTGCAGATCGGTGAGACCACCTTCGCCGTACCGGTCGCCTCGGTCAGCGGTATCGGCCGGATCTCGCGCGAGCGCTTTGAAACCGCCAACGGTGGGTACCACTACGGCGGCGAAGAATTCGCCCTGCATGATCTGGGAACGTTGATCGGCCAGGCCCAGGCCCGCGCCGAAGGCCAGGCACAGGTGCCGCTGCTGCTCGTCCGCGCGGGCGACCTGCGGGTAGCCGTGGCGATCGACCAGGTGCTGGGCAACCGCGAAATCGTGGTCAAGCCGGTCGGCCTGCAGATCGCCTCGGTGCCGGGTATCTATGGTGCGACGATCACCGGCGATGGCCGCGTGGTGGTCATCCTCGACGTCGCCCCGCTGGTACGCCGTTACATCGCCAATCCGCACAAGCCGATTGCCGCGACCACCCAGGTCAGCGACCGTGATGCACCGCTGGTGATGGTGGTCGACGACTCGCTGACCATGCGCAAGGTCACCGGCCGCATCCTGGAGCGCCACAACTTCGAGGTGACTGTTGCGCGCGATGGCATCGAAGCCCTGGAGCGCCTGGAAGAACGCGTGCCCGATCTGATGCTGCTGGATATCGAAATGCCACGCATGGACGGCTATGAGCTGGCCAGCGTGATGCGCGCGGACCCGCGCTACCAAGGGGTGCCGATCGTGATGATCACCTCGCGCAGCGGCGACAAGCATCGCCAACGTGCCTTCGAAATCGGTGTCCAGCGCTACCTGGGCAAGCCGTACCAGGAGCTGGATCTGATGCGCAACGTTTACGACCTGCTGGGGATCGCCCGTGTCCGCGAGTGACGGCCACGCCCTGTTGACGATCGCATTGCTGGCCCGCCCCGGTGCGGCCCGCGAGCGCCTGCGCGAGGCGCTGGATCATGCCGGCGCGCGCGTGGTCTTCGAAGACGATCCCACGACGCTGGAGCTGCAGGCGCTGCGCGATGCTGATCCCGGTGCCGTGCTGATCGCACTGGAGCCGGCCATCGAGGACGCGCTGGAGCGGCTGGACCCGGTGCTGGCCTCGCCTTCGCTGACCCTGATCTTCGACGAAGCCGAGCTGGCTGCGCGTCGGGATGGTTGGGAAGCACAGCGCTGGGCACGCCACCTGGTGGCCAAGCTGCACGGCCATCAGGATGTGTTGCCGCCGGGATCGGAGCAGGATCAGCAGTTGCAGCCCGAGCCGGGGCTGCCGACCACGCCGGCCGAGCTGCATGCGGACGCGCCGCTGGAGTTCCACCTGCGCGAAGCCGCCGATGCGGCACCCGAGGTCCCGTCCGACGGCCTGTACCTGGCACCGCAGGACCTGAGCGAGCCAGTCTCGCTGGAAGAGGCGCTGGCTGCGTTGCAGCCCGCCCAGGACGAACCGGACCCACCTGCGATGCCCGCTGCGGCACCGACCGCCGACGTCGTCCAGGCAGTCGCGCCGATCACCGCGATCGGGGATCACAGCCGCTGGTCGCTGGTGGAGGAGCACGTCGTAACGTCGCCCGCTGCATCAACGGCCGAGGCCGTGCAGGAGCGCTTCGATATCGACCGGCTGTCGCTGGTCGAGCTTGAGCCCGATACGGGCATCGAGGGCGGCTGCCGCGGTGCCGTGCTGGTCCTGGCCGGTATCGGTGGGCCGGACGCGCTGCGTCGTCTGCTCGCGGCGCTGCCTGAAGCCCTGAGCACGGCGATCCTGGTGCACATGCGCCTGGATGGCGGTCGCTACGGCAATCTGGTCAAGCAGATGGCGCGCGTGTCTGCGTTGCCGGTGGTGCTCGCCGAGGTGGCACAGCCGGTGGACGCCGGACAGGTCTACATCCTGCCGGACGACGTCGGCGTCGTCGCCGGCCAGGGTGGCCTGCAGTTCATGGCCGACACCGCCGGGATCCAGATCGATGCCTTGCCGGCGGCCCACAGTGGCGTGGTGCTGCTCAGTGGCGCGGACGCCGCCCAGCTGGATGCCGTGCTTGCGCTGGCGGCTGCGGGGGCCTGGGTTGCCGGTCAGGTGGGCGAAGGCTGCTACGACCCGACGGCGGCCAGTGCCGTGGTGGTCGCAGGGCAGGACGCCGGTGAACCGCCGCAGCTTGCCGCCACCATCGCCGAACGCTGGGGCGTGGACGCGTAAGCGCGTCACGCTCCTTTAAAGGAAGACCCATGAGCTACGCCAGCAACGACGAAATCCGCGGTGTTCTGATCCAGGCCGGGCACGAACGCGTGCTGCTGCCCAACGCCACCGTCGCCGAGATGATGTCCAAGGTGCCGGTCGAGACGGTACCCGACGCACCGGCCTGGCTGGTCGGTCAGATCGCCTGGCACGGCTGGGACGTGCCGCTGCTGTCGTTCGCCCGGTTGTCCGGGCAGGGCGACGAACCGGTCGTGACCAACAACAAGGTGGTGGTGCTCAAGGCGCTGGGCGGCAACGCCCGCCGCCCGTACTTCGCGCTGCTGACCCAGACGTTCCCGCAGCTGATCGCCGTGCCGCGCGACGGTCTGCTGGCCGATGCCTCCGAGGAAACCCTGCCACAGGGCGTGCACATGCGTGTACTGCTGGGCGAGCAGAGCGCGCTGCTGCCGGACCTGGATGCACTGGAAGCAGCGCTGGACGAATCCTTCCCCGTGGCGGGCTGAAAAAAATAGGGACGGAGGTAGTTAATCGTGCCGATTAACTCCCTCCGTCCCCGTTTCTGCTTCAGCCCAGATCGCCCAGCCGCGCCTGCACGGCAGCGATCGCCGCCAGGCCCGCCGTCTCGGTGCGGAGCACGCGCGGCCCCAGCTGCAAGCCTTGGAAGCCTGCTGCGGCCAAGGCCTGACGATCGCGCGGCGACCAGCCGCCTTCCGGGCCGATCGCAATCACGACGCCGCCCGGTGCGGCGGACAGGGTGGACAAGCGGTGCTCGCCCTGCGGATCCAGGGTCAACTTCAGTGCTTCGGCCGGCACGGCGTTGGCGGCGTCCTGCAGCGATTGTGGTGCGGCCACGCTGGGGACGCAGGCGCGGCCGGATTGGCCACATGCCGAGACCACCACGCTGTGCCAGTGCGCCAGGCGCTTCTCGGCACGGGTCGCATCCAGCTTCACTTCCGTGCGCTCGGCGTTGACCGGCACGAAAGCCTGCACCCCCAGCTCAGTGGCCTTCTGCAGGATCAGGTCCATCTTTTCGCCACGGGCAATGCCCTGCAGCAGCGTGATGTGCAAGGGCGACTCGTTGCCCAGCGCGGTGGCGCTCTCGATCCGTACCTGCGCATCGCGCTTGCCGACCGTCACCAGGGTGGCGCTGTAATCGTGGCCATCGCCATTGAACAGCACGCAGCCATCGCCCTCGCGCAGGCGCATCACGCGGACCAGATGATTGGCCGCATCCTCGGGCAGCGCCAGGGTCTGGCCGACCGCCAGCGGTTGATCGACATGGCTTCGGGTCACGCGCATGCGACGGCCTCGTCGATGGCGGCCAGGGTGGTCAACGCAAGCAGATCCAAGTGTTCATCCTCCACGCAGTACGGCGGCATCCAATACAGCACATTGCCCAGCGGGCGCAGCACCACGCCGCGTTTGAGCGCGGCTTTATAGGCGTGCAACCCGATCCGGGCCTCGGCCGGGAACGGCGTGCGCTTGTCGCCGTTGCGGGTCAGTTCGAGGGCCACCACCATCCCGGCCTGGCGCACATCGGCGACATGCGCGTGGTCGGCGAACGGCGCGGCCAGGGTGCGCATCACCTCGGCGGTACTGCGGTTGCGCGCGATCACGTCTTCACTGGCGAAGATGTCCAGGGTCGCCAGCGCGGCGGCGCAGGCCAGCGGGTTGCCGGTGTAACTGTGCGAATGCAGGAAGGCGCGCTCGCGCGAATCATCCAGGAAGGCGTCGTACAGCGCCTGCGTGGCCAGCACCGCCGACAGCGGCAGGAATCCACCGGTCAGGCCCTTGGACAGGCACAGCAGGTCCGGCATCACCCCGGCCTGTTCGCAGGCGAACATCGTGCCGGTGCGGCCGAAGCCGGTCGCGATCTCATCGGCGATCAGGAACGCGCCGTTGGCATCGCACAGCTCACGTGCACGCTGCAGATAGACCGGGTCGTACATGCGCATGCCACCGGCACATTGCAGGCGCGGCTCGAGAATCACCGCGCAGATCTCCCCCGGGTGCTGGTCAAACAGCGTGGCCAGCGCATCGGCGGCCTGGTGCGCGCGCTGTGCGGCACTCTGGCCCGGCTCGGCCAGGTAGGCATCGGGCGAGGGGGCGAACAGCGCCTCGGTCAGCAGCGGGGCATACACCCGCCGATACAACGGAATATCGCCGACCGACAGCGCCCCCAGGGTTTCGCCGTGATAGCCGTTCTCCAGCGCGACGAACCGGGTGCGGTGGTTCTCGCCCCGATTGCGGAAATAGTGGAACGCCATCTTCAGCGCCACTTCCACCCCGGCCGAGCCGTTGTCGGCATAGAACACCTTGGCCAGCGGGTCGCGCCCGGCCTGGCGTGGGGCGATCGCCAGCAGGCGCTCGGCCAGCCGTACCGCCGGCTCATGACTGAAGCCGGCCAGCATCACTTGTTCCAGCTGGGTGGCCTGCTGGGCAATGGCCGCACCGATGCGCGGTTGCGCATGGCCGAACAGATTGGTCCACCAACTGCTCACCGCGTCCAGATAGCGATGCCCGTCATGGTCGATCAACCACGGGCCTTCGCCACGGGCGATCGGCAGCAGGGGCAGGGTGTCCGGGTGCTCGCGCATCTGTGTGCACGGGTGCCACAGCACGGCCAGATCGCGTTGCCGCCACTGATCGGCCAGCGTGAGGGGGGCTGGGTCTGCTAGCATTTCGGGCTCATGAACACGTTTTCACCAGTACCCATTCTAGAGATGCTCGCATGAGCCGTCGCCTGCCCATCATCCACCAGATCACGGACGAGGAAAGCGGGCCGTTCCAGCGCCAGCACCTGGATCTGGAGTTCTCCAATGGCGAACGCCGCCGCTTCGAACGGCTGGTGACCCGTGGCCATGGGGCCGTGGTGGTAGTGCCGATGCTCGATGAAGAGACCGTGCTGCTGGTGCGTGAGTACGCCGCCGGCATGCACCGCTACGAGCTGGGCCTGGTGAAGGGCCGCATCGATGCCGGGGAAACCCCCGAACAGGCGGCCGACCGCGAATTGAAGGAAGAGGCCGGTTACGGTGCGCGCCGGGTCGACGTGCTGCGCGCGATGACCCTGGCCCCCACCTATATGAGTCATCAGTCGTGGCTGGTGGTCGCGCGCGATCTGTACCCCGAGCGCCTGGTCGGTGATGAGCCGGAGGAACTGGAGGTCGTGCCGTGGAAGCTGGCCGATCTGGACCAGTTGATGCTGCGCGAGGATTTCTCCGAAGGCCGATCGCTGGCGGCGCTGTTCATTGCCCGCGAGTGGCTGGGACGGAAGGAATGATCAAACTCACGACGGATCTGCGCGAAACCGTCATCGCCATCGCCCAGGACGCGGCCGCCGCCATCATGGCGGTGTATGCCACGCCGTTCGATGTGGAAATCAAATCCGATCGCAGCCCGGTCACGGCCGCCGACCTCGGCGCCAACCAGGTGATCGAGCGTGGGCTGGCGCAGCTCACCCCCGAGCTGCCCATCCTCTCGGAGGAATCGGCGCAGGTGCCGTGGGAGATCCGCCAGCACTGGGGCGCCTACTGGCTGGTCGATCCGCTGGATGGCACCCGCGAATTCGTGAAACGCAACGACGAGTTCAGCGTCAACATCGCGCTGATCTACCAGGGCGCGCCCGCGTTCGGCGTGGTGCTGGCCCCGGCCACCGGCCAGGTCTGGCATGCGATGCGCGGCGAGCTGGCCTACCGCCGCGACGGCATGCGTGATTCGGTACTGCGCACCCGCACGCCGGCCACGGCACCGTTGCGGGTGGCCGCCAGCCGCTCGCATCGCAGCGATCAGACACAGGCATTGCTGGACCGGATGGGCGATATCGAGGTGCTCGCACAGGGTTCCTCGCTCAAATTCTGCCGCTTGGCCGAAGGCACGCTGGACGTGTACCCGCGGCTGGGCCCGACCTCCGAATGGGACACCGCCGCGGGGCAGTGCGTGCTGCATGCTGCCGGCGGCGCGGTGCTGTCGGCCGAGACCGGCAAGCCGTTCCGTTACAACCGCCGCGAAAGCCTCTTGAACGGCGACTTCATTGCGCTGGGCGATACCCGCCTGCCGTGGCGCGAGTGGTTGCCTGCCTGACCTGACTGGAGCAACGATGCCTGCCACCCCCGAACTGGACCGCCTGCTGAGCATCATGGCGCGCCTGCGCGACCCGTTGCGGGGCTGCCCCTGGGACCTGCAGCAGGACTTCGCCAGCATCGCCCCGTACACCATCGAGGAAGCCTACGAGGTCGCCGACGCGATCGACCGCGGCGACCTGGACGACCTCAAGGATGAACTCGGCGATCTGCTGCTGCAGGTGGTGTTCCACGCGCAGATGGCACAGGAGCAGGGCGCCTTTGCGTTCGCCGATGTCGCCCGCGCGATCAGCGACAAGATGGAGCGTCGCCACCCGCACGTGTTCGCCCAGGTCCAGGTCGAGGGGGCCGAGGACGTCAACAGCAACTGGGAGGCGATCAAACGCGCCGAACGCGCCGCCAAAGGGCACACCGATACCTCGGCGCTGGCCGGCATCTCGCGCGGCCTGCCGGAGTGGCAGCGGGCGGTGAAGCTGCAGGCCCGCGCGGCACGGGTCGGTTTCGACTGGCCGGGCCCTGCGCCGGTGATGGACAAGGTGCGCGAAGAACTGGACGAAGTCGCCGCGGAATTCGCGCGTGGTCCTGTCGAGGAAAATCAGGCGCGCCTGCAGGAAGAACTCGGCGATCTGCTGTTCGTCTGCGCCAATCTGGCCCGGCACGCCAAGGTCGACGTCGGTGCCGCCCTGCGGCTGGCCAACCAGAAATTCGAACGTCGCTTCCGGGCGATGGAAGCCCAGGCGGAGGCGGCAGGGCAATCGATGGGTGCCCTCGATCTGGACGCGCAGGAAGCGCTCTGGCAGCAGGCCAAGGACGCCGAGCGCACGGGATGAACACCCTGCTGCTGTTCGTCCTCACCGCCGTAGCCGAGATCGTCGGCTGCTACCTGCCGTGGCTGTGGCTGCGCAAGGACGGCAGTGCGTGGCTGCTGCTGCCGGCGGCCGCCAGCCTGGCGCTGTTCGCCTGGCTGCTGACCCTGCACCCGACCGCCAGCGGGCGCGTCTACGCCGCCTACGGCGGGGTCTATATCGGTACCGCACTGATGTGGTTGTGGCTGGTGGATGGCATCCGCCCCAGCCGCTGGGACCTGCTCGGCGTCGGCCTGTGCCTGGCCGGGATGATGGTGATCATGTTCGCCCCGCGCACCGCCTGATCCCCGCCTGACGGTCATCCAGGCCACTCACCGACGCCGGTGTGAAGGCGGCGTGGCTATACTCGGCGCTACGAATCCGGGGAAAGGGAGTGACCTGATGTTTCCGACCATGCTGTTCTCGCTGGTGCTGGCCTTCGTGGCCGTCGTCATTCTCTTCAAGGCCGTGCGGATGGTGCCGCAGGGCTACGAATGGACCGTGGAGCGCTTCGGCCGCTACACCCACACCATGTCGCCCGGCCTGCACTTCCTGATCCCGATCGTCTACGGGGTTGGCCGCAAGGTGAACATGATGGAGCAGGTGCTGGATGTGCCCAGCCAGGAAGTGATCACCAAGGACAACGCCGCGGTGCGCGTGGATGGCGTGGTGTTCTTCCAGGTGCTTGATGCGGCCAAGGCCGCCTACGAAGTCGCCAACCTGGAGGTGGCGATGATCGCGCTGGTGCAGACCAACATCCGTACCGTGATCGGCTCGATGGACCTGGATGAATCGCTCAGCCAGCGGGAGGTGATCAACGCCCAGCTGCTGAGCGTGGTCGACCATGCCACCAACCCGTGGGGCGTGAAGGTCAACCGCATCGAGATCCGCGACATCCAGCCGCCGCGCGATCTGCTCGATGCGATGGCGCGGCAGATGAAGGCAGAGCGCGAAAAGCGCGCGCAGATCCTGGAAGCCGAAGGCTCGCGGCAGTCCGAGATCCTGCGCGCGGAAGGTGAAAAGCAGGCAACCGTGCTGGAGGCCGAAGGCCGCAAGGAAGCCGCCTTCCGCGATGCCGAGGCGCGCGAGCGCCTGGCCGAAGCGGAGGCCAAGGCGACCACGATGGTGTCCGAGGCGATCGCCCAGGGCGACGTACAGGCGATCAACTACTTCATCGCGCAGAAGTATGTGGAGGCGTTCAAGGAGCTGGCGACCTCGCCCAACCAGAAGCTGGTGCTGATGCCGATGGAGGCCAGCGGCGTGATCGGCTCGATCGCCGGTGTCGCCGAACTGGCGCGCGAGGCCTTCGCCAAGCAGGAAGAAAAGAAAGCCACGCGCGGCGTCCCGCCGCGGATCGGAGGCTGACATGCGCTGGGAAGTGGTGGCCTGGGGCGCGCTGGCACTGGTGCTGTTCGCCGCCGAGGCGCTCGCGCCCGGCGCCTTCATGTTGTGGATCGGGATCGGTGCGGCGGCGGTGTTCGTGCTGGTTGCAGTATTTGCCGACATCCCGCTGTTGTGGCAGGTAGTCGCCTTCGTGGTGCTCAGCGTGGTGTCGATCCAGTGTTACCGGCGCTGGGGGCGATCGCACGATCGCCAGAGTGATCAGCCGCTGTTGAACCGGCGCGCCGAGCAGTTGATCGGGCGGGTGATCGTGCTCGACCAGGGCATCGTGGCCGGCAAGGGCCGGGCCAAGATCGACGATGCGTTCTGGGTGGTCGCCGGGCCGGATCTGCCGGCGGGCAGCCCGGTGCGCGTGGTGGCGGTGGAAGGGATGACGCTGAAGGTGCAGCAGGCCTGATCCGCGGTTTTCCCGCACCGCCGCAGGCGTTGTGAAGACGGTTCTGGGATAATGGAGGCCTTGCCTTCATTCCCCCGGAACCGGTCATGACCCAGAAGACGCTTCTCAACGATACCCACCGCGCACTCGGCGCCAAGATGGTCGATTTCGGTGGTTGGGACATGCCCATTCATTACGGTTCGCAGCTGGACGAGCACCACCTTGTGCGCAGCGATGCCGGCATGTTCGACGTCAGCCACATGACCGTGGTCGACCTGCGTGGTGAGCAGGTCAAGCCGTTCCTGCGTACGCTGCTGGCCAACTCGGTGGACAAGCTCAAGGCCACCGGCAAGGCGCTGTACTCGTGCATGCTCAATGCCCGCGGCGGCGTGATCGACGACCTGATCGTCTATTACATGGCCGACGATTTCTTCCGCATGGTGGTCAACGCCTCCACCCGCGAAAAGGATCTGGCCTGGATCCGCGAGCAGGCCGCCGCCTTCAACGTGGAGGTCATCGAGCGCGAAGACCTGGCCATCATCGCCGTGCAGGGCCCGACCGCACGCGAGCGCGTGATCGGCCTGCTGGGCGAGGGCGACCGCGCCGCGCTGGAAAAGCTGGGCCGCTTCGCCGCCCTGGAGACGGCCACCGCCGACGGCACCGCGCTGTTCGTCGCGCGTACCGGCTACACCGGTGAAGATGGTTTCGAGATCCTGCTGCCGCAGACCGCCGTGGTCGCGTACTGGAATGCGCTGAGCGCCGCGGGTGTGCGTCCGGCCGGCCTGGGTGCGCGCGATACGCTGCGCCTGGAAGCCGGCATGAATCTCTACGGCCAGGACATGGACGAGGAGATCACGCCTTATGAAGCCGGCCTGGCATGGACCGTGGCACTGGACGAAGGCCGCGACTTCATCGGCCGCGACGTGCTCGAGGCGCAGAAGGCGGCCGGCAACGCCCGCCAGCTGATCGGCCTGGTCATGGATGAGAAGGGCGTGCTGCGTCACGGCCAGGTCGTGCTCACCGCCAGCGGCGAGGGCGAGATCCTGTCCGGCACCTTCTCGCCCACCCTGGGCAAGGGCATCGCGTTCGCCCGCGTGCCGGGCGGCGAACTGGGCGAGGTGCGCGTGGACATCCGCGGCAAGCAGATTCCGGTGCGCGTGGTGAAGTTCCCGTTCGTGCGCGAAGGCCAGGCCCAGCCCGGCGTGTTGATCGACGGCTGATGCCGTGATGTACCCGGTGCGGACGCGTTTGTGTCCGCGCCGGTTGGTTACACTACCCCCGTTTCTTGACCCCCCTGATATTCCTCGGAGCAGTCCCATGAGCGAGATCCCCGGCGACCTCAAATTCCTCAAGTCCCACGAGTGGGCACGCGTTGAAGGCAGCGGCCGCGTCACCGTCGGTATTTCCGACCACGCCCAGGGCCTGCTTGGCGACCTGGTCTATGTTGAATTGCCGGAGGTTGGCCAGGAGGTCAAGGCCGGCGAACAGGCGGCGGTGGTCGAGTCGGTCAAGGCCGCTTCGGACGTCTACAGCCCGATCACCGGCACGGTGGTCGAGGTCAATTCGGCCCTGAGCGACAAGCCGGAAACCATCAACGAAGACGCCTACGGCGAGGGCTGGATCTACGTCGTCGAAGTGGCCGGCCTGGACGAAGTCAACGACCTGCTGGGTCCGGACGACTACGCCGAGCTGCTGGAAAACGAAGATCACTGATCGTCGTGTCTGCTGAAAAACGGCCGCCTGGTGCGGCCGTTTTTTTTTGCCTGCTCTCCCGGGCGCGCGGCGATCGCGTTAGTAGTGCGTGAGGATCGCCGCATACAAGTCGTCGCGTTGTACGCGGGCAGCGCCTCATGACGATCGGTTCGGTGCCGCCGCGCGTTGGTGATCTGGTCCGCATCGACGACCCGAAGGCGCGCCGATGAGGCATCAATGGGAACGTGGAGCGACGCTCGATGACGAACGCCAGACACGAAAGCGTCAGTGCCGGACGGTCAAAAGTTTGCGCAGTTACGCGAATCGGGTCGAAAAAAACGCGGGCAGATGTGAAAAGTTTTGTGGTCTGTTTAAGGTGCGCACGGGGAGTCCCGTGGCGGGGGTGCTGGCATGCGATGCGCGCGTGGCGTTGCGGGGCGGCGCACGGCGATGTTGCGATGTCGCTACACGAAAGTGCTTCTTTTAAGTGTTTTTCTTTTCTGGGTTGTCAGCGTTTGATTGCGCGGAGTGTTCGCGCTGGCGGTGGCATGGCGTTCGGGTGGGGGCGCTGACGGGTGCGGCGAGGGGCGCGCTGCAAGGCACCGGTGTGAAAATTTTTCGCCGGGGTTGTTGACAGTGAAAAAAAGCGTGATTAGGTTTCGCCTCAGCAGACCTTGCCTGCGAACAGAGTGAGCAGAATCGACATCAAGTCGCGAAGCACAACCTGGACATCCACCTCGCGTCCCATGACGGTGGAGATGGCTTCGCTTCCTCCGGCGAACCGCAAGTTCCTTTCCTCTTCGATACCTGCCTGGCCACATGCGGCGGGTGTCACCGTATCCGTCACGACGCGCATGACGCGACGGCGGTCCCCGCGACGCAGCAACGGCGGGTTTGCTTTACCTGGGCGTTTTCACTCCATAGATCACTGACGAGGAGCCATCCCATGGCAACCAAGAAAGCTGCGAAGAAAAAGCCGGCCGCCAAAAAGGCAGCCAAGAAGGTCGCTAAAAAGGCGACTGCCAAGAAGGCCGTGAAGAAGGTAGCCAAGAAGGCGGCTGCCAAGAAGACGGTGAAGAAGGCGGCCAAGAAGGCGACCGCCCGCAAGGCAGCAGTGAAAAAGACGGCAAAGAAGGCAGTGAAGAAGACGGCGAAGAAGGCCGCCACCAAGAAGACCGCCAAGAAGGCAGTGAGGAAGACGGCGAAGAAGGCCGTCAAGAAGACTGCAAAGAAGGCAGCTGCCAAGAAGACCGCGAAAAAGGCGGTAAAGAAGACGGCCAAGAAGGCGACCCGCAAGGTAGCCAAGAAAGCCGCTCCGAAAAAGGCTGCCAAGAAGACCGCCAAGAAGGCCACCCGCAAGGTAGCCAAGAAGGCCACGGCCAAGAAGGCGACGGCCCGCAAGGCTCCGGCCAAGAAGGCATCCGCGAAGAAGGCAGTGAAGAAGGTCGCAAAGCGCAAGCCGGCCGTTCGCAAGAAGAAGGCCGCACCGGTCGCACTGCCGGCAACCCCGGCACCGCTGATCTGAGTATTTCCCGATAGCCGTACCTGAGACTCCTTCCCTGGCAGCCCAGCGGGGAAGGAGTTTTTTTATGGGCGTCGCCAGAAAACCACAAAAAAGGCGGCCATCCGGCCGCCTTTTGCATATCGCGTGTGAGCGCGATCAGCGCGGTGAGGCGACCGCGCGGTTGGACGAGACGCCCTTGCGCTTGCCCTGTGGGGCGGCGTCTTCGGCCATCAGGCTGTCGCTGCCGAAGTCGGTGTCCACGTCCAGCCAGCGCTGCGTCGGCAGGCCCATGGCCTGGTCCAGCACGGTGGGCAGCAGGCCGCTGGGCAGGCTGCTTTCGCCGTTCCACATGATGGCGATGCCGAGGTCGCGTTCGGGCACCAGCGCGACCAGACCGCGGTAACCTTGGACGGCGCCGGCGTGGAAGATCACTTCATGGCCGGCGTAATCGAAGGTGCGCCAGCCGAGCGCGTAGCCGGCCGAGTTCAGGCGTTCGCGGCGCCAGCCCGAACGCATCTCACCCGGGGTGCTGATCAGGCTGGCGTGCAGCGTGGCCAGTAGCGGTGCGGGAAGCACGTCGGGGCGGTGACCGGTGTGGGCCAGCAGCCACTGCGCCATGTCGCTGGCACTGGCGTTGACGCCGGCAGCGGGAGCAAGGCGGTAGTAGGTGGGCTTGGGCGTGAGCGCGACCCAGCCATTGCGGCTGCGCACGTGCGGGCGCGCCCAGCGCGAGCTGGCCTGGATGCCGGCCAGGCCGAGGCTGGCGTCGTCCATGCCCAGCGGCTTGAACAGGCGGCGCTCGACGGATTGTTCGTAGAAGCTGCCGGAGGCGGCGTAGACCACATCACCGATCAGGCTGAAGGCCACGTTCTGGTAGGCATAGCAATCGCCGGGCAGGCACTTGAGCGAGGTGGCGGCCAGCTTGTGGGTGAGCGTGTAGTACTCCGCGTTGGCTTCGACGTCGCGGTCGTAGGCGTTGTAGGGCAGGCCAACGCGGTGGCTGAGCAGGTCAGCCACGGTCAGGCGCTCGGTTGCTTCGGGCGTGCTCAGCTGGAAGCCGGGTACATAGTCGGTGACCTTGCTGTCCCAGCGCAGCGTGCCATCGTTGACCAGCAGGCCGGCCATGGTGCCGGCGAAGGCCTTGGACAGTGAAGCCAGGCGGAACACGGTGTGGGCATCGACCTGCTGCGGGTTGTTGACGTCGGTGACGCCGTAACCGCGCGCGCTGAGCACACGGCCCCCCTGGACGATCGCAACGGCCATGCCGGGCACGCGCTCGCCGTAGGTAAGCTGCTGGGCCATCGACTCGATCGAAGCCACGTTGAAGCCCTGCGCGGGCGGCTGCACCTTCAGGCCGGCCGGCGTGGTGCGATACGCGGCAGGCTGGGTGTGCGGGGCGGCGCTCGGCGCCGATTCCTCGATGTTGACCGGGAACGCGTCGGGTGTGGCGGCAGGGGTCTGCGCGGTGGAAGACATGGCGATGGGCATCAACATGCCCAACAACCCGGTTGCCGCCGAACGGATCGGTCGGCGCCTGTTGTTCTGGTTCATCGTATGGGTGCCCGTGCGCGACTGCTGTGACCGATTCTAGCGCCGCTTTTCGTGATTGCACAAACGAATCGAAGATGAATGCGTATCGCCTTGAAAACATGCGGGTTTTGCCGATCCCGACACACGTGCGGAGGCGGACCGTGAGGACCGTCCAGCGCACCCCTGTTCAGGCAGTCGCGGCGGTCCGGATCCACTGCGCGGCACGCTCGGCGATCATGATGGTCGGGGCGTTGGTGTTCCCACTGACCAGCCGCGGCATGACCGACGCGTCCACCACCCGCAGCCGCTGCGTGCCGTGCACGCGCAGGGTACCCGGATCCACCACGGCGCCGGCGTGCTGCCCCATCGCGCAGGTGCCCACCGGGTGGTAGATGGTCTCGGCCTTGGCCCGGATGAAGGCCTCCAGTGCGGTGTCGTCCAGATCGGTGCGGGCGGGAAAGACCGGCGCACCACGCCAGCGGTCAAATGCCGGCTGTTGCAGGATCTCGCGAGACAGCCGGGCGCATTCGAGCATCATCTTCAGATCGTGACCCTCGGCGTCTCCCAGGTAGTTGGCGTGGATGCGCGACGGTGAGCGCGCATCGGCATCACGCAGGCGCAGCTGGCCGCGGCTGCGCGGGTGCAGCGGGCAGGCATGCAGCGTGTAGCCATCGCCCGGCAGGCGGTGGCGGCCGTGGTTGTCCAGCATCGCCGGGACGAAATGGAACTGGATGTCGGCGCGGGCATCGGTGGCCAGCGACGAACGGGCGAAGCCACCGGCCTCGGCCAGGTTGCTGGTGCCGGCACCGCGGCGACCGCGCAGGAAGTAGTCCACGGCGATGCGCAGCTCGTTGCTGCGGTCGTAGCTGACCCCCGGTGTGGTGTGCACGACGGTGCAGATGTCCAGGTGGTCCTGCAGGTTGCGGCCGACGCCGGGCAGATCCACGCGCGGGGTGATGCCGTGGCAGCGCAGCGTGTCGGCCTCGCCGATACCGGAGAGCATCAGCAGATGTGGGGAATGGATGGCGCCGGCGCTGAGGATCACCTCGACCGCCGCGCATGCATGTAGGTGGTGGCGGCCGCGTCGATAGTGAACGCCGGTCGCCGTGGTGCCCTGCCAGCTCAGCGCGGTTGCCTGCGCGCCGGTGAGCACGGTCAGGTTGCGCCGGTGACGTGCAGGACGCAGGTAGGCGTCCGCGCTCGAGCACCGGGCGCCGTCGCGCTGGGTGACCTGGTACAGGCCTACGCCTAGCTGCCGGTCACCGTTGAAGTCCGCATTGTGGAGATGGCCGGCCTGCTGGGCGGCGGCGATGAACGCGGCCGAGAGGGGATTGTGGTGGCGCAGGTCGGACACCGACAGCAGACCCGCATCGCCGTGCAGTGCGCTGGCACCGCGGCTGTTGCGCTCGCTGTGCAGGAACCACGGCAGCACCTGGTTCCAGCCCCAGCCCGTGGCGCCGCCCGCTTCCCAGCCGTCGTAGTCGGCGGGCACGCCGCGCACGTAGCACATCGCATTGATCGAGCTCGAGCCCCCCAGCACCTTGCCGCGCGGCCACCACAGGCGACGGCCGTCCAGCGCAGGCTCGGGCGCAGTTTCCAGATTCCAGTTGATGCGGCGGTTGTTGACCAGCCGCGCCAAGCCCGCCGGCATGTGGATGAAGGGGTTGGTGTCGCGCGGACCGGCTTCCAGCAGCAGCACCCGGCAGGCCGGGTCTTCGCTGAGCCGGTTGGCCAGCACGCAGCCGGCAGAGCCGGCACCGATCACGATGTAGTCGTACATGCCGCTCCTTGCCGGGGTGCGCACCGAGCATAAGTCAGGTTGGGGCGGGCAGGGGCCGCGCGTTGGGCCACGCAGCGTTGCGCCGATGGGCGTGCCGGAGGCTGGCGATGTTGCGGTGCATCGTTTACCTTGCGCGCTTCGACGCCCGGAGTTCCCCACATGCTGCCGTTGCAACGCCCCTTGTGCGCGCAGAGCGGGCAATGACCGCGGCGACCGGGACCGGCACGGCAGCCGGTGGCATGCTGAGTGCGTGGCGGCGTTCGCCACCGCTGATCTGGGCCTCGCTGTATTTCTTCTGCCTGCTGAGCGGCTACTACGTGCTGCGCCCGGTGCGCGAAGCGATGGCGGCCTCCTCCGATCTGCAGACGGTGTTCCCGCTGCCGTTGATCGAGTGGTTCGCCGGCCATGGGATCGCCCTGCAGGACTTCGTGCTGCAGTTCCTGTTCACCTGCGTGTTCTTCATCATGCTGGTGCTGCAGCCGCTGTACGGCGCGCTGGTGAGCCGCTATCCGCGCCGGGTATTCCTGCCGGTGGTGTACGGGTTCTTCATCGTCACCCTGCTCGGGTTCTACGTGATGTTCGAGACCGGCGTGCCCGGGCGCGGCATGGCGTTCTTCTTCTGGATCACCGTTTTCAACCTGTTCGCGGTGGCCGTGTTCTGGAGTTTCATGGCCGACGTGTTCTCCAACGTGGAGGCGCGCGCGTATTACGGCTACCTCGGCGCAGCCGGAACGATCGGCGCATTCCTCGGCCCGATCATTACTTCGGCACTGGTGCAGCGGGTCGGCATCGCCAATCTGATGCTGGTCTCGGCTGGTTTCCTGCTCATCTGCCTGGGTTGCATCTGGCGGCTGCGCCTGTGGGCGGTGGCACGCGAACAGGAGCGGGAACTCGTCTCCGGCGAGACGCCGATGGGCGGCAGCGTGCTCGATGGCTTGAAGCTGATCGTGCGTGAGCCGCTGCTGCGCTGGCTGGCGTTGATGGTGCTGTTCGGCGTGGGCGTGGGCACCATGCTCTACAACGAGCAGGCCTCGATCGTACGACGCCTGTACACCGACCCTGCCGCCAGCACGGCATTCTTCTCGCGCGTGGATCTGGCCGTGAACGCGCTGACCCTGATCATCCAGCTCGGCGCGACGCGCTGGCTGCTGTCGCGTTACGGGATCGCTCCGGCGCTGTTGATTCCGGGCGTGGCGATCATCATCGGCTTCTCGGTGCTGGCCGCCTCGCCGCTGCCGCTGATGGTGGCGATGGTGCAGGTGATGACCCGCGCCAGCGAATTCTCGCTGGCCAAACCGGCGCGCGAGACGATCTACACCCGTGTGGACCGCCAGTGGCGCTACAAGGCCGGCGCGGCGATCGACACTGTGGTCTACCGCGGTGCGGACCTGAGCTTCGCCTGGGTGCACAAGGGGCTGTCCCTGTTCGGCTCGCACATCGTGTTCCTCGGTGGCCTGGTCGTGGCCGGTGCCATGACCGTCGCCGCCCTTGGCCTGCTGCGCGAAGAAAAGAAGCTGCCGGGCGAGCGCCCGGAGTAAGCTCTCTGCATTACGTTCTGGAAGCCAGCCCATGTATTGGATCGCGCTGTCACTGACCTTGCTGGTCGCCCTGCTGCACGTGTACTTCCTGATCCTGGAAATGTTCCTGTGGACCAGGCCGCTGGGATTGAAGACCTTCCGCAATACGCCGGAAAAGGCGCAGGCCACGCGGGTGCTGGCGGCCAATCAGGGGCTGTACAACGGCTTCCTCGCCGCGGGCCTGTTCTGGGGCCTGTTCGATCACCTGCCGATGCTGGTGAACTTCATGCTGGGCTGCGTGATCGTGGCCGGCTGCTATGGCGCGTACAGCGTCAACAAGCGGATCTTCTTCATCCAGGCGGTGCCGGCGGTCCTGGCCGTGGCGGCATGGTGGATGGTGCCTGCCTGACAGGCGCCAGCCACGCATGGCGTGGCGCCACCCTGCGCCAACGATCAACGCTTGACCGGTGACACCCACATCGCGATCCGCGCCTCGAACACGGCCGTGCCGGCGTCATCGCGCACCTGCACCTTCACCGGCAGCGCGTAGCCTGCCTCGGCCGCCACGATCGGCTGCTCGGGTGTGGCGACCGCATGCTGGGTGCCCGTTGCCTTGGCCAGGTACTGCACCTCCATGCCCTTCGGGATCCAGCGCATGCCCTTGGGCAGCGAGGCATCCACCATCAGCCCGGCGGTGAGCTCGGCCAGGTTGCACAGTGCGATCGCGTGCACCGTGCCGATGTGGTTGGTGACCTTGCGCCGGTGCGCGATGCGGCCTTCGCAGCGGCCCGGTTCAAGCAGGGTGATGCGCGGGGCGATGCTCGCGAAATAGGGCGCCTTGACGCACACCGCGCGCGCGAACAGCCAGTTGCCGGCGGGCCAGCGCTGCATGCGGCGATACAGAGTGAGCAGTGGAGCGGACATCGGGAATCTCCCAAAAAAACGGCGGACCGAAGTCCGCCGTTGTCGTTTACAGGGTGGTCGGGATCACGCAGCCTGCGACTGCGCGTTCTTCTGCTGGAGCTTGTAGTAGCCCGCCGAGCGCAGTTCTTCCGGATCGAAGTCGTCCACGGTGATCGTTTCCAGCGTGAGCGTGCGCAGCTCTTCGAGCAGGGTGCGCTCGTCCTGCGTGATCACGCCTTCGGCCACGGCTTCGTCCAGCTGGGTCACGAAGTCCAGCGCTTCGATGCCCTTGGTCCTGAGCGCCTTGATGAACTTGCGCTCCACCGGCTCGGCCATGATCGCCTTGGACAGGTAGCTGTTGATGCGGCCACCCGGGTTGTTCTCGCAGGGGGTCAGGAACACGCCACTGGCCAGACGGTCGCGGGCCTCGTTGGGCGCCATCAGCAGCGCGGCCACACGGTGGCCCAGACGGTCGCCCGGAGCCTCGGCACGGCGGCCGAACGGGAAGATCAGCGCCCACATCAGCCAGCCGATCGGACGCACCGGGAAGTTGCGCAGGGCAGCCGACAGCGATTCTTCGATCTTGTGCACGCTGTCATGGAAGGCCCAGGCCAGCAGCGGCTGGTCGGCAGTCGGTGCGCCTTCGTCGTGGTAGCGCTTGAGCATGGCGCTGGTCATGTAGATGTGGCTCAGCACATCGCCCAGGCGGCCGGACAGCGATTCCTTGAACTTCAGCTTGCCGCCCAGCGTCATCATCGAGATGTCGGCCATCAGCGCCAGGTTGGCCGAGTAACGGTCCAGCTTGCGGAAGTAGCGGCGGGTGTAGGCATCGCCCGGGGCGGCGCCGAAGCGCGCACCGGTCAGGCCGAACCAGAACGAACGCACGGCGTTGGAGATGCCGTAGCGGATGTGGCCGAACAGGCTGCGGTCGAATTCCTGCAGGCCGGCACGGGTGTCCGGGTCCTGTGCGGCCTTCATTTCCTTCAGTACCCACGGGTGGCAGAGAATAGCGCCCTGGCCGAAGATCAGTAGGCTGCGGGTCATGATGTTGGCGCCCTCGACCGTGATCGCGATTGGCGCGGCCTGCCAGCTGCGGCCGGCGAAGTTGCGCGGCCCCAGGATGATGCCCTTGCCGCCGATCACATCCATCACGTCGGAGATCACTTCACGGCTCATGGTGGTGCAGTGGTACTTGGCGATGGCCGACGGCACCGACGGCACGTCGCCGCGGTCCACCGCCGCCGCCGTGGCCTGGCACAGCGCGCTGATCGCATACGCCTTGCCACCGATGCGGGCCAGCGCTTCTTCCACGCCCTCGAAGCGGCCGACCGACAGGCCGAACTGCTTGCGGATGCGTGCATACGCACCGGTCACTACGGCACCGGCCTTGGCACCGCCACTGGCGGTGGAGGGCAGGGTGATCGAGCGGCCCACGGCCAGGCACTCGTTGAGCATGTTCCAGCCCTTGCCAGCCTTCTCGGCGCCGCCGATCAGCTGGGTCAGCGGGATGAAGACATCCTTGCCGCGGATCGGGCCATTCTGGAAGGTCGAGTTGAGCGGGAAGTGGCGACGGCCGATTTCCACACCGGCGGTATCACGCGGCAGCAGCGCCAGGGTGATGCCGATGTCACGGGTGCTGCCGATCAGGCCGTCCGGATCGTACATGCGGAAGGCCAGGCCGATCAGCGTGGCCACCGGGGCCAGCGTGATGTAGCGCTTGTCGAAGGTGAGCTTGACGCCGAGCACCTGCTCGCCGTTCCACTCGCCCTTGCAGACGATGCCGTAATCGGGAATCGAGGTGGCATCCGAACCGGCGAACGGACCGGTCAGGCCGAAGCAGGGCACTTCACGGCCATCGGCCAGACGCGGCAGGTACTGGTCCTTCTGTTCCTGGGTGCCGTAATGGTTGAGCAGTTCACCCGGGCCCAGCGAGTTGGGCACGCCCACGGTGGAGCTGACCACGCTCGACACCGAGGCCAGCTTCTGGATCACCTTGTGGTGGGCCAGCGCGCTGAAGCCCAGGCCGCCGTATTCCTTCGGAATGATCATGCCGAAGAACTTGTTCTTCTTGATGAAGCTCCACAGCTCCGGCGGCAGGTCGGCGTAAACGTGGGTGATTTCCCAATCGTTGACCATCTTGCACAGCTCTTCCACCGGGCCATCGAGGAAGGCCTGTTCTTCGGCGGTGAGCTGCGGCTTGGGATAGTTGAGCAGGATGTTCCAGTCCGGGTCACCGGTGAACAGCTCGCCTTCGAAACCGACCGAGCCGGTTTCCAGCGCGATGCGCTCGGTCTGCGACAGCGGCGGCAGCACCTTGCGGAACACCTTCATCATCGGTGCGGTCAGCAGCGGCTTGCGGATGAAAGGCAGCAGCAGCGGCACGGCGATCACGGCGACGATGGCCGCGGCCACGATCGTGGCGGTCTGGTTGACGTACGGGATGAACCAGCAGGCGGCCAGCAGCACCAGGCTGATGATCGTCCAGGTGATCAGGCGCATCCGGTGGTAGGCGACGAACGCACCTGCCAGGAGGATCGCGAGGAAGGGAACGACAATGCTCATGAGCGTGCTCCGGTGACGTGCTCGGTAGTGGCGGACTGTGCCACGGCGGAGGCCGAGGGCAACACGTCCAGATAGTCCAACACAGTAGCGGTAAAGGCGTTGTTGTCGTCGCCGGCGACCATGTGCGTGGCCTCCGGCAACTGCACGTGGCGTGCATGGGGCACCAACGCGAGGAATTCGGCCACCGTCTGCGGGGTGACCAGGGTGCTGCGCCCACCGCTGACCAGCAGCACCGGACATTGCACCTGGCGCGCCGCGTCGGCGAGCGCATCCTGGTGCTGTTCACTGTCGCGGGCCAGTTCGGCGACCAGGCGCGGGTCCCAATGCCAGCGCCAGCGGCCGTGGCCGTCCTCGCGCAACAACGCACGCAGGGAATCCTCAGACTTGCGCGGGCGGTGCGGCAGGTAGGAGGAGATCACGTCGGCGGCTTGGGACAGCGACGCGAAGCCCTCCGGGTGCGCGGTCATGAACATCAGGATCTTTTCAACACCGGCGGTATCCCAGCGTGGGGTGATGTCCACCAGCACCATCGCCGAAAACAGCCCCGGCCAGCGCGACTCGGCGAGCAGGCCGAACAGACCGCCCATCGAGGCGGCGATCAGGATCGGCGGCTGCGGCTGTTCACCGGCCAGCACGATCAGATCATCGGCAAACTGTTCGCCGTGGTAGGCAAGGTCGGCCGGGTTCCAGTCGGAATCGCCGTGGCCGCGCGCGTCGTAGGCCAGGGTGTGGTAACCGGCGTCGACCAGCGCGCTCGCGGTGGCGTTCCAGGCATGCCGGGTCTGGCCAAAGCCGTGGGCGAACAGGACGGTGCCGCGGCGCCCCGGGCCCGAGCGGGTGGCGGCCAGCACGGCGTCATGCGCGCCGGTCAGTCGCTCATCGTCAAAGCGGGGCAGGGTAGAAGAGGGAGTGACCATACTCGCTAGTATGGACTTGCCCTGTGCGATGTCAATACTTCGGAGTATGGTGGGTGCATCCCTTGTGCCAGCAGGCGCGAAGCGGTGCTGTCCCGATACACATACTGCAACCAACCCCGGCGTATGGTTAAATCCACCTATGAATGAACCCGAAGCTTCCGCCGGCGAGCCACGTGCCGGCCGCAACAGCCGCCTCAGTGCCGAAGACTGGGCCCAGGCCGCACTGGATCTGATTGCCGAACAAGGCGTGGGCGCGGTCGCGGTGGAGCCGCTGGCGCGTCGTCTCGGTGTTACCAAAGGCAGCTTCTACTGGCACTTTCCCTCGCGCGATGCATTGCTGCAGGCCGCACTGGAGCGCTGGGAACTGTTCGAGCAGGAGCAGGTGTTCGGCAGCCTGGCCGACGTCACCGATCCGCGTGTGCGTCTGCGCCAGCTGTTCCAGGTGGTGGCGCATGAAGTGCAGCCGCACATCATCTACAGCGAGCTGCTCAAGGCGCTCGATCACCCGATGGTGCGCCCGGTCATCGACCGCGTTTCGCATCGCCGGCTGGAGTATCTGGTCGCCTCGTTCCGGCAGGCCGGCCTGAGCCGTACCGACGCGCAGCATCGTGCGCGTCTGGCGTATGCCGCCTATGTCGGCTTCCTGCAGCTGTCCCTGCAACTGCAGCAGCCCAAGCAGGCGCGCGAGGATTTCGAGGCTTACGTGGAGCATGTGATCGAGACGTTGATCCCGATCGGGTGAGGGGTGTGCCATGGCATGCACAGGAGGCCGCGCAAACGCGGCCTTTTTTGTGCCTGCAGCGTGTACCTGCGGAAGGCGTCCGCAAAAAGCAACGGCCCCTTTCGGGGCCGTTGCATCACACGTTGTTGATCAGTGAATCGATCAGAACTTCTGGTTGTACTTCAGGTAGATGAAACGACCGATGTCCCAGCCGCCGTAGTACGAGAAGTTGGCGCTCGGCTGCGAGAACTGCGACGGGCCGACCTTGTTGAACAGGTTGTTGGCACCCACCGAGACGTTCGCGTTCCACGGGGTTGCATAGGACACCTGCAGATCGTGGAAGGTCACTGCGCCGGTATGGTTCTGCGGATCGATGTTGCCCTGCGTCTCCGGTGCCGAGAAGTTCGGCAGGTTGCAGCGCTCGTCGAAATAGCAGGCCTCACGCGTGCCGGAGAAGTAACGCAGGCCGTAGGTCACGGTCCAGTCGTTCAGGCTCCAGCCCAGGCTGACGTTCGAACGGATGCGGAAGGTGCCCGCGGTACCGTTGAACTGGTTCGGCACAGTAGTCGCTTCGTTGGTGGTCTTCGACTCGTACTTGCTGACGTAGGTGGTGTTCCACTTGCCGTTGAAGCGACCGAAATCGGTTTCCACGTTGTAACCCAGATCGATATCGAAGCCTTCGGTCTCGGTGTAACCGGCGTTGCGGTTGCCGTAGGTCAGATCGGTGACGATGTTGCCCTGCGCCGGATCACGCGAGAACAGGCCGCAACGTGCTTCCACCAGGTTGACATAGCAGTCGCGCAGGATCGTGTTGGCGCTGTCGGACACGATGGTGTTGTCGATGCGGATGCTCCACCAGTCGACACCGATGCTCAGGCCGCTGACGTAGCTCGGGCTGTAGACGAAGCCAACAGTCTTCGATTCCGACGTTTCCGGGGTCAGGTTGAGGTTCGAACCCGACACGAACGGCACCGGGCTCTGTGCTGCAGAGCCGACGGTCGGAATGAAGCCCTGCTGCAGCTGGCGGTAGTTGGCCGGCACGTCCTGGCGGCAACGGGCGCTGCCGGCAACGCTGCCGTACACGCTGTCGCACGGATCGATGAAGCCGGTCACGAAGGTCTGCGAGGCACCGCCGTACAGGTCACCGATGGTCGGGGCGCGGAAGCCCTCTGCATAGGTGGCACGGATCAGCAGGTCGTCGATCGGACGCCACTTCAGGCCGAACTTGTTGTTGGTGGTGTCGCCGAAGGTGTTGAAGTCGGAGTAGCGGGTCGCCACATCCAGCGTCAGTTCCTTGGCAAACGCCATGTCAGCCAGGATCGGCACATTCAGTTCGAGGTAGAACTCGTCAACCGTATAGCTGCCTTTGGTCGGGCCCGAAGCCAGGTTGGTCGAGTCGCCCGACTGTGCGATCGCGTCCGGACGGAAGTCACCTGCTTCCTTGCGGTATTCGTAACCGACCGCGAAGCCCAGATCGCCGGCCGGAAGCTCCACGATGGTGCCGGACAGGTTGGCGAAGTAGTTGTGCGTGGTGGTCTTGCCGGTCGCATGTTCCTCACGATAGAGGTACTTCTGAACGTTCGGATCGTCCAGCGAGTTGGCAACCGCGCCGGTACCGAAGCCTGCAAACGGGTTCCACGGCACGCAGCCGGCGATGGCCGCACCGGTGGTCGGGTTGTAGCACTCCACCTGGCCCAGTGCGTTCAGGCGCGACGGACCGACCGCATTACGAACAGCCGGCTTGTAGAAGTTGCCGTTGTTGGTGATGTTGACGTTGTTTTCGTTGTACAGGTAGCCGGCATCCCAGTTGAAGTAGCGGTCACCGATTTCGAACGCGCCTTCCAGGCCGGCGGTGAAGCGCCAGGTCGTCAGGTCGGTATCAGTGGTACGCGGAACTTCCCAGCCACGACGGCGCCAGTTGACGGCGGTGGCACCCGCGCCAGCGGTCGGGTTGAAGTAGCTCAGGGCCGACATCGGAGCACTTTCCGAGGTGGACTGGAACGGGTAGCCGGCGATCTGGCGGTTCGACTCGCGGCGGGTGTAGGACATGTCGCTGACGAAGCGGATGTCGTCGGTGATGTCGAAGTTCGCGTTGACGAACAGCGAGCGGCGCTCCAGCGGCGTCAGCAGGTGCATCTGCTCCGAGGAGCGGCTGCGGTCGTCGAGGTTCTGGTCGTGGAACTGGCTGGCGCCCAGAGCGGTGCCGCCACGGTTCGGAGCCTGCCATGCACCGGTGCTGCCGGCGCGACGCCAGTTGCCCCACTGGCCGACGACCGAGTAGGAGCCGCCGTCACCGATACCCGGGTAGGCGTCCAGGCTGAAGAAGCGGTCCTTGGCCCAGACGGCCTCTTCCTTGTGGTACTCGGCACCGATGGTGACCGAGCCGCGATCGCCGGAGAAGCCGACCAGGAAGTCAGCGCTCTGCTTCTTGCCGTCGCCCTGGCTGTACTGGCCGGTGTAGAAGTTGGCTTCAGCACCGTCGAAGTTCTTGCGGGTGATGATGTTGATCACGCCGGCCATGGCGTCGGAGCCGTAGATCGACGAAGCGCCGTCCTTCAGCACGTCGATGCGTTCGACGGCGACGGTCGGGATGGTCGAGACGTCCTGGAAGCCATCCGGCGAAATGCCCAGACGCTTGCCGTTGACCAGCACCAGCGTACGCTGCGGGCCCAGGTTGCGCAGGTCGATGTACGAACCGCCGGCTTCCTGGTTGGAGGTCAGCGGCGACGCGCGGCTGAACGACGGGCTGCCGGCGGCAGAGATGTTCTGCAGGATGTCGGCGACCGAGCTGAAGCCCTGGTTCTGGATGTCAGCACGGGTGATGGTCAGGACCGGCTGAGCGGTTTCCACGTCAACCTGGCGGATGCGCGAACCGGTGACCGAGATGCGGTCCAGGTTGGTGGTGCCAGTGGCTTCCTGAGCGACGGCGCTACCGGTGCCGGCGGCGCTGGCGATCAGCGCGAGGACGACGGCGTCGCGCAGTTTGTTGCTGTTGCGGTTCATTGGGCTCTCTCTCCAAGTTGACTTGGGTGCAACGTGTTGGGATGGGCTTCAACGCGGAGACGAAAGGCGTCTCCAATCCGTGAAGCTGACTCGATAGTAACCACGTGCAACTAAAAATTAAAGAGCCGTTAATGTTCCATGTGATCTAGGTGAAATTCGGCAAAGTCCTTGTCGCCGTAGGCGCGGAGCGATACACGTCGGCTTAATCGTCTCAATTGTTAAGAAATTTTGTTAAAAATATTTAACCCAAAACGAGCCATTCGGGGGCTTGACAGGCCGACAAAACGAAAAAGGGCGCCCTCTGGGGCGCCCTTGATGGTCGAACATTAACGCAGCCGAAACAGGCTTCAGAGATCCTGCTCGTAACGGACGTAGGGCACCGTGCCCTCGTCGGTGCTCTCATTGCGCGGAGCGAACGGATTCTTGCCGCGGGTCACGACGTTCTCGGCGCCTACGGTGAGCTGACCGCTCCAGGGCGTGCGCCAGGTCAAGCCGACGCCCAGGCCTTCCCACTTGCCGGGCTGCCCCGGTACGTCGACCACGCGGCCGATGATGTTGCCGCTGAAATTGCCGTAGCCGGCACCGATGGTGAGGCTCTTGCTGTCCCAGCGATCGACGATGGCCGGCGAGGCGTCCGCGATCGGGACCAGACGCGCCTTGGCATAGGTGCCGCCGATCGATACGAAGCCTTCTCGGCCGATGTTCTTCTGCCCGAAGACGGTCAGATCGTTCTGCTCGGCACGCAGCGACGGCGATTTGTTCGGGCCGGCCAGCCAGGCTGGCAGGGTGTCACGGCCGCTGCCGGCGGTGATGCCCACGCGCCCACCGGGACGGTTGAAGGCGGCCGTGCCGCTGACCCGACGGCTGAGCGTGTTGTCTTCTTCATCGCCCAGGGTGGCCAGCATGCAATGACTGGCCAACCCGCTGATGCTGGTGCCGCGGCTGCTGCTGCACAGCAGGCCGAGCGAATCACCGGAGGACAGCCCGAAGGCCGCATCCAGTGAACTGCGCCCGAAGTGCCAGCGGGCACCGACGGCCTGTTCACCGGTCGGCTCCAGATACAGCAGCGCTTCGACCTTGCCGCTGCCCTTGTTCCAGACCGGCAGTACCGTGCCGTCCTGCTTGCCCTTGGCCTGCGCATGCGCGCCCGAGACCGCGCCAAGGGCGATCATCAGGGCCAGCGGTAGACGCAGAAGGGGATGCATGGGAACTCTCAGACAAGCGCGGTGATGACAAGTTCCCGCAGAAGCGGGACATTGATCCTAGGGCGTTTATGATTTCTTAACAAGTCTTGGTTCTCCCCAGAACAAAACTCGTACCAAAATTACTGAAGCCGTTCAGGTGCCGGCGAGGATACATCCATCTCGCGGAACAGTATGTCGAATTCCGTCAACGGAAAGTGATACTCCTGCCCGCAGAATTCGCAGCGCACCTCGACCGCGCCGGTCGGCTCGGCGGCCGCCCGCGCTTCGTCTTCGCCCAGCGACTGCAGCATGCCCTGGACGCGCTCGCGCGAACACGAGCACGCAAAGCGCAGCGCCTTGTCGCCCAGCAGCTCCGGGTGCTCCTCATGGAACAGGCGATGCAGCAGGTCATGACCGGGCACGTCCAGCAGTTCCTGCTTGCCCAGGGTCTCGAACAGCGCGCTGGCACGCGACCAGCCATCCTGGTCGCCTTCATCGCCCGGCAGCTTCTGCAGCAACAGGCCTGCAGCGCGGGTGCCATCGGCGGCCAGCAGCAGTCGGGTCGGCAGCTGCTCGGACTGGCGGAAGTAGTCTTCGAAGGCCTCGTCCAGGCCAGCGGCACTCAGCCCGACCAGGCTCTGGTAACGCTGTGGTTCGCGCGGGTCCAGGCCGGGGTTCTCGATGGTGATCGCCAGCAGCGCATCGTCACCCAGCGCGGTCAGATCGCGCGGGGCATCGCCACCGCCATCAGCCAGCTGGACGATGCCGCGCAGGGTGCCGGCTGCCGTGCACTCGGCGAACAGGGTGCGCAGCGCGGTGTTGCTGCGCAGCTGGATGGACAGACGGCCATCGACCTTGGTGTGGCCGGTGAACAGCGCCGAGGCAACGCTCGCTTCGCCGAGCAGTTCGGCTGCCCCCGGCGGGTAGGCGGCGTGGGACAGGATCTCCTGCCAGGTCGCATCGAGGTGCACGTGCACGCCGCGGACGCCGGCATCGGGGAGCAGGAAACGGGCAAGAGTGTCGGTCTGGGCGGTCATCGGTTCGGTGGCTGCGCGAAAGGAGTGCCGGTTGCCGGATAATGCGCCGACAACCGTGCAAGTAAAGGATGCACCAGTAATGGGGGCAGAGCGCAGCAACCTCAAGGTCGAGCCGGACCTGGAACCGTCACCGCCGCGCCGCTGGCGCTGGAAACGCCTGATGTGGCTGCCGGTGCTGTTCGTCGGCATCAGCGTGCTGCAGGTACTGGCCCTGCGCTTCATCGACCCGCCCGTGTCCAGCGTGATGGTGTGGCGCTACGGCGAGGCCCTGGGGCAGGGCGACTGGGGCTATCGTCTGCATTACCAGTGGCGTGACCTGGACCAGATGGCACCGAGCCTGCCCATTTCGCTGGTGGCCGCCGAGGATCAGCGCTTCCCGGAGCACAATGGCTTCGACCTGCAGGCGATTGAAAAGGCGCGCGATCACAACGCGCGCGGTGGCCGCCTGCGCGGAGCCAGCACGATCAGCCAGCAGGTCGCCAAGAACCTGTTCCTGTGGCAGGGCCGCAGTTGGATCCGGAAAGGGCTGGAAGTCTGGTACACGGTGCTGATCGAAGCGCTATGGCCCAAGTCGCGGATCCTGGAGATGTACGCCAACATCGCCGAGTTCGGGGACGGCATCTATGGCGCACAGGCGGCGTCACGGCAGTACTGGAACAAGGACGCCTCGCGGCTGAGCCCGGCCGAAAGCGCCCGGTTGGCCGCGGTGCTGCCATCGCCGCGCCGCTACAACGCCGCCAAGCCGGGGCCCTATGTCCAGCGCCGTGCGGCGTGGATCCAGCGGCAGGCGCGCCAGCTTGGCGGGGGCGCATACCTCGATCAGGACTGAGCATTCATGTACGTGATTGGCTGACGCTACAATCGCGGCATGAACGCCCAACGCCTGACCGTCGTGGTTGCTGCCCACAATGAAGCCTTGGCCCTGCCGATGCTGCATTCACGTCTGCGCACGGTGCTCGACAGCCTGGACGGTCTCGATGCGCGGGTGCTGTACGTGGACGATGGCAGTGCCGACACGACCTGGGACGTGATGCAGGCGTTGGCGGACGCGGACGCCCGTGTCGGCGTGCTGCGGCTGTCGCGCAACTTCGGCAAGGAGGCGGCGCTGACCGCGGGGCTGGATTTTGTCGACAACGGCGCGGTGATGATTCTCGACGCCGATGGGCAGGACCCGCCGGAGCTGATTCCGGAGTTTGTCGCGCTCTGGCAGCAGGGCTATGACAACGTGTATGGCACGCGCCTGAAACGCGATGGCGAGAGCTGGTTCAAACGGTCCACCGCGAAGGCGTTCTATCGGGTGATAGGTCGGTTGTCCAACACGCCGATTCCCGCCGATACCGGGGATTTCCGCCTGCTTTCCCCGCGTGCGCTGCAGGCTCTCGGCCAGCTGCGTGAACGTCACCGGTTCATGAAAGGGCTGTTCGGCTGGGTGGGCTTCCGCCGCAAGGCGCTGCCCTATCATCGCCACGCGCGGCTGGTGGGCGAGAGCAAGTTCAGCGTCTGGCGGCTGTGGAATTTCGCGCTGGAAGGCATCACCGGATTTTCGACCGCGCCGCTGCGTGCGACAACCTACCTGGGCTTGGCCGCAGCGAGCTTCGCGTTCCTGTTCGCGCTGGTGGTCGTCCTCAAGGCCGCCCTGTACGGCGACCGCGTCGCTGGCTGGCCGACCATGATGGCGGTGATCCTGTTCCTGGGCGGCATACAGCTGATCGCACTGGGGCTGATCGGTGAATACCTCGGCCGGCTGTATGAAGAATCCAAGCAGCGCCCGCTGTACCTGATTGACACCTGGCAGCCGCCGTTCGTGGCAGACTCGGCCGTGCATCCCATCGGTGGAGAGCAGCGAGATGACCACGGTACGACAGCTGTTGGAAGGCAAGTCCCCTGAGGTATTCGCCGTAGCGCCGACGTCGGCGGTGATCGACGCCATCCGGCTGATGGCCGAAAAAGGCATCGGTGCGGTCCTGGTGATGGAAGGCCGGCAACTGGTCGGCATCCTCTCCGAGCGCGATTACGCGCGCAAGATCGTCCTGCATGAGCGCTCGTCTCGCACCACCGAGGTGCGCGAGATCATGACCCCCAAGGTAGTGACGGTGGCGCCCGGCGAGCAGGTGGAACACTGCCTGCAACTGGTCACCGATTACCGCATCCGGCATCTGCCGGTGGTCGACGGCACGGGCGTGCTCGGCGTCATCTCGATCGGCGATCTGGTGAAATCGGTGATCGACGAACAGGCGCAGAAACTCGATCAGCTGCAGCAGTACATCGTCGCCGGTTGAGCGGTGGTCGATGGTGCCCGGACTGCCGGCCACCGGCCGGCATCCGGCCATGACCGGGGTTACTTACTTGGCGTAACGGCCACCGCAGTTGCTGTCTTCGCCCGGGCCAGTCTCGATCGTCGCCAGCAGGGCAGCCGGCGGGGCGATGCTGCCCAATGCCAGCGCGATCGCTCCGCGGATGCCCAGCGCCTTGAAGTCCGGGCGGAACGAAGGATCCTTGAAGGTGCCGCCAATGCGCAGCGGCGAGCGCAGCGCCAGGATGCTCATGTCCTTAGGACGTGGCCGCAGCAGCAGGTCCAGTTGTTCCTGCTTCAGATCCACCTTGCCTTCGCCGAGGATCAGAGTGTCGGTGGTATCGAAGGCGAGCGAACGCGACTGCATCACGCCGTTGTCCACCGCGAAATCGCCCCACGCACAGCGCAGCGGAATCTGCTTGTCGCCAGTGAACAGGAACTTCACCGACTCGGCCACATCCAGTCCGGCCAGTTCCATGATCAGATTGCCGACATGGCCGCGGCCGATGCCCAGGGCTACCGCGCCGTCTGAACTGCCCAGCATCGCTGCCACCGAATTGCCCTGGCCGGTCAGATTGATATCACCGCTGATGCCGCCCGAGGCCTGCTCTGCCAGCTTCGCATCCGGGAACAGCTTGCCCAGCTGCACCTTGCGGATGGTGGCCTGGAGCTGCGTGGAGATCGCTTGTTTACGCGCGTCCATCCGGATCGTGCTGCGGATATCGCCACCGGCCACACCGAAGTTCAGCGGCTCCAACCGCAGCAGGCCATCATTGAGCTTGAGATGGGCATCCATGTCATCCAGCGGCAAGGTCGGCGAATTGATCCGCTGCGCCTTCCAGCGCACATCGGCATCCATCGCCCGCAGCTTGGACAGATCGTACGGCGTCTCCGGCAGCACCTTGGCACTGGCCGCCAATGCAGCGGCCTTGGCCTTCTGTTCGGCATTGGCCGACTCCCCGGCACCGGTCTTTGGCGGCGCACCGATGAACCCGGCCAGATCATCGAAGTCCAACCGTTTGGACACCAAGTCCGCCTTCAGGAACGGCCGTTCACCGCTTACATCGATCTGCGCGGTACCACCCAGGTCGCTGTCACCGGCGGTACCGGTGAAATTCTCATAGCGCCAGACAGCATTGTCGCGCTTGAGCCGCCCCTTGAGCCTGTACGGCGGCGTGGAGGGCATGGCGACCCCGATCAGCGGGTATAGATCCTCCATGTCCTGCCCACTCAACATCAATTCCAGATCGAACACGCGCAGCTGGAACGGATTGGTCAACGTGCCACTGGCGATCGCGTGCGTGCTGCCGGCCCGCCCGTCCAGATGGATCCGGAACGGATGACCGGTATTGGTCAGCTCCAACGGCGACTCGGTATTGCCCTCCAGCGAGAACGGATTGCCCTGCCAGCGGCCCTTGCCCTTGACCAGCAGCGGCGGACCACTGTCTTTGTCGCGTGGCTTGCCACTGTCGAGCGATACCAGCACATCCGTCTTCCCCGCCGCATCGCGGAACTGCAGCCGCCCATCATCGACCAGCAACCGTTGCAGCACCGGCGGATCGCCGTCGCTGGGCCCCAGGAAATCCCAATTGCCCGGTTGATCCTTGTCCGGTGCGGTCTCCAGCAGCACATCCGGGCGGACCAAGCGGATTTCCGGAATGCGTACTTGCCCACGCAGCAACGGCCACACCCGCAGATCGATCTCCGCCCGATCGGCCGTCGCCATCTGCGGCTGCCTGGCCCAGGTTGCATTGGCAAAGGTCAGCCCATCACCGCGCACCGTCGTGACCCGGCCCAGATCGACATCCAGATCCCCATGGATATGGAACTCCCGCCCGGTCTTGGCCTGCACCGCGCGTTCCACCGGCCCCTTGAGCCAGTTCCAATCCCACAACGCGATCAGAATCAGCAGTGCAGCAAACAGAAACACCAGAACCGCCAGCCACCGCTGCCCCCGCTTGCCAGGACGACGCCAGCGCCAGCGGGAACGAGACGGAGCATCGGAAGGAACAGGGGAGGGCACAGTATTCACCTCCCCATGGTTGCCCTTGCATCGTGCAGGCAGCGCGAAGCATTGGTAAGGGTACTGTCAGGGTTAGGCGTGCCGATACTCAGCGTCGCCGCTGGCGACGACCACGCCAGGCGCAGTACGGCGGCCATGCTTGGCACCGGTCCAACCAGGGTTTTGACCTTCTCAGGCCACCAGCCAACGGTGAGCGGGGCGGTGCGGGTGGGTTGGCGGGACCATGAGCGCCATGGATGGCGCGACATGAGCCCCCAGGGATGGGTTCACGGCGTGTCCCGCCAACCCACCCGTGCCGACCCCGCCTGGCGCATTCCTGACGCCCGAGTCGCTCTTGGTCTCGCTCTTGCTGTTGCTGTTGCTAGTGCTAGTGCTAGTGCTCTCGCTGGTCCGGGTGCCGTCGCACTTGCCTGGCAGAAAAACAGCAATCAGAGAATCTGCGCCGTCACCGCAACGAAGTGGCACACACTCCCGCCGATCACGAACAGATGCCAGATCGCATGCGAATACGGCACCGACTCCCGGTGATAGAACACCGTCCCCAACGTATAGAACACACCGCCGGCCAACAGCCAGCCCAGGGTCCACGCATCCAGCGAATGCCACATCGGCTTGATCGCCACCATCACCATCCAGCCCATCGCGATGTAGATGATCGTCGACAACAGCTTGAAGCGGCCCGTATAGAACAGCTTGAACACCACGCCGAACAGCGCCAGCGCCCAGATCGCCGTGAACATGCCCCAGCCCCACGGGCCGCCGCGCAGCCCGATCAGCGTGAACGGCGTATACGTCCCGGCGATCAACAGATAGATCGCGCAGTGATCGAATACCTTCAGCCGGCCCTTCGCGACCGGATGCTGGATCGCGTGATACAGCGTGGAGGCCGTATACAACAGCAGCAACGCCACCCCGAACACGATCGCGCTGGCCAGCTGCCAGCCGTCGCCATAGATGGCAGCCAAGGTGATCAGTACCGCACTGCCAGCCAGTGCGGCAACGGCGCCAAGCCCGTGGGTCAAGGCGCTGGCGATTTCTTCTCGAACGGAAACGACAGAGGTCATGGCGATGATCGGATGTGCGGGGAGGGGGAGCCCGCTCCCCCCTATCATCGCCGCGATGGCCCGCGCATGCACGCGCGCCTGTTCAGCCGACAGATCGGCTGAGCGATCAGCTGACCGAGACGCTGTGCGCTGCCTCGCGCGTGGCAGCGAAGCGCACATCCGGCGCGCGCTCCTGCGCCAGCTGCAGGTTGACCCGCGTCGGTGCCAGATACACGAGCTGGCCGGCGGCATCGATGCTCAGGTTGCCGGCGTTCTTCTCGCGGAACTCCTCCAGCTTCTTTTCGTTGCTGCAGGTGACCCAGCGCGCCGTGGTCACACTGACCGGCTCGAACGTGGCTTCCACCCCGTACTCGTCCTTCAGACGGTACGCCGCCACATCGAACTGCAGCACGCCCACCGCGCCCAGGATCAGGTCGTTGCTCATCAGTGGGCGGAAGAACTGCGTCGCGCCCTCTTCGGACAACTGCGCCAGGCCCTTCTGCAGCTGCTTGAGCTTGAGCGGATCGCGCAGGCGGGCGCGGCGGAACAGTTCCGGCGCGAAGTTCGGGATGCCGGTGAAGCTGACGGCTTCGCCTTCGGTGAACGTGTCACCGATGGAGATCGTGCCGTGGTTGTGGATGCCGATCACATCGCCCGGCCACGCTTCGGCGGCGATCTCGCGGTCGCTGGCCATGAAAGTCAGCGCATTGGCCAGCTTCATTTCCTTGCCGGTACGGACATGGAAGGTCTTCATGCCGGCCACGAACCGGCCCGAGCACACCCGCATGAACGCCACGCGGTCACGGTGCTGCGGGTCCATGTTGGCCTGGATCTTGAACACGAAGCCGGTCAGCTTGTTTTCCTGCGGTGCGATGACGCGGCCGGTGGTGGCGCGTGGCTGCGGGGACGGGGCATGCTCGACGAAGAAATCCAGCAGCGGCTGCACGCCGAAGTTGTTCACGCCCGAGCCGAAGAACACCGGCGTCTGCTTGCCCGCCAGATAGGCCTCCACGTCGAACGGATGGCTGGCGCCCTGCACCAGTTCCAGCTCGTCACGCAGGTCGGCCAGCATGCGCTCGCCGATCTTCTCGGCCAGCCCCGGCGAATCGATCGACGGGAAGATCGTCGAGTCCTGGCGGGTGAAGTTGCGGCCCTGCTCGTACAAGTGCACCTCACCGCTGATCAGATGCACCACGCCCTTCAGGCGCTGGCCCATGCCGATCGGCCAGGTGACCGGCGCGCACTGGATCCCCAGCACGCTTTCCACTTCATCCAGCAGATCGATGGGCTCCTTGCCCTCGCGATCGAGCTTGTTGATGAAGGTCATGATCGGGGTGTCGCGCAGGCGGCAGACTTCCATCAGTTTGATGGTGCGCTCTTCCACGCCCTTTGCCACGTCGATCACCATCAGTGCCGAGTCCACCGCGGTGAGCACGCGGTAGGTGTCCTCGCCGAAGTCGGCGTGGCCGGGGGTGTCGAGCAGATTGACGATCTTGCCTTCGTACGGGAACTGCATCACCGAGGAGGTGACCGAGATCCCGCGCTCCTTTTCCAGCGCCATCCAGTCGGAGGTGGCATGGCGCGCGGCCTTGCGGCCCTTGACCGAACCGGCCATCTGGATCGCACCGCCGAACAGCAGCAGTTTTTCGGTCAGCGTGGTCTTGCCGGCGTCAGGATGGGAAATGATGGCGAAGGTGCGGCGGCGCGCAGCTTCGGTAGCGACTTCGGACATGGCGTGACGCGCCCGCCCGGGGCGCTTTTCATGGAGATAAGCCGCTCAGTATAGCGGGGCGGGCGGCCGGGGTCAGGGCAGGGCGGATGGGCCGGCCTCGTCGAGGGGCCGGGCGAAGCGCAGCTCGCCTTGCGGGGTCACGATGCGTACCGGAATCGAGCGCAGCCGCATGCCCGCATTGACCTGCACCGCAAAGTGCAGATGCGGAGCCGCGCTGTAGCCGGTATTGCCCGACAGCCCGATGCGCTGCGCGGCCTGCACCTGCTCGCCGGGGCGCACCAGCACGCCGTTGTGCTGGAGGTGGGCGTACACCGCCATGCTGCCGTCCTCATGCAGCACCCGCACCAGGTTGGCCCGGCCCAGATCATGGCCCCGGTCCAGCCCATTGCCCCGATAACCGTTCAGGACCTGCATGACGGTGCCTGCCCGCGCCGCGAGCACGGGGGTGCCCTCAGGCAGGGCGAAGTCGATGGCCTCGCGGTTTTCCGGGTCGCTGTGGCTGAAATGGCCCTGCGGCGCCTGGCCAACCTGGATGCGGGCGGCATCGAACGGTAGCTGGTAGGCCACATCCTGGGGCCGCGCGGCGGGGTCGCCCGGCACGGCGGTCAGATCCAGCCGGATCGCGGTTGAACCGGTGGGCGGCTGAAGGCGGGTCATTACCACGCTGGCAGATCCGGCGATCACCGTCTGCATGGGCAAGCCCGGGAGGGCCGGGGTGCCTGCGGCCGGCTGCAGTGCGACCTGGATCGGGCCGGCCACGCTGTTGTCCACGCGCGCCTGCCAGCGCTCGCCAGCCGCTTCCAGGGTCAGCACGGCCAAGGCCGGTACATCCGTGGCAAGGCCGTCGCGGGGTGACGAAGCGGGTGCTGGCCGGTCGAGGTGCCATCCCGTCCGCCAGTTCACCCCCGGGCCGGCCCAGGCGTTCGGTACCGTCATCATCATCATCAGCGTCAGGGCAGTGAAACGTAGGCAGCGCAAGGCGTCGGCCGGGCAGGGAGGACGCTGGAGTATGCGCGACTGATGATCCTCCGGAATATATATCGCTTCATGCCGATGAAGGGATTGACATGGGCCGGAAGCACTGGCATCGTGGCTCCACCATCGAGACCGGCAGAGGGACAGGCCCTTTGAAGCCGGGGCAGCCCGCAGACGCGAAAGCGACCTGCGTAGGTGCCAAATCCTGCGGAGACCGTTGGTGTCTTCCGAAAGATGGTTCGAACCGTGCACCGTGCGTGCGCTTCGAACGCGAGCTCCGCGAAAGCTCGATGGCCGTTTTCCTACTTTGGATACCGCCATGCGCTTCGCCACCGCCGCCCCTGTCGCCACCGACTCCTTCGCCCCGCTCAGCGTCCCCGTCGACGCCGGGCTGAACGCCGTGCGCGGCGATATCGCGGCGGTGCTGTCGATGCGTCACGGTGGACCGCGACCGGTGCGCCTGCGCTACGAAATCGTCGGCCGCGCCGATGCGCCGGTGGTCGTGCTGGCCGGCGGCATCTCTGCGCATCGCCATGTCGCGGCCAATGCCGAGTTTCCGGAAAAGGGCTGGGCTGAAGGCCTGGTTGCCGCAGGCCGCGCGCTGGATCCGGCCTCGCTGCGCATCCTGGCGTTCGACTTCATCGGGGCCGATGGTGCGCTGGATGTGCCGATCGATACCGCCGACCAGGCCGATGCCCTGGCTGTGCTGCTGGACCATCTCGGCATCGCCCGCCTGGAGTCCTTCGTTGGGTACTCCTACGGCGCGCTGGTCGGCCAGCAGTTTGCGATCCGCCACCGCCAGCGCGTGCAGAAGCTGATCGCGGTGAGTGGTGCGCATCGGCCGCACCCGTATGCCGCAGCCTGGCGTGCGCTGCAGCGCCGCGCGGTCGCGCTGGGGCAGTTGCAGTGCGCCGAAAGCCACGGGCTGTCGCTTGCGCGTCAGTTCGCCATGCTCAGCTACCGCACGCCGGAAGAGTTCGGTGAGCGCTTCGATGCCGCGCCGGAAGTAGTCAATGGCCGCGTGCGCGTTGCCGCCGAAGATTATCTGGATGCGGCCGGTGCGCAGTACGTTGCCCGCACGCCGGTCGATGCCTACCTGCGCCTGTCTGAATCCATCGACCTGCATCGCGTCGACCCGGCCGCCATCCAGGTGCCGACCGTCGTGGTCGCCGTGGAAGGCGATCGCCTGGTCCCGCTGGCCGACTGCGTCGGCCTGGTCGAAGGGCTTGGCCCGCGCGGCAGCCTGCGCGTGCTGCGCTCGCCGTATGGCCACGACGCCTTCCTGAAAGAAACCGATCGCATCGACGCGATCCTCGCCACCGCTTTTCGTTCCCCCGGAGAAACCGCATGAGCCGTTCCGCTGGTACCGAGCCGTCCTGTAGCCGCGTCACCGCCGCCGTGCGTGCCGGCATCGACCGTGACACCGCCCACGGCGCGGTGACCCCGCCGATCGTGCTGTCTTCCAACTTCAGCTTCGATGGCTTCGGCAACAAGCGCCAGTACGACTACACGCGCAGCGGCAACCCGACCCGCGATCTGCTGGGTGAGGCGCTGGCCGCACTGGAAGGCGGCGCCGGTGGCGTGATCACCTCCACCGGCATGGGCGCGATCAATCTGGTGCTCAACGCACTGCTGCAGCCCGGCGATACCCTGGTGGTGCCGCACGATGCATACGGCGGCAGCTGGCGCCTGTTCAACGCATTGGCGAAGAAGGGCCACTTCGGCCTGATCACCGCCGACCTGACCGATCCGCGTTCGCTGGCCGATGCGCTGGCGCAGTCGCCGACGCTGGTGCTGATCGAAACCCCGTCCAACCCGCTGCTGCGCATCACCGACCTGCGCTTCGTCATCGATGCCGCGCACAAGGCCGGTGCCAAGGTAGTCGTCGACAACACCTTCCTCTCGCCGGCGCTGCAGCAGCCGATCAGCTTCGGTGCCGATCTGGTGCTGCACTCCACCACCAAGTACATCAACGGCCACAGCGATGTGGTCGGCGGTGCGGTGATCGCGCGCGATCCGGCGGTGCACGAACAGCTGGTGTGGTGGGCCAACGCGCTGGGCCTGACCGGCTCGCCGTTCGATGCGTTCCTGACATTGCGTGGCCTGCGCACGCTGGGGGCGCGCCTGCGCGCGCATCAGGAAAATACGGCGGCCGTCGTGGATCTGCTGGCCGCCAGCGATGCGGTCGCCAGCGTGTACTACCCGGGGTTGGCCGATCATCCTGGCCACGCCATCGCAGCCCGTCAGCAGAGCGGCTTCGGCGCGATGCTGTCCTTCGAACTGGCCTCGTGCCCGGGCGAGGATCCGCATGCGGCAGTGCGCGCCTTCGTGGATGGCCTGCGCTGCTTCACCCTGGCCGAATCGCTGGGCGGGGTGGAGAGTCTGATCGCGCATCCGGCGACCATGACCCACGCGGCCATGACCCCGGAAGCGCGTGCGCACGCGGGCATCAGCGAAGGGCTGCTGCGCCTGTCGGTCGGGATCGAATCGCCGGAAGACCTGGTGGCCGATCTGCAGGCCGGGCTGGAACGCGCGCAGGTGGTGATCGATCAGCACCGCGACGTGCAGCGGCGTAAACAGGTGGATGCATGAGCGCCGTGCTGAATCTGCCGCTGGCAGCACAGCGTCGTCTGGCGCTGCTTGGTACCGGCACGGTCGGCACCGCCTTCGTGCAGCGCTATGCCGCGCTGCAGGATCGCGGCGTCACGCTGCCCTCGTTCTCGTGGCTGGCCAACTCGCGCACGGCGCGCGCCTGCGAACAGACCCCCGCGGATGAGCTTGCACAGGCCAACCTGGCCGCGCGCGGTGCGGCCGCGCTGCAGCCGTGGGCGGAAGCCGAAGGCCTGCAGCGTGGCGATGTGGTGGTCGATGCGACTGCCAGTGACGAGGTCGCCAACTGGCACGAACAGTGGTTGGCGCGGGGCGTGCACGTGGTGACCGCCAACAAGCTCGGGCAGGGCGCGCAGCTGGCCCGTGCCCAAGCCATCGCCGACAGCGGGCAGCAGGGCGACGCGCGCTACGGCGACAGTGCCACCGTGGGTGCAGGGTTGCCTTTGTTGAGCAGCCTGCGCGCGCTGGTCGCCGGCGGCGACCGCATCCATCGCGTGGAGGGTGTGCTGTCCGGTTCGCTGGCGTGGCTGTTCCATCATTACGATGGCCAGCGTCCATTTTCGGCGTGGGTGCGTGACGCAGCCGATGCCGGCTACACCGAGCCGGACCCGCGCGTGGATCTGTCCGGCGAGGATGTCCGTCGCAAGCTGTTGATCCTGGCGCGCGCCAGCGGCATTGCGTTGCGTGCCGAGCAGGTGCAGGTCGCCTCACTGGTGCCGGATGCACTCGTTGGGCTGTCGCCGGCGGATGCGTTGGCGCAGCTGACGCTGCTGGATGCACCGCTGCAGCAGTATTGGCAGCAGGCCAACGACCAGGGTGGGTGCCTGCGCTTCGTCGGTGGCTTCGATCACCACGGTGCCTCGGTGGGGCTGCGTGTTCTGCCGTGCGACCATCCGCTGGCCGGTGGCGCGCAGACCGACAACCGCGTCGCGATCCACAGCGACCGGTATCACGCCCAGCCGCTGCTGATCCAGGGGCCGGGCGCCGGGGCGGAGGTTACCGCCGCCGCGTTGCTTGACGACGTGCTGGCGATCGTGCGGCGCTGATTGCCGCGCGATCCCACCCAGGCACACGCTAGCGCCAGGGTGGGCTGGCTGCATCGGCGGACAATGGTGAGGACGGCGGCTGCCACGCATGGCGTGGCACTACCGGGGTGGTGGGCAGGTCAGTCGTGTTCTGAGATTGCCTTCAGCAGTGCCGCATTGAATCGCGCAGGGTCCTGCACCTGCGGCGAGTGGCCCAGATCCTCGAAGCTCACCAGCGTGGCGCCGGGAATCGCCGCGGCCGCCGCTTTGCCCAGCGCAGGGTAGTTGCCCAGTGTCGCCTTGAGTGCCGGCGGTGCCAGGTCACGGCCGATCGCGGTGCGGTCGGTCTGGCCGATGAACAACGTGGTCGGCACCGTCAGCCTGGGCAGCTCATAGACCACCGGCTGGTTGAACACCATGTCCGAGGTCAGCGCCTGGCTCCACGCCACCGCCTGTTTGCCGGGGCCGTCGTACATGCGCGACTGCATGCGCACCCACTGCTCGTACTCGGGCTTCCACTGCCCGTTGTAATAGACGTCGAGCTGGTACTTCTTGATGCTGTCGAAGCTGGTCTTCAGCTCGCCCGCATACCAAGCGTCGATGCTGCGCCATGGCACGCCCTTGGCCTTCCAGTCTTCCAGTCCGATCGGGTTGACCAGCGAGAGACTGAGGGTGCGCCGTGGGTACATCAGCGCGAAGCGGGCCGCGAGCATGCCTCCCATCGAATGGCCGACGATGTGCAGCTTGCCTTCGCCGTAGCCCAGATGCTCCAGCAGCGCTTCGGTATTGGCAGCCAACTGACCGAACGAGTACTGGTAGCGCTCGGGCTTGCTCGATTTGCAGAAGCCGATCTGATCCGGCGCGATCACCCGGTAGCTGGCCGCGCTCAGTGCCGCGATGGTGTCCTTCCAGGTGGCCGCACAGAAATTCTTGCCATGCAGCAGCACGACCGTCCCGGCGAAGCCTTTGCCACCGGCGGGCACGTCGATATAGGCCATCTCCAGCGGCTGCCGCTGGGACTCGAACCGGAAGATCTTCACCGGGTACGGATAGTCGAAGCCTTCCAGCCGCGGGCCGTAAGTCTCAGCGGCGAGGGTGGTCAGCGGCAGGCAGGCAAGCAGGGCGGCGGCCAGGATGCGCATGGCAGTCTCCATCGGGGGGAGTCCTGACTGTACCGGAGCGGCCGTGCAGGCGTACCGACGATGCCACCGGGAGCAGCCGACCAGCTGTCGGCTCTACCGCCGGGGACGGCCGATCAGCACTCGATGACGTTGACCGCCAGTCCGCCGCGGCTGGTTTCCTTGTACTTGTCCTGCATGTCGCGGCCGGTGTCGCGCATGGTCTTGATGACCTTGTCCAGCGAGACCTTGTGCTTGCCGTCGCCGCGCATGGCCATGCGTGAGGCATTGATCGCCTTGACCGCGCCCATCGCATTGCGCTCGATGCAGGGAATCTGCACCAGCCCGCCGATCGGGTCGCAGGTCAGGCCGAGGTTGTGTTCCATACCGATTTCAGCGGCATTCTCGATCTGGCTCGGGTTGCCGCCCAGCGCGGCGACCAGGCCGCCGGCCGCCATCGAGCAGGCCACGCCCACTTCGCCCTGGCAGCCGACTTCGGCGCCGGAGATCGAGGCGTTTTCCTTGTACAGGATGCCGATCGCCGCCGAGGTGAGCAGGAAGTCGAACACGCGCTGTTCATTGGCGCCGGGGCAGAAACGGTCGAAGTAATGCAGCACCGCCGGCAGTACGCCGGCTGCGCCGTTGGTCGGTGCGGTCACCACGCGGCCACCGGCGGCGTTTTCTTCGTTCACCGCCAGTGCGTACAGGTTGACCCAGTCCAGCGTGGTCAACGGGTCGCGCATCGCCGCTTCCGGCTTGGAGGACAGTTCGCGGTACAGCGCCGGGGCGCGGCGCGAGACATGCAGGCCGCCGGGCAGGGTGCCTTCCTGGCGAATGCCGCGCTCCACGCAGGCCTGCATGGCGCTCCAGATCTCGCGCAGGTTGTCGCGGATCTCCTCTTCGGTGCGCCAGCACTTCTCGTTCTCGAACATCATCTGGGCGATGCTCAGGCCGCTGCGCGCGGTCTGCGCGAGCAGCTCGTCGCCGCTCTTGAACGGGTAGGGCAGCGGGGTTTCATCGGGCACGATGCGGTCATCGGCCGCGTCATCTTGGTTGACCACGAAACCGCCGCCGACGGAGTAGTAATCGCGCGTGGCGATCACCTGCTCGTCCGCACCGTAAGCCGTGAAGCGCATGCCGTTGGTGTGGTACGGCAGCTTCTGGCGCTTGTTCAGGCCCAGGTCGCGCTTCTCGTCGAAGGCGATCTCGTGCTGGCCCATCAGGCGGATGCGCTTGCTGCTGCGGATCCGCTCGAGCGTCTCGGGGATGATGTCCGGATCGATCAGGTTCGGGCGCTGGCCTTCCAGCCCGAGCAGCACGGCCTTGTCAGTGCCATGGCCACGGCCGGTAAGGGCGAGCGAGCCGTAGACATCGGCGCGGATGCGCACCACGTCCTGCAGATGGCCGGGATCGAGGAGCCAGCGGTGCACGAAACGTTCGGCAGCCTTCATCGGTCCCACGGTGTGCGAAGAACTCGGGCCAATGCCGATCTTGAAAACGTCGAACGTGCTGACAGCCATGATTGCCAAACTGCGGGTATCGGATGGAGCGCTATTCTATGCTGTCGCAGGCGCCAGCCTTGAGTGCGGCGCAACATTTCCCAAGGCGGGTGGGCCGGTGTTTACCTTGTACCAGCGTGATGACTGCCAGTTGTGCGACCAGGCCCTGGCGGTGCTGGCCCAGGCCCGGGTGGCCGATCTGGACAGTGTGTTCATCGATGACGACACCGCGCTGGAGGCCCGCTACGGGCTGCGGGTACCGGTGCTGCGCGATGCGCAGGGACGGGAGCTGGACTGGCCGTTCGACGTGGCCGGACTGCGGGCCTGGATCGGCTGACACCCAGCGCCGCTTGGCATTGCTGGATGTGGTAGTGCCGGCCGCTGGCCGGCTCGCCGGGATTCGATCATCGCGCGAGGAGCCGGCCAGCGGCCGGCACTACCCCCATCTGACGTTACTTCGCCTTCAGGACCACTTTGGTGCTGATCGCGGTCTCGTTCGGGATGGTCTTGGTGTCGGCCCAGTCGCCGCCGCCCACGCCGAAGTGCAGACGCTTGACCGTGGCCTTGCCGGCCAGCACCGGCTGCGCGCCCGGGGTCCAGGTGAAGGTGAGGGTGACCGGCTTGCTGACGCCGCGCAGCTCCAGCGTGCCGTCGGCCGCGTACTGGTTGTTGCCCAGCGAGCGGAACTTGGTGGCGCTGTACTTGGCCTGGGCGAACTTGCCCACGTTGAAGAAGTCCGCGCCCTGCAGGGTCGAATCGCGGTCGCTGTTGCCGCTCTTGGCGCTGGCCAGCGGAATGGTCACTTCCAGCTTGGCGTCATCCAGCTTGGCCGGATCGAAGCTGAGCTTGGTATCGAAGCCCGGGAAGGTGCCGGTAAACACTTCGCCGTCGTACTTGGTGGCGAAGGCCAGCACCGAGCCGGGGGCCTGCACATAGTCAGCGGCCAGTACCGGTGCGGTAGCCAGCAGCCCGGCCAGGGCAGCAGCAACCGCGGCGGGAGAGGTGAGCTTGATGTTCATGGTCAATCCTTCTGGGGGGAGGCAAGCCAGCGCTGCGGGAGCATGCGCGCAAGCGTGGCATCGCGTTGGTAAAAATGGTGATAAAGCGCGGCACCGGCATGGGCCACGACCACGGCGATCAGGAGCCAGAAGCCCCACTCATGGATCGCGTGTGAGATATGGGAAACCCGTTCGTCCGGTGGGCTCAACTTGGGTACGTCGACCAGCCCGAACCAGCGGAACGGACGCAGGCCGCTGGCCGAGTCGTAGAGCCAGCCCGACAGTGGAATGCCGAACATCAGCACGTACAGCAGCCAATGCGTGGCCGAGGCAATACGCTCCTGCCAGGTCGGCGTGCCCGGCACCGGATGCGGTGCACCGGCATACAGGCGCCACACCAGGCGGGTCACGACCAGCGCCAGCACCGTGATGCCGATCGACTTGTGCATGGTGTAGACCCAGAAGTACTTCGGGGTCCTGGGCAGTTCGCCCATGGTCAGCCCGACGATGCCCAGGGCGAGGATCAACACGGCGATCAGCCAGTGCAGGGTCTGGCTGACGCCACCCCATCGGGTCGGGGTGTTCTTGGCGGTCATGGCGTGGTCTCCTGGACCGGCTGTGGGGTATCTGAGTCGGTCGGGGCGGCGGGAGTTCCCGGCGCCTCGGCAGGGGCGGCATCGGCAGGATCGCCGGCGTTGCGATCACGCACGGCTTCGGCCTCGATCCGCAGCTGCACCTCATCGCCGATCATCGAGGCCCAGCCATTCACGCCAAACGCGCTGCGGCTGAGCGTGGCGGTGGCCGAAAAGCCGGCCGTACGACGGAACGGGGGCAGTGGATGGCGCTTGAGCGCATTGAGGGTGACCGCGAGGGTCACCTCGCGGGTCACCCCGCGGACGGTGAGCTGGCCGGTAACGTTGGCGTGGGTCGGATCAATGGGCTCGACGTGTGTGGAGACGAAGCGTGCCTGAGGAAATCGCTCGCCATCGAGCAGGTTGCGCGCCAGCGTGGCGGTGTTCCATTTGGCATCGCCCAGGTCCAGCCGCTGGATCGGCACGCTGACCTCCAGTCGCGCGCTGCTCCAGTCCTCCGGGTCGAACACCAGCACGCCTTCGCTGCCCGATACCGTCCCCAGCGCATGCGAGAAACCGGCATGCTCGACCGCGAACAGCACACGGGTGTGCACCGGATCCAGCCGATAGCTGTCGGGCGCGGCAAGGGCAAGCAGCGGGGCGGCGGCCAGCAGCAGCGAAAGGGTCAGGCGCTTGAACACGTCGCAGCCTCCATCAGGGTCTGGGGCGATCATACGCACAGCCATGTCATGGGGCGCAGCGTCATGGCTGCAACAGATCGTGGTGCGCCCGGCAACAGCGCCGAGCGCTTGTGCTGCGTGCCATGTGATCGACGGAAACAGCCCGTTCCATCCATGGCCGCCGGGCCAGAATGCGGACACCGTCCTGATCGCTGTGTGACAATCCGGATCAACAGGGAGATTCGGATCGATGAGCACGCGCCGCTGGGGTGCAGGCATCGTGCTGTTGGTGCTGTGGTTGTGCGCAGTGCCGTCAGTGTTGGGCGCCGCAGGGACATCGGCAGAAACGCCACGTTTGCGCCGCCTGAGCGCCGCCGAAGGCATGCCCTCGCGGATGGTGCTGGCTGTCGCCCAGGATCGCCAAGGCTATATCTGGGCGGGCACCGATGATGGCCTGGCCCGTGTGGACGGGGTCGGCCTTCGGGTCTGGCGCAATGACCCGGCCGACCCGGGCTCGCTGCCCGGCAATGAGGTGGAAACCCTGTTGGTAGACCCGCTGGACCGGGTATGGGTGGGCAGCAATGGCGCTGGCTTGAGCATGCTCGGGCCGGATCGCACGGCTTTCGTGCGGTTCCCCGGCTTGAACGAGGCATGCGAGGGTCAATTCTGGTCGTTGGCCTACGCCTCGCGATCGTTGTGGATCGGCACCAACCAGCACGGCGTGTGCCGGCGCAGCGAAGATGGCACGCTGGTGAACTACCAGGCAGACCCGGCCGATCCGCGCAGCCTGCCGGACAACACCATCTACAGCCTGCTGTCCGACCCGCAGGGACGGGTCTGGATCGGCACATCCAATGGTGTGGCGCGCTGGGATGGCGATGGGTTCACCCGCATCGCGCCTGCGCTGCTCAGTGGAAAAAGCGTGTTCCGCCTGACCCGTGAGCCTGACGGCACGGTGTGGGCGGGCACCGAAGGCGGCCTGTTCCAGATCGGTACCGATGACCAGGCCCGGCCCGCGCCCTGGACGCTCAGTGCGGACGTGCGAGCGGCCACGGTCATCCATGATCGCAACGGCGGCTACTGGCTGGGCACGGCCGATGGGCTGTACCGCGGCGACCACCGTGCGATGCGTCTGCTTGCCGGGGATGCCGGCAGCGGCTTCCTGACGGCACGCAGTGGCGTGCTGGACATGCTGCAGGACCACGAGGGGGGCCTGTGGGTGGCGATGCTGACCCAGGGCCTGGCGTATCTGCCACCGGACTGGAAGCGCTTCTCCAGCTGGTACCAGCTGGATGGAAAGCCGTTGGACAGCGTCTATCTGCTCGGGGCGGCAGCGGCAGGCGATGACTACTACATCTCCGGCGCGCACGGGCTTTACCGTCTCGATGCGCAGGGCGAGCTGCGCCAGATCGCCGACGACAAGCAGATCGGTGTCGGCGCAGCCTGGTCGCTGTTGCCGCGCGAAGACGGGGCCCTGTGGATCGGGCGTGCCGGTCGCTTGAACCTGTACCACCCCGCAACGCACACACTACGCGAATGGAAGATCGGCGGCGGCGCGGATGTGCGCCAACGCATCGATCTGATCCGGCAGGCGCCCAACGGCGAACTGTGGCTGTCGATCATGAATTTCGGCATCCAGCGCCGCGATGCGCAGGGCAATGTGCTGGACACGATCCGCAACGATCAGGATCGTGGGCTGGGCGAGGAGCCGGTGGAGCAGATGGTCTTCGATCCGCGCGGCCAGCTATGGGTGATGGGCGCCGGGGCGGGGCTGCAACGCTGGCGCGAGGGGCGCTTCGAGCGGGTGCCGGGTGTTTCCCAAGGCAGCATTTACGACGCGGCGTGGACCGGGCCGAATGAGCTCTGGCTGGCGCGGCAGGGGGCGCTGGAGCGCTATGGATGGGATGGGCTGACCATGAGTCTGCGCGAGCGGATCGGCGCAGCCCAGGGCATGCCCGCCATATCGATGGGGGGGCTGGCGCTGGGCAAGCACGGCCAGGTGTGGGCGACCACGCCACGCGGCCTGATCCGCTGGCACCCGGATGAGCGACGGCTGCGGCTGTACGACGAACGCGATGGACTGCCGGACGTGGAGTTCAGCAATCGCCCGCCCGTGCAGACGCGCGATGGACGCGTGCTCGCGGTGACCGCGACCGGGTTGGTCGGCTTCGACCCGGATGTGCCGGACCGGGTGCTGCCGCCCTCACAATTGGTGATCGACAGTGTGCAGGTTCGCCGCGACGACGCCGAAGGCCAGCAGATGCTGCCCACGCACGCGCCGATCGTGCTCGGCCCACAGGATCGCGACCTGATCATCTCCGCGCGCCTGCTGTCGTACGCCAATCCACACGGCAACCGCTACCGCTATCGGGTTTCCGGCTATGACCAGAACTGGGTGATGCAGGCGTCCGATGGCGAGCGCCTGCTGTCGCGCCTGCCGGCCGGGCATTACCGCATCGAGGTGCAGGCGGCGACCTCGCAGGGAGCCTGGACGCCGCCCAGCACCCTGGCGCTGGAAGTGCGGCCGCCGTGGTGGCGCAGCAGCTGGGCGATCGTGGGCTACGTGCTGCTTGGCCTGATGACGGTGGCGGCCCTGGCGTACGTGGCGCGTGTGCGCCTTCGGCGTCGCCAGCAATGGCAGCTCACCGTGCACAAACAGCAGTTGGCCGAGCAGGCCTCGCAGGCGAAGAGCCGCTTCCTGGCGACGCTGGGGCATGAAGTGCGCACCCCCATGACCGGTGTGCTGGGCATGAGTGAGCTGCTGCTGGCCACCCCGCTGGATGAGGTGCAGCGCGGCTATGCCGGATCGATCCAGCATGCCGGCAAGCACCTGCTGCGACTGGTCAACGACGCCTTGGATCTGGCCCGTATCGAAGCCGGGCGCCTGGAACTGGACCTGCGCCCGTTCGACCTGATGTCGCTGATGGAACAGGTGGATGCGCTGATGGAGCCGATGGCTCATCACCGCGGCCTGGCATTCGAGCGCAGCTTCAACCTGCCCGGCCCGGTGCAGGTCAGTGGCGATGAAATGCGCGTGCGCCAGATCCTGATGAACCTGCTGGGCAACGCGATCAAGTTCACCGAACAAGGCCATGTCGGGCTGGGCGTGGAACTGTGCGCTGATGGGCGCGGGCTTGTCTTCGAGGTATCCGATACCGGACCGGGCATCAATCAGGATCAGCAGGCGCGGCTGTTCCATCGCTTTGAGCAGGCCGATGGGCCACGCACGGCGTCGCGATACGGCGGCAGCGGTTTGGGGCTGGCGATCTGCCAGGAACTGGCGGTGGCCATGGGCGGTCGCATCGGCATCGACAGCCGCCCGGGCCAGGGCGCACGCTTTACCGTCGAGCTGCCGTTGCCGTGGGCGCTGTCCGCTGCGGGCATGGCGCGCGACGCGGGCGCGGAACCCCGCACGCCGCTGCCGCCGCTGCGGATCCTGCTGGTCGAAGACGACCCCACCGTGGCCGACGTGATCGCAGGCCTGCTGCGCACGCGCGGCCACGACGTCGTGCATGTTCTGCACGGCCTGGGGGCCCTGTCCGAGGTGGCGGCGGGAAGCTTCGATGTCGGGCTTCTCGATCTTGATCTGCCGGCGCTGGATGGCATTGCCATTGCCGGACAGCTGCGTGCAATGGGATATGAGCTGCCGTTGATTGCCGTCACCGCACGCTCGGATGCCTATGCAGAGCAGCAGGTGCTCGCAGCGGGCTTCGATGGTTTCCTGCGCAAGCCGGTCACCGGCGACCTGCTCGTGGATGTCATCGCACAGGCGCGGGCGGGTCGGGCGCTGCATTACGGATCCTCACGCGGGCGGTGAGGCTTTCATCGCGTTTGTGTCTCGAACCTGAGATTTCAATCTAAAACTTCATTGATTGGGATGTGACGGCCGCACGTTCTGAGCGTCTGTGCAGCCACGGCTTCGTCATACCTTGCTGTTCGAGCAGCGAAGGATGGTTGGGGTACACGTGGCAGGAGCCCAGTGCGGCCATGCAGGCAAGGGCTGGATCGCCCTCATTCTCGTGCTTGCGCTGTTGCTGCCCGCACGCGCATTGGCCGATGGCCTGGTTACCCTGCCGTGGCCACGGCCGCTGGGCCCGGCCGATGCGTTGCCGACGACGGCGATCCGGGCGATCGATGAAGACCAGGACGGCTACCTGTGGATGGCCAGCGACGATGGCCTGCTGCGCTTTGATGGGCATCGCTTCCGCGCGTGGCGCCGCGAGCAGGGCTTGCCGGACGGCGACCTGCGCGCCTTGCATGTGGACGCGCAGCAGCGCATCTGGTTGGGCACGGCATCGCAGGGGCTCGTCATGCTGTCGGCGGATCGTCGCGTCTTCCACAGCGAGACCGGCGAGCGCGGCGTGGTGTTGCCACGCATCGGTATCGTGCAGGTGACCGGCACGCCCGACGGCACCCTGTGGATCGCAACGAGCGGCCACGGCCTGTTCGCACGGCAGGCCGACGGCCGCTGGCACAGCGTTCCGCTGCAGCACGATGGCGCGCAGGTGAACCGGATCACCGCCTTGGTGGTCGATCGCCAGGGGCGGCTCTGGGTCGGCACGCCGCATGCCCTCATGCGCCGCGATGGCGTACGGTTCACCGCCCTGCCGCTGCCGGCAGGCGATCACCAGGGCCTTGCATCGCTGTGGGCCGATCCGCAGGGCGGCGTCTGGGGACATACCTGTTGCGATGTGCTCGGCTGGGACGAGGACGGCGCACGCATTCCATCGCCCCCGCAGCGGGGCATGCCGGTGCTGCGCAGCACCGAGGGTGAGCTGTGGACGACCGGCCCGACCGGATTGGTCCGGCATCGTATTGGCGACACCGCACAGCCGGTGCCGCTCCCCGGGCACGACGGCACACCGGTCCGCACGCGGGTGGTGACGGCCTTCCAGGACCGTCTGGGTGGATTGTGGTGGGCAGGGCAGGTTCAAGGCCTGTGGCATCTGCCTGCACGCTGGCGCCAGTTCGCGCGGCTCCCGGCGGCCGGCAACGGCAGCCCTGGAGTGGAGAGCGGGCACGTGTGGGCAGTGGCGCCCTCGCGCGGTGAGCGGTTGTGGGTCGCTACGGATGGCGGGCATGTGCAGCGTGTGGATCTGCGCACCGGCACCAGCCGGCTGAGCATCCACTACAGGCCCGAAGGCATGCGGCAGGCGGCAGTCGGCATGGCCGAGGATCTGCGCGGCCGTCTGTGGTTGGCCAGCGGCAACACGCTCTCCCGCTACGAACCCACCACCGGCGGGATGCGGCACTGGCTGCTGGATCTGGGCAGCACCGCAGGTGGTGTGGATCTGAAGGCATGCAACGATGGTTCGCTGTGGTTGGCCCGGGTGGACCGGATACAACGGCGCGATGCCGATGGCGTGCTTCAACTGTCAGCGGTACCGCAGACGCTGGGGTTGGTGCCGCCCGCTGCGGGGCCACAGTTGCTGTGCGGTGAGGACGGCTCGCTGTGGGCGACCGATCGCGCCGGTATCAAGCGCTGGCTGCCGGCGCAGGAGCGTTTCGCGGCGGTCGGCGGCGGTCCGGTCGAGGAGGTGGGTGCCATTGCCCACGGGCGGGATGACCACTACTGGGCCAGCAGCCCCGGTGTGCTGCGCCGCTATCGCTGGGATGGGCAGCAGTTGCGTAAAACCCACAGCTTCAGCGCGGTGCATGGCTATCCGCAACTGTTGGTGCGGGCGCTGACGGTGGATGAACATGGCGTTGCCTGGGCGGGGTCCGCACGCGGATTGATCCGGGTCGATCCACACGGAGGCGGCGTCCGCCAGTTCGGCAGCGACGATGGCCTGCCCGCGCATGCGGTACTGCCCCGGCGGCTGATACGCACACCTGGCGGGCGCGTCGCTGCAGCCGTACACGAAGGCGGGATGTTGCTGTTCGAGCCGGGCGCGGTCCAGGCCCCGGCACGCATGCCCGGCCTGGTGGTTCACGCGATCACGGCCCGGCGAGGCACCCGCCAGATCAGCTTGCCGGCCGGCACTGCGCCGGTGCCGCTCTCCGGTGCTGACCGACATATCCGGGTGGCGGTGCGGCTGCTGGGTGGCGCGCCGACCAGCGTGCAGTACCGGTTCCGGTTGCAGGGCCACGATGCGGATTGGGTGTACAGCGGATCGGCCGGGCAGCGTGTTTTCGAGCGATTGCCCGTGGGTCCGCATACGCTGGACGTGCAGGCGCGGAAGGGCGATGGCGACTGGTCGTCCATCCGGCACATCGCACTGCAGGTGTGTCCTGCCTGGTGGGAGACCCCTGTCACCCGTTGGAGCGCGGCTGCGGCCGGCGCAGCTCTGCTGTGGCTGGGTGCATGGGCAGCCCATGCGCGGCGCAGACGCCGGCAGTGCTGGCGCGCACTGCGCGAACGACAGCGCCAGGCCGAGCAGGCCTCACTGCAGCGCACGCGTTTTCTGACCGCGCTGGGGGCACGCATCCGTGTGCCGATGACCGCGGTGCTGGGCTGGAGTGAACTGTTGGCGCGCGCTGCCCTTGCGCCCGCCGAGCGCAGCCGGGTTGAGAGCATTCGTCAGGCCGGCGGCCATCTGCTGCGGTTGATGGATGACGCACTTGATCTGGCCTGCATCGAATCCGGACGACTGCAACCGCAGGCGGCGCCGTTCCTGCTGCAGCCGCTGCTCGAAGCGGTCCATGCCCTGTTGCTGCCGGTGGCACAGCGCAAGGGGCTGGTGCTGGCGTGGCGCAGCACGCTGCCGGCGTCTGCACGCTTCAACGGTGATGCTCGGTATCTGCGTCAGATCCTGCTCAACCTGCTGGGCAATGCGCTCAAGTTCACCGGACACGGTACGGTTCGGCTGGAGGTGCGCGCTGGCCGCCAGGGCGAAGGGATCATGCTGCAGGTGATCGATACCGGCCCGGGGATGAGTGCGACGCAGTGCGCGCGTCTGTTCCAGCCGTTTGAACAGGCTGATGGCGCGCAGACGTTGGCGCGCTACGGGGGCAGTGGCCTGGGCCTGTCCATCTCGCGCGATCTGGCGCGGGCGATGGGCGGCGATATCGACGTGTCGAGCCGGCCGGGCAAGGGGACGTCTTTCCGGGTCCTGCTGCCGCTGCCGTGCTGCCCTGCGGCCCTGCCGGAGCCGGTGATCCCTGACGTCGTTGGCCAGGGGCCCGAGGACAGCCTCCGTGTGCTGCTGGTGTTGCCGACCACCTCCGTGGCCGAGGTGCTGCAGGCGTTGCTGGCCTCGATGGGGCACGCGGTGGCGACGGCAAGCAGCATTGATGACGCTGCCGCTGCATCGGTGGGCGACGCGCGCTGGGATCTGGTCGTCAGTGATCCTGACCTGCATCTGGGCGCGGAGCGCAGCGCCGTGGCATTGCAGCGCCGATGGCCCGGCATTCCGCGCCTGGCGCTGACCCCGCGCGCGGACATGGCGGCCGCGCGTGACGCGGCGGCCGCCGGGTTCGATCTGTTCCTGCGGCTGCCGGCGAGCCGGGAGCGGCTGGCGGCGTGCCTGGCGCAATGCCGGAGGCGCGCATGAGCAGGGAGGTGCCGATGCGATGGGGGTGCGTCGTGCTTGGCTGGCTGTTGTCATGGGTTCCGGTGCTGGCACTGTGCAGTCCCGCACAGCGCATTACCACGGCCGACGGCCTGCCCGCCAACGAGGTGAACCAGGTCGTTGAAGATCGCCACGGCTACCTCTGGTTTGCAACTGCCGATGGCTTGGCCCGGCATGACGGCAGCGGCTTCCGCGTGTGGCGCATGGAGCATGGATTGGCCGACAACGACGTGCGGAGCCTGGCACTGGATGGGCAGGACCAGCTCTGGATCGGCACTGGCAATGGCTATCTGCAGCGCCTGTCGGCGGACCGGCAGCATCTGGCGCGCTGGGCAGGCCCGCGCGCCCAGGCGGCTGCCGCCAGCCCGGTGCTCGCGGTGCAGCCGCTGGTTGATGGCAGCGTCTGGTTCGGGACCCGCGATGCGGGTGCCTATCGGCTGGGCGGCGATGGGCGTCTGCGCCAGTTTCTGCCGACGGCCGATGGCCGTGGCCTGCCATCGGCCCGCGTGGACCAGCTGGTTGCAGATGCCGCCGGGGGCGTGTGGCTCGGCACGGCTGCCGGTCTGGCGCGCTGGCAGGACGACAGGTTCCAGCCGCCGGACATGCTCGGTGCGAATGCGCTGCCGGTGACCGCGCTGGGGCTCGACGCACAGGGGGCGTTGTGGTCCAGCACTTCCGTGGGCACCGACGTCCGTCAGCTGCCGTCGTTGCAGCCGGATGCGGGACGGGCTCACGCAGGCCACCGTTGGCTGGGTCACAGCCGGGACGGCGGGCAATGGTTCTCCGATGGGATGCGGGTGTGGTGGCAGGACCGGTCGGGGCAACACACCCATGCGATCGCGTTGCCTGGATTGGACCGACGCACCCGTCCAGGCATCGCGCGCGTGGTGGAAGATCGCCAGGGCCGGGCCTGGCTGCTCGGCAGCCATCAAGGCCTGTGGCGCCTCGGCGCGCAATGGCGGCATGTCCAGCGGTTCACGGCCCCGGTCAGCCAGGGCGGCGCCGCAGCGGCCGGCCTGGCTGCCGCGGCGGACGGTACGGCGTGGCAGGCGCGGGGCGGTTGGCTGACCAGGGTGTCGCCGACATCCGGATTCGACCGGCTGCGCTGGCCGTATGCGCATGATCCGGCGCGGACCGATCGCCACGCCGTGGCGGACGATGGTCGCGGCCAGGTGTGGGTGTTCGCCGCACCATGGCTGACCCGCATCGATGGCACACGGGGACCTCAGCAGCACTGGCGCGTGGCCGACGAACACGGCGCACTCCCCGACCCGCCATCAGGCGGCCACGCCGTGCTGCGCATCTGTGGTGACCATCTCTGGCTCGCCGGCCTGGGGCGGCTTGAACAGCGCACCAGGGCCGGCACCGTGCTCGGCACCTGGTCCTACGATGCGGTGCAGTTGCGTCCGGGGGGCGCGCCCTTCGTTCTGCACTGTGATGCGACGGAACAGATGTGGCTGGGCGACCGGGATGGACTCAAGCGGTGGCAACCGGCCGTTGGACGCTTCGTTCCCGTGCCCGGTGCGGCCCGGCGGCAGGCCGGCGCGCTGCATGTGGCAGCCGATCGACGGCTCTGGGTGGCCGATGCAGAGGGCTGGGTGGCGTACCGGGACGACGCCGGCCGCCTGCAACGGTCGCACCAGTTCGATGCGGCCCAAGGGCTTCCAGCGGTACTACCGCGCGGTCTGGTCGACGCCGGCGACGGAACGTTGTGGGCCACCACCGCACGCGGTGTGGTGAGTCTGCAGCCGGACCAGCGCCGCATCCGGCTGTACACCGCCGAGGATGGAATGCCGATGATGGTCCTGGCCAGCGACCTGATCGTAGCAGGCCAATACCTCATGGCGATGGGAGTGGACGGCGATCTGCTGGTGCTCGATCCGGCAGGAATGGCGGCTGCCACGGTGCCGCCGATGCTGGTCATCGACCGGGTGCAGGTGAGTCGACACGGGCGCTGGATCGAGCTGCCTGCAGCCGACCCGCTACGGCTCAATGCCGATGATCGCGACATCCAACTTTCCGCGCGCCTGCTCACCGGCGGTCAGGGTGGGGTGAGTGACTACCGGTTCCGTCTGCGCGGCGAAGACCCGGACTGGGTCCGCGCGGGGCAGCGCGGCACACGCGGATTTCCACGGCTGCCACCGGGCGAGCACGTGCTGGAGTACCAGGCTCGCGGCGTGGATGGCCGCTGGTCGCCACTGCAGTCCACCCGGCTGCAGGTGGCCTACAGCGGCTGGTCGCATCCGGGGGCCTGGGCGTTGCTGCTGCTGGCAACACTGGGGGCCGTGATGCTCATCGCGTGGCAGGTGCGTCGTCACTGTGCCAGACACCTCGCACGCCAACGCGCCGCGCGGCGGCAGGCGCGTGCCGAACAGGCGGCCCAGGCCAAGGCGCGTTATCTGGCCACCCTCGGCCATGAGATACGAACCCCGTTGACCGGCGTTCTGGGAATGAGTGAACTGCTGTTGACGGCGTCGTTGCCACCGCCGGCGCGTGCGCAGGTGCTGCATATCCAGCAGGGAGGGCGCGACCTGCTGGAGGTGGTGGATGCCGCGTTGCAGAACGCACGCCTGCAGGCCGGCAAGCTGCCGCTGCAGCCACGCTGCTTCGACATCGCCGCGTGGTTGGACGACCTCCACGTGACCCTGGAACGCGTGATGGCCCCGCACGATTGTGCGCTCACCGTGTCCCGGCAGCTTCCGGCCGGGGCACACGGCGAAGGCGATCCGGAGCGCGTGCATCACGTGCTGGAGAGTCTGCTGCTGGCGCTTGCCGCGCATGTCAGCGCGGCGCGGATCGTGCTGCGCGCAGCCTCGCTGCCGGGGCGCGCCGGGTTGGTGATCGATGTGATCATCACCGTCGGCGCGGGTCCGGCGCCAGCGCTGTCGACGCTGCGCGACGCGCTGGCCGACACTGACATCCTGATGCGGGCCCTGCATGGCCGGCTGCACGTGTCTGCGCGCTACGACCATACCTGGCAGGCGGCGCTCAGCCTGCCACTGCCCTGGGCAACGCGTGACCCCATCGTCGCCCACGCGTCCCTAGCCGGTGCGCTGCAGGTTCTGCTGGTGGAAGACGATCCGCTTGTTGCCGAGGTGATCTGCGGGCTTCTGCGGGCACAGGGCCACGCCGTGAACCATGCAGCCCACGCGCTCGCCGCCCTGTCGCGGCTGGCGGAGGCCGGGACGCAATTGATCCTGCTGGATCTGGATCTGCCCGGAATCGATGGGCTGTCGCTGCTGCGGTTGATCCGCCAGCAGGGGCATTGCCAGCCGGTCCTGGTGGTCACCGCGCGCCGCGATCCGGACCTGGTCGCACAGGTCACACTGGCCGGCGCGGAGGGCCTGCTGCACAAACCCTTGGCCGGCGATGCACTGCAGGCGGCATTACGGCGGGTACGACCGTGTTGAGTGGATCGTGCCGGCGCAGGGAACCGTTTACTATGCGAGGCATTGCCGGGCGGCGGCAGGGGATCCACTGACAGACCCGGGAGAGCCATTGGTGTTGCGTGTGCTGTGGCCGTTGCTGATCGGCCTGTGTGTGCTCTGGTCGACCTGCGTGTCGGCCCAGCCGGTACCGCCGACGCCGCGGCAGCTCACCGTGTTCGATGGCCTGCCCTCCAATACGGTCAACCGCATGGCCGAAGATCGCTTCGGCTATCTGTGGATCGCCACCAACGATGGCCTGGCCCGCTATGACGGCCGCAACTACCGCATCTGGCGTGCCGAGGACGGCCTGCGCGACAACCACGTCTGGACCGTGCACGTGGATGCGCGCAACCAGGTCTGGATCGGCACCGAAAATGCCGGGCTGGCGATGATGTCGGCCGATCGGCGCGAGATCCGCTTCTATGATCGCCACAGCCATCCGGAGATCGGCAGCAACACGATCTGGAGCCTGGCCTCCACGCCGGACGGGGCGATCTGGTTTGGGACCTACCAAGGCGGCCTGCATCGGCTGGATCGCGACGGCACGCTGACCCGTTACATGCCCGAAGCGGGCAACCCGCGCAGCCTGCCGGCGGCATCGGTCGGGTATCTGACCACCACGCTCGATGGCAGCCTCTGGGTGGGCACCAAGGCCGGGCTGGCGCGCTGGACCGGCCAGGATTTCGATCCGGTCCCGGATGCGCAGTTGGCACCCCGGGTGATCAACGGCCTCACCGCCGAGCCGGATGGCAGCCTGTGGATCAGCAGCAATGCCGGGGTCACGGTGCGGCGGCCGGACGGCCGTTTCGAACCAGCGCCGTGGAAGGTCACCGAGGGCGACCAGATCCTGGGCATGATGCTGCGCGATGAGCAGGGCGGTTACTGGCTCGACACCCGCTCCGGGCTGGGCCGGGCCATGAACAACCAGTACCAGCAGGTACCGCTGTACAGCGCGGTGGCGCGTGGGCAAGTGCGGCCCAACTGGACCGGTGCCTACGAAGACCGCGAAGGCGGCATCTGGCTGGCCAGCACGAATGGTGGGCTGTGGCATCTGTTGCCGCGCTGGTGGCAGTTCTCGGTACTGTCGCGGCTGGAGGACGATCCGGCCTCATTGCGCAATGCCTATGTGCTCGGCATGGGCGCGGCAGCGGATGGCGGCGTGTGGACGGTCGGTACCCACGGTGCGTTGGACAAGTTCGATCCGGTGAGCGGCGAGATCCAGCAGCATCGCACCTGGGTGGATGGCACGCAGTGGCTGCAGTCGGTGCTGGAAGATCCCCGTGGGCAGGTCTGGATCGGCTCCTGGGACGCGCTGCTGCGGTACGACCCGAAGCAGGATCGGATGCAGCGCTGGGATCGGGACGCGGCGGTCGATGCAACGATGGAGGGCGCGATCGAATCGATGGCGCTGTGCGATGGCCAGCGGCTGTGGACGTCGTCGACGAGCGGGCTGCAGCAGCGCGATCTGGATGGGCGCGTGCTGCACCGGGTGACGCTGGGGCATGCCGGGCTGGCGGCGACCCAGATCGCGCAGGACATCCAGTGCGGTCCGCAGGACCGGCTCTGGGTGGGGACCGGGCAGGGGCTGCTGCACTGGGTGCCGGCGCGCTCCCGTTTTGAGCCCGTGCCCGGGGGGCCGGCCGGTGGCGTGCATGCGCTGGCCTTCGCGGCCGATGACAGCGTGTGGCTGTCAGAAGAAGGCAAACTCTCGCAGTATCGCTGGGACAGCGGGCGACTCACGCTGCAATCGGTGATCGGCAGCAGTGCCGGGTATCCCGAGGTGACCGCGACCGGGCTGGTCGTGGACCACCAGGGCGTGGTCTGGGCGGCGAATGCACGGGGGCTGATCCGCGTCGATCCGGTCACCGGCAGCGTGCGCCCGTACGGCGTGCATGACGGCCTGCCCAGCCAGGAGTTCCGTCGCCGCACGCTGACGCTGACGCCGAGCGGGCGCATCGTCGGCGGCACCCCGGCCGGCGTGGTGGTGTTCGATCCGGAACAGGTCAAGCCGGCTACGCGTCGCGCCCCGCTGGTGATCGAACGGGTGGAAGTGCGTCGCGGTGAGAAGGTGCTCGACCTGACCCACGTAACACCGCTGGACATCGCCGATGGTGATCGCGATCTACGCATCGTGGCGCGGTTGCTGTCCTTCGCCGATTCCACCTCGAACAATTACCGCTACCGGCTGGCTGGCTACGATCCTGACTGGGTGGAAGTGGGGCCGGCAGGCGAGCGTCTGTTCTCGCGCCTGCCGCCTGGTCGTTATCGATTGGAGGTGCAGGCGCGCTCGGCCGATCACATCTGGTCGCGCGTGCAGGTGCTTGAGTTCCGCGTGCAGCCCCCGTGGTGGCGCAGCCTGACGGGATTGCTGCTGCTGACCTCGGCGGTGTTGCTGTTGCTGAGTCTGTTCGCGTGGCTGTACCGGCGCCGGTTGCAGCGCCGGCATGCGTACCAGCTGGCCCTGCAGAAGCAGGAGCTGGCCGAGCAGGCCTCGATGGCCAAGACCCGCTTCCTGGCCAACCTGGGGCACGAGGTACGCACGCCGATGACCGGCGTGCTGGGCATGAGTGAGCTGCTGCTGTCCTCGCCGTTGAATCCACAGCAGCGCAGTTATACCGAATCGATCCGGCACGCCGGCGAACATCTGCTGCATCTGGTCAACGATGCGCTGGACCTGGCGCGGATCGAATCCGGCCGGCTGGAGCTGCAGGCGCAGCCGTTCCACCTGCAGCGCCTGGTGGATGATGTGTGCACCTTGATGGCGGCACTGGCCGAGCAGAAGGGGCTGCATTTCGTGGTCGACAACGCGTTGCCGGTGGGCACCAGTACGGTGGGCGACGAACTGCGCGTGCGCCAGATCCTGCTCAATCTGCTGGGCAACGCGGTGAAGTTCACCAGCCATGGCGAAGTACGCCTGATCGTGCGCGGGATCACCGCCGAACGGGGCCTGCATATCGAGGTGGCAGACACCGGACCGGGCATCAGCAGCGATCAGCAGGAACGGCTGTTCCGGCGTTTCGAGCAGGCCGATGGCGCACGTACTGCCGCGCAGTACGGCGGCAGCGGGCTAGGCCTGGCGATCTGCCGCGAACTTACGCTGGCGATGCAGGGGCAGATCGGTGTGCGCAGCCAGCTCGGCGTCGGCACGCGCTTCACGGTGACGCTGCCGCTGGCCCTGCAGTCGGGTATGGCGGCCGAGGTGGTCGGTGCCGAGGGCGAGCGGTGGGTGCTGACGCCCTTGCGGATCCTGCTGGTGGAGGACGATCTGACCGTGGCCGAGGTGGTGCGCGGACTGCTGTCGGCGCGCGGCCATGAGGTGGTGCACGCCGAGCATGCCCTGTCGGCACTGCGCGAGGTCAGCGAGGCGCTGTTCGACGTGGTGCTGATGGATCTGGATCTGCCGGGACTGGGCGGCATCGCGCTGGCCGAACACCTGCGCAGCCAGGGCTTCGAGATGCCGTTGATCGCGGTGACGGCGCGCACGGACCCGGCGATCGAGGAGCAGGCGCGCGCAGCAGGTTTCAACGGGTTCCTGCGCAAGCCGGTGACCGGCGATCTGCTGGTGGAGGCGATCGCGCGCGTGTTGCACGCTACCCGGTAGCGGCGGTGCGTTGGTCCGCTGACCGTGCGTGCGTGCGTGCAGTTACGTAGCCGCCGTCATTCGGCGACCTCTTCAACGTCGCGCGGGGAGGGGCGGGTATCGGGCAGCTGCCAGAAGATCAGCGTGGAGGTCAGGGTGATCGCACCCACGCAGACGAACGTGGCGTGCAATGCGGCCGTGGCCCCGTGCGCGACGTCGAGGTGGTTGAACGCGGCGAGCAGGCTGCCCGCCGCCGCGGCACCAAACCCGGTGGCGAGCATCATCACCATCGACAGCAGGCTGTTGCCGGCGCTGGCGAAGTCGCGATCCAGATCGCGCAGGGTGACGGTGTTCATGACGGTGAACTGCAGCGAGTTGACGGCGCCGAACAAGGCCAGCTGGACGACGCGGACCCACACGGGCTGGCCGGGCGTCATGAAGATGAAACTGGCCATCGCCAGGCCCACCAGCACGGTGTTGACCATCAGCACGCGGCGGTAGCCGAAGCGTTCGACGAGTTTGACCGCATAGCGCTTGGAGACCATGCCGGCGGCGGCGACCGGGATCATCAACAGGCCGGCGTTCATCGGGCTCATGCCCATGCCGACCTGCAGCAGCAGCGGGATCAGCAGCGGCATGGCGCTGCTGCCGATGCGCGAGAACAGATTGCCGAGGATACCGATGCGGTAACTGGGCACATGGAACAGCGCGAGCGAGAACAGCGGCGCCGTGGAGTTGGCCGCGTGCAGCCAGTAGCCGACCAGCGCGGCGAGGCCGGCGACGGTCATGAGCATCACCAGCGCATGCGGTGTCGCCATGCCGGAGATGCCGTCCAGCGCGAGGGAGAGCACGACCATGCCGAAGGCGAGCATGAGGTAGCCGGCGATGTCGAAGCGGGTGCGGTGTTCGGCATAGTGATCCGGCATGATTTTCATGGCGGCGACGTAGCCGATGATGCCGATCGGCAGGTTGATCAGGAACACCCAGTGCCAGGAGGCGACTTCAACCAGCCAGCCACCGAGGGTGGGGCCGATGAGCGGGCCGATCAGGGCGGGAATGGCGATGAAGCTCATGGCGCGCAGGAATTCTTCGCGCGAGACCGAGCGCATGACGGCCAGGCGGCCAACCGGCAGCAGCATGGCCCCGCCGATGCCCTGCAGGACGCGTGCGCCGACAAGCTGGTGCAGCGTCTGGGCGAGGGCGCAGGCGAGCGAGCCGAGGGTGAACAGGATGATGGCGACGAGGAAGGTGCGTCGGGTGCCGAAGCGGTCGGCGATCCAGCCGGAGGCGGGAATGAAGGTGGCCACGGCGAGGGCGTAGCTGAAGACGACGGACTGCATCTGCAGGGGGCTTTCGCCGAGGCTGCGGGCCATGGCCGGCAGGGCGGTGTTGACGATGGTGGAGTCCAGCATCTGCATGAAGATGGCCAGCGATACGAGCCACAACAGGGGCCGGATCGAGGCGTAGCTGCTGGTGGTCATGGTGCGGGGCCTTCGTCAACGAGGGCGATATGATCGCCGATGTGGGATCAGGATGTGGTCAAAGCGGAAGCCGAAGCCGAAGCCGAAGCCGAAGCCGAAGCCGAAGCCGAAGCCGAAGCAATAGTGCGGTCGGTGTCCCGGAGAGGGTCGGGCACGGGTGGGTTGGCGGGACACGCCGTGAACCCGTCCTTGGGGGCTCATGTCGCGCCATCCATGGCGCTCATGGTCCCGCCAACCCACCCGTGCCACACCCATGACAGTTGGCTCGCTGCCAAGGAAAGTGCATGCAATCAGACGCTCGTCTTGATGGCGCGAGTGGATGTACTGCCGGCAATGGATGTGATGCCGGGAATGCCATCGGTAGATCCACGCCATGCGTGGATGGCCGCGCACAGCGCGGCAATGATCGGCGCCGATCAGCTGCAGACGAGATGCCCGATTCGTATCAAGGGTGGAAACGAGCGCACGCGTTCTGGATGCAGAACGCGTGCGTCGTCGGCCAAGCCAGGGTAGTGCCGGCCGCTGGCCGGCTACCTGCCGATGGAGATCAGCGCCGGCTCAAGCGATGTACGGCGTCGACCAGAACCTGCACGTGGTCGGGATTCATGTCCGGCGACATGCCGTGGCCGAGGTTGAAGACGTGGCCTTCGCGCGAGCCGCCGTTACCTTGGGCGTAGCTGTCCAGAACGAGCCCGGCGGCGCGTTCGATGGCGGCGGGGTTGCCGTAGAGGGTGGTGGGGTCCAGGTTGCCCTGCAGGGCGACGCGGCCACCGGTGCGGGCGACGGCATCGGCGAGGTCCAGGGTCCAGTCGACGCCGAGGGCGTCGGCGCCGGTGTCGGCCAGGGCGCCGAGGTGCAGGCCGGTGCCTTTGCCGAACAGGATCAGCGGGGTGCGCTCGGCACCTTCACCGCGTTCGAGTTCCTGGGCGATGCGGGTCAGGTAGCGCAGCGAGAATTCGCGATACATGGTCGGGCTGAGTACGCCGCCCCAGGTGTCGAAGACCTGCAGTACCTGGGCGCCGGCCGCGCGCTGGGCGGCCAGGTAGGCGATCACCGCGTCGGTGACGACCGAGAGCAGTTGGTGCAGCGCGGCGGGTTCGTTCAGGGCCATCGCCTTGATGCGGGCGAAGTCCTTGCTGCCGCCGCCTTCGACCATGTAGCAGGCCAGCGTCCACGGGCTGCCGGAGAAGCCGATCAGGGGCACGCTGCCGTCCAGTTCGCGGCGGATCACGCGGACGGCATCCATCACGTAGCGCAGTTCGGTTTCCATGTCCGGCACCGCCAGCTTGGCGATGGCGGCCACGTCGCGGACCGGGTGGCGGAACTTCGGGCCTTCGCCTTCGACGAAGTACAGCTCCAGGCCCATCGCGTCGGGGATGGTGAGGATGTCCGAGAACAGGATGGCGGCATCCAGGTCGAAGCGGCGCAGCGGCTGCAGGGTGACTTCGCAGGCGATGTCCGGGTTCTTGGCCATGGCCAGGAAGCTGCCGGCCTTGGCGCGGGTGGCGCGGTACTCGGGCAGGTAACGACCGGCCTGGCGCATCAGCCAGACGGGGGTGCAGTCCACCGGTTCGCGGCGCAGGGCGCGCAGCAGGCGATCATGGCGGGAGGGGCTGGTCACGGAACGCTTCCTTGGGATCTGGTGGCGCAAGGCCGAATGGGGTCGTGGCGGTAGGGCGATGGCGGTGGGGGGACGCTCAGGTCCGCGGATCACCGCTGGTATAGGTCACTTCGTAGCCGCGGTGCAGGTGCGCGTCGCGCGCCTTCTCGAACGCGGCCAGCGCCAGGTCTTCCTCCAGGTACAGCTCGCGGCGCAGTTGCCCGCGCCCGCCGATCGGGCCGGACTCGAGCAGCAGCTCCCAGCCACCGAACAGGTCCGGTTGCAGGGTGAGTTGGAGATAGCGGGCCGGATCGGCACCGCGGGGGTGTTGGTGCAGGAAGACGCGCATCCCCCGATTGTAGCCGTGAACGCCGGAGGCGGCCGTCGGCGACGGGCAGGTGCGGCGCAACGTCGCAGGCTCAGCCGGCGGCGAGTACGCGCAGCACGTCGGCCTCGTCGACATCGCCGACCACTTCGGCACGGCCGATCCCACGCCACAGCACCAGACGCAGGCGGCCGGCCACGTTCTTCTTGTCCAGCCGCATCCGGGCCAGCAGGGCTTCGGGCTGCAGGCCCGCCGGAATGGCGACCGGCAGTTCGTAGCGCAGCAGCAGCTCGCGCAGCTGCCCGGTGTCGGCGTCGTCACTCATGCCCAGCTGGGCCGACAGGCGCGCGGCCAGGACCATGCCGACCGCGACGGCTTCGCCATGGTTGAGGTTGTCGTTGCCCGGTGCGCCGTAGCCCTGTTCGGTTTCGATCGCGTGGCCGAAGGTGTGGCCCAGGTTGAGCAGGGCGCGCTCGCCTTTTTCCAGCGGATCGCGCGCGACGATCTCGGCCTTGTGCTCGCAGCTGCGGGCGATGGCCTGGGCCAGCGCGGTGTCATCGCCGGCCAGCAGCGCGGCGTGTTCGGCCTGCAGCCACTGGAAGAACAACGGGTCGCGGATAGCACCGTACTTGATCACCTCGGCCAGACCGGCCCGCAGCTCGCGTGGCGGCAGGGTACGCAGGGCGGCGGTATCGGCAATGACGGCGCGCGGTGGATGAAACGCCCCGACCAGGTTCTTGCCTTCGGGAATGTCCACGGCAGTCTTGCCGCCGACCGAGGAATCGACCATCGCCAGCAGCGAGGTCGGCAGTTGCACACAATCCACGCCGCGCATCCAGCAGGCTGCCGCGAAGCCGGCCAGATCACCAGCGACGCCACCGCCGAGGGCCATCACGCAGGCATCGCGGGTGGCGCCGAGCGCGGCGAGCGCCGTGATCGCATCGCCGAAGTGGGCCAGGGTCTTGGAGGCTTCGCCGGCCGGCAGCACCAGCTCACCGATCAGCAGGTCCGGGCGCGCGGCCAGCAGCGCCGATGTCACCCCGGCCAGATACAGAGGCGCTACCGAGGAATCGCTGAGCAGCAGCACATGGCGACCGCGCACATGGCGGGCCAGCAGCTCGCCCTGGCCAAGCAGGCCCGGGCCGATGTGGATGGTGTAGGGGGTGTCGCCGCTGACGGCAACGGTACGCGGGGCGGGGATCATTCAGGTGTTTCCTGTCGCTGCCACTGCGCGGCCAGGCGCAGCACCAACTGCGCGGTGGCCTCGGCGGGCGTGTAGAGATCGGTATCCAGGGTGAGGTCGGCCAGGCTCTGGTACAGCGGGTCACGGGCGGCGGCCATCTCGTGCAGTACTTGTTCGCGGTCCGGTCGCTGCAGCAGCGGGCGGCCGCGGTCACGGGCCAGCCGCTCCAGCTGGGCCGGCACACTGACCCGCAGGTACACCACGAAACCGCGGCGGGCGATCGCCGCGCGGTTGTCCGGATCCAGCACCGCGCCACCGCCGGTGGAAATCAGTTGACCGTGGCCATCCAGCAGGGCGTGCAGGACCTGACGCTCATGCTGGCGGAAGCCGGCTTCGCCGGAGTGTTCGAAGATCGCCGGAATGCTGGCCCCGGTGCTGTCCACGATGGCCTGGTCGGCATCCACGAAGTCCAGCGTGAAGCGCTCGGCTAGCCGGCGCCCGATGCAGGTTTTGCCGGCGCCCATCGGGCCAATCAGGATGAGGTTCGGAGCGGGATTCATTGCCCTCGATCCTAACATCTCCGTGCCATCGCCTTTACGCGTCTGCCCCCATGGTGGGGCGGCGCGGACTGTCCCGCGCGCCATCGGAGCGGCCCATGTCCGTCGCCAAAATCATCGAGATCAACGCGTCCTCCACCACCAGCGTGGAAGACGCCGTACGCAGTGGCCTGAAGAAGGTGTCCGAGACGGTCAAAGGCATCCAGGGTGCCTGGATCAATGAAACCAAGGTGGTGACCGATGGCGAGGGCAATATCACCGAGTGGCGGGTGAACCTGCGGGTGACCTTCCTGGTCAGTTGAGCCCCAGGGGGCTAGCGGCCGGTCGAACGCCTGCGATCAGCGGGTTGCGATGATCCGGCGCTGCTCGTCCAGTGCGATGACCGTGTCTGCCAGCGCGGGCAGGGTACGCAGCGCCTGGCGGCTGACCCGCTCGTAGTACTGCACGAAACGCTCCAACTGGGAGCGACTCATGCTGCTGCGGTCAGGCTGGGCTGCCTGCAGGTTCTGCTCCTGCTGCCAGCGCCAACGCGGGATCACCGAAAAATCGGGCGGCTGCAGGAACCAGAGCCGGTCGCAGCGCTGCCACAGCGCGGGGTAGTCGGTGGCAAGGGCGTGGTTGCACCAGTGGCGCCAGCGGCCGTCCGCATCGGCCTCGCGCTCCAGCGCGTTGAGCGGTGAGTCCAGATCGGTTTCGTCCTGCGCCGGGGTTCCGAGGAACCAGCCTTCGAACACCAGCAGGTCGAGTGGCCCTTCGATGCGCGGCCAGTCCTTTTCGGGCAGGCGCTCGTCGGCGAGTTTGTCGAAGCGGGGCAGGGCGGCCTGGCCGCCGGCCGCAACGGCGTCCAAGGTGGCATGGGCCAACGCCAGGTCATGGGTGCCCGGCGGGCCGCGGGTGAGCAGTAGTGGGTGGACCTGCCGGGCCAGACGCTGGCGCTGGGCGCGGGTGAAGTAGACATCGTCGATGGAGAGCATGGCCGCACGCAGGCCGCGCGTTTCCGCCAACGCGACCACCTGGGCGGCCAGCGTCGATTTGCCGCTCCCCTGCAGGCCGCTGATCGCCAATACTGGGAGGGCCGCACCGCAGTTCATTGCGTCGTCCAGCGCCTGCGCAACCAGTGCATCCGGAAAACCTTTGATCGGGGGCATGTACGCAGGTGCAGGCATGCAGCGACAATAAACCCAAACCGCGTGACAAGAAAACCGCCATGACCGATCTGTATGCCGAAGCGTTATCCACCTTTGCCGGGCTGTTCGAAGAAGCCAAGGCGAGCCGCGAAGTCGAACCCAATGCGATGACGGTGGCCACGGCCGATCAGAACCGCCAGCCCTCGGCGCGCACCGTGCTGCTCAAGGCATTCGATGCGCGTGGCTTCGTGTTCTATACCCACCTGGACAGCCACAAGGGCCGCGAGCTGCAGCTCAATCCGCAGGCCGCGCTGCTGTTCCTGTGGCGCAGCCTGCGCGAAGCCGGCATCCAGGTGCGTATCGAAGGCCGCGTGGAGCAGGTCAGCGACGCCGAGGCCGATGCGTACTTCGCCTCGCGCCCGCGCATGAGCCAGATCGGCGCGTGGGCGTCGCTGCAGTCCAAGACGCTGGCCTCGCGCGAGGAATTCGATGCGCGCGTGGCGACCACCGAGGCGAGCTTCGACGGCCGCGATGTACCGCGCCCGGACGGCTGGAGCGGCCTGCGCGTCGTGCCGCAGCGGATCGAGTTCTGGTACGGCGCGCAATTCCGCCTGCACGAGCGCTGGTGCTATGAGATCGGTGTGGACGGGCAGTGGAGCAAGCGGATGCTGTTCCCCTGATCTAGCTCGGCGTTGTGTCGCGCAGCCAGCGCCACAGCGTGGTGCGCGATACGCCCAGCTGCGCACAGGCCTGTTCGCGGTTGCCGCCGCAGTCGGCCAGCAGCTGCTGGAGTGCGGCGGCATCCGGCCGCACCGTCGAGGCAGCGGTGAGCGCAGCCGGGGCGGCGGCGCCTGGCGCCATCAGCGGGCGCTGCACCGCATGCAGCTCCGGCAACCACTGCAGCATCTGCGGTAATGACAGCTCACCCGGCTGCTGCTGCCAGTGGATGCGCAGGCGATCGACCATGTTGCGCAGCTCGCGCACATTGCCCGGCCACGGGTACTCACGCAGCCGCGCCAACGCCTCGGAAGACAGCGGTGCGTCCATCGCGGCCAGCTGCCGGAAGAAGTGGTTCACCAGCAGGGGCACATCCTCGCGGCGGTCATGCAGCGTCGGCAGCGCGATGCGCAGTGCGGCAAGGCGGTAGTAAAGATCGCGGCGGAAGCGCTGGGCGTCCACCAGCGATTCCAGGGTCTGCAGCGTGGCCGCGACCACGCGCACATCCACCGGCGTCGGCTCGGTGGCGCCGACGCGCAGCACTTCGCGCTCTTCCAGCACCCGCAGCAGACGGGTCTGCAGCGGCAGCGGCAGTTCGCCGATTTCATCCAGGAACAAGGTGCCGCCCTCGGCGGCTTCCACCAGGCCGACACGACCGCCACGACGCGCGCCGGTGAACGCACCTTCGTTGTAACCGAACAGCTCGGCTTCCAGCAGTGACTCGCTGATCGCGCCGCAGTTCAGCGCGACGAAACGCCCCGGGCGGCCACTGGCGGCATGCAGCTGCCGCGCCACCAGTTCCTTGCCGGTGCCGGTGGCGCCGGTGATCAGCACGGTGCTGTCGTAGGGCGCATACAGCGCGATGTGCTCGCGCACCTGCTGCATCGGCGCGCTGTCGCCAAGCAGAGCGTGGTCCGTATCGCGGCGCTTGGCCGGTGCCCGACGCCGCAGTGACGGCGCACCGGAGCGGGCCAGGGTCTGGGTCAGCTCCAAGGCATGTTCGAAGGCTTGCCGTACCGAGTCGGCCGAGTACAGCAGCACACCGGGCAGGCCCACCTGCTCGGCATAGTCGATCGCCATGCCGGTGCCGACGATCACCTCGATACCGTTGGCGCGCAGGTCGGCGATGCAATCGCGCGCATCCTCACGGGTGACGAAGCGGCGGTGCTCGATATCCAGCCCGAAGCTGTTCTGGAAGCTGCCGAAGGTCGGCACATCGGTGGCATGGGTAACCAGGCCGATCCGCGGGGCGATCCGGCGCGCGCGCGCCAGCGCTTCCATCAGGTCGAAGCCGTTGGCCTGGATCGGCACCAGTGGCACCTCCAGCCGGCTACGCAGGTAGGCCGCATTCGAGCCGCCGGCGATCACCACATCACAGTGTTCGCGGCGCAGGCGCTGACCGATCACATCCACCGCCTCCTCGAAGCCGAGGTTGATCGGCACGATGCGGGCGCGGCGGTCGAATTCCGGGATCACATCGCCCAGCAGCCCGGTCAGGCGGGACACGCTGACTGTCCAGATCACGGGCAGCTGGCCGCCATCCGGATCGGCGAGGCGGGAACGGTGGCGGGGCAGGCTGATCGACATGGACATGTTTCGGTGTTTCAGTTGCAGCCATGTTACAGATGTTTCAATGTTTCAAGGTGAAACGTTCCGGTCATCGCGCTGCCTCAATGAAATCAGACACTTGCGAGCTGGCACGGCCCTTGCGCCTATCCACCCGTCAACCACGATGGAATGCCGCATGAGCACCCCTGTTTCCTCCGCTGGCGCCCGTTTCCGCGCCGCACTGGCCGCCGAATCGCCGTTGCAGGTGATCGGCGCGATCAACGCCAACCACGCGCTGCTGGCCAAGCGCGCCGGCTACCGGGCTATCTACCTCTCCGGCGGCGGCGTCGCGGCCGGCTCGCTGGGCCTGCCGGATCTGGGCATCAACACCCTGGAAGACGTGCTGATCGACGTGCGCCGCATCACCGATGTGTGCGACCTGCCGCTGATGGTGGACATCGACACCGGTTTTGGCCCCAGCGCATTCAACATCGCGCGTACGGTCAAATCGCTGATCAAGGCCGGTGCGGCCGCCTGCCATATCGAAGACCAGGTCGGCGCCAAGCGCTGCGGTCACCGCCCGGGCAAGGAGATCGTGTCGCAGGGTGAGATGGTGGACCGGGTCAAGGCCGCCGCCGATGCCAAGACCGATCCGGATTTCTTCCTGATCGCGCGCACCGATGCCATCCAGGTCGATGGCGTGGATGCCGCGATCGAACGGGCCATCGCCTGCGTCGAGGCCGGTGCCGATGGCATCTTCGCCGAGGCCGCCTACGATCTGGAGACCTACCGCCGCTTTGTCGATGCGGTGAAGGTACCGGTGCTGGCCAACATCACCGAGTTCGGCGCCACGCCGCTGTTCAGCCGCGATGAGCTGGCCTCGGCTGGCGTCGCCATCCAGCTGTTCCCGCTGTCCGCGTTCCGCGCTGCCAACAAGGCCGCAGAGAACGTGTATGAGACCATCCGCCGCGAGGGCCACCAGCGTAATGTGGTGGAGGCGATGCAGACCCGCGAGGAACTCTACGACCGTATCGGTTACCACGCCTTCGAGCAGCAGCTCGATGCGTTGTTCGCCGCCAAGAAGTAAGACCGCACACTGTTTTCTGGAGGGATCATGAGCGACACCACTACCGCCCCCGGCTTCAAGCCGAAGAAATCCGTCGCCCTGTCGGGCACCGCTGCCGGCAACACCGCGCTGTGCACCGTCGGCCGCAGCGGCAACGACCTGCATTACCGCGGGTATGACATCGCCGATCTGGCCAACACCAGCGAGTTCGAGGAAATCGCGCATCTGCTGGTCCACGGCAAGCTGCCGACCCGCGCTGAATTGGTGGCCTACAAGACCAAGCTGAAGTCGCTGCGTGGCATCCCGGCCGCGGTCAAGGCCGCGCTGGAAGAGCTGCCGCCGTCGGCGCACCCGATGGACGTGATGCGCACCGGCGTGTCCGTGCTCGGCTGCGTGTCGCCGGAGAAGGACGACCACAACCATCCGGGCGCGCGCGACATCGCCGACAAGTTGATGGCCTGCCTGGGTTCGATGCTGCTGTACTGGTATCACTGGAGCCACAACGGCCGTGCGATCGACGTGGAAACCGATGACGACTCCATCGGTGGTCACTTCCTGCACCTGCTGCACGGTGAGAAGCCGCAGGATTCGTGGGTCAAGGCGATGCACACCTCGCTGATCCTGTATGCCGAGCACGAGTTCAACGCCTCGACGTTCGCCTGCCGCGTCATCGCCGGCACCGGCAGCGACATGTACAGCGCGATCACCGGCGGTATCGGTGCCCTGCGCGGTCCCAAGCATGGCGGCGCCAATGAAGTGGCCTTCGAAGTGCAGAAGCGCTACGACAGCCCGGATGATGCCGAGGCCGACATCAAGGCCCGCGTGGAGCGCAAGGAAGTCGTCATCGGTTTCGGCCACCCGGTGTACACCGTCAGCGATCCGCGCAACAACATCATCAAGGAGGTCGCACGCGACCTGTCCGCCGAGCAGCAGAACGTCAAGATGTACGACATCGCCGAGCGTCTGGAATCGGTGATGTGGGACATCAAGAAGATGTTCCCGAACCTGGATTGGTTCAGCGCGGTCAGCTACCACATGATGGGCGTGCCGACAGCGATGTTCACCCCGTTGTTCGTGATCGCGCGGACCTCCGGCTGGAGCGCGCACATCATCGAGCAGCGTATCGACGGCAAGATCATCCGCCCGAGTGCGAACTACACCGGCCCGGAAGACCAGGCCTTCGTGCCGATCGACCAGCGCAAGTAAGACAGACGTACCGCACCCGGTCGCGGGTGCTTTGCGGAGCAGGCCGGCGCGATGCCGGTCTGCTCCGTTGCGGCGTCGCTACTCCTTCTTCGCCGGTGTCACGACGCCCCGGCCCGCCAACAAGCAGCTATCGCCAGCCATGAATACTCAGTACCGCAAGAACCTCCCCGGCACCGCGCTGGACTATTTCGATACCCGTGCCGCCGTCGACGCGCTGCAGCCCGGTGCCTATGCCACGCTGCCGTATACCTCGCGCGTGCTGGCCGAAAACCTGGTGCGCCGCTGCGATCCGGCCACGCTGGAGGCCTCGCTGCGCCAGTTGATCGAGCGCCGCCAGGACCTGGATTTCCCGTGGTTCCCGGCCCGCGTGGTGTGCCATGACATTCTCGGCCAGACCGCCCTGGTCGATCTGGCTGGCCTGCGCGACGCCATCGCCGATGCCGGCGGTGACCCGGCGCAGATCAATCCAGTGGTGCCGACCCAGCTGATCGTGGATCACTCGCTGGCGGTGGAATTCCCCGGCTTCGACAAGGCTGCGTTCGAGAAGAACCGCGCCGTCGAGGACCGCCGCAATGAAGACCGCTTCCACTTCATCAACTGGACGAAGAAGGCCTTCAAGAACGTCGACGTGATTCCGCCGGGCAACGGGATCATGCACCAGATCAACCTGGAGAAGATGTCGCCGGTCGTGCAGGTGCGCGATGGCGTGGCCTTCCCGGATACCTGTGTGGGCACCGACAGCCACACCCCGCACGTGGACGCGCTGGGCGTGATCGCGATCGGCGTGGGTGGCCTGGAAGCGGAGAGCGTAATGCTCGGTCGCGCCTCCTGGATGCGCCTGCCCGACATCATCGGCGTGGAGCTGACCGGCCGCCCGCAGCCGGGCATCACCTGCACCGACGTGGTGCTGGCGCTGACCGAGTTCCTGCGCAAGGAGCGTGTGGTCGGCGCGTGGATCGAGTTCTACGGTGAAGGCGCCAATGCGCTGACCATCGGTGACCGCGCCACCATTTCCAACATGACGCCGGAGTTCGGTGCCACCGCGGCGATGTTCTACATCGACCAGCAGACCCTGGACTACCTGCGCCTGACCGGCCGCGAGGATGCCCAGGTCGCACTGGTGGAAACCTACGCCAAGGCCACCGGCCTGTGGGCCGACGATCTGGTCACCGCGCAGTACGAGCGCGTGCTGCAGTTCGACCTCTCCACCGTGGTGCGCAACATGGCCGGCCCGTCCAACCCGCACAAGCGCGTGGCGACCACCGACCTGGCTGCGCGCGGCATCGCCGATGAAGGCAAGCTGGCCTCGGGCAAGCAGGAACAGGCCGATGGCCTGATGCCCGATGGCGCGGTGATCATCGCCGCGATCACCAGCTGTACCAACACCAGCAACCCGCGCAACGTGATTTCCGCGGCGTTGCTGGCGCGCAATGCCAACCGCGCCGGGCTGACCCGCAAGCCGTGGGTGAAGAGCTCGCTGGCGCCCGGTTCCAAGGCCGTGCAGCTGTATCTGGAAGAAGCCGGCCTGCTGACCGAGCTGGAGCAGATGGGCTTTGGCATCGTCGCCTTTGCCTGCACTACCTGCAACGGCATGAGCGGCGCGCTGGACCCGAAAATCCAGCAGGAAGTGATTGATCGCGATCTGTACGCCACCGCCGTGCTCTCGGGCAACCGCAACTTCGACGGCCGCATCCATCCCTACGCCAAGCAGGCCTTCCTGGCCTCGCCGCCGCTCGTGGTCGCGTACGCGATCGCCGGCACGGTGCGCTTCGATATCGAGAAGGATGCGCTCGGTCATGATGCCGACGGCAACCCGATCACCCTCAAGGACCTCTGGCCAAGCGATGCCGAGATCGATGCGGTGGTCAAGGCCTGCGTCAAGCCGGAACAGTTCCGCAAGGTCTACGACCCGATGTTCACCTTCAAGGTGGAACACGGCGCACCGATCAGCCCGCTGTACGACTGGCGCCCGCAGAGCACCTACATCCGCCGCCCGCCGTACTGGGAAGGCGCGCTGGCCGGCACCCGCAGCCTGACCGGCATGCGCCCGCTGGCCGTGCTCGGCGACAACATCACCACCGATCACCTGTCGCCGTCCAACGCGATCATGGCCAGCAGCGCGGCCGGCGAGTACCTGGCGAAGATGGGCCTGCCCGAGGAAGACTTCAATTCCTACGCGACCCACCGCGGCGATCACCTCACCGCGCAGCGTGCCACCTTCGCCAACCCGAAGCTGATCAATGAAATGGCGGTGGTCGATGGTCAGGTCACGCAGGGTTCGCTGGCGCGCGTGGAGCCGGAAGGCCAGGTCACCCGTATGTGGGAAGCGATCGAAACCTACATGGGCCGCAAGCAGCCGCTGATCATCATCGCCGGTGCCGACTACGGCCAGGGAAGCTCGCGTGACTGGGCCGCCAAGGGCGTGCGCCTGGCCGGCGTGGAAGCCATCGCCGCCGAAGGTTTCGAGCGCATCCACCGCACCAACCTGATCGGCATGGGCGTGCTGCCGCTGGAGTTCAAGGAAGGCGTCAACCGCAAGACCCTGGGCATCGATGGCACCGAAACCTTCGACGTGCTCGGCGATCGCGTGCCGCGTGCCGAACTCACCCTGGTCGTCCACCGTCGCAACGGTGAACAGCTGCGGGTGCCGGTCACCTGCCGGCTGGACACCGCCGAAGAGGTCTCGATCTACGAGGCCGGCGGCGTGCTGCAGCGGTTTGCCCAGGACTTCCTGGAAGCGGCGCAGGTCGCCTGATCCCACCCGCATCACGACGGCCCGGCAATGGGCCGTCGTTCTCTCAGGACTTCGATATGGCGTTTCTCCCCCAGCTCCGCATTCCCGCCACCTATCTGCGCGGTGGCACCAGCAAGGGCGTGTTCTTCAAGCTGACCGACCTGCCCGCTGCCGCGCAGGTGCCCGGCCCGGCGCGCGATGCGCTGCTGATGCGCGTGATCGGCTCGCCTGATCCGTATGCCAAGCACACCGATGGCATGGGTGGCGCGACCTCCAGCACCAGCAAGTGCGTGATCATTTCCGCACCGTCGGTGCCGGAGCACGACGTGGACTACCTGTACGGGCAGGTCGCGATCGAGACCGCCTTCGTGGACTGGAGCGGCAACTGCGGCAACCTCAGCACGGCGGTGGGCCCGTTCGCGATCAGCAACGGCTTCATCGACCCGGCGCGCATCCCGCACAACGGTACCTGCACCGTGCGCATCTGGCAGGCCAACATCGGCAAGACCATCCTGGCGCATGTGCCGATCGTGGACGGCCAGGTGCAGGAAGCCGGTGATTTCGAACTGGATGGCGTGACCTTTCCGGCCGCCGAGATCCAGCTGGAGTTCCTGGATCCGTCCGATGATGGCGAGGGCGGGGCGATGTTCCCGACCGGCAATCTGGTCGACACGCTCGACGTGCCGGGCGTAGGCAGCTTCCAGGTCACGATGATCACCGCCGGCATTCCGACCATCTTCCTCAATGCGGCCGACCTGGGCTACACCGGTACCGAACTGCAGCCGGCGATCAATGAGGACAAGGCGGCCCTGGCGCGTTTCGAAGCGATCCGCGCTCACGGCGCGGTGCGCATGGGCCTGATCGAGACCGTCGAACAGGCCGCGACCCGTCAGCACACGCCGAAGGTGGCCTTCGTCGCCCCGGCGCAGGATTACGTGTCCTCCAGCGGCAAGCAGATCGCCGCCGGTGAGATGGACCTGCATGCGCGCGCGCTGTCCATGGGCAAGCTGCACCACGCGATGATGGGCACCGCCGCGGTCGCCATCGGGACGGCGGCCGCCATCCCGGGCACGCTGGTGAACCTGGCGGCCGGTGGTGGTGAGCGTGAATCGGTGAATTTCGGTCATCCCTCCGGCACGCTTCGCGTGGGCGCGCAGGCGGCGCTCATTTGCGGCCAATGGACGGTGACCAAGGCCATCATGAGCCGCAGCGCCCGCGTGTTGATGGACGGTGCAGTACGGGTGCCTGCCACTACCTTGTAGTTCCAACAGGAGAATCGCGATGTCCGGTCATGACAGTCACAGCAACCAGCGCCCCGCGTGGGACACGGTCCTGACCGACATCGTCGATTACGTCCGCGACTATCCGGTCAGGTCGCCGCTGGCATACACCACCGCGCGGCACTGCCTGATCGATACGTTGGGCTGCGGACTCGCGGCGCTTTCGTTCCCGGCCTGCAGCAAGCTGCTCGGGCCGGTGGTGCCGGGCATGCGGGTGATCAACGGCGCGCGCGTCCCCGGGACCCGCTTCGAGCTGGATCCGGTGCAGGGCGCCTTCAACATCGGCGCGATGGTCCGCTGGCTGGATTTCAACGACACCTGGCTGGCCGCGGAGTGGGGGCACCCTTCGGACAACCTCGGCGGCATCCTCGCCACCGCCGATTGGCTCAGCCGCAATGCCGAGGCGCTGCGCAGGGCGCCACTGACCATGCGCGATGTGCTGGAGGCGATGATCAAGGCGCATGAAATCCAGGGCTGCCTGGCGTTGGAGAATGCGTTCAACCGGGTCGGGCTGGATCATGTGGTGCTGGTCAAGGTCGCCTCCACGGCGGTGGTGTCGCACATGCTCGGCCTGGATCGCGAGCGCATGCTCAATGCGCTGTCGCTGGCCTGGGTGGATGGGCAGTCGCTGCGTACTTATCGGCACGCGCCCAACACCGGCTCGCGCAAGAGCTGGGCAGCCGGTGATGCCACCAGCCGTGCGGTGCGCCTGTCGCTGATGGCCGCGGCCGGGGAGATGGGCTATCCCAGTGCGCTGACCGCGCCGACCTGGGGCTTCTACGATGTCTCCTTCGGCGGGCAGCCGTTCCGCTTCCAGCGGCCTTACGGCAGCTACGTGATGGAGAACGTGCTGTTCAAGATCAGCTATCCGGCCGAGTTCCATGGCCAGACCGCGGTGGAAGCGGCGATGCAGGTGCATGCGCAGATGCGCGCCAGCGGCAAACGCAGCGAAGACATCGCGCAGATCACCCTGCGCACCCAGCAGGCCTGCCTGCGCATCATCGACAAACCCGGCCCGCTGCATAACCCGGCCGACCGCGATCACTGCGTGCAGTACATGGTGGCGATCGGGCTGATCTTTGGCCGGCTGGTCGCCGAGGACTACGAAGACGACGTCGCCGCCGACCCGCGCATCGATCCGCTGCGGGCGAAGATCACCTGCGTCGAAGACCCGCAGTTCACGGCCGACTACCTGGACCCGGACAAGCGCAGCATCGCCAATGCGCTGCATGTGACCTTCGCCGATGGCAGCACGATGGAGGCCGTGGTCGAGTACCCGCTGGGCCACGCCCGGCGCCGGGTCGAGGGCATCCCGCGGCTGGAGGACAAGTTCCGCCGGCACCTGGCCGGGGTGTTCCCGACCGTGCAGCAGCGTCGGATCCTGGACGTCTCGTTGGACCCCGTGGCGCTGGAGGCGATGCCGGTGCACGAGTACGTGGACCTCTACGTCGCCGGGTAGGGCCGACCGTTGGCCGGCTGCCCTTGGCGGTGGCCCTGCCGGCCACCCATGACGCCCCATCGTCCGCGGTCGCCCGCGAACGAGCGGGGACGGCCCGTATACTGGCCGCCTTGTTCAAGGAGTGACGTCATGGCTAGCCGCAGTCGGTTCGGGCAGTGGAGCTGGAAGGGAATCGCGGGCCTGGCGCTGGTCGCCGGCCTGGCCATCGGCGTCGGCGGTTGCAAGCGCAACGACAGCGGGCAGCTGCCCGCACCGTCCGGCGCGCCGATCACGGCCAAGGCCGAGGCGGTCACCGAGTTCACCCTGGTCAGGGCCTATCCCGATCAGAAGAGCGACGGCCTGTCGCTGGCGCTGGAGTTCTCGCGCCCGCTGGTCGGCACCCAGGATTTCGACGCGCTGGTCCGCTTCGCCGAGAAGGTCGGCACCGAGGACAGCAGCTGGTCGCTGTCCGAGGATGGCAAGACCCTGCGCTATCCGTTCGTGGAGGCGGCCAAGGAATATTCGCTGATCGTCTCGCCCGACCTGCTCGCCGCCGATGGCAGCCGGATCGGCAAGGAGCTGCGCCAGAAGGTCTTCACCGGCGAGCTCAAGCCGGTGGCCGGGTTCGCCTCGCAGGGCAGCGTGCTGCCGGCCAAGGACAGCCGCGGCCTGCCGGTGGTCTCGGTCAACGTGCCGGAAGTGGACGTGGAATTCCTGCGCGTTCGCGAGAAGGAACTGCCGAACTTCTTCAGCCAGTACCAGCGCGGCGGCCGCCGCGGCAGCTGGGAGCTGGACAGCGATTACGGCGACAAGACGCCGCTGTCGCAGCTGGCCGAGCCGGTCTACGTCAACCGCTTCGTGATCGGCGGCAAGCAGAACGAGCGCGTCCTCACCTACCTGCCGACCCAGGACATCAAGGAGCTGCAGCAGCCCGGCCTGTACTTTGCGGTGATGAAGCGCAGTGGCTCGTTCGAAGGCGAGTATGACACCGCCTTCTTCACCGTCAGCGACATCGGCCTGCATACGCGTGCCTACAAGGACAAGCTGTTCGTGCACACCGCCTCGCTGCAGAGCGGGGCGTCGTTGAAGAAGATCGAGCTGCGTATCCTCGATGGCAAGGGCGAGGTGGTGCTCAAAGGCGCGACCGACGGCAATGGCAATGCGCTGCTCAACTACACGCTCGATGCCAGCCATGTGCTGATCGCCAGCAGTGGCGGCGATACCTCGATGCTGCCCTTCAATCAGCCCGCGCTGGACCTGAGCGAGTTTGCCGTGGCCGGGCGCGACAACGCCTGGTTCGACGTGTTCACCTGGTCGGGCCGCGATCTGTACCGCCCGGGCGAGACCGTGCGCATTTCCGCCCTGCTGCGTGACAACGACGGCAAGCCGGTGAAGCCACAGCCGGTCTTCCTGCGCCTGAAGCAGCCGGACGGCAAGACCTTCCGCGAGACTCGCCTGACCCCGGGCGAGCAGGGCTACTTCAGCTTCGAGCAGCTGATCCCGGCCGAGGCGCCGACCGGGCGCTGGCAGGTGGAGTTCCGCACCAACCCGGCCAGCAAGGAAGCGATCCAGGGCATGACCCTGCGCATCGAGGAGTTCCTGCCCGAGCGCATGAAGCTGGACCTGGACAGCGCGCAGAAGACGCTCAAGCCGGGTGAGCCGCTCAAGCTGCAGGCCGATGCGGCGTATCTGTACGGGGCCCCGGCCGACGGCAACCGCTTCACCGCACGCCTGGCCGTGGCGGCCGAGCAGTCGCCGGTCGAGTCGCTGCCGGGCTACTTCTTCGGTGACCCGACCACCGCGCTGCCGCGCGAGGCGCGCGACGTCATCGATACCCAGTTCCCGGCCGACGGCAAGCTGCGCCAGGACGTGGAGCTGCCGGCCGAGGTCAAGCCGACCGCACCGATCGCCGTGGTGCTCTCCGGCAGCGTGTATGAAACCGGTGGCCGCACCGTGACCCGCACCTTGAAGCGGGTGATGTGGCCGGCCGCTGCGCTGGTGGGTGTGCGCCCGCTGTTCGATCCCAAGGACGGCGCCGATGCCAACAGTAATGCGCGCTTCGAACTGATGCGCGTGGACGCGGCGGGCAAGCCGCAGCCGGCCAAGGGCCTGAAGGTCACGCTGGTGCGCGAGCTGCGCGATTACCACTGGACCTTCAACGACAACCGCTGGGATTACGACTTCACCCGCCGCTTCGAGAACAAGGACACCCGCACCGTCGACGCCGGCAGTGCGGCGGTCGGCGTTGATTTCCCGGTGGAGTGGGGCGAGTACCGGCTGGACGTGTTCGATCCGGCCACCGGGCTGACCAGCCGCTATCCGTTCAATGCCGGCTGGAGCTGGAACGACGACAACCGCGGCCTGGATGCACGCCCGGACAAGATCAAGCTGGCGTTGGACAAGACCGCCTACAAGGCCGGCGATACCGTGCGCGTCACCGTGACCCCGCCGCATGCCGGCAAGGGCGTGCTGATGGTCGAGAGCGACAAGATGCTCTACGTCCAGGATATCGACGCCAAGCCGGGCAGCACCTACGACATTCCGGTCACCGCCGAGTGGGAACGTCACGACGTCTACATCACCGCGCTGGTGTTCCGTGGCGGCAGTGCGCCGAGCAAGATCACCCCGGCCCGGGCGGTCGGCGTGGTGCATGTGCCGATGGACCGCAAGGCGCGGCAGATCGCAGTGGGCCTGGTGGCCCCCAAGCAGATGCGCCCGGAGCAGACGCTGCCGGTCACCGTGAGCGCCCCGCAGCTGGCCGGCAAGGTCGCACATGTGACCGTTTCGGCGGTGGACGTGGGCATCCTCAACATCACCCGCTTCCCGGTGCCCGATGCCGCCGGCCACTTCTTCGCGCAGCGTCGCCTGGGCGTGGATGCGTATGACATCTACAGCCGCGTGATCGAGAGCTTCGACGGCAGCAGCGGCAAGCTGAAGTTCGGTGGCGACATGGCGCTGGCGGCGATGCCGCAGGCCAAGCGCCCGACTGCGCGCGTACAGACCGTGGACCTGTTCTCCGGCCCGGTGAAGCTCGATGCCAAGGGCATTGCCCGGATAGCGTTGAAGGTGCCGGATTTCAACGGCACGCTGCGCGTCTCGGCGCTGGTCTACGCCGATGACCAGTACGGCAAGCGCGATGTGGAAACGGTAGTGCGCGCGCCGATCCTGGCCGAAGCCAGCATGCCGCGCGTGATGGCGCCCGGCGATACCAGCACGGTGACCCTGGACGTGCAGAACTTCACCGGGAAACCGGGCGAGTTCAAGGTGCAGGTCGACGGTATCGGCCCGCTGACCCTGGGCGAATCCAGCCGCACGCTCAAGCTCAATGCGGACGCCAAGAGCACGCTCAGCTTCCCGCTGACCGCGCGCGAGGGCTATACCGTGGCCAAGGTGCGGGTGCGCGTGGACGGCAACGGCTTCAAGGTCGATCGCCGCTATGACCTGCCGGTGCGCGCGGCGTGGCCGCAGGTGCTGCGCGCACAGACCCGCACGCTGGATCCGCTGGCCGCCGTCACGATGGAGGCCGGACTGGCCGATGGCCTGATGAACGATTCGGTGACCGCGCGCATGCTGGTCAGCGCGCTGCCGCCGATTCCCTTCGCCAGTGCCTTGAACGGCGCGCTCAACTACCCGTATGGCTGCGCCGAGCAGACCACCAGCAAGGGCTATGCCGCGCTGATGCTGGATGAGGCGACCTCGGCCATGCTGGGCGCGGACGGGCTGGATGCCAAGACCCGTCGTGAGCGCATGGAAGGTGCCTTCGGCCGCCTGGCCTCGATGCAGGTCGCCAACGGAAACTTCTCGATGTGGGGCGACGACGGCTACATCAATCCGTGGCTGACCCCGTACATCGCCGAGTTCCTGCTCGACGCCAAGGACGCCGGATTCGCGGTCCCGGACAACGTGCTGCAGAAGGCGCTGAACCGCCTGAGCGAAGATCTGCTGTCCGGTGGCAACCAGTTCTATGGCGAGGACCGCCGCGAGAACCTGAAGTTCGCCAACCAGGCGTATTCGGGCTACGTGCTGGCCCGGGTCAACCGTGCACCGCTGGGTACCCTGCGCGCGCTGTACGACAACGAACGCAGCAAGTCGCTGACCGGCCTGTCGCTGGTGCACCTGGGCATCGCGCTGTCCCTGCAGGGCGATCACAAGCGCGGCGATGCGGCCATTGCCGCTGGCTTTGCCAAGCGTGCGGACGACCGTCCGGCCTACTTTGGCGATTACGGCAGCGCGGTGCGCGATGACGCGTTGATGATCGCGCTGCTGCACGAGCGCAAGCTGTCCAAGCCGGCCTACGATGCCCGTGCGATCGATCTTGGTCGCGCGCTGGATGCCCGCCGCAACAGTGGCTGGATGTGGCTGAGCACCCAGGAGCAGGTGGCGCTGGCCCGCATGGGCAAGGCGTTGTCGGCCAACCAGAAGAAGCTGGTCTCCGGCGAACTGGTGGTGGGCGGGGAGAGCGAGAGCATCTCCGCGCGCCGCATGTTCGGCCGCAGCTTCGACTACGCCGCGCTGGCCAAGGGCGTGCGCTTCACCCCGCAGGGGGAGCCGCCCATGTTCGCCAGCCTGGAAGTGGCCGGCATTCCGCGCACTCCGCCCGAGCCAGACAGCCGCACGCTCGGCGTGGAGCGCAGCTGGTACACCACCGATGGCAAACCGTGGACGCCGCGTCCGCTAAAGGAAGGCGAGGCCCTGATCGTGCGGGTCAGCGTCACCCCGAACGTGGACATGCCCGATGCACTGCTGACCGATCTGCTCCCGGCCGGGCTGGAGATCGAGAACTTCAACCTGGGCGATGCCAAGCAGTGGGCCGATGTGGTGGTCGACGGGCTGAGCGTCAACGATCGTGGCGATGCAGCCAACATCAAGCACGAGGAGTTCCGCGACGACCGTTACGTGGCCGCGCTGAAGCTCTCGCGTGGCAGCACTGCCAAGGTGTTCTATCTGGTGCGCGCGGTGACGCCGGGCACGTATCGCGTGCCGCCGCCGCTGGTGGAGGACATGTACCGTCCGGACCTGCGGGGCGTGGGGCGCAGCCTGCCGGCATCGCTGACTGTGGTGCAGCCCTGATCGTAGGCGGGCCGTCTGGTTGACGGCCCGCTTGCCTCGCTGCTGAATTGATATGACGTCTCTTTTTTCCAAGCAGTCATGGGCAACCGTGCGACGCAACGTGCTGCCCTGCCTGCGATGGGGCATGGCCGCGGTGCTCACGCTGCTGTTGGTGCTGGATCTCGCGTTTCCGCCCCCGCTGCCCAGGCAGCGCGACACCAGCACCCTGGTGGTCGCGCGTGATGGCACGCCGCTGCGCGCGTTCGCCGATGCGGACGGGGTGTGGCGCTACCCGGCCTCCGCCGACAGCGTCTCGCCACTGTACCTGCAGGCACTGCTCAACTACGAAGACCGCTGGTTCTGGCGGCATCCCGGCATCAATCCGTGGGGGCTGTTGCGGGCCGGCAAGCAGTGGCTGTTCGCGCAGCGGATCGTCTCCGGCGGCTCGACCCTGACCATGCAGGTCGCCCGCATCCTCGACCCGCATACGCGCACGCCGTGGGGCAAAGCCAAGCAGCTGCTGCGCGCGGTGCAGCTGGAGCTGCACCTGAGCAAGGCGCAGATCCTGGCGCTGTACCTGGAGCGCGCGCCCTACGGTGGCACCATCGAAGGCGTGGAGGCGGCCAGCTGGGCCTATCTGGGCAAGCCAGCCTCGCAGCTGTCGCATGCCGAGGCCGCGCTGCTGGCGGTGTTGCCACAGTCGCCCAGCCGGTTGCGTCCGGACCGCCATCCGGAGGCGGCGCAACGTGCGCGCGACAAGGTGCTGGAGCGGATGGTGTCGCTTGGCGTGTGGTCCCGAGAAGAGGTCGACGATGCGCGCATCGAGGCGGTGGTCACCCGTGCGCTGCAGCCTCCTTTGCATGCGGCACTGTTGGCCCAGCGCCTGCGCTCGGCGCAGCCGCGGGCGGCGCGGATCGAGAGCACGCTGGATATCGGCCTGCAGCGCACGCTGGAAGAACGCGTGTCTTCGTATTTTTCGCAGCTGCCCGAGCGCACCTCGGCGGCCCTGTTGGTGGTGGACAACCGAACGCTTGAGGCACGCGCCTATGTTGGCTCGGTGGCCTTCGGCGACAAGCAGCGGCTCGGCCATGTGGACATGGTGCAGGCCTGGCGCTCACCGGGCTCCACGCTCAAGCCGTTCCTGTACGGCATGGCGCTGGATGATGGCCTGATCCATTCGGAAAGCCTGATGGTGGACGCGCCGCAGAGTTTCGGTGGGTACCGGCCCGGCAACTTCGACGCGGCCTTCAACGGGCCGGTCAGTGCCTCCACGGCACTGCGTCTGTCGCTGAACGTGCCGGCGGTGGATCTGCTGGACCGGGTCGGCTCGGCACGTTTCGCCGCACGCCTGTCGCACGCCGGCATCAATCTGCGCTTTCCACACGGCAGTGCGCCGAACCTGTCGCTGATACTCGGCGGTACCGGTGCGCGGCTGGAGGACCTGGTCGGTACCTTCGCCGCGTTCAACCGCAACGGCATCGCCGGTCGAGTGCGATACACCGCCGCGGACGCCGTGATCGAGCGACGCCTGATGTCACCGGGCGCGGCGTGGATCACCCGCGAGATGCTCGAGTCCAATCCGCGCCCGGGCTATGGCGCCGGCACATTCGATGTCACCGGCCGCCCCCGTGTGGCCTGGAAGACCGGCACCAGCTACGGCTACCGCGATGCCTGGGCGATCGGCACGACGCGCCATTACACGGTAGGTGTGTGGGTGGGGCGCCCGGATGGCACGCCGCTGCCCGGGCAGTACGGTGCGGTGACCGCCCTGCCGCTGATGTTCGAAGTGATCGACAGCCTGCCGCGCCACGCCGGCGATGCCAGTGCAGCGCCGATGCCGGCAAGCGTGGCACAGGCCGATATCTGCTGGCCGACCGGCGGCTTGGCGGAGCAGACCGCAGCGCCCCTGTGCCAACGCCGGATGCCGGCCTTCGTGCTGGACGGGGTCGTGCCGCCGACCTTCGCCGAACGCGAGGCGCGGCTGTGGCAGCCGGGTCTGCAGCGTTTCCAGGTGGATGTGCGTACGGGGCTGCGGCTGTCGCCGGAGTGCAGCCGGCCCCATGCGGCGGAGCCGCGTGAGATCGCGCGCTGGCCGGCGCTGTTGTCGCCGTGGCTGCCGCAGGCCCAGCGTCAGGCCTCGCAGTTGCCTGCGTTGTCTCCGGACTGCAGCGACGACGGTCGCGAGAGCGGCGGGACCCTGCATATCGAGGGGCTCAACGATCGCGCCACCCTCGCACGCGCCCCGAATGCCGAGCACGGCGTGCGCCTGCAACTGCGTGCACTGGGCAATGAAACGACGGTGGATTGGCTGCTGGACGACCGCTGGATTGCCCGCACCGAAGGGGCACGCCTGTTCCAGCGCGACTTTGATGAAGTCGGTGAGCACACGTTGACCGCGCTGGCCGCCGATGGCGCGTGGACGCAGGTTCGGTTCCGGATCCTGCACTGACGTTGCGCTGCGCAGATTCTGGTGGTGCCGGCCGCTGGCCGGCACTGCACTCCGTTCGGATAGTGCGGGGAGCCGGCCAGCGGCCGGCACTACAGCACCAGGCGCCGGCCAGCGGCCGGCATTACTCCCCGATCCAGCCGTCCAGCAGATCGGCGAATTCGTCGGCGTGTTCTTCTTCCTGCGCCAGGATCTCTTCGAGGATGCGCTTGGTCGTGGTGTCCTTGTCGCCCACGAAGTTGATCATCTCGCGGTAGCTGTCGATCGCGATGCGCTCGGCAATCAGGTTCTCGCGGACCATGTCGCGCAGGTCGCTGCCTTCCTTGTACTCGGCATGCGAGCGCGCGGTGAGGGTGTCCGGATTGAGGTCGGGCTCGCCGCCCAGCTGCACGATGCGTTCGGCCAGCTTGCCGGCGTGCGCCTGCTCCTGCTGCGCGTGCTCCAGGAACTCGGCCTTGATCGAATCGGCGAGCATGCCCTTGGCCATGAAGTAATGGCGGTAGTAGCGCAGCACGCAGACGTACTCGGTGGCGAGCGCATCGTTGAGCAGCTTGATGACCGCTTCGCGGTCGGCACTGTAGCTGTCGGTGATGGCGCCATCTTCGATGTCCTTGCGGGCCTTGGCACGCAGGGTGGCGGTGTCGCTGATGCCCGGCGGGCGGCTGTTGTCCGGGGTGGCGTTCGGGGTGTTCTTGGCTGGCTTTGACATGGCTGGCCGGGTTCCTCTCTTGCGTGGGTCTAGCGGGGGAGATGCTCCAGCACGTACTGCGCCGAAGACACGTCGAATTTTCCGGGTTCCTCGATGAAGGTCTCGCGCACGACACCGTCTTCGACGTACAGCGCGAAGCGGCGCGAGCGGATGCCCATCCCCGAGCTGCTGGCATCCATTTCCAGGCCCAGCGCACGGGTGAACTCCCCATTGCCGTCAGACAGCAGCTGCAGGCCGTCGGGCACCTGCTGGCTCTCGCCCCAGGCCTTCATCACGAACGGATCGTTGACCGCCATGCAGAACACCTCGATCCCGCGGTGGCGGAATTCGGGGAACTGCTCGATGAAGCCGGGCAGGTGCCGGGCCGAACAGGTCGGGGTGAATGCGCCGGGCACGCCGAACAGTACCGCTTTGCGCGCATCGAACAGGGCATGGGTATCGATGGTTTCCATGCCCTCGCGGATGCGCTTGAGGGTGACTTCGGGAATGCGGTCGCCAACGTGGATGGTCATGTGGACTCCTTGGACACAGGCAGGGTAGTGAGGGGCATGGGATGGCCATGTCAACGTTGAAAAGCCGCCGTGAAGACCCATCTGTAGCGGGAAAGGCGGGCGACGGGGGCAGCGTAGCCGCCCGCGATGTCCGCCGCATTGCGCAGGATCATTCGCGCCCGGCGTCACGGTGGGCCGGTCTGCAGCAGCTAGAATTGCGCGGAAGGCGCCCGCCAATGCGGGTGGCCGAACTTAGTCGAGGTGTTTGGATGGAATTCAAGGATTACTACGCCACGCTCGGGGTGGAACCCACCGCGGGCGATGCTGAGATCAAGACCGCGTACCGCCGCCTGGCGCGCAAGTACCACCCGGATGTGAGCAAGGAAGCCGGGGCCGAGGACAAATTCAAAGCGGTCAACGAGGCTTACGAGGCGCTGCGCGATCCGCAGAAGCGCGCGGCCTATGACCAGCTCAAGGCGCAGGGCTACCGGCCCGGCGAGGAGTTCCATGCCCCGCCGAACTACGGCGGTGGCCAGGGCTATGACTTCGAAGAGGTGTTCGGTGGCGGCGCCGGTGGCGGCGGCTTCAGTGACTTCTTCGAAAGCCTGTTCGCGCGCCAGCGCGGCGGCGGTGGTGGCCGCGCCAGTGGCTTCGGCGGCGCCAGCCAGGGCCCGCAGCCGACCCGAGACACGCGCGCCAAGCTGTCCGTGCCGCTGGAGGCTGCCTACCAGGGCGACAGCCTGCGCATCAACGTGGGCGGCAAGCAGCTGGACGTGCGCGTGCCCAAGGGCATCCGGCCGGGCCAGGTGATCCGGCTGGGCGGGCAGGGCACCGGTGGCGGCAACCTGCTGCTGGAGGTGGAATACGCCGAACACCCGCAGTTCGAGGTGGATGGCCGCAACATCCTGTACACGCTGCAGGTGACCCCGTGGCAGGCCGCACTGGGGACGAGCATCAGCGTGCCGACGCTGGGCGGAGCAGTGGAGCTGAAGGTGCCGGCCGAGTCCGATGCCGGCCGCAAGCTGCGCCTGCGTGGCCGCGGCCTGCCGGGCAACCCGGATGGCGATCAGATCGTGGAGCTGGAGATCATCGCGCCGGCGCCCACCGATGAGGCGCAGAAGAAAGCGTACAAGACGCTGGCCAAGGCATTCGGCGAGAAGCTGTGATGCAAGGCGTTTGCCTTTGCGGTAGGAGCCGACCGTTGGTCGGCTCACCTTGCTGTCGGCTTACCGTGCCATAGGCTCACGCCGTCGGCGGCTCCTGGTGGCTGAAAACGCGCTCCAGCACCTCGGACAGCTCGTCTTCGGAAAAAGGCTTGGTGATGTATGCCTTGGCCCCCTGGCGCATGCCCCACATGCGGTCGGTGTCCTGGTCCTTGGTGGTCACCAGGATCACCGGAATGTGCTTGGTCGAGGCGTCGCGGGCCAGGGTACGGGTCGCCTGGAAGCCATTGAGATTGGGCATCACCACGTCCATCAGCACCAGATCGGGCAGCTCGGCCTTCGCCGTTTCCACCCCGGCAGCGCCATCGGTGGCGGTCAGGATCTCGTGCCCGAGTTTTTCGACGATCCGCTGTATCCCCAACAGCTGCGACGGTGAATCGTCGACGATCAGAATGCGTGCCATGGTGTTCCCCGTGTGATGCCCGCAGTGTAGTGCGGGCCTCGCATTGGCGTGAAGCACCGGGCGTGCCGTCCGTCGCCCGGCTGCCACGCTCAGTCGATTCGTACCACCGTGCGGCCGTGGTTGCCGCCCGCGAGCAAGGCATCGAACGCCGCCGGCAGGCCATCCAGCCCGACCTCGCCGGTGCAGATCGTCTCCAGATGCGCCGGCTTCCACTCGCCGCCCAGCTTGTCCCAGACCGCTTCGCGCAGATCACGTGGTGCGCCGGAGGACGACACACCCAGCAGCGATACGCCGCGGATGATGAAGGGCATCACCGTCATGTCCAATGCCGGGCTGGCGGCGAGACCGGCACTGACCACCGAACCGTAGGGCACGGTCTGGGCCAGCAGGCTGGTCAGCATCGCACCGCCGGCGTTGTCCAGGCCACCGCCGAACCGCGCCGATTCCATCGGGCGGGAGGTCGCCAGCACATCACGCGGCAGAACCTCGCGGGCCCCCAGGCCTCGCAGATAGCCGGCCTGGTCGGCCTTGCCGCTGATCGCATGCACCTCGAAACCGGCCCGGGTGAAGATATCCACCGCCAGCGAGCCGACCCCGCCGGTGGCCCCGGTTACTGCCAGCGGCCCGTGGGCGGGGGTCTGCCGGTTGTCCAGCATCCGCAGCAAGGCCAGCGCGGCAGTAAACCCGGCCGTCCCCAGGATCATCGCCTCGCGCGGGCTCAGCCCGGCCGGCTGGGGGATCACCGCACTGGCGGCCAGGCGCACATACGGGCTGTAGCCCCCATCGCGGGTCTCGCTGAGCCCGCACCCGGTGGCGAGCACCGCATCGCCTTCGCGGTAGGCCGGGTCGGTCGAAGCGACCACCGTGCCGGCCACGTCGATACCACCGACCAGCGGGAATCGCCGCAGGATCTTGCCCTTGCCGGTGCCGGCCAACGCATCTTTATAGTTGACCGAGGACCAGTGCGCGCGGAGGACCACCTCGCCTGGGTTGAGCTGGTCCAAGCCGATCGGTACCAGCGCGGCGTGGTGGCCGGTATCGTCCTGGTGGATGCGGAAAGCGTTGAACCGGTCGGGAATTGCCATGAAGATGCCTGACGGGGGAAAACGCCACCTTACCTGCTGCTCCGGCGCGCGGGGACCTCATCGGCCGTCGCAGACGCAGTTATGAATCGTTCCCAGAGATGCGTGACCCCTTCCAATCCTGTCGATCTGCCCCATCTAGTAGAATCGACAACGTTTTAACGGTTGACGGTGCGGGAGTGGCCCGCAGGCAACCTTACCTTGATGGAGCGTGCATGGCCTGGAATACACCCGGCGGCAACAAGGGCGGACAAGGCCCCGACGAGAATCGACGTGGGCCGTTCGGTCCTCGCGGTGGCGGCAATGGCGGCGGTTGGGGCGGTTTGCCCGGTCCGCTGAAAGACCTGTTCGATGGCGGCATCCTGCGCTGGGTTGCAGTGGCTGCGGTGTTGCTGCTGCTGTTCTCCAGCTTCCAGCTGATCGGCGAACAGCAACGCGGCGTCGTGCTGCGCTTCGGTCAATTCCATCGCATCCTGCAGCCTGGCCCGAACTTCAAGCTGCCCTGGCCGCTGGAATCGGTGACCAAGGTCAATGCCACCGAGATCAAGACGTTCAGCAGCCAGGTACCGGTCCTGACCCGCGACGAGAACATCGTCAACGTCTCGCTCAACGTCCAGTACCGTATCGATGATCCGCGCCTGTACCTGTTCGGCTCGGTCGATGCCGACCAGGTGCTCGAACAGACCGCGCAGAGCGCGGTGCGTGAGCAGGTCGGTCGTGCCGACCTCAACAATGTGCTGAACAACCGTGGCCCGCTGGCCGTGGCCGCCGAAGAGCGCCTGCAGGCCTCACTCGGCAGCTACCGCACCGGTCTGTCGGTGACCGGCCTGACCCTGCCCGATGCCCGTCCGCCCGAGGAGGTCAAGCCGGCCTTCGACGAGGTCAACGGCGCCCAGCAGGTCAAGGAGCGTCTGATCAACGAAGCGCAGGCCTACGCGGCCAAGGTGGTTCCGGAAGCGCGCGGCCAGGCCTCGCGGGCCCGGACCACCGCTGAAGGCTACAAGCAGGCCGTGGTCGCCAAGGCCGAGGGTGATGCCGAGCGCTTCAGCCTGCTGCAGGTCCAGTACAAGGACGCCCCGGAAGTCACGCGCAAGCGCCTGTGGCTGGAAACCGTGCAGAAGGTGCTCTCGGAGAACCGCAAGATCATCGGTGGCGATGGCCGCCAGCTGATCTACGTGCCGATGCCGGGCGACAACCGCACCAGCAGCACCAACGCCGCCCCGGCGGTGACCCCGGAAGTCATGCTGCCGTCGCTGCCTGCCAGCACGGCCGTGGATGGCGTTCGCAATGCGGAGCGTCCGACGACGCGCCCGACCGGTCGTGAGGAGGGCAGCCGATGAGAAGTTCACTGTGGATTGGTCTGGCCGTAGCGGTCCTGCTCGGCCTGCTGGGTTCGGTTTACGTGGTCCGTGAGGACCAGACCGCGATGGTGCTGAACCTGGGCAAGGTGGTCCGTGCGGACATCAAGCCGGGCCTGCACTTCAAGGTGCCGCTGGTGGAAACGGTGCGCGTGTTCGATCGCCGCTTCCAGGTGCTCGACACCGCCCCGGCGCGTTACTTCACCGCTGAGCAGAAGGACGTCAGCGTCGACTTCTTCGCCATCGGTTACATCTCCGACGTGCGCGCGTACTTCCGTGCGACCGGCGGCGATGCCCGCGTGGCCAATGCCCGTCTGGCTCCGATCATCACCGACTCGCTGCGCAACCAGATCAACTCGCGCTCGTTGCAGCAGCTGGTGTCCGGGGATCGCAGCGAACTGATCGCCAACCAGCTGACCGGCATCAACGAGTCGGTCAAGGCGCTCGGCATGCAGATCATCGACCTGCGCATCAAGCAGATCGACCTGCCGACCGACAGCCAGGTGATCAACGATGTGTATGAGCGCATGCGCGCCCAGCGTAAGCAGGAAGCGGCCAAGCTGCGCGCCGAGGGTGAAGAGCAGTCGCTGACCATCCGTGCCCAGGCTGATCGCGAGAGCACCGTGATCGTGGCCGAAGCCGAGCGCGACGCCCAGCAGCTGCGTGGTGCCGGCGATGCCGACGCCGCCCGCATCTACGGCAAGGCCGGCTCGGCCGACCCGTCGTTCTACGCGTTCTACCGCAGCCTGGAGGCCTACCGTGGCTCCATGACCGACGGCAACGGCGTGATCGTGCTCGACAAGAACGACCCGTTCCTGCAGTACCTCAAGAGCGATCGCTGAGGCCGCAGGCGGTAGTCATCCACGGGGACCCGGTGCAGACCGGGTCCCCGTTTTGTTTGTGGAGATGTCATGAAAGATCTGTTCTCGGCCCTGTGCCTGTTCGCCGTGCTCGAAGGCCTGTTCCTGTTCGCCGCCCCGTTGGCCTGGAAGCGGATGGCCGAGCAGTTGCTGATGCTGCGCAGCAGCGCGCTGCGCACTTGGGGCGGGGTGATCCTGCTGGCGGGCCTGACCACCCTGTGGTGGTTGAAGCACTGAGCGGGTTCCCGCCACGCGCCGGCACTCCCCGGGCGGCGGTCCTGACCGGCCGGTGAAGTCCACCGGCCCCCGGGGTGGCAGCGGCCACCGGAAACCCGGATAATGCACAAAAGCCGGACGGGCACTCTGTTTCAGAGTCACTCGTCCGGCTTTTTCCGTGTCTGGGTACCCCAGCGTCGGCGCGCTCCCCGCTGGAGCCCGCCACCCCGCGCTGAGCGGCCACCCCGGCATGGTCCCAAACCCGCGGCCCCGATGGCCGCACAAAAACCAGGAGTTACCCGTCATGGGTCAGTCAGTTGTCGTGTTGGGTGCCCAGTGGGGCGATGAAGGCAAGGGCAAGATCGTCGATCTGCTCACCGAGGAAATCGGCGCTGTCGTGCGCTTCCAGGGCGGCCACAATGCCGGCCACACGCTGGTCATCAATGGCAAGAAGACCGTGCTGCACCTGATTCCGTCGGGTATCCTGCGTGAAGACGCGCTGTGCCTGATCGGCAACGGCGTGGTGATCTCGCCGGCCGCGCTGCAGAAGGAAATCGCCGAGCTGGAAACCTCCGGCGTGGAAGTCCGTTCGCGCCTGAAGATCTCCCCGGCCGCGCCGCTGATCATGCCGTACCACATCGCCCTGGACCAGGCGCGCGAACGCGCTGCCGGCGGCAAGGCGATCGGCACCACCGGCCGTGGCATCGGCCCGGCGTATGAAGACAAGGTGGCGCGTCGCGGTATCCGCATCGCCGACCTGCATTACCCGGCCCAGCTGGAGGAACTCCTGCGCACCGCGCTGGATTACCACAACTTCGTGCTGACCAATTACCTCAAGACCGACGCGGTCGACTTCCAGAAGACCTACGACGAAGCACTGGCCTTCGGCGAATACGTCGAGCCGATGAAGTCCGACGTTGCCGGCATCCTGCACGACCTGCGCAAGCAGGGTAAGCGCGTGTTGTTCGAAGGCGCCCAGGGCGCACTGCTGGACATCGACCACGGCACCTATCCCTACGTGACCAGCTCCAACACCACCGTCGGTGGTGCACTGGCCGGTGCCGGCGTCGGTGCCGATGCGATCGACTACGTGCTGGGTATCGCCAAGGCCTACGCGACCCGCGTCGGCGGTGGCCCGTTCCCGACCGAGCTGGACGATGAAGTCGGCCAGGGCATCCGCGACCGCGGTGCCGAGTACGGTGCCTCGACCGGCCGCCCGCGTCGTTGCGGCTGGATGGACATCGTCGCGCTCAAGCGCGCCGTGGCCATCAACGGCATCAGCGGCCTGTGCATCACCAAGCTGGACGTGCTCGATGGCATGGAAAAGCTGAAGGTCTGCATCGCGTACGAGTACCGCGGCAAGCGTACCGAGTACGCCCCGCTGGACGCGCAGGGCTGGGAAGAATGCACGCCGGTGTACCTGGAGTTCCCGGGCTGGACCGAGAACACCCATGGCATCACCAACTGGGATGATCTGCCGCCGGCCGCCCGCGCTTACCTGCGCGCGCTGGAAGAGCTGGCCGGTTGCCCGGTGAGCATCGTCTCGACCGGCCCGGACCGCGACCACACCATGGTGCTGCAGGATCCGTTCGCCTGATCAGGTGGGCACTGACGGGCGATGCCTGGCGGTGCCACCCGGGGTAAATGAAAAAGCCCCGCGCGAGCGGGGCTTTTTCGTGGGCGCCATGCGCGCGATACCATGGCATGCTGTGCGGCCTCTCAACCATCAGATGGGGCAGCATGGAATCTGCTGATCACGCCACCACCGGCATGAACACTGCGAACCGCGCGCTGCATGCGGTGGTCACCGAGCTGGAAGCGCTGTTGCGCGGCGACGGCGAAAACCACTGGGCCGATTGGATGCAGCGGGTCATCATCCAGCTTGAGCAGGGCGATCCAAGCGCGCCGGAGAGCCTGCTGCGCGCCTATGGCGGCATGGGATCGTTCAACGATCTCGCGCTCGGGCAGGACTACAGCAATGGCCACTTCCAGTGGCGAGCGGACGCGGGTGAACTCAATGAGCGTCTGGACGCATTGCGCGGCCGTGCCTGGGAACTGGCACGGGCGATCCGGGATGCAACAGCCAGCCCGCGTTGATCACAGCGCCTGCCGGCCCGTCAGCACCGGATAGGGGTTGATCGATTCGCCCTTCCACCACTGCTTCTCCGGCCCCAATACATGGATCTCGAAATGCAGATGCGGGGCTTCGGGGCTCGCGTTGCCCGTGCTGCCGACATAGCCGATGACCTCGCCGCGCTTGACCGCCTTTTTCTCCGCCAGGCCGTCGGCGTAGCGGTCCAGATGGGCGTAGTAATAGCAGTAGCGACCGCTCGGTTCGAACTGGTACACGGTCAGTCCACCCCGCACGCTGTCGAACAATTTCTCCACGGTACCGTCGGCGACGGCCAGCACCGGCGTGCCGTCCGGCGCGAGGATGTCAATGGCATCGTGCACGCGGCCCTCGCTGCGCGCATCGGTGAAGGTGTCCTGCAATTGGTCCGCGCCGATCCCCTCCACCGGCAGCAGCAGGGCGCCGCCGGCATCTGCTGGAGGCGCAGCGAGACCGCCCGCGTCAGGCGCAGGCGGTGCGGGCACGGTCTGGATCGGTGCCGGTGTCGCGGCCGGCGTGGAAGCAGGCGGCGGTGGCGCATCGAGTGCGGCACGAGTGGAACTCGTCGCCGATCCCACCTTGGCCGGTTCGGCGGCGCCAAGGCGGGCGGACGGCCCCGGCCCCAGCAGCCAGTAGCCGACCACGCCGATCACCAGCCCTACCGCCAGCAGTCGCAGGGTCTTCATGCGCTTACTCCTGCATTACGACGGGCACGGACGCATCCACCGCATCGGCCACCTGCAGCGCATCCCAGTTGGTCAGGCGCACACAACCATGCGACTCGGTCTTGCCCACGTGGCCAGGCTCGGGCGTGCCGTGCAGACCGTAATGCGGTTTGGAAATGTCGATCCAGACCACGCCGACCGGATTGTTCGGGCCCGGCGGCAGCACTGCCTTGCTGTCGCCGGCCTTGGCGTCCCAGAACAGCTTGGGGTTGTAGTGGAAGGTGGGATCGCGCGAGATGCCGAGGATCTTCCATTTGCCAATCGGCAGCGGGTCATGTTTGCTGCCCGACGACACGGGGAACTGGGCGTAGACCTTGCCATCGGCATCGAACAGCCGGAGCGTCGAGTCGGATTTGTCGATGACCAGCTTGCTGGCTTTGGCCAAGGGCGTAACGGCGATGTTCGGCACCTGGATCACGCTGCCGGCCTTGCCCAGGTCCACACCGGGATTGAGCGCCTTCAGCAGGTCGGGGGAGGCGTGGAAGCGTTCGCCCAGTGCTTCTTCCACGGAGCCGAAGCCCAGCGATGTCAGCTTGGCCTGTTCGGCCGGCCCCTTCGGCACGGGCTGGAACGGGCCGGCCACATCCTCGGCGGTCAGCGTGTAGCGCACCAGCGGCGGGGCGCTGTCCGGCTGCAGGGCCTTCCAGGTCGCATCGTCCAGCTCACCGCTCACCTTGATCCCGCGGGCGGCCTGGAAGCCGGACACGGCCCGCTTCTGGTTGGAACCCACTTCGCCATCGATCTGCCCCGGAGAGAAGTGGGCGCGGTCCAGCAGCACCTGGGCATGCAGGTCCGAGCGCGGCCCGGTGGCCAGCGGCGTGTCGGCCGCGGCGGTAGCCGGTGTTGTCGCGGCCGGTGCTGTCTGGGCGACGGCCCAGACGGGGGCGGCAAGCGCCAAGGCGAGGGCGGACACGCGGGCGATCTGATGCAGGCGAGGGGTCATGGGACATTCCAGGAGAGACATGCTTCCACCATGCCTGCCGGGCATGCGCAGTGGCCGTGAAAAGCCTGACGCGCGGCTGAGTGGGGTCCTGGGTCCCGCCAATGTGTCCGCTACGTGAACCCATTCACCCGTCGACACGCCTACGGATCAAGGCCGCCCAGGGAAGGCCGATACCAGTGCACCCCCCACGTTTGGAAGTTGTCATGGATTATTTGCGGAACGTCAGCGTCGTCTGGCGGCTTGGCCTGGGCTTCGGCCTGCTGCTGCTGCTGGTGGCTGCGGTCGTCGCCATCGGCGCGACCGGCAGCGCGGAACAGAAACAGTCGATGCAGCAGGTGGTCGAGGTCAATGTGGCCAAGGTCCGGCTGCTGTCGGAAATGCTCGATGCCAACAACCAGATGATGGTGGTCCGCCGCGAGATGCTGATCCGCCAGGGCGATCGGCTGGCCGATGACGAAGTGCGCATCGCCAACCTGGTGAAGCGTTACGAGGCCAGCTGGACTGCCTACCAGGCGTTGCCCACCAATGCTGATGACAAGGCGATTGGGGACGCCATCGCGGCTGCACGCGCGGTCGCGCGCCCGCTCAACAAGCAGATGAGCGAACAGCTCAAGCAAGGCGATTTCGCCGGTGCCACCGCGTTGACGCTGGGCGCCGTGCAGGAAGCGGCCAACGCCTGGAACAAAGCCCTCGGCGATGGCGTGAGCTACGAAGAAACGCAGAGCCGTCAGGCGGCCGCGGAGGCGATCCGGCTGGGTGAGCGTACGTTCCTGCAGTTGCTGGTGCTGGGCGCGATTGCGCTGGTGGTCGGCATCACGGCCTCGGTGTTGATCGGACGCAGCTTGACCGGCCCGCTGGCCCGCGCCGTCGGTCTGGCGACCCGCATGGCCAAGGGCGACCTGGAGCAGGACTTCCGCCTGGGCGGCCGCGACGAGATCACCCAGCTGGGCAACGCCATGGCCACGGTCCGCCAGACCGTCCAGGGCGCGATCACCGCGCAGCTGGACATGGCCCGCCAGCATGAAGCCGGCGCCATCAGCTACCGCATGGACGAAGCCGCCTTCCCGGGCGATTTCGGGCGCATGATCCGCGCGACCAACGAGCTGGTCGGTTCACACGTGGCCGTCGAGTTCCACATGGTCGAGGTGATGCAGCGTTATGCGATCGGCGACCTGAGCCGTGATCTGGACACCTACCCGGGCGAAAAGGCCGTGCTGACCACCACCATGGCCACCGTCAAGGACAGCCTGATGGCGATCAACCAGCAGATCGAGACGCTGGCATCGGCTGCACGTGCGGGCGACTTCTCGGTGCGTGGTACCGAGCAGAGCTTCCAGTTCCAGTTCCGCGCGATGGTCGCCCAGTTGAACGGGATGATGGCCAGCTCGCAGAGCAGCATCGCCGACCTGTCGCAGGTGCTGCGCGCGATCTCCACCGGCGATCTGACCTCGCGCATGGATGGCCACTACGAAGGTGTGTTCGCGCAGATGCGCGACGATGCCACCGTCACCGCCGTGCAGCTGACCGGCATCGTGCAGCAGATCCAGGGCGCGGCGGGCAGCATCAACGATGCCGCACAGGAACTGGCCGCAGGCCACAGCGACCTGTCGCGTCGCACCGAGCAGCAGGCGGCCAATCTGGAAGAGGCCGCCGCCTCGATGGAAGAGCTGACCTCCACGGTCCGCCAGAACGCCGAGCTGGCCAACCAGGCCGACCATGAAGCGCATGCGGCCGGTGCGGCGGTCAAGGCAACCGAGCAGGCCATCGCGCAGATGGCCGCCGTCATGAGCGAGATCGACCAGTCCTCGGCGCGCATCTCCGAGATCTCCTCGGTGATCGATGGCATCGCCTTCCAGACCAACATCCTGGCCCTGAACGCAGCGGTGGAAGCGGCCCGCGCCGGTGAGAACGGACGTGGCTTCGCGGTCGTGGCGACCGAGGTGCGCACGCTGGCGCAGCGTGCCGGTACGGCGGCCAAGGAGATCAAGGACCTGATCGATGAGTCCAGCAGCAAGGTCAAGACCGGGCTGAGCGTGACCGTGCAGTCCGAGGCGGCGATCGCCCGCCTGACCCAGGCCAGCTCGCGCACCAATCAGCTGATGAGCGACATCGCCGCCGCGACCAAGGAACAGGCCGCCGGCATCGAGCAGGTCAACCAAGTGGTCGTGCAGATGGACCAGGTGACCCAGCAGAACGCGGCGCTGGTGGAAGAAGCCACCGCTGCCAGCCGCGCACTGGAAGAACAGGCGTATGCACTGACCGAATCAGTGGCGGTGTTCAAGCTGGACAACAGCGCGGCAGGCCTGCGTCGCCCGGCGGCATTGCGGGCAGCATGACGACACGTGTGCGCTGAGTAATACAGAAAAGCCCCGCTTCGGCGGGGCTTTTTCATGCCGATCCGGCCGGCCGACGCAGCGGCGCGCCCGGCTCAGTCCTCGTTCTCTTCTGCTGCTTCGCGACCCTGCTGGCGGATCAGCGCCTCTTCGCGCGCATCGTTGATGGCGTGGCGGACGCCATCCAGATCGATGGTGCTCTCATCCTGCTCGAATTCACCGGTCAGTACGCTGTCCGGCAGCAGATCGCCAGCCTCGAACAGCGCCCACATCTCCTCGCCGTACCAGGTCTCCAGCAGCTCCGGCGCCCAGCGGCCCAGATACGCGGTGAGGTTGTTGACGTCGCGCAGCAGCATCGTACGTGCGGCATTGTTGCCCGCCGCACTGACCACCTGCGGGAAATCGATCACCACCGGGCCTTCCGGGCCGACCAGCACGTTGTACGGCGACAGATCGCCGTGGATCAGCCCGCAGCACAGCATCCGCACGACCTGGCGGACCAGAATCTGGTGGAACTCGCGCGCCTGTTCCGGGCTGAGTTCAACCTCGCCCAGGCGCGCGGCGGAATACCCTTCAGCATCGGTGACCAGCTCCATCACCAACACGCCGTGGAAGTAGCCATAAGGCTCCGGCACGCGCACGCCGGCATCGCGCAGCTGGTACAGCGCATCGACCTCGGTGTTCTTCCAGGCCGCTTCCTGCTGCTTGCGGCCGTAGTTGCTGGCCTTGCCCACCGCGCGCGCTTCGCGGCTGCCACGGACCTTGCGGCCTTCCTGGTACTGGACGCGCTGCTGGAAGCTGCGCTGGGCCATGTCCTTGTAGACCTTTGCGCAGCGCACATCGTCGCCGCTGCGGACCACGTATACCGCTGCCTCCTTGCCGCTCTTGAGCGGGCGGAGCACTTCATCGATCACGCCGTCGTCGATCAGCGCCTGCAAGCCTTGGGGGGTCTTCACGGTATCTCGGGAATCGGCTGGCGCGGGGCCTGCCCTGGAGGGGGAGGGATTTTCGCATCTTCGGGCCGATGGAGCCATCGACACGGCGCCCGGCGGTCGGGTTGTTCAGCTGCGTGCACGCTGGTGCCCGCTTGAAATCTGCTTCACATCCGCGCGGCAGGCTGGGGTCACTTCCCAAGGAGTGCCACCCATGATGCTGTCCCTGCTGCGCCGCACCGGTGCCGTTCTGGCCCTGCTGCTCGCTGTCCCTGCAGTCCACGCCCGCCCCGCGGCGGCCGATACGGTACTGATCGTGGTCAGCGGCGAAGGCCGTGACCAGGGCAAGACCCGCCCCGGTTTCGAGATGGACGAGTTTGCCCAGGCCTACCTGATCTTCCGCGACAACGGCCTGGCCGTGCAGGTGGCCAGCCCACGCGGCGGGCCGGTGGAGGCCGACAAGTTCGACCCGAAGGAGCCCTTCAACGCGCGCGTGCTGGCCGATCCGGCGGCGACCGCGTTGCTGGCCGATACCCGCGCCACCGCGACCCTGCGTGCGGCCGACTATGCGGCGGTCTACGTGGTTGGCGGCAAGGGCGCCATGTTCGATCTGCCGACCGATGCGGCGCTGCGCGGCCTGCTCGGTACGCTGCACGACGGTGGCGGCGTGGTCGCCGCCGTCTGTCACGGCCCGGCAGCACTGGTGGATGTGCGGCTGGCGGACGGATCACTGCTGGTCGCCGGGCGCCGCATGACTGGATTCACCAATGCCGAGGAGGGCGTGTTCGGCAAGCGCTGGGTCAAGGAGTTCCCGTTCCTGCTGGAAACAGCGCTGCGCGAGCGCGGCGCGCGCTGGGAGCAGGCGCCGCTGATGATGCCCAAGCTGGTGGTGGACGGGCGTCTGATCACCGGGCAGAACCCGTACTCCACGCCGGCGGTCGCCGAGGCGATCGTGCGCGCCACCGGTCGCACCCCGGTCGCCCGTACTCCTTGGCGTGATGAAGCCAGCATGGCGCTGGTGCAGCGCCTGCTCGACGGCGAGGGCGACGCGGTCAAGCGCGAGCTGGCGAGCAATCGCACCGGGTATCACGATCAGTTGATCGGCGTGCTCGGCTACTACCAGCTGCAGGCCGCGCAGGACGATGCGGCCGTGCGTGACGCCCTGGCGATCATGCAGCTGGCCGCGCCGTACATGAGCGAGCCGCAGCTGCCGCTGGGCATCGCGCAGGCGCACTGGCGGCTGGGCGAGGTGGAACAGGCGCGCAGCGTGCTCGGCAAACTGCTGGAAACGCACCCTGACATGGCCGAAGCTAAGCAGCTCAAGGACACGATCGAAGGCTGACGCCATGCATGACGGCCTGCACATCCTGGTCATCGAGGACAACCCGGCGCTGCGCGCCGGCATGGCCACGCTGCTGGAGGCGCGCGGCCATCGCGTGGCCTTCGCCGCCGATGGGCTCAGCGGCCTGCAGATGGCGCTGGACGAGCCGCCGGACGTGCTGGTGCTGGACCTGACTCTGCCGGGGATGGACGGTCTGGGTGTGTGCAGCCATCTGCGCGAGCGGGCCGACCGTCACATCCCGATCCTGATGCTGACCGCGCGCGACACGTTGGCCGACAAGCTGGTCGGCTTCCAGTGCGGTGCCGACGACTATCTGGTCAAACCGTTCGCCGGTGAGGAACTGCTGGCGCGGTGCCTGGCGCTGGCGCACCGGCATGTGCGGCGCGAGGGTCACCTGCTGCGCATCGGCTCGCTGGAAATCGATCGCCGCAGCGGCAGCGCGACCCGCAGCGGCCAGGCGCTTGAGCTGCCGCAGACCGCGTATCGCGTGCTGGTGCTGCTGGTCGAGGCATGGCCGCGTACGGTGACCCGCAGCGAGCTGATCCGTCGGTTGTGGGGCGATGAGGCGCCACCGTCGGATCCGCTGCGCTCGCACCTGTATCTGCTGCGCCAGATCCTGGACAAACCGTTTGATCGGCCCATGCTCAAGACCGTGCACGATGTTGGCTTCAAGCTGGAGGCCGACGCATGACGACGCGTGTGCATCGCCTGCGCAACCGGTTGATGTTGGCCTTCGCGGTGTTCGCACTGGCGGTGGCCAGCCTGTTCGGCCTGTACGTGGCGGTGTTCGTGTACAGCGTGGAGGATCGCTTCTTCGACGCGATGCTCGAACAGGAAGCGCAGCAGCAGCTGGATCAGCGCGCCGCGAGTGGCAGCTGGTCGCCGCCGCGCAATACGTTCATTACCGTGCACGAGAGCAGCGCCACGTTTCCGGCTGATCTGAAAACCGCGTTCGATGCCGAGCCGTGGCGGCACGAGTTCGCCGGCACCCAGGGACGTCACTATCACCTGCGCGCGCTGCAGCCGGGCGGCGCCGGTACATCAGGATGGCTGGTCGCCGAGGTCAGCCAGCAGCTGGTGGTGCGGCCGATGCGCCGCCAGATTCTGGGTCTGCTGGCCTGGTCCGGGCTGGCCGTGGTGGTCGTTGCCGTGCTGGCCGGTGCGTGGCTGGCACGACGTACCACACGTCCCTTGTCCAGACTGGCCGCACTGGTCGATGGGATGGCGCCGGATCGGCTGCCAATCGGGTTCGCGCGCGACTTCCCCGATGATGAAATCGGCGTGCTCGCGCGGGGGCTGGACAACCTGACCGGGCGGGTGCGCGCCTTTGTTGCCCGCGAGCATGCCTTCACCCGGGATGCCAGCCATGAGCTGCGCACGCCGCTGGCGGTGATCCGCAGCGCGACCGAACAGCTGGCCAACGAAGCGGGGCTGTCCGCGGCCGGACGGCTGCAGCTGGAGCATGTACAGCACTCAGCGCGGCAGCTCGAACAGACCGTGATCACGCTGCTCACCCTGGCCCGCGAAGAGAGCGTTGAACAGGAGGCGCTGCCGCTGGCGGTGCTGCCGGTGCTGGAACAGGTGGTGATTGAACAGGCGGCGCTGCTGGACGGCAAGCCGGTGCAGGTCCGGGTCGATGTGCCCGATGACGTACGCCTCACCGTGCCCGGGCCGGTGCTGCACATGCTGCTGGCCAATCTGGTGGGCAATGCGTTCGCGCACACGCGGGCAGGCGAGGTGCACATCGATGTCGGGGCCGGACGGCTGCGCATCCGCAACACCGCCCCGGCCGGTGACCCTGACACGATCGTGCGGCCTTTCGCCAAAGGCGAAGGCAGTGCCGGCTTCGGGCTTGGCCTGGCGATCGTGCACCGGCTGTGCGACCGCTTCGCCATCGACCTGCGTATCGAAGGAACCGAGCACACCACGGTCGCCAGCTTCAGCGTGCACTGAGGCGACGCACCGGTCCGCTTCCGTCCATCGCCAAAGTGCGCGATGCTCTGCCGAACGGGGAGGGGCGCATGGGGAACAGGGACGAAGGCAGTATCCACGGTGACGCACGGGCTGGCATCGCCTCCACCCCCGGCGGTGAGTCGCACACACCGCTGGCGGACCAGACACCGACCGACTGGTCGTTGCTGCCGGTCACGCATGGCAACGAAGACTCGATGGTGGCGGTGATCTGGCGCCTGCTCCGGCAGGAACCGGCGTTGATGGTGAGCGCGGGCTACGTGTTCCTCTCCGCGCTGGGGCTGTGGTCGAGCTATTTCTTCTACTTCAAGTTCCGGCTGTCGATCCTGGATTACCTGCAGGTCAGCGACTTCCTGGTTGCCGGTCTGCGTGATCCGGCCTACATCCTGATCCTGCTGCTGGGCGCGCTGCTGGCGGTGCTGCTGGGCTGGCCGGAAACACTGCGGCGGCGCAACCCGGCCAAGGTGGCGCGCCTGCGTGCACGGCATTGGGGATGGCGGATGCTGTTCTCTGAATCGCCGTGGATGAACTGGGAGTTTTCCGGCTTCCGCCCGCTGACCGGCATGTGCATGGGCGTGGTCTGCTTCATGGCCATCGGCGCGGCACTGTATGCGCTGAACAAGGCCGAAGCCATCCGCGATGGCCACGGGGGCACGCCGGTGCAGGTGATGCTCACTGGCGACGCTGCCGCCCTGCCAGGTACGGCGAAGCTGCTGGGCTCCAGCAGCGCGTTCGTGTTCCTGTGGTGGCCGGCGCAGCGGCGTGCCGAAGCCGTGCCGATCGGCTCGATCCGTCGGCTGCAGTCGATGGCTGTCCCCGTGAAGCCGGTGCCGCTGCCCAAGCCGGCCCCGGCGCCGCCCGCGCCGCGCTGAGATCAGCACGGCGCACCGTGCACGGCTCAGGCGAGCGTGCGCACCTTGGGCTCGCGCGCCCACTGGCGTGTGGCGGCTGCGGCCAGGAAACCCTTGGCGTCCTCGGCCTCCACCACGCCCGCATCGTTCCCGACGCGGGCGATCTTCAGCAGCGACTGTGCACCGTCGTCGGCGGCGATCGCTTTGAGATGGGCCCAGGCGTCGCTGACGAAATCGATCGCAGCGGACTCCTTGCTGAGCTTCTTGGCAGCATCATTGCTCAGCACCACCGCGACCGCATCGAACACGACCGACGGCGTGCCCGCCAGCTGGCCATCAGCGGCCAGCGTCTTGCCGTCACTGAGCTTGGCGCCCCCGATCTTGGGCGCAACCAGCTTGACGCTGGCACCGGCCTTGTCGGCCGCCTTGCGCAGGTTGGCGATCAGCGCCGCATCGGAACCCTCGTCAAACAGGATGCCGATGCAACGGCCCTTGAGCAGGTCCTTGGTGCGGCCGATGATGCGCACTTCCGGCGCCTTCGGGAAATCCTGTGCCGGGGTCTGCGTGGCAGCGGGCTCAGGCAACGCGGGCATCGCCAGCCCATCAGCAACACGCTTTGCCAGCGTGTCGTCGATGTTGCGCAGGTGACTCACGGTACGCTCGCGCACCTTGACCGTCTCCACCTTGGACAGCTCGAACACCAGCGCCGAGGCCAGATGCGCCTGCTCCGGTGCCTCCAGGCTGCGGAAGAACATGCGGGCCTGGCTGTAGTGATCGGCGAAGCTGTCCGCGCGCACGCGCCCCTTGCGGCCGTCATCCGGCGCGGTGGCGTGACTGGGGAAGCCGTCGGCGCTCTCACGCGGGCTGTCGCCCTGCAGCGAACTCGGATCGTAGGCGACCCGTCCCTTCGGAATGTTCATCTGCATGTGGCCGTCGCGCTGATGGTTGGCGAACGGGCACTTGGGGGCGTTCACCGGGATCTGGTGGAAGTTGGGACCGCCCAGGCGGCTGAGCTGGGTATCCAGGTACGAGAACAGGCGACCCTGCAGCAGCGGATCGTTGCTGAAGTCGATGCCCGGCGGCACGTTGGCCGGGCAGTAGGCGACCTGCTCGGTCTCGGCGAAGAAGTTGTCCGGCCAGCGGTCCAGCACCATGCGCCCGATCACGGTCAGCGGCACCAGCGACTCGGGAATGATCTTGGTCGAATCCAGGTGGTCGAACGGGAAGGCCTCGGCCTGTTCCTCGGTGAACAGCTGCACGGCCAGCTCCCACTCGGGGAAGTCGCCGGCGGTGATCGCTTCGAACAGATCGCGGCGGTGGAAGTCGTTGTCCGCGCTCTGCAGCTTGACTGCCTCGTCCCACACGGTGGACTGGATGCCCAGCTTCGGTCGCCAATGGAATTTGACGAAGGTCGACTCACCCGCATCGTTGATCAGCCGGAAGCTGTGGATGCCGAAGCCCTCGATGGTACGCAGCGAACGCGGAATCGTGCGGTCGCTCATCGCCCACATGATCATGTGCATCGATTCGGGCATCAGCGAGACGAAATCCCAGAAGGTGTCGTGCGCGCTGGCCGCCTGTGGGAAGGCGCGGTCCGGCTCCATCTTCACCGCATGGATCAGGTCGGGGAACTTGATCGCGTCCTGGATGAAGAACACCGGGATGTTGTTGCCCACCAGATCCCAGTTGCCCTCCTTGGTGTAGAACTTCACCGCAAAGCCGCGCACATCCCGCGGGGTATCCACCGAACCGGCGCCGCCAGCCACGGTGGAGAAGCGGGTGAACAACGGCGTGCGCACTCCGACTTCACTGAGGATACGGGCGCGGGTGTACTCGCCGAGCGAGCGGGTCAGCTCGAAGTAGCCATGGGCGGCGCTGCCGCGCGCATGCACGATGCGTTCGGGGATGCGCTCATGATCGAAGTGGGTGATCTTCTCGCGCAGGATGAAGTCTTCCAACAGAGTCGGCCCGCGCGGGGTGGCGCGCAGCGAGTTCTGGTTGTCGCCGACCGGGATGCCCTGGTTGGTGGTCAGCACGGGATGGCCATTGCCTGCACGCTGGTGCAGTTCATCCCCTTCGCCACGGACATCGGTGGCAGGTGCTGGGGCGTTCTTCGTGCTTTTCTTGCTGGCGGCCATGAGGCGACTCCGGGAGCTGGCGGGAAGGGGATCACCTCACACTGGCCGCCGGGGCGTTAATCGAGGGTGCGAAAACGCGGCGCTGCTTGCACCCGCGCTTCACATGCGGCGCCTCGGCGCTGGGTCGGCGGCGCCCGGGCGGGTATCCTTGACCGCGTGTCCCTCCGTCTTTCCCAGCCGCATGCGCGTTGAACCCGCCGACATCGAAGCCCTGTTTGATGCCATCCCCGACGTCCTGTTCTTCATGAAGGACTGCGACGGGCGCTATACGCACATCAACCAGACCATGCTGCGGCGGTTGGGGCTGAAATCCCGCAAGGACGTGATCGGACGCACTGCGGCAGAGATCTACCCGACCGGTTTGGGGGCCGATTACGCCACCCAGGACGAGCAGGTGCTGGCCGGCAAGGTCATCGAGAACCTGATGGAGCTGCACCTGTTCGCCAACCGCGAGCCGGGCTGGTGCCTGACCTGCAAGCGGCCGCTGCTGGTGGACGGGCAGATCCGCGGATTGATCGGTATTTCCCGCGACCTGGGCCAGAAGGACAGCCTGGGTACCCAGTACGAACAGCTTCGCCTCGCGCTGGCGCATCTGAATGCGCATTACGCCGAGAATGTGCGCATGCAGACCCTGCTCGACATCACCGGGTTCTCGTTGTCCAAACTGGAGCGCACCTTCCGCAAGGTGTTCCAGATGACCCCGCAGCAGGTGCTGACCCGGCTGCGCATCCAGATGGCGGTGCACCTGCTGCATGGCCCGGACAGCATCGCCAGTATCGGCCAAGCCTGCGGGTTCACCGACCAGAGCGCGTTCACCCGCAAGTTCAAGGCCGAGGTCGGGCTGTCGCCACGCGCCTACCGCGTCCAGATCGGCGAGCGCGCCGCTGCCTGAGGCGGGGTGGGGCTTGTGGCCTATGCCGCCGCGCGGCCGACAGGGTATGGTGACGCACTTGTTGCCCGCCAATCGATTCCGATGCCCGCATCCCAGACTCCGGCTCCTGCCACTCCGCCCGCCGATACCCGCCTGGGTCACGCGCTCAAACCCCGCCAGCTGATCATGATGGGCCTGGGCAGCGCGATCGGCGCTGGCCTGTTCCTCGGCTCCGGTGTGGGCGTCCAGGCCGCCGGTCCGGCGGTGCTGCTGTCCTATCTGGTCGCCGGCGCACTGGTGATCATCGTGATGAACGCGCTCGGCGAAATGGCCGCGGCCAAGCCGACCAGTGGCGCGTTTTCGGTGTATGCCGCTGACGCCATGGGCGCCACCGCCGGCGCCACCGTGGGGTGGCTGTGGTGGGTGCAGTTGGTGATCGTGATCGCCGCCGAGGCGGTGGGCGCGGCCGGGCTGCTCGCCACCGTCTGGCCGGCCATTCCGGTTCCGATGGCAGCGCTGGCCTTCATGCTGTTCTTTACGGCGATCAACCTGCTCGGGGTGAAGAATTTCGGCGAGTTCGAGTTCTGGTTCGCGATCCTGAAAGTCGCCGCGATCGTCGGCTTCATCCTGATCGGCGTGGCGCTGCTGATGGGCTGGCTGCCCGAGGTCACCTCGCCTGGCCTGCGCAACTTCACCGAGCACGGCGGCTTCATGCCCAAGGGGCTGGCCGGTATCGGTGCGGCGCTGCTGGTGGTGGTGTTCGCCTTTGGCGGCACCGAGATCGTGGCGGTGGCGGCGGCCGAAACCGAAGATCCCGAGCGCAGCATCGCCCGTGCGATCCGTACCGTGGCCTGGCGCATCCTGGTGTTCTACATCGGTTCGCTGAGCGTGATCATCGCGGTGGTACCGTGGACCAGCGAGGCGCTGAAGTCGCCGTTCGCTGCCGTGCTGGAAGCGGCCAAGATTCCGGGCGCGGCAACGGCGATCACGCTGATCGCGGTGATTGCGCTGTTGTCGGCGCTCAATGCGAATCTCTACGGCGCGTCGCGGATGATGTACTCGCTGGCGCAGCGCCGTGAGGCGCCGGCCGTACTGGGCTGGACCGATCCGCGCCAGGTGCCGATCATCGCGGTGCTGGCCAGTGTGCTGTTCGGTTTTGCGGCGACGGTGATGGAGTTGGTGTTCCCGGACAAGGTGTTGCCGGTGCTGCTCAACATCGTGGGCTCGACGTGTCTGTTGGTGTGGACGATTTCGTTGTTGTCGCAGTTGATTCTGCGTCATCGGGCGAATCGGGAGGGGACGCGGTTGCCGTTCCGGATGGCGGGGTATCCGTATCTGACGGTGATCGGGTTGGGGGTGTTGGCGTTGATTTTCGGTCTGCTGCTCTCCGAGTCCCACACGCGGTTGCAGTTCCTGTCGATGGCGGCGCTGACGGCGGTGATTGCGGCTAGCAGTGAGGTTGCGCGCCGGGTGCGTGCTGGTCGGGGCGGCTGACGTTCGGCAGCCAACAGCTAACAGCCAACAGCCAACAGCCAACAGCTGCAGGTTCGGGCCTCCGCTTGACTGGGCGGGCACGGGTGGGTTGTCGGGACCCGCTGCAAGTACGTCCTTGTAAGCTCGTATGCCGCCATCCATGGCGGCATACGGTCCCGCCAACCCACCCGTGCCCACCCTTTGACAGAGGGCTGGTGGGCAATGGGAAGGCAAAGGCAGAACGCAGAACGCAGAACGCTGCCAAGCTGATGCTGGGATGTTCGATGCACTGATGCTGGCAACTGGCAACTGGCAACTGGCAACTGGCAACACAACACAACACAACACAACACAACACAACACAACACAACACAACACAACACAACACAACACAACACAACACAACACAACGCTCAAAGCTCGACACTGAATGCGCAATGCGCAATGCGCAATGCGCAATGCGCACTTAGCACTTAGCACTTAGCACTTAGCACTCAGCACTGAATGTTGGCCGCCGATGCTGATGCTATCGACAGTCATCCGATGAGTGCATGAGGTGTTGGTGCTCGTCGCCATCGCACGGCGATTGCATCTGCTTTTCCAGTAGCAGCCGACCCACTGTCGAGGGCGGGGGTGTGTGGGTTGGCGGGACCGTTGGAGCGGCATGGATGCCGCTCACGAGCCTCCAGGGACGGATTTACGGCGTGTCCCGCGGACCCGCACACCCCTGCCATGCCACAGCATCTCGCCGACGTTGATCTCGGCGGTTGCACCAAAGTCTCGGAACATGCAGCAACACAAAAAACGGCCCGCTCGCGCGGGCCGTCTGCTGTTGCGTCAGGGCAGGGAGGCTTAGACCTCCACGCCCTCGTCTTCCTTGTACGCATCGACCGGGATGCAGGCGCACATCACGTTCTTGTCGCCGTAGACGTTGTCCACGCGCGCCACCGGCGGCCAGTACTTCTGCTGGCGCAGGCTGGCCAGCGGGAAGGCCGCCAGCTCACGCGGGTAGGCGTGCGACCACTCGCTGGCCGACACCACCGCAGCGGTGTGCGGGGCGTGCTTGAGCGGATTGTCCTCGCGGTCCAGACGGCCGTCTTCGATCGCCGCGATCTCTTCGCGGATCTGGATCATCGCGTTGATGAAGCGATCCAGTTCATGCAGCGATTCGCTCTCGGTCGGCTCCACCATCAGCGTGCCGGCGACCGGGAAGCTCAGGGTCGGGGCGTGGAAGCCGAAATCGATCAGGCGCTTGGCCACGTCCTCGGCGCCGATGCCGGAGGTCTTCTCCAGCGGACGCACGTCCAGGATGCACTCGTGCGCCACCAGGCCGTTGCGGCCGGTGTACAAGGTCTTGAAGTGCGGGGCCAGGCGCTTGGCGATGTAGTTGGCGTTGAGCAGGGCCACCTGGGTTGCCTTGCGCAGGCCGGCGGTGCCCATCAGCGTGATGTACATCCAGCTGATCGGCAGGATCGAGGCGCTGCCGAAGCTGGCCGCGCTGACCATGCCGACATCGCCTTCGCCGCCCAGCACCTTCGGCAGGAACGGGGCAAGGTGCGACTTGACCGCGCACGGGCCGACGCCCGGGCCGCCGCCGCCGTGCGGGATGCAGAAGGTCTTGTGGAGGTTCAGGTGCGACACGTCCGAGCCCCACTTGCCGGGCTTGGCCACGCCGACCAGGGCGTTCATGTTGGCGCCGTCGGTGTACACCTGGCCGCCGTGCTGGTGCACGATCTCGCAGATCTCCACCACCTCTTCCTCGAACACGCCGTGCGTGGACGGGTAGGTGATCATCAGCGCGGCCAGGCGGTCGCTGTACTTCTCCGCATTGACGCGGATGTCGTCCAGGTCGACGTTGCCGTTGGCGTCGGTCTTGGTCACCACGACCTTCATGCCGCACATCTGGGCCGAGGCCGGGTTGGTGCCGTGCGCCGAATCGGGGATCAGGCAGACGTCGCGATGGCCTTCGCCGCGCGAGCGGTGGTAGGCGCGGATCGCCAGCAGGCCAGCGTACTCGCCCTGCGCGCCGGAGTTCGGCTGCAGGCTGACCGCGTCATAGCCGGTGCACTCGACCAGCATCGCTTCCAGGCCGTCGATCAGTTCCTTGTAGCCGGTGGCCTGATCGGCCGGGGCCAGCGGATGGATGTTGGCGAACTCCGGCCAGGTCACCGGGATCATCTCGGCGGTGGCGTTGAGCTTCATGGTGCAGCTGCCCAGCGGGATCATGGTGCGATCCATCGCCAGATCCTTGTCGGCCAGCGAACGCAGGTAACGCAGCAGTTCGTGTTCGCTGTGGTGGGTGTTGAACACCGGGTGGGTCAGGAACTCGCTGGTGCGCACCAGGTCGGACGGCAGCGCATCGGCGGTGGCCGCATCCAGTGCATCCACGTCGACCGTGGCACCGAACAGCTGGCCGAGCGCGACGATGTCGGCGCGGGTCGCGGTTTCATCCAGGCTGATGCCGACTGCATCGCTGTCGATCGCGCGCAGGTTGATGCGCGCCGCCGCAGCCTTGGCGTGGATCGCCTTGGCGTCCACATCCTTGACGTGCAGGGTGTCGAAGAAGTGCTCGCCCACGTTGACGCCGGCGCCGCGCAGTGCGGCGGCCAGGATCGCGGCCAGGCGGTGGGTACGGCGGGCGATGCGGGTCAGGCCTTCCGGGCCGTGGTACACGGCGTACATCGAGGCCATCACCGCCAGCAGCACCTGGGCGGTGCAGATGTTGGAGGTCGCCTTCTCGCGGCGGATGTGCTGCTCGCGGGTCTGCAGGGTCAGACGGTAGGCGGCGTTGCCCTGCGCATCGACCGAGACACCGATCAGGCGGCCCGGCATCGAGCGCTTGTACGCATCGCGGCAGGCCATGAAGGCGGCGTGCGGGCCACCGAAACCGAACGGCACGCCGAAGCGCTGCGAGTTGCCGACCACGATGTCCGCGCCCCATTCACCGGGTGCGGCGATCAGGGTCAGTGCGAGCAGATCGGTGGCCACGGCGACCAGGCCGCCGCGCGCGTGCACGGCATCGGCCAGCGCCTTGTAATCGCCGATATGGCCGAAGGTATCCGGGTACTGCAGCAGCACGCCGTAGGCTTCAGCTTCCATCGCCTCGGCCGGCGTACCCACGCGCAGCACGATGCCCATCGGCTCGGCGCGGGTGCGCAGCAGTTCCAGCGTCTGCGGGTGCACGGCGTCGTGCACGAAGAAGGTATCGGACTTGGACTTGGCCGAGCGCTTGGCCAGCGTCATCGCTTCGGCTGCGGCAGTGGCTTCATCGAGCAGCGAGGCGTTGGCGATCTCCATGCCGGTGAGGTCGGCGCACAGCGTCTGGAAGTTGATCAGCGCTTCCATGCGGCCCTGCGAAATCTCGGCCTGGTACGGGGTGTAGGCGGTGTACCACGCCGGGTTTTCCAGCACGTTGCGCAGGATGACATTCGGGGTGAGCGTGCCGTAGTAGCCCTGGCCAATGAAGGTGCGGAACACCTGGTTCTTGTCGGCGATGGCGCGGATCTTGGCCAGCGCCTGCACTTCGGTCAGCGACTCGGGCAGGTCGAGCGGTGCTGGCGACTTGATCCCGGCCGGGACGATCGCATCGGTCAGCGCGTCCAGCGAGGCGTGGCCGACCACGTCGAGCATCTGCGCGATTTCGGCGTCGTTGGGGCCGATATGGCGTTCGACGAACGCGTGGCTGTGTTCAAGCTCGCGCAGGGAGGGGGTGTTCTGGGACATGGCTGGCATCCGGAAGAGAGGGCACGCACGTTCGGAAGGCGGCCGGGGCCAGGGCGCGTCGCGGGCGACAGCGATCCACCGGACCTTGCGGTCTTCCTGGGTGCCCCTCTGTCCTTTTGCCTGAGAGTTTAAAAGCGCGCATCTGCGTGCTTCGTGCCCCTTCGGCGCCGGCAATGGGCCGGTCTCTCCAGAGTTTTGGTACGGGTGGTATCGGGCCTGAGCGATTACGGGCGTTGCGCCTTCGGCAGCGGGTGTCCGCTTCTCCCACCATGTAGCGCGGCGATTATAGCCCAGCGCTTTCACTCGCTGGGCCTTTCCAGCACCTGAATACGGGGGCGCACGGACCCCGGAAACTGCACCTGGCCATGGTGCCGGGGGCGGCAAAGGCCTATGATCACTGGATCCTCGTATTCATCTGGCGCTGCCCGTCCCGGGCCGGCGCCCGCCGTGCATTGCGCATGGCCGCTGACGGAAGCCCGCATGACGCCCGCCTCACCCTCGACCCGCCGCCTGGCCCTGCTGCTTGCAGGCCTGGCGATGTTCGGTCCGTTCTCGATCGACACCATTTTCCCGGCCTTCCTGCTGCTGGGCGAGCGCATGCAGGTGGACCAGGTCGCGGTGCAGCAGACCATCAGCGTCTACCTGCTGTTCTACGGCCTGATGAGCCTGGCGCACGGCCCGCTGTCCGATGCGTTTGGCCGCAAGCGGGTGATCATCGGCGGGCTGGTGCTGTTCATCGGCGCCTCGATCGGCTGCGCGCTGTCGCGCGACATGACCACGCTGCTGGTGTTCCGCGCGCTGCAGGGCGTTACCGCGGGCGTGGGCGTGATCGTCGGCCGCGCGGTGATCCGCGATCTGTACCACGGTGCCGATGCGCAGCGCCTGATGAGCCAGGTCTCGATGATCTTCGGCGTGGCCCCGGCGATCGCGCCGATCATCGGCGGCTGGATCCTGCTCGGCGGCGGCGACTGGCCGCTGATCTTCTGGTTCCTGGTGCTGTTCGGCGTGGTCCTGCTGCTGGCCACGGGCAAGTGGCTGCCGGAAACCCATCCGGCCGAGGCGCGCACGCCACTGTCGATGCGTGAACTGCTGCGCAGCTATGCGCGCATGGGCTCCAACGCGCGCCTGCTGCGGCTGTCGGCCGCCGGTGCGCTGAATTTTTCGGGCATTTTCCTGTACATCGCCTCGGCGCCGGTGCTGGTGATGCAGCACCTCAAGCTGGGCGAGGGCGGGTTTGCCTGGTTGTTCATTCCGACCATCGGCGGCATGACGATGGGCTCGTTCCTGTCCGGGCGGATGGCCGGGCGGATCCTGCCGCAGCGGCAGATCGCGATCGGATTCGGCCTGTGTGCGCTGTCGGCGGTGCTCAATATCACCTACGTGCTGTCCGTGCAGCAGATCGCGCTGCCGTGGGCGGTGATGCCGATCTTCCTGGGCGGCGTGGGCATGGCGCTGATCTTCCCGGTGCTGGCGCTGGCGGTGCTGGACATGTACCCGCACCAGCGCGGCCTGGCCTCTTCGATGCAGATGTTCATCCAGCTGATGATCAACACCGTCGTGGCCGGTGTGGTCTCGCCGATGCTCAGCAGCAGCCCGGTGCATCTGGCGCTGGGCTACATGGGCTTCTTCGCGCTGGGCGGCTCGTTCTGGTACTGGGAACGGTATTGCGAGCGCCGCCGCGCCGTGCTGACGCCGATCGAGTAAGCCCGGCAGGCAGCGGGCCCACCAGGGCCCGTGCGGTATCCTTTGCCCTTTGATGCAGTCCGGAAGCCCTTGATGTCGACCACCTCCAAACTGCGCCGCGACATTCGCCGGCGCCGTGAAACCCAGGCCGCCAGCCGCGAGCAGGCCGCCACCCCGCCCGTCGAGCCGCATGCCGAACTGCGCGACCAGCAACGCACGCTGCTGGCCGGTGTGGTGCGCCGCGATGGCGAGTGGGTGTTGGGGATGGATGGACGCATCGCAGGCCAGACCACCAGTGCGGCACGGGTGCTGGCGTTGATCATGCAGGCCGCCGAACTGCACGAGCGGCAGGGTACGCCGGTCCGGCTGGTGTACTCGGATGCGTTGAAGGATGCCGCCCATGCCGAGGCCAAGGCCGACGGCATGGACTTCGAGCAGTTCAAGACCGAGCTGGCGGCAGCACTGAAACCCAAGTCGTAGCGCCACGTCCTGCCTGGATGCACATGAAAAAACCGGCCTTTCGGCCGGTTTTTTCGTTGCGGGCTGCGGCCGGGCAGGGCCCGGCCCAACCGGTTACGGTGCCGCGGGCGCCGTCGGTGCGGCCGGGGCTGCAGCCGTGGCCGCCGGTACCTGCCAACCACACATCTGGCCCTGGTTCTGCTGCTTGAGCCACTCGTTGACCGGGGTGAAGTACTCGATCATCGGGCCGGCATCGAGCTTGTCGCCGCCGGTGATTTCCTTCAGCGTGGCCTGCCAGGGCTGGCTGGCGCCCTTGCTCAGCATTGCCCAGAACTTCTGGCCGGCCTCCTTGTTGCCGTAGAAGCTGCACTGGTGCAGCGGGCCCTTGTAGCCGGAGGCATCGCACAGGCCCTTGTAGAACTGGAACTGCAGGATGCGCGCCAGGAAGTAACGGGTGTACGGGGTGTTGCCTGGCACGTGGTACTTGGCACCTGCGTCGAAGAACTCCTCACCGCGTGCGCTGGCCGGGGCGACGCCCTGGTACTTGGCCTTCAGGTCCCACCACGCCTGGTTGTAATGGTCCGGGGTGATCGAGCCATCGAACACACCCCAGCGCCAGCGGTCGATCATCAGCCCGAACGGCAGGAACGACACGCCGCTCAGGGCCATGCGCATCTGCGCGTTGATGGTCGCCTCGCGGCTTTCCTGCGGGGTGTCGACCAGGCCGATCGAGTTGAGGTACTGCGGCGTCATCGCCAGCACGATGGTGTCGCCGATCGCCTCATGGAAGCCATCGTTGGCACCGCCCTGGAACAACGGCGGCAGCGGGTTGTAGGCCAGGTCGTAATAGATGTGGCCCAGCTCGTGGTAGATGGTGGTGAAGTTTTCTTCGTTCGGCTTGATGCACATCTTGGTGCGCACGTCGCCTTCCATGTTCATGTCCCACGCGCTGGCGTGGCAGACCACGTCACGGTCCAGCGGCTTGATGAACTGGGTCTTGTCCCAGTAAGACTTCGGCAGTGCCGGCATGCCGAGCGAGACATAGAAGTCCTGCGCGCGCTCGGTCATCTGCTTGGCGGTGCGCAGTTCGGCTTCACGCTGCGCCTTGTACAGCGCTTCCACGTTCGCGCCGCTGCCGGCCTTGGCCAGTGCGCCACTGAGGTTGGTCTGGTACTGCTTTTCCAGCGCGGCGGTGATGTCCAGGTTGCCGGCACCGGGATACGGTTCCAGCTGGTCCCACAGGTTGGACCAGTCCTGCTGCCACATGTTGCCGGTCAGGTGCGCGGCAATCAGGCCGCCGTTGACCTCGGCTTTGTCCTTGCCGTACGTGCCGTCGAGCTTGGTACGCGCATAGCAGTGCAACTGCTCGTACATCGGCTTGACCTGGTCCCAAAGGCGGTCGGTTTCCGGACCGATCTGGTCGGCGGGCATGTCATAGCCGCTGCGCCACATCTGGCCGGCGTCGGCGAAGCCCATTTCCTTGGCGCCTTCATTGACCAGGCTGACGAAGCGTTCGTAGTCGGCGCGCATCGGCTTGGTGGTGCCGTGCCAGCCCTGCCAGGCGTCGAGCTGCTTGTCGTAGTCGCGGCTGCGGGCGAGCACCTGTTCCAGGTCGCCGAGCTGGCGGCAGGTCTGCGGGTTGGCTTCATCGGTGCAGTATTTGCCGGAGCCGTAGGCGCCTTCCATGCGGCTGGCGATGCGGGTCAGCTCGGAGAGCTTGGCCGGGTCGCGCGGGGCGGGCATGGAGGTCATCAGCTTGAGCAGGTGGATCTGGCGCTTGGTGTCTTCGCTCATCGGCTGGCCGTCGTACTGGCCGGCCTGGGTGATCCATCCGTTGAGCACGGTGAGCCAGCGTTCGTTGGCCTTGGCCGCGACGCGCTCGGAATCGTCGTTGATGTAGGTCGAGGACAGCCACTGGGCCGAGGTCATTTCCGGGTACATGGCTTTGTACTCGGCGTTGACGCGGGCGATGAACTGGTCCGCGGTTTCCTTGGACTGGGTGGTGCCCGTGGCCGGTGCATCGGCGGGGGACGGTTCCTTCTGGCAGGCCGCCAGCGTCAGTGCGGCAGCACTGACTGCCAGGGCCAGCAGGAGCGGGCGGTGGTTCACGGGCACATCCTTGGGTGGTGACAGACCGGCGAAGGCTAGTGAAGCGCCGGGCGCACCGCAAGGGGCAGGGCAGCAGGCGTCGGGTGGGATCGTAGCGCCAACGTCAACGGCGTGGCGTCATTGCATCGTGGTTTGGGTCGGTGTGGGCGGGTTGTCGGGACCCGCCGTGAACCCGTCCATGGGGGCTCGATATGCGCCATCCATGGCGCATAACGGTCCCGCCAACCCACCCACACCGCCCCGTCGACAGTGGGTCGGTGCGCATGGGAACAACAACGGCGTTCAGAGCCAAGTTGGCTGTCTAAGCGAATGTTCTGCCTTTGCCTGCCTCGACCCAAACGGAAGACCGAAACGCTGGACAGCTCTTCGCTGAAGGCACCGGACCCTACGCGCCGAGCGGATCAAACCTCGCACGAGGCAAACAGATCCCGGTCGCGTTCATACACCGACGTTTTGACCTGCATCAGTCCGAGTACCGACGGGAACAGATTGTCGTGGTCGGTGTACTTGCCCGCGCGCTCCCGCACGCAGGCCAGGTTGAGTCCGCGATTGGCTGCGAAGGACGGCGAGAACCACATCGTCATCGGCACGCGGGTCTGCTCCTGCGGCGCGATCGCATACGGCACGCCATGCAGATACAGGCCCTTCTCGCCCAGCGATTCACCGTGATCGGAGAGGTAGATCATCGCCGTGTCGTAGTCGTCCATGCCTTTCAGCGTGCCGATCGTGCGCGACAGCAGGTGATCGGTGTACAGCAGCGCATTGTCGTAACTGTTGGTGATCTGCTCACGGCTGCACTTGCCCAGGTCCGGCGTATCGCAGGTCGGCGTGAAGCGACGGAAGCGCGCCGGATAGCGTTCGAAGTAGCTCGGGCCGTGGTTGCCCAGCTGATGCAGCACCACCACACGGTCACCCGGTCTGGCGCGCACCTGGGTGGCCAGATCGTCGATCAGGATCTCGTCCATGCAACGCCCGTTGGCACACAGGGTCGGGTGCTTGGCATCGTCCAGTGCCTGCATTTCCAGACCCTCGCACACACCCTTGCAGCCGGACTGGTTGTCCCGCCACAAGGTGCTGATGCCCGCGTGGTCCAGCACGTGCAGCAGTGACTGGTGTGCGCGGATCTTCGTTTCGTCGTAGTCATGCCGCCCGTATGGCGAGAACAGGCAGGGCAGGGATACTTCCGTACTGGTGCCGCACGAATGCATGTCCGGGAAATTGATCACTCCGGTCTGGGCCAGTTCCGGCGTGGTCTGCCTGGCATAGCCGTTGAGGCCCCAATTCTGCGCGCGTGCGGTTTCGCCCATCACGATCACCAGCAGGCGCGGGCGGCCGCCTGCCGCACGTGGGGTCGCTTTGGCATCCATGCCGATCGGCAGCTTGGGAGCGCGCTGGATCGGATTGTCACCGCGCAGTGCCTTGGGCAGGCCGAGCAGGAAGTTCCCGGGCGTGGCCAGGTAACGCACTTCGCGCTGGTTGCGCATCAGCGATGACATCTCCTGGAAGGAGAGCATCGCTCCACCAAAGGCAGTCAGTGCGGACAGCAGCAGGAAGGCGATACGCCACAGCACCGTCCTGCCCAGTGTTCGCCGGCGAAGGCGCACGCGCCACAGCAGCAGCATGGGGGCGAGGGCCAACAGCAGCAGCGGCAGGATCAGCGTAGGCGTGATCAGCTCGCCGCTTTCCTTGTGATCGGTCGCCAGCACGTTGCGCAGCATGTCCGCATCCAGATAGATGTGGTAACTGCTCATGTAGTGCGCGGCCAGTGCGGTGCCGAGCAGCAGCACACTGATCACGACTTTGGCATTCCAGCGCCAGACCAGCAGGCCCATCAACAGGCTGTGCGCGCCGACCAGGAACAGCAGCAGCGAGAGCGCGAAGCGGATGCTGCCCGGGTGGGTCGCCATCGCGCTGTGCCAGAACAGGCCATTGCAGGCCAGCGCGAAGAACACGCTGGTGAGCACGATCAGGGTCTCGGTCGTGCACTGCGGGCGCCACGCACGCAGGGTGGCCAGTGCGGGCAAGCGCGCAACGCGTGGAAGGGTGGCGCTCATGCTGCGTCTCCCTGCCCGGTGCCCGGTGCAGCGCTGCGCTCGCGCAACCGGACGCGTTCAATCAGCAGATACAGGCCCAGCGATACCGCCCAGCAGGTGGCCAGCGTCCACAGGTCGTGCGAGAGAAAGTGCGCACCGCGCAACTGCTGCGAGAACCCGAACAGCCCACCGGCCAGCAGGCCGACCCCGAGGCCGCGCCAGCGCCAGCCCGGGCGCACCATCAGGGCGAAGAAATACAGGCTGGTCCAGGCGAAGCCAGCACTGGAGTGCCCGCCGGGAAAACACACGCCGCGCGGCATGCCGGTCGGGCGGATCGAGAACAGGCCGATGAATGGACGGGTGCCGCCGTAGCGGGCCAGATCCCACGGACAGTCCATGTTGGTCAGTGACTTGAGCAGCGAGACCAGACCGGTCCCCAGCGCGACCGCCAGCACCAGGTACAGCAGCGGCCAGCGCCATGCGGCCGCGCGCTCACTGCGCCAGGCCTGGGTGCACAGCACGATCGCCGCCAGTGCCGCGGCACTGCTGGCCCATTTGCCGGCCTGATGGATCAGGTGAGTGGTGACCCAAGCGTTCTGCAGCGCCCACTGCTGCCCTTCCAGGCGATACCACTGGTCGGCCAGCCACTGGTCGCCCCCGGCGCCCATCAGCGCAGCGCTGGCGAGCAGGGTCAACGCCAGTGGAGCCCAGAGGTGATCGCGGAGGAAGCGCGGCGTGGCTGTTGCTACTGGCGCGGAGGAAAGGGCAACGGTGGACGCTGGGAACATGGACAAAGGGGCCGGCGGGAGATTCCGGCGCCATGGTCGTCAGCGGGGTGTCGGAGAGCGGTCGGAGCGATGTTGCCCGTCAGTTAAGCGCGGCCCATCGTTCAGTCTTCTTCGTCCCGCCCGGTGTCGATGGCCGTCACTGCGGCATGGCAGTCCGCTCGCCACGCGGTGCCGGGGAACAGCAGCCAGCGGTTGCGGTTGGCGCTGCCGATCTCGATCACCGCCGAGGGCTCCACGCACGGGCTGATCGCCTCATCAAGCACCAGCAGCCAGCGCTGTCCTGGCGCCTGCGCCAGCCACGGGCCGGCGGCCTGCCATTGCTGCTCCCATGGCGTCTTGAAGCCGAAATCGGTCACCGGGCGGTCGGCCTGCAGCAGGTTCTGCTCGCGCCAGGCCACGACACCCAGCTCGGCCTCGGGCCCGATCCGTTCGCCCACCCGCTGCATCACGGCGGAGGCGGAGCTGTACGGATCCAACGTGGGCATCAGCACCCAGCCGTACAGATTCCAGAGCAGGAAGGCGGCCGCCACCGCCAGTGCGCCCGCGCGACGTTGGCGCCACCACAGTGCCAAGGCCAGTAGCGCCACGCCAAAGGCGATCAGCCAGCCGCCCAGCACGGGCAGCAGTGCATCCGGCATGGCACGTCGGGCCAGCTGGAGGTGCGCCCATGCGCTGCCGCTCCAGAGCTGTGTGCCGATGTACAGCGCCGCTGCGCCCAGCACGGCGACATACGCCCACAGCAGCCAGCGCAGCCCGGCCCGGCGCAGCAGCCCGGGCAGCAGCGGTGCGGCGGCCAGGCATAGCGCGGGCAGCATCGGGAAGAGGTACACCTCGCGCTTGCCCGGGCTGGCGCTGAAGAAGACGAGTACCAGCAGCGCCCAACCCAGCAACAGCCACCAGCGCCCGTCCAGGCGGTTGAGCCGGCGCCACCACGCGGGGATCAGCGCCGGCAACAGCAGGCTGCCGGGCAGCCACAAGGTCGCCATCACCTGCAGGTAGTACCAGGCTGGCTTCACATGGTGCCAGGCGTTCGCGTAGCGGGTGCCGGTCTGCTTGAACAGCAGTTCGCGTGCGTAGGCGTGCAGGGCGGGATCGGGCGAGTGCAGCAGCGCCACCCCCAGCGGGGCCAGCCAGACCGCCGTGCCGAGCAGGAAGGCCGGCAGCAGCCACCACAGATCGCGCGCGGTGCCCGGCGGCAATGCCGTGCCACGGGCACGCCAGCGCCACAGGGCAAACGGCACCAGCACCAGCAGCGGCAGGAAGCCAACGCCCTTGGTCACCGTGCCCACCCCGGCAGCGAACCCGGCCAACCACAGCGCCGGCCGGTTGCGGCCTTCCAGCAGGTGGCGCAGCAGCCCCCACAACGACAGGGTGGTCATCGCCACCAGCACCATGTCGATCTGGGCCCGTTTGGCCATCAGGCCGAACTGCAGGCAGCTGAACAACGCGAGCATGGCCCACCAGCCGACGGGCCGGGTCCACAGCCGCCGGCCCAGATCCCAGGTCAGCCAGAGGGTGAGCAGCGCGGCCAGCAACGAGGGCACCAGGAAGGCGAGCGTCCAGCCGCCGAACACCTGGTGGCTGGCGGCCTGCATCCACATGAAGACCGGGGGTTTTTCCGCATACAGTTCGCTGCCGCGGTGTGGCAGCAGCCACTGGCCGGACTCGACCATGGCACGGGCCGCGAGCACGAACCGGGGTTCATCGGGCGGGGAAGGCTGGCGCAGGCCGATGCCGGCGGCCAGCGCCAGCAGCAGGGCGAGGCAGACCAGCACACGCGGCCACCGCCGCAGGAAGAAGGAGTCGGGCACGCGCAGGCTCGTCGGCAAAACAGCCACTGTCTCCCCGACAGCGTAGGAAAAGCGTCGTAAACCACCCCATTGCGACCGGATTCCGACACGGTTGCCGCTACCATGCGCTCAACCGGTCAAGAGAGTCTCCCATGCGGCTGCTGGTCATTGAAGACAACCGTCAGCTGGTTGCCAATCTATTCGATTATTTCGAGTCGCGGGGCCATGTGCTCGATGTCGCGCCCGACGGCGTGACCGGCCTGCACCTGGCCGTGTCGCAGCCCTATGACGCGCTGATCCTGGATTGGATGCTGCCGCGCATGGAAGGCCCGGAGGTGCTGCGGCGGCTGCGCGCCGACCACGGTTCGGAAGTGCCGGTGATCATGCTCACTGCGCGCGACGAGCTGCCGGACAAAATCGCCGGCTTCCGTGCGGGCGCTGATGATTACCTGACCAAGCCGTTCGCGCTGCCCGAGCTGGAAGTGCGGCTGGAAGCATTGATGGTGCGGGCCAAGGGACGCAACCCGCGCAAGGTGCTGGAAGTGGCCGACCTCAAGCTGGATCTGGCCACGCTGGAGGCGCATCGCGACGGCAAGGCGCTGCACCTGTACCCCGCCTGCCGCAAGCTGTTGGAGGTGCTGATGCGGGCCAGCCCGGGCGCGGTGACCCGCCAGCAGCTGGAGTTCGCGCTGTGGGGCGACGAGTTGCCTGATGGTGATCTGCTGCGCTCGCATGTCTACGAGCTGCGTCGCAGCGTGGATGGCCCGTTCCAGCAGAAGTTGATCCACACGTTGCCGCGCGTCGGCTACCGTTTGGGCGTGTCGGCCGCGGACAGTGCAGATGACGCGGCATAAGCGCACGCCAACGCCAGCGCCGATGCACCGGCGCATGGTCTGGTGGTTGCTGGGCTACCTGGCGCTGATCTCGCTGGCGGTATTCAGTGTCGGCAACTACGTGCATGAACACGCCGAGCATTCGGCATGGCGTGCGCTGCTCAACTCCGAGCTGGACAGCATCGTCAACCACATCGAACACGAGCCGCATTACCGCTGGCAGGATTCGGACACGCTGCGGCTGTTCACCATCGATGGCAGCGCACAGGTGCCTGAGAGCCTGCGTACCCTGCATCCCGGGCTGCACGACGGCGTGGAGGTCAACGGTCGTGCCAGCGCCGTGATGGTCCGGCAGACCACGCAGCTGGGGCGACTGGCGCTGGTGCTGGACATCAACGACTTCCATGAGCTCGAACAGTTCGCCACGCGCTGGGTGCTGCTGGCCGGCGTGCTGATGATCATCGTCACCGTACTGATGGCGTCCTTCGGCGTCGGTCGTCTGGTACGGCCGCTGAGTTCGCTGGCCAAACGCATCGACGACCTGCACCCTGGGGTGCCCGGGCAGCGGGTGGAGGTGGACCCGCGCGCCAGCTCCGAGCTGTACGTGATCGCCAATGCGTTGAACGACTATCTGGCGCGCAACGAGCAGTTCGTCGAACGCGAGCGGATCTTCATCAGCACGGCCAGCCATGAACTGCGCACGCCGATCGCGGTGATCACCGGGGCTGCCGAGCTGGCGCTGGGCCAGCCGGACATTCCCGACCGCGCCCGTCAGCAGATGCAGCGTGTGCATCGCACGGCCCAAGGCGTGGAGCAGTTGATCCAGCTGTTGCTGGTGCTGGCGCGCGATCCGGCGCGGTTGGCCGCCCTTGGCGAGCGCATTGCGCTGGACCACCTGGTCCCGGACATCATCGAAGACCATCGTCATCTGATGGGCGACAAGGACCTGCGCATCGAGATCGATGGTCTGGCGCGGGTGGATATCGTCGCGCCACTGGGCGTGGTCCAGGCGGCGATCGGCAATCTGCTGCGCAACGCAATCGAGAACAGCGGCCGCGGCACCATCCACATCAAGGTTTCCGACCAGGCAGTGGTGACGCTGCAGGATCCGGGGCTGGGCATGAGCCCGGAGGAAATCGCGGCCGTCCACGCCCGCATGGCAAGGGGCGACCGCAACGAGCAGAGCGGGATCGGATTGGAGCTCATCGCCCGGCTCTGCGAACACCTGGGCTGGGCGCTGCAGATCGAGCCCTGCGTGCCACGCGGCACCTGCGTGGTTCTGGATCTCGGTGCGTCGCTGCCGGGCAGTGGCGAGCGTTTGTCGCTGCCTGCGACGTAATCAGCCCGCGCGCTGCGCTGCAAAGTGTGGCGTCGTGAAGACAATGTTAAGCTCCGGAGGCGCCGCTCTATGCGGCGCTTTTTTTTATCCCTTCGATCGACAGAGGATGGCGTGATGCCGACCGAACCCAGTACTGCCCTGATCACCAACGACATTGTCGGCCTCGGCCTGATCGCCGCCACCCTGGCCGTGATCTTCTGGGCCGCCAGCGGCCCGACCCCGATCCTCAAGAAGATCTTCGCGTGGGTACCGGCCCTGCTGCTGTGCTACTTCATCCCGGCCATCTACAACACGGCCGGCCTCATCGACGGCCACAACACCTCGCTTTACAACCCGATCGCGCGTGACGTGCTGCTGCCCGCCGCGCTGGTGCTGCTGACGCTCTCGATCGATCTGAAAGGCATCATGAAGCTGGGCCCGAAGCTGCTGGTGGTGTTCTGCGCCGGCACGCTGGGCATCATTCTCGGTGCGATCGTGTCGTTCCAGGCGATGTCCTGGATCCACCCCGCCACGGTGGCGGGCGATACCTGGAAGGGCATGGCCGCGTTGGCCGGCAGCTGGATCGGCGGCGGTGCCAACATGGTGGCGATGCGCGAAGTGTTCGGCACGGATGCGACCACCTTCGGCCAGTTCGCGGTGGTCGATGTGGCCTGCGCGAGCCTGTGGATGGCGGTGCTGTTGTTCCTGGCCAACCGCGCCCAGCAGATCGACACGCGCAATGGCGCCGATACCCGCGCCATTGATGAGATGAAGGCGCGGATTTCCGCCTACGAGGCGCAGAATGCGCGTATTCCCACCCTGACCGACCTGATGGTGATCGTCGGCGTGGCCCTGGGCGGCGTCGGCCTGGCGCATGCCATTGCGGCGCCGCTGAGCGGCTGGTTCAAAGCCAATGTGAGCTGGGCCAGTCAGTTCAGCCTGGACAGCGCATTTGTCTGGGTGGTGCTGTTGTCCACGGCGCTCGGCCTGGGCCTGAGCTTCACCCGTGCGCGGCGCCTGGAGTCGGCCGGTGCCTCGCGACTGGGCACGTTGTTCCTGTATTTCCTGATCGCCTGCATCGGCATGCAGATGGACCTGCTCTCGCTGCTCGATCGTCCGTGGCTGTTCGCGCTCGGCGCGATCTGGATGCTGACCCACATCCTGGTGCTGTGGATTGCGGCCAAGCTGCTGCGCGCGCCGCTGTTCTTCTTCGCGATCGGCTCGCAGGGCAACATCGGTGCAGCCGCATCGGCACCCGTGGTCGCCGCCGCGTTCCATCCGTCGCTGGCGCCGGTCGGCGTGCTGCTGGGCACCGTGGGCTATGCCACCGGAACCGGCCTGGCCTATGTGACCGGGCTGATCCTGAAATGGATGGCGGGCGCGTAACGCACGCTGGCCATGACGTTCCTGGAGGCGGCCGTAAAGGCCGCCTCTTTTTTGGGCGGTTCGCCCCTCTGCGTGGCCAGCATGCAGCCCAATAAAAACGGCGGCGCTTTCGCGCCGCCGTGTTGGAGTTCATCCGCTGCCGGACGTCAGCAGCAGCGTCCGCCGTTCTTGCCGCTGTAACGCGCCTCCTGGCGCTCGCGGAAGAACGTCTTGTAGTCCATCGGCACACGGTCGGGATGTTTTTCCAGCACGTGCCGGACGTAGTTGTCGTAGTCGGGAATGCCGCAGCACAGCCGCGCGGTCTGCACCAGGCGCCGCCAGATGCGGCGGTGGGCCTGGTACTGACCGGCGGGGACGAGTTCGGTACTCATCACAGGTCCGCCATCTGGTGCGGCTGCAGTGCCACGTACGGGGTTTCCTTGTCGGTCCGCTGCGGGGTGCGGCGGGCCATGAAGATGGTCTTGATCGCGTAGAACAGGATCGAGAACACCACGAACAGGAACAGCACGGTCAGGCCGGTGTTGACGTAGGCGTTGACCACGATCTGATGCATCTGGCCGACGGTCTTGGCCGGTGCGGTCAGCGTGCCGCTGGCGATCGCATCCTGGTACTTGTGCGCCTGGGCCAGGAAGCCCTGGGCCGGGTTCTTGTCGAAGATCTTGATCAGGCCCGCATACGTGGTGCAGATCAGCAGCCACACCGCCGGCACGCCGGTCACCCAGGCGAAGCGGTCACGCTTCATCTTGAACAGCACCACGGTGCCGAGCATCAGCGCGATACCGGCCAGCATCTGGTTGGAGATGCCGAACAGCGGCCACAGGGTCTGGATGCCGCCGAAGGGATCGACCACACCCGTGTAGAGCAGGTAGCCCCACAGCGCCACGCAACCGGCGGTGGCGATGATGTTGGCGGTCCACGACTCGGTCTTCTTCAGGGCCGGGATGAAGTTGCCCAGCAGGTCCTGCAGCATGAAGCGACCGGCACGCGTACCGGCATCCACCGCAGTGAGGATGAACAGTGCTTCGAACAGGATCGCGAAGTGGTACCAGAAGGCCATCATCGCGTTGCTGCCGCTCGGGATCGCCTCGTGCAGAATCTGCGCGATACCCACCGCCAGCGTCGGTGCGCCGCCGGCGCGGTGCAGGATGGTCGGCTCGCCGATCGCCGCGGCTGTGGCCTCCAACTGCTCGGGGGTGATGATGAAGCCCCACGTATTGCTGATGTAGGCCGCAGCGGAGACCGCATCCGGGCCGATCACGGCCGCCGGTGCGTTCATGGCGAAGTAGATGCCCGGATCGATGATCGAGGCGGCCACCAGCGCCATCACCGCGACGAACGATTCCATCAGCATGCCGCCGTAGCCGATGTAGCGCATGTGGCGCTCATTGGCGAGCAGTTTGGGTGTGGTGCCCGAGGCGATCAGGGCATGGAAACCGGACACCGCGCCGCAGGCGATGGTGATGAACAGGAACGGGAACATCCCGCCTTTCCAGACCGGGCCGTCGCCGCTGGCGGCGAACTGGGTCAGCGCCGGCATCTTCAGTTCCGGCATGACGATCAGGATGCCGATCGCCAGCGCCACGATGGTGCCGATCTTGAGGAAGGTGGAGAGGTAATCGCGCGGGGCCAGCAGCAGCCACACCGGCAGCACCGAGGCGACGAAGCCATAGCCGATCAGCATCCAGGTGATCTGGATGCCGGTGAAGGTGAAGGCCGGGCCCCAGACCGGATCGGCGGCGACCTTGCCACCGAACCAGATGGCGGCCAGCAGCAGGATCAGGCCGACCACGGAGATCTCGCCGATCTTGCCCGGGCGGATGTAGCGCATGTACACGCCCATCAGGATCGCGATCGGCATGGTCGCGATAACCGTGAACATCCCCCACGGGCTCTCGGCCAGCGCCTTGACCACCACCATCGCCAGCACCGCCAGGATGATGATCATGATCAGGAAGGCACCGAACAAGGCGATGGTGCCGGGCACCGGCCCCATTTCCTCGCGCACCAGATCCCCCAGCGAGCGGCCGTTGCGGCGGCTGGAGAGGAACAGGATCATGAAGTCCTGCACCGCACCCGCCACGACCACGCCCACGACCAGCCAGAGCAGGCCGGGCAGGTAGCCCATCTGCGCGGCCAGCACCGGGCCGACCAGCGGGCCTGCACCGGCGATGGCGGCGAAGTGGTGGCCGAACAGAACGTGCTTGTTGGTCGGAACGTAATCCAGACCGTCGTTGTTGATCACCGCGGGCGTGGCCCGGGTCGGATCGAGCTGCATCACCTTGTCGGCGATGAACAGGCTGTAGAAGCGATACGCGATGAGATAGATGGAGACCGCAGCGACGACGATCCACAGCGCATTGATGGGTTCACCGCGGCGCAGTGCGACGGTGCCTAGACAGAATGCGCCAAGCAGTGCGATGACTGCCCAACCCAGTTTCGAAAAACCTTTCATGAGATTGCGTCTCCCTGGAGATCGTCGTAAGAGTCCGCCTTGGCACTGACGGGGTCAATGCAATGGCGGGGGCTTGCCGCTAGTACTTTGGTCGTAGGGTGGGTGTGGCACGTGCCTGTGCACGTCGCCGGAACATCACGCTTGGAACAATCGGTTGCGGGCATGACCGTTGGCCGGGGGGACGACTGCGCCCATCTTGTACCCAGTTTCCTCAGTCTGGAGTCACCATGAGCAGCCCAATCCCGGTGCGCGTGCTGCGCACCATCCGTGGCATGGCCACCTCCGATGGCGCCGGCGTGCGCCTGACGCGGGTGATCGGTGGCCCCTCGCTCCCTGATCTGGATCCGTTCCTGCTGCTGGATGAATTCGGCACGGACCGCGCCGAGGACTACATCGCCGGCTTCCCCAGCCATCCGCACCGTGGGTTCGAGACCGTGACCTACATGCTCGACGGACGCATGCGGCACAAGGACAACCACGGCAACGAGGGCCTGCTCACGCCGGGCAGCGTGCAATGGATGACGGCCGGCCGCGGTCTCATCCACTCGGAGATGCCCGAGCAGGAATCCGGGCAGATGCGTGGGTTCCAGCTGTGGGTGAACCTGCCGGCGCGCGACAAGATGACCGACCCGAAGTACCAGGAGTTCGCCCCGGACCACATCCCGGTGACCGCGCCCGCCGACGGCGTGCAGGTGAAGGTGATCGCCGGTCAGGTGGGTGACACCGTTGGGCCGATCGTGCAGCCGGCCACTGATCCGGTGTACCTGGACATCACCCTGGATGCACGCGCGGGCTGGAGCTACACGCTGCCGGACGGCCACAACGCCTTCGCGTACGTGTTTGAAGGCGGGCTGGAGATCGGCGAGGGCGAGGATGCGCGCCCGGTGGCCAGGCAGGAAATGGCGGTGCTGGGCGGCGGCGAGCAGGTGACGCTGCGCGCGGGCGACACCGGTGCGCGTCTGATCCTGGTGGCGGGCCGCCCGCTGCGTGAGCCAGTCATGCGGCATGGGCCGTTCGTGATGAATACCAAGCAGGAGCTGATGCAGGCCTTCGTGGATTTCCAGGAAGGCCGCTTCTGAGGCACGTGGGCACCGCTCGCTGGCCGGCAAACGCATGACACCTGACGGTGTGGGAGGCGCCGGCCAGCGGCCGGCGCTACCGTGGATGGCCGGATGAGTGCGGTGCACCGTCCCGGCCTCGTGCTTAGCGCCCTGCTGCGACGGCGGAGGGCGTCAGGTTCATGCCCTGCGCCAGCGATTGCAGCAAACCCAGTTCGCTCTTGTCGCCAGCGTACAGCGCGATCTGCGCGAAACGGTTCTTGTCGAACTTCACCACCGTGATCCGGCGCGTCTCATAGCCCGGCGGTTTCTGTCCACCCAGGTCGGGCTGGTACCAGTACAGCGTTTCACCGGCGAAGCTGCCTTTTTCCTGGCGCAGCGAGCGGTTCAACGGCAGCTCCGGGTTGCGGGCGCTCAGGGTCAGGCTCAGGACCTCACGCCCATCGGCGGCGGTGGCCTTGCACAGGATGAAGTCGCGCTGGGCGAGCGCCTGCCATTGCAGGCCGCTGCTGGCGGGCAGGGACGGGCATTCGCTGGTCGATTGCGCCGCAACGGCGCCGGCAGTGACCAGCAGACACACACATACGACAGCGCGCAGGACGTTCATGGTTCCCCCAAGGTCGATGATCGCGTCCTTCGCTGACAGGCCGTCCGGTGGCCGTCGACAACCCAGGCCGTGGTGGCGCATTCCCCGCGCGCGTACCGGATGACTCGCTGCCGTCAGTGTCGGACGAGTGATCCGGACCTTAACGGAATGTGACTCAGTGTACAAATAACGGTTTCAGGTGAACCTGTCTGTCGCGACGCAGGTGGTCCAGGTTGGCCCGGCCCGGATCAGAAGGCGGGCAGGGGAATGAACTCTTTATCGTCGCCCGGGATGGTGCCGAAGCGGCCGGCTTCCCAATCGTGCTTGGCCTGCTCGATCCGTTCGGTGGAGCTGGAGACAAAGTTCCACCAGAGGTGGCGCGGGCCGTCGAGCGGTTCGCCGCCCATCAGCATCGCCTTGATCGGGGTCTTGGCGCGCAGGCGGCCGCGTGCACCGGGCTCGGGAATGATCAGGTGCTGGGCAGGGACATCCACACCATCGAGCTGGGCCTGTCCTTCGAGGATATAGAGCGAGCGCTCGGCGTGACCAGTATCCAGGTCGATTTCCGCATCCGCGTCGAGATCGATGGCGACGTTGAGGGTGTCAGCAAACACCTTGACCGGCGATTCTTCGCCGTACGCGCGGCCGGCGATGACGCGCAGCCAGGCACCGTTGCGGCGTTGCTGGGGCAGGGTCGCGGCAGCGTGGTGGTAGAACGCGGGGTCGGTCTCTTCGGCACTCTTCGGCAGCGCCAGCCAGGTCTGCATGCCGTGCAGCGGATGGTCATGCTCGCGTTCGACGGCGGGCGTGCGTTCGGAGTGGGCGATGCCGCGGCCGGCGGTCATCCAGTTGACGTCGCCGGGGCGGATCACCTGGTCCGAGCCGAGGGTATCGCGGTGGCCGATGGCGCCGGACCACAGGAAGGTGACGGTGGCCAGGCCGATATGCGGATGGGGGCGTACGTCGATGCCGGTGCCCGGGGAGAGCACGGCCGGGCCCATCTGATCGACGAACACGAACGGGCCGACGCTGCGTGCCTGCAGGGTCGGCACGGCGCGGCGCACCTGCAGGCCACCGATGTCATGGATGCGGGGGGCGATGATGGTCGTCATGCGGGCGGTCTCGCTGGCGGGGACAGAGCGGGAGGATCGCATGCGGGGTGTGGGGGTGGGAGGCCTGTATCGGTAACAGGTTGTTCTGGTTGCACGCAGGCGGACACAAAAAAAACGCCAGCGTGCGCTGGCGTTTTCGCGATCCTCAGATCACCGGTTCGCGCAGTGCCGGCGAATCCCAGCCCGGGCGCGGGGCGAAGCGATCGCCATAGCGCTGCTGCAGGACCTTGAGCCGTTCGACCAGGACATCGGCGCCGGTGGCGCGGATGTACTGGATTGGACCGCCGCGGAACGGGGCGAAGCCGGTGCCGAAGATCACGCCGGCATCCAGCAGGTCCGCATCGGCGACAACGCCGTCGTGGAGGCAGGCGACGGCTTCGTTGAGCAGCGGCAGGATCAGGCGGTCTTCGAGATCGGCAGGGACCTCGTAGCTGGCGGGGACGTCGGGCTTCTGCGCGCGGCCGTTCTCCCATTTGTACAGGCCTTGCCCGTCCTTCTTGCCGCGCTTGCCCTGTTCCACCGTCGCCAGGGCGGCAGGTACCTGCAGGCCGAGGAAGGGTGCCAGTTCCTTGCCCACGCCGGCGGCCACATCCAGGCCAACGGTGTCGAGCAGTTCGATCGGGCCCATCGGCATGCCGAACTTGACCGCGGCCTTGTCCAGCACCGGACCCGGCACGCCGTCGGCATACGCGGTGGCGGCTTCAAGCATGTACGGGAACAGCACGCGGTTGACCAGGAAGCCCGGGGTGCCGGCGACCGGCACCGGGAACTTGCCCAGTGCCTTGCAGAAGGAGGCCAGGCGGCGCTCGGTCTCCGGTGCCATGCCGTCGTGATGGATGATTTCCACCAGCGGCATCTGCGCGACCGGGTTGAAGTAATGCAGGCCGGCAAACTGCGCCGGGCGCTGGATGTGGTCGCGAAGTTCGTCCAGCGGGATCGAGGACGTGTTGGTGGTCAGCAATGCATCGGCCTTCATCCTCGGCTCCAGCGACTGGTACAGCTCGCGCTTGGCCTCCGGGTTTTCGATGATGGCTTCGATCACCAGATCGGCCTGGGCGACGCCCTCACCCGCGAGATCGGCCTTCAGGCGCGCGGCCACGGCCGGGCGCTTGCTGTCGTCCTTCACCCGCTTGGCGAACAGCGCCTGCGCACGTTCCATGGCCGGGTCGATGAAGCGCTGCTCGCGATCCTGCAGGGTCACGTTGAAGCCCTTGTAGGCCGACCATGCCGCGATGTCGCCGCCCATCACGCCGGCGCCGACCACGTGCACGTGCTGAATGCCGTGGTCCTTGCCGCCCAGTGCCTTCAGGCGTTCGGTCAGGAAGAAAATGCGGATCAGGTTGCGTGCGGTCGGGGTGCCGGCCAGCTTCACCACCGCACGGCGTTCGGCATCCAGACGCGTCTGGATCGGGCTGCCGCCGGTGCGTGCCCAGGTGTTGATCAGTGCGTAGGGAGCGGGGTAATGCTCCTTGCGCGCCTTGCGGGCGACCTGCTTGGCCATCTGCGGGGCGAGCAGCTTGCGCGCCAGCCAGGTGTTGGTGATCCACGCGGTTGCGCGCTGCTTGAATGGGCGGGTAGTGCCCTTCAGCGCGAGCGACACGGCGGTATCGAGCAGCACGGCCGGTGCGACGACCTTGTCGACCAGGCCGATGTTGCGCGCGGCCGAGGCCGACAGGTTGCGGCCGGTCAGCATCATGTCCATCGCCGCCGGGGCGCCGACCAGCTGCGGCAGGCGCGAGCTGCCGCCCCAGCCCGGGAAGATGCCCAGCTGGGTTTCCGGCAGGCCGATGCGGGTGGAGGCATCGTTGGAGGCGACGCGGTAGCGGCAGGCCAGCGCCAGCTCGGTGCCGCCACCCAGGCAGTGGCCGTGGATCGCCGCGACGGTCGGGCAGGGCAGTTCGGCCAGCTTCTGGTACGTGCTCTGGCCACGGCGGATCGCGTCATTGACGGTGCCGCGGCGGTCGAATTCCTGGAATTCCTTCAGGTCTGCACCGGCGATGAAACCGGCGGCCTTGATCGACTGGATCACCACCGCCTTGGGCGGGTCCATCGCGATCCGCTCGATCAGGTCGCCCAGCTCGAGCAGCACGTCCTGCGACATGGCATTGACGCTGCTGTCGTGGCGGTCGAGGCTGAGCACGACGACGCCATCGTCACGGATCTGCGGGTGCCAATGCGAGAAGCGGAGCCCATCGAAGCCTGAGAGCATGGGAACGTTCCATCCGGTTGTGTATGGAGAAGGGGGCTATGATCCAGAGGTTGTTTCCTCCCCGTCAAATCCCTATAGCTGGGGGAGAGAAGCCGTCGATCCATTGCCTGGATCGGAAACCTTAACGGAACGGTGGTTAAAAGCTGGTGCGGCGCAGTGTGATCGAGCGCTGAACTTTTCCCGGGATTGGCAGTCTCATTGCCCGACGTCGGTTGGGCTGACAGGAGTGCGGCCCCCCATGGCCGAGGTTGAAACACCACAGGAGCTGGACCTGGAGCTGGTCCGACGTGTGCAGCGTGGCGAGAGCGCGGCGTTCGATGTCCTGGTGCGCAAGTACCAGCATCGGATCATCGCGCTGATCGGGCGCTACATCGCGGACTGGAGTGAATGTCAGGACGTGGCCCAGGACACTTTCGTCCGCGCGTATCGCGCGATCGGCAGTTTCCGCGGCGACGCCCAGTTCTATACCTGGTTGCACAGGATCGCCGTGAACACTGCCAAGAACCATCTCGCCGCCCACAACCGCCGCCCGCCCACCGATGACATCGAGATCGGGGACGCCGAACAGTTCGACAGCGGTACGCGTCTGCGCGACACCGACACGCCCGAGCGCGAGTTGATGCGGCAGGAGCTGGAACAGACGGTGATGAAGGCGGTCTCCGCGCTGCCTGAAGAACTGCGATCGGCCATCACCATGCGCGAGGTGGACGGCCTGAGCTACGACGAAATCGCGCAGAAGATGGGGTGTCCAATCGGCACCGTGCGGTCGCGGATCTTCCGTGCCCGCGAGGCGATCGACACTGAACTTCGGCCGCTGCTCGATGTGGGCAGCGCCACCCGCGAGAAGAGCCGCGCATGAGCCACGATATGTCCAATGATGCTTCCCGGGGCGCGTCCCCCGATAAATTCGACGCCCATTACCGGCAGCAGCTGTCTTCGTTGATCGACGGTGAGCTGTCGGCCGATGAAGCCCGTTTCATGCTGCGTCGGCTGGAACACGATGAGGCCTTGTCCAGCTGCAACGAGCGCTGGCAGATGCTCGGCGATGTGCTGCGCGGGCAGGCCTGCGCACCGGCGCCGGTCGATTTCGCCGAGCGGGTCCGCGTTTCCGTGGCCGCTGAGCCGGCACCAGCGATGCAGGCCAATGTCGAGCGCAGTCAGGACCGCAAGGATCGCCGTGGCGGCTGGCGTCGTTGGGGCGGTGGCGCGGCACTGGCCGCTTCTGTCGCGGCCGTGGCGATGTTCATGACCCGCGAGCAGCTGCCCGACCCGGCAGCGCTGGACGCGCCGACCACCATCATCGCCAGCCAGGCCGAGCTGCCGCCCGCGCCCGCGCCGACAACGGAAGCCGCTGCCGCCGAGCAGGCGCTGGCCGTAGCGGCGGTGCCGGCTGCCGCCGTGGCGGCCGCCAGCCGCCGCCAGGACGTGGCCAATGCGCGCCGCGCCAGCGCCACCCGCACCCAGCAGGCCGCACGAAGCGCTGCCGAGCGCAGTGCCGAGCCGCAACGTGCGGTCGCCAGCCAGGTGCCGCTGACGCCGGCGGTACCGGCGGCCACCGCGCGCCAGTTCCCGTTCGGTGAGGTGGGCAACCTGCAGGCCAAGCCCTGGCCGCGGTCCAGCCTGGCCCCGGCCGCGGGCGGCGCGCTCAATGCCAGCTTCTCAACGCAGGCCCCGCAGGCAGCGTTCTATCCGTTCGAGCCACGTCTGCAGGAGTCCGCCGAGTCGGCTGAGCCCGCCCGCCGGCACCGCGACTGAGCATCGTCGCCCTGACGTTCCGCTCCGGCCTGTGCGCCGGAGCGTTTCCCCCGCTTTGTTCCCTGACCCGGAGGTTCGTGTCTGATGACCGCCCGTATCCGTACCCATGCCCTGGCGCTGATCGCCATGACGCTCCCGCTGGTGGCCTGTGCGCAGTCGCCCTCGCCATCGCCTGCGACTCCGGCCGCACCGGCCGCCGCCGCACCACGGGCGCCTGCGCCGCAACTGGTCAGTGGCCTGCCGGACTTCACCAACCTGGTCGAACAGGTCGGGCCGGGCGTGGTCAACGTCGAAACCACCATCGTGCGCAGCAACCGCCAGGCCCGCGCCATGGGCCCGGGGGGCGATGATGAGATGCCCGAGTTCTTCCGCCGCTTCTTCGGCCCGGACTTCCAGATGCCGGGGCAGGGCCCCGGTGGCCAGGACGACAGCCCGCGCATCCAGGGCCGTGGCATGGGCTCGGGCTTCATCATCTCGGCCGATGGCTATGTGCTGACCAACTATCACGTGGTTGCCGACGCCAGCGAAGTGAAGGTCAAGCTCGGCGACCGCCGCGAGTTCACCGCCAAGGTCATCGGCAGCGATCAGCAGTACGACGTTGCGCTGCTCAAGATCGACGGCAAGAACCTGCCGACGGTGCGGGTGGGCGACTCCAATACGCTCAAGCCGGGTCAGTTGGTCGTCGCCATCGGTTCGCCGTTCGGCCTGGATCATTCGGTCACCGCCGGCGTCGTCAGCGCGGTCGGCCGCAGCACCGGGGGCGCCGATCAGCGCTACGTCCCCTTCATCCAGACCGACGTGGCGATCAACCAGGGCAATTCCGGTGGCCCGCTGCTCAATACCCGGGGTGAAGTGGTCGGCATCAACTCGCAGATCTTCTCCGCCTCCGGCGGCTACATGGGCATCAGCTTCGCGATCCCGATCGATCTGGCCATGGGCGCGGTCGAGCAGATCAAGAAGAACGGCCGGGTCAGCCGCGGCCAGCTGGGCGCCATGGTCGGGGCCGTCACGGCCGATGTCGCGCAGGGCTTCAAGCTGCCCGACAGCCGGGGCGCGTTGGTGAACCAGCTGGTTCCCGGCAGCGCCGCAGCCAAGTCCGGCCTGGAGGTCGGTGACGTGATCCGGTCCGTGAACGGCACGCCGATCAATGTGTCCAGCGACCTGCCGCCGATGATTGGTGCCCTGCCGCCGGGAACCAAGGTGCGCATCGTGGTGCTGCGTGAGGGCAAGGAACGCGAGATCACCGCCACGCTGACCGAGCTGGCCGAAGACGCCGAACGCGGCAACACGCCCCAGGCGGCCGATGCGGCCAAGCCGGAAACCGGCGCCAACGCCCTGCTGGGGCTGGAGGTGGCCGATCTGACCGCGCCGCAGCGCCAGCAGCTGGGCCTGGCCTCGGGCGAGGGCGTGCGCATCACCCGGGTCACCGGTCAGTCGGCACGGGATGCGCGCCTGTCCCCGGGCATGGTGGTGCTGCAGGTCGGACGGACGCCAGTGGGCAGTGTGGCCGCGCTGAACAAGGCGTTGAGCGGTTACAGCAAGGGCGATGTGGTCATGCTGCTGGTCCGCGCCAACGGCAACAGCGCCTTCGTGCCGGTCAAGGCCGGCCAATAAGCCCGCCCCGCCTGCGTTTCCGGGCCCGCTTCGGCGGGCCTGGTCGTTTCTGGGGGGCCGTTGGCGACAATCGCTACGGGGCCCACGCGGGATCGGGCCGGCCATGCGATAATCCGCAGTCATCCTGACGACGCGACGCGCCGCCGCCACCTATGTCTTCTGATTCGATGCGGTTCATCCGCAACTTCTCCATCATCGCCCATGTCGACCACGGCAAGTCCACGTTGGCCGATCGCATCATCCAGCTTTGCGGTGGCCTCCAGGCCCGTGAGATGGAGGCGCAGGTGCTCGACTCGAACCCGATCGAGCGCGAGCGTGGCATCACCATCAAGGCGCAGTCGGTCTCGCTGCCGTATGTCGCCAAAGATGGCCACACCTACCACCTGAACTTCATCGACACCCCCGGGCATGTCGACTTCTCCTATGAAGTCAGCCGCTCGCTGGCCGCCTGCGAAGGCGCGCTGCTGGTGGTCGATGCGGCCCAGGGCGTGGAAGCGCAGTCCGTGGCCAACTGCTACACGGCCGTCGAGCAGGGTCTGGAAGTGGTGCCGGTGATCAACAAGATCGACCTGCCCACCGCCGACATCGACCGTGCCAAGGCCGAGATCGAGGCCGTGATCGGCATCGATGCGACCGACGCCGTGGCGGTCAGCGCCAAGACCGGCCTGAACGTGGGCGACGTGCTGGAAGCGATCGTGCATCGCATTCCGCCGCCGGTGCCGCGCGATACCGACAAGCTGCAGGCGCTGATCATCGACTCGTGGTTCGACAACTACCTGGGCGTGGTCTCGCTGGTGCGCGTGATGCAGGGCCAGATCAAGGCCGGCGACAAGCTGCAGGTGATGTCCACCGGCCGCAACCACCAGGTCGACAACGTCGGCGTGTTCACCCCCAAGCGCAAGGTGCTGCCGGCACTGAACGCCGGTGAGGTGGGCTGGGTGACGGCCAGCATCAAGGACGTGCACGGTGCGCCGGTCGGTGACACCCTGACCATGGCCGCCGATCCGGCCGCCAAGCCGCTGCCGGGCTTCCAGGAAATGCAGCCGCGCGTGTTCGCCGGCCTGTTCCCGGTCGATGCGGAGGATTACCCGGACCTGCGCGAAGCGCTGGACAAGCTGCGCCTGAACGATGCCGCGCTGCGTTTCGAGCCGGAAAGCTCCGAGGCGATGGGCTTCGGCTTCCGCTGCGGCTTCCTGGGCATGCTGCACATGGAAATCGTGCAGGAGCGCCTGGAGCGCGAATACAACCTGGATCTGATCAGCACCGCGCCGACGGTGGTCTATGAAGTACTCAAGACCGACGGCAGCATCATCAACATGGACAACCCGGCCAAGCTGCCGCCGGTGAACATGGTCGATGAGATCCGCGAGCCGATCATCCGTGCCAACGTACTCACCCCCGAGGAGTACATCGGCAACATCATCAAGCTGTGCGAAGAAAAGCGCGGCAGCCAGATCGGCATCAACTACCTGGGT
>Ga0160442_100022_pt1 | contig 284588 bp, 266 predicted proteins | sample HID1971M_E1MG_FD_108252 | JGI IMG/M metagenome (GOLD analysis project Ga0160442, IMG submission 108252) | Enriched millipede-associated microbial communities from UW Madison campus, WI, USA - HID1971M_E1 MG | ecosystem: Host-associated > Arthropoda: Insects > Digestive system > Unclassified ... | reverse complement strand
GCCGGCCGTCACGACGCAGCCGGCGTCGGTGAGCGGTGCGCTCGGCTCGACGGTCAAGCTCACCGTGGCGGCGTCCGGTTACCCGGTGCCGACGGTGCGGTGGGAGCAGCGCGCTGCGGGCACCTCGACGTGGCGGGCGGCGGCGGGCACCAGCACCACGCTGTCGGTGAAGGTGAGCGCCACGACGGCGGGCGCGCAGTACCGCGCCGTGTTCACCAACTCGCTCGGCTCGGCCACCACCAAGGCGGCGACCGTCACGGTGACACCGACCGCTCCGAAGATCACGTCTCAGCCCAAGAGCGTGACCGCGAAGGCGGGGTCGACCGTGACGTTCACGGTCGGCGTCAGCGGATACCCCGCACCGACGGTGCAGTGGTACCGCAAGGCGAAGGGCGCGTCGGGGTGGACCAAGGTCACCGGCGCCCCGAGCACGGGCCTCACGCTCAGCTTCGTCGCGAAGACGAGCAGCGACGGGGCGCAGTACCGGGCCGTGGTCACGAGCACGGCCGGCACGGCGACCTCGGCGGCGGCCACCCTCGTGGTGACCGGCAGCTGAGGACCGGCGCGCGGCGCCCCCGGGACCTCACGGTCCCGGGGGCACCGCGGAGTCGTCGCCCGAGGGACGGTGCGACGCTGATCGACGACGAGGCGGTTGTGGGCCGCCTCTGAAGGACCGGTACCCACCGGTCGGCCTGGTGGGCCACGAGGGGCCCGAGGAGTGGTGCGAACCGCTCCTCGGGCCCCTCGGTCGTCTTCTGCCCCGTGCGCGTTACGGTGACGGTCGTGACCGCCCCCACGTCGTCCGAGCCCACCGCAGCAGCGACCTCTCCCGCCGGCGGGCTCGACCCGCGCTGGACCGCCCGGGTCGTGGCGACCGCCCTCGACGAGGACCTCGGCACCGCACCCGGTCGGGACGTGACGACGCAGGCGACGATCGCGCCCGACGCGGACGGCGCGGCGGAGCTCGTCGCCCGTGCCGACGGGGTCGTCGCGGGACTCGTCGCCGTCCCGGAGGTGCTCCGGCAGGTCGCGGACCGTCTCGGCCTGCCGCCCGTCACGTACCGGCCGCTCGTCGAGGACGGCGCCGCGGTCGCCCGGGGCGAGGTGCTCGCCGAGCTCTCCGGCCCCGTCCAGGTGCTGCTCGTCGCGGAGCGCACGCTGCTCAACCTCGCGTCGCGCGCGTCGGGCGTCGCCACGCACACCCGCCGGTGGGCGGACGCGCTGCAGGGCACCGGGGCGCTGGTGCTGGACACCCGCAAGACGACCCCGGGCCTGCGGGCGCTCGAGAAGTACGCCGTCCGGTGCGGCGGCGGCACGAACAAGCGCATGGGGTTGTACGACGTCGCCATGGTCAAGGACAACCACGTGGTCGCCGCGGGATCGGTCGCGGCCGCCGTGCACGCGGTGCGCACCCGGTTCCCGGACGTCGCCATCCAGGTGGAGGCCGACACCCTCGACCAGGCCCTCGAGGCGGTCGCCGCCGGTGCCCGGTTCCTGCTGCTCGACAACATGCCGACCCCGGTGCTCGCCGAGGTCGTCGCCGCCGTCCGTGCGGGGGAGCCGGAGACCGGCCGCGTGGAGCTCGAGGCCACCGGGAACCTCACGCTCGACCGCGCCCGCGAGGTCGCCTCGACGGGCGTCGACTACCTCTCGGTGGGCGGGCTGACGCACTCGTCGCCGATCCTCGACCTCGCGCTCGACCTCCGGCCCGCCTGACGGGTCGTGTGCCCGCGGCCGGGTGGTGAAGGGAACACCGCACCGCGCGGACATCGCGCGGGGGGCCGGCCGGGTGCGCCGGTAGAATCGCCCGGTGAGCGAGACGCCTGACGCCCCCGTGACCGCCCCGGACCTGGTCGACGGCACCGTCGACGAGACCCCCGAGCAGATCCGGGTCCGGCAGGAGAAGCGGGCCCGCATGCTCGCCGACGGCGTCGAGGCGTACCCGGTCGGCGTGCCGCGCACGCACACGATCGCCGAGGTCCGCGCCGCGCACCCCGACCTGGAGCCCGGCACGGAGACGGACGACGAGGTCGGCGTCGCCGGTCGCGTGGTGTTCCTGCGCAACACCGGCAAGCTCTGCTTCGCGACGCTGCAGGACGGCGAGGGCAACCGGCTGCAGGCGATGCTCAGCCTCGCCGAGGTCGGCGAGGAGCGGCTGACGGCGTTCAAGTCGGACATCGACCTGGGCGACCACCTGTTCGTGCACGGCCGGGTCATCTCGTCGCGCCGCGGCGAGCTCTCAGTGTTCGCCGACGCGTGGCAGCTCGCCGCGAAGGCGATCCGCCCCCTGCCGAACCTGTACGAGGGCACCGAGCTGTCCGAGGAGGCGCGCGTCCGGCAGCGGTACGTCGACCTCATCGTGCGGCCCGCCGCCCGGGACATGGTGCGGCAGCGCGCGGGCGTCGTCCGGTCGCTGCGGGACAACTTCCACCGCCGCGGCTACCTCGAGGTCGAGACGCCCATGCTGCAGACGCAGCCCGGTGGTGCGGCCGCCCGCCCCTTCACCACGCACATGAACGCGTTCGACATCGAGCTGTACATGCGGATCGCCCCCGAGCTGTTCCTCAAGCGGGCCGTGGTCGGCGGTATCGAGCGGGTCTTCGAGATCAACCGGAACTTCCGCAACGAGGGCGCCGACAGCACCCACTCGCCGGAGTTCGCCATGCTCGAGGCGTACGAGGCCTACGGCGACTACGACACGATGGCGGAGCTCACGCGCGACCTCGTCCAGACGGCGGCCAAGGAGGTGCTCGGCAGCACGCTCGTGGTCCTGCCGGACGGCACGGAGTACGACCTGGGCGGCGACTGGGCGCAGCTCAACATGTACGACTCCCTCTCGGAGTCGCTCGGCACCGAGATCACGGCCGACAGCACCCTGGCCGAGCTGAGCGCCCTGGCGGCGAAGCTCGACGTCGAGGTGGACCCGAAGCGGGCCAGCCACGGCAAGCTCGTCGAGCAGCTGTGGGAGCACCGGGTCGGCGACGCGTTGTCCGCGCCGACATTCGTGCGTGATTTCCCCGTCGAGACGAGCCCCTTGACGCGCGATCACCGCAGCAAGCGCGGACTCGTCGAGAAGTGGGACCTCTACGTGCGCGGCTTCGAGCTCGCGACGGCCTATTCGGAGCTCGTCGACCCGGTGATCCAGCGCGAGCGCTTCGAGGCCCAGGCGCGACTCGCCGCGGCGGGCGACGACGAGGCGATGCGCGTCGATGAGGACTTTCTCACGGCCGTCGAGTACGCGATGCCGCCCGCCGGCGGGATGGGCATGGGGATCGACCGGCTGCTCATGGCGCTCACGGGATACGGCATCCGCGACACGATCCTTTTCCCGCTCGTGAAGCCCCAGGCCTGAGGGGATCGGCATGGACACCCTGCTCACGGCGCTGGCGGCCATCATCCCGTCGGTCGGCGTCGGCTTCCTGTTCTGGTTGGCCATCCGTGCGCTGGTGAATGCCGACCGCACCGAACGGCAGGCTTTGGCCAGAATGGACGCCGCAGAACGTGCCGCAGAAGCCGCCGTCAAGAATGGCGAATCTCCGTCGAGCGTTTGACGCTTCATTAGTCCGGGTGCGATGCTGCACAAGTCCCGCATTTGAGCACATCGCATACCGGAGCGAACAATGGCGCAGAAGACCGTCGTGACCCTTGTTGACGACATCGACGGGGGAACGGCAGACGAGACCGTCACGTTCGGAGTCGACGGCGTCACCTACGAGATCGACCTCACCACCGCCCACGCGGCCGAGCTGCGCGAGGCGTTCGCGTCGTGGGTCGGTCACGCCCGCAAGGTCGGGGGCCGTTCGGCGTCGGCGCGGTCGGCGGGTGCCACCCGCAACCGTCGCGCCGCGAGCGGCGACGCGCAGGCCGTCCGCGAGTGGGCCAAGGCCAACGGCCACCACGTCTCGGAGCGCGGCCGCATCTCGGCCGAGGTCAAGGCCGCGTACGACGCAGCCCACTGAGCACGTCGAACCACTGAGCACGTCGAACACCCAGCACGTCGAACCACCGAGCACGACGGCCGGCCGGGACCCCCGCCCGGACGGCCGGTACGACGCCGAGAGCCCGGCACCCTGGAGGGACCAGGGTGCCGGGCTCTCGTGCGTCCGCCGACCGGGGTGTGCCGGTCCGCGGACGGGCCGGCGCCGGCCGTGTGGAGTCGACCGGCGCCCGCCCGCTCGGGGACGGCTCAGACGGGACGCGAGGCCGTGAGGTCCCGCACGGCGGCGTACTGCTCGCGCACGCGCGCGACCGGCTCGCCGGTGTAGGTCTCGGCGCTCGACGCGGAGCTCCACGCGGGCGGCTGGGTGGAGCCGGACAGCACCCACGCGGCCTGCCGGGCGGCACCGTCGGCGACGTACTCGCCGGGAGTCGGGACCAGCACGTCGAGCCCGAGCACGGACGGCGCGATCCGTCGCACGGCCTCGGACTGCGCGCCGCCGCCGATGAGGAACAGCCGCTCGACGGCGACCCCCTGGGCGCGCAGCGCGTCGATGCCGTCGGCGAGGCCGCACAGCATGCCCTCGACCGCCGCCCGCGCGAGGTGGGCGGGAGTCGTGTTGCCGAGCCGCACGCCGTGCAGCGCGCCCGTCGCGTCGGGCTTGTTCGGGGTGCGCTCGCCCTCGAGGTAGGGGACGAGGACGAGGCCGTCGGCGCCCGCGGGTGCGGACAGCGCCAGCGCCGAGAGGCCGGCGTGGTCCGTGCCGAGCAGGCGGGCGGCGGCGTCGAGCACGCGCGACGCGTTGAGCGTGCAGGCGAGCGGCAGGAACGCGCCGCTGGCGTCGGCGAACCCGGTGACCATGCCGGTGCCGTCGGCGGTGACCGTGGGGGCGACGGCCGAGACGACGCCGGACGTGCCGATCGACACGGCCACGTCACCGGGGCCGAGACCGAGCGCGAGCGCGGCGGCGGCGTTGTCGCCGGCACCGGGCCCGAGCACGGGCGACAGGGCGCCGACGGCGGACCGCGGACCCTGGTCGGACGGGCCGAGCACCACGGGCAGCGCGGCGGAGTGCCCGAGCGCGAGCTCCAGCAGGTCGTGGCGGTACTCGCCGGTGCCGGGCGACCAGTAGCCGGTGCCGGACGCGTCGGACCGGTCGGTCACGAGCGCGTCGAGCCCTGTCGAGCCCGATCCGGCGCCGTGGCCGGCGAGCCGCCAGGTCAGCCAGTCGTGGGGGAGTGCCACGGCGGCGACGCGGGCGGCGTTCTCGGGCTCGGCGTCGCGCAGCCAGCGCAGCTTCGTGATGGTGAGGGAGGCGACCAGGACGGACCCGACGGCGTCCGCCCAGGCCTGCGGGCCGCCGAGCTCGTCGATGAGCTGCAGCGCGGCGGGGGCAGAACGGGTGTCGTTCCAGAGGAGCGCGTCGCGGACGACCTCGCCCGTCTGGTCGAGGGCGACCATGCCGTGCTGCTGGCCGCCGACGGAGATCGCCTCGACGTCGTCGAGGCCGCCCGCGTCGGCGATCGCCGTCTGGAGCGCGTCCCACCAGTGCTTCGGGGCGACGGACGTGCCGTCCGGGTGCGAGGCGCGGCCGGTGCGCACGAGGGCACCGGTCTCGGCGTCGCGGACGACGACCTTGCAGGACTGCGTGGACGAGTCCACGCCGGCGACGAGGGCCATGACTTTCCTCCGGGAGCAGATGGTGAACCGGCCGGGCCCGTTGCGGAGACGGGCCCGGCCGGCGGGAAGTCGGAGCGGACCGAGGTCAGCGGGCTCCGAGAGCGTGCTCGACGGCGAGCTGGTTGAGGCGGACGAAGCCGAAGCCACGCGCGGCGACGGCGTCGACGTCGAGGTCCTCGTAGGCGGAGCGGTCGGCGAGCAGGTCGGCGAGCGACTCACCCTCGGCGAGCGTCGGCTGCGAGAGCTCGAAGACGCCGGCCTCCTCGAGCGCGGCCTGCACCTCGGGGTCGGCGCGGAACGCCTGCGCCCGCTCCTTGAGCAGGATGTACGTGGCCATGTTGGCCGCGGCCGAGTCCCAGACGCCCTGGAAGTCCTCGGTGCGCGACGGCTTGTAGTCGAAGTGGACCGGGCCGTCGTACTTCGGGCCGCCGGACGGGAAGCCGTTCTCGATGAGGTCCACCGTGGCGAACGCCGAGAACAGGTCGCCGTGGCCGAACACGAGGTCCTGGTCGTACTTGATCGACTTCTGGCCGTTGAGGTCGATGTGGAAGAGCTTGCCCGCCCACAGCGCCTCGGCGATGCCCTGCGTGTAGTTGAGGCCGGCCATCTGCTCGTGCCCGACCTCGGGGTTCAGGCCGACGATGTCGCCGTGCTCGAGCTTGGCGATGAGCGCCAGCGCGTGGCCGATCGTCGGGAGCAGGATGTCGCCGCGGGGCTCGTTCGGCTTGGGCTCGATGGCGATGCGCAGCCCGTAGCCCTTCTCCTTGATGTACGCGGCGACGGTGTCGATGCCCTCGGCGTACCGGTCGTGCGCGGCGTTGAGGTCCTTGGCCGAGTCGTACTCGGCGCCCTCGCGGCCACCCCACATGACGAACGTGTCGGCGCCGAGCTCGGCGGCCAGGTCGACGTTGCGGACGACCTTGCGCAGGCCGTAGCGGCGCACCCGGCGGTCGTTCGACGTGAACGCGCCGTCCTTGAAGATCGGGTGGCTGAACGTGTTGGTCGTGACCATCTCGACCGTGATGCCGGTCTCTGCGAGCGCGCCCTTGAAGCGGTCGAGGATGCGGTCACGGTCTGCGGCGTCGGAGCCGAAGGGCACGACGTCGTCGTCGTGGAACGTCACGTGCGACGCGCCGAGCTCGGCGAGCTTGTGCACGGACTCGACCGGGTCGAGCCAGGGGCGGGTCGCGGAACCGAACTGGTCCTGCGCGTTCCATCCCACGGTCCACAGGCCGAAGGAGAACTTGTCGTCACGGGTGGGCTTGCGGACCATCGTCGGACCTCTCAGCGTCGAGATTTGTTGTATGGCTGAACTTATGCGCGATCGCCGCTAGGGTCAAGCCATGAGGACGACGGCGGCGCGACAGGGGAGCCTGCGCGAGCACAACCTGGGCATCGTCCTGCGCGAGGTCCTCGACGCCGCCGCGACGGGCGCCCCTCCACCGTCCCGCGCGGACGTCGCGTCCGCGACCGGGCTGGCGCGGGCCACCGTCTCCGCGCTCGTCGACCGGCTCGTCGCGTCCGGCCTGGTCGCCGAGCTGGAGCCCGTACCGACCCTGCGTGCGGGCCGTCCCGCCGTCCCGCTGGCCGCGCCCTCCGGCACGCTGGCGGCGCTCGGGGCCGAGGTCAACGTCGACTACCTGGGCGTCCGCGTGGTCGACCTCGCCCGCGGCGTGCTCGTCGAGCGCGTGGTCCACGGGGACTACCGCGGCAGCGACCCGGCGGCCGTGCTCGCCGAGCTCGGCGCGCTGGTCGACGAAGCGGTCGCCGCCCTGCCCGGGCACGGCACGGACCTGCGCGGCGGGCCCGCCACCGGTTCACCCGAACGGCGCGTCGCCCGGCTCGCCGGCGCGTCGCTGGCCCTCCCCGGCCTCGTCGACCGCACCGCGGGCACCCTCCTGCTCGCCCCGAACCTCGGCTGGCGCGAGGTCGACGTGGCCTGCCTGCTCGCCTCGTCGTCCACGGTGCTGCACGACCTCCCCCCGCTGCTCGCCAACGAGGCCGACCTCGCCGCGCGCGCCGAGGCGGACCTGCGCCGCGCCGACGGCCCGCCGAGCTTCGTCTACGTGTCCGGCGAGATCGGCATCGGTGGCGCGCTCGTGCTCGACGGCGAGATCTTCGCCGGGCGGCACGGCTGGGCCGGCGAGCTCGGGCACACCGTCGTCGGCGACGGGCGCACGCTCGAGCAGGTCGCGGGCCAGGACGCCATGCTGCGCGCCGCCGGTCTCGACCGGCAGGCCGGCGTCGAGCCCCTGCTGGCGGCCGCCCGGGCGGGGGAGGCCGACGCGCTCGCCGCGCTGACCGCCGCGGGCGAGGCGCTCGGCGTCGCCCTCGCCAACGTCGTCAACCTCGTGGACGTCGGGCACGTGGTGCTCGGCGGCACGTACGCGCGCCTCGCCGAGCACCTGCGCGCCCCCGTGCTCGCCGCGCTGTCCGCCCGGGTGCTCGCCGCCCCGTGGGTCCTGCCGACCGTCGACGTGGCGCGCGGCGGGGACCTCGCGGCGATGACCGGGGGAGCGCTCGCGGTGCTCGGCCAGGTCGTCGCCGAGCCGGCCGAGTGGCTCGTCGAGCCCGAGGTGGCCGAGGCGCGCTGACCTCGCCGGTCAGCGGGCGCTCGCGGCCGTCGCGGTCAGGTCGTCGAGCAGCGGGTCCAGGGTCGCCGGGTCCTCGACGAGGGCGAGCATCCCGTCCCACCAGGCGCGCTGCACCGACGCGGGCATCAGGTCGCCGGCGCCGAAGCGTGTCACCGGTGCCGTCGTGAGCTGCTCGGCCACGGCCCGCGAGACGGGGTCGTCGTACGCGTCCGCCGGGACGCCGAGGTTCACCGAGGTGAAGCCGCCGAGCTCGACCCACGCCTCCTGCGCGTCCGCGCCGACGAGGTAGGCCAGGAACGACCGGGCGGCGGGGGTGTCGTTCATCAGGACGACGACGTCGCCCCCGACGGTGACCGCCCCCGCGTGGTCGGGGTCGACCGGCGGGAACGCGAAGAAGTCGTAGCCGTCGCCCGCGGCCAGGTCGGGATGTGCCGCGGTGATGAACCCCTCCGCGAACGACGCCATCGAGTACATGGCGGCCGTCGGCGGGTCGGCGTACAGCGGGAGGACCCCGTCGGCGTCGCCCGTCGTGAGGACGCCCTGCGTCCCGCCGAGCACGTACCCGGGCGTCTGGACGATGCCGTCGAACCGCTCGAACGACGACCGCACGCACGGGTCCGTCCACGGGACCTCGGCGGCGACCCACCGGTCGTACAGGTCCGGCCCGCAGGTGCCGAGGACGAGCTGCGCGACCCAGTCGGTCAGCGCCCAGCCGCTGCCGGGACCCTGCGGCGCGACGAGCGAGAACGGGGTGAGGCCGTCCGTGACCATCCGGTCGGCGAGCGTCGTCAGGTCGTCCCACGTGGCGGGCACCTGGTAGCCGGCCGCCGAGAAGACGGGCGGGGCGTACCAGACCGTCGCCTTGGACGAGACCTTCGAGAAGAGCCCGTACAGCTCGCCGTCGTCGCTGCCGAGGTCGAGCCAGGCCGGCGAGTAGTCCTGCGTCACCTGGTCCATGTCGAGCACGTCGTCGAGCGGGACCAGCGCGTCCTGGGCGGCGAGCTCGTGCAGGAGGCCGGGGTTCGGCAGGACGGCGACGTCCGGCGGGTCCTGGTCGTCGAGGCGGGTGGCCAGGTCGCCCGCCACGTCCCGCGAGCCGTGCCAGTCGACGACCCCGCCCGTCTCGTCCTCCCACGTGGACGCGACCGTCGCGAAGGCGTCGTACTCCGGGCCGCTCCACAGCCCGACGACGTCCACCGTGGCGCCGTCGAGGCCGGCGCTCGTGGTGGGTCCCGTGGGGCCCGAGCCGGTGCAGCCCGCGGACCCGACGACGACGAGGCCGACGACCAGGCCGACGACCGGCACGGTCCTGCGCAGGGCGGCCACCGTCAGGTCCCCACCCGCAGCGCGTCGTCCGAGGCGTCGTCGCCCGGGATGTCGAGCCCGACCGGCGGGTCGAAGCGCAGCGCGGCAGGCAGGCCGCTCGCGATCACCCCGAGCGTGCTGAGCGGGATCTCCATGCGGTCACCTCGGTGTCGTCGCCCCGCGCGGGCGGTCCGGCTCGTCCGGCACCCATCCTGGTCCGTCGTGGCGCCGTAGGCTCGGGGACCGTGACGTCGCAGCCCGAGACCCTCCGCCCGCTCTGGATCGGCACCTACCCGGAGGCGGGCGCCGGCACCCCGGCGGGCCTCGGCGAGGGCATCTGGCGCGTCGACCTCGACCCGGCGACGGGCGCCCTGTCGGGCGCTCACCTCGTCGTCGAGACTCCCGCGCCGTCGTTCCTCGTCGCGCACCCGACGGCACCGGTGCTGTACGCGGTCGACGAGCAGCAGGCCGGTGCGGTGACCTTGTTCGACGTGGTCGACGGCGGCCTGCGACCGCGGGTCACGGTCGCGTCGGGCGGCGCGGACCCGTGCCACCTGCTGCTCGACGACGACGCGCGGACCCTGCTCGTCGCGAACTACAGCGCGGGCACGCTGGGCGTCCTCCCGCTGGACCCCGACGGTGGCTTCCACGCCGAGGTGCTCGCCGCGGGCGGTCCCGCGCAGGTGCTCGGCCACACGGGTGCCGGCCCGCACCCGGACCGGCAGGAGGCGCCGCACGCGCACTTCGTCGCGCTCGCGCCGGGCGGCCACCACGTCCTGGTCGTCGACCTCGGCACCGACGAGGTGCGGCGGTACTCGCGCGACCTCGAGTCGGGGCTGCTCACGGAGGACGGCGTCGCCGTGCAGCTGCCGCCCGGGACCGGGCCGCGGCACCTCGCGTTCGCGCCCGACGGCAGCCGCGCGTACCTGGCGGGCGAGCTCGACTCGTCGGTGCACGTCCTGGCGTGGGACGGACCGACGGCCCGCGGCGAGCTCGTGCAGACGCTGCCCGCGACGGGGAGCGGGGACCCGGACCGTCGGCTCCCGGCTCACGTGCTGCTCGACGGGAACCGGCTGCTCGTCGGCGTCCGTGGGCCGGACGTGGTGGCGAGCTTCTCGGTGGACGACGACGGCCTGCTGCGGCCCGACGACGAGCACGCGCTGCCGGGGAGCTGGCCGCGGCACCACGTCGTCGTCGACGGGTGGACCGTCGTGGCGCAGCAGGAGGGCGGCGGGGTCGTCGTGCTCGACGAGGCCGGGTCGCAGGTCGGGTCCGCGGCCGTGCCGTCGCCCGCGTGCGTGGTGCTCGCCGTCGCCTGACCTGGAGCGTCTCGCCAGCGCCGCGCTCAGCGGCCGCGCAGCTCGTCGGTGAGGGCCTCCATGCGACCCCGTGTGCCCTCGTGCTCGCCGAAGTGGACGGCCAGGTGCGTGGCCCCGACCTCCCGGTACGCGACGATGTCGTCGGCGATGCGGGCGACCGGCAGGTTCGGGTCCCAGCCGATGCGCAACGCGGCCGAGACGTCGCGGTCGCCCGCGAGCTCGGTCAGCCGCCGCGCCCGCTCGGCGAAGGCGTCGACGCCGGCGGGGATGCCCTGCCAGACGTCGGCGTACCGGGCTGCGCGGCGCAGTGCGGCGTCGCTGTTGCCGCCGACCATGATCGGCACGGGGCCGTCCGGGACCGGTGCGAACACTCCCTGGTCGTAGGAGAACCGCCGCCCGCGGTAGGGCGCGGCGCCCCCGGCGAACAGGTGTCGCAGCACGGCGAGCATGTCGTCGGTGACCGCGCCCCGGTGCGCGTGGTCGGCGCCGACGGCCTCGAACTCCTGCGCGTTCCACCCCACGCCGACGCCGAGGACGACCCGTCCGGACGAGAGGCGGTGCAGCGTCGCGACCTGCTTGGCGAGCACGAACGGGTCGCGCAACGGCGCCGCCAGCACGGACGTGCCCAGCCGCAGCCGCTCCGTGACCGCCGCGAGGTACGCGAGCGTCACCAGGGGCTCGTACACCCCGCCGAACGTCGGACCGTAGGCGCCCGGCGGGAGCACGTGGTCGGGCAGCCACGCCGTCGTGTACCCGAGGTCCTCGGCCGCGCGGGCCAGGTCGACGAGGGTGCCCACGGGCATCGACGGCGACTCGTCGGGCAGCACCACCTCGAGCTCCATGTCAGTGCGGAACCTCGGGCCCGGCCCGCCCATTCCGCACCGGCGCCGGACGACCCCGGGCACGGCTCGGTCGTGCCCCAGGAGCGCCTGCGTCACAGCGGGACCTCGTCGGGGTCGTGGCAGCCGTGACCGAATCGTGACCTTCTGCACTTACTGTCCGGTAAGTCGTTGTGGTTGCCTGGCGTCAGCCGAGAGGCCGCTGAGAGCGACGCCGGGGCAAGGACGCCCCGGCCGGTGCGGCCGCCCGGCGTCGGCCCAGCAGGGGGCCGGCCGAGTCTGTGTCACGAGGGAGTGACCCGTGCTGCGTGCCCGTACCGCCGGACCCCGAACGTCTCGAACCCCCGGAACCCGCTCCCCCCGAAACCGCCAGGTGGCCGCGGCCGCGGCGCTCGCGGTCGTCCTCCCCCTCGCGCTCGTCGCGACGGCCGGACCCGCGACCGCGGCCCCTGGCGACCTCGCCCTGACCGGCACGGCGACCGCCTCGCAGTTCCAGTCGGACGCGGACGGCACGTTCCCGCCGGGTGCCGCGACGGACGGCGACCCGGGGACGCGCTGGGCGAGCGGCAACGGTCCGGACGAGGACGTGCCGTTCACCGCCTGGCTGCAGGTCGACCTCGGCACGACGGCCGCGGTGGACCACGTGGTGCTCGCCTGGGAGGCCGCGTACGCCCAGGGCTACGACGTGCAGGTGGCGACGGCCGACCCGGCCGACCCGGCGTCCTGGAGCACGGTGCACACCGAGGCGGCCTCCGACGGCGGCACCGACGACCTCGTGCTCCCCGCCGCGGTGGACGCCCGGTACGTGCGGGTCCAGATGAACCAGCGCACCAGCTTCGACTGGGACCCGGGCCGGCTGCACTGGTACGGGTACTCGCTGTTCGCGCTCGAGGTGTACGGGACGCCGACCGAGGTCGCGACGGCCTTCGGCTCCGGCGGTGTCACGGTCCCGGCCGGCACCGACGCGACCGTCCCGGTGGTCCTCGCGGTCCCGGCTGCCACCGAGCAGTCGGTGCACGTGTCGTCGAGCGGCGGCACGGCGACGCCGGGCACGGACTACACCGCGGTCGACGAGGTCGTGACCTTCGCCCCCGGCGAGACGAGCAAGGACGTCACCGTCGCCACGGTCGACCACGGCCCGCTCGCCCAGGTCAGGACGGTCACGCTGACGCTCGCCGACCCGTCGCCGGGCCTCGTCCTCGGCGGCCGCACCGCCACGACCGTGACGATCACCCCGCACGGCCAGCTCCCCGACGTCGGCGCGGTGACGGTGCTCGACGACTACGAGGACGGGGTCCCCGCCGGCTACACCACGTGGGGCGTCAGCGCCCCGGTGACACCGGTGCTCAGCACCGCACCGGCGGACCACGACGGGGACGCGCTCGTCGCGACGGTGTCCGGCACCCCGGCCGCGGGCGACTGGTTCGGCTTCACGCACGACACCGCGCCCACCGACTGGTCGGCGCACGACGGGTTCACGTTCTGGTTCCTCGGCACGGGCGGCGGCGGGCTGCTGCGGTACGAGGTGAAGAGCAACGGGCAGCTCTTCGAGACGTCGGTGGTCGACGACGCCGCGGGGTGGCGGCGGGTCAACGTGGCGTTCTCCACGCTGCGGCTCAAGGGCGACCCCGCCTCCGACGCCCGGTTCGACGCGCACGTCTCGGCGGGCTTCGCGGTCACGCTGACCGACCTGGGCGCGGGCGCGTGGCAGTTCGACGACCTCGGCCTGTACGACCGGGTGACGACGGTCGAGGACGCCGAGGGCGACGTCCCGATCGCCGACCCGGGCACCACCGTGGGCCTGTTCACGTGGGGCTCGGCGGGCGCCGACGTGTCGCTGGGCGTCACGCAGCAGGACCGCGAGGGTGGCCCGGCCGACAACCACGTCCTGTCCGGCACGTACCTGATCCCGTCGGGCGGCTGGGGCGGGTTCAGCGAGAACCTCGCCGCCGCGCAGGACTGGAGCTCGTTCCGCGGCATCCGGCTGCTCTGGTACGCCTCGCAGGACAACCGGCCCGCGTCGCCGACCGCGGGCGACGACATCAAGGTCGAGCTCAAGGACGGCGGCCCGGACGGCGAGCACTCGGAGCTGTGGGCCACCACGTTCAAGGACAACTGGTCGCCCGACGGCAGCCGGTGGAAGGTCGTCGACCTGCCGTTCTCGCAGTTCACGCTCGGCGGCTACCAGCCGGGTGACGCGGCGACGCGCAACGGGACCCTCGACCTCACGTCGTCGTGGGGGTACGCGCTGACGTTCGTGCCCGGCCTCGCGACGGCCAAGGGCTGGGCCGTCGACGACGTGCAGCTCTACGGCTCGGCGGTCCCGGCGCCCACCGCGACCGTGGCCGCCGCGCAGGACGTCGTGCTCGTGGAGCCCGGCGACACCGCTCACGTTCCCGTGGCCCTCACCACGACGGACGGCGAGCCGCTCACCGACGCCGTGACGGTCACGTACGTGAACGGCCCCGGCACCGCCACGGCGGGCACCCACTACGACGCCTTCGGCGGCACGCTCACGTTCGACGCGGGCACCGCCTCCGGGACGACGCAGACGATCGACGTCACCACCCACGCCACGGCCGCGGTCGACGACGCCCGGACGGTCGAGGTCACCCTGACGGCGACCGGCGCCGCGGTCGGCGACGGACCCCGCGTGGTGCTCGACGCCGTCGGCGCGCCGTACCTGGACGCGACCCGGCCCACGGCGGAGCGCGTCGAGGACCTGCTCGGCCGCATGACGCTCGCCGAGAAGATCGGCCAGATGACCCAGGCCGAGCGCCTCGGCCTCCAGTCGCCGCGACAGGTCGCGGACCTGGCGCTCGGCTCGGTGCTGTCGGGCGGCGGCTCTGTCCCGGCGTCCAACACGGCGAGCGGGTGGGCCGACATGGTCGACGGGTTCCAGCGCCAAGCGCTGTCCACCCGGCTTCAGGTCCCGATCATCTACGGCGTCGACGCCGTGCACGGCCACAACAACGTGGTCGGGGCGACGGTCTTCCCGCACAACGAGGGCCTCGGGGCGGCGCGTGACGCCGACCTCGTCGAGCAGGCCGCGCGGGCCACGGCCGCCGAGGTGCGTGCGACGGGCGTGCCGTGGGCGTTCGCCCCCTGCCTGTGCGTCACGCGCGACGAACGGTGGGGCCGCAGCTACGAGTCGTTCGGCGAGGACCCCGCCCTGGTGACGGCCATGGCGGGCCCGGCCATCACCGGCCTGCAGGGCGACGACCCCGCTGACATCTCCGGCGCCGACGAGGTGCTGGCCACCGCGAAGCACTGGGTCGGCGACGGCGGGACCACGTACGACCCGGCGCTCGCGGGCACCGGCTACCCCATCGACCAGGGCATCACGCACGTCGCGAGCCTCGACGAGCTGAGGCGCCTGTACGTCGTGCCGTACGAGCCGGCCGTCGCGGCGGGGGTCGGCTCGATCATGCCGTCGTACTCGGCGGTCTCGGTCGCGGGTGGCGCACCCGTCCGGATGCACGAGGACGGCGCGCTGAACACCGACCTCCTCAAGGGCGAGCTCGGCTTCGACGGGTTCCTCGTCAGCGACTGGGAGGGCATCGACAAGCTCCCGGGCGGCACGTACGCCGAGAAGGCGGCGCGAGCCGTCAATGCCGGGCTCGACATGGCGATGGCGCCGTACAACTTCGCCGCGTTCGTCTCGTCCATGACGACGAACGTGGAGCAGGGGGTCGTCACCGAGGCGAGGGTCGACGACGCGGTCCGCCGCATCCTCACCCAGAAGTTCGCGCTCGGGCTGTTCGAGGAGCCGTTCGCCGACCGCTCCCAGGCGGACGTGGTCGGCTCGGACGCCCACCGCGCGGTCGCCCGCGAGGCAGCCGCCGGGTCCCAGGTGCTGCTCAAGAACGACGCGGTCCTCCCGCTCGCCAAGGACGCCCACGTGTACGTCGCCGGCTCGAACGCCGACGACCTCGGCAACCAGGCCGGCGGCTGGACGATCTCGTGGCAGGGCTCGTCGGGCCCGATCACGACGGGGACGACGATCCTCGGCGGGATCCGGGGTGTGGCACCCGCCGCGGAGGTGACCTACTCCGAGGACGCCTCGGCGCCCGTCGGCGACGCGACCGTCGGCGTCGTCGTGGTCGGTGAGACGCCGTACGCGGAGGGTCAGGGCGACGTCGGCAACAACGGCAGGAGCCTGTCGCTGTCCGCCGCCGACCGGACCGCGGTCGACCGGGTCTGCGCGGCCGTCCCGTGCGTGGTGCTCGTCGTCTCCGGGCGTCCGCAGCTCGTCACCGACCAGCTCGGCGAGATCGACGCGCTCGTCGCGTCGTGGCTGCCCGGGTCCGAGGGCGCGGGTGTCGCGGACGTGCTGTTCGGCGACCGGCCGTTCACCGGCCGGCTGCCCGTGACCTGGCCGGCGACCGCCGAGCAGGTGCCGGTCAACGTCGGCGACGACACGTACGACCCGCTGTACGCGTACGGCTGGGGCCTGCGCACGGACGCGCAGCGCGACCGCCTGACGACCGTGGTCGACGGCCTCCCGGCAGGCGACGCGCGCGACGCCGTCCAGGCGGTGCTCGACGCCCCCGTGTGGTCGGGCCCGTCGCTCGACCCGGCCGCGCTGACCACGTCGGTCCCGCTGCTGGCGACGGCCGCGAGGCTCCTCGACGGCACCGACCGGGACACCGCCGCGGCGGCGGGACTCGTCGTGTCGCTGCTCCGGGACCTGGCGCAGGCCGCGGTCGTGGGGGCCGCGCCGGCGGTGCCCGCCGGTGCCGACGCGCTCACCGCCGACGCCGAGCACGCCCTCATGTCCGGGGCGGCCGGCGACGCGGCCGAGCTCCTCGCGCAGGTCGCGGGGGTCTCGACGACGGCACCGGTGGCCTCGACGACGAAGCTCACGCTGTCGTCGGGCATCGCCGTCCTCGGTCACCCCGCGACGGCCCGGGTGACCGTCAGGGCCGAGGGGACGACGCCGACCGGGACCGTCGACCTCCACGCCGACGGGGTCACGGTGGCGAGCGTCACGCTGCGGGACGGCTCGGGCACCGTGACGCTCCCGGCGACGATCCCCGCCGGCCGGCACTCCCTGGTCGCCGTCTACGCCGGGGCCCCGGGTGCGGACCCGCCGGTCCTCGGCTCGTCGTCGCACGCGGTGCGCTACACGGTGACCAGGACCCTGCCGCGCGTCACCACGGACGGGACGGACTGGACGGTCCGCGCGACGGACCCGAAGACCGTCCACGTGCAGGTCAGCGGCATCCCGGGCCTCGCGCCCACCGGAACGGTCGACGTGTGGATGAACGGCGCACGCCGGGGCACCGCCACGCTCGACCCCGCCGGGCAGGCGACGGTGACGCTGCCGTCGTCGACCCGGACCTCGCTCGTCGTCGTGACGTACCGCGGCGACGACAGCTACCTGCCGTGGGCGTCCCTGCCTCACCTGCTGGTGGTCCGCTGAGAGGACGGGCGACCTGCCTGGGACCCCGATCCCAGGCGGGTCGCCCGTGGCATGCGTGAGAATGGGCGCGGAACCGTCCCGCCCTCAGGAGCCCCCGTGACCTTCGAGCACGCCCCCCGCGTCGCCATGCTCTCGGTGCACACGTCGCCGCTGGAGCAGCCGGGCACCGGGGACGCGGGTGGCATGAACGTGTACGTGCTCGAGCTGTCCCGGGCGCTCGCCGCCCGCGGCGCGCGCGTGGAGATCTTCACGCGCGCCACGTCGTCCGACCTGCCCGAGACCGTGGTGCTGCCCGGCACGGACGCCGCCGGCCGCGAGCTCGGCCACGACGAGTCCCGCGACGTGCTGCTCGCCGCCGCCGTGGAGCCCGGGGTGACCCCGCCGGTGCTCGTCCACCACGTGCCCGCGGGCCCGTTCGAGCGGCTCGACAAGAACGACCTGCCCGGCGTGCTGTGCGGCATGGCCGCGGGCGTGCTGCGCAGCGAGGCCGCGCGGCGTCCGGGCTGGTACGACGTCGTGCACTCGCACTACTGGCTGTCCGGCCAGGTCGGGCGCATCGCCGCCGACCGGTGGGAGGTGCCGCTCGTGCACACCGCCCACACCCTGGCCCGCGTGAAGAACGCGTCCCTCGCCCCCGGCGACACCCCCGAGCCGCACGGCCGGGTGCTCGGCGAGGAGCAGGTGGTCGCCGAGGCCGACGCCCTCGTGGCGAGCACCCCGTGCGAGGCGCACGAGCTCGTCGAGCTGTACGGCGCCGACCCGTCCCGCGTGCACATCGTGGAGCCGGGCGTGGACCTGGACCGGTTCGCGCCGGTCGCGGCCGCGGACCGTCTCGCCGCCCGGCGAGCGCTCGGCCTGCCCGTCGACCGCGACGTCGTGCTGTTCGCCGGCCGGGTCCAGGCCCTCAAGGCGCCCGACGTGCTGGTCCGCGCGCTCGGCGTGCTGCGCGCCACCGGCCGTCGCGTCCCGCTCCTCGTGGTCCTCGGCGGCCCGTCCGGCCGGTCCACCGCCGTCCGGGAGCTGCAGGCGCTCGCGGCCGTCACGGGGGTGTCCGACGATGTCGTCGTCCGGCCGCCCGCCGACCGCGACACGCTCGCGACCTGGTACCACGCGGCCGACGTGGTCGCGATGCCGTCGCGCAGCGAGTCGTTCGGGCTCGTCGCCGCGGAGGCGCAGGCCAGCGGGGTGCCCGTGGTGGCCGCGGCCGTCGGCGGGCTGCGGTCGATCGTCGAGGACGGCGTCTCGGGCCGGCTCGTGCGCGGGCACGACCCGGCGGTCTGGGCCGACGTGCTCTCCGGCGTGCTCGCGGACGAGGCGGGGCTCGTGACGATGTCGGGCGGTGCCCGTCAGGTGGCGGAGCGCTTCGGCTGGGGCACCACCGCCGACCAGCTGCTCAAGGTGTACGGAGTGGCGGCCGAGGGTCGCTGACCTGCGCCGAGACCCGATGACCCGTCCGGGCCTCCGGACAACCGACGGACGTCCCGGACGGACCCGCCGGGGCTGCGGCAGGATGGGTCCCATGACCTACACCCTCGTGCTGCTCCGCCACGGCGAGAGCGAGTGGAACGCCAAGAACCTGTTCACCGGCTGGGTGGACGTGCCCCTCTCCGAGAAGGGCGTCGAGGAGGCGAAGCGCGGAGGCACGCTGCTGACCGACGCGGGCGTGCTGCCCGACATCGTGCACACGTCGCTCCTGCGCCGCGCGATCACCACCGCGAACCTCGCGCTCGACGCCGCGGACCGCCACTGGATCCCCGTGAAGCGCAGCTGGCGCCTCAACGAGCGCCACTACGGCGCGCTCCAGGGCAAGGACAAGAAGCAGACGCTCGACGAGTACGGCGAGGAGCAGTTCATGCTCTGGCGCCGGTCGTACGACGTCCCGCCGCCGGACATCGAGCTGGGCTCGGAGTTCTCGCAGGACGCCGACCCGCGCTACGCGGGCGAGCCGATCCCGCGCGCCGAGGCCCTCGAGCAGGTGCTCGTCCGCGCGCTGCCGTACTGGGAGTCGGACATCGTCCCGGACCTCAGGACGGGCAAGGTCGTGCTGGTCGCCGCGCACGGCAACTCGATCCGCGCGCTGGTCAAGCACCTCGACGGCGTGGACGACGCGACGATCGCCGGGATCAACATCCCGACCGGCATCCCGCTGCTCTACACGCTCGACGAGGAGACCCTCAAGCCGACGAACCCGGGCGGCACGTACCTCGACCCGGAGGCGGCCGCGGAGGCCATCAAGGCGGTCGCGAACCAGGGTCGCTGACCCACCCCGCACCCTTCGGCGCGCCGGTCACCCCTCGGGTGGCCGGCGCGCCGTCGTCCCGCCGGACGACGGCGCGGACGCCGCCTCGTGCTCCGCGTCGAACGCCGCCACCGCGGCACGCGTCGCCGCCAGCCGCCAGCCCGCCTCGACGATCTCCTCGAGCTCGGCCCAGTCGGGGGAGTGCGCCGCGTCGAGGTGCGCCGCGACCCACCCGTGCCGGCCCAGGTAGGGCGCGACGAAGTACCGGTCCGGGTCCCGCGCCACGAGCGCCTGCTGCTCGTGCGGGTCCGCCTTGCACCACAGGGCCAGCCGGCCGTCGCCGTGGTGGTCGGGCAGCAGCCACGCGAACCGCTTGCCGCGCGTGAAGGCCTCGGTGTTCCCGTGCTCGTTGGTCTCGACGGTGGTCCCCGGCAGCCGCCCGACGACCGCCCCGAGACGCCGCCGGGCCTCAGTGACGTCGTCGTCGCCCCACCCGAGCACCCGCTCCTGGCTCATCGGCCCACGGTAGCGACGACCGCCGACACGGTCGACGGCGAGTGCGGGGCCGCGACGACGACGCCCGGGCCCGCTGACCTCGTGCGGTCGCGGACCCGGGCGGAGACGTCGGTCAGGAGGCGGGGATCTCCTCGGACACGGCACCCGTCACCAGGTACACCACGCGGCGCGCGACGCTGACGCCGTGGTCGCCGAACCGCTCGTAGTAGCGGCCGAGCAGCGTGACGTCGACGGTCTCCTGCGTGGACCCCGTCCAGGAGCCGCCGAGCAGCGCCGTGAACGAGTCCTCGTGCAGCTCGTCGAGGAGGTCGTCGTCCTGCTCGATGCTCTCGGCGATCGCCAGGTCGCGGTTGCTCAGCAGCGTGGTGAGACGGCGGGCGACGCGGACGGCCGCGTCGTGCATCTCGGCGAAGGCGCCGGACAGCGAGTGCGGCACGGCGTGGCGGGGGTACCGGCCGCGGGCCACCTGGGCGATGTGCCGGGCGAGGTCGCCCATGCGCTCGAGCGACGCGCTCATGCGCAGCGCGGAGACCACGATCCGCAGGTCCGTCGCGACGGGCGCCTGCTGGGCGAGCAGGAGCACGCAGCGCTCGTCGAGGTCGCGCTCGAGCTCGTCGATCTCGAGGTCGCCGGCGATGACCTGCTCGGCGAGCGCGAGGTCCGCCGTGAGGAGCGCGACGCCCGCGTCTGTGATCGCGCGCTCGACCCGGCTCGCCAAGGTGACCAGGTCGTCGCCGAGCTGCTGCAGCTCGGCGTCGAAGATGTCCCGCATGTGATCCTCTCCCGTCACGGCGGAGTGCCGCGCGGTCGTCAGGCTGACACCGGCAGATGAACAGTCGGGCGCGCCCAGGTGAACGGACGGCGGCCGTTGGGCACCATCAGCCTGCTCCCCGCCGGCCCGGACGGTCCATCCTGCGCGGATGTCCGGCTTGCCCGTTACGTTCGGTTCGTGAGCAGCGTCAGTGCGCTCGTGGGCGCGCCGGGGGTCAAGGTGGCGGTCCCCGCCCTCGGAGGGTTCGTCGTGGCGCGCCCCGACCGGGTCGCCGTCCTGGACGCGCTGGTCACGCAGCACCGGGTGACGCTCGTCGTGGCCCCGGCGGGCTTCGGCAAGTCGACGCTGCTGGCGTCGTGGACCGCGTCGACCTCGGGCCGGCCCGTCGCGTGGCTCGCGCTCGACGGGTCCGACAACGACCCGGTCCGCCTGGTGCACGGCTTGGCGCACGCCCTCGCGGCCGCGGTCCCTGGGGCCGTCGGTCCCACGGCGCGGACGGTCGACGAGCTGCTGCTGACCCTCGACCGCGCCCCGGCCGGGCTGGTGGTCGTGGTCGACGACGTGCACGAGCTCGACGCCGACGTCGCGCGCCAGGTGCTCGGCCGGCTCGTCCGGTACGCGCCGCCCGGCCTGCGCCTGGTGCTGGCCGGCCGCTACGACCCGCCCCTCCCGCTGCACCGGCTGCGGCTCGCCGGCGAGCTGGGCGAGGTCCGTGAGCGGGTGCTGGCGTTCGACGGCGCCGAGGTCGCGCGGCTCGCGTCGTCGTCGGGCGTGGCGCTCAGCGAGGGCGAGGCCGACGAGCTGCGGGGGCTGACGGGCGGCTGGCCGGTCGCGGTACGGATGTCTCTCATGTCGCTCGCGTCCGACGACGACCCCGGTGCCCGGGTGCGCCGGATGCCCGCGCTCACGGTGCCCGTCGCGGACTACCTGGTCGACGAGGTGCTCGCCGGGCTGCCGGCACCGCTCGCGGACTTCGTGCTGCGGGCCACGGTCGACGACGTGATGGACCCGGTGCTCGCCGAGCGGCTCGTGCCGGGCGGCGCCCGGCTGCTCGAGGAGTGCGCCGCCCGCGGGCTGTTCCTCACGCGGACCGTCCCGCTGCCGACCGCGACCTCTCCGGACGCCGTGCCGCCCGGACCCGTCTACCGCTGGCACGCCCTGTTCGCCGCCCAGTGCCGGGTGCTGCTTGGCCGCCGCGACCCCGACCTGCTCGCGGCGACCCACCGGGCCGTCGCCGCGCACCGCCGGTCCGCCGACTGGGTGTCCGCCGTCCGGCACGCCTCCGCGGCGGGCGACGACACGCTCGCGGCCGAGCTGCTGCACGCGCACTGGGCGGACCTGCTGGTGGAGGGCGACACGGCGCTGCTGCGCCGGCTGCTCGCCCAGCTGCCGACCACGCTCGCCCGGGACCCCGGGGTGCTCCTCGCCGCCGCCGCGGCCGACGTGCAGGACGGGCGCGGCGACCTCGTCGCGCTCGCGCACGCCCGGCGCGCGTCGCAGGGCGCGTGGACGGACGCCGACGAGCTGGTCGGCCGCCTGCTCGGGCCGGTCCTGTCGGCCGCGGGCCAGGTCGCGCCCGCCGTGGCCTGGGCCGCCCCGGCGCTCGGCTCGCCGGACGTCGACCCCGCGACGCGGGCGTTCGGGCTGTACCTCGTCGGGCGCGTCGAGGCGCAGGTCGGCGACGACCACCGGCGGGCGCGCGAGCACCTCACCGAGGGCGCGACCGTGGCGCTGGCCAACGGGCTGCCGGCGATCGCGGCGGGCTGCCGCGCCGAGCAGAGCCTGCTGCTGGCCGACGACGGGCAGCTCGCGCGCGCCGACGACGAGGCCGAGCACGTGCTCGACCAGGGTGCCGACGCCGGGTGGACGCGGACCAGCGCGCTCGCGTCCGCGCACCTGGCCCGCGGCCTGGCCGCGTTCTGGCAGGACCGTCTCGACGACGCGCGCACGCACCTCGCCGCGGCCGTGGCCGGTGCGGGCCGGCAGCGGCCCGAGGTGGCGGTGCGCGCGGCGGCGGTGCTGGCCCTCGTCTGCCTCGCCGAGGGCGACCGGGCCGGGTTCGCGCAGGCCCGGGCGGCCGTGGGGGAGGACCCCCGGTGGCGGGCGCTGCCGTCGTTCGCGGACGTGCTCGGCGTCGTCGACAGCGTCGCCCACGTGCGGCACGGCGACCTCGCCGCCGGGCTGCGGGCGGTCCACGAGGTCGCCGTGGACGTCGCCCACCCGCTCGCGGTCGTCTGGGAGGCCGAGACCGAGCGCCGCGCGGGCGACCTCGCCGGCGCCGACCGCACCCTGGACCGGCTCGTGGGTGTGCGCACCCGCGCCCACGTCGAGGTGTCCGCGGCCCTGACCCGGGCGCTCGTGCGTGCGGCCGAGCACGACGACGTCGCCGCCCACCGCAGCCTCGAGCACGCCCTCGCGGTGGCCGCCCCGGACGGTCTGCGCCGCCCGTTCGCCGACCGCGCCGACGACCTGCACCCGCTGCTCGTCGAGCACCTCGCCTGGGGCAGCGCGCACGAGGAGCTCGCCGCCGGCCTGCTCGCCTCGGCGCCACCGGTCCGGACGTCCCGCACGGCCGACGGTGCGTGGGAGCTCACCGCCCGCGAGCACGAGGTGCTGGTGCGGCTGCGGTCGACGATGACGACCACGGAGATCGGTGCCGCGCTGTTCGTCTCGACGAACACCGTCAAGACCCACCAGCGGTCGATCTACCGCAAGCTCGGCGTCGCCGGTCGCCGGGAGGCCGTCCGGCTGGCCGCCGCGCGCGGACTCATCTAGCCGGGACTCACCTGGCCTCGTCCTCGACGTCCGGCACCACGTGCAGCTCCGTGATGCCCAGGCCGAGGTCGTGCAGCAGCGCCACGAGCCCGGTGAGTGCCGCCTTGTCCGGGACCCGGCAGGACAGGACCGTGCCCGCGTCGGTCGGCGTCTCGACGATGTCCGCGAAGTCGTGCAGGCGGGCGTCCCGCAGGTCCACCCCCTGCGGACTGCCGTCGATCCGGATGTGGTAGAGCACCCGACCAGCGTCCGTCCGCCCGGACGCGGCCGCCTCACGCGCTCGGGGTGAGATCCGCGCCCTTCGGTCGCTGCCTCACCCCGTGCGGGTGAGGCAGCGGCCCGACGGCGGGGGAACAGTGGAGCCACGGCGGGGAGCCCCCTGCCGGCTGGGCGGACGGGTGGCGGAGGTCGGCATGGCGCAGCGGGTGACGGGTTGGGTCGGCTGGGTGTGGTTCGCGGCGTTCGGCCTGCTGACGGTCGGGCTCTTCAACCTCGTGACCGGCCTGGTGGCGGTCTTCTCCTCGGAGCACGTGCTCGCCTGGACCGGCGAGGGCGTCGCGATCGTCGACGTCTCCACGTGGGGCTGGGTGCACCTCGTCCTGGGGCTGCTGCTGGTCGTCGCCGGGTTCGCGCTGTTCGGGGGGAGCGCCTGGGCCCGGTACCTCGCGGTGGTGCTCGTGGTGCTCAACATGGTCGCCCAGTTCGTGTCCCTGCCGACCACGCCGTGGTGGTCGCTCGTCGTCATCGTGCTCGACGTGGTGGTCCTGTGGGCGCTGGTCGTCCACGGCGCCGAGGTCGAGCGCAGCCTGTCCTGAGACACCGGAGGAGCAGTCATGGCTGAAGTGTTCGGACCCGTCGACCTGTACGCGGTCGGCTTCCCCGAGGAACGCGTGCCGGAGCGCGTGCGCGAGGAGCTGCTCCAGCTCATCGCGTCGGACGCCGTCCGCATGGTCGACCTCGTGGTCGTGCGCAAGTCGCTCGACGGCGACGTCAGCGTCATCGAGTTCGAGGACTTCGGTGACGAGCTCCAGATCACCGACCTCGAGCTGCCGGGCGCCGGGCTGACCGGCGGCGAGGACCTCGACGACATCGGCGCCGGCGTCCCCCCGGGCGGGTCGGCGCTCGTCGCGGTCGTCGAGCACGTGTGGGCGCGGGGGTTCGTCGCCGCGGCGCGTGACGCCGGCGCCGTCGTCCTGGCCTCCGAGCGGATCCCCGCGGAGGTCGTCAACGCCCTCGCCGAGCTCTCCGAGCTCGCCGACGAGGACATCACCGAGTAGCACCTGAGGAGATCGCCATGCCACCGTTCCGTCGGATGGGACGTCCCGGGCTCATCGGGACAGCCGCCCGCACCGCAGTCATCGCCGGCACCGCGTCGGCCACCGTGGGGGCGGTCAACCGCCACCAGGCCAACAAGCAGGCCGAGTCGTACGAGCAGCAGCAGTACGAGGCGCAGCAGCAGCAGGCCGCGCTCGACGAGGCCGCCCGGCAGGCCGTCGCCCAGGCCCAGTACGCCGCGCCGCCTGCTCCGGCCGCCGCACCGGAGGACCCGCTGATCGCCAAGCTCAAGCAGCTGGCGGACCTGCACGCGGCAGGCGTGCTCGACGACGCCGAGTTCGCCAGCGCCAAGGCCAAGCTGCTCGGCTGAGAGGAGACGACGATGACGACGTTCACCGCGTGGAAGTTCGACACCCCGGACGGCGCGCAGCACGCCGCCGACGCCCTCAAGGGGGCGGAGCAGGACCGCCTGGTCAAGGTCATCGACCGCGCGGTCATCACCTGGCCGGACGGAGCCGCCCGGCCGGACATGCACCACGTCAACGAGGACAAGCGGCGCGGCACGGGCTGGGGCGCGTTCTGGGGGTTCCTGTTCGGCACGCTGTTCTTCGTCCCGCTGCTGGGCGCCGCGGCCGGTGCGGCGCTCGGGGCCGCGAGCAAGGCGGTGTCCGCGCTGGGCCTGAACGAGGACCAGCTGCAGACCATCCGGGAGCAGGTGACACCAGGCACGTCGATGCTGTGCGCGGTGACCACGGACGGCGACGCGGACCGGCTCGGTGAGCGGTTCCACGGCCTGCACTCCACGCTCGTGGCGACCAACCTGACGGACGCCGAGAAGTCGCTGCTCCTGGAGACGTTCGGCTGATCCGCTGGTCAGCAGGGACGTGTGCCCCGGTGAACGGTCGGTGAACGCTCGTCGACGGCCTCGCGCCGGCACCGCTCACCGGCCGGGGCGCACGTCCCTGCGGCCTACTCTGACGGTGTGGACGGGTACGACGGCTTCGCGCTGCTGATCGCCGGCGCGCTCGGTGTGCTCACCGGCGCCGGTGCCACGTGGGCGTTCTGGTGGAGCGAGCGCGCCCAGCGCCGTATGCCCGACGCGCCCCCGCCCGTGGTCGACGACGGCGTGGTGCGGACGCTCGCGGTGCTCCGCTCCGCGGCCGTGGTGCTCGACGAGGACGACGCGGTCGTCCGGGCGAGCGCCCCTGCTCACGCCCTCGGTCTGGTCCGCGACGGCCGCATCGCACCGGCCGCCATCCGCGACCTCGTCGCGCAGGTCCGTCGCGACGGCGTGATCCGCGACGAGGAGCTCGAGGTGCCGCGCGGCCCCGTCGGGCCTGGTGTCCTGCTCGTGCAGGTCCGCGTGGCGCAGGTCAGCGACAAGCACCTGCTGGTGCTCGCGGAGGACCAGACGCAGGCCCGACGGCTCGAGGCGATCCGCCGCGACTTCGTCGTCAACGTGTCGCACGAGCTCAAGACGCCGGTGGGCGCCATCACCCTCCTCGCGGAGACGATCGAGGACGCCGCGGACGACCCGGAGGCCGTGCACCGGTTCGCCGGCCGGATGCAGTCGGAGGCGACCCGGCTGTCGGCGCTCGTCCACGAGATCATCGAGCTGTCCCGCCTCCAGGTCGCGGGCGCGCTCGGCCAGCCCGCGATCGTCGAGGTCGACGACGTCGTCGCCGAGGCCGTCGACCGGGCCAGGACCACGGCCGACGCCAAGAAGGTGCGGCTCGACATCGGCGGCCGGCAGGGCACCCGGGTGTTCGGCAACCGCGACCTGCTCGTCACCGCCGTGCGCAACCTGCTCGACAACGCGGTCGCCTACTCGGGCGAGGCGGCGCACGTCGGCGTCGGGGTCCGCGAGCAGGACGGCCTCGTCGAGATCGCGGTGGTCGACAACGGCATCGGCATCTCGTCCGCCGAGCAGGAGCGGGTGTTCGAGCGGTTCTACCGCGTCGACCCCGCCCGCGCGCGCGCCACCGGCGGCACCGGGCTCGGCCTGTCGATCGTCAAGCACGTCGCCGCCGACCACGGCGGGGACGTGACGGTGTGGTCGCAGCCCGGCCGCGGCTCGACGTTCACGCTGCGCCTGCCCCGGGCGGAGGTCGGCGACGCCGGGACCCGGCCCGACGAGGTGCCGGACGACACCCTGGCCGACACCCCGGCCGGCGTCGCGCCGGCGGCGGCCGAGCAGCCGCCGGGCACCCTGAACCTGCCGACCCCCGCCGAACCGTCCGACTCGTCCCACGAAGGAGCCCCCACCGTGCACCGGAGCGCCTCATGACCCGCATCCTCCTCGTCGAGGACGAGGACTCGTACCGCGACCCCCTCACGTACCAGCTGGAGCGTGAGGGCTTCGAGGTGCTCACGGCGGCGACCGGGCCGGAGGCGCTCGAGCAGTTCGAGGAGCACGGCGCCGACCTGGTGCTGCTCGACCTCATGCTCCCGGGCCTGCCCGGCACCGAGGTGTGCCGCCGGCTGCGCCTGGTGAGCGACGTCCCCGTCATCATGCTCACGGCCAAGGACGACGAGATCGACAAGGTCGTCGGCCTGGAGCTCGGCGCCGACGACTACGTGACCAAGCCGTACTCGTCGCGCGAGCTGCTCGCCCGCGTGCGGGCGGTCCTGCGCCGCCGCGAGGTGCCCGTCGCCGTCGGCGTCCCCGCCGGTGCCGGCGGCCCGGCCGAGCCGGACGACGACGAGGTGCTCGCCGCCGGCCCGGTCCGGATGGATGTCGAGCGGCACACCGTGCACGTGCGCGGCGAGCTCGTCGCGTTCCCGCTCAAGGAGTTCGAACTGCTCGAGATGCTGCTCCGCAACGCGGGCCGCGTGCTCACCCGCGGCCAGCTCATCGACCGGATCTGGGGCTCCGACTACGTGGGCGACACCAAGACCCTCGACGTCCACGTGAAGCGGGTCCGCGCCAAGATCGAGGTCGACCCCGCCAACCCGGTGCTCCTGGTGACGGTCCGGGGGCTCGGCTACAAGCTCACGGAAGAGGACTGACCGAACAGTCCCGTTCCACCCCGAAGGCCCGTGTCGTCTGCGCACGGGCCTTCGTCGTCCCGGACGGCCGTCCGGACTCGTCGGCCAGCGTTCACCCCGGGTTCACCTGCGACCGCCCGGCCGGTCACGTGCGGTTCCTACCTTCGGCCATGCCGCGCACACCCCGGTGCGCATGATCGACAGGACGGACCACAGTGAAGCTTCCCCTCCACGGCCGCATCGGGGCGGTAGCCCTCGTCGGCACGCTCGCCCTCACGCTGGCGGCCTGCGGATCGGACAACCCCACCGGAGACGCGTCCGTCGGCGGCTCCGACGCGCCCGTCTCGACGCTCAGCGGCACCCTCAACGGCGGCGGCTCGAGCGCGCAGGAGAAGGCCCAGCAGGCGTGGGTCGCCGGCTTCCAGACGGCGAACCCGAACACGACCGTGAACTACACGACCACGGACTCGGGCGCCGGCCGCAAGGGCTTCCTCGACGCCTCGCTCGACTTCGCCGGCTCGGACAGCGCGCTGGCCGAGGACGAGCTCGCCTCCGCCACGGACCGCTGCTTCGGCGGCACGGCGATCGACCTGCCGGTCTACATCAGCCCGATCGCGGTCGCCTTCAACCTCGACGGCGTCTCCGAGCTGAACCTGTCCGCGGACGTCGTCGCGAAGATCTTCAACGGCACGATCACCGCCTGGGACGACGCGGCCGTCACGGCGCTCAACCCGGACGCGTCGCTCTCCGGGCCGATCACGGTCGTGCACCGCTCGGACGACTCGGGCACGTCCAAGAACTTCCAGGACTACCTGTCCAAGACCGCCCCCGACGTGTGGACCTCCGAGGTCTCCAACACGTGGCCGGTGAACGTGGGCCAGGGCGCCAACGGCACGTCCGGCGTCGTCCAGACGATCCAGTCCGCGACGGGCACCATCGGCTACGCGGACGCCTCCGCCGTCGGTGACCTCGGCAAGGTCTCGCTCGGGGTCGGCTCCGAGTTCGTCGCCCCGACGGCCGACGCGGCCGCCAAGACCGTGGACGTCTCGCCGCGCGACGACACCCGCGCCGACGGTGACATCGTCATCAAGGTCGACCGCACCACCACGGAGTCGGGCGCCTACCCGGCGATCCTCGTGTCCTACCTGGTGGTCTGCAACACCTACGACAGCCAGGACAAGGTCGACCTCGTGAAGGGGTACGCGACGTACGCCACCAGCGCGGAGGGCCAGGAGAGCGCCGCGACCGCGGCCGGGTCCGCGCCGATCTCGGACACGCTCCGCACGGACGTCGTCGCGGCCATCGACGCGATCGCCGCGAAGTAACGCCACGTCCACAGCTTGACCGTCGTCGTCCGGTGGCCGCGCACACGGCCGCCGGACGACGACGCACTCCCACCCCCTCGACAGGAGACTTCGTGGCCTCGCCGACGACAGCGCTCACCCCGGCCCCCGCGCCGGCGCCGGCCCCGCCGCGCCGACGGCGTGCGCGGGCCACCGACCGTGGCCTCGACCGCGGCTTCCGGTACCTGGCCGTGTGGTCCGGCATCCTGATCCTCGCCGTCCTGGCGGCGGTCGCGATCTTCCTCGTCATCGAGGCGATGCCCGCGCTGACCCATGGCGACCTCGCCTCGGAGATCGCCTGGATCCCCGAGGGCGGCAACCTCTGGTCGCTGGTCGGGCCGCTGATCTTCGGCACGATCCTGGCGGCGATCGTCTCGCTCGTCATCGCCGTGCCGGTCGCGGTCGGCATCGCGCTGTTCATCTCGCACTACGCCCCGCGCCGGCTGGCGTCCGCGCTCGGCTACGTCGTCGACCTGCTGGCCGCGATCCCCTCGGTGGTCTTCGGCCTGTGGGGCGTCATGGTGCTCGCGCCGAAGGTGCAGCCCGTCTGGCAGTTCCTCGTGGACTACCTCGGCTGGATCCCGCTGTTCGCCGGTGACGCGAACGGCAACGCGTCGAACCCGCCGCGTGTGCTGATGACCACCGCGATCGTGCTCGCCGTGATGATCCTGCCGATCATCACGGCTGTGAGCCGCGAGGTGTTCCTGCAGACGCCCCGCCTGCACGAGGAGGCCGCCCTGGCCCTCGGTGCGACCCAGTGGGAGCTCGTGCGCATGGCCGTCCTCCCGTTCGGCCGCTCGGGCGTCACGTCGGCCGCCATGCTCGGCCTGGGCCGCGCGCTCGGCGAGACGATGGCGGTCCTGATGATCCTGTCGCCCGGGCTGCTGTACTCGTTCAAGCTGCTCGTCGCGAGCCAGCAGCAGACGATCGCCGCGAACATCGCGGCGAGGTTCAACGACGCGAACGAGATCGGCCGCTCGACGCTGATCGCGACCGGTCTCGCGCTGTTCGTCATCACGCTGCTCGTCAATCTGGCTGCCCGCGGGATCATCGCGCGGCGCAAGGACTTCTCGGGGGCGAACTGACGTGGCCATCACCGACACCGTGACCTCCGAGACCTCGGAGCTGCGTCGCGCGCTCGGCGCGGTCGACACGAAGCGCCGCCGCACGGACCGCATCATGCGGGTGGTCATCTACGGGGCGTTCGCGCTCGCGATGATCCCGCTGGTCTCGCTCATCTGGAGCGTCCTGTCGAACGGGCTCGGCCGGTTCGACCTGTACTTCCTCACGCACTCGATGCGGAACGTGTACGGCGGGATGGACGCCGGCGGCGTGTACCACGCGCTCCTCGGCACGATCCTCATCACCGGCCTCGCGACCGTCATCTCCGTGCCGATCGGCATCCTCACGGCGGTCTACCTCGTCGAGTACGGCTCCGGGCACCTGGCCCGGGCGGTCACGTTCCTCGTGGACGTCATGACCGGCATCCCGTCGATCGTCGCCGGCCTGTTCGCGTTCTCGCTGTTCTACCTGGTCGTCGGGCCGGGGGCCACGAGCGGGGTCGTCGGCGCCGTCGCGCTCTCGGTGCTCATGATCCCGGTCGTGATCCGCTCGACCGAGGAGATGCTCCGCCTCGTGCCCAACGAGCTGCGGGAGGCGTCGTTCGCCCTCGGTGTGCCGAAGTGGCTGACGATCATCCGGATCGTGCTGCGGACCGCGGTCGCCGGCATCACGACCGGCGTGATGATCGCGATCGCCCGCGTCATCGGCGAGACCGCGCCGCTGCTCATCACGGTCGGCGCGACCGACTCGATCAACGACAACGTGCTCGAGGGCAACATGATGACGCTGCCCGTCTACGTCTACCGGCAGTACGCGGCGGGTCTGGTGCCGTGCACGCCGGGCGACGCCGCCTGCATCCCGACGATCAACTACGACCGGGCGTGGAGTGCGGCGCTCGTGCTCATCCTGGTCGTCATGCTGCTCAACCTCGTGGCGCGCGGCGTGAGCCGCTGGTTCGCGCCGAAGACCCGGGCCTGAGCCCACCAGCCCCGGCCCACAAGGAGAAACACCATGGCACAGCGCATCGACGTCAAGGACCTCAACATCTTCTACGGGGACTTCAAGGCCGTCGCCGACGTCGCGATGTCGGTCGAGCCCCGCTCCGTGACCGCGTTCATCGGTCCGTCGGGCTGCGGCAAGTCGACCTTCCTGCGCACGCTCAACCGCATGCACGAGGTCATCCCGGGTGCGTACGTGCAGGGCACCGTCGCGATGGACGGCATCGACATGTACGGCGCGGACATCGACCCGGTCGCGGTCCGCCGGCAGGTCGGGATGGTCTTCCAGCGCCCCAACCCGTTCCCGACGATGTCGATCGCCGACAACGTGCTCGCGGGCATCCGGCTCAACAACAAGCGCATCTCGAAGTCCGACGCCGAGCAGGTCGTGGAGACGTCGCTGCGCAAGGCGAACCTGTGGAACGAGGTCAAGGACCGGCTGAACCGCCCCGGCTCCGGCCTCTCGGGCGGCCAGCAGCAGCGCCTGTGCATCGCCCGCGCCATCGCCGTGAAGCCTCAGGTGCTCCTCATGGACGAGCCGTGCTCCGCGCTCGACCCGATCTCGACCCTGGCCATCGAGGACCTGATCGCCGAGCTCAAGTCCGAGTACACGATCGTCATCGTCACGCACAACATGCAGCAGGCGGCGCGCGTCTCGGACCGGACGGCGTTCTTCAACCTCGCCGCGACCGGGCAGCCGGGCCGCCTGGTGGAGATCGACGACACGTCGACCATCTTCTCCTCGCCGCGCGAGCAGGCCACCGAGGACTACATCTCGGGCCGCTTCGGCTGATCGTCACACCTGGGGGGCGTCCGGATCGGGGGACCGGGCGCCGACGACGACGGAGCGGCGGGGCCCACCCCTCGGGGCAGGTCCCGCCGCTCCGTCGTCGTGCGGGTGGCGTCCGGTCGTCAGGAGGTCGGCGTGGGCGCCGGCGTGTCGAGGAGCGTCTCGGTGGGCGTCGGCGCCGGCGTCGGGACGGCGGACGCGTACTCGGGGAGCGAGCCGTCGAGCACGGGGACGTCGAGCGTGATCGAGCCACCGGTGCCCGTCTTGACGGTCAGCGGGGCGACCGCGCCGGGGGCGACCTCGACGGCCGTGATCACCACGTTCGCGTGGCCGTCCTCCTCGGAGCCGTCGAGCAGCAGGGTCTCCCGCGGACCGAGCGGCAGCGTCGTGGGGTCGGCGTCACCGAACGTCAGGGTGACGACCTGGTCCTCGTCGCCGTCGTTGACGAGCGCGCCCTCGAGCCGGCCGATCGCGCCCTTGCCCTCGGACAGGACGAGCAGGTTGGTGCCACGGACCTCGCCCAGCGTGAACCGCACGCCGTCGGAGGCGCTGTACTGGTTCTCCGTGGTCATCGGGTTGGTGGCCGAGCAGCCGGCGAGGACCACCCCGGCGACGGCCGCGCCGGCGGTGAGGGCCAGGAGGCGGCGGGTGCGGGGGCGGAGCGAGGTCACGGTGACTCCTCGGGGCGTCGGGCGCGCCTCGGGCGCGGGTCCGGTCGCGGGCGGTGCGCGGCTGATCGGTCGGTGACGTGGCGCGATGCGTCACGTCCGCGGCAAGCCTAGCCGTCCCGACGGGTGCGGGCAGACGCAGCACCACGCTATCGGCGCGCGCGCCCGGACGGCCCGGCCTTTCGTCCCGCGCGTCCGGGCCCCGGACCTGGGACGATCGCGCAGCACCTCTCTGACCTGCAGTGATGCACGCCACGCGCCGTCCGGGGGCAAAATTCCGCGTGATAAGATAGTCCTCTGCGAAAGGGGACACCTGCAGATGACTTTCACTGTTGGGGAGACCGTTGTCTACCCGCACCACGGTGCGGCATTGATCGAAGAGATCAAGACCAGGACCATCCGCGGAGAGGACAAGATCTACCTCAAGCTCAAGGTCGCTCAGGGGGATCTGACCATCGAGGTGCCGGCGGAGAACGTCGACCTCGTGGGTGTGCGGGACGTCGTCGGGCAGGAAGGCCTCGAGAAGGTCTTCGACGTGCTGCGCGCGCCGTACACCGAGGAGCCGACCAACTGGTCGCGCCGCTACAAGGCCAACCTCGAGAAGCTCGCCTCCGGCGACGTCATCAAGGTCGCCGAGGTCGTCCGCGACCTGTCGCGTCGTGACGCCGACCGCGGCCTGTCCGCGGGCGAGAAGCGCATGCTCGCCAAGGCCCGTCAGATCCTCGTCTCCGAGCTCGCCCTGGCGGAGCACACCGAGGAGGACAAGGCCGAGGCGATCCTCGACGAGGTCCTCGCCTCCTGACGCGCCTGCACCCCAGGTGAGCGTCGCCGCCGTCCTGACCGCCGCCGGGAGCGGGTCCCGGCTCGGTCACGCACTTCCGAAGGCCCTCGTCCCGTTGGCGGGGGAGCCGCTCGTCCGGCACGCCGCCCGTCGCCTCCTGGCGGCGCGTGGCGCGGACGGGCAGCGCATCGAGACACTCGTGGTCACCGCTCCCGCGGACCACGTCGCGCACGTCGAACGCAGCCTCGCCGGGCTCGCGGGCGGCGTGCGCGTCGTCGTCGTGGCCGGAGGTGCGACGCGGCAGGCGTCCGTCGCCGCGGCGCTCGCGGTGCTCGGCGGCCCTGGCGTCCCCGCCGGCACGGGCGCGCCCGACGAGCACTCCGTGGTGCTCGTGCACGACGCGGCGCGACCGCTGGCCCCCGAGTCGCTCGTCGCCCGCGTGATCGACGCCGTCCGGGCCGGCCGGTCCGCCGTGGTCCCCGGGCTGCCGGTCACGGACACGATCAAGCAGGTCGGCCCACCGGAGGACGGCGAGGCCACCCGCGCGCCCGGCGCCCGGCGCGTGCTCGCGACCGTCGCCCGCGAGCACCTGCGCGCCGTCCAGACCCCGCAGGGGTTCACGCTCGGCCTGCTCCGGACCGCGCACGAGCAGGCCGCTGCGCACGCGCACGACGAGGCGCTCGCCGCCTCCGACGACGCGGGGCTCGTCGAACGTCTCGGCGGCGCCGTGTGGGTCGTCGAGGGCGACGAGCGTGCGGCGAAGATCACCACGCCGCGCGACCTCGCCGTCGCCGAGCTCCTGCTCGGCCCGGACCGCGTGCCCGAACCCACGACCGGACCCCTCGTCGACCGTGCCCGTGCGACAGCCCCGGAGGACCGATGACCGCACTGCCTCGGACCGGCATCGGCGTCGACGTGCACGCGTACGACCCCGACCCGGCGCCCGACGCCGTGCTGCACCTCGCCGGCCTGTCGTGGCCGGGTGAGCGGCCGCTGGGCGGGCACTCGGACGCGGACGTCGCCGCGCACGCGGCTGCGGACGCCCTGCTGTCGGCCGCGGGGCTCGGGGACCTCGGGTCGAACTTCGGGACGTCCGAGCCGCAGTGGGCGGGTGCCGCGGGTGCGGTGCTGCTCGCGGAGGCCGCCCGCCGGGTCCGCGCCGCGGGGTTCGAGGTCGGGAACGTCGCCGTCCAGGTGATCGGCAACCGGCCGCGGATCGGTCAGCGCCGGGCCGAGGCCGAGGGTGTGCTGTCCGCCGCGGCGGGCGCGCCGGTGAGCGTCTCCGCGACGACCACGGACGGGCTCGGGCTCACGGGTCGCGGCGAGGGCGTCGCGGCTGTCGCGACGGCGCTCGTCGTGCCGGCGTCGCCCGTCTGACCCGTCCGGCCCGCCGTCGCCCGGCGTCCGTGCGACGAGCCGAGCAGGACGCCCGCGACGACGAGTGCACCCCACGCGAGCTCCGCCGTCGACGTGCGCTCCCGCAGCAGCACCCACGACGCGCCGATCCCCACCACCGGCACGAGCATCGAGAACGGCGCGACGGTGCTGGACGGGTGGCGGCCCATCAGCGCGGTCCACAGGCCGGCGCCGCCGACGTACGCGACCACCACGGTGAACGCCAGCCCGGCGAGCGCGAGCAGCCCGGTGGGGCTCGTCAGGCCGTGCAGGGACGCGGCGATCTCGGAGGGTCCCTCGACCGCGAGCGACAGGGCCGCCAGGGGCACGACGGGCACGACCGACATCCACAGCATCAGCCGGAACGCCTCGCCGGGCGCCGCCTGCATGGCGAGGCGGTTGCCCAGGTTGCCGACGGCCCAGCCGAGGCCTCCGCACAGGGTCAGGACCACGGGGAGCAGGGTCGCGCCCCCGTCGAGCCCGGCCCGGTGCACGGCGATGCCTCCGAGGCCCGCGACCGCGACGGCGACTCCGAGCGCCTGCCGCCCGGTGATCCGCTCGCGCAGGAGCCCGGCGGCGAGCAGGACGGTGAACGGCGCCGACGACTGCAGCACGAGCGACGCGAGCCCGGTCGGCATGCCCGTGTCCATCGCCAGGTACAGGAACACGAACTGCAGCACCCCGAACCCGATGCCGTAGAGCAGCACCCAGCGCCACGGTGCGGACGGCCGGCGGACCCACAGCAGAGTCGGCAGGGCGACGAGCCCGAAGCGGAGGGTGACGAGGAAGAACGGGGGGAACTGCTGCAGCGAGAGGTGGATCGCCGGGAAGTTGAGGCCCCAGACGACCGCGACGAGGACGGCGAGGAGTCGGTCGCGTGCGGGCATGGCGGCAGACTGCCGCCCGAACGTAGTTCAGCACTATCGAAATGATCTCGATCGTCCTTGTAGCGTTACTTCATGGATGCTCGATCGCTCGACGTGCTGCGGACCGTCGGCTCGCAGGGCGGCATCACGGCCGCCGCCCGCACGCTGCACCTCACGCCGTCGGCCGTGTCGCAGCAGGTCGCCGTGCTGCAGCGCGAGGTCGGCGTCGCGCTCACGGAGCGGGTCGGGCGCGGTCTGCGGCTGACCGCGGCGGGCGAGGCGCTCGCGCTGGCTGCCGTCGACGTGGCCGTCGCGCTCGAGCGGGCCCGGGCGGCGTGCGACGCGTTCCTGGAGCGCCCCACCGGCACGGTGCGCGTCTCGTCGTTCCAGAGCGGTGCGCAGCTGCTCCTGCCGGGCCTGCTGACGCGGGTCGCCGACCTCGACGGGATCACCCTCGAGGCGGTCGACGAGGACGTCGCGCAGGACGACTTCGTGGCCCTCACCGACGACATCGACATCGTCGTCGCGCACCGCCCCGACCCCAGCGCGCCGTGGACGTCCAGGTCCGGCGCCGGTGCCGTCCGCGTGGTCCCGCTGCTGCGCGAGCCGCTCGACGTCGCCGTCCCCGTGGGCCACCCCCTCGCCGACCGGGCCGCCGTCCTCCCCGCGGACCTCGTCGACGTCCCGTGGATCGCCGTCCGCGAGGGCTTCCCGGTCGCGACGGTGCTCGCGGCGATCGCCGACCGGTCCGGCGGCGCCCCGCGGATCGTCCACCGGATCAACGACTTCCACGTGATCGAGGCGCTCGTGGCCGCCGGGCACGGCGTGTCGCTGCTGCCCCGCTACACCTTCGGCGGCAGCACGCGCGTGCGGCTCGTGCCCCTGGCGGAGGTCCGGGCGGGGCGCCGCGTCGACGCGCTCCTGCGTCCGGACCGCGCCGAGCGCGTCGTGGTGAGACGCGTGCTCGACGAGCTCCGGGCGGTGGCCGCGGACGTCGGAGGGACGCACGTGCCCGGCGCACCGGCGCCGCACACCGCCGCGTGAGGCGTTCGTGCAGGTGGGGGACCGGAACGCAGCACAGACCGCTCGCCGGCACGGTGTCGTCGGTGCGGAACCCGGCCCGCACGAGGGTGCGGCGAGGGCGCGACGCCGTGCGAGATGTCGCGGGCAACGACTTCCGTCGCGTCCGGTCGCACGGTACGTTCCTGGACGTGACAGAGCCGTCCCGAGCATCGGACCCACCCGCGCCCGCCTCACTGGGAGCGCTCCCGCGGGCTGCGTCGACACCGCTCGCGGCTCGGGTCCCGGCGGCTCCCCGGGTCCGCCTCCGGGTCCGGGTTCCGCTCGAGGTGCTGGAGGCGACGAGCGCGGGCCTGCACGACGTCGACGACCACCACCGGCCGCCGCCGTCCGACGAGCCCGCGCCGCCGCTGCCCCTCTGACCCGCGAGCTGCCGCTCCGACCCGCGAGCCGCCGCCGCTGCCCCTCTGACCCGCGAGCCGCCCCTCTGACCCGCGAGCCGCCGCTCGGACGCGCGAGCCGCGCCCTCTGCCGCTCCGACGCGCGGGCGCTGGAGCCCCCGCCGTTCTGACGCACCTGGCGCCGTCCGCGCAGGCCCGCTCCCGTCAGGGAAGGAGCACGAGCTTCCCGCGTGCGTGACCCGCCCGGCTGTCCCGGTGCGCGTCCGCCGCGTCCTCCAGCGGGTACGTGCGGGCGACGCGCACGTCGAGCGTCCCGTCCGCCGCGAGCTCGGCCAGCTGGGCCCGGGCCGCCTCCCGCACCGCCGTCCCGGGGTCGGCGCCCGGCCCGCCACCGAGTGCGCGGATCCCCAGCTCCGCTGCCCGGCCGAAGCCGGCGATCGTCGCGATGCGCGACCGGTCGGCGACGAGCGCGACGGACGCGTCGAGCGCCTCGTCGGAGCCGACGGTGTCGACGGCGACCGTGAGCGGGCCCGTCTCCCGGACGACCTCCCGGAGGCGGTCGAGCAGCCCGTCGCCGTAGGCCACGGGGATCGCCCCGAGGTCCCGCAGGTCGTCGTGCGTGGCCGCCGAGGCCGTCGCGACGACCCGGGCGCCACGCAGGACCGCGAGCTGGACGGCCATCCGACCGACGGCGCCGGAGCCGCCGTGGACGAGGACCACGTCGCCGTCGTGCGTGCCGGTCGCCGAGAGGGTGTGCACCGCCGTCGCACCGGTGAGCAGGAGCCCGGAGGCGGCCGCCCAGCTCAGGGTCGCCGGCCGCCGGCACGTCACCTGCTCCGACACCTCGAGCCGGTCCGCGTAGCCGCCCGAGACGCGCCACGCGATGACCTCGTCGCCGGGAGCGAGCCAGCGGACCGACGGACCGATCGCGCTGACGACGCCCGCGATCTCGTAGCCGAGCCGCAGGGGGAGCCGGGCGGGGTCGTTGCGTGGCCCCTCGGAGTACAGCTTCCAGTCGATGGGGTTCACCGCCGCCGCCCGGACGTCGACGATGACGTTGCCGGGCCCGGGCTCGCCCGCGTCGACCTCGATGGTGCGCAGGACCTCAGGCCCGCCGAACGCGGTCGCGACGACCGCCCTGCTGCGAAGTGCCACCGGCACAGACTGCACCGGTCACCCGTTCACCGCCAGAGTGTACCGGTTCTGTCCGGGCGGCTCACCCGGACGAGTGACGCACGGGCGACGTCCCGGCGCGGGGTGATCGACGGGAGGTCGAGGTCAGGCGACCGCTTCCGGCACGAGCTGGTGCCCCTCGACCGGCCCGAGCACCCGGTCGAGGTACGGGTTGGAGAACATGCCCTCGGGGTCCGCCGCGGTCCGGACGCGCTGGGCGTCGGAGAACCGGGGGTACACCTGCGCGAGGTGCTCGGCGTCGAGCCAGTGCAGCTTGCCCCAGTGCGGCCGGCCCTCGACCTGCGCGACGATCCGCTCGACCGCGGAGAAGTAGCGCGTGAACGGCAGGCGGACGTACTGGTGGACGGCGACGTAGGCGGTCTCGCGGCCGTGGGCCGTGGACAGCCACAGGTCGTCCGGCGCGGCGAACCGCACCTCGACGGGGAACGGCACGCGCTCGCCCGACGCCTCGATCCAGCGGTCGATCTCGTGCAGCACGCCGACCAGCTCGGCCCGCGGCACCGCGTACTCCATCTCGCGGAACCTCACCCGCCGCGGGGACACGAACACCTCGGCGGACGGGGCGGTGTAGCGGCGGGCGCTCAGGGCGCGGGCGCTCAGGGCGTTGATGGTGGCGGTCGCGGGCGGCACGAGCGTGGCGACGCGGTTGGCCAGCGAGAAGACGCCGTTGGACAGGAGCTCGTCGTCGAACCAGGAGCGCACCGGGTTGAGGCGCTGCCGCACGTCGTCGGTCACCCGGTTGTTGCGCTTGGTCAGCGCCCGGCGGGTGTGCGGGAACCAGTAGAACTCGAAGTGGTCGTTGCCGTCGACGAGCTCGTCGAGCCCGTCGAGCACGTCCTCGAGCGGCCACGGCTCCTCGCGGGCCTCGAGCCGGAACGCGGGCACGACCTCGATCGTGACGGCGGCGAGGATGCCGACGCTGCCGAGACCGAGCCGGGCGAGCTCGAAGAGCTCGGGGTGCTGCGTGGGCGAGACCTCGACGACGTCTCCGGTCGCCGTCACGATCCGGGCGGCGACCACCTGTGTGGCCAGGCCGCCGAGCTGGGCACCGGTGCCGTGGGTGCCGGTCGAGATGGCCCCGGCGATCGACTGCTTGTCGATGTCGCCGAGGTTGCGCATGGCGAGGCCGTGCTGCGCGAGGAGCGCGTTGAGGGCGCCGAGACGGATGCCGGCGCCGACCGTCACGTGCGTGGAGCCGTCCGGCTGGGGCGCGACACGCTCGAGTGCGTGGACCGCGTCGAGGACCACGTGGACGCCGTCCGTGACGGCTGCCGGGGTGAAGGAGTGCCCGCCGCCGACGGCGCGGACCCGCAGCCCGTCGGTCCCGGCGCGCCGCACGGTCGAGACGAGATCGTCCAGATTGCGTGGATATGCGACGCTTCGCGGTGTCGCGTGCGCTGTGCGGGCCCAGTTCTGCCACGGGGCGGCGGTGGGCTGTCGTCCCATAGCGGAAAGGGTCGTCCTGGTCGGTTGTCCAAGTCAAGTGTGCATAGTCCTTGACTATCGTCATGAGTGCCATTGAGATGTGTCGTGGGGATGGGCGGTCCCGCGTGCCGGCCGGTGTCGGCGGGGTCGTGATCACAGGGAGGGGACCGGCATGAATCGCTTGCCCGTGGCCGAGAGGCGCGAGCAGCTGATCGAGGCTGCGCTCGCAGTCGCGAGCCGCGACGGCATCGACGCCGCGACCGTCAGGGCCATCGCGGCCGAGGCGGGCGTGTCGCTGGGTGTCGTCCACTACTGCTTCCAGGACAAGGACGAGCTCCTGCGTGCGATGGCGCACGCCATCACGTCGCAGAACCTCGCGCGCAGCCTCGGCGACCTGCCCGAGCACGCGGACATCGACACGGTGGTCGACGGCGTCATCGACGCCCTCTGGACGGGCATCAGCGAGTCGCGTGGCCCGCAGCTGCTGTCGTACGAGCTGACCACCAGCTCGCTGCGGCACGCGGAGCTCAACCAGGTCGCCATCGAGCAGTACCGCGGGCAGTGGTCCGCGGCCGAGCAGGTGCTCGAGCTCGTCGAGCGGACCGCGAAGATCGGCTGGAGCATCCCGCGCTCGCAGGTCGCCCGGGCGATCGTCGCGGTCATCGACGGCTACTCGCTGGCGTGGCTCGTGGACGCCGACGGCGAGCAGGCCCGGGCCGGGCTGCAGGGGTTCGGCCAGTTCCTGCGCACCCTCGCCGTGCCGGTCGCGCTCGAGCCCGACGAGGGCGACCACGCCTCCGTCGGCGCGCCCGACGGCGCCACCGCGTGAGCACCACCCCGTCGACGCACGTCCGCACGAGCGTCACCCCGGCGCAGCGCCGCGCCCGGGTGGCCGCCTCGGCGGGCTTCGCGACACAGGGGTTCGTGTTCGCGATGGTCCTCACGAGCCTCACCTCGTTCAAGGACCGCTACGGCATCGACGACCTCACCATCGCGGTCGTCATCCTCGGCGTCTGCGTCATGGCGGGCGTCGGCACGTTCGCCGCGGACCGGGTCGCCCGGACGTCGGGCGGCAGCCGGGCCGTGCTGACCACCGGGCTCGTCGTCGTCGCCGCGGCCGTCGTGGTCGTCTCGACGGCCCCGTCGTTCGCGGTCCTCGCCGTCGGCTTCGCGATCTACGGCACCGGGCTCGGGATGGTCGACGCCGGCACCAACATGCAGGCCGTCGCGATCCAGCGCGACTACGGCCGCTCGCTGCTCACCGGGTTCTACGCCGCGTGGTCCGCCGGGGGCATCCTCGGCACCGTGGCCATCGCCGTGTCCACCGACCGGGTCCCGACGGACCCCGTCGCGCTCGTGCTGCTCTCGGGGAGCGCCGTCGCGGTCGCGGTGGCCGTCCTGGTCGCCGCGCGCGGTCGCCGGGACGAGTCCGCCGCGCAGGTGCCGCACGTCGACGGCGTCGCGGTGGTGCCGTCCGTCGACGCCGCGCAGCCGGTCCTGGGCGACGCCGTGGCCGTGCCGGACGGGAAGCCCGACATCCCGTGGGCGCCGCTGCTGGTGCTCGGGCTGGCCGTGGTCGCGTACTACGTCAACGACCAGGCCATCTCGACGTGGAGCCCGATCTTCATGGACGAGGTGCTGCAGACCACCGGCACGCTCACCAAGCTCGGCTACGCCGCCTACCTCGCGATGACCCTCGTGTCCCGGCTCGCGGGCGACCCGTGCGTGCGCCGCTGGGGCCGTGCCCGGGTGGTCCGGGTCGCCGCGTTCGTCGGCGCCGCGGGGCTCCTGCTGGTGCTGACCAGCCGGGCGCCCGAGCAGGCCATCGTCGGGTTCGCCGTCGCCGGCGCCGGCTTGGGGCTCATCGCGCCGCTGTGCTTCTCCGCCGCCGAGTCGCTCGCCCCCGGGCACGCGGACGCCGTCGTCGCCCGCCTCAACGGCTTCAACTACGTGGGGGCGGTGCTGGGCGGGGTGTTCGTGGGCGCCGTCGGCAGCGCGTCGAGCCTGCGTTGGGGGTTCGCCATCCCGGCCGTGCTCGTCCTCGCCGTCGCGGTCTTCGCGGGCCGCTTCGGCACGCTCCACCCCGACGACCACCCCACGCCCGCCGCGCCCGTCCCCGGGGTGGGCGCATGAGCCGCACGATCGGCGCGCGCCTCGACGAGGCCACGCGCCACCTGCCGGCCCCGCTCGCCGTCGTGGACCTCGACGCGGTCGAGGCCAACGCCGCCGACCTGGTCCGCCGGGCCCAGGGCACGCCGGTCCGCGTCGCCAGCAAGTCGGTGCGCGTCCGGCACGTCCTCGAGCAGGTGCTGGCCCGGCCCGGGTTCGCGGGGGTCATGTCCTACTCGCTGCGCGAGGCGCTCTGGCTGGTGCGGCAGGGTGTCGACGACGTGCTCATGGGCTACCCGACGGTCGACACCGGGGCGCTCGACGAGCTCGCGTCGGACCCCCGGACCGCCGCCGCGGTGACGCTCATGGTCGACGACGTCGCCCAGGTCGACCTCGCGGCCCAGGCCGCAGCCGCGCACGGCGCCCGGATCCGGGTGTGCCTCGACATCGACGCGTCGCTGCGGCTGCGTCTCGGGCCGCTCGGCGCGCACCTCGGGGTGCGCCGCTCGCCGGTCCACGGACCCGCCGACGCCGCCGCGCTGGCGCTCGCGATCACCCGCCGGGACGGGCTCGAGGTCCGCGGCGTCATGTTCTACGAGGCCCAGGTGGCCGGCCTGCCCGACACCAGCGCGGCGGTGCGCGCGGTCAAGCGGCTCTCGATCGCGGACCTCGCCACCCGTCGCCGGGCCGTCGTCGACGCCGTCCAGGACGCCGTCGGCCACCCGCTGCCGCTCGTGAACTCGGGCGGGTCGGGCTCCGTCGGGTCCAGCGTGTCCGACCCGACGGTCACGGAGGTCACCGCCGGCTCCGGGCTGTTCGTGCCGACCCTGTTCGACGGCTACCGCTCGTTCGAGCCCCGCCCGGCGGCGTTCTTCGGTCTCGACGTGGTGCGGGTGCCTGCACCCGGCTACGCGACCGCGTTCGGCGGCGGGTACGTCGCCTCCGGTCCGGCGGCCAAGAGCCGGCTCCCGCGACCCGTGTGGCCGGAGGGTCTCGCCCTCACGGGCCGGGAGGGCGCCGGCGAGGTGCAGACGCCGCTGCGGCTCGGCGGCGGGACCGACCTGCGGGTCGGCGACCGGGTGTGGTTCCGGCACGCCAAGGCCGGCGAGGTGATGGAGCGGTTCGAGACCGTCCACCTGGTCCGGGGCGAGAGCGTCGAGGCGTCGGTGCCGACGTACCGGGGCGAGGGCCGCACGTTCGGCTGACCGCGGGTGCAGGGCGAGGACCGGCGCCGGCGGCGCCCGTGGGTGCGCCGGCCGCGCCCCAGGCCGTCGTGCCCGCGCTCGCCGTGCCCGCGCTCGCCGTGCCCGCCGGCCGGCCGTGCCCGTGCCGGCCGCGCCCGCGCCGCGTGTTCGTGCAGATCGTCGGCCTGGTCGGAGCCCGCTCGGGCACGGCCGGAACGCGCTCTCGAGGCGTTGTCCGGCCGACGGTCCCGGTAGCCTTGCGGCGTGACCCTCCGCCTGTTCGACTCCGCGACCCGCACGGTGCGCGACTTCGTCCCGCTCGTCGCGGGCGAGGTCGGCATCTACCTGTGCGGCGCGACCGTCCAGGCGCCGCCGCACATCGGCCACCTGCGGTCGGGCATCGCGTTCGACGTGCTCGTCCGCTGGCTGCGGCGCACCGGCCACCGCGTCACGCTCGTCCGCAACGTCACGGACATCGACGACAAGATCCTGCGCAAGGCCGACGAGGCCGGCGAGCCGTGGTGGGCGTGGGCGATGACCAACGAGCGCGCGTTCACCGCGGCGTACGACGCGCTCGGCGTCCTGCCGCCCGCGTACGAGCCTCGGGCCACCGGGCACATCCCGGCGATGGTCGACCTCATGGAGCTGCTCATCTCGCGCGGGCACGCCTACGCGGCGGACACGGGTGACGTGTACTTCGACGTCCGGTCGTTCCGCGAGTACGGCGCCCTGACCAACCAGCGCGTCGACGACATGGTGCCCGCGCCCGACGAGGCGCCCGAGGGCGACGACAAGCGCGACTCGCGCGACTTCGCGCTCTGGAAGGCCGCCAAGCCGAACGAGCCCGCCACCGCCGCCTGGGACACCCCGTACGGCAGGGGTCGGCCCGGCTGGCACCTCGAGTGCTCGGCGATGGCGCAGCGTTACCTGGGCGACGCGTTCGACATCCACGGCGGCGGCCTCGACCTGCGCTTCCCGCACCACGAGAACGAGCAGGCGCAGTCCCGGGCCGCCGGGTACGGGTTCGCGCGGTACTGGCTGCACAACGGCTGGGTCACGCAGGGCGGCGCGAAGATGAGCAAGTCGCTCGGCAACGGGCTGCTCGTCGACGTCGTGCTGCAGCAGGTGCGGCCCGCGGTGCTCCGGTACGCGATGACGGCGGTGCAGTACCGCTCCATGCTCGAGTGGACGGACGACACGCTCCGCGAGGCGGAGGCCACGTGGGACCGGCTCGCCGGGTTCGTCGAGCGCGCCGCCGAGAAGGTCGGCGCGGCGGACGACGACGAGGTCGCGAAGGCCGACCTGCCCGACGACTTCGTGCAGGCCATGGACGACGACCTCAACGTGCCGGCCGCGCTCGCGGTGGTCCACGAGCACCTGCGCAGCGGCAACTCGGCCCTCGCGTCGGGCGACCTGGGCACGGCCCGCACCGACATGGTCGTGCTGCGGGCGATGCTCGACGTGCTGGGGCTCGACCCCGCGGGCCGGCAGTGGCGTGGCACGGGCGGCGACGCCCGGTACGCGCGGGCGCTGCAGGCCGTCGTCTCCGGCGAGCTGGAGGCCCGCGCGCAGGCCCGGGCGGCGCGCGACTTCGCGACGTCCGACGCGATCCGCGACCGGCTCGCCGCCGCGGGCGTCGTCGTCGAGGACTCCCCGGGCGGCGCACGCTGGTCGCTCGCCTCCCAGACCCCCGACCAGGGCTGACACCCACCACCAGACCCCGGACCGGACCGCGAGGACCGGCCCGACGACACAGCAGGGACGCACCGGCCGCAGCACGCGGGTGCGCACCGATCAGACATTGGAGCAGTGATGGCCGGCAACTCCCAGCGCCGAGGTGCGACCCGTAAGGCGGGGTCGAAGAAGGGCGCGACCGCGGGCACGGGCGGCAAGAACCGTCGCTCGCTCGAGGGCCGGGGACCGACCCCGAAGGCCGAGGACCGCGAGTACCACCCCGCGGCGAAGGCGAAGGCCGCCGCAGAGCGCCGCGCGGCGACGACGCGCGGCACGTCCGGCAGACCGGCGGCCTCCGCGTCGCGCAGCGCCGCCGGCTCGAAGGGCGGCCGCAAGAGCTCGACCCACGAGATCGTCTCGGGCCGCAACTCGGTCGTCGAGGCGCTGCGTGCGGGCATCCCGGTCTCCACCGTCTACCTGGCGTCCAAGCTGGAGGCCGACGAGCGCACGCGCGAGATCATCAGCACCGCCGCCGACGCCCGGTACCCGCTCCTCGAGGTGAGCCGCGCCGAGCTCGACCGGCTGACCGACGGGTCCGTGCACCAGGGCGTCGCCATCCAGGTGCCGCCGTACGCGTACGCCGACGACGACGACCTGCTCGACGCCGCCGAGGAGTCGGACCGGCCCGCGCTGATCGTCGCGCTCGACGGTGTCACCGACCCGCGCAACCTGGGCGCCGTGCTGCGCTCGGCCGGGGCGTTCGGCGCGCACGGGGTGCTCGTGCCCGAGCGCCGGGCCGCCGGAGTGACCGCGTCGGCGTGGAAGGTGTCCGCGGGTGCGGCCGCGCGCGTGCCCGTCGCCCGGGTGACGAACCTCGTGCGGACCCTGCAGGCCTACAAGCAGGCGGGCGTGTTCGTCGTCGGGCTCGACGGGGGCGGTGACACCCAGATCGGCGACCTGCCGTTCGCGACCGACCCGCTCGTGCTCGTCGTCGGATCGGAGGGCAAGGGGCTGTCCCGGCTGGTGCGCGAGCAGTGCGACGCCATCGCGTCGATCCCGATCGCCTCGTCGGTCGAGTCGCTCAACGCCGGGGTCGCCGCGGGCATCGCGCTGTACGAGGTGTCTCGCACGCGCGCGTCCTGACGGTCGCGACCCCGGGCCGCCGGCCCGGGGTCAGCCGGCCCGGGGTCAGCCGAGGATCTGGTCGTCGTCCACGCGGGGGATCAGGTCGGTGTCGCGCAGGTCGCCGGCCTGGACGCCGAGGATCGACTGCTCGTCGGGACGCTGCGGGAGGATGTCGCGCACGTAGCTCCGGACCGTCTCCTTCATCGGCACGTCGCGGTTCTGCTGCTGCGACAGGTACCACCGGTGGTCGAGGAGCTCGTGGAAGATCTGCGCGGGCTCGAGCTTCTTGCGCAGGTCCTTCGGCACCCCGCGCACCGCCGGCTCGAACACCTCGGTCAGCCAGTCGTGCGCGACGAACGCCTCGTCCTCGCGCTGCCGGTCCGTCGCGGCGCGGTACTCGTCGAGGTCGTTGAGCAGCCGGCGGGCCTGGTTCTCCTGCACGTCGAGGCCCGTGAGCCGCATGAGCCGGCGCGAGTGGTGACCGGCGTCGACGACCTTCGGCTGGATGAGCACGGTGGTGCCGCCGACGTCCGTCGTGATGTCGAGCTCGCCCACGTCGAAGCCCAGGTCGTTGAGCCGGTCGATGCGGGCCTGCACGCGCCACCGTTCGCCGTACCCGAACGACTCGGTCTCGGTGAGGGCGCGCCACAGGTCGCGGTACCGCTCGGCGAGGGCGTCGCCGATCGCGACGGCGTCGACGTCCTCCTCGAGGAACTCGCCGGCCTGCAGGTCCATGAGCTCGCCGATGATGTTGACCCGCGCGACCTCGAGGTCGTAGTCGCGCTGGCCCGGCGACAGCTTGTCGTGCAGGTCGCCCGTCTCGGCGTCGACGAGGTACGCGGCGAACGTCTCGGCGTCCCGGCGGAACAGGGTGTTGGAGAGCGACACGTCGCCCCAGTAGAAGCCCGCGAGGTGCAGGCGCACGAGGAGCACGGCGAGCGCGTCGATGAGGCGGGTCGCCGTGTCGGGCCGCAGCGACTGGCTGAACAGCGCGCGGTACGGCAGCGAGAACTGCAGGTGCTCGGTGATGAGGACGGCCTCGAGCGGTTCGCCGTCCGGGGCGCGCCGACCGGTGATCACACCGACGGGCTCCACGCTCGGCACGTCGAGCCGGCTGAGCTGCCGCAGGAGCTCGTACTCGCGGTAGGCGACCGTCTCGCCGATCTCCTTGACCGCGATGACCCGGCCGGACATGCGCGCGAACCGCACGATGTGCCGCGAGATGCCGCGGGGGAGGGCGGCGAGCGTCTCGGCGGGCCAGTCCTCCAGCGGGATGTGCCAGGGCAGGTCGAGCAGCGCGGGATCGGGCGAGGCCGCCGTGATCTGGAGCCGCTGCGAGTCGGGGGTCATGCGTCGATTCTCGCAGGCGATGCCCACACCGCCCGGGAGGGGTGACCGACGACGCAGGGCGGGCACGCCTTGGAGGGTTCCCACACGTCGCCCCCGGCGCGGGAACGCCGAAGGGCGGGCCAGGTCACGAGGACCGGACCCGCCCTCCGGGCGGTACGTGGGACGTCAGACGGCGATGCGCACGCCCGAGCCCGCGTGGAAGAGGTGCTGCTCGCCCGGGCGGATCTTCACCCAGATGGTCTCGCCCTTGCCCGGCACCTGGCGCGGGTCGACGCGGACGATGACCTGGGCGTCGCCGGCACCGGAGTGCACCGCCGAGGCCTGGCCGAACTCGTTCGTCAGCGAGCCGTAGACGAACGCGTCGGAGCCGAGCTCCTCGACGATGTTGACGATGACCGGGAACGCGTCGGCCGTGCCCTCGGGCACGACGTCGAGCGACTCGGGACGGAAGCCGACCGTGATGTGGTTCTTGTCGGCGTCCGTGAGCGACGCGATGACGTTGCGCGGCACGGCGACCCGGGCGCGGCCCAGGTTGGCGTAGCCCTCGAGCACCGGGAACGTGCCGATGTTCATGGCCGGCGAGCCGATGAAGCCGGCGACGAACACGTTGGCCGGGGTGTCGTACATGTCGCGCGGGGTGCCGACCTGCTGCAGGAGGCCGTCCTTGAGGACCGCGATGCGGTCACCCATGGTGAGGGCCTCGGTCTGGTCGTGCGTGACGTAGACGGTGGTGACGCCGAGACGACGCTGCAGCGACGCGATCTGCGTACGGGTCTGGACGCGGAGCTTGGCGTCGAGGTTCGACAGCGGCTCGTCCATGAGGAACACCTGGGGCTGACGCACGATGGCGCGGCCCATGGCGACACGCTGACGCTGGCCACCCGAGAGGGCCTTCGGCTTGCGGTCGAGGTACTGCGAGAGGTCGAGGATCTTGGCGGCCTCCTCGACGCGCTGGCGGATCTCCGCCTTCGGCGTGCCGGCGATCTTGAGCGCGAAGCCCATGTTGTCGGCGACCGTCATGTGCGGGTACAGCGCGTAGTTCTGGAAGACCATCGCGATGTCGCGGTCCTTCGGCTGGACGTCGGTGACGTCCCGGTCGCCGATGAGGATGCGGCCCGCGTTGACGTCCTCGAGGCCCGCGAGCATGCGGAGCGAGGTCGACTTGCCACAGCCCGAGGGGCCGACGAGGACGAGGAACTCGCCGTCCTCGATGTGGAGGTTGAGGGCGTCCACCGCGGGACGCTCCGTGCCCGGGTAGACCCGGGTGGCGTTGTCGAACGTAACCGTAGCCATGGTTTTCAGTTCCCTTCACCGGCAGGTACGTGCCGGACGATCCGTTGTGAAGAGTGCCGGAGGTGTCCTCGCTGACACGGACCGAGGTATGGCGGAAGCCATCCTCGGTCCGCCGTCATCATGCCACACGGCCCCGGCACCCCCGCCAGGGGTCACCCGATCACCCAGGACTCGCCACCCACCGTGGCGACCAGCTCCCCCGCCCACGGGGTGATGCTGGGCTGCTCGCCCGTGCCGGGGTCGGGCAGGAGGTGGCGTGCGGCGGCCTTCCACAGCGCCCGGCCCGAGCGGGGGTCGAGCGCGAGCACCGTGACGTTCGCCGGCGCCGTGGCGAGGAGGACGTCGCCGTCGAGCCACAGGCCGGCTGCGCCCGGCAGGCGGGCAGTCCAGCGGCGGGTGCCGTCGGCGAGGTCGTAGGCGCGCACGTCGTCCTGCCCGGCCACGAGGACGACCCCGTCGCGCACGACGACGTCGCCCGCCCAGACGTCGGCGTCGCGCCACAGCTCGGCGCCCGTCGCCCCGTCGCGTGCGACCAGGCCGGCGCCGTGGCCGCCGTCCACGGTGTACAGCTCGACCCCCGGCGCGCTCCCGTCGTCCTGTGCGACCGGCACCACCCAGCCCGGCACGGGGACCGCCGCGTCGTCGAGCAGCAGCACGCTGCCCGCGTCGTCGTACCCGAGGTGGCCCGACAGGGACACGCCGCCGCTGCGCGTGACGGCGGCCCAGCCCGTGCCGATCGCGCGGTCGTCGCGCACCGTCCCGTCGGCCCGCAGCACCCACGCGTGGCCGCGGTCCGTGACCGCCACCCACGCGTCCGTCCCGACGAGCTCGTCACCGAGCGGGATGCCGGTGTCGGGCCCGCCCAGCGGCGCGCGTGACGTGCTGGTCGTCCACGTGACGGCGCCGGTCGCCTCGTGGGCGGCGACGGTCCAGCCGAAGGTCGTGTCGTCGTCGTCCGGGACGGCGACGACCACACGGTCGCCGAGCCGCCCCCAGGCCTGCAGGTCGGTCGCCCACGTGCCGACCAGCGCCCCCGTCGCGGTGTCGACGACCACGACCGTCTCGGGCCGGGGCTCGGGTGCCTCGTCCGACCGGTGGGCGGTCACGCAGACCGCGCGGCCAGGCGTCCCGTCAGGTGCGTCGAGCGGGGCGCACCGGACCCCGTCCGGGTCGCCCGCCGAGGGCGCGGTGACGCTCCACGCGTGCGCGCCGCTCGCCGGGTCGATGCCGACGACCGTCACGCCTTCGTCGCCGACGGTCGCGCCGACCGCGACGGACCCGACCGGGGTGGCTCCGTCCGCCGTCGCGTCGAGCCGCCACAGCGGCGCGAGGGTGCGGGCGGGGGCGGGCACCGGGTGCACGGTGCTCGGGGGTGAGTCGGCCAGGGCGTCTCGGGCGCCGATCGCCTGCTGCACGCTCACGAGCGCGACGAGGAGGCACGCGGCGCCGGCGACGAGCCAGGGCCACGGCAGGCGACCACGGCCGGGGCCCGCACCGGCCGCGTCGGTCGCGTGGGTCGGCTCCTCGCCCTCGACGAGGTGGACCTCGCGCATGTCCCGGCTCACCCGGGTGACTGTAGGGCCGCGGCCTCAGCCGACCACGGTGAACGCGTGCGCCGAGACGACGGCGAGCATCCCCCACGCTGTCGTCAGCCACCACGCGTCGCCCGAGCCGTCCGCCGCCAGGGCGCGCACGTCCTGCGTCCACAGCGGTGCGCCGTCGGACAGCGCGTAGGCCCGCACCGTGAGCGACGAGAGCACCAGGAGCACCCGGCCGTCGGTGGCGAGCATCCGGGCGTCGGGCCCGTCGCCCTGCCACACCCGCCGGCCCGTGACGGCGTCGCGGGCGACGACGCCGTCGGGGGACGCCGCGTACAGCACGCCGTCGAGGAGCACCGTGGCGGTCACGTCCTCGCGGCTGCGCCACAGCTCGCCGCCGGTGCGGCCGGACCGCACGACGACCGGGCCGTCGAACGACTGGAGCACCTCGACGTCGGCCGCCGTGCCGTCGTCGACCGCCGGCGCCAGGAGCGTCTCGTGGACCGGCAGGGTCGCGTCGCCGACGACGAGCGCGCCGCGCGGCCGGTCGAAGCCGCTGGCCGCGGACCAGTCCACGAGGCCGACGAGCCCGGTGCGGCCGAGCGTCGCGACCCGTGCGCCCGTGTCCAGCGAGCGCAGGAGGGCACCGTCGGCGGACAGCAGCCACGCGTGGTCGCCGTCGGTCAGCAGGACCCGGGCGGCGGACGTCTGCAGGTCCCGCCAGGCGAGCTCCTGCCCGTCCGGCCCGACGGCGACGGACCGCTGCTGCGGCGGCGTCGTCGTGCGCCAGACGGGCTCCGGCTCGTCGGCGGCGGTGAGGTCCGTGGCGAGCACCACCCACGTGGTGCTCCCCCCGGTGTCGTGCGACGAGGCCAGCACCACGACGTCCCCGCGCACGGTCCAGAGCTCGGTGCTGACGGTACGGACGGCGACCAGGGTGCCGTCGGCCGCGTCGAGCACCGCGAACGTCGTCGCGCGGGGGCCCGGCGGGACGGGGACGCTCTCGTGGGGTGCGACGGCGGCGCACACCACGCGGGCGGCCCGCCCAGGGTCGTCGAGGGGCTCGCACCGGACGGGTTCGGCCGCCTCCGGGTCGACGCCGCCGGCGACCGCGGGCGCGGGGACGTCGGTCGTCCAGCGCGGCCGGCCGGTGGCCCGGTCGACCTCCTGGACCCGGAGCAGACCCTCCCGGGTCGTCTCCGCGGCGACCAGGTGCGGACCCGCGAGCGTCGCGATCGGCGGCGCGGCGCCGTCGTCCCGCCGGTCCCAGCGCGCCTGCAGCCGGTCGCCGACGGGCGGCAGGACGCCCGGCACCGTCGCGACCTGCTCGAGGTCGGCGCGGGCCCGTGCGTCGGCGGCGCCCTGGTGGACGGCGAGCGCGCCGAGGACGGCGACGCCCGCCACGACCGCGACGACGCGCCGCCGAGGTCCCCGCGTCCGGCGGCCGGCGTCCCGCAGCTCCGAGTCGCCGGGCGGCGCCGCCTCGACGAGCTCCACGTCCTGCATCCGCCCAGCCACGGCCGTCCCCGCTCGCCGCTCAGCCGAGCACCGCGACGGAGCCGTCGGTGAGCGTCACGTACAGGCGGGGCAGCCGCGACGACACCATGAGCTGCTGCCCGGACCAGGTCGCGCTGTCGGACACGGCGGGCAGCAGGTCCGTGCGCCACAGCGGGCGGCCGTCGGACACGGCGTAGCCCTCGGCGCTCAGGCCGAGGCCGCGCACCACGAGCGCCCGCCCGTCGGTGGCCAGCTCGTCGACGGAGCGGTCGAGGTCGACCTCCCACAGCGTGCGGCCGGTGGCCGCGTCGAGGGCGTGCAGCCCGTCGGCGGTGCCGACGAAGAGCCGGTCGTCGAGCAGCAGCGCGGACGTCGCCCGGACGGGCACCTGCCAGACGCGCGCGCCGGTCGCCCCGTCGCGTGCCTCGATACGCGTGATGCCGGCGTTCGACTGCGCCGCGAAGAAGACCAGGCCCGGCTCCGACCCGTCGTCGACGGGGAGCCAGAGCGGCGCCGCCGACGTGCCGGCCCAGGTGCCGTCGTCACGCAGGAGCGCGCTGCGGGCGCCCCGGCCGCCGTACGTGGACTGCACGAGACCGCCGGACCGGGTGAGCTCGACCCAGGTCGCGTCGTCGAGGGGCAACGAGCGCTCGAGGGTCCCGTCGGCGCCGAGCTCCCAGGCGTGGTTCTCGACGAGCAGCAGGACGCGGTCGTCGCGCGCGTCGAGCGACGCCGAGCGGGTGGACCCCTCGTACGTCGTCGTGCCGTCCTCCCGCCCCACCACGTCGACGGGCGGGGTCGTGTACGTCCAGGCGGTGTCGCTGGTCGCGCCGGTGGTGGCGGTGACCTTCCAGCGGACGGTGCCCGCGTCCGGCGCTGCCGGGGTGGTGCCGTCGGGCTCGACGGGGACCGCCGAGACGACCGCCCCGTGAGAGACCGTCAGGCCCGCCCGGCCGGGGAGCGGGGTGGTGCTCAGCAGCCGGCCGTCGGCCGGGTCCAGGACCCACACCGTCATGTCGGGGGTCACGTCGCCCGCACCCGACTGCTGCGCCACGCAGGCCGCGAGCCCGTCGAGAGGGGCGCACGTGGTCCAGGCCTCGGGCGTGCCCCCGTCGGGCTGCATCAGCGGCGTCGCGAGCTCCACGGACGTGGACCACCGTCGCTCGCCGGTGGCCGGGTCGAGCCCCCACAGGGAGAGCGTGCCGGGCTCCGTCTCGGCGACGCCCACGAGCGTGCCGTCGACGACGGTCCCGCCCTGCAGCACCTGCTGCTCCGCCACGCCCCCGCGCCAGCGCACCTCGACGCCGTCGCCGACCGGGGCCAGGACTCCGGGGACCGCGGCGAGGTCGGCGAGGCGGGCCCGCTCGCGCGCGTCGAGCACCGCCTGGGTGCCGACGAGGACGACGGCGAGGGTCAGGCCCGCGACCGCGAGCCGGCGGCCGTTCCGGCGCAGCCACGGATGCCCCGGGGGCGCGGCCGACGGTGGCGCGGCACCCGGTCCGAGACCGTCGGGCTCGACGAGCTCGACGTCCAGCATCCGGCCGGACATGCAGTCACGGTAACTCCGCCCGGGCCACCCGGCCGTCGGTGGGGCCGGACGTCACGCGTCCAGGTGAGCGGCCAGGTCGGCCAGCACCGCGACGAGTCCTTCCGGGCTGTCGGCACGGAACCTCGCGACCGTCGGGCCGTCGCCGACCTTGACCGTCACGTCGTGCTCGCCCAACGCCTCGAAGGCGTGCTCGTCGGTCACGTCGTCGCCCGCGAACAGGACGACCGGCGCACCCAGCTCGTCGCGCAGCGCCGTGATCGCCTCGCCCTTGCTCGCCCGCAGGACCGAGATCTCGACGACGTCCTTGCCGTGCAGCACACCGGTGCCGAGCCGGCCACCGAGCGCGATCGCCTCGGCCTCGGCGGGCTCGGCGACCTCGGGCGGCGCGAGCCGGGTGTGCACGACGACGGCGGTCGGCTTCGACTCGACCCACACGCCGTCGCGGCCCCGGGCGACCTGGGCGGCCTCCGCGCCGAGCGCCGCGAGCCGGTCGGCCTGGTCGTCGGTCAGCTGGACGACGTCCCGGTCGAGCCCGAACCGGGTGACGCGGGCGCGCTCGGCGCCGTGGCTGCCGACCAGGTACGTGCCGGGCGGCACCTCGGCGAGGGTGTGCAGCTGGCTCATGGCCCGCCCCGACACGAGGGCGAGCTCCACGCCGTCCGCGGCCGCGAGACCGGCCAGCGCCTCGACGCCCGCCGGGAGGATGCGCGAGCGCGTCGGGTCGTCCTGCAGCGGGGCCAGAGTGCCGTCGAAGTCGAGCGCGACGAGCAGCGGTCGCGCGCCGCCGTCGGCGGCGACGTCGACGAGGGCTGCGCGCAGCGCGGTCGCGTCGGCGGGCTGGTGCATGGTCGTCTCCCCGGTCGTCGCCCTGGTCTCGTCGGGCCTGCTCACACGTGCTCCGCCCGGGCCGGCACGGCGGTGAGGACCGCGAGGAACTCCTGCGACCAGGCCGTCACGTCGTGGCCGAGGACCCGCCGTCGCAGCCGGCGCATGCGCTTGCGGGCCTCGCGCGGGTCGATGTGCACGGCGTAGGTGATCGCGTCCTTCATGCCGTCGATGTCGTGCGGGTTCACGAGGATCGCGCCGTTCAGCTCGTCGGCCGCGCCCGTGAACTCCGACAGCACGAGCGCGCCCCGGTCGTCCGACCGCGCGGCGACGTACTCCTTCGCGACGAGGTTCATCCCGTCGCGCAGGGCCGTCACGAGCATCACGTCGGCGGCCAGGTACAGCGCCGCCATCTCGTCCATCGGGAACGACTGGTGCAGGTACTGCACGGGCGCGTGGCCCACCTGCCCGTAGTCGCCGTTGATCCGGCCGACGAGCAGCTCGACGTCGTCGCGCAGCTGCTGGTACGCACCGACGTTCTCCCGGCTCGGGCTCGCGACCTGCACCAGGGTCGTCTTGCTGGGCGACAGCCGGCCGTCCTCCAGGAGCTCGCCGTAGGCCTTGATGCGGTGCCGGATGCCCTTGGTGTAGTCGAGGCGGTCGACGCCCAGCAGCAGCACGTCCGGGTCGCCTAGCTCGTGCCGGATCTGCACGGCCCGCTCCTGCACCTCGGGGGTGCGCGCCAGCTCGTCGAACGCGCCCGAGTCGATCGAGATGGGGAAGGCCGCGGCCCGCACGTGCCGGTCGACCTTGCCGTGCTTCATCAGCGTGATGATCTGGCCGCGCGTCGTCTCGTCGGTGAGCCGCCGCACCACGCGCACGAAGTTGGACGCGTCCCCGGCCCGCTGGAAGCCGACGAGGTCCGCGCCCAGCAGCCCCTCGACGACCTGCCGGCGCCACGGCAGCTGCGTGAAGATCTCGAGCGGCGGGAACGGGATGTGGTGGAAGTAGCCGATGCGCAGGTCCGGGCGCAGCTCGCGCAGGAACCGGGGGACGAGCTGCAGCTGGTAGTCGTGCACCCACACCGTCGCGCCGGGTGCGGCCTGCTGGGCCGCGGCCTCGGCGAAGCGCTTGTTGACCCGCTGGTACGCGTCCCACCACGGCCGGTGGAACTGCGGCGGCGCGATGACGTCGTGGTACAGCGGCCACAGGGTGTCGTTGGAGAAGCCCTCGTAGTACCGCTCCACCTCGTCCTCGGTGAGCGGCACAGGCACGAGCTGCGTGCCGTCCACCTCGAAGGGGTCGAGCTCGAGGTCCGGGGACCCGCCCCAGCCGACCCACGCCCCCTCGGCCTGGGCCATGACGGGGGCGAGCGCGGTGACGAGGCCGCCGGGGGACCGGGTCCAGGTCGGCTCGCCGTCCTCGCCGAGACTCACGTCCACGGGCAGTCGGTTGGCGACGACGAGCAGGTCGTAGCCGTGGTCGGCCACGTCTGGGCGCAACAGGATCAACTCCTCGGAGGGTGTGCTCTCGACCCTATCGAGGGGCCCTGACGTGCGCCGCCGCACGGGCGCACGTCACACCGCCGCGACGTCCCGGGGTCGCCCGGCGGGTGAACCCGCGCGGCGCAGGCGCCCGTCCGGCGACCGGCGGCTACCGTGCGGTCATGGAGCGGATCGGTCTGACGCCGGGGTCGGAGATCGGTGGGTACACCATCGTCGCGCCGCTCGGCTCGGGTGGCATGGGCGCCGTCTACCGGGCGGTCGACGGCGGCGGCACCCCGGTCGCGCTCAAGCTCCTGCACCCGCACGTCGGCACCGACGCGGCCGTCCGCGACCGCCTCCGCCGCGAGGTGCACGCGCTGCAGAAGCTGCACCACCCCGCCGTCGCCGCGATCCTCGACGCGGAGGCCGACTCCACCGAGGCCTTCCTCGTCACCGAGCTCGTCGCGGGCGACACGCTCGAGGAGCACGTGCGGGAGCGGGGCACGTTCGACGCCGACGACCTGCTCGAGCTCGCCGAGGGGCTGCGGGCGGCGCTCGCGGCCGTGCACGGCGCCGGCGTGGTGCACCGCGACCTCAAGCCGTCGAACGTGCTGATCACCGACGACGGCCCCGTGCTCATCGACTTCGGCATCGCGCAGGCCGCCGACGACACGCGCGTGACGTCGACGGGTCTGGTGATCGGCACCCCCGGGTACATCGCCCCCGAGCTGCTCGAGGGGCAGGACCCGTCGCCCGAGACCGACTTCTGGGGGTGGGCGGCCGTGCTCGTGTTCGCCGCCACCGGGCGCGCGCCGTTCGGCAGCCGCCCGCTCGAGGCCGTCCTCGCCCGCGCGCGGGCCGGCGAGGTCGACGTCGCCGGCCTCGGCCCCCTCACCGCCCGGGCCCTGCGGGGAGCACTCACGGGAGACCCGGCCACGAGGACCGCGCCCGACGACGTCGTGGCCGCGCTCACCGTCGTCGCCGCGGAGGGTGACCTCGCGCCCGACGAGGTCGCCACCACGGAGCTCGACGCCAGCGCCCTCGTGGTGCAGCCCGCCGCCGGGTCCGGGTCCGCCGGTTCCGGGGCCGCCGGTTCCGGGGCCGCCGCCACGGCCACCCTGGCGGGGTCGGCGGGCACCACGACGCTCGTCGCCCACGACGGCCTGACGCGCACGTTCGACCCCGACGCGGTACCCGCACCCGCGGGGCCTCAGGAGCCGCCCGCCGACGCGTGGACCGAGGACGACCTCGTCACGCCCGGGGACGACGACGAGGACCCCGACGGCGTCGACTGGATCCAGGACGACCTCGACGCCTCCGAGGTGCCCGAGCCCGAGGGGTCCGGCTACGTCCGGCCCCCGGCCCGGCGCCGCTGGGGGACGCTGCTCGCGCTCGCCCTCCTCGTCCTGCTCGCCGGGAGCCTCTACCCGGGCATCACGCTCCTCGTCGTGGGCGTGCTGGTCGTCGTCGAGCGGACCGCCGGGTCGGCCGTCGAGGCGATGCACACCCGGCGCGAGCGGGCCGGTGTCCGGCGGTCCGACCGTGCCGTGGCCGTCGCGGCGACACCGTGGCACCTGCTGCGGTCCGCCGTGGGCCTCGTGCCGTCGATCGTCGTCGCCGCGAGCGTCGTGGTGATCGTCGTCGGCGTGCTGTGGTGGCTGCTCGACTCCGGGACGTGGGCCCTCGAGGGCGCCGCGTCCGGCCAGGTGCCGGAAGGCGTGCCCGCGTCGCTCGTCGTCGGCGGGCTCGTGCTGCTCGGCACGCTGCTGGTGTGGTTCGGGCCGCTGTCGGGGATGACCCGGACGGGCGCCCGGCGGGTCCTCGCGGTCGTCGCGCCGGGGCGCCGGGGCGCGCTCGTGGCCGTCCTGCTGCTCCTGGTCGCGGCCATCGTGCTCGTCGTCCAGCTCCGCGACGGCCACGCGATCGTCTGGGCGCCGCTGCCCACGCCCACGCTGCCCTGACGCGCGAGGTCCGGCCGCCGGACACGGTCCGCCGCCACAGGGTGTGGCCCTACCCTGAGCGCATGCCCATGCGACGGAGCACGCCACCGAGCACGGTGGCGGCCGTGCTCCCGCGTGCCGTCCGCCGGGTGCCGCACCCCGTGCTCACCGGCCTGGCCGTCGCGCTCGGCCCGGTGGTCGGGCTGGCGCTCGCGGCGCAGGGCCGGGTCCTCCTGCACCAGTGCCTGCCCGCGGGCGGGATCGGTCCGTGGGGCGTCGGGCTCGCCGTGCTGCGGGACGCGTCCGAGTGCCCCGAGGGCAGCTACGCCCTGGGGTCCGCCGCGGGCGGTGCCGTGGTGCTGCTCAGCGTCGCCGTCCCGCTGCTGGTCGGCCACCTCGTCGCCGCCGCGCTGGGCGTCGGGCTGTCCGCCGCCGTGCTGCGGGCGCTGCGCGCCGTCCCCCGGTTCCTGCGGACGCTCGTCCGTGGTGCCGTCGACGAGCCCGCCGCGCTCGTCGTCCGCCGCGCGCCGTCGCGTGTCGCCGGCCGCACGGCCCGGCCGCACGCGCGGCTCCTCGTGGTCCACCTCCCCGTGCGGGGGCCGCCGGTCGTCGTGTGAGGACCCCACGACCACCTTCGGACACACCCCAGGACCAGGAGCACGTCATGCCCACGAACGACCCCCGTCCCACCAAGTCACAGCGTCGCGACGAGGCCCGCGCCAAGGCGCTCGCGATGCGCAAGGAGCAGGAGCGCAAGGCCAAGCGCAACCGCCTCATCGCCATCGTCGGCCTCGCGGTCGCCGTGGTCGCGCTCGTCGCCGTCGCGTTCTTCATCGTCAAGCAGGACCGCGACACGGCCGCCGCGAACTCGACCGTCGCGTACGGCAACGGCGGCGACGACGTGGTGCCCCCGAAGCTCACCGACGTCACGGCACCCGAGCCGGCCAACGAGTCCGGCGCGATCCCGGTCGGCAAGGACGGCGTCGGCAAGCCCGGCGACGACGACGTGCTCGTGAAGGTCTACTTCGACTTCATGTGCCCGTACTGCGGCCAGTTCGACCAGATCAACAGCCAGGCGCTCGACGACATCGTCGCCGGCGGCGGCGTGACGGTCGACTACCACCCGCTCGCGTTCCTCGACGGCCAGTCGTCGGGCACGTTCTACTCCACGCGTGCCGCGAACGCGGCGGCCGTCGTCGCCGACCAGGACCCCGAGCACTTCCCGGCGTTCGTCACGCAGCTGTACGCCCACCAGCCCGCCGAGGGCTCGAAGGGCCTGACGGACGACGAGATCGAGAAGATCGCCACCGACCTCGGCGTCCCGGCCGAGGTCGCCGCGACGTTCACGACGACGGTCGACGGCACGTTCGAGACCACCGGCGGCGAGACCGAGGACGGCACGTGGCGGACGTTCGCCCCGTGGGTCCGCGCGACCACCAACCAGGCCACGACCGACCTGCCGAAGCTCTCGACGCCGACGATCCTCATCGACGGCACGCCGTTCGAGGACTGGACCACCGAGGGCGCCCTCGAGGCAGCGGTCGAGTCCGCGAAGGCCGCCAAGGGCTGACGCCCGGACCGGGGGGTGACGACGTCCGTCACCCCCCGGTCGCGGTCCAGGTTGCCGACCGGCGTCGGTACTCTGGACCCGCTTCGCCTCCTTAGCTCAGTTGGCCAGAGCACCTGTCTTGTAAACAGGGGGTCGTCGGTTCGAATCCGACAGGGGGCTCCATTCCTGACCTGGGCGTTCTCACCCCGAACGTCCGGTGTGTCCTCTATCGTTCGGGCTCCGGACACCCGACGAGAGGACACGAGCATGCGGTCGAAGATGTGGGTCAGGGCGACGAGCACCGCGGTGGGTGCGGGACTGGTGTTCAGCACCCTGGTCCTGGGACCGGCCGCGTCGGCGGGGGTCAGCGAGAAGCAGGGCCCGTTCCCCACGGCGGAAGAGTGCGACATCATGAATCTTCGCGCCCGCAAGCTCCAGAACGGGAGCTACTACTCGTACGTCGGCGACTGCTACGCGTACCGGCCGCTGAACGTGTTCAAGGGCTGGTACTTCAACACGACGAAGCGGTGACCGCCCGGCACTCGGGGCACCCGTGATCGAGGCCGCCCCCACCCGTGACAGGTGAGGGCGGCCCCGTCCGAGGCGGCCGGTCAGCGCGGCTGCCGGGCGGACGTGACGAGGGCGCGGCCGGGGTCCGGCTCGGAGTCGGCCGAGGGTGCGAGGCCCGTGGCGACGGAGTCGATCGCCGCCGTGATCGGCGACGGGCGGAAGCCCTTGACGACCAGGTACACGCCGAGCGAGAGCTCCCAGGCGGCGATCGGGAGCACGAGCAGGCCCCAGAGCGGGGAGTCGCTGCCGCCGAACATCTGCGCGGTGCTCGCGACGACGAGCAGCGGCGCCCCGACGAGGCCCAGCGTCGGGAGGAACCGCGGGACCAGGCGCGACCGGTAGAGCAGCGTGCCGAGCAGCAGGGCGTTGACCGCGGGGACGTACGCCTGCCCCATGCGGAACCAGTCGTGCAGGGCCACGAGCGCCTGACCGGTGATGTCGCCGTCGGGGCCGACGTCGGCCTGCCGCAGGGTCACGACGGAGAAGAGCGCGACGACACCGCCGACGATCGTGGCGGCCTCCAGGACGCGCGAGCTGACGAAGCCGAGTGCCAGGGCTGCGTTCTGGCGCTTGACCACCGGGTACAGCACGACGGCGGTGCCGATGCCGGCGAGGGCGACGACCAGCTCCAGGACGCCGCCCAGGATCACCGGACCGTCCGGCCCCGGCCCGGAGACGTACCCGGGCTCGTGCACCGGCGTGTAGAGCGCGAGCGTCGGGATCGAGACGAACGTCAGCAGGTAGAACGCGCCGGCGACGAGGGCGGTCCTGCGGGTGGAGGTCATCGGCGTGCGGGAGCGGTCGGTGCGGGACATGTCGGTTCTGCTCAGGCGGTCGGGTGCGGTGGGACGGCGGCGGGCGGGCCGGCGGTCGGGCCGACCGAGACGAGCGGCAGGCCGAGGTCGCGCAGCTTCTGGAGCAGGCCGTGGAGCGCGGCCTGGTCGACGACGGGACCGTGGATGACGGTCACGCCGCCGGGGGCGCCGGCCAGGGTCATGCCGTCGAACCAGGAGGCCCATCGCGGGTCCAGGCGGCCCTGGACGCGGATCTCGTAGCTCTCGGGTGCCTGCTCGTCCGTCGACATGTCCGGAACGTACGAGCGGACCTGGTGACCGGGGATCACCACACCTGGTGATCTGTGGTGGTGAACGAGCGCTACGGCAGCAGGCCGAGCTCCCGCGCGCGGCGGACGGCGGCCCGGCGGCTGGTCACGCCGAGCTTGGCGTAGACGGCCTTGGTGTGGCTGCGCACGGTGTGGAGGGTCACGACGAGCTCGCGGGCGATGCCGGGGCCGTCGAGGTCGCCGCTCAGCAGCCGCAGCACGTCGAGCTCGCGCGGGCTCAGCGGGTCGACGAGGGCCGGGGCCGTGCCGGGGCCGGAGGTGGTGCTCGCCGCGACGAGGAGCCGGCGGACGTAGCCGACGTGCGTGGGCACCGCCTTCAGGAGGGCGGTCAGGCGGGGGCCCTCGTCGACGAACACCCGGACGTACCCCTCGGGCTCGGCGAGCGTGAGCGCGCCCTGCAGCGTCGTGACCGCGGCCGGGAGGTCGCCGCGCGCCCGGGCGGCGAGCGCCTGGAGGGTGAGGATCTCGATGAGGCTGCCGGTCCGCCCGCCGTCCTCGGCCGCGTGGGCGAGCCGGTCCAGCAGGGCGGTCGCCCTGCCGAGCGCTGCGGCGTCGTGCTCGGCGAGGAGCAGCCGCGCGAGCGTGACGTGCTCGAACTCGCGCAGGTAGGTGAGGTCGTCGTCGGCGCCCAGGCCGCGGTCACGGGCCCAGCGGCGTGCCTCGACGAGGTCGCCCTGCGCGATCGTGACCCGTGCGCGCCAGGCGGCGATCGGCTGCGTGTCCGGGAACATGTCGCCGACGTAGGCGGCCTGCGCCTCGTCGAGCAGCCGGAGCGCGCCGGCGAGGTCGCCCTCGGCGATGCGGACCCGGGCCGTCGCGACCCCCCAGCGGTGCCGGTTCTGCGGCAGGGCGGCCAGGTCGCCGAGGTCCTTGCTGGTCGTCAGGTGGCTGCGGGCGCCGTCGAGGTCGTCGCGCTCGCGCAGCGGCCCGCTCAGGCCCACGTGCATGTCGGCGGCTCCCCGGAGCAGCGGTGAGCCGTGCCGCGTCGCCACGAGCAGCCCGTGCTCGTACGCGTCGCTCGCGTCGGCGAGCCGGCCCTGCGCGACCCGGATGTCACCGAGGGCGATGCAGCCGCCGAGCACGTCGGCGTGGTGCCCGGCGCGCTCGAGGTCAGCCACGGACTCGACCCACCACCGGTGACCCGCGCCGAGGTCGCCGAGGCTCCAGTACGCGAGGCCGAGCAGCCCGGCGGCCGCTCCCCGCTCGAGCGGGACGTCGTCGCCGACCACGTCCAGCACGCGCCGCGCGTGGCCGATCGTGCCCTGGGCGTCTCCGCCGATCCTCGACTGGGCGGCGCGGTAGAGGGCGGTCCCGGCCCGGACCGTCCGCAGCAGCTCCGGGTCCGCGTCCCGCGCGTCGGGTCCGTCCAGCCAGGCCTCGGCGTCGCGCAGGTGCGTCTCGACGCCGTCGAGCTCGCCGTACTGCAGGCGGACCCCGGCGACCGCCAGCGTGAGGACGGGGCGGGCGCGGACGGCGTCGTCGGGGAGCGCGTCGAGCACGCGGCGGAGGGTGGCCTCCTGGCGTTCCTGGCGCATCGCCGGGAGCGCGAGCTCGAGCAGGTCGGCGGCGCGCCCGAAGTCCCGGGCGGCGAGGGCGTGCCGCAGCGCCTCGGGCCGGTCGTCGTGCCGCTCGCACCACTCGCTCGCACGGCGGTGCAGGTCGGCGACGCGGTCGGGCTCCTCGGCGAGCAGGTGGGCCTGCAGCACGTCGGCGAACAGGTGGTGATACCGGTACCACCGGCGGCGGTCGTCGAGCGGGACCAGGAACAGGTTCGCCCGCTCGAGGGCGTCGAGCGCGGCGCGGCCGCCGTCCTGGCCGGTGACGGCGTCGCACAGCGGCCCGGTCAGCCGGCTCAGGATCGAGGTCCGCAGCAGGAACTCGCGGACGTCGTCGGGCTGGCGCTGCAGGACCTCCTCGACGAGGTAGTCGACGACGTAGCGGTCGTGCCCGGCGAACCCCGAGATGAACGCCGTCGCGTCGTCGCGCCCCTGGAGCGACAGCGCGGCGAGCTGGAGCGCGGCGATCCAGCCCTCGGTACGGCCCTCGAGCGTGGCGACGTCGGCGGCCGTGAGGGTCAGGCCCATGACGTCGGTGAGGTACGTGCCGGCCTCGCCGGCGGTGAAGCGCAGGTCGGCGGCGCGGGCCTCGACGAGCTCGCCGCGGGCCCGGAGCCGGGCGAGCGGGAGCGGGGGGTCGGCGCGGGTGGCGATCACGAGGTGGACCTGCGGCGGGAGGTGGTCGAGGAGGAAGGCGATCCCCTCGTGCAGGTCGGGTGCGTCGATGACGTGGTAGTCGTCGAGCACGAGAACCAGGTCGCCGGGCAGCGCGCCGAGGTCGTTCACGAGCGTGGTGAGGACGGTGTCGATCGCGGTGTCGCCCGACGCGAGGAGCGTCCGCGCCTGCGCGCCGACGCCGGGTGCGGCCTCCTGCAGCGACGCGACGAGGTAGGTCCAGAAGACGGCGGGGTCGTCGTCCCGGGGGTCGAGCGCGAGCCAGGCGACGGCCCGCCCCGGCCCGGGATCGGTGAGCCAGTCGGTGAGCAGCGTCGTCTTGCCGAAGCCGGCCGGGGCGGACACGAGCGTCAGCGCCGACTCCCAGCCCCGGTCGAGCCGGGCGAGCAGGCGCGGGCGGGCCACCTCGGTGCGACGTCGCCGGGGGACGTGCAGCTTGGTCTGGAGCAGCGGGGCGGGCACGGCACCTCCTCCCGTCCCGGTCCGGGACACCGGGACGATGGTGTCAGTCTCGCGGGGCGAGGCCGTCGAGCCCGTCCTCCTGACCGACCGGCCCGGTCAGGCGCACTGCCACCCGAACGCGACGCGGCCGTCCGGGTGCTGCCACAGGTAGCAGACGGCGCAGTCGCCACGTTCCGTCGCGAGGGCCTCGGCGTCGAACTGGGCGAGGAAGACCCATCCGTCGCCGGGCGGGTACTCCTCGCCCTGGAGCCACCGGGGCGTGCCGCCGATCTTGTTGTCGTTGCGCGGGTCGGCGTAGGCCCAGCCCGACTCCGGCAGGTTGACGGGCTCGTCCCAGGACACCGGGTCGGCGCCGGGGACGAGCCGGACGTGCACCTCCGGGTGGGGCACGCGACGCGAGCGGCGGCGGTAGCGCTCCTCCGACTCCCACGTGTACTCCTGCGGCCCCACCTCCAGGGGGATCGTGTCGAGGTGGCAGACGTCGCCGGGCTGGACGACCACGGCGTTGCCGGGCCCGAGCGGCTCCCACTCGTCGTTGCCCTCGTCCAGGAAGATGTACGCGGTGCGGCTCTCGGGGCCGGGCAGCGGGAGCTGGCCGTAGAACATGAGCGGCTCACCGGCCGCGTTCACCGGCCACGCAGGCTCGTCGCGCCAGTCGGGCTGCCCGAGGAACTTGGGGGGCGGCCAGGTCGTGCCGTCGGGACCGTCGGCGACCTCCAGCACGCTGCTCGGGACGACCCGGTCGGCGAACTCCTCGACGACCCTCTCGTCCACGGGCACCGGCGTGAGCCGCTTGCCGCTCGTCAGGGCCTCCGGCGAGGAGTCCACGCGTCGGTAGACGTCGGCGAGCTCGGCGGCGCCCGCCGCCCCGGCGGTGTCCACGTAGATCCGCCACTCGCTGCGCAGCCAGTTCCGGCGCTGGGCGACCGCGATGTCGACCGGGTCGACCACGAGGACCTGCCTGCCGATGTCGACCGCGACGTCGGCGAGCTCGGCGCGATGCGCGACGGTGCCGACCCGGAGCACCGCTGCCGCGAGGTGCACCGTCATGGGGCGGCGGGAGGCGAAGCCATGCTCCCGGACCAGGCTCATGAGGCGGTCGCCGACGTCCGGGTCGCGCAGCCAGACGAGCCGGTCCAGGAGCGCGAGCTCGCGCTCCGACCCGGGCTCGGCCTCGGCGAGCAGGGCGCGCAGGAGCTCGGCGGTGCCGGGCACGTCGAGCTCCGTCAGCGTCGACAGCACGGCCTCCGACGGCGGTCGCGTGGCCCGGGCCAGCGCGAGCAGGCGGGATCCGTCCTCCGCGGCGGAGCCGCAGCAGCCCAGCGCTCGCGTCGCCAGGTCGCGCACGCGTGGGTGCGGGTCCTCGAGGTAGCCGCGCAGCGTCGGCGCGGCGGTCTCGTCCCAGAGCTGGCCGAGCGCGTGGCCGGCCCGGCTGAGCGGGTCCCGGCAGGCCTCGAGAAGGGCACGGACCTCGGCGGGGTCCGCCCGGCCGTCCCAGGTCATGAGGTCCGTCGCGTCGCTCAGCACCACGGGAGTACAGCACGCCGGCCGGCGCGCACCGGAGTGTGAGGGTGCGCTGTCCCTCGACCGGCGGATCCGCCCGGCAGCCTCGTCCGGCGTATCTCTTGACCGGTACAGACGGCGGAGTTACTGTAGCGGTACAGAAAGACACCGAGAGGAGCGAAGCACCATGGACCCGATGCCGATCAGCGTGCTGATGTCCCGCAAGGCGACGCTGCGCCACGTGCACAGCGCCGAGCCCGGTGCCCCCGTCGTCGAGCCGCGCCCCCGCCGGGAGCGCCGCCCGCACGCGGTCCGCACCCGCGGCGCCCTCGCCGCGGTGCTCCACCGGGCGGCGGAGGCCATCACGCCCTCGGTCGTCCGCGACCCCGGCCGCGAGGTCGGCCACGCCGCATGACGACCGTCGTGCGCCCCGCGGACGCCTACCCTGGCTCGTATGGCACGAGCGAGGGTGGCGCCGTGGGGCGCGTGACGCTGCAGACGATCGCGGACCGGGTCGGCGTGAGCCGGATGACGGTGTCGAACGCCTTCTCGCGCCCCGACCAGCTGTCCGCCGAGCTGCGGGCCACCATCCTCGAGGCGGCCGACGAGCTCGGCTACGTCGGCCCCGACCCTTCGGCGCGGAGCCTCGCGCGCGGCACGACCGGCGCTGTCGGCGTGCTGCTCACCGAGTCGGTGGGCTCCGCGTTCCAGGACCCCATCGCGGCGGCGTTCTTCGGCTCGGTGGCGCAGGAGCTCGCGCCGACCGGGCTGGCCCTCGCCCTGCTCCCGTCGGTCGAGTCGCCCGACCGGATCCCGGCCCGCGACATCCCGATGGACGGGGCGCTCGTCTACTCCTGCGCGGGCGACATGGCCCCGGTGAACTGGCTGGTCAAGCGCAAGCTGCCGCTCGTGTTCGTCGACCAGGCGCCCATCGCCGGCGCGTCGAGCGTGCTGCTCGACGACCGGGTCGGCGCGCGGGCCGCCGCGCAGCACCTGCTCGACCTCGGGCACCGCCGCATCGGCATCCTCACCACCGCCAACGACCTGCCGCCCGGGATCGCTCCGGACCCGGCGACCGCGGGCACCGGCTACGTGTCCCGCGAGCGCGTCGAGGGGTGGATGAGCGCGCTCGGCCCGGCCGGTGCCGACGTCACGGTCGTGCACCTCACCGACAACTCCGAGAAGTACGCCGAGGCCGGGACGCGGACGCTGCTCGCGCTCGACGACCGGCCCACCGCGGTCCTGTGCTTCTCCGACCTGATCGCCTGGACCGTCGAGCGCGTCGCGCGCGGCCAGGGCTTCCGGGTGCCCGACGACCTGTCCGTGGTCGGCTACGACGACAGCCCGATCGCGCGCCGCGCGCAGCCCGCGCTCACCACGGTGCGGCAGGACCTGGACGCCAAGGGGCGTGCCGCGGCGACCGCTCTCACCCGGGCCATCGCCCGCTCCCGCGGGGACGTGAGCGTCGGCGAGGGGCCGGACGCGGTCCTGGTGCCGACGGAGCTCGTCGTCCGCGAGAGCACCGCACCGGTGCCGCCCCGGCCGTAGCGCTCAGTCCGGGGGTGCTGCCGCGGCGCACGCCGCCACGAGCAGCTCCGCCGCCCGGCGGATCTCGTCGATCTGCGCGGGCTCAAGCCCGAGCCGCTCGACCATCGTCGCCGGGATGCCGACCGCCGAGGAGCGCAGCTCGCGCCCCGCGTCGGTGAGCACGATCGCGAGCGCGCGCTCGTCGTCCGGGTCGCGCTCGCGACGCACGAGCCGCATGGCCTCCAGCCGCCTGACGAGCGGCGACGTGGTCGCGGGCTCGAGGTGCAGGAGCGCGGCGAGCTCCTTGAGCGAGAGCCGGTCGTACTGCCACAGCGCGAGCATCGCGAGGTACTGCGGGTGGGTCAGGCCGAGCGGCGCGAGCAGCGGGCGGTAGAAGCCGACGAGGCTGCGCGCCGCCGCGGACACCGTGAGGCAGACCTGCATCTCGACCGCGAGCGGGTCCACCGCCGTCTCACTCATGTGCCGAGGATACGTCGTGGGCATATAGTGAGTGCACTAACTACCTGGAGGACGCATGGCCGAGCGGCGGCGCAGGGACCTGACCGAGTGGCTGCTGACCTACCTCGGGCCGGCGCAGATCAGCCCCGTGCGCGCCCGGGGCAGGGCGGCCACGGACGACGAGCGCGAGCGCGACCAGCGGCTGCGCGTCGAGTTCGAGCGCGTGGTCGGTCCGGACGGGCGGTCGTTCCTCGTCGAGCGGCCGGACGCGGCGCCACCGCCCCGAGCATGAGCCGATCTCCCTCGCGCGACGGAGGCGGCGAGACTGACGGAGCCGCCACCATGTCGCCATGACGACAGCCACGCTCCCCGCCGCACCTCCCGCCGCGTCCCGTGCCGTGACCGTCCGGTGGCGCGAGTGGGTGCCGTCCGTCGCGGCGGCGACCGTCGTGGGGGCGTTCCTGCTCATCACGCCGCGGGTCACCGACTACCAGACGCTGAGCGGCGGGGCCATGTGGTCCACGCCCGGCGGGACCGACGGGTTCACCGTGGTCGCCGGGCTGTGCGTGCTCGCCGGCGTCGTGGTCGGCCGGCAGTGGCCGTTGTGGGGGACCGCGCTGACGTTCCTCCCGTTCGTCCAGGTGCCCTGGGGCGACGGCTTCGTGTGGGGCTGGTGGCTGGGGATCCTGGCCGTCGCCGTGCTCGCCGCCCTCGACGGTCTGGCGCGGGCGGTCGTGCCGACCCTCACCGCACTGCTCGTCGTCGTCTGGTACTGCGGCAGCGACGTCCCGGCCCTCCTGCCGATCGGCCCGGTCACGTCCGGGAGCGGGACGGGCTACCAGTGGGACGCCCTGGTGATCTACGCGTTCTGGGTCGTCACGGCCGTCGGGATCGCGGCCGCGAGCGGGTCCGCCCGGCGCTCACGGCTCCGGGCGGCGGGCGCCCGGGCGACCGAGCAGCACGCCCTCGCGGTCGAGTCGCTCGCGGGCGAGAGGGCACGCCTGGCCCGGGACCTGCACGACGTCGTCGCGCACCACGTGTCCCTGGTCGCCGTCCGCGCCGAGTCGGCACCGTTCGTCCACCCGGCTCTCGACGAGCAGGCGCGGACGATCTTCGCGGCGATCGCGGCCGACGCCCGCGAGGCGCTGGGTGAGCTGCGCCAGGTGCTCGTCGTGCTGGAGCGCACGACCGACGCGAGCGAGCGGGCCCCGCAGCCGACGGCGTGCGACGTCGACGACCTCGTCGCGAGGGCCGTCGCCGCCGGCCAGCCCGTCGCCCTCTCCGGCACCTGGCAGGACGTCCCGCCGGCCGCCGGCTACGTGCTGTTCCGGGCGGTGCAGGAGGGCCTCACGAACGCGCGGCGGCACGCTCCCGGGGCTGCGACCGCGCTGGTCCTGGAGCAGACCGCGACGGCGGCGACGTTCCGGATGTCCAACGTCGCCCACGGTGACGCCGAGCCGGCGCGCGGCCTGATCGGCATGCGCGAACGCGTCGAGGCGCTCGGTGGCAGCATGTCGGCCGTCGTCGCCGACGGGCGGTTCGAGCTCGCGGTCTCCCTGCCGCTGGTGGAGGCGTGACCCGGGTCGTCGTCGCGGACGACCAGCCGGTGGTCCTGCACGGGTTCGCGGCGATCATCGACGCCGCGCCGGACCTCGAGGTCGTCGGGACCGCGCGGGACGGCCGTGAGCTGCTCGGCCTGGTCGCGCGGACGCGTCCCGACGTCGCGGTGGTGGACGTGCGGATGCCGGTGCTCGACGGGATCGCCGCCACCGCGCGGATCGGAGCCGAGCACCCGTCGACCCGCGTGCTCGTCCTCACCACGTTCGACCTGGACGAGTTCGTGTACGACGCGCTGCGCGCCGGGGCCAGCGGGTTCCTGCTCAAGGACGTCACGGCGGACCGGCTCGTCGAGGCCGTGCGGCTGGTCGCGGAGGGTTCGATGCTGCTCGGCCCGAACGTCACCCGACGGCTCGTCGAGGACTTCACCGCCCGGACGCCGGCGCCCGTGCCCGGTGTCGTCGAGCTCACGCCACGCGAGCTCGAGGTCCTCCGGGCCGTCGCGCGGGGGCTGACCAACGTGGAGATCGGCGCCGAGCTGTGGATCGCCGAGACGACCGTGAAGACCCACGTGTCGGAGGCGCTGCGCAAGCTCGACTGCCGCGACCGGGTCCAGCTCGTGATCGCCGCCTACGAGTCGGGGCTCGTCTGACGGGCCGGCACGCGGGTCCGGGTGCTCATGGGTCCGGACCCGGACGACGACCACACCGACGTCGTGGTCGAGGTCATGGACCTGCTGGGGTCGTTCGAGAGGGTGCTCGTCTACGGCGCCGACGCGGAGCGCACGTTCGTCGACACCCTCAGCCCGTCCGGCGCCTGACCCGGGCGGCGGGTCGTCGGGTCGTCGGGTCAGTCCACCCGGACGTCCAGGCCCATCGCCTCGACGATCACCACGGCCTGCGGGAGGTTGACGACTGCCCCGCGCAGCGTGACCGTCGACAGGTCGATGCCGACCAGGTCGCTGCCGCGCAGGTCGCAGCCCGTGAGGTCCGCGCGGTGCAGCGTCGCGGCGGCCAGGTCGCAGTCCCGGACGGTCGAGCCCTCGAGCTTGGCCCCCGTCAGGTCCGCCTCGCGCAGCCGCACGCCGCGCAGGGTCGCGGAGCGCAGGTCGGCGGCGGGGAGCTCGACGAACGACCAGTTGCCGCCGTCGACCCGCATGATCTCGAACGAGCAGCGGTCGAACACGCTGCCGATGAGCTTGCAGCGCTCCAGCCGGACGTCGAAGAACGTGACGCCGTTGAACGTGCAGTTGCTGAACGCGGTGTCCGTGTGGACCGAGGCGTTGAGCTTCACGTTGCGGAAGGTGCAGCCGTCGAACACCGCGCCGGTGGACTGCACCTCGGTCATGTCGACGTCCACGAACGCCACCTGCTCGAACGTCTCGCCCGAGAGGTCCCGGGCGTACCAGTCCTCGCCGCGCACCGTCGAGGTGGTCAGGGGCGCGGCCACGCGGTCAGGCACGGTGGTGCTCGTCGGCGGTCATGGGGTCATCCTCGCGCACGGCGCCGCCGTCCCGGGGAGCGCGGGTGAAACTTCGACGGCCGTCGTCAGCCCGTCGGGCCCGTCTCCTCGAGCAGCCGGAGCGCCGCGCTGACCCGCGGGTTGCGGGTCGGGTCGGTGTCGATGCCGAGCGTCGCGTACATCGCGTTGACGTGGTTCTGCACCGACTTCTCGGTGATGCCGAGCCGTGAGCCGATGCCCGCGTTCGACAGTCCCGCGGCGAGCAGGCGCAGCACGTCGTACTGGCGGTCCGTGAGCCGCGCGACGGCCGAGCCGGCCCGCGGCGTCATCCGTGCGAGGAGCGCCGGGTCCAGCACCGTCTCGCCGACGGCGGCGGCCCGCACGGCTGCGACCAGCAGCTCTTCGCTCGTCGACGACGTCTTGGACAGGTAGCCCCACCCGGCGGCGACGTCCCGCGGCAGGTCGAGGAGCAGGTCCATGGCGTCGTGCGCCGAGAGCAGCAGGATGCCGAGGTCGGGCTGCGCGCGGCGCAGCGTGACGCCGAGTGCGATGCCGTTCCCGTCCGGCAGGTCGATGTCGAGCACGGCCACGTGGGCCGCCCCCGGACGCAGCACGCGGGTCGCCTCGGTGACGGTCCCGACAGCGGCGACGACGTGCAGACCCGGGGTCTCGTCGAGCATCCGTTCGAGCATGGAACGGAACAGCGGCTGGTCTTCGACCACGGCGACGCGCACCGGGTCGGTGGTGGGATCGGTCATCGCCGCCAGTATCGTCTGCGCGGTGGCCCGTCGCGCGACGCGCGCCACGGATCACAGGGGATCACCTCAGCGGGCGCCCGTCCGGGCGACGCGAACGACACCGACGGGTGACGACACGATGACCACGACGAGCCGCGGACCGGCGCCCGCGAACGCGCCCGCCAGCGAGCCCGCCGCCGTGCACGCCGCCCGCGCCGCGGACCTCCGCAACGACCGGCTCGTGCTCCTCAGGCTCACGGTCGTCGTCGCCACCGGCTACGCCCTCGGTGCCTCCTTGCAGAGCGCGTACGTCTACTCGCGGCTCATCCCCGGCTGGGACGCCGTCACGATCTGGCAGCGGCTCGCGGCGAACGCCGTCGCGGTGCTCGCGCTCGCCGCGACCCTCGCCGCCCTGCGGGCCTGGCGGGCGACCAAGGCCTGGCAGATGCTCCTCGCGGCCGTCGGCGGCTCGATCGTGGCGACCGCCGCCCGGCTGACCGTGCAGGTCGCGTTCGGGGTGTACGCGAACCCCGACCTGGAGACCCGCCAGGCGGAGCTCGCCAGCGGCTTCTGCATCGCGATCATCTCCGCGCTCATCGGCTACTGGGGCCTCGTGTCCCGTCGGCGGTCCCGGGCCAGGACGCGCGCGGCCGAGCGCGACGCCGTGCTCATCGAGCTCGCCGTGCAGGCGCTCGAGCAGGAGGAGATCCGGGTGCGCCGCGAGGTCGCCGAGGGTCTGCACGGGACGCTGCAGCAGAAGCTCGTGCTCGTCGACGCACGCCTGGGCTCCGTCCTGTCCCACCTCGACACCGGTCTCGACGACGCCGACCGCGAGGCGCTCGCGTGGGTGCGCGCCGAGCTCGACCAGGCGCGGCAGATCGACGTGCGCGAGATGAGCCGCCTGCTGTACCCCGACCGGCTGGAGCTCGGCCTCGTCCCGGCGGTCCGCGCTCTCCTGGGCCGGCTGCCGGCGAGCATCGCGACGCACCTCGAGGTCACCGACGCGGTGCGGGAGGTCGACGACCCGTGCGGCAGCCACCTCACGGTGTCCGAGCGGCTGCTCGCGGTCCGGGTGGTCGAGGAGGGCGTCACGAACGCGCTCAAGCACGGCCCGGCCTCGAGCGTGCGGGTCGACCTCGCGCTCGACGGCGAGCGGCTCGTCGTGGCCGTCGAGAACGACGGCGACCTGTACGACCCGTCGTCCGCGGGCGCGGAGTCCGGCACCGCGCGCCTGCGTCAGCGCCTCGCGCTCGTCGGCGGCAGCGTCGACCTGCGGCCCGGTCGGGTGCGCGGCGCGCGCCTCGAGGCCCGCATGCCGCTGGGTGCGCACGGCGCCTGACGTCACCCGTCCGGCGCAACGAGGCGGCTCGGCGAATCATCCGGATCGCCCCGGAGCGGTGTGGTCCGTCCCGGGTGAAGAACTCGGACATCCTGACCGGCCCGGGTGCTGGCACCCACCCCGGCGCGGGGTCGGTTGCCGAAGGAACCTACGTTCACGGTCGGCAGCTCGACGCTCCGTGAGCGGGTCTCGGTGAGGTGCCGAAACCCCGGGCACCACACGATCAGGAGACACACCATGGCTTCCTCGAAGTCCTCGAAGTCCCGCAAGGTCCTCGCCGTCGGTCTCGCCGTCCTCGGCGTCGCCGGCCTCTCGCTGGCCTCCGCGACGCAGCTGAACCTCAACGCCAACAACGCGCAGTTCCAGGCGGGCGTGCAGACGGTCGCGAACTGCCAGCCCGCCGGGCAGGACATCACGGTCGGCTTCGGCGCCCCGACGCTGACCTCCGGCACGTACGGCACCACGACCGTCGAGTTCCGCAACGTCTCGACGGCGTGCGCCACGAAGCTCTCGCGCGTCGCGCTCACCTACGGCACGACGCCGGCCACCGTCGAGGTCCCCTCGGCCACCACCGGCACCGCCGTCGCGCTGACGAACGTCGCCGCCGGCTATGGCACCCTCTCGGTGACCCTGCCCGCCGCCGTCGCCGCCGACGCGGTGACCAAGGTCGCGCTCACCATCTACAGCTGAGGCCCCAGCACCCATGGACCGACAGGTCGACACCGCAGCACCCGGCGCGCACCCCGCGCGCCGGGTGCTGCGCGCCGTCCTGCAGGTCCTGTTCTACGGCGCGGTCGTGGTCGCGGGCTGGCTCGTGTGGCCCACGAGCCTCGGCGGGTGCACGACGCTGACCGTCGTCTCCGGCCACTCGATGGAGCCCACGTACGTCACGGGCGACCTCGTGGTGTCCCGCTGCGGGGACCCGCAGGTCGGCGATGTCGTGGTGTACGAGCCCGAGGGGTACGGCGGCGCCCGGGTCATCCACCGCCTCATCGGCGGCAACGGCACCGCCGGGTGGCAGGTCCAGGGCGACAACAACTCGTGGATCGACCCGTTCAGCCCGACGAACGACGACGTGGTCGGCATCGCGCGCGTGCACGTCCCGAAGGTCGGGCTCGTCGGCCGGTCCGTCATGTCGCCGCTCGTGTGGGGCTCGCTCATCGTCATCGCGATCGGGCTGTTCGTCTGGCCGCGCGGCAAGGACGACGAGGACGACGAGGCCGGCGTGACGCCCGGTGCGACCGACGTACCCGGCCAGGTCGACGACGCGCACCTCGTCACGTCGTCCGTCGGCGCGACGGCGCCGCCCTCCTCATGACCGGCGCGTCGCGGCGGGTCGCCGTGAGCGCCGTCGTCGTCCTCGTGTGCCTGCTCGTGGCGGGCCTGTCGACGGCGGGTGCCGCGAGCCTGCGGCTCGCCGGTGGCACGTCGCCCTACGACTCGGTCCGCCCGCGCTGCGGTGCCGGTCCGGCGGCCGTGCAGCCGACGGGCACCGCGACCGCGGGCCAGTACACCCAGGTGCGCGTCACGGGGCTGACCGGGTCGTGCGGCACGGGCCGCGTCGTGGTCTCGACGTCCGCGGGCACCGTGGTGCTCGACGGGACGGGTGCGGTCACGGGCGGTGCGTTCACGGCCACGACGACGACGCCGTTCACGCCGCCGAGCACGTCGACCGGCAAGGTGTTCGTGTCCGTCGACACGTGGCCGGTGCCGGCGACGTGGAGCTTCGCACCGGCCACCGGCGGCTCGTGCGTGATCCTCGGGCCGAACCCATCCGGCGCGACGTGCGCCGTCGCGTTCGGGCCGGACACCGACGGGCGCGCCGACGTCTACAACATCAAGGCGACCGTCACCACGACGAGCGCCAACCCGGTCCAGTGGCAGGCGACGTTCGACTTCGCCGCGCTGACGAGCTTCCCGTTCGTCGCGAGGTACGTCGGCGAGTACGCGGGCAACTGGGACCTCCAGCCGCTGCCGTCGGGCTTCTGCTCCGGCTCGGGTCGTGCCGTCTCCTACCAGGGCAAGTCCAACCGCGGCACGCAGCACGTGTCGTCGGGCTCGCCGCTGACCCTCGACTTCGTCGGTTCGCTGACGTCCCCGATCGGCAACAACGTCGTCTACAGCTGTCCCTGACCGATCCCCTGGGAGACCCGATGCGCACCCGCCGTCCCGCCGCTCGTGCCGTCGTGTCCGTCGCGCTCGCGCTCGTGGGGGTCACCGGGCTGTCGCTCGCGTCCGCGTCGCAGCTCACGATGACGAGCGCCTCGATGCAGGCGGGCGTCGTCGCCGTCACGGGATGCCAGACGGGCGACGTCACCGTGGCCTACACCTACGCGTACGACGCGGGCACGACCTCCTACCGGGTCGTGACCGTCGCGCTGTCAGGCATCGCGACCGGGTGCCAGAACAAGGCGGTGCGGGTCACGCTCGTCGCCGCGTCCGGTGCCTCGCTCGTCGAGCTGACCGGGACCACCGCGGCGTCCACGACGACGACCCTGACCGCCCCCGCCACGCCCGTGGTGCGCGCCGAGGACGTCGCCAGGGTCGCCGCCGTGGTGACGGGCTGATGCCGCGCCCCCGGTGGGCGGTGGTCGCCGCGCTGGTGGTGGGCGCGCTCGCCGCCGCGGGCGCCGCCGGGGCGGACGCCTCGCGGCTCGTCCTCGTCAGCGGGTCGGTGAGGACGTTCGCGGTGGCCCGGTGCGGTGCCGGCCCGCTGGTCGTGACGCCGACCGGCGTCACGTCGAGCCCGGCGACGACCACCACGACCGCCCAGGCCACGGGCGTGGCCGTGACCGGCGCCGACGCGGCGTGCGTGGGCCGGCCGGCGACCCTGACGCTCTACCGCCGGACCACGGGGGCAGTCGTCGCGACCGGGACGGGGACGGTCGCGGCGGGCGGGACGTTCACCGCGCCGCCCGCGGCGGCCTACCCGGCGAGCGGCGACCTCGCGGCCCGGGTGACCCTCGGCGGCTGGGCCGTGCCCACCGTGTGGGCGCCGCCGGTCTCGTGCGTCGCCGTGAACGACCCGACCCGCACCTGCGAGGTGCGGTGGACGGTCACGACCGGCACCGTGAACCTCGTCTTCTGGTCCTACCCGTACTACCGCGTCGCGTACACGGTCTCGAGCCCGTCGACCACGGCGACCACCCAGTGGCGGGTCACGTTCGACCTGAGCACGTTCGCCACGTGGCTGCCCGCCCGGATCCGCAGGCTCGACGCCGCCGTGACCACGCCGACCACGTGCGTGACCCTGCCGACGCTGCAGCTCCAGGGCGGCACGGCGGTCGGCGGCGGGACGACGTTCAGCGGCACGGTCCAGATGGACCGCAGCGTCGTGTTCGACGTGTACGACGCGTACCCGGTCTGCTGACGGTCACTGCGGCTGCTCGACGGGGCTCAGCTCGGGGCGCTTCGGCACCCGCAGGTCGCCCGACGAGCGACGCCGCAGCCGGCGGGTCGCCCACGGATAGACGTGCTCGCGGAACCACTGTGCGTCCTCGCGTGCCTGCTCGATCCGGGGGAGCGGCGGCAGCGGGGTCAGCGGGTCGTCCCACGCGGCGTCGTCCGGCTCCAGGCCGAGGCCGACGAGCGCCGCCTGCGCGACCCGGGCGTGCCCCTCGGTCGTCAGGTGGATGCGGTCCTCGGACCACATGCGCCAGTCCCGCAGCGAGCGCATGCCCCACAGGTCGAGGACGAACGCGCCCTGGCGGCGCGCGATCGACCAGACGTGCGAGTTGTAGTGGGCGACCCGGCCGCGCGTGGCCTTGATCAGCGGGCTGTCGCCCGCGTCCGCGCCGGTGGCGAGGAGCACGTCGGCACCCGTGGCGCGCAGCCTCACGACGGCCGTCTCGAGGTTCCGCGCGATCCGGTCGATGTCGACGCCCGGCCGCAGCATGTCGTTGTAGCCGCCGATGAGGCTGACCAGGTCCGGCTTCAGCGCGAGGGCCTGGGGCATCTGCTCCGCGAGGATCGGCCGCAGGAGCCGCCCGCGGATGGCGAGGTTGGCGTACTCGAGCGGCGCCTCGCCGGCTGCCACGCGGCGGGACGAGATCCGGGACGCGACGACGTCGGCCCAGCCGCGCTGCGGGGCGTCGCGACCGTCGGGATCGTCCCACAGGCCTTCCGTGAACGAGTCGCCGACGGCGACGTAGCGGGACCAGCGGGGGACGGGGGCGGTGCTGCTCACGTCCGCCATTGTGCCCGCGAAGCCTGGATGGCTCCTGCGGGGCCGTCGTGGGTCGTCATCGCCGTCGCGGGGTGGGACGGAGGTCACCTGGGTGACGGGACCTCCGTCTCATGGTCGGACGTCCAGGACGAAGGACCATGAATGCATCACACCGGTGGAGCACCACCCGGACGGGTGGTGCGGGCCGGAGCACGTTGTAAGGGGAGTTCGCATGAACAGCACCAGGAAGTCGAGGGACCGCAGGAAGATCGCGGCCGTCGTGCTCGTCGCGGCCGGCATCGCCGGCCTCGGAGCAGCGTCGGCGTCGCAGCTGACCGTGAGCTCGAGGGATGCCGTCGCGTCCGGCACGTCCACGCCCGTCATCGGTCTGGAGAACGCGACCGCGACCGTCAAGACCGTGCCCGCCGGCACGGCCGCACCCGACGCCTCCGGGGCGGTGCCCGTCTCGCTGTCGATCGCCGTCGACGAGGGCACCGGGATGTCGGGCCTCGTGTACGTCAACGGGGGCACGGCCATCCCGTTCACGACCGCAGCCACCGCAGGCGCACCGGTCGTCGTCCCTGTCACGGGCATCACCAGCCACACCCCGCTCACCTCGGTCGCCGTCGTCATCACGAGCTGAGCAGCCACCGATGTCCCTCCTGACCTCGTCCACCGCGACCCCCACGACGGCTGCACGTCGCGCGGGGTCCCGGTGGCGCGCGGTCGCAGGGTGGGCGTCCCTGGCGTTCGTCGCCGCCCTCGTCGTGGCCGCCTGGCCGGTGGCGTGGGGCGGCAGCACGAGCCTCACCATCGTGTCGGGCCACTCGATGGACCCGACCTACGCGACCGGCGACCTCGTCGTCGGCCGCACCGGCACCGTCCACGTGGGCGACGTGGTCGTGTACCGGCCGGTCGACGTCGACGGGCACGTCGTGCACCGGGTCGTCGGCGGGAACGCCACCGACGGCTGGGTGATGCGCGGCGACGGCAACACCTGGGACGACGTGTGGCGGCCGACCTCCGAGGACGTCGTCGGCGTGGTCCGCTGGCACCTCCCGCACGTGGGGGACGTCGTCGGAGCACTGACGTCGCCGACGGCCTGGGTCGCGTACGCGGTCCTCGCCGCAGGCTGGTTCCTGTGGCCCGGCCGCGACGGTGCCGACGACGAGCCGGAGGGGGTGTCCGACGAGCATGCACGGACCTGACACCCACCGCCGCCCGCGCCCCGCGCGCACGGTCGTCCTGGTGCTGGTCGGCGTCCTGCTGGCCGGCCTCCTCGGCACCCTGCTCGCAGGCGTCGGCACCGCGTCGGCGTCCCAGCTCGGGGTGGCCGGCACCGACGGCGTCGCCTCCGGGGTCGCCGTGCCCACCGCCTGCAGCACCGCGGACGTCTCGACGACCCCGGTGTTCGTCGACGACGACCCGACCGGGCCGATGGCCGGGCTCGACGTCACCGGGATCCCCGCCACGTGCGCCGACGCCTGGGTGGTCGTGACCGCCCGCGACGCCACCGCGGGTGTCGTGCTCACCGGCCGCGCGCAGCACACGGGCTCCGGCTCGGTCCGCGTCACCGGGCCCGCGGTGCCCGCCACCGACGTCGTCTCGGTGCAGGTCACGATCCTGTAGCCGGCCCGACGACCGCCCGCAGCCCGGCGGCGGCCCTCAGCCCGACGACCGCCCTCAGCCCGAGGGCCCCGCAGCCCGACAGGAGGCACACCCATGCGCACGTCGCCCCGCCGGACGACCGCCCTGCTCGCGGTGCTCGTCCTGATCGCGGCCGTCGTGGGCGCCGCCCTCAGCGGCGGCACGGCGAGCGCGTCGTCCCTCACCGTCCAGGCGACCGCGCCGGCCCTCTTGACCCGGGACGCGTGCACGTCGGCTCCGCTCACCGTCGTCCCCTCGGCCACCGCCGCCGGCCGCACCACCGAGGTCACGGTGCAGGGCCTGACCGCCGAGGACCTCGCAGGTCCGTGCGCGGGGCTGCCGATCCGCGTCGCCGTCGCGACCGGCACCGGCACCGTCCTCGCCGACGTCACCGGCACGGTCGGCACGACCGATCCCGCGCTCGCGGTCGACTTCCCGACGACCGGGGCAACCGCGGCCGCCGTGCTCGTCGGTGGCTTCGCCCTGCCCACCACGTGGCGCGTGCCGGGTCCCGTCGGCCCGCCCGTCGGGTGCGCCGTGCTCTTCGACGACCGCGACGAGGTGGACCCGTCGCGCACGTGCGAGCTGACGTTCCACCCCGACGGGGACGCCCGCGACGACTACTTCTCCGTCAAGATCGACGTCACGACCACGAGCGTGCAGCCCGTGCGGTGGCGCGCGACGATCGACTTCGCCGACGTCACCAAGTTCGGCTTCGTGGCCGACTTCGTGGGGGAGTACCAGGGCAACCTGGTCGTCGCGCCGCTGCCGGCCGACTTCTGCACCGCCGAGCACCGGACCGTGTCGCTCACGGGCACGAGCTGGCGGCAGACCGTCTCCAGCACCAACCCCCGGCTGCTGGACCTCGTCGGGGACAACTCGCAGTCGGTGGGCAACGCCATCTACGCCTGCGGGTGACCGCGCGTCGGCTCAGGGCAGGCGCCAGTCGACGGGTGCCGCCCCCTGCGCCTCGAGCAGCCGGTTCACCTGGGAGAACGGCCGCGACCCGAAGAACCCGCGGCTCGCGGACAGCGGTGACGGGTGCACGCTCTCGACGGTGGGCACCGACCCGAGGGCGGGCTTGAGTGACTGCGCGTCACGCCCCCACAGGACCGCGACGAGCGGCCCGCCGCGCTCGACGAGCACCGCGATGGCCCGGTCGGTCACGGCCTCCCAGCCGCGCCGACGGTGCGACGCGGGAGCCCCGGGCCGCACCGTGAGGACCCTGTTGAGCAGCATGACGCCCTGGTCGGCCCACGGGGACAGGTCGCCCGACGTCGGGGCCGGCACACCGACGTCCGCGACGAGCTCGCGGAAGATGTTGTCGAGCGAGCGGGGCAGCGGCCGCACGTCGGGCTGCACCGAGAACGACAGGCCCATCGGGTGGCCGGGCGTGGGGTAGGGGTCCTGCCCGACGACGAGCACGCGCACGTCCGCCATCGGCCGCGCGAACGCCCGCAGCACCGCGTCCCCGGCCGGCAGGTACCCGTGCCCGGCGGCCACCTCGTCCCGCAGGAACTGCCCGGCGGCCCGGATCTGCGGCTCGACCGGGGCGAGGGCGGCCGCCCAGTCGGGGGCGACGAGGGAGTCGAGCGGGGCCGGGTTCACGCGGCGAGGGTACCGGTGAGCGGCCGCCGTGCGACGGGGTGGGCGGGTCGGGTGACGTCCGGCGGGCCCGAATGACACGGCTGTGATTAGCGCCGTACGATGGCCGCCGTCGGCGATCCCGCACCCGCCTGACAGCCGCCCGAGGAGGACCCATGGACGCCGCAGCGACGATGACGATCGAGACGCTCACCACGGGCACCCCTGGCACCTCGGGACTGTCCGAGCGGGACGAGCAGATCCTCGCGTTCGAGCGGCAGTGGTGGAAGTACGCGGGCGCCAAGGAGCAGGCCATCCGCGAGCTCTTCGACATGTCGGCCACCCGGTACTACCAGGTCGTGAACGCCCTGATCGACGACCCGGCCGCCCTCGCCCACGACCCGATGCTCGTCAAGCGCCTGCGCCGCATGCGCTCGTCGCGCCAGCGGGCTCGTACCGCGCGTCGCCTCGGAGCCGACGCCTGACGCCTCCGCGAGAGGCTAGCCTGTCGGCCGTGAGCAAGGCCGACTACCCCTACCCGGACGACGAGTTCGACCGCGCCGCGGACGCCGACCCCGACGTCCCCCGCGGCGTCCACCGGGCACCCCGCAGCGCATGGAGCCGGTGGTGGCCGTTCGTCGCGGTCGTCGTGCTGGCCCCCCTGCTCGCGTTCGGCGCCGTGACCGTCTGGGGCATGATCAACGACAGCTCCATGAACGACGCGGGCGACTCGGGAGTCACCGCCCCCGAGGACACCTCGTCGAGCGACGCCGGCGACGGCACCGAGGCTCCCGCCGACGGCACCGAGACCGGCACCGAGGAGCCCCCGGCGGACACGGAGCCCCCCGCGCCGACGCCGGTGCTCACCACGCCGGTCGCCGTCCTCAACGGCGCGTCGATCCAGGGGCTCGCGGGCACCCAGGTCGACAAGCTCACCGCGGCCGGCTTCACGGACGTGGAGGCGGGCAACGTCTCGGGGACGCGCCCCGCCGACAACACGGTCTTCTACGCGAGCGAGGACCTCAAGGACACCGCCACGGTGGTGGGCCAGACGCTCGGCATCACGACGGTGACCATGTCCGCGGCGGACGCCGGCAACGGCATCACCGTGGTCCTCGTCAGCGATCCGTCGGCCTGATCTGCGACGGGACCCCGCACGGTCGTCCGGGGCACCCGCCGGACCGGACGGGTGACCCGGGGCGCGGAGACCCTGGTCGCGCGGCCCCTTCGGCCACTAGGCTCGCCGCACCGGGGCGCCGGCGGAGCGCACCGCGCAACGAACGGCGAGGAGTACGGCATGGCCCAGGGCACCGTGAAGTGGTTCAACGGCGAGAAGGGGTACGGCTTCATCACCCCCACTGACGGAGGACAGGACCTCTTCGTGCATTTCAGCGCCATCCAGGTGGACGGCTACCGGACCCTCGAAGAGGGTCAGCAGGTGGACTTCGAGGTCGGGCAGGGCACCAAGGGCCCGCAGGCCGAGCAGGTCCGACCGCTCTGACAACCCCCGAGTGACGACCCCCGGGTCGAGACGCCGGTGACGGCGTCCCGACCGCGGAACCGAGCACGTCCCGACGAGGGCCCCGCACCGACCGGTGCGGGGCCCTCGTCACGGGGGAGCCGGCCGTGCTCCCGGGTCAGCCGTGCTCCCGGGTCAGCCGTGCTCTCGGGCCGGCCGTGCTCCCGGGTCAGCCGTGAGGCGGGCGGGACGACGTGAGCGAGTCCTCCCGGCGGTCGAGCGCGTCGAGCGCCAGCAGCGTGCACGCGGCGCTCCACGTGAGCGGTGCGACGGCGGCCGGGGAGCCGTCCGCGAGCACCTTCTCGGGGATCGAGCCGGTCGCGGTCCGGTGCTGGTCGAGGAAGTCGAGCCACCGGCGGGCGAGCGGCACGTCGCCGGACTCGGCGGCGAGCCAGGCGTAGAGCGACGTCTGCGGGGTCCACGACACCCCGTCGTCGCGCCAGCCGGCTCCGGGCGCGAGCCCGCTCGCGGGTCGCAGCATCGTCGGCGCGGACTCCCGCCACGCGGTGCGTGCCCCAGGGGGCGGTACCCGCAGGAACGGCGGCAGCAGGAAGGCGGTCGCCGCGTCCCGGTGCCCGCCCGCCGCGTACCGGGCGTACCCGGTCGGAGCGAACGCCCGGACGAGCTCCACCTGGGACCGCTTCGCCGCGTCGGACGCGGCGCGCGCGAGGCCGGTGTCGCCGACGAGCGGCAGGACCACGGCGGCCTGCTGCAGCCCGGCGACGACCGGGGCGGCGGTGCCGAGCGTCAGCTCCTGCTCCGGCGTCTCCCAGTAGTCGGCCGAGGCGGGGGGCAGGCCCGTGCGGGCGACGAGGTCGAGCGCGTGCTCGGTCGAGCGGACGACGAGCGGCCGCAGCTGCTCGGCGGCGGCGCGACGCTGCTCGGGGTCGTGCACCTCGGCCAGCACCAGGCCGGCCGCCCACAGGGCCCACCCCGTGCCGTCGGTCTGCACGCCGCGGTCGTCGGGCGGGCCGGAGCCGTCCGGCTCGTACCGCGCCTGGAACGAGCCGTCCGGCTCCTGCACGCCGTCGAGGAACCGGAGGATCTCCAGGGCGTCGTCCACGTGCCCGGTGCGCGCGAGGGCGACCGCGACGAACGCCGAGTCCCGCGGCCACACGTACCGCCAGCGCGGCGACCAGCCCGCGACGGCCGCGCCGCCGGGCAGGTCGAGCGTGTGCAGGTCCAGCAGCGCAGCCCGGGCCATGTCCTCGTACGGCCCGCCGGTGCCGGGCACGGTGCCGTGAGCGAGCCAGCCCTGCTGCCCGGCCGCCTGGGCCTGCGCCGCGGACCGGGACGCGCCGGGGGTGCCGGCCGTCGGCGGCTGCCCGCCGAGCGCGCCGACGAGGGTCACCGCGGCCGGGTCGAGCACGTGCGTGCCCGCGAAGAACGGTGCGGAGCGGCCGGTCGCCACCTCCCCGGGCCGGCCGTCGCCGTCGACGGTGACGCCCTCCTGGTACAGGTCGATGCGGGCGTACGTCGGCAGCCGCGCGGGGCCGGGCGCGGCGGCCGGGACCGGGGCGGCCGGTTGCTGGGGGACGAGCGCGACGCCGAGCAGGAGGAGGGTAGACAGGGCCGTGACCCGGCGCGCGAGCGTGCGCCGGGCGGAGGTCCGCCCCGGGGTGGCGGACCCGCGTCGTCCGCGTGGCACGTCGGAGGTGAACCGGGCAGCCTCGGAGGGCGGTGGGGTGGTCCGGTCGCCGGCCCGGGCCCGGCCGCGCCGGGTCGCGGCGCGCACGGGCCGAGCCTCGGGCAGACCGTCGGACAGACCCTCGGGCAGACCCTCGGGCAGGCCGGAGCGCGGCGTGGCGTCGGGTGCGGCGCGGTCCAGGAGGAGGACGGCAGGCGTCGCGGAGGCGACGACGGCAGCGGCCTCGTCGTCGACCACGGCGGCGTGATCCTGCACACGCGCACCCTAGACCCGGGCCGCGGACACGTGTCCAGGTTGCTGCGTCGCGCTGCGTCGTGGGCGAACGCGCCTTGCACTCTCGGGGGTCGAGTGCTAACCATGTGTCTTAGCACTCTCCGGTGGAGAGTGACAGAAGTACGGCCGCTCGGTGAGGTCCGTCGGCCTGCGGGACATGACCGCAGGTGACGGGCCGTCCGTCGCGGGCACCCGCGGCCACCCCACGAACCAGTGAAGGATCACAGCCCCATGGCCAAGATCATTGCCTTCAACGAGGAGGCCCGCCGCGGCATCGAGCGGGGCCTCAACGTCCTCGCCGACACCGTCAAGGTCACGCTCGGCCCGAAGGGTCGCAACGTCGTCCTGGACAAGAAGTGGGGCGCCCCCACGATCACCAACGACGGTGTCTCCATCGCCAAGGAGATCGACCTCGAGGACCCGTTCGAGAAGATCGGCGCGGAGCTCGTCAAGGAGGTCGCCAAGAAGACCGACGACGTCGCCGGTGACGGCACGACGACGGCCACCGTCCTCGCCCAGGCGCTCGTCCGCGAGGGCCTGCGCAACGTGGCCGCGGGTGCGAACCCGATCGCGCTGAAGAAGGGCATCGAGAAGGCCGTCGAGGCCGTCACCGCCCAGCTCCTGCTGCAGGCCAAGGACATCGAGACCAAGGAGGAGATCGCCGCCACGGCCGCCATCTCCGCCGGTGACGTCGCGATCGGCGAGCTCATCGCCGAGGCCCTCGACAAGGTGGGCAAGGAAGGCGTCATCACCGTCGAGGAGTCCAGCGCGCTGGGCCTCGAGCTCGAGCTCACCGAGGGCATGCGCTTCGACAAGGGCTACCTGTCGGCGTACTTCGTGACCGACCCCGAGCGTCAGGAGGCCGTCCTGGAGGACGCGTACGTCCTGCTCGTCGAGGGCAAGATCTCGAACGTCAAGGACTTCCTCCCGCTGCTGGAGAAGGTCATCCAGGCCGGCAAGCCGCTGTTCGTCGTCGCCGAGGACGTGGAGGGCGAGGCCCTCCCGACGCTCGTCGTCAACAAGATCCGTGGCACGTTCAAGTCGGTCGCCGTCAAGGCCCCCGGCTTCGGCGACCGCCGCAAGGCGATGCTGCAGGACATGGCCATCCTCACCGGCGGCCAGGTCGTCTCCGAGACCGTCGGTCTCAAGCTCGAGAACGTCGGCCTCGAGGTCCTCGGCACGGCGCGCAAGATCGTCGTCACCAAGGACGAGACCACGATCGTCGAGGGCGCCGGCGAGGCCGCTGCCATCGCCGGTCGCGTGAACCAGATCCGCGCCGAGATCGAGAACTCGGACTCGGACTACGACCGCGAGAAGCTGCAGGAGCGCCTCGCCAAGCTCGCCGGCGGCGTCGCCGTCATCAAGGCGGGTGCGGCCACCGAGGTGGAGCTCAAGGAGCGCAAGCACCGCATCGAGGACGCCGTCCGCAACGCCAAGGCGGCCGTCGAGGAGGGCATCGTCGCCGGTGGTGGCGTCGCGCTCATCCAGGCCGGCAAGCTCGCGTTCGAGAAGCTCGACCTCGAGGGTGACGAGGCCACCGGTGCCGCGATCGTGAAGCTCGCGATCGAGGCCCCGCTCAAGCAGATCGCGATCAACGCCGGTCTCGAGGGCGGCGTCGTGGCCGAGAAGGTCCGCAACCTCCCGACGGGTCACGGCCTCAACGCCGCGACGAACGTCTACGAGGACCTGCTGGCCGCGGGCGTCAACGACCCGGTGAAGGTCACGCGCTCCGCCCTGCAGAACGCGGCCTCCATCGCCGCGCTCTTCCTCACCACCGAGGCCGTCGTGGCCGACAAGCCGGAGAAGGCCGCCCCGGCCGGCCCCGGCGGTGGCGAGGACTTCGGCGGCGGCTTCTGATCCGCTGATCGACCCGCGGCCTGACAGCCGCACCGCACGACGGCGACCTACGGGCCGCTGAGCCCGACGGCGACCACGTTCGCCGAGCACGAGGGCGACGACGTTCGCCGAGCACGACGGCGACCACGGTCGCCGAGCACGAGGGCGACGACGTTCGCCGAGCACGAGGGCGACGACGTTCGCCGAGCACGAGGGCGACGACGTTCGCCGAGCACGAGGGCGACCACGGTCGCCGAGCACGGTCCGACGGGCCGGTCACCTCCGGGTGGCCGGCCCGTCGTCGTCCCACGCCCCGGGAACGCCAGCCCGGCCGAGCCCTCGAAGCCGCCCACCTCCCCACCAGTCCCCGGCGAGCTCGGCACTCCCGGCCGAGATCGGCAGAAGCAGCTGCCGAGGTGGACCGGACCTGCCGAGGTGGACGGGGACTGCCGAGGTGGACCGAGCCCTCCCACCTCGCCAGTCCCCGACGAGCTCGGCACTCCCGGTCGAGATCGGCAGGAGGAGTTGCCGAGGTCGGCCGGGACTGCCGAGGTCGGCAGGGACTGCCGAGGTCGGCTGCGAGCGGGAGGCGGGGGTCGAGGGGTGGTGGGTCGACCTCGCCAGTCCCCGACGAGCTCGGCACTCCCGGTCGAGATCGGCAGGAGGAGTTGCCGAGGTCGGCCGGGACTGCCGAGGTCGGCCGGGACTGCCGAGGTCGGCTGCGAGCGGGAGGCGGGGGTCGAGGGGTGGTGGGTCGACCTCGCCAGTCCCCGACGAGCTCGGCACTCCCGGTCGAGATCGGCAGGAGGAGCTGCCGAGGTGGACCGGAACTGCCGAGGTGGACCGGGACTGCCGAGGTGGCCCGGAACTGCCGAGGTCGGCCGGACGCGCCGAGGTGGACCGGGACTGCCGAGCTCCACCGAGCCCTCCCAGCTCGCCGGTCCTCGGCGAGCTCGGCACTCCCGGTCGAGATCGGCAGGAGGAGCTGCCGAGGTGGACCGGAGTTGCCGAGGTCGGCCGGGACTGCCGAGGTCGGCTGCGAGCGGGAGGCGGGGGTCGAGGGGTGGGGGGCGACCTCGCCGGTCCTCGGCGAGGTCGGCAGTTCCGGTCGAGATCGGTCGGAGGAGGTGCCGAGGTGGGCCGGGGGTGCCGAGGTCGAGCGTGGCGAGAGGCGCGCAGGGGTGGTTGCGGGTCGGGGGTGTCGGTGTGGGCGTGACCGGATCGGGATGTGGGGGAAACAGACCGTTTACGCCGCGTCACCCCTGGCGGAAACACCGGGTCCCTAGCGTCGTCGGACATGGGCACAGGGATGTATACAGCGCGGGACACAGCGCGGTGTCGTGTCGCTGCCAGGGTGCCCGGTCCGGTTCCGCCCGTGAGTCCCCCGTGGGTCCCCAGCGAAAGGCTCCTCCCTTGACCAGACCTCTCATGCGCGCACTCGCCCTCCCCGCGGCCGCCGCGCTCGCCCTGTCGCTCGCGGCGTGCGGCGCCCGCACCGCCGACGAGCCCGAGGCGGACGGCACCGGCACGGCGTCCGGCTCGTCGTGCGTCGACACGTCCGGCGACTCGATCAAGATCGGGTTCCTCAACTCGCTGTCCGGCACGATGGCGATCTCCGAGCAGACGGTCCGCGACAGTCTCGACATGGCGGCGGAGGAGATCAACGACGCGGGCGGTGTGCTCGGCAAGCAGCTCGAGGTGGTCGCCGAGGACGGCGCCTCCGAGCCGACGGTGTTCGCGGAGAAGGCGGACAAGCTCATCTCGTCCGACTGCGTCGCGGCCGTGTTCGGCGGGTGGACGTCGTCGTCCCGCAAGGCGATGCTCCCGGTGTTCGAGTCGAAGAACTCGCTGCTGTTCTACCCGGTCCAGTACGAGGGGCTGGAGGCGAGCAAGAACATCTTCTACACGGGCGCCACGACGAACCAGCAGATCATCCCCGCGATGGACTACCTCAAGGAGCAGGGCAAGAAGAAGGTGTTCCTCGTCGGGTCGGACTACGTGTTCCCCCGCACGGCCAACAAGGAGATCGTCGCCTGGGCCAAGGCGAACGACGTCGAGATCGTCGGCGAGGAGTACGCGCCGCTCGGGTACACGGACTTCTCGACGATCGTCACGAAGCTCAAGGGCTCGGGCGCCGACGCGGTGTTCAACACGCTCAACGGCGACTCGAACGTGGCGTTCTTCAAGGAGTACAAGAACGTGGGCCTCGCCGCGGACACGCTGCCGGTCGTCTCGGTGTCGATCGCCGAGGAGGAGGTCGGCGGCATCGGCATCGACAACGTCGCCGGCCAGCTCACGGCGTGGAACTACTACCAGACGGTCGACAGCCCGGCGAACGAGAAGTTCGTCGCCGCGTTCAAGGCCAAGTACGGCGACGACCGGGTGACGAGCGACCCGATGGAGGCCGCGTACACGTCGCTCTACCTGTGGAAGGGCATGGTCGAGAAGGCGAAGTCGTTCGACGTCGCGGCCATCCAGGACGCGGCCGGCGGCGTGAGCTTCGACGCCCCCGAGGGCACCGTCACCGTGAACGGCGAGAACCACCACATCGCCAAGACGGCCCTCATCGGCAAGATCGGCCCGGACGGCCTCATCTACACCGAGTGGTCGTCGGGGGAGCCGGTCGAGCCCGACCCGTTCCTCGAGGGCTACGACTGGGCCGAGGGCCTGTCCTGACCTCCTGATCGCGGTGGCCCGGCGCTCCCTCTGTGGCGCCGGGTCACCGCCCCCTCGGTCATCTCTGACGGAAGGACGGGCCAGGATGGATGCCCTCGTCTCACAGCTGTTCGCCGGGCTCAGCCTGGGGTCGGTGCTGCTGCTCGCGGCGCTCGGCCTGGCGCTGACGTTCGGTCAGATGGGCGTCATCAACATGGCGCACGGCGAGTTCATGATGGCGGGCGCGTACACGGCGTACGTGGTCCAGGGGATCGTCGCCGACGCCGGGGTGTCGTTGCTGGTCAGCCTGGTGGTCGGGTTCCTCGTCGGCGGGCTGCTCGGTCTGCTGCTCGAGATCACGCTGATCTCGAGGATGTACCGCCGGCCGCTCGACACGCTGCTGGTGACGTTCGGCGTCGCGCTCGTGCTGCAGCAGGCGGCACGGGACGTGTTCGGCGCCCCGAACGTCGACGTGCGGGCGCCGTCCTGGCTGTCCGGCGCGGTCCAGGTGCTCGGGGTGGGCGTGCCGAAGACGCGGCTGTTCATCCTCGCGCTCGCGGCCCTCTGCCTCGCCGCGCTGGCGCTCGTGCTCAAGCTGACCCCGCTCGGCCGCCGGATCCGCGCCACGGTGCAGAACCGCGACCTCGCGGAGACGTCCGGCATCAGCACCCGAGCCACGGACCGGCTGACGTTCTTCATCGGCTCGGGTGTCGCGGGCGTGGCGGGCGTCGCCCTGACGCTGCTCGGGTCGATCGGCCCGACGCTCGGCACCAACTACATCGTCGACGCGTTCCTCGTGGTCGTCGTCGGCGGCATCGGGCAGCTGAAGGGCGCGGCGATCGCGGCCCTGGCGCTCGGGCTGCTGCAGGCCTCGTTCGAGTACTCGACGACGGCGTCGATCGCCAAGGTCCTCGTGTTCGTCGTCATCGTCGCGTTCCTGCAGGTCAGGCCGCAGGGTCTGGTCTCCGTCCGGTCGCGGAGCCTCGCATGAGCGCCCGGGTCCGGCTGTGGGGCGGCTTCGCGGCCGCCGCGGTGCTGCTGTTCGTCGTCGCGCCCGGCACGCTGTCCGACTTCCGGCTCAACCTGCTCGCGAAGTTCCTCTGCCTCGCGATGGTCGCCGTCGGCATCGGCCTCGCGTGGGGTCGCGGCGGGATGCTCACCCTCGGGCAGGGCGTGTTCTTCGGCCTGGGCGGCTACATGATGGCGATGCACCTCAAGCTCGCCGACGCCGGCCCCGGCGGGGTCCCGGACTTCATGCTCCTGTACGGCGACGGCACGGTGCCCGCGTGGTGGGAGCCGTTCCGCGACCCGGTCGTCACGGTCGTCGCGATCCTCGTCGTCCCGACCGGGCTCGCCGCCCTCCTCGGCCTCGCCGTGTTCAAGCGGCGGGTGCGCGGCGCGTACTTCGCGATCCTGTCGCAGGCGCTCGCGGCGGCGTTCGCGATCCTGCTGATCGGCCAGCAGAAGGTCACCGGCGGCACCAACGGCCTGAACGGCTTCAAGAGCTTCTTCGGCTTCACGCTCGCGGACCCGCTGAACAAGCGGATGCTCTACTTCATCGCCGCCGGGGTGCTGCTCGTGATGGTCGCGGTGACGCGGCTGCTCATGCGGTCCCGGTGGGGCGAGCTCCTCGTCGCGGTCCGCGACCAGGAGAACCGCGTCCGGTTCCTCGGCTACGACCCCGCGGGCGTGAAGGTCGTCGGGTACGCGACGGCGGCGTGCTTCGCGGCGGTCGGCGGGGCGCTGTTCACGCCGATCGTCGGGATCATCTCGCCCGCCGACGTGGGTGTGGTGCCGTCCATCGTGTTCCTCGTGGGCGTCGCGATCGGCGGCCGCGCCACGCTGCTCGGCCCGGTGCTCGGCGCGATCGCCGTGTCCTGGGCGGAGACGAGCCTGTCCGAGTCCTTCCCGTCGTTCTGGACCTACTTCCAGGGCGCGCTGTTCATCGGCGTCGTGGCGTTCCTGCCGAACGGGCTGGCCACGCTGGGTCAGGTGTGGCGGCGGCGTCGCGTGTCGTCGCGGAGCGGGGATGACGAGCCCGGGTCGCCTGACGGCGGCACGCCGCGCAGCGACGAGTCCGTGCCCGAACCGGCCGACGCCGTCCCGGGGAGGACCGCATGAGCGACGACGTGACGACCCCTGCCGCCCTGATGGGCGAGGGCACCCTCGACCCGCAGGCGCTCGAGGCGGTCATCGCCGCCCCCGAGTCGCGGTTCCGGCACGACTACCTGGAGATCCGGGACCTGCGCGTGGTGTTCGACGGCTTCGTGGCCGTCGACGGCGTGGACCTCACGGTGACGCAGGGCGACCTGCGGTTCCTCATCGGCCCCAACGGCGCCGGCAAGACGACGATCGTCGACGCCATCACCGGCCTCGCGCCGGCGACCGGGTCGGTGCGGTTCGGCGGCGTCGAGCTCGTCGGTCGCGCGTCGCACCGGATCGCGCGGGCCGGGGTGGGCCGCACGTTCCAGACCGCGTCCGTGTTCGACGAGCTCAGCGTGCTGCAGAACCTCGACATCGCCGCCGGCTCCGGGCGCGGCGCGTGGTCGCTCCTGCGCCGCCGCCGCACGGTGCCCGAGACGGTCGACGCGGCCCTCGAGACCGTCGGGCTCACGCACCTGCGGGACAGCCCGGCCGGCGTGCTCGCGCACGGGCAGAAGCAGTGGCTGGAGATCGGCATGCTCCTCGTGCAGGACGCCCGGCTGCTGCTGCTCGACGAGCCCGTCGCCGGCATGAGCCAGGCCGAGCGCGAGGAGACCGGGCAGCTGCTGCAGCGGATCGGCGAGCAGCGCACGGTCGTCGTCGTGGAGCACGACATGGAGTTCCTGCGGTCGTTCGCCTCGTCGGTGACGGTGCTGCACCAGGGGCGGGTCCTCAGCGAGGGGACCGTCGCGCAGGTGCAGGCCGACCCGCGGGTCGTCGAGGTCTACCTCGGCCGGTCCGCGGGGGCACGGGGCACGTCGGCCGCGCCGGACGAGGCCGCACCCGGTCCGACCGCACCCACGACGGGAGACGAGTGATGCTGGAGCTCACGGGCGTGCACGCCGGGTACGGCCGCACCTCGGTGGTGCACGGGGTCGACGTGACGGTCGACGACGGCGGCGTCACCGCGGTGATGGGCCACAACGGCGCAGGCAAGACGACGCTCCTGCGGGCGGCCGTCGGGCTGCTCCCCGTCCGCAGCGGGCGCGTGACGCTCGCCGGCGAGGACGTCACGAGGATGCGACCGCACCAGCGCGTGCGCCGAGGGCTCGCGTACGTGCCGCAGGGGCAGCAGGCGTTCGGGCAGCTCACTGCCCGGGAGAACCTGCAGCTCGTCGCGGACGGCGCGGGAGCCGCGGCCGCGAGCCGGATGGACGACGCGCTCGACCTCTTCCCGGCGCTGCGCGAGCTCCTCGGTCGCCGGGCCGGGCTGCTCTCCGGCGGTCAGCGCCAGCAGCTCGCGATCGCGCGCGCCCTGCTCACCGGGCCGCGCGTGCTCATCCTCGACGAGCCGACCGAGGGCATCCAGCCGTCGGTGGTCCAGGAGATCGAGGACGCCATCGGGACGCTCACGCGGGCCGGCGGGCTCGCGGTGCTGCTCGTCGAGCAGCACGTGGGGTTCGCGCTGGCTGCCGCCGGGCGGTACTACGTGCTCGAGTCCGGGCGGGTGACGCGCAGCGGCGCGGGCGGGGCCGACCAGGAGGCCGACGTCCGGGCGGCGATGGCCCTGTGAGCGCGGGTCGGGGGCAGGGTGCGGGCGTCCGCGGTCGCGGACAGGTGGAGGGCTACAGTTCGTGGGCATGAGGACGGGGCGGACGGGAGCACTGTCCGGGGTCGGTACGCAGGTCGACGCGCACAGCGGCACGCAGGCGGTCGAGCGCGGTGACGCGGGCGCGGCGGAGACCCGGTCGCTGCGCGAGGTCGTCTACCAGCGGCTGCGCGACGAGATCCTCAACGGCCGCATCTCCCCGCGCGAGCGGCTCACCGAGCCGAAGCTCGGCAAGGCGTTCGACGTGTCCAGGACGCCGGTGCGCGAGGCGCTGTCCCGGCTCCTGTCGGACGGGCTCGTGGAGCGCACGGACTTCGGGTACGCGGTCGTCGTGCCGAGCCTGGAGGACCTGCGCAACCTCTACGAGCTGCGCATCACCCTCGAGCTGCGCGGCATCGCCCGGGCCATCGAGAACCCCGAGGTGCGGCACGACGAGGCCCTGCTCCGCGAGGAGCTCGACCGCTGGTACGTGCTGCGGGTGACGCCCCCGGCCCCGGACCCGAGCTTCGTGCTGCTCGACGAGCGCTACCACCAGGTGCTGTCGCGCTCGTCGGGCAACGCGCAGCTGACCGACGCGCTGGTGACCGTGAACCAGAAGATCCGTGCGGTCCGGATGCACGACTTCGTGGAGACCGACCGCATCGCGGCCACGATCGACGAGCACATCGAGATCGTCGAGCTGGTCCTCGACCGCCGGCTGCCCGAGGCGCTCACGGCGCTGCACAAGCACGTCGGCGAGTCGCTCGAGGTCGTCATGGAACGGGCCACGGCGGCGATGACCCGGATGGCGCTCGCGGGCTGACTGGGTCTTCCGCGCGCCCGGTGTGCGGACATCCGTCCGACTCGTCTCCCGATCGGCTAGTTTGCGCGACATGAAGCGCATCCTCGGCACCGTCGCCGCGTCCGCCCTCGTCGTCCTGGCCACCGTCCTCCCCGCCGGCTCCGCGTCCGCGCAGGTGGGCGGGTGCGGGTGGCAGGTCTACTCCACCGGCGTCGCCGCCAGCTGCAACGTGCTGAGCGCCCCGAGCGCGATGCGGGCGAAGATCACCTGCAAGCTCTCGGGCATCAGCGGCGGCTACACGTTCACGCAGTACGGCCCGTGGGTCAGCACCTCGACGACGAAGTCGCGCGCGCTGTGCCCGGCCGGCAGCAGCTATCTCCCGGCCGGCGGGACGGCCAAGCCCTACGAGGTCAGGTTCTAGCCCGCTGAGCGGCGCCGACGTGCCGTAACGCAGCGTTTACGCCCGCCGGACGGTCGGGAAACACCGGCTCCCTACGGTGCGGGATACCGAGGTGTATACACACCCAGGATCCCGACTGAGGGGACAACCCGTGTTCGACACGCTGCTCGTCGCCAACCGGGGCGAGATCGCCGTCCGCATCCTGCGCACCGCCCGGGCGATGGGCCTCAAGACGGTCGCCGTCTACTCCGACGCCGACGCGGCCGCCCCGCACGTGCGGCTCGCGGACGTCGCGGTGCGGCTCGGTCCCGCCCCCGCCGTCGAGAGCTACCTGCGCTCCGACCTGGTGCTCCAGGCCGCGGCCGAGACGGGCGCGGGAGCGATCCACCCCGGCTACGGGTTCCTGTCGGAGAACGCGACGTTCGCGGGGCACGTCGAGGCGGCCGGGCTGGCGTTCGTCGGGCCGACGCCCGCGCACCTGTCGGTGTTCGGCGACAAGCACCAGGCGCGGCAGGCGGCGCTCGCGGCGTCCGTGCCGCTCGTGCCCGGGTCGGGGCTGCTGGCGTCGGTCGAGGAGGCGCTCACGGCGGCGGAGGTCGTCGGCTACCCGGTGATGGTGAAGGCCGTCGGCGGCGGTGGCGGGATCGGCATGCAGGCGTGCGCCGACCCGGCCCAGCTCGTCGCGGCGTTCGAGAAGGTGCAGCGCGTCGCGGCGGCGTCGTTCGGCAGCAGCGGGGTGTTCCTCGAGCGGTTCGTCGCCCGCGCCCGCCACCTGGAGGTGCAGGTCTTCGGCGACGGCGCCGGCCGTGTCGTCAGCCTCGGGGACCGGGACTGCTCGCTGCAGCGGCGCAACCAGAAGGTCGTCGAGGAGGCGCCCGCGCCGGCGCTGCCCGACGAGGTCCGCGCGCAGATCCAGGAGTCGGCGCGGGCGCTCACCGCGTCGGTCGGGTACCGGTCAGCGGGCACGGTCGAGTACGTGTACGACGTCGACCGCGGCGAGGCGTCGTTCCTCGAGGTCAACACGCGCCTGCAGGTCGAGCACCCGGTCACCGAGCTCGTCACCGGGGTGGACCTCGTCGAGTGGATGCTGCGGCTGGCGCAGGGGGACACCGCGTTCCTCGACGACCTCCCCACGTCCGGCCCGCCCGTCGAGGGCCACGCCGTCGAGGTGCGGGTGTACGCGGAGGACCCCCGCAAGGACTACCGGCCGAGCGCCGGGCTGCTGACCGAGGTCGTCTACCCGCCAGACGCGCGCGTGGACGCGTGGGCCGAGACGGGCCAGGAGGTGACGAGCCACTACGACCCGATGCTCGCGAAGGTCGTCACGCACGGCCCCGACCGTCACGCGGCCTTCGCCGCGTCGAGCGCCGCGCTCGACGAGACCCGCATCTCCGGCATCGCCACCAACCTGCCCCTGCTGCGCACGATCGTCGGGCTCGGCACGGTCCTCGACGCGACGCACACCACCGGCACGCTCGCCGGGGTCGTCGACACCGAGCCCTACGTCGACGTGCTCCGCCCGGGCGTCATGACGACGGTCCAGGACTGGCCGGGCCGGCTCGGCCACTGGGACGTCGGCATCTCCCCGTCGGGGCCGATGGACGACCTGTCGTTCCGGCTGGGCAACCGCGCGCTCGGCAACCCCGAGGGGGTGCCCGGCCTGGAGTGCACGCTCACCGGGCCGCGGCTGCGGTTCAGCCACGAGACCGTCGTCTGCGTGACGGGGGCGGACGCGCCCGTGACGGTCGACGGCGCGCCCGTGCCGCAGTGGGAGCCGCTCGTCGTGCCCGCGGGCGGCGTCCTCGACGTGGGGGCGCCCCTCGATGCGGGCCTGCGGACGTACGTGCTGGTCGCGGGCGGGCTCGACGTGCCGCTGTACCTCGGCTCGGCGTCCACGTTCTCGCTCGGCGGGTTCGGCGGGTACACCGGCCGCGCGCTCGTGCTCGGGGACACCCTCGTGCCGGGGACAGCGCCCACGGGGCCGATGTCGGTCGTGCCGCCCGCCGACCGCCCCGAGCTCGTGCACGACTGGGAGGTGGCCGTCGCCGAGGGCCCCCAGCCGGCGCCGACGTACTTCACGCCCGGCGACATGGCGATGCTGTACTCGTCGACCTGGCAGGTGCAGACCCACGCCAACCGCACGGGCATCCGCCTCACCGGGCCCAAGCCGCAGTGGGCCCGGCCCGACGGCGGCGAGGCCGGGCTGCACCCCTCCAACCTGCACGACAACCCGTACTCGGTGGGCGCGCTCAACGTCTCGGGCGACACCCCGATCCTGCTCGGGCCCGACGGGCCGAGCCTCGGCGGGTTCGCGTGCCCGGTGACCGTGGTCGTGGGGCACCGCTGGAAGATGGGTCAGATCCGGCCCGGCGACACCGTGCGGCTCGTGCCGGTGCCGGCCGCGACGGCGGACGCGTTGCGGTCGTCGGACGCCCTGCGCGCACTCGCGTCGGTCCCGGCGTCGCTCGCGATCGGGCCGGACGGCGACGACGGCGTGCTGGCCGCGATCCCGGGCGACGACGACCGGCCCGACGTCGTCTACCTGCGCGGCGCCGACGACAACGTGCTCGTCGAGTACGGGCCGATGGTGCTCGACCTGGGGCTGCGCATGCGCGTCCACGCCCTCGGCGAGGCGCTGCGGTCGCGCGGGCTGCCCGGGGTCGTCGACATCACGCCCGGCGTCCGGTCGCTGCACGTGCACGTCGACCCGTCCGCGCTGACGGTCCCGGCGCTCGTGGACGTGCTCGTCGAGATCGAGGCCGGGCTGCCCGCCACCGCCGACCTCGTGGTCCCCTCGCGCCGCATCCACCTGCCGCTGTCGTTCGACGACCCCGTCATCGGCGAGGCCGTCGCCCGGTACCAGGCAGGTGTGCGGCCGTCCGCGCCGTGGCTCCCGTCGAACATCGAGTTCGTCCGCCGCATCAACGGCCTGCCCTCCACGGACGACGTGCTGCGCACCATGACGTCGGCCGAGTACCTGGTGCTGGGCCTCGGCGACGTGTACCTCGGCGCGCCGCTCGCGGTGCCGCTCGACCCCCGGCACCGGCTCATGACGACGAAGTACAACCCCGCCCGCACGTGGACCGCGTCGGACACCGTGGGGCTCGGCGGGCAGTACCTGTGCGTCTACGGCATGGACTCGCCCGGCGGGTACCAGCTCGTCGGGCGGACGGTGCCCATCTGGTCCGGGCACCGGCAACGCGGGGTGTTCGAACCGGGGAAGCCGTGGCTGCTGCGGTTCTTCGACCGCATCGTGTGGCATCCCGTGGGGCCCGCCGACCTGCTCGCGCAGCGGGAGGCGTTCGCCGCCGGGCGGCTGGACGTCGAGGTCGAGCACGGCACGTTCTCCTACCGGGACCACCTGACCCTCCTGGCCGAGCACGCCGACGACATCGCCGCGTTCCAGGCGACGCAGGCCGCCGCGTTCGCCGAGGAGCGGTCCGCGTGGGCGCGCGCCGGCGAGCTGTCCGGCCCGGCCGACGAGCCCGTCGACGACGCCACCGTCCTGCCCGTCGAGATCGAGCTGCCCGACGGCAGCGTCCTCGTCGAGGCGCCCATGGTCGGCAGCGTCTGGCGGGTCGAGGCGCGGGTCGGCGACGTCGTCGCGGAAGGGGACCTGCTCGTCGCGCTCGAGGCCATGAAGCTCGAGCTCGGCGTGGTCGCACCCGCCGCCGGGCAGGTGCTGAGCGTGCTCGTCGAGCCCGGTCAGCACGTCGCCCCCGGCACGCCTCTCGCGATCGTGGCGGTGGGTGCATGACGCTGCTCACCATGGAGACGGCTGTCGAGAGGGTGCGGGCCGCGTACGCGCGGATCGCGGAGGTGGACCGGCCCGAGGTGTGGATCACCCTCGTGCCGGAGGAGGAGGCGCTGTCGGCGGCGGCCATGGTCGACGCGACGGTGGCCGCCGGGGCGGTGCTCCCGCTCGCCGGCAGGACGCTCGCGGTCAAGGACAACATCGACGTCGCCGGGCTCCCGACGACGGCCGCGTGCCCGTCGTTCGGCACCGGCCCGGCCGCCGTCTCCGCGCCCGCCGTGCAGCGGCTCGTCGAGGCCGGCGCCGTCGTGATCGGCAAGACGAACCTCGACCAGTTCGCCACCGGGCTCGTCGGGACCCGCTCCCCGTACGGCGCCGTCCGGCACGCCACGCTGCCCGACCGGGTGTCCGGCGGGTCCAGCTCGGGATCGGCCGTGGCCGTCGCACTGGGCATCGTCGACATCGGGCTCGGCACCGACACCGCCGGGTCGGGCCGTGTGCCCGCCGCGTTCGGCGGGATCGTGGGCATCAAGTCGACCGTCGGGCTCGTGCCCACCGTCGGCGTGGTGCCCGCGTGCCGGTCGTACGACGTCGTCACGACCTTCACGCGCGGGCTCGACCTCGGTGTGCTCGCCACCCGGCTCATGGCCGTCGACGGCGCCCGGACCTGGCCCGTCGACGTGCGGCTCGGCCTGCGTGCCGCGCCCGTCGTCGCGGTGCCGCGCGTCGCCGACCTGGCGCCGCTCTCGCCCGGGTGGCGTGCCGCGTTCGCCTCCGCGGTCGCCGCGGTCGAGGCGACCGGTGCGTCGGTGCGGGTCGTCGACGTGTCCCCGATGCTCGACGCCGCCCGGCTCCTGTACGACGGCGCGATCCTCGCCGAGCGGTACGAGGCCGTCGGGCCGTTCCTCGACTCGGCGCCTCCCGACGCGGACCCGACCGTCGCGTCGATCATCCTCGGCGGCCGCTCCATCACCGCCGCCGACTACGTCGCGGACCGTGCCCGGCTCGATGCCGCCCGGCTCGCTGCCTTGTCGTCGCTCGACGGGTGCGACCTGCTCCTCCTGCCGACGACCACCGAGCACCCGACCATCGCCGCCGTCCAGGCCGACCCCGTCGGGATCAACCGGCGGCTCGGCACGTACACGAACTTCGTCAACCTCCTCGACATGGCGGCCGTCGCCGTCCCGGCAGGGGAGGCCGACGGGGGACCGTTCGGCGTGACGATCCTGTCCCGGGCGTTCGACGACCAGCTCGCCGTCGACCTCGCGGCTCGCCTGCTCTCCCGGGACCTCGACACGGCCCCGGTCCTCGTCGACGACGGCGTGGACGTGCTCGTCGTCGGCGCGCACCTGCGCGGCCAGCCGCTCAACCGGGAGCTCGAGGCCCTCGGCGGCCGGTTCGTCGCGTCCGTCCGCACGTCCGACGCGTACCGGCTCGTCGCGCTCGACACCGTCCCGCGCAAGCCCGGCCTCGTCCGGGTCGGCCCGGGAGCCGGCGCGCCGATCGCAGGTGAGGTGTGGCGGGTGTCGTCGGGAGCGCTCGGCCGGTTCCTCGCCGCGCTGCCGTCGCCCATGAGCCTGGGACAGGCGGAGCTGTCCGACGGCTCGTGGGTCGTCGGGTTTGGCTGCACGGCCGAGTCCGGCGCCGCCGGCACCGACATCACCGCGACCGGCGGCTGGGTGGAGGCGCTCCGCCGCAGCCTGTGACCTGCTCCTTGTCCTCGGGTGAGCGTCGGTGGTCCCATGAACGCGGACTCGCGAGGGGAGCGGCGATGACGGACCACGAGGTGGTGGTCGTGGGGGGCGGGCCGACCGGGCTGATGCTGGCCGGTGAGCTGGCGCTGGCCGGGACCGACGTGGTGGTCGTCGAGCGGCGTGCCGGCCAGCAGGTCGAGGGCGTACGGGCCGGAGGGCTGCATGCCCGCACCATCGAGGTGCTCGACCAGCGTGGCATCGCCGACCGGTTCCTCGCGGAGGGCCGGGCGATGCAGATCGCCGGCTTCGGCGGTACCTCGCTCGACATCGGCGACTTCCCGACGCGCCACCCGTACGGGCTCGCTCTGCGGCAGAGCCACGTCGAGCGGATCCTCGCGGGCTGGGTCGACGACCTCGGGGTGCCCGTGGTCCGGGATCGGTCGGTGACGGGGTTCGCGCAGGACGAGGCCGGTGTCGACGTCGGGCTGTCCGACGGCCGGTCGCTGCGGGCGCTCTACGTCGTCGGGTGCGACGGCGGGCGCAGCTTCGTGCGCAAGGCGGCGGGCATCGACTTCGTCGGGTCGGCTCCGACCACGAGCTGGGTGATCGCCGAGGTCTCGATGACCTCGGAGCCGCAGGTCGGCGTCCGCCCCGAGGGTGGCGGTGTCGGCCCGGTCGACCCGCAGCAGCCCGACGGCCCGTACCGGGTGGTGCTCAAGGAACGGGTCGCCGACCACCCCGACGAGGCCACCCTGGACGACGTCCGGGACGCGCTGCGGCTCGCCTTCGGGACCGACCTCGGGGTGCACAGCCCCACCTGGGTCTCCCGGTTCACCGACATGACCCGGCAGGCTGCTGCCTACCGGCGGGGCCGGGTGCTGCTCGCCGGCGACGCCGCGCACGTGCACCCGCCGCAGGGCGGCCAGGGTCTCAACACCGGGGTGCAGGACGCGGTGAACCTGGGCTGGAAGCTCGCCCAGGTCGTCGCCGGGACCTCGCCGGACACCCTCCTCGACACGTACCACGCCGAACGGCACCCTGTCGGGGCGCGCGTGCTCCACAGCACGAGGGCGCAGGTCGCGCTCAGCACGTCCGACGACCGCCACCAGGACCTGCGCGACCTCATGGCCGGGCTGCTCGTCATGGACGGGCCGCGCCGGAGCATCGCCGGGATGCTGTCCGGTCTCGACATCCGCTACGACCTCGGCGACGGTCACCCTCTCGTCGGGCGGCGCATGCCCGACATCGACCTGCGCACCGCCGACGGCCCCACCCGGGTGTACGCCCTGCTGCACGACGCCCGGTCCGTGCTCCTGCGCCTCGGCGGTGCCGGAGCGGCCGGTGGGCCGGACCTGGCGCCGTGGGCCGACCGGGTGCGGGTGCTCGACGCGCTGGACGACGGGGCGTGGGAGCTGCCCGTCGTCGGCGAGGTCACGGCACCCGCCGCCGTGCTCGTGCGGCCCGACGGTTACGTCGCCTGGGCCGGTGACCCCGCCGACCCCGACCTTCCCCGAGCCCTGGCGACCTGGTGCGGGTCGGCGCCATTCCGCTAGGAGCCGGCCGCGGCAGGCCCTACCGTGACCCGGTGACGACACAGGTGATCGTGCTCAACGGCGGGTCCAGCTCGGGCAAGTCCGGGATCCTGCGGTGCCTGCAGCAGGTGCTCCCCGACCCCTGGCTCGCCGCTGCGATCGACTCGCTCGTCGACGCGATGCCCGCCCGCATGCAGTCGTCGGACGGCGGCATCGAGTTCGCGGCCGACGGTGGCGTGCACGTCGGCGCCGACTTCCGGACGCTGCAGGACGCGTGGATGCAGGGCGTCGCCGCGACGGCACGTGCCGGTGCGCGGGTCATCGTCGACGACGTCTTCCTCGGCGGCGCGGGGACCCAGGCCGGGTGGCGCGCCGTCCTGGACGGGCTGGACGTGCTCTGGGTGGGCGTCCGGTGCGACGGCGCCGTCGCCGAGGGGCGCGAGATCGCCCGCGGCGACCGCGTGCACGGGATGGCGGCCAAGCAGGCCGAGCTCGTGCACCACGGGGTCGCGTACGACGTCGAGGTGGACACCACGCACCGTGAGTCGCTCGACTGCGCGCAGGCGATCGCCGCCCACGTCGCCTGACCGGCACCGGTTCGTCGGGCCGGCCGTGACCTCTGCCGGCCGTGTGCCGGTCGCTGACGGTGCGCCGGTGCGCGCGCGGTGCCCGGTGCGGTCAGTGCCGTCGTTCGCGGTCGCGGGCCGGGATGCGCAGGCCCGACGCGCGCAGGCGTCGGATCAGCTCCCCGGCACTGACCGGCACCGCCCCGCGGGCGACGAGCTCGTCGATCCGGTCGTCCGGCACGTCGTAGTGGTCGAGGTCGAAGGCCCGTTCCGGCAGGCCCGCCCGGGCGGCGAACGCGTGCAGCTCCTCCAGCGAGGCGTCGCTGACCAGGTGCGACCAGTGCCGGCCGTGGCGGGGCCACAGCGGCGGGTCGACGAGCACGGTCACCGCCCGAGCGTACGTCCCGGACCCCGACGGCCGGCCGCCGTGGACACCTCAGGACGTCACGCGTGGGACGTCACGCCTGGGACGTCACGCCTGCGACGTCACACCGTGAACAGCCGCGACGCCTGCGACTCCGCCTCGGCGTAGGTGCGGGCGGCGGCGTGCATGGCGGTGCTGATCGACTGCAGCGACTGGTCCATGCGCGTCTCGGTGGCGGACCAGTCGGTGAGCACCCCCGCGAAGGCCGTCGCCGCCCCACCGCGCCACGTGCTCTGCAGCTCGGCGAGCTGGCGGTGCATCGCGGACACCTCGGCGCGGATCGACGCCGCGCGCGCCTGCACCCCCGCGGCAGCCTGGGCGACCTGGGCGCTGTCGACCTCGAACCTCGTCATGACGGACCTCCGTGACTCGTCGTCGGCGCGTCCTGGGTGCGCCGAGGGGTCCGCCGAACGTAGGTCGGGAGGGGAGCCGCCCGTGGGGCCAAGAGCGCGGCAGGAGGCTGCTCGCGGGCGCCGTGGGGCTGTGGACCGCTCGAGAGCAGGTCAGGGACGGCCGGTGTCGCCAGGACGGGAAGCGGCGGCCGCGCTCGCCGTGGCGTCGTCGCTCGCGCCGTTGATCGCCCGCTCCGGCTGCTCGGCGGCGGCCTTCTCGGCGTTCAGCTTGGTCAGCTCCTTCTCGAGCCGCTGCAGCTCCGCGGACACGTTCTGCCGCGCGGGCTCCTCCCAGGCGGCGCCGAGCGGGCTGGAGAACAGCGACGGCCGGGCGAGCAGCTTGTGCAGGATGCGGAGGCGGGCGCGCACGTAGTCCTCGAGGGGGAGGTGCGCGTACTCGGCCCGCACGTCGTGCAGGTACGCCTTGTAGCGCTGCGGCTCGGCCGCGAGCATCGCCAGGTCGGCGTCGCACAGCACCGCGCAGTCGAAGTCGGTGGGGTCGGGCGAGTGCCTGACGAGCGCCACGACGAGGTCGTGCACGCGGTGCGCGCGCCGCTCGGGGACGCCGAGCTTCGTCAGCTCCTCGTAGGCCAGGCGGGCGCTGGCGATCTCGTCCTCACCGCCGCGGTTGGCGTAGGACTTGGCGTCCGCGGAGTCGAAGATCGCGCCGTGGTACCAGGCGGCCAGCCGCACGAGGTCGGGCTCGTGGGTCTCCTCGACGAGCTCGTCGACGCGGACCAGCACGTCGACCAGGTGCTTGAGGTTGTGGAAGTCCCGGCCGGGGGACGACCACCGGTCGATCAGCGCCTGCCCGGAGTCGCGGATCTCCTCGACACCGGCGGTGGCACCGGCGCCGAGCACGCTGCGCTGGTACGCGGACAACAACCACTGAGGTGCGTCATGGACGCCCATGGATGACAGCCTCACGACGGTGACTGGGACGCGTCATCGTAGCCCTCACGCGGACGGTGCGTTGCTCGAACCGGACACCCGCACCGGGAGCGCGACGCGGACCGTCGTCCCGCCGCCCGGCGTCTGCGCGAGCCCCACGGTGCCGCCGTGGGCCTCGACGATCGCGGCGACGATCGCCATCCCGAGGCCGGCCCCGCCCGAGTCCCGGCCGCGTGCGGCGTCGATCCGGTAGAACCGCTCGAACACCCGCGCGGCATGGTCGGGGTCGATCCCGGGGCCGTGGTCCCGGACCTCCACGACGCCCTGGGGCGCGCCCGAGGCGCCGGGCAGGACGCCGACGGCGATCTCCACGGGCGTGCCCGCGGGCGTGTGCTGGACCACGTTCCCGAGCAGGTTGGCGAGGACCTGGCGCAGCCGCGGCTCCTCGCCGAGCACCATGACCGGACCGCTCGGCGCGCCCGGCACCAACGGCTCGAGGCGGGTGCTGCGCGTCGGGTCGAGGGCGTGCAGGTCGCTGACCGCGTCGGCGGCGAGGACCGTGAGGTCGACCGGGTCGTGACGCAGGGGCCGGTTCTCGTCGAGCCGCGCGAGCGCCAGCAGGTCCTCGACGAGCCCGCCCATGCGGGTCGCGGAGTCCTCGATGCGCCGCATCGTGTCGTCGACCTGGTCCTTCTCCGTGAGCGCGCCCATCCGGTACAGCTCGCCGTAGCCGCGGATCGTGGCAAGCGGGGTGCGCAGCTCGTGGGACGCGTCGGCGACGAACCGGCGCATCCGGGCCTCCGACGCGGTGCGGGCGCCGAACGCCTGCTCGATCTGGGCGAGCATCCCGTTGAGCGCGACGCCGAGCCGGCCGACCTCGGTGCTCTCAGGAGCGGTCGCGACGCGCTGGGACAGGTCCCCGGCGGCGATCGCGGCCGCCGTCGACTCGATCTCCCGCAGCGGCTTGAGGGAACGGCGCACGGCCCAGCCGCCCACCATGGCGCCGATCACGACGATGCCGACGCCGCTCAGGACGAGCGCGAGCGCCATCCGTCGGACCGTGTCCTCGACGCCCTCGAGGGGGAGCGCCACCGCGACGGTGCCGACCACGTGGTTGCTCGACTCGTTCGGGTACACCGGGTACATCACGACGCGCCAGCGGGAGCCCGACTGGTCCGAGCCCGTGGTGAACGGCTCGCCGGCACGGTCGACGACCTCGCCGGCGGACAGGTCGGGGACGTCGGGGGTGCCGTACTCGGACGACACGGTGCCGCGCAGGTAGGAGTCGGAGACGCCGGACGAGTCCGTGTACTCGACGTAGTAGTCGCTCGGCAGCGGCGCGAGGCTCGTGCCCCGCGAGCTGAACGGGTTGACGGCGTCGCTCGCGACCGCCTTCCCCTCGGTCACGAGCTTGCTGTCCACCTGGTCGACGAGCGTGCGCCGCAGCAGGGTCGCGCTGGCCGTCCCGGCGAGCACCAGCCCGACGGCGAGGAGCACCGTGGTGATCCCGACGAGGCGGGCGACGAGCGGGACGGCCGCCCACCGCGTCCGGACACGCGCCGGGACACCGGGTCGCGACGGCTCCGTGGGCGACGTCGTCGGGCGGGCCGGGGCGACCCGGGCCACGTCCGGTGCGGCGGGACCGGTCGGCGTGGCCGTCGGAGGGCTCGCGGGCCGCGACGCCGGTGCGGGAGCGCCCGTCACGGCGTCTCGCGCAGCAGGTAGCCGACGCCGCGCTTGGTGTGGATGAGCGGCTTGAGGCGGTTGCCCTCGGCGTCGTCGAGCTGGTCCACCTTGCGGCGCAGGTAGGAGATGTACGACTCGACGATGTTCGCGTCGCCGCCCCAGTCGTACTGCCACACGTGGTCGAGGATCTGCGACTTCGACAGCACCCGGCCCGGGTTGAGCATGAGGTAGCGCAGCAGCTTGAACTCGGTCGGGGACAGGTCGACGGGCTGCCCGGCGCGGACCACCTCGTGGCTGTCCTCGTCGAGCTCGAGGTCCGCGTACCGCAGCACGCTGGCGTCGAGGTCGAGCCCCTGACCGGTGCGCCGCAGGATGGCGCGGATGCGCGCGACGACCTCCTCGAGGCTGAACGGCTTCGTCACGTAGTCGTCGCCGCCGACCGTCAGGCCTTGCACCTTGTCCGCGGTGTCGTCGCGCGCCGTGAGGAACAGGACCGGCACGTGCTGGCCCTTCTCCCGCAGCCGCCGCGTCACCGTGAAGCCGTCCATGTCGGGGAGCATCACGTCGAGCACCACGAGGTCGGGCTCGACGTCGCGCGCCAGCCGCAGCGCGGACCCCCCGTCGGCCGCGGCGTGCACCTCGAAGCCTGCGAAGCGCAGCGACGTCGACAGGAGCTCGCGGATGTTCGGCTCGTCGTCGACGACGAGCAGGCGCGCCTCGGGCGTGGCGGGGACGGACGTCATCCCCCCAGTGTGCCCACGGACCCTGGGTACCGCCTGGGAGCCACCTGCGAAGCGGACCTCGACCGGTCCCGCACGATCGTGCTAATTTCACCGGGTGAGCAAGGGCGAGGTGACCCGGCAGGCGGTGATCGACCGTGCGGTCGAGATCGCCGGGCGCCTCGGCGTCGCCGGGCTGACCATCGGCTCGCTGGCGTCCGCCTCGGACCTGTCCAAGAGCGGTCTGTACGCGCACTTCCGCTCCAAGGAGGCGCTCCAGCTCGCTGTTCTGGGCAGCGCGCGGGAGCGGTTCGTCGACCAGGTGGTGCGGCCGGCGCTCGCGGCCCCTCGGGGTGAGCCGCGCGTCCGCACGCTGTTCGAGCGGTGGCTCGTCGCGTCGACGGCCGGCAGCGCCGGCTGCCTGTTCGTGTCGGCGGCCACGGAGTTCGACGACCAGCCGGGCCCGGTCCGGGACCAGGTGGTGCGTGACCACTGGGACCTCGTCGAGTCGCTCGCCCAGGTGTACCGCTCGGGCGTCAAGGAGGGGGCGTTCCGCGAGGACCTGGCCCCCGAGCAGTTCGCCCACGACCTGCACGGGCTGATGCTCGCGCACTTCCACGCGTTCCGGCTCCTCGAGGACCCGGCCGCGGAGACCCGCACGCGGTTCGCGTTCGAGCGGCTGATGCAGTCGCTCCACCCGGACGACTGACCCACGAAGGAGCCGGCCATGGCCTCGATCTCGACTCAAAATAGCACGACCGTTCGTACTTATCGCTTCGGCGTCCCACCCGCGCTCCGCGCCACCGTGCGGGCCGTGGACCCCTGGGCGCCCGACGTGACCGCGCGGCTCGCGCTGCGCCTGTGGTGCCGGCCCCCGCACGCCCAGGGGCGGCACGACGTCCCGGGCGGCACGACGTGGACGCTCCCGGTCGGCCGCTCCGAGATCGCCGGGCAGACCTGGGGCGACGGGCCGACCGTCGTCCTCGTGCACGGCTGGGGCGGCCACCGGGCGCAGCTCGCGTCCACGCTCGTCGAGCCCCTGGTCGCCGCCGGCCTGCGCGTCGTCGCCTACGACGCCCCGAGCCACGGCGCCTCCGGCCCGGGAGCGCTCGGCCGCAGCCAGGCGACCCTGCCCGAGATGGCGGCCGCGGTCGGGGCGGTCGTCGCCGCACAGGCGGTCGAGCACGGGCCGGTCCGCGCCGTCGTCGGCCACTCGCTCGGCGCCGCGGCGAGCGCGCTCGCCGTCCTCGACGGCACCGCGACCGAACGGCTCGTGCTGCTCACCCCGCTCGCGCAGCCGCTCTCCTACGTGACCGAGTTCGCCGCCGCCCTCGGGCTCGGCGACACCGGCCGGCACCGGCTCGTCGTGCGGATGGAAGGCCTCGTCGACCGCCCCCTGTCCTCCCTCGACATCCCCGTCCGGGCCGCCAACGCCACGGCGCCGCTGCCGCCCGCACTGGTGCTCAGCGACCGCGACGACAAGGAGGCCGACCACGAGGACGGCCCCCGCATCGCACGCGTGTGGCCGGGCGCCGAGCTCGTCGTCACCGACGGGCTCGGGCACCGCCGGATCCTGCGCGACGAGGAGACGATCAAGCGTGTCGTCGCGTTCGTGGGCGACTGAGATCGACCGGGTTCCCACCGGTTCGGGGGACGAAGGGCGGTTCTGAGCGGGCGTCCAACCCGGTACCGTGCTGCCTCGTGACCGATGCAACGACCCCCGTGCTGACCGTCGTCCAGCTCGACGCCGGTGTGTCGCTGGACCGCTTCGCGGACTGGCTCGACGGCGTCGACGTCCGGCTGGTGCGCGCCGATCTCGGCGAGAGCGCCGGCCCCGCGGACGCCCTCGACGGCCTGCTCGTGCTCGGCGGCCAGATGTCGGCGAAGTCCGACGAGCCCGGCATCGCCGAGACCCGCACGCTGCTCTCCGACGCCGTCGCGGCCGGTGTGCCGACCCTCGGCATCTGCCTGGGCGCGCAGCTCCTCGCCGTCGCGACCGGCGGCCGCGTGCACGTGGCGGCCCCTCCCGGGCGGGAGTCGGGCGTCGTCGACGTGCACTGGCGACCCGAGGCTCTCGGCGACGCGCTCGTCGGCGGGCTCGTCGACGCGGACCTGCCCGAGGACCGGCGCACCACGCGGATGCCGAGCATGCACGCCGACGCGATCGTCGACCTGCCGCGCACCGCGACCTGGCTCGCGCACTCGCGCACCTACCCGTACCAGGCGTTCCGCGTCGGGTCGGCGTGGGGCGTGCAGTTCCACCCCGAGGCGTCGCCCGCCACCCTGCACGCGTGGGCGTCGCTGCACGACGACGTGGACACCACGGCCGTCGACGCCGCCGCGGCCGAGCACGACGAGGTCGTCGCCGGCGCCGGAGGGGCGCTCGCCCGGGCGTTCGCAGGCATCGTCGTCACCCGCGCCGCGGAGCGCACCCCGGCCTGACGAGAACCCCGCACACGACGACGACGGCCGGCACCCCCCGAGGGGGCGCCGGCCGTCGTCGTCGGTGCGGTGGCCGTCGAACTCGGCAGTCCCGGCCGACCTCGGCAGTCGGGACTCACGATCTCGACCGGGACTGCCGAAGTCGCCGAGAGCCAACCGGAGCTCAGGCGTCGCGGGGGGCGTCCTGCGGGGCCTCGATCTGGGCCGTGACCGGGGTGGTGCCGAGCTGGGTCGGGGCGCTGCCCGACTTGAGGGCCAGGAGGCGGGCCTCGACCTCGAGCTGCTCACCGGACATCTCGAGCTCGGCGAACTGGGCGTCCAGGGACGACGACGCGAGCTCCGCCTGACCCATCGCGATCGCCTCCTCGCGGCGCACCTTCTCCTCGAAGCGCGCGATCTCGCTCGTCGGGTCCAGCACGTTGATCGAGGAGATCGCGGTCTGCACGGTCTGCTGCGCCTGCGCCGACTTCTGCCGGGCGACGAGCGTGTCGCGGCGGGACTTGAGCTGGCCGAGCTTGTCCTTCATCTGCGACAGGCCGGTCTTGAGCTTCTCGACGGTCTCGCGCTGCGACGCGATCAGCGGCTCGGCGTCGCGCACCTCACCCTCGGCGGTGATCTGCTTGCCGAGCGCGACCTTGGCCAGGTTGTCGAAGCGGTCGGCCTTGACCGCGTCGCCCGCGGAGCGGGCCTGGTCGGCGGCCGTCGACGCGGCGAGCGCCTTCTGGCCCCACTCGCGGGCCGCGCGGACGTCCTCGTTGTAGTCCTGCTCGGCGAGGCGCAGGTTGCCGATGGTCTGGGCGATGGCCTTCTCGGCCTCCGCGATCGAGTTCGTGTAGTCGCGGACCAGCTGGTCCAGCATCTTCTGCGGGTCCTCCGCCTGGTCGATCAGCGCGTTGATGTTCGCGCGGGTCAGCTGCGTGATGCGGCCGAAGATGCTCTGCTTCTCGGTCATCGTGCCTTGCCTCTCGTCGTCCGTGCTGTCCGTACCGATCGTCTGAACAGGCGGTCAGAACCCGCCGCCGAACCCACCGTCCCCGAAGCCGCCGCCGTCGCCGCCTCCGCCGCCCCAGCCGCCGCCGTCCCCGCCGCCACCGTGGTGGCCGCCGCCGAAGCCGCCGCCGCCGCGCAGGATCGAGTCGAGCAGGATGCCGCCGAGCACCATCCCGCCGACGTTGTTGAAGCCCCCGCCGCCACGCTGCCCGCCGACCCCCGCGAACTCCTGCTGGTGGTCGACGTCCGCCTGCGCGAGCTGCTGGGCCTCGACGGCGAGCTCCTGGGCTCGCCGGCCCGACTCCAGGGCCTGCTCCGGGTCGTGGCCGCGCTGGTCGAGCGCCTGGGTGCGCAGCCGCTCGGCCTCCGCGAGCCGGGTGCGGGCCTCCGGGCCGATCGCGCCGCGACGGGTCGCGATGAAGTCGCTCGTGGCGCGCAGCGTCGAGTCGAGGCGGCCGATGAGGTCGTCGAGCAGGCCGAGGGCGCGGCGGGCGCGCTCGTCGGCCTCGCGCATGGGGGCGAGGGCGGCGTCCAGCGCCATCTCGGCCTCGGTGATCGTGCGCAGCGCCGCCAGCGGGTCGCCCGTGCCGGCGCGCGCCGTGCGGGCCGTCTCGATCGCGGCGGTCGCGGTCGCGGCCGGGCCGGCGACGTCCTGGCTGTGCGCGGCGAGGCGTCGCACGTCGGCGAGGTCCGACGAGATCGACGCGACCGCGGCGTCGAGGCGCGGCCCGATCGTCGCGAGGTCCGCTCCGGCCCGGTCGACGGCGTCGAGCAGCGTGGTGACCTGGCCGAGCGCCTCCTCGGTGGCGCGCGCGTAGCCGACGGCCGTGCCGCGCTCGTCGCGGGCGACCGCCTCGCGGCCCTGCGCGATCGTCGCCGCGACCTCCTCGAGGAGCAGCCGGGCCTGGTCGGGGTTGTGCACGACCGACGCGAGAGCGCTCGCCGGGTACTGCGCGGCGAGCGTGGTGAGGACGGCCCGCGTCGGCTCGATCCGGGTCTGCAGGTCGGCGGCGGTGTGCTCGTGGGTGTCGAGGGCCGCGTCGACGCCGGCCTGCAGGTCGCGCAGGTGGTCGAAGCCGGCCTTCTGGGCCTCCAGGTCCGCGGCGACCTGCTGGCACTGCCGCAGGATGCGCGTGGCCGTCTCGCGGACCTGCGGCTCGGAGTCGGGGATGTCGTCGTCGAGGGTCTGGCGCAGGCGGAACGCCTCGGTGACGCGCTGCTTGGCGCCCGTGAGCACCTCCTCGAACTCCTTCGTCGCGCTCGGCCCGAACTGCGCCTGGGCGAAGCCGAGCTCCTGCTCCGACGTGCGCAGGGCGTCGTCGATCGCGACGAGCGCGGTCGACGAGCGACGGTCGAGCTCGGCCGTCGGGAGCATCGTGAGCTCGTCGGCCGGAGCGGTCTGCGGTGCCGCGGCGACCTGCTGGCGGCGCGACCGGCCGCGCAGCCACCCGACGAGCAGGAGCACGCCGATCACGACGAGACCGATCACCAGCAGCGTGCCGAACCAGGAGCCGCCCGACGAGCCGCCTCCGGTCGCCTGCTCGCGCAGCGTGTCGGCCGCGGCGATCGCCGCACCGGCCCAGTCGTCGTCGCGGAGCTGGTCCTCGGTGGCGGCGGCGGCCTTCTCGACCTGGCTCGCGGACAGGTCCCCGGTGGACTGCGGGACGAGCGCGTACCGCCGCGCGTCGGTCGCGACGGCGAGCACGAAGTCCTCGCTGCCGAGGCCGGAGGCGGTGGCCGTCTCCTGCGCCCAGGTCACCGGCTCGGCGCCGCCGAAGTCCGCCACGTACACGACGTAGAGCTGGTACGGGGTGTCCGCGGCGAGCTGGTCGAGCGCTGACTGGACCTCGTCCTGCTGCCCGTCGAGCGCCCCGACCTGGTCGGTGATCTCGCCCGTCAGCGACACGGGCTCGGCCGCCGACGCCGGTGCACCTCCCACCAGCAGGAACAGGCCCAGCAGGGCGGGGACGACGAGCGACGACCAACGACGACGGGGGAGCACCCGATGATCCTTCCGGAGGGCTGTACCGGTCGCAACGACGGATGTCACCACTCGGTTCCCACCGCCCGACCGGCGCTCTCGCGCACGGCCCGCTGGGCCGCCACGTCGTGGCCGTCGCCCGAGCTCGTCAGTTCGGGGTGAGCTCGTCAGTTCGAAGTGACGATCTCGCTCCGAACTGACGAGCTCGACCACGGGCTCAGTCGCGGTCGAGCTCGTCCCTCGACGAGAGCAGGTCCTCGGCGTCGACGATCGTGTACGCGTAGCCCTGCTCCGCCAGGAAGCGCTGCCGGTGGGCCGCGAAGTCCTGGTCGACGGTGTCCCGCGCGACGACGGTGTAGAAGTGCGCCGTCTTGCCGTCGGACTTGGGCCGCATGATCCGGCCGAGCCGCTGGGCCTCTTCCTGGCGGGACCCGAACGAGCCCGACACCTGGATGGCCACCGACGCCTCGGGCAGGTCGATCGAGAAGTTCGCGACCTTCGACACGACGAGCTTGTGGATCTCGCCGTTGCGGAACGCGTCGAACAGCCGCTGGCGCTCGCTGACCCGCGTCTCGCCGGTGATGAGGTCGGCGTCGAGGTGCTCGGCGAGCTCGTGGAGCTGGTCGAGGTACTGGCCGATGACGAGGATCTGGTCGTCGCGGTGCTGCGCGACGATCTGCTCCACGACGTGGTTCTTGCCCCGGGCGGTCGCCGCGAGCCGGTACTTCTCCTCCGGCTCGGCCGTCGCGTAGGCCATCCGCTCGGCGTCGGGCAGCGTGAGGCGGACCTCGACGCAGTCGGCGGGGGCGATGTAGCCCTGCGCCTCGATGTCCTTCCAGGGCGCGTCGAACCGCTTGGGGCCGATGAGGCTGAACACCTCGTCCTCGCGGCCGTCCTCGCGGACGAGCGTGGCGGTCAGGCCGAGGCGGCGGCGGGCCTGCAGGTCGGCCGTCATGCGGAAGATCGGGGCGGGCAGCAGGTGCACCTCGTCGTACACGACGAGGCCCCAGTCGCGCGCGTCGAGCAGCTCGAGGTGCGTGTAGACGCCCTTCCGCTTCGTCGTGAGCACCTGGTACGTCGCGATCGTGACCGGGCGGATCTCCTTGCGGGCGCCCGAGTACTCGCCGATCTCGTCCTCGGTCAGGGACGTGCGCTTGACGAGCTCGTCGCGCCACTGCCGCGCGCTGACGGTGTTCGTCACGAGGATGAGGGTGGTGGTCGACGAGCGCGCCATCGACGCCGCCCCGACGATCGTCTTGCCGGCCCCGCAGGGGAGCACCACGACCCCGGACCCGCCGTGCCAGAATCCGTCGACCGCCTGCTGCTGGTACGGCCGCAGGTGCCAGCCGTCCTGCTGCAGGTCGATCTGGTGCGCCTCGCCGTCGACGTACCCGGCGAGGTCCTCGGCGGGCCAGCCGAGCTTGAGCAGCACCTGCTTGAGGTGGCCGCGCTCGGACGGGTGCACGATGACGTCGGTGTCGTCGAGCCGGGCGCCCAGCAGCCCGGCGGTCCGGCGGGACCGGATCACCTCGGCGAGCACCGCGGGGTCGAGCGAGTGCAGGACGAGCCCGTGGACCGGGTCCTGCACGAGCTGCAGGCGCCCGTACCGGGACATGGTGTCGGCGACGTCGACGAGCAGCGCGTGCGGCACCGGGTAGCGCGAGTACTCGAGGAGCACGTCGACGACCTGCTCGGCGTCGTGCCCGGCGGCCCGCGCGTTCCACAGGCCCAGCGGCGTGAGCCGGTACGTGTGCACGTGCTCGGGAGCCCGCTCCAGCTCCGCGAACGGAGCGATGGCCCGTCGGCAGGCCTCGGCCTGGTCGTGGTCCACCTCGAGCAGCAGCGTCTTGTCGCTCTGCACGATCAACGGGCCGTTGGTCACGGGCTCTCCTCTTCTCGGGTGACCGACGCGATGCGGTGCACCGCGATGGTCAGCTCCGCCTCACGGGCAGGGTCGACGGCACGCACACGGCCGCCCTCGACGAGGACGGGACGCAGCAGCCGCTTCTCCGTGAGGCCCTGGGGCCCCACGAGCTCCACCCACACGGGGGTGCGCTCGGCGGCCGCCTCGCGCAGCAGCACCAACGCGCCGGCGGGGTCGGCTGTTCCGCCGGCCGTGCGCGGCTGCTTGCCCGGGGTGACTGCGGGTGCGGCGACCGCGGCGCTCTGGTCGTCGTCGGCACGGCGCAGGCGGGGGACGAGCGCCTGCAGCCGGTCGGCCGGCTGCGCCTCCTGCGGCCCGACGACGGCGGCGGCGTCGGCCGCTCGGCGCCGCGCGGCGGCCGCACCGCGCCGCCCGACCCGCCGGACCTCGGGCGTCAGGTGCAGCACCTGCCCGTCCGGGCCCTCCGCGACGGGGGCGAGCCCGGCCTCACGCAGGGCCTCGACGAGCTCGCGCGTGCCGGCCTGCGCGACGAGCACCGTCGGTGCGAGCGCCACGAGGCCGAGCCCCGTGAACCGGCTGTCCTCGACGAGCCCGGCCAGCAGCGCGGGGTCGTCGGCCCGCAGGTAGCTCGACGCCGACCCCGCCCGGAGCCGCCCGTGCCGCCGGGCCGCGTCACGGACGAGGTACTCCAGGGGCTGCGGGAGGACGCCCCGGGAGTGCTCGGCGAGCTCGTTCAGGAGGGCGTCCGCGGTGGAGCCCGCGTCGAGCGCGGCGCGCACCGAGTCGGCGGTGAACCGCACGGTCACGGCGCCGCCGCGGGACTCCACGCGGGCGGTGCGGTCGAGCAGGTCCTCCAGGGCGGCCGACGGGCGGCCCGGGACGATGCCCGTGAGGTCGCCCTGGAGCAGCACCTCGTCGACGGCGGCCGGCAGGGCCGCCGCGAGCGCCGCAGCCGGGTCGTCGCCCGTGAGCAGCGCCCGGCCCGCGTCCGACAGCGCACCCGCGCCGAGCACCCCGAGCCGGCCCGCCTCCAGCAGCACCGCGTCGACCGCGTTGAGCGGCGGCACCGACCGGGGCGTGCGCCACCGCAGCACCTCGAGCACCTGCGGCGCGGTCAGCGCCACGCCACGGCCGGCGTCCGCGAGCGTCCCGAGCACCGTCGCCCGCAGGCGCGGCGCCCACGCCCGCACGAGCTCCGGGTCGAGGGCGGCCCGCAGGGCGCTGCGCTCGTCGCGCGTGCCGACCAGCCAGGCCGCCCGCGGGGACGTCAGCCACGTGCGGGCGAGCGCCGCCCACCGGTCGGCCACGTCCATGCCCCACCACTCGTCCACCGCGACCGTCGGCACGAAGGACGGCACCTCCTCGCCGTCGTCCGCGACGAACCCGGCGGCCCCGGCGAGCTCGACGACGAACGCGGCCTCGCCCTCGTCGAGCTCCAGCACCGCCGCCGTCCGCTTGAGCTCACGGACCCCGAGCCCACCGGCGCGCAGCACGGGCGGGGGCGACTGCTCCCACGAGCGCGTCAGCCGCGCGACGAGGCGGGCGGCGCGCTCACCGGCGGCGGCGGACTCGGCGGCGACGAGCGCCTCGGGCCGGACCGCGGCGTCCGAAGGCACCGGCGGGGCGGTGGCCGGGCGGCGGTGCGTGCGGCCCTCCCGCAGCGCGAGCGCGACGGCCCGGGGCAGCAGGACGTGCCGGGTGTCGCCCGGCACCAGCAGCCCGTGCCGCACGAGCCACGTCACCGCCGTCGCGCTGGGGCTGCCCGGCGACGGCGACAGCCCGACCGGCGGCCCCCACGTGAGGGCGTCGAGCACCTGCCGGGCGCCGGCCGGGGCCTCGTCGAGCAGCGCACGGACCACGTCGGGGTCGGTGGGCGGGTGCACCGCGCGGTGGTGGTCCACCGGGGCGAGCCCCGCCGGGTACGGGCCGAGCGCCTCGGGCAGCCCGGGCGACGGGTGCAGCGGCGCGTCCGCCGTCTCGTCCTCCGGGAAGACGAGCGCCCGGGCCTCCGCCGCGCGCAGGGCCTCCTCGACGGCCGCGGCCGCCACCTCGTCGTCCGAGCCGGCGACCGCCCGCACCAGCTGCGCCGCCGTGACGGGTCCGGACTCGTCGAGCGCCGCGACGGCCTCCAGCACCTGCAGCACGCCCGCGTCGACCGACGCGAGGGCCCGGTCCAGGCTCGACCGGCTCGTCGCGCGCACCGCCAACGAGGACAGCGTGGACGGCGACGGGGCGGCGAGGTCCGGGCGCAGCCGCAGCAGCGAGACGAGCTCGTCGTCGCTGCGTGCACGCAGGTACCCGGTGAACGTGGCCATCCGCAGCACGATACGTGGGTGGTACGGGGCGACGGCTACGGTCCGGTGCAGGTGACGCAGGTCGTGGCCGTGGGGCGCGCCTCGAGGCGGGCCGCGGGCACCGGGCCGCCGCACCGGGTGCACGTGCCGTACGTCCCGGCGTCCACGCGCTCGAGGGCGGCGTCCACCTCCGCGAGCCGGCGGGCCGCGTCGCGGGCCAGCGCGTCGACCTGGGCCCGCTCGAACGCGATCGTCGCGCCCTCCGGGTCGTGCTCGTCGTCCGCGTTGCTGTCCCGGGACGCGTCGACGACGGACGCGTGCTCGCGGTGCAGCGCGGCGAGGCGCTCCTGGGTCTCGGAGCGCAGGGCCAGCAGCCGGGTCCGGGTGTCGTCGGTCATCACCGGCCACAACGCACGCGAGCGGTTGCTCCTTCCGGGGTGCCTCCCACGCGCCCGAGGCGTTGCGCACGCGGTCCGCCCGGTAACCTGGAGGGTCAGGACGTTCTTTACTTCTCTCACGACAGGGGTCTGCCGTGCCCACCGGCAAGGTCAAGTGGTTCGACACCGAGCGCGGCTTCGGTTTCATCGCCGGCGACGACGGCGGCGAGGTCTTCCTGCACGCGTCGGCGCTCCCCGAGGGCGTCGTCCCCAAGCCCGGTACCAAGGTGGACTTCGGCGTCGCCGACGGTCGCCGCGGCCCGCAGGCGCTGTCCGTGAAGATCCTCGACCCGCTCCCGTCGGTCGCGAAGGCCACCCGCAAGCCGGCCGACGACTTCGCCGTCATCATCGAGGACCTCATCAAGGTGCTCGACAAGGTCGGCAACGACCTGCGCCGCGGCCGCTACCCCGAGAAGGCCCGGGCCACCCAGTACGCGACGCTGCTGCGCGCCGTCGCCGACGACCTCGAGGCCTGACCGTGGCAGCAGCGACGAAGGACGCCGTCCTCGGCTCGGCCGTCGACCTCGCCCGTGAGGTCGCGGTCGGCATCGCCGAGCAGCCGGAGGACGTCGGCGAGTACCTCGGCCTCGTCGTCGAGGGCGAGCGGCTCGTCTCCCACCGGTTCGCCTGCGCCGCGCGCGGCTACCGCGGCTGGGAGTGGACCGTCACCGTGGCCCGCGTGCCTCGCGGCCGGTCCGCGACCGTCTGCGAGGCCGAGCTCCTGCCCGGCGACGACGCGATCCTCGGCAAGGACTGGGTGCCGTGGGCCGAGCGGCTGCGCCCCGGCGACATCGGTCCCGGCGACGTGCTCCCGTTCAAGGCCGACGACCCGCGCCTTGAGCCCGGCTGGGAGCCCACGGGCGACCCGGAGCTCGACGAGGTCGCCATCGACGAGCTCGCGCTCGCCCGCGTCCGGGTGCTCGCCCCGCAGGGGATCGACGAGGCCGCCGAGCGCTGGTACCGCGGGTCCCACGGCCCGACGACCGCCGGCGCGCTCGCGTCGAGCGCCGCGTGCGGCTCGTGCGGGTTCCTCGTGCCGCTGCAGGGGTCGCTCGGCACCGTGTTCGGCGTCTGCGCGAACGAGTGGTCGCCTGACGACGGCCGCGTGGTCAGCCTCGACCACGGGTGCGGTGCGCACTCCGAGACCGACGCCGGCGCCGTGCCCACCGAGTGGCCGGCACCCGCCCCCCTGATCGACGAGATGCTCGTGGACGTCGTCGACCGCGGTGCCCCGCGTGACGCGAGCGGCCGCGACCGGGGAGCGGCCGCTGCGGCTGCCGTCGCGGAGGGCCTTCCCGCCGAGGAGGACCGCGCCGAGGTCGTCGGGATCGACGTCGCGGTCGTCGAGGAGCTCACGGCCCGGGACGCGCCCGTCGAGGAGGAACCGGTCGACGGCGCCCCCGTCGGGGAGCCCGCGGCGGAGGACGCGCCGGTCGAGGAGAGCCCGGTCGACGGTGCCCCCGTCGGGGAGCCCGCGGCCGAGGACGCGCCGGTCGAGGAGAGCCCGGTCGACGAGGCCCCGGCGGACGAGCCCGACGCAGAGCCCGACGCAGAGCCCGACGCGGAGCGGTGACCCCCGACGCCTTCGGCACGGCGGCCCTGAGGGCTGCCGTGCTGGGGGCGTGGCGTGCGTCGCCGGCCCGGCTGCGCGAGGACGCCAACACCGAGGAGGACCACGCCCGCGGGTACTACCGCGACCGGGTGCTCGTCGAGCTCGCGCAGAACGCCGCCGACGCGGCGGCCCGCACCGGCACCCCCGGCCGCGTGCTGCTCCGGCTGGTGCACGCGGACGGCGGCACGGTGCTCGTGGCGGCGAACACGGGCGAGCCGCTGGACGCCGAGGGCGTCGCGTCGCTGGCGTCCATGCGGGCGTCGTCGAAGCGGGCCGACGCGCCGCGCCGGACCGTCGGACGGTTCGGCGTCGGTTTCGCGGCGGTGCGGGCGGTCGCGGACGAGGTGTCGGTGCTGTCGACGACCGGTGGGGTGCGGTTCTCGGTCGCCGACACCGCGGAGCTGCTCGCGCAGGCGTCGGCCGACGTGCCGGCGCTCGCGGACGAGGTGCGTCGCCGGGACGGGCAGCTGCCTGCGCTGCGGCTGCCGCTTCCCGCCGACGGGCGCCCGCCGGCCGGCTACGACACCGCGGTGGTGCTGCGCCTGCGCGACGAGGTGGCCGCCGACGAGGTCCGCGGGCTGCTGCGGGACGTGGGCGACCCGCTGCTGCTCGGGCTCCCTGCGCTCGTCGAGATCCTCGTGGAGGACCTGACGTCGGACGTCCCGCCGCGGCGGCTCGCGGACGTCGAGCAGCGCTGGGTCGTCGCGGCGGACGAGGGGGAGCTGCCCCTCGCGCTGCTCGCCGACCGGCCGGTGGAGGAGCGCTCGGCGCGGGACTGGCGGGTGGCGTGGGCGCTGCCGCGGCACGGCACCGACCCCGCGACGCGCGTGGTGCACGCCCCGACGCCCACCGACGAGCCGTGCAGCGTCCCCGCGCTGCTGGTGGCGACCCTCCCGCTCGACCCGACCCGGCGGCACGTCGCGGCCGGCGCGCTCACGGACGCGCTGCTCGACCACGCCGCCGACGTCTACGCGCGGCTGGCGACCGACGTGGCCGCGTCGGGAGGTGACGCGCTCGCCCTCGTCCCGACCGGCCTCGCCGCGGGGGCGCTCGACGGCGACCTGCGCACCCGGCTCGTGGACCGGCTCACCCGCACGCCGCTGCTGCGCCCCGCCGACGCCCCCGACGACACCGGCGGCGAGGGTCTCGTCGCCCCGGGGAACGCGGTCGCGCTGACCGGCCCGGCCGGGCACGACGGCCGGGCGCTCGCGGCCCTCGGGCGGCGCCTCGCGGGCCTGGTGCGCCTGCCGGCCGGCCGTGATGCGCAGGCCCGCACGGTGGGGGTCGAGATGCGGGCGCTCGCGGACGTCGTCGAGGACCTCCCGGGCGTCGTCGACGGCGACTGGGCCGACCTCTACGACGCGCTGACGGGCCTGGCCGGCGACCCGCAGGCGCGCGAGGCGCTGGGCGCGCTGCCGGTGCCGCTCGCGGACGGCCGGGTGGTGCGGGGTGCGCGCGGCACGCTCGTGCTGCCCGGCGACCTCGCGGACCGGCTCGGGCCGGAGACGCTGCGGACGCTGGGTCGGTGGGGGGTCCGGGTCGTCGACCCGCACGCCGAGCACCCGGTGCTGCTGCGGCTCGGCGCGCAGGAGGCGGACGCCGCCGGGGTGCTGGCGCAGCCGGCCGTGCGGCAGGCGGTGCTGGCGCAGGCGGACGACGACGACCTCACGACGGCCGACGAGGTCACCGAGGCGGTCCTCGCGCTGGTCGGGGCCGTTCCCCGCGACGACGACACCCCGCCGCTGCCGTGGCTCGGCCTGCTCACCCTCGACGCGGCGGACGGCGAGCCGACCCCGGCCGACGGGCTCGTGGTCCCGGGCTCGGTCGCGTCGCGGCTGCTCGACGACCGGGTGATGACGCCCGTGTCGGTCGCCGTCCTCGACCGGTGGGACGAGCGGACGCTCACCGCGGTCGGCGTGCGCGCGGACCTCGTGCTCGTGCGGGTCCACGACGTGCTCGCCGACCCGCTGGCGACCGACCCCGACGCGACCGACGACGCGGGCCTGGCCGCCCGGTCGCTCGACGGCTGGGACGACTACCTCGCGCACCTCGCGGACCGGCTCGGCGGCGGCGCGTACCTGAGCGAGGTGACGGCCGTCGCGGACCTCGACGCGGTCGCCGACGGTGCCTGGCCCGACGTGCTCGCACGGCTCGCGGCGGTGCCGCGGCTGCGCCGGGCGCTCGTCGAGCCGGTGCGCGCCGAGCCCGGCGGCAGCGCCCCCTCGTACACGGCCTGGTGGCTGCGCGAGCGCGCCGGTCTGGGCCTGGAGGGGCCGTTCGGGATCGGCGAGGCCGTCGCGCGCGTGCTGCCGCCCGCGCCGGACGTGCTGGCGGGCGTCGACGTGGGCGTGCAACGGGCCCTCGGCGGCGTCACGACGTTCGACGACCTCGACGGCTCCGCGTGGAGCGCGCTGCTGGCCGGCTGGGGCCCTGCCGGCTCACCGGTCGAGCCGGCGGTCGCGGTCGCCGTGTGGTCGGCGATGGCGCCCGACCGGCCTCCCGAGCTCGTGCCGGCGATCGTGGGGCCCGGCCGGGTCGCCCTCACGCACGCCGAGGACGCCGCCGTCGCCGGTGCGCCCATGTGGTGCCAGCGCACGGACGTCGCCGCGATCGTCCCCGCCGCCGACCCGCGGCTCGTCGCGGACCTGCTCGACGTGGCGCTCGTCGAGGACCTCGCCGACGGGGAGGTGGGCGGTGACCCGGGGGAGGCGGCGGACGTGCCGCCCGCGGTGCTGACGGTGCTGCCCGGGGCGCCGGCGACGTGGCGGGAGCACGAGGACCTGCTCGTCGACGGCACGCCCGTCGAGTGGTGGGTCGAGGGCAGCGGTACCTCCGCCGTCGTGCACGCGGTGCACGTCGAGGGCCTCGCCGCCGGGCTCGCGCAGGCGGCCGGGCGGTGGACCGACCGGCACGTCGTCGAGGCGCTCCTCGTCGACCCCGGGCGGGCGGGCGCCGTCGCGCTCGACGCCGCCTGGCGGACGCCGCAGCGCGGCTGACACCCACCGGGCCGACGACGCCGGCGCGGTGGTGTCAGGAGCCGACGGTCAGTCGGCGACAGGCGTCGCGAGGGCGGTGGCCGTCGCGAGGGCCTCGGGGATGGCGGCGAGGTGGGTGTGTGCCACCTCGATGGGCTCGTAGCCCGCGGCCCGCACCCCGGCGGTGTCGTTCTCCTCGTGCGCCAGGACGGCGGCCAGCACGGGGCCCAGCGGGCCGGTCTGGTCGCGCAGGGCGTTCGCGATGGAGTCCGAGACGCCCGAGCGCTCGATGATCGAGTCGACGCTGATGCGCAGGTGCGAGGCGACGGCCGAGAGCATGCCCACGGTGTAGCCCTCGTCTGAGTTCGTCAGGCGGGCGACGGTGAGCGCGCGCGTCAGGACGGACCACAGGGGGCCGACCGCCGCGGCGCGGGCGTCGACGATCGACGCCATCGCGAGCGCGAACAGCTGGCGCGGGCCGACGAGCACGACGGCCTGCCGCACGGAGTCGATGTGCCGGCGTACGCCCGTCGCGCTGGAGTTCACGAGGTGCAGCACGCGCATGGTGAGCTCGGGGTCGGTGCCGATGACACGGACCACGGCGTCCTGGTCGGGGTACTCGGCACTGAGCAGCCGGACGAGCTCGAGGCACTGCACCTGCCCGGTCGACAGGGGGCGGTCCGCGTCGGAGCCGCGGCGCTCGAACATCGGGCCCTGGAGCAGGTCGGCGCCGCACTCCATCGCGAAGCCGATGCGCTCCTTGGTGTCGGCCCGCTCGGCGATGACGGTCGCGCCGGCGTTCTTGGCGCGCTCGACGATCGCGGCCAGCTCGGGCTGGGACCGCACCACGTCGACCTTGACGTAGTCGACGAGGCAGAGCAGCCGGTCGTACCGCGAGGAGCCCGTGTACTCGCCGAGCGCCAGGCCGTAGCCGGCCATCTTGAGGGTGGCCGCCAGGTCGTACGCGTCCTCGCGGGCGGACAGCTCGCCCGGGATCTCGAGGACGAGCCCGTTGCCGGCGTAGGGGACGTCGCCCTCGTCGAGGAAGATGCGCGTGGTCGCGCGCAGCACCAGGAGCTTGTCGCCGGTCAGCAGGTCCGGGTCGAGGATGCGGTACTGCGCGTCGACGAGGTGCTCGACGCGCTGCTCCGGCTCCTGCGTGCCGTCGGGTGCGAGCACGACACCGCGGACCGCGTAGCCGAACACGGAGCGGTCCGGGTGCACCACGGGCTGGCGGTGGATGACCGCCGCGCCGACGCGTGCGATCGGTTCGTCCAGTGCATGCATGGTGCTCCCCAGATGGCGGTGACTTCTGTCCTTCACCATCGGCAGCCCGCGCGGGCAGTTGAGGGGAACGCGCCTGGTTCAGCCGACAGGAGCGCGCAGGGGCCAGTCCTCGTCGAGGACCGACTGGACGGCGCGGCCGGTGCGGCGGTCCACGAGGACCGGCGCGAGGAGGTTCGCGGTGGGGGCGGCGTCGCCGGTGCCCGGGTGCACCACGACGAGGAGGACCACGTCCGCGGGATCGGTGTCCTCGCCGAGCGGCGAGGGGTCGACGACCGGGTGGTAGTCGGGGAAGTAGAGCGTGGGGCTCACGACGAACAGGCGCACCTCGCGCTCGGACCCGTCACCGTCCGGCACGGAGCGCAGCGCGAAGAGCGTGCCGGCGTCGTCGAGCGCGTCCAGCGCGTAGTGCACGCGGCCGGCCAGGCCGGGGAACGCGACGACGAGGTGCAGGTCCGCGGGGACGTCGCACGTGCTGCCGGCGACGGCGACGCGGACGGTGGCGGGTGCGAGGTTCATCGGAGGAAGTCCATCAGACTCGGCTGCAGGACCTTCGCCGCCGCGCCGAGCGCTCCCTGATAGGCGACCTCCTGCATCTGCAGGTTGAGGATCGTCTCGGCGAGGTCGATGTCCTCGATCCCGGACAGCTGCGACTTCGTCGTGAGCTGCTGGCCCGTGATCGAGGTCTGCGCGGCGGAGATCTGGTTCTGCCGGGCGCCGACCGCGGAGACCTCGGTGAGCATGGCCTCCATGCGGTCGTCGATCGCGTCCAGGTGCGTCGACGGGTCGCCGCCTGCCCGGAGGGTCGCGGCCACCTGGTCGAGGAGCGCGAAGACGGAGCCGGTGCCCTCGCCGAAGACCTTCGAGCCGTCGGCGTCGACCCGGACCGTCATGGCCTGGCCGACCCGGCGCTCGACGGGGGCGCTGGTCGCGGTGCCCGTCCAGGTGTAGGTCGAGTCGAACGCCTTGCCCGCGTCGGACGTGCCCGAGAACACCGAGCGGCCGACGTACGTGGCGTTCGCCTGGTCCATGAGCGTGTCGCGGACGCCCTCGAGCTCGGAGGCGAGCGCGTCGCGCGACGTCTGGCCGAGGGCGCCGTCGCCGCCCTGGACGGTGAGGTCCCGGGCCCGGCGCAGGGCCGACAGCGACGACGTGAGCGCGGAGTCGACCGTGGTGAGCCACGAGTCGCCGTCGCTCGCGTTGCGGGCGTACTGCGTCAGGGCGCGCTGGTCGCCGCGCAGCCGCAGCATGTCGGACGCGCCGGCGGGGTCGTCGGACGGGACGTTGATCTTCTTCCCGCTCGACATCTGCCCCTGGAGGGCCGCCATCGACGTGAGGTTGCCCTGCAGGTTGGCCAGTGTCTGGCGCTGGATCGTCAGGTGCGTGATGCGCGAGATCATGGGCGTTACCTTCCGACCAGGCCGGTGCGGTTGATGAGGGTGTCGAGCATCTCGTCGACGGCGGTCAGGACGCGTGCGGCGCCCTCGTAGGCCCGCTGGAACGCGAGCATGTTCACGGTCTCCTCGTCGGTGTCGACGCTGGTGATCGCGAGCTGCTGCTGCTCGGCGGTCGCCCGGGCGGCCTCGGCGACGCCGGCCCGCGAGCCCGCGCTGGACGTGCGGACGCCGAGCTCGACGACGGTGCTGCTCCACAGCGCGTCGGGGCCGGTCTTCGACGTGCCGAGCGCGGCCAGCGCGTCGCCCACCGAGCCGTCGAGCGCACCGGCGCCGGGGGCGGCCACGGCGACGTCGAGCGGGTCCGTGATGGCGACCGTGAGGCCCATCGCGGCCGACTGGCCGGGCGCGAAGGTGAAGAAGTCGGTGCCGGTCGTGCCGGCCGTGGTCGTCGCGGTGGTGTGCAGGGCGTTGACCTGGGTCGCGATGCTCGTCGCGAGCGCGTCGTAGCGAGCGGCCGCCTCGGTGAGGATGCCGCCGGTGCCGGCGGCGTCGGGTGGTGCGAGGACGGACAGGAGACCGGCGACGCGGCCGCCGTCGAGGCCGACCTGCTGCGCGGGGCGGTCGGCCCAGACGACGGTGACGGCCTGGCCGGGCGTCGAGGAGTCGCCGGTCGCCTGGGCGAACGTCGTCGCGCCGGTGACGGCGATCGCGTGGGTGCGGTTGCCGTTGACGAGGGCGTTGCCGGCGACCATGACGTCCATCTGGCCGTCGGGGCGCAGCGACACGGTCGCGCCGACGAGGGAGGACAGCTGCGTGACGAGGAGGTCGCGCTGGTCGGACAGCTCGTGCGCGGTGCCGCCGGCGTTGGTGATCTGCAGGATGCGCGCGTTGAGGTCCGCGACCCCGGCGGCCGTGGTGTTGACCTCCTCGACGAGCGAGGTCGCGGTCGTGCGGGCCTGCGTCCACTGCGTCTGCGCGGCGGTGTACAGCGTCTGGATGCGGTCGACGACCGCCTGGGAGTTCTCGAGGAGCACGGCGCGGGCCGAGCCCTTGTCCGGGGTGTTGCTCACGTCGCCCCACGCGTTCCACATGGTGGAGAGCTGCGTGGACAGGCCGTCCGCACCGGGCTCGCCGGTGCTCGCCTCGAGGGTCGTGTACGCGTCCGCGCGGGCCTTGAGGTACGACGCGCCACCGGTCTGCGTGCGCAGCCGGGCGTCGACGAACGTGTCGCCGAGCCGCTGGATGCCGGACACGCGGGTGCCCTCACCGGTGCCGTTCGGCACGGAGAACATCGACGGCAGCTGCGCGGCCGGCAGCGACGAGAGCGTCGCGCGCTGGCGGGTGTAGCCGACCGTGTTGGCGTTCGCGACGTTCTGGCCGGACACGTCCAGGGCCTGGCGCTGGGCGATCAGCGAGCTCAGCGCGGTGCTGAGGCCGGAGAAGGTGCTCATGGGGGAGGGGGCTCCTCAGAAGGTGCGGTCGACGAGCTGCGCGACGCGCTCGGAGGGGGCGGACTGGCCGGTGACGTCGTAGGTGCTGACGTCCTGCAGCGACGCGAGCGTCTCCTGCGTGGCCCGGTGGGACATGGCGAGGAGCTCGCGGTTGCCGTCGGCGAGCTGGCCGATCTCGGCGCTCAGCGTCGCGAACGCGTCGCGGTGGGCGCGCAGCAGCTCGTCCCACGGCGAGGGTGCGTGGTCGGCGAGCAGGGCGAGCGGCGAGCCGGGCAGGAGGCCGAGGTGCATCGCGGCGGTGTCGGCGGCGACGGCGCGACCGAGCTCGGCGTTGCGGATCTCCTCGAGCACGGTCTCGACCTCGCGGGTCGCGTGGGAGAGCCAGCGCGAGCGTCCGCTCGTGAGGATCATCTGCTCCTCCTCGAGCTTGAAGAGCAGGAGCTCGAGCAGGTTCCGCTGGTGCCACAGCACCTCGGAGAGCCCGTTGAGGGGCATCGGGGGTCCTCCCAGTCCGGCGAGTCGCGTCGGTGGCCTTGGTCGTCAGGTGGCCGTTGGCGCGTATGACTGAGGTATCGGCCGGGTCGGTCGGTTGCTGACGAGTTTTGGTCGATCCGTGTGGCGGCGACTGTCGAAACGGTTCCGCGCGCTATCTCCGGTGGGTCCCGATGCGCCGGATTCCGGTCCGAGTGTGATCTACGTCACACTCGAACGGCTGGGTGTCGGCACCCACGAGGGCTTTCCCCGAGTTCCTTCCGATTTGCCTACCGCGCTGTCAGTTGCCCGTAGATATCGATACTCCGAGGCCCTCAAGGCGGACGCCGGGACGACCGACCGACTCCAAGTGATGAGCACCACAGAGACACCCGAGCAGCTGGTCCTGCAGAACCTCCCGCTGGTGGGCTATGCCGTCAGCGAGCTGCTGCACCGCGTCCCGCCGACGGTCTCCCGCGACGAGCTCGCCTCCGCCGGCAGCCTGGCGCTGGTGCTCGCCTCGCGCGCCTACGACCCGTCGACCGGCGTGCCCTTCGCGCGGTACGCCTCGCTGCGGATCCGCGGCGCGCTCGTCGACGAGCTGCGCTCGATGGACTGGGCGTCGCGCGGCGCACGCCACCGCGTCCGGGAGCTCACCGCCACCACCGAGCGGCTCACCGCCGCGCTCAAGCGCCGCCCCACGCGCGAGGAGCTGGCGGAGGCGCTCGGCACCGACGTGCGCACCGTCGACGCCGCTGCGCGGGACGCCGAGCGCCGCGTCCTGTCCATGGACGCCACCGAGGGCGTCGGCGCCACGATGGTCGCCGAGCCCAGCGCCGGACCCGAGGAGGCACTCCTCGTCGGCGAGCAGCACCGCTGGCTCGGTGCCGCCGTGCAGTCCCTGCCCGACCGGCTGCGCGTCGTGGTCGAGGGGATCTTCCTGCAGGACCGGTCCGTCGCCGACCTCGCCGCCGAGCTCGGCGTCACCCAGTCCCGCATCAGCCAGCTGCGCACCGAGGCCCTCGGCCTGCTGCGCGACGGCATGAACGCCGGCCTCGACCCCGACCTCGTCAGCGCGCCCGAGCGGCCCGACGGCGTCGCCGAGCGCCGCCGGCAGAGCTACTTCGCGGCCGTCGCCGCCCGCGCGGCGCTCGCCACCGCCGTGCCGTCGTCCGCCCGCATGTCGGGCGTCCCGACGCAGCGCCCGGTCTCGGCCGCGGCCGACGACGCCCGCACGCCCGCGGTCACCCGCACCGCCTGAAAACTCGTCGCGAGAAATCCTCACACCGCGTCGGGGCTGCCGATGGAAGGGGTACGCCCACGGATGGGCAGCTCTGACCCGACACATGGAGGAAGATCACGATGGGTCTCTCGATCAACCAGAACATTGCGGCCACCAACGCGTACCGCAACCTGAGCAACACCCAGAACGACCTGGCGAAGTCGCTGGAGAAGCTGTCGTCCGGCTTCCGCATCAACCGCGCTGCGGACGACGCGGCCGGCCTGGCGATCTCCGAGGGCCTGCGCTCGCAGGTCGGTGGCCTCAAGGTCGCCGCCCGCAACGCCCAGGACGGCATCTCGGTCGTGCAGACCGCTGAGGGCGCCCTGACCGAGGTCCACTCCATCCTGCAGCGTGTCCGCGACCTCGCGGTGCAGGCCGGTAACGACTCGAACAACGCCGACGCCCGCACCAACATCGAGACCGAGGCGACGCAGCTCGTCTCCGAGCTCGACCGCATCTCCGGCTCCACGAACTTCAACGGCACCAAGCTCCTCGACGGCTCCGCCGGCGCGGGCTCGGGCAAGCTGACGTTCCAGGTCGGTGCGGACGGCGACGCCAACTCGCAGATCGTCGTCGACCTGTCGGGTGCGAACATCAGCTCGCTCGCGAGCGACCTGAAGACCGGCGCCCTCGCGACGTCCGGCACGCAGTTCAACCTGGCGACGAACGTGGCCGCGCTCACCACGGGTGCTGCGACGTTCCAGGTCGTCAAGGGTGGCGTCACCACCTCGATCACGACCGGCACGCTCAACGACACGGCCGACGGTTCCGCCGCGTCGTTCCAGTCGGTCGAGGAGTACGCCTCCGCCCTGCGCAACGACGCGTCGTTCGCGGCGAACTTCTCGGTCTCGGTCGTGAAGGACGCCAACGGTGCCGGCACCGGCATCGTGGTCTCGGCCCTCAACGGCGGCGCGGTCGCCACCGCCACGCCGCAGGCGGCCGGCTTCGCTGCCGGTACGGCGGGCGCGACCTCGACGGTCGGCATCAAGTTCGACAGCCCGACCAACGCCCAGGCGTCGATCTCGCTGCTCGACGACAAGATCAAGTCGGTCTCCACGGCTCGCGCCAACCTCGGTGCGTACCAGAACCGGTTCGAGCACACGATCAAGAACGTCAACGTCGCGATCGAGAACCTGTCCGCCTCGGAGTCCCGCATCCGCGACACGGACATGGCGTCGGAGATGGTCTCCTTCACCCGTGCCCAGATCCTGTCGCAGGCCGGCACGGCGATGCTCGCGCAGGCCAACCAGATCCCCCAGGGCGTGCTCTCGCTCCTGCGGTGACCTGACCGGTGACCCTGGGTCACCGGAACCGTGAACGCACCGGTGGCGGGTCGGCGAAGGCCACCCGCCACCGGTGTCTCACCCCCTCACGAACGAACGGACGGACTCCTTCATGGCAGCGATGGGTATCGACGGGCTGGTCAGCGGCCTGGACACGACGAGCCTCATCAACCAGCTCATGCAGGTCGAGTCGGCGCCGCAGACGCTGCTGAAGACCAAGCAGTCGGAGACGACCAACCTCGTCACCGCGCTCCAGTCCCTCAACACCAAGGTGTCGTCGCTGTTCGACGCCGCCACGAAGGCCGCGACGGCCTCGTCCTGGTCCGCGACGAAGGCCACCGCGTCGGCCTCGTCGGTGACGGCCACGACGTCGACCGCGTCGCAGCCGACGGCCCTGTCGTTCACGGTCGACAAGCTCGCGAGCAGCCAGATCTCGCTGACGAGGCCGGCCGACCTCGCGAGCCTCACCGGCACGGGGACGATCACCGTCAAGGCGAAGGACGGCACGCTCACCGAGATCACCCTCGGCGCGGACGCCGCCGCCACCGCGCGGGCCATCTCGTCGTCGAAGGCCGGCGTCTCCGCCGTCGCCGTCAAGGTCGGCGCGGACACCCGCCTGCAGCTCACCGGGACGACGTCCGGCGAGGAGCACTCGTTCGAGATCTACCAGGGCACCGCCGCCCAGGTCACGGCCGGCACGGCGACGAAGCTCGACCTCGACGACACGCGTACCGCGTCCGACGCGAAGATCACGCTGTGGGCCGGCACCACCGGGGTCGAGAAGCAGGTCTCGTCGTCCACCAACACGTTCTCCGACGTGCTCGACGGCACCGCGATCACCGTCTCCGCGGTGGAGACCACGCCGGTCACCCTGACCGTCAAGCGGGACGACGCGGCGCTGCAGTCGCTCGCCTCCGGCCTCGTCGGGTCGCTCGGCGTGGTGCTGTCCGAGATCACGTCGCGGACCGCGACCACGACCAGCACGAGCGACGACGGCCGGACCGTCATCACCGGCGGGCTGTTCTCCGGCGAGAGCGGCGTCCGCGGCCTGCAGCAGCAGCTCCAGTCGGCGGCGGCCTACCCGATCGACGGCGTCTCGCCCTCGTCGGTCGGCTTCGTGGTCGGCAAGGACGGCACGTTCACGTTCGACCAGGCGAAGTTCACCGAGGCCCTCGCGGCCGACCCGGAGAAGGTCCAGAAGGTCATCTCGGGGCTGGCGCAGCGCGTCGCGGACGTCGCGAAGAGCGCGTCCGACAAGGTCGACGGCACCCTCACGCTCCAGATCACCGGCCAGCAGGCCGTGGTCAAGGACCTGGGCGCCCAGATCGAGAACTGGGACGTCCGCCTCGCGCAGCGCCGGGAGGGCCTGCAGGCCACCTACTCCGCGCTCGAGGTGTCCCTGTCGGGCCTGCAGTCCCAGTCGAGCTGGCTCGCCGGCCAGCTGGCCTCCCTCTCGAGCTCGAGCTGACGGAAGGGTCACCCATGCCTGACATCCGTTCCCGGTACATGGCGGACGCGGTCGCGACCGTCGGTCCCGCGCGCCTGCTCACCATGCTGTACGACCGCATGCTGCTCGACGTCGACCGTGCGGTGGAGGCGCTGCGCGCCGACGACCGCGCCGCGGCGACCGGGCACCTGGTGCACGCGCAGGAGATCGTCGCCGAGCTCATCGTCAGCCTGGACGAGAAGGCGTGGGACGGTGGCGCCCAGCTCATGTCGATCTACCGCTTCCTGCTCTCGGAGCTCATCGAGGCCAGCTCCCGCGGCGACGTGGAGCGCGCCCTGTCGTGCCGCGGCCTCATCGAGCCGCTGGCCGAGGCCTGGCACGAGGCGGCCCGCTCGCTCGCCCAGGTCGACGTCCCGACCCAGCCTGACGCCCCCGCGCTCGAGACCGCCACGTCGGTCGGGCTGCTCGGCGTCGGCTGACCATGAGCACCGTGCTCGCGCCGGAGGCGGACGGCGACGTCCGCTGGCTCGACGCCTGGTCCGCGGCGCTCGACGCGATCGAGCTCGACGTGGCGAAGGCGGAGGACCTGCTGCGCAACGCGCACCTCGCCCGCGTCGAGGACGTGGCGGCCGCCTCCGTGTGGCACCCGCCGACGACGATCGGCCCGCTGCCGGCCGCCCTGCACGTGCGGGCGTCCGCGATCCTCGAGCGCCAGCTCGACGTCGCCCGGCGCACCGCCGAGGCGCTCGCGTACTCCCGCCGGCACCTCGCGGCGGCGGACCTCGCGCGTCCGCGGCCGCTGGAGACCCCCGTCTACGTGGACGAGCAGGCCTGACGAGCCCTTTCTTCAGGTGTCCGAGGAAACTTCTCTGAAACCACTCATGCCCCGGTGACGGCCTCCGATGGGAAGCATGAGCACGGATCGCTCGCGCAGCAGGCCACGGATGGGCCGACTCGTTCCTCATCGGTGAGGTGTGCCTGTCATGGGCTTGTTCGACTCCGTGGGCTTCGTCGCGCTCAACAGCGCGCTCGACGGCCTCGCGCTGCGCCAGCGGGTGATCGCCGACAACGTCGCGAACATCCAGACCCCGGGCTACCACGCCCGCCGCGTCCAGTTCGAGGACGCCCTGTCCAAGGCCGTCGGCCACGGCGACGGCGCCGTGCAGGCGACGACCGCGCGGTCGCTCGAGCCGACGCGCGAGGACGGCAACAACGTCAACCTCGACACCGAGACGCTGCTCAACGTCGACACCAACCTGCGCTACCAGCTCGCGACGCAGGCCGTGTCCGGGCAGTTCTCCACCATCCGCGCAGCGATGAGGACCAGCTGATGACCATCTTCGGCGCCATCGGGATCGCGAGCACCGGGCTCACGGTGCACCGCAAGTGGCTCGACGCGGTGAGCGACAACCTCGCCAACGCGAACACGGTCCGGGCGACCTCCGAGGAGGCGTTCAAGCAGAAGTACGTGATCGCCGCCGAGAGCGCCGGCGAGAACCAGGGCGTCCAGGTCGCCGGGATCCTCGAGGGCAGCGGCGAGGGCCGGCTCGTGTACGAGCCCGACCACCCCCTGGCCGACGAGCAGGGGTACGTGCGGTACCCCGACATCGACATGTCGAGCCAGATGACCCAGCTGATCATGGCGCAGCGCGGCTACCAGGCGAACGCCGCGGTGGTCGACCGCGCCAAGGAGACCTACACCGCAGCACTGCAGATCGGACGCTCCTGATGACCTTCGCCGTCGCCCCCGTCCAGGCCGTCACGGCCGCGACCCCGGGCCTGTCGACCGCGCCCGTCGCGGACCCCACGTCCGGCGACCGCTTCGCCTCCGTGCTGAGCGGCGTCGACAGCCTGCAGCAGCTGCAGTCCACGTCGAACGACCTGGCCGTCAAGGCCGTCACGGGTGACCTCGACGACGTGCACGACTACACGATCGCCGCCGCCGAGGCGTCGACCGCGATCGAGCTCACGGCCGCCGTGCGCAACAAGGCCGTCGACGCGTTCAACGAGATCATGCGGATGCAGGCCTGATGCCCCCGCAGCTCCAGGCGGCCCTCGACCGGACCACCGCCGCGATCAAGCAGTTCACCGTCGCGCAGCGCACGCTCGCCGTCATCGGCGTGGCCGTCGTGCTGCTCGGCGCCTTCGCGCTCAGCAGCTGGATGGCGCGCCCGACGCTCAGCCCCCTGTTCACCGGCCTGTCCGGCTCGGACGCGAGCGCGGTCGTGGACCAGCTCACGTCCGACGGCGTGCAGTACCAGCTCACCGACGGCGGCTCCACGGTCCTCGTGCCCGCCGACGCGCTGTACTCCGAGCGGATCAAGCTGGCCGCGGCCGGCCTGCCGACCAACGCGGACGGCGGCGGCTACTCGCTGCTCGACGACATGCCGATGACGTCGTCGGAGTTCCAGCAGCAGAAGACGTACCAGCGGGCGATGGAGGGCGAGCTCGCCAAGACCATCTCCGCGATCGACGGCGTCGAGGCCGCGACCGTCAAGCTCGCCATCCCCGAGGAGAGCGTCTTCGTCTCGGAGAAGACGGACCCGACGGCGTCGGTGTTCGTGCGGACCAAGCCGGGCGTCAGCCTGTCGCTCGACCAGGTCCAGGCCGTCGTCCACCTCGTCTCCGCCGGCATCGACGGCATGAAGCCGACCGACGTCGCGGTCGTCGACGCGACCGGCGAGGTCCTCTCCGCGGTCGGCACCGGGACCACGGGCGGTGTGGCCGGTCAGCAGGCCAGCGACTACGAGGCCCGCGTGCAGGGTGCCGTGCAGGCGCTGCTCGACCGCGTGGTCGGCCCCGGCAAGTCGGCCGTGACCGTCACCGCGCAGGTCGACCAGACGCAGAAGGACACGACCGTCGAGCAGTTCTCGGCCACCCCCGACACGCCGCCGCTGGCGCAGTCGACCACGTCCGAGGAGTACACGGGCAGCGGCTCGACCGGCGCGGCCGGCGTGCTCGGCCCGGACAACATCGCGGTCCCGGAGGACGACGGCACGGGCACCGACGGCTCGTACAAGTCGACCACCGAGGACACGACGAACGCCGTCAACAAGAGCACCGAGGTCACGCACGCCGGCCCCGGGGCGATCGAGCGGCAGTCCGTCGCCGTCATGCTCGACGAGAAGGCCGCCGCCCCGCTCGACATGGCCGAGCTGCGCAACACGATCGCCGCCGCCGCGGGCATCGACGAGACCCGCGGCGACACCGTCGCCGTGCAGGCCGTCCCGTTCGACACCACCCAGGCGACCGCCGCCACGGAGGCCCTCGCGGCCGCGGACAAGGCCGCCGAGGCGAAGCGTCAGGACGACCTCGTCAAGCAGGCGGCCATCGGCGCCGTGGTGCTGCTCCTGCTGCTCTCGGTCGCCGTCGCGATGGCCCGCCGCTCGCGCCGGGCCCGTCGCACCGCGCTCGACCTCGGCGAGCTGCCCGTGCTCGGCGAGGGCAGCCGGGTCGGCATCGAGGGTGTCGACGCCGACTCGCTGCCCGAGCTCGAGGCCGGACCGCGGCCCGACGAGCCCGACCTGGTCACCCGCAAGCGCGCCGAGATCTCCGCGCTCGCCGACGAGCAGCCCGCGGAGGTCGCGGACCTCCTGCGCGGCTGGCTCACGACCTCCGGCACCGGGCGACGCTGATGGCCGCGCTCACCGGGTCGCAGAAGGCCGCGATGCTCCTGCTCCAGCTGGGGCGCGAGCGCGCCGCGCGCGTCATGTCGCAGCTCGACGTCAACGAGATCGAGGAGCTCACGGCCGAGATCATGCGGCTCGACCGCGTGGACCAGGCGATGGCCGACGACGTGCTCGAGGAGTTCTACGAGGTCTCCGTCATCGGCCCCGGCGTCAACGGCGGTCTCGGCCTCGCGGAGCACCTGCTCGTCGCGTCGCTCGGCGCCGAGCAGGCGTCGACCATGCTCGAGCGGCTCCAGACGACGCTCGCCGGCCAGCCGTTCGAGTTCCTGCAGCAGGCCGACGCCCGCCAGGTCGTCTCCCTGCTGAGCAGCGAGCACCCGCAGGCCATCGCGCTCGTCCTCGCGCACCTGCGCCCCGACCACGCGTCGCAGATCCTCGCGGGCTTCGACCCCGAGCTGCAGGCCGACGTGGCGCACCGGATCGCGATCATGGAGCGCGCCAACCCCGACGTCGTCGGCGTCATCGCCGAGCAGCTGCAGCGCAAGGCGTCGACGGTGCTCGCCCCGCGCGAGCTCGCCGCCGTCGGCGGTGTGCAGCCGCTCGTCGAGATCATCAACCGCGCCGACCCCGGCACCGAGAAGGCGATCCTCGAGGGGCTCGCGAGCCGCGACGAGGAGCTCGCCGAGGAGGTCCGCAGCCGGATGTTCGTGTTCGGCGACATCGTGCTGCTCGAGGACCGCGCCATGCAGCTCGTGCTCCGCCAGGTCGAGACGGCGCAGCTGTCCGTCGCGCTCAAGGGCGTCAGCGAGGGCGTGCGGGACACCGTCATGCGCAACCTGTCCGAGCGCGCCCGCGAGAACCTGCTCGAGGAGATCGACCTGCTCGGGCCCGTGCGCCTCTCGCTCGTCGAGGACGCGCGTGCGTCGATCGTCCAGGTCATCCGCCGGCTCGAGGAGAGCGGGCAGATCCTGATCCGTCGCGAAGGCGAGGACGAGTTCGTTGCCTGAGTCCTTCGTGCCGCACGTGCACCCCGCCGCCGCGGCGACCCGCACCCGCTTCCGCCCGTCCGACGTGGCGGCCGACGCGCAGCCCATGGTCTTCCGCCCGGACACCACCGACGCGGCGCCCACCGTCGTGACGTTCAAGCCCGCGCCCCTCGGCACGGCCCGTGCGGTCGACCGGGCCGCGAGCGACCACGCGCGCGCCGAGGGCTTCGCCGCCGGCTTCGCGGCGGGCGCGCGCGAGGCCGCCCGGGTCGCCGAGCAGCACGCCCGGGAGGCGCTCGCCGCCCGGCTCGCCCAGGAGTCCGAGGCCGCCGCGGTCACCACGCGGGCGCTCGACGTGCTCGCGACCTGCGCCGCCGCCGCGCGGGTCCGGACCGAGCCGGTCGTCGCCGACCTGCAGGCCCGCCTCCAGCTCGCCGCGCTCGAGCTCGCCGAGGCGCTGCTCGGTGCCGAGCTCGCCGACCACGACCGGTCCGCGCGCGCGGCGCTCACGCGTGCGCTGCTGCACGCCGACGCGATCGAGGACGTCACCGTCCGGCTGCACCCGAGCGACCTCGCCGCCCTGCGCGCGAGCGGCGCGGACGCACCCCGGGACGGCGTCGCCCTCGTCGCCGACCCCACGCTCACACCCGGCGACGCGGTCGCCGAGCACGCCGACGGCTACCTCGACGCCCGCCTCACCACCGCGGTGGCGCGGGCGCGCCAGGCGCTCGCCGGCACGGGCGACGGCACCCCGCTCGACAGCCCGACCCACCAGGTCGCCCGGTGACGGCCGTCCTCACCGACTGGGACCGCGCGCTCGCCGCGACGGCCCCCGAGGTCGTCGGCACCGTGCGGGCCGTCGTCGGCCTCACCGTCGAGGTCCTCGGCACGGGCGCCGCCGTGGGCGAGCTCGTGCGCATCGACGACGACGTGCTCGCCGAGGTCGTCGCGACCGACGGCCCGACCGCGCGCTGCATGCCGCTCGGCCCGAGCACCGGCCTGCGGGCCGGGATGCCGGTCCGGCCGCTGCGCGAGGCGCTCAGCGTCCCCGTCGGCACCGGTCTGCTCGGCCGGGTGCTCGACGGTCTGGGCCGTCCGATCGACGGCCGCGGGCCGCTGCGGGCCGACGCGTGGGTGCCTGTCGCGGGCCACGCGCCGCACCCGCTGGAGCGCAGCCGCGTCGACACCCCGCTCGACCTCGGCGTCCGCGTCCTCGACACCCTCGTGACCGTGGGCCGCGGGCAGCGTCTCGGCCTGTTCGCCGGCTCGGGCGTCGGCAAGTCCAGCCTGCTGTCGATGATCGCGCGCGGCACCGACGCCGAGGTGTCCGTCATCGCGCTCGTCGGCGAGCGTGGTCGTGAGGTCCGCGAGTTCCTCGAGGACGACCTGGGCCCCGAGGGGCTCGCCCGGTCCGTCGTCGTCGTCGCGACGTCCGACCAGCCGCCCCTCGTGCGGCTGCGCTCCGCGTTCGTCGCGACCCGCATCGCCGAGCACCTGCGCGACACCGGCGCGCACGCCGTGCTGATGATGGACTCGCTGACCCGCGTCGCGATGGCGCAGCGCGAGATCGGCCTGTCCGTCGGCGAGCCGCCCGCGACCCGTGGCTACCCGCCGTCGACGTTCGCACTGCTCGCCCAGCTGCTGGAGCGTGCCGGCACCGGCGCGACCGGCTCGGTGACCGGCCTCTACACCGTCCTCGTCGACGGCGACGACCACAACGAGCCCATCGCCGACGCGGCCCGCTCCATCCTCGACGGGCACGTGGTCCTCGACCGCCGGCTCGCCGTCGCGGGCCACTTCCCGTCCGTCGACGCGCTCGCGTCCATCAGCCGCGTCGCCGGTCGGGTCACCTCCGCCGAGCAGCGCGACCTCGCGCGCCGGCTCCGGGCCGTCATGGCAGCCCGCCGCCAGGCGCAGGACCTGCTCGACGTCGGCGCGTACGTCGCCGGCTCCAACCCGCTCGTCGACGCCGCCGTGACGCACGGCCGGGCGATCGACGCGTTCCTGCAGCAGGGGATGGACGACGTGGTGCCCGCCGGCCAGGCCTGGGCCCACCTCACGGCGCTCGTCGGCGCGCTCGGAGACCTCTCGTGAACCGCCGGTTCCCGCTCGCCGGGCTGCTGCGCGTGCGCGCGATGGCCGAGGAGCGCGCCGCCGCCGAGCTCGCCGCCGCTCGCCGTGACGAGCGCGCCGCCGCGAGCCGGGCCCGCTCCACCGAGGACCGGCTGGGGGAGTCCGGCACGCCGAGCCTCGCCGACGGCCGCGCGTTCCAGGCGGCCGTCGCGAGCCGGATGGCGCTCGCGTCGATGCTCGTCGAGCACCGCGCCCATGCCGTCGCCGCGCAGGACGAGTCGGACCGCCGCGCCGACGTGTGGACCGACGCCCGCCGGCACGTCCGGGCGATCGAGCGGCTCGAGGAGCGGCACGAGGACACGGTCCGGGCCGAGGACGCCCGGGCGGAGCAGCTGGTGCTCGACGAGGTCGCCGGGCGGCGCGCCGCCGGGCAGGGGAGGGCCGACGCATGACGACCGACGGGATCCAGGCGGTGCAGGCCCGCATGGCCGAGCTGCGCGCGCTCGTGAGCACCCCGGTGGTGCAGTCGACGGCGACCGCCTCGACGGCGGGGTCGTCCGCGGACTTCGCGACGACGCTCGCGGCAGTCACCGCCTCCGGCGCCGGCACCGGCACGGCCGCCACGTCGCAGGAGCCCAACGCGCAGTCGCTGCTCGCCGCGGCCGAGAAGTACATCGGCACGCCGTACGTCTGGGGTGGCGAGTCGCTCGACGAGGGCGGCCTGGACTGCTCCGGCCTGGTGCTCCGGTCGCTCGCCGACATCGGCGTGACCGACGTCCCGCGCGTCGCCCGGGACCAGCAGAACCTCGGCACCGCCGTGGCGTCGCTGGACGAGGCGCTGCCCGGTGACCTGCTGGTGTTCGGCGGAGGCACGCACATCGCCATCTACGAGGGGGACGGCAAGATGATCGACGCACCCAAGCCCGGCGGGAAGGTCGGGATCCGCGACGTGTGGGGGACTCCCACCGCGATCCGACGGATCCTGCCGCAGGAGTCCACCTCGTCGGCCGACCTGGCCGCCCAGGTCCGGTCCATCCTCGGCGCGTCCGGCACCACGTCGGCGACCGCGTCCTCCGCGACGCAGCGCGCCCAGCTCGACATGCTCGCGTCCCTCGGCTCGACGCTCACCGGAACCAGCACCGGGACCAGCACGGGCACCGGCCTGTACGGCTCGACGGCGGTGGCCTCGTGAGCGCCGCCGCCGTCGCCGTCGCGCGGCTCGGCATCCCGACGCAGCGGACCAGCCCCGACGGCCGGCCCGATCCCGCGTCCGGCGACGCGTTCGCCCAGGCGCTCGGCTCCGTGCACGACGACGGCGCGCGGCGGGACACCGTCGAGCCCGGCACGCCAGGGCGCGAGCGGCCGGCGGCCGACCGGGCCGACCGGGCCGACCGTGCGGATCGGACCGACCGCGCCGACCGCGCCAACCGGGCCGACCAGGCCGGCCGGGCGGATCGCGCCGACCGGCACGACGCGGACCGCTCGACGCCCGCGGCCCACGACGCGTCCGCGCCGGGCACGCCCGCCGACGCCGACGGCCCGGCCCCGTCGGGCACGCCGGCCACGGACGCCGCGGCGACCGCGGCCTCGCCCGTGACGTCGAGCATGACGGAGGCCGCGGCCTTCGCGATCGTGCTCGCGGCCTCGCTGCCCACCGCTCCGACGCCCGGCGCGCCGGCGACCGCCGCCGAGGCCGCCCCGCCGGCAGCACCGGCCACCGACCCGTCGACCTCGGGCCCGCCGACGGCCGGGCCGGCCGCCGCCGCCCCGGCCGGGGCGCTCGCGCCCGGCGTCACCCCGGCTGCCCAGGCGCCCGGTGCGACGACCCTCCCGGCCGCCGACGCCGCCACCGACGCGACCACCGGCGCCGACGACCGTGCCTCGACGCCCGCGGACGCGCCGGGCGGCACGACGGCCTCGTCCACCCCTGCGACGGCGGCGACGCCCGCCGCAGCGCCGCCGGTGCACGGCCGTCCTGACCAGATCGCCACGACGACCGCCACGACGACCGCCTCGCCGACCGGCACGGGCGGTCCCACCGCCGCCGAGCCGCAGGCGGCACCGGTCGCCCCGTCCGCCGGCGACGCGCCGTCCACGCAGCCGCAGCCCGCACCGGGCGTGGCCGGCGTGACGCCCGCGATGCCGACGGCACCGACCGCCCCGGCCCCCGCGCCGAGCCCGGTGGCCGCCCCGGCGCCGGCCCCGGCGCCCACCCCCGCCCCGCTGGCCGAGCAGCTCGGTGCGCGGCTCACCCAGCTCACCGGCCTGTCGCACGGCCGCCACGTGCTCACCGTCCCGGTCGACCCGGAGCACTTCGGGCCGGTCCGGATCGTGGCCCACATCGGCCCCGAGGCCGTCCGGGTCGAGCTCGTCGGCGGCACGGACGCGGCCCGCGAGGCGCTGCGCGGGTCGCTCGCCGACCTGCGGCGCGACCTCGCGTCGAGCGGCGTGCAGGTCGACGTCGGCGGCGGCAGCGAGCCCGGAGGCCGCGACCGGCAGCCCGGCGACACGTCGTCCGGCGGCGGACCCGCCACCGGCACCACGGTGCGCGACCGCGCCGACGCGCCGGACCCCCGGCCGGCGCACGCCCCACCGGGCCGCAGCGCGGGCCTGGAGCTCGACCTGTGACCCGCACCCGGCGCTGGACCGGCAGAACCTGCAGCACCCGCACGCGAACCACGGAGGCACCATGAGCATCGACGTCTCGTTCCTCGGCGCCACCGGCACCGCAGGCGCAAGTGCGACGAGCACCCCGTCCAAGGACCTCGACAAGCAGGCGTTCCTCGACCTCCTCGTCGCGCAGCTGCGCAACCAGGACCCGAGCAGCCCGATGGACTCCTCGCAGCTCATGCAGCAGACCACGCAGCTGTCCGTGATGGAGAGCCTCGTCGAGCTGTCCAAGACGCAGAGCGAGTCGTTCGCGCTGCAGATGCGGATGTCCGCCGCCCAGCTCGTCGGGCAGCAGGTCACCTGGACCGACACCGAGGGCACCGCCCACGAGGGCGTGGTCTCGTCGGTCTCCTACGCCGGTCCCGTCCCGACGGTGAAGGTGGGCGACGAGGACGTCGCCCTCGACGCCGTCGCCTCCGTCACCGCCCCCACAGCCTGATCTCGCGCACGACCACCCGAAGGGAACTCACCATGCTTCGTTCGCTCTTCTCCGGCATCAGCGGTCTGCGCAGCCACCAGACCATGCTCGACGTCACCGGCAACAACATCGCCAACGTCAACACCACGGGCTTCAAGTCGTCGCAGACCCAGTTCCAGGACACGCTCAGCCAGGTCGTGCAGAACGCCGGCGCCCCGCAGGCCGGCAACGGTGGCACCAACCCGGCGCAGGTCGGCCTCGGCGTGCGCGTCGCGGGCATCACGACGAACTTCACGCAGGGCGCCTCGCAGATGACCGGGCGCAGCACCGACATGATGATCCAGGGCGACGGCTTCTTCGTGGTCCGCAAGGGCCCCGAGACGTACTACACGCGTGCCGGGTCGTTCGACTTCGACTCGACGGGCCAGATGGTCCTCCCGGGCGAGGGTGCGCTGGTCCAGGGCTGGGCGGCCGTCAACGGCGTCGTCGACACCAACGGCCCGCTCACCGACCTGCGCGTGCCGGCCGGTGCGCTCATGGCCGCCGTCGCCACCACGTCCGCGACGTACGAGGGCAACCTCGACGCGGCGGCCGCGAACGGCACGGTCCTCAACCGGACGATCGACATCTACGACGCCACGGGTGCGGCGCGCGAGCTCGAGCTCACGTTCACGAAGTCCGCGACGGGCTGGACGGTCGAGGGCATCGACGGCGCCACGACCACCGGCGCGCAGGCGATGACGTTCGCCGCCGACGGGTCGCTCACGACGCCGACGTCCCTGACGGTGGGCGGCACGACGGTCGACATCTCCGCGCTCACCGGCTTCTCGGGCCTCGACACCGTCAAGGCCAAGACGCAGGACGGCCAGGCCGCCGGCACGCTGCTCTCGTTCGCCCTCGGCGCCGACGGCACGATCACCGGCTCGTTCTCCAACGGCCTCAAGCAGACGGTCGGCAAGCTGGCCCTCGGCTCGTTCACCAACCCGGCCGGCCTGGAGAAGGCGGGCGGCTCCCTGTTCCGCACCGGCGTGAACTCGGGCGACGCGCAGGTCGGCGCGGCCGGCACCGGCGGCCGCGGCTCGCTCGCGGGCGGCGCGCTCGAGATGTCGAACGTGGACCTGTCGAGCGAGTTCACCAGCCTCATCATCGCCCAGCGCGGATTCCAGGCGAACAGCCGCGTCATCACCACCTCGGACGAGGTCCTCCAGGAGCTCGTCAACCTCAAGCGCTGACGCTCGCGGCCGCCCCGCGGCCGACGACGAGCCCGGCACCACGTCCGACCGCGTCTCGCTGGTCGACGGCGGTGCCGGGCTCGTCGTGCGTGCGACCCCTACAGAGCCTGGGCCAGCGACCCCAGGGCGGCCGTCGGGTCGGCGCCCACCGGGATCAGCACGACGGTCGTCGCGCCCGCCTCGTGCCGGACGGCGACGGCGGCACGGACGTCAGGCGGGGTGCCGACCACGGCGAGCCGGTCCACCCACGCGTCGGGGAGGGCGGCCGCGAACGCGTGCGGGTCCGCCGACCGGGCGCGGAGGGCCGTGAGCTCGTCGGCGAACGGCAGGGGGCGGACGTGCGGTGCCGAGTCGGGCTCGCCGAGCCACGTCAGGGCCGCACGCGCGGCGGCCCGGGCCAGGGCGGGGTCGTCGTCGACCGCCGCCACGTCGTACGTCACCACCCGGTGCGGGCGGGTGGCCGCGATCTGCTCGACGGCCGTGCGGATGTACTCGGGCGCGGCAGGCTCGGCCAGCACGGTGCCGTCCGCGACCCGCCCGGCCAGCGCGAGCGACCGGGGGCCGCGCACGCCGACGAGCACGGGCGGGACGTCGGCCACGGGGTGCGCGAGGGACATGTCGGCAGCCTTCACGTACCGGCCGTCGACGTCCACGCGCTCACCGCGGAGCAGCGCGCGCAGCATCGTCACGTACTCCTCGAGCAGCGTGAGCGGGCTGTCCGGCCACGCGTCCAGCGAGCGCATCCACCCCGGCATCCCGTGGCCGACGCCGGCGACGAGCCGCCCGGGGAACAGCTCGGCGATCGTGGCGACCTCCATCGCGGCGAACGCGGCGTTTCGGGCGCCGACCGGGAGGATGCCGATGCCGACCGTGATCCGGGACGTGATGGCGAGCGCGGCGGCGGCCTGGGCGATGCCGCCCCGGTAGCGCAGGTCCTCGACCACCCAGAGCTCGTCGAACCCGAGCTCCTCGGCGCCCCGGACGAACTCGGGCACGCGGGCCGCCGGGAGGTCGCGGGGGAGCAGCACGCCGACGGACCCGGACGCGATCGCGTCGTTCATGCGAACCTCCGGTGGGGGAGACGACTGCGCGAGGGTATCCCCGCCTCCCTCTTCGTGCAGGTCGGGGTGCCTTTCGCAAGGGCGGGCGGAATGCTTCGGGGCCGTGGACGGTTGTCCGAGGCATGCTCCTCGACGAGATCCCGCTCACCACCCTGCAGGGCGAACCCACCACGTTCGGTGCCTACTCCGACAAGGTCAAGCTCGTCGTCAACGTCGCCTCGCGGTGCGGCCTGGCGCCCCAGTACGAGAAGCTCGAGCAGCTCCAGCGGACCTACGGCGACCAGGGCTTCACGGTCCTCGGCTTCCCGAGCAACCAGTTCCTCCAGGAGCTCGGCTCCGAGGACGCGATCGCCGAGTACTGCTCGGCGACGTGGGGCGTGACGTTCCCGATGTTCGAGCGGACCAAGGTCAACGGTCGCTCGCAGCACCCGCTCTACAAGGAGCTCACCAAGACGCCCGACGCGACCGGCAAGGCGGGCCGGGTCATCTGGAACTTCGAGAAGTTCGTCGTCACCCCCGACGGCGCGGTGCACCGGTTCCGCCCGAAGACCGAGCCGGACGCGCCCGAGATCGTCGACCTCATCACGGCGTCGCTGCCCGCACGCTGAGGGCAGGTCAGTCCAGCAGCACCTGCTGGCCGTCGGCGTCCGTCCCCACGAGGTGCCGGCCCACCGGGTTCACGTCCTCGACGCCGTCGGGGTACGCCGCCCGGAACGCCTCCTGACCGCTCGCGGGGTCGTAGGCCACCACCGCGGCGTGGGCGTCGGAGCCGGTCCGCTCGTACGCGACGAGGACGTGCCGCCCGTCCGTCATGAGGTTGCCGGGCGCCAGGCCGTCCTGGTCCGCGCTGCGCCACAGCACGTTGCCGGACCGGCCGTCGACCGCCGTCACCCCGTGCGCGCTCGCGACGATCACGCGCCCCCGCACCACGAGCGCGAACCCCGGGCGGTCGACGTGCACGGACCAGCGCCCGCCCCGGGAGCCGACGCCCGCGGCGTGCACGCTCTCGTCGTCGGCGGTCAGCGCGGTGCCCGGCACGCTGCGGTCGTCGAGCACGACGTGGAGCGGGTGGCCGTCGAGCACGAGGTCGTCGTCCTCGTCGCCGTCGGGTGCCACGAACGTCGACCGGCTGGACCCGCCGACGGTGTCGCTGGAGACGACGAGCCGGCCGGTGCGTGCGTCGGGCGCGACGCCCCACGCGCTCGCCTCGGGGTCGACGAGGCCGCCGCGGACACGCTCCCCGGAGGTCGAGAGCAGCACGGTCGAGCGGCCGGGCGGCACCAGCGCCAGCAGGTCGCCGGCACGGACGAGCGAGACGGTCGGGCCGCCGAACCCGTCCCCGCCGGTGAGCTGCGTCCCGTCCTGCTCGTACGTCCACCGTTCCGTGCCGGTCAGCAGGTCGTACCCGGTGACGACGGCCGTCCGGTCCCTGAGCGCCCCGACGGCGACGAGCCCGCCGGGCATGACCGCGAGGGCCTCGCCGTCCGGCACGGGCCACCGCGTCTCGACGGACCCGTCCGCGACGGACAGGACGACGACGGACACGGCGGTCGTCGGCACCCGCTCGACCTCACCGTCCCCGGTGAACAGGACCCCGCCGTCGGCGACGAGGCACACCACGCGGGTGGCCGACGCGGGGTCGGCGGCCACGGCCACGTCCGTCCGGCAGTCGCTGGCCGACCGCACGTGGGCGGCACCGGCGAGCCGCGCGTCGGCGGGGAGCAGCGGCGTCGACCACCCCGCGTCGCCCGGGTGCCCGACCCACCGGTAGGCGAGAGACCCGTCCGCGCCGAGCGTGGTGGCGCCGCCGGAGGTCGGGAGCGGCTCGGCCTCCGCGTCCGTGACCGGTCGCCCGACCTCGAGCACGTCGTCGACCGGCGCCAGGACGCCGGGGACCTGGGACAGCCGGGCGACGGCCGCGTCCTCCCGGGTCGTCGCGACCCACTGGCTGACGCCCACGGCCGCGGCGACGACGACCGCACCGGCCGCCAGCCACCGGCGGGGGAGGGACCGGCCGAGCGTCAGGCCGAGCGACCGCGGGGCGTCCGGGGCAGGCCCGCCGTCGTCCTCGACGAGCTCGACGTCCTGCAGGTCACCCCGGCGCGCCATGCCGGGACCCTATCGGCGGAGGTCACCCCGCGAACCGTGCCCGGACGGCCCCGTTTCCCTCAACGCGGGCGTGTCGTGGCCGATCAGACAAGCACAGGGCCCACGGACGGGCCCGGCGGGCACGTACCGCAGCAGGAACCAGGTGACCAGGGACGGTAACGCCGTGATAGTCGTGACGCGCCTCAACGGAGGACAGATCGGGGTGAACCCCGACCTCGTCCAGCGCATCGACAGCGCACCGGACACGATCCTCACGCTGATCGACGGGACCAAGTACATCGTCGTCGAGTCGATGGACGAGGTCATCGACCGGATCAACGAGCACCGGGCGTCGATCCTCGCCCGGGCGCGCGAGATCCAGTCGTCGCCCTACATGGAGCTGGTGCCCGACCTGCCCGCGGACCCCGACGAGCCCGCCGCCGCGCCGCTGGCACCCGCGGTCCCGATCCGACCGAGGAGCATCTAGATGGATCCGGCAGGACTGATCGGCCTGGCCGTCGCGTTCGCCGCCATCGGCGGGGCGATGTTCCTCGAGGGCACCGACCCGATGGCGCTCCTGCTGCCCGCGCCGCTGCTGCTCGTGTGGGGCGGCACGCTCGGCGTGGGCCTCGCCGGCCACACGCTGCGCGACGTCAAGGGGGCCTTCGCGGCGGTGCCGCGCGCGATGCGCGCGTCCGTGCCGGACCCGTCGCAGACCGTCGACACCCTCATCGACCTCGCCGACCGCGCCCGCCGCGAGGGCCTCCTCGCGCTGGAGGACGCGGCGCGGAACATCCCCGACATGTTCCTGCGCGGCGGCCTGCAGGCGGCGATCGACGGCACGGACCCCGAGGACCTGCGCACGATCCTCGAGGACCGCATCGCGACGAAGCGCGCGCGTGAGCGCATGCACGCGAAGTACTTCCAGGACATGGGCGGCTACGCGCCGACGATCGGCATCATCGGCACGGTCATCTCGCTCGTGCACGTGCTGGAGAACCTCGCCGCACCCGCCCAGCTCGGTCACTCCATCGCCGCCGCGTTCGTCGCGACGCTGTGGGGCATCCTGTCCGCGAACGTCGTCTGGCTGCCCCTGTCGGCCCGCATCCGCCGCATCTCGGACCTCGAGTGCACGCAGATGGAGATGACGCTCGAAGGTCTGCTCGCCGTGCAGGCCGGGGCGAACCCGCGTCTCGTCGGCGAGCGGCTGCGCAGCCTCCTGGCCGACCAGTCGTCGGCGAAGGCCGCGGCGTGAGCAGCATCGGCGGGCGTCCCCGGGGACGGCGGCGCCCCGTCGAGGAGGAGCACGTCAACCACGAGCGGTGGCTGATCAGCTACTCCGACATGATCACCGTGCTCATGGCGCTGTTCATCGTGCTGTTCGCGATCAGCCAGGTCGACCAGGAGAAGTACATCGCGCTGCGCGACTCCCTGTCGGCGGGCTTCCTGGACACCACGACGTCGCCGTCGGTGCTCGACGGCACGTCCGGCAACCTCGACGGCCGCAGCGTGCACCAGGAGGACACGCCCGCGGCGGGCACGGCCGGCATGGTGAACGCCGAGGACGGCCTGGGCATGCAGGCGGCCGACCCGATGGTGCCGCAGACCCAGACGCCCGACTCGTCGATCGACCCCGCGGTCCTCGCGGCCGCCCAGGCGGAGGCCACGCACCTCGAGCAGGTGCGCGACGCGATCGCGGCGTCCCTCGCGGCGAACGGGCTGGACGGCGTGGTGCGGTTCCGCATCGACGAGCGCGGTCTCGTGCTCGGCCTCGTCGCCGACGACGTGTTCTTCGCGCCGGCCCGCGCCGAGCTCACCGAGACGGCGCTGCGGGTGCTCGACGTCGCCGCACCCGTGATGGTCGGCCTCGGCGAGAACGTGTCCGTCGAGGGGCACGCCAACAACATCCCCGTGTCCGGCCGCTACCCGACCAACTGGGAGCTGTCGGCCGACCGCGCGACGCAGGTGCTGCGGCACCTCGTCGAGGCGGACGGCATGCCGGGCGGCCGCATCATGGCCGTCGGCTTCGGCGACACCCGCCCCCTCATGACGGACGGCTCGCCCGAGGCGCTCGCGGCCAACCGCCGCGTCGACCTCGTCATCCTCAGCAACGCGCCCGAGCAGGTGCGTGCACTCATCCCCTCGCTGACGGCAGGAGCGTAGACATGCCCATCGAGCAGAGAGTCATCTCGGGCCCGAAGATCGGGGCCAAGATCGGCGGGGGTGCCTCGTCGGCGCCGAACCCGACCCCCGAGCCGGAGCCCGCCAAGAAGCGCAGGTTCCGTGTGAAGCGGCCCGTGCTCGTCATCGGCCTGGTCGTCGTGCTGGCGGGCGGCGGTGCCGCGTACTGGTTCCTGGGCCGCGACGGCAGCGACACGGTCGCCGCACCCGAGCCCGGACAGGTCGTCACCGTGGAACCGGTGAGCCTCAACCTGGCCGACGGCCACTATCTGCGGATCGGCTTCGGCCTGCAGCTCACAAAGGACACCGTCGAGGCGCCGGACACCGCGAAGGCGCTGGACCTCGCGATCGCCCTCTACTCGGGGCGCACCGTCGCGGAGATCTCCGACCCGCCCACCCGGGCGGCGCTCAAGGCCGAGCTCGTCAAGGAGCTCACCGAGGAGTACGACGGCGAGGTGATGGACGTCTACCTGACGAACTTCGTCACGCAGTAGGCCGGCACGACGCCGGCGACCCGGGGCGCCATGGAGGGCGCCGCACCGCTCCGCCACCACCTGGACGACGGGTGGGGACCGACCCAGGACGGGTCGGCGCGGAGATTTCTGCAGGGGTTGCTCACAACCTTCGTGCGCCCGCCGATAGGCCATTCGTGACCACGCACCAGGGGACCTCGCGGCGCACCCGCAGCACCGAGCCGGAGCCGTACGACTTCCGGCGCCCCCTCACCCTCGCCCGCGAGCACGCCCGCCACCTCGAGATGGCGTTCCAGCGGGTCGCCCGCCAGTTCGGCACCCAGCTCACCGCGCGCCTGCGGGTCGTCAGCCAGGTGACGTTCGACGACATCGCGCTGCGCACGTACGACGAGTACGTCGGCATGCTGCCCGCACCGACCGCGATGGTCCTGTGCACGATCGACCAGAACAAGCAGACCGCGGTCGTCCAGATGCCCGTGGGCGCGATGCTCGTGTGGATCGACTACCTGTTCGGCGGCGACGGCCGCGGCGACGACCGCGAGGGCCGCGAGCTCACCGAGATCGAGTGGACCCTGGTCAAGGACCTGCTCGCGCACGCGCTGGGCGACCTCGAGTACGCGTTCGCCGGCATCACGTCGCTCGCCGTCGCGGTGCGCAACGTGCAGTACAACCCCCAGTTCGTGCAGGCCGTCGCCGCGCAGGAGACCGTGCTCGTCGCGTCCTTCTCGCTGCGCGTGGGGGAGCGCGAGGAGGTCATGACGTTCATGGTCCCGTCCGACCTGCTGCTCGGGGCCCTGCGTGCGTCCGAGGGCGCCAGCACCCGGTCGGAGGAGGAGCAGCGCGTCGCCGCGCTCGCCCACTCCGACCTCGAGCGGTCCGTGCAGGACGTCCCGGTGGACGTCGCCGTGCGGTTCGCCCCCGTCGTCGTGCACCCCCGCGACGTCGTGCACCTCGCCGTCGGCGACGTGCTGCCCCTGTCCCACCCGTCGACCCAGCCGCTGGACGTGGTCGTCGACGGGGTCGTGCTCGCCCGAGCCGCCGCCGGCAGCCACGGGTCGCGGCTTGCCGCCCAGGTCGTCACCGTCGAGGAGATCCCCGCATGACCATCGCCACCACCACCCTCGGGAAGGCCGCCGCCGACGCCGCCGCCACGCTCGTCCCGTCGAGCGTGCCGCTCGTCGCGGTCCCCGCGTCCTTCGCCGACGTGCCGGCCGACTCGACCGCGATGGTCGCCTCGTTCGTGGGTTCCCCGAGCGCCGAGCTCGCCGTCGTCGCCGACGGCGCGGTCGCCGACGCGGTCGCCGCGGCCGTGGCGGCCGGCACCCCGCTCGCCCCCGTGGACGCGCTGCGCCCGGCCCTGGAGGCCGCCGCTCGTGCACTGGGCTCCGGCGTCCTCGAGACGGTCCGCCCCGAGCCCGTGTCCAAGGTCCTCGCCGAGGACACCGAGGTCTACGCCCTCACGGCCGGCGACGTCCCCGTGGCCTGGTTCGCGGTGCGCGTCCGCGGCTCCCGCGTGACGACCCCGACGACGTCGCAGGTGCCGACGCCGCGCGCGAACCTGCGGATGCTCTACGACGTCGAGATGACGCTCACCGCGGAGATCGGCCGCACCCGGCTGCCCGTCCGCCAGGTCCTCGAGCTCGCCCCCGGCGCCGTCCTCGAGCTGGACCGCACCGCGGGCAGCCCCGCGGACGTCATGGTCAACGGCCGGCTCGTCGCACGCGGCGAGGTCGTCGTGGTCGACGAGGTCTACGGCATCCGCGTCACCGAGATCGTCGCCGGTGGGGAGCAGGTGGGCTGATGTCGGGTCTCATGCTGGCGCTGCGCGTCCTGCTCTCCCTCGCCTGCGTCGTCGCCCTCATCTGGTACGTGGGTCGGCGCTGGGGCGGTCAGGGACGGGCGGCGGGCGGCTCCCGTGAGGCCCACGTCCAGGTGGTCGGCCGCCAGTCGGTCGGCCGCCACTCGGGCGTCGCGGTGGTCGCGGTCGGCTCGCGCCGCCTGCTCGTCGGGTACGGCGAGCAGCAGGTCAACCTGCTGACCGAGCTGTCCCCGGTCGCGGAGGTCCAGCCGGCCCCGGCGATCCCGAAGACCCCGAAGGTGCCGGCGAAGCCGGTCGTGCCGAAGCAGCGCACCGGCGACCTGCCCGCGGGCGTCGCCGACAGCCTGCGGCCCGCACCCCTGCAGGGCTCCGTCCTGTCGCCCGCCACGTGGCGCCAGGCCGTGCGCGCCCTGCAGGACCGGACCGTGCGCCGGTGACGGCCGCCGCCACGGAGCGCGCCGAGGGCGCCGCGCTCCGCTCCTTCCCGTGCTCGGCGACGGTCCGCCGCGCACTGACGGTCGTCGCCCTGGTCGCGGTCGGCCTCGTGACGAGCGCCGCGGCGGCGTCCGCCGCACCGACCGACCCCGCCGCGCCGACGACCCCGGTCGCCCCGGCCACCGGCGACACCGTGTCGGTCGCCGTGAACGGCGTCAACGGCACCCCGAGCAGCTCGATCGTGGTGCTCCTCGGCATCACGCTGCTGTCCGTCGCGCCGGCGCTGCTGCTCATGACGACGAGCTTCACCAAGATCTTCGTGGTCCTGTCGTTCACCCGGAACGCGCTCGGCCTGCAGGGCGTGCCGCCGAACCAGGTGCTCGCCGGCCTCGCGCTGTTCCTCAGCCTCTTCGTGATGGCACCCGTGGTCAGCCAGGTGAACAGCGAGGGCGTCCAGCCCTACCTGCACGGCGAGATCACGTTCACGCAGGCCGTCGAGACCGGCGGCGACCCGCTGCGCGAGTTCATGCTCGACCACACCCGTGAGCAGGACCTCGCCCTGCTGACCCGGGCGGCGCACCAGGAGAACCCGGAGACGCACGAGGACGTGTCGTTCGCGACGCTCGTCCCCGCGTTCCTGCTCAGCGAGCTGAGGTCCGCGTTCATCATGGGCTTCGTCGTCTTCGTGCCGTTCCTCGTGATCGACCTCGTCGTCTCGGCGTCGTTGATGTCGATGGGCATGATGATGCTGCCGCCGGTGATGATCTCCCTGCCGTTCAAGCTCCTGCTGTTCGTCCTCGTCGACGGCTGGGGGCTCGTCGTCACGTCCCTCGTCGGCTCCTACGCAGGGGGCGGCTGATGGACACCGCCGCCGTCCTCGACATCGGCGTCGACGCCCTCGTGCTCGCCGCCAAGCTCGCCGCCCCCGTGCTCGTCACGGCGCTCGTGGTGGGGTTCGCCGTCTCGCTCGTCCAGTCGGTGACGCAGATCCAGGAGGTCACCCTCTCCTTCGTGCCGAAGGCCATCGCGGTCGCGATCGCCCTCGTCGTGTCGGGGCACTGGATGATCTCCGAGCTGATCTCGTTCACGAACGACCTGTTCGCGCGCATCCCCACGCTCGTCGGGGGCTGACGTGGACCCGATCGCGATGACGCTGCCCGTCTCCCTGGTGGAGACGACGATGCTCGCCGGCGTGCGGATCGCCGCGTTCCTCGCGATCGCGCCGCCGTTCAACGCGCGCTCGGTGCCGGGGACCGTCAAGGCGATGCTCGCGCTCGGGCTGGCGCTCGCGGTCGGGCCGCGCCTGTCGCCGCTGCCGTCGGACACGACCGGCATGTTCGTCGGCGCGCTCGTCGGGCAGGCCGTCATCGGCGCCGGTCTCGGGTTCCTCGTGTACCTGGTGTTCTCCGCCGTGCAGTCTGCCGGTGGGCTCATCGACATGTTCGGCGGCTTCCAGCTCGCCACGGCGTACGACCCGATGAGCATGACGAGCGGCGCCCAGTTCACGCGGCTCTACCAGATGACCGCGCTCGTGCTGCTGTTCGTCAGCGACGGCTACCAGGTGGTGCTCGCCGGGCTGGTCCGCACGTTCGACGCGCTTCCCCTCGGCGCCCTGGTGGACCCCGCGGCGCTCGCCTCGACGCTCACCACGGGCCTCACGCAGATGATGGTCGCGGCGCTGCAGATCGCGGGCCCGCTCGTCATCGTGCTGTTCCTAGCCGACGTCGGCCTGGGCCTGCTGACCCGCGTGGCACCCGCCCTCAACGCGTTCGCGCTCGGCTTCCCGCTGAAGATCTTGCTCACCCTCGCGTTCGGCTCGTTCGCGTTCCTCGCCCTGCCGGGCGTCGTGCACGCGCTGACCGGCCGGTCCGTCGAGCAGATGCTCGGGGTGGTGCTGCCGTGAGCGACGGGCAGGACAGGACCCAGAAGGCCACCCCGCAGCGCATGCGGGACGTGCACCGCAAGGGCAAGCTCGGCCGGTCCCAGGACCTCGCGTCGTGGGTGGGCCTCGGGGCCGCCGCCGTGATGCTCCCGATGGTGCTGACCCGCGGGAAGGCCGCCGCGCTCGACCAGCTCACGCAGGTGCGCGCCGTCGCGCAGGACCCGACGCCCGAGGGTGCGGTGAAGGTGCTCGGCGACGCGCTCGGGTCCGTGCTCAGCACGCTCGCGCCGCTGTTCGTGGTGCTCGTGGGGGTCACGCTCGCGATCGGCATGGCGCAGGGCGGCTACCGGCCCCGTCGTCTGACGCTGCACGTCGACCACCTCAAGCTCGGCGGGGCGGTCAAGCGCCTCGTGGGCATGCAGGCCGTGTGGCAGGGGGCCAAGACGCTGCTCAAGACGGCGGTCGTCGCGCTCGTGCTGTTCGTGGCCGTGCAGGCGCTCGTCCCGACGCTCCTCGCGTCGGGCAGCCTGCCGCTGTCGCACCTGCTGGGCACCGCGTCGTCGGGCACCGCCTCCCTGCTGCGCACGGGCATCGGCGCCGGCGTGCTGCTGGCGCTCGCGGACGTCGTCGTCGTGATGCGGCGCAACCGGAAGCAGACCCGCATGACGTTGCGCGAGGTCAAGGACGAGCACAAGCGGACGGAGGGGGACCCGATGCTCAAGGGGGCGATCCGGGCCAAGCAGCTGTCGATGAGCCGCAACCGGATGATGGCCGAGGTCGCGAACGCCGACGTCGTGCTCGTCAACCCGACGCACGTCGCCGTCGCGCTGCGCTACGAGCCCGGCACCGGTGCACCGCGTGTCGTCGCGAAGGGCGCCGGCGCCGTCGCCGCGCGCATCCGCGCCGAGGCGTCCGAGCACCGCGTGCCGATGGTCGAGGACGTGCCGCTGGCCCGCGCGCTGCACTCGGCGTGCGAGCTCGGCCAGGAGGTCCCGTCCCACCTGTTCACCGCCGTCGCGCGCGTGCTCGCGTTCGTCATGTCGCTGCGCCGCCGCGGCATGGCCGCCGGGCAGCACCGCACGCCGGGCGGGTCCACCCTCCCGGCCGACGACACCACCGACCACCGGGCCGTGGCGCGCGCCGCGCGCCGGCCCCAGCCCCGGCCTCGCCCGGCCGACGCACCGACGCAGGAGACCACCCGATGAAGTCCCGGTCCATCGCCCCCATGGCCGTCCCCGCGGGCGTCGTCGGCATCGTGCTGCTGCTCGTCGTGCCGCTGCCCGCGCCGCTGCTCGACGTGCTCATCGCCGTGAACATCACCGCGTCGCTCGTCATCCTGCTCACCACGATGTACGTGAAGCGGCCGCTCGACTTCTCGGTGTTCCCGTCGCTGATCCTGGTGTTCACGCTGTTCCGGCTGGGGCTCAACGTCGCGTCCACCCGGCTCGTGCTGCGCGACGGCTACGCCGGCCAGGTCATCGACTCGTTCGGCCACTTCGTGGTGGGCGGCTCGCTGGTCATCGGCCTGGTGATCTTCCTGATCCTCGTGGTCATCCAGTTCGCGGTCATCACCAACGGCGCCGGCCGTGTCGCCGAGGTCGGGGCCCGGTTCACGCTCGACGCGATGCCCGGCAAGCAGATGGCCATCGACGCCGACCTCAACAGCGGCCTCATCGACGAGGACACGGCCCGGCAGCGTCGAGCGGACGTGGCGGCCGAGGCCGACTTCTACGGCGCGATGGACGGTGGCTCGAAGTTCGTCAAGGGCGACGCCATCGCGGGCATCATCATCACGCTCATCAACCTCATCGGCGGCTTCGTCATCGGCATGGTGCAGATGAAGATGTCGGCGGGCGACGCGCTCGAGCGGTTCAGCCTGCTCACCATCGGCGACGGCCTCGTCACGCAGATCCCCGCGCTGCTCCTGTCGGTGTCCACCGGCATCGTCGTGACGCGTGCGACCGCCTCGGGCGACCTGGGCACGGCCGCGGCGAAGCAGCTCATGCAGTCCCGCACGGCCCTGCTGATCTCGGGCGGCGGCGCCGTCGCGCTCGCTCTCCTGCCGGGCATGCCGAAGCTCCCGTTCCTCCTGGTCGGCTGCGCGCTGATCTTCGCCGCGCAGCGCGCCAAGGCCACGCAGGCCAAGGAGGTCGCCGCCGCGGAGAAGGCCGCCCTGCCGTCCCCGACGGCCCCGCCGGCCGACACCCCCGAACAGCTCATCGAGCAGATGCGGGTGCACACCCTGGAGATCCTGCTGGCCCCCGACCTGGTGGACCTCGTGGGTGCCGGGCCCGACGCCGACCTGCTCGCGCGCGTCCGCGGCCTGCGCCGCAAGACGGCCCTCGAGCTCGGCATCGTGGTGCCGCCCGTGCGGACCCGCGACAGCGTCGACCTGCCGCGGTCCACGTACGTCGTGAAGATCGCGGGCGTCGAGGTCGGCCGCGGCGAGGCTCCCGGCGGCCGGATGCTCGCCCTGGGCGACGACCTGTCCGCGCTGCCCGGCACCGCCGTGCACGAGCCCGTGTTCGGCCTGCCCGGCAAGTGGGTGCCCGCCGAGCTGCGCCACGCCGCCGAGATGTCCGGCGCGACCGTCGTCGACCGCGTGTCCGTGCTCATCACGCACCTCGGCGCGATGATCACGCAGAACGCCGCGCGCCTGCTCGGCCGCGAGGACGTCCGCGTGCTCACCGAGTCGGTCAAGCGGGTCAACCCGTCGGTCGTCGAGGAGCTCGTGCCGTCGCTGCTGAGCCTCGGCGAGGTGCAGCGGGTGCTGCAGGGCCTGCTCTCCGAGGAGGTCCCGATCCGCGACCTGGGCCGCATCTACGAGGCGCTCGCGCTGCGTGCCCGCGTGTCCACCGAGCCCGAGGGCCTCGTCGAGTCGGCCCGTGCGGCGCTCGGTCCGGCGCTCGCCGCGTCCTACGTCCAGGACGGCGTCATCCGGGTGCTCACGCTCGACCCGGCGCTCGAGCAGTCGCTCGTCGAGTCGCTGCGGCCCGGCGACGGCGGCACCCACCTGCTCGTCGACCCGAACCGGCTGGACGCGATGCTCGGCCAGCTCCGCACGGCCATCGCCGCGGCCGAGGCCGACGGACGTGCCGTCGTGCTGGTGTGCGCGCCCGCGATCCGCCCGGCCCTGCACCGGCTCGTCGCGCTCGGCCTGCCGCGCCTGCCCGTCCTGTCCTACGCCGAGGTGACCGGCGCGGGCGTGTCCGTCGAGACCGTGGGGGTGGTGCGCGGTGACCACGCGATTGCTGCTTGAGGGGTCCGACCTCGCCGAGCTGATGGCGCACGTGCGCTCCGAGCTCGGGCCGAGCGCCCGCATCGTCCGCGCCGAGCGGATCCGGTCCGGCGGGTTCGGCGGCTTCTTCGCGCGTGAGCGCTACGAGATCACGGTCGACGTGCCGCCGGAGCCCGTCCAGAAGCCGCGCGCCGCGCTGCGTGCCGTGCCCGCCGGCGGGATGGCCGCGCTGCTGGCGGCGGCCGACGAGGCCGACGCCGGGCTCGACGGCTCGCCCGAGGCCCCCGACCGGTCCGAGCTGCCCGCCGGGCGGCTGCCGAGCCGGTCCGAGTTCGCCGCCGTCCTGGAGAAGGTCAGCGGGCTCGTCGACGGTGACGTCCCCGAGCTGCCCGAGGGCGACGAGCGTGCCGCCCTGGTCGCGACGGCCGGGACCGCGATGCCGGCGGTGTCGGCCGAGGCCGTCGCCGCCCTGGTGTCGAGGGCCGTCGCCCCGGAGCCCGAGCCGGAGCCCGCCCCCGTCCTGCTGGCCGCGGTGCCGGAGCCCCGCGCGCACGACGAGCACGACGACGCGCCTGCTCCCGACGACGACCTGTGCGACGCGCTCGCCGAGATCGGCGTCCCGCGACGCCTGCTCGCCGGTGCCCGCCCGACCCTGCAGAGCGTGCTCGCCGACGTCCCGACCGCCCCGCCCGTGCCCCGGGCACCCGGCTCGGTCCTCGTCGTGATCGGCGCGGACGACGACGCCGACGCCGTCGCCGCGCTCCTCGCCGAACGCCTGCGCCTCGCCCCCGAGGCCGTCCGCCCTGCCGGTGGCGCCCGTCCCCGCACCGCGGGCCGCCCGCGCGGTGCCGCCCGCATGGCGAGCGCCGAGCAGGTCGCCGCCTGGCGGGCCGGTGCGGCCACCGCCGACCACCCGTGGGTCGTCGCCGTAGCCGTCGGGCCCGAGCCCGAGGACCGGGCGGCCGCCGCCGCCCTCGTCCGCGCGTGCGAGCCCGACCAGGTGTGGGCCGTCGTCGACGCCCGCACCCGCACCGCCGACGCGCGCCGCTGGATCCGCTCGGTCACCTCGTCGGTCGACGCCGTCGCCATGCGCGGCCTGCTCGACACCGCGGAGCCCGGCGCGGCCCTCGCCCTCGGCGCCCCGGTCGCGTGGATCGACGGTGTCCCCGCGACGACCGTCGCGTGGGCGGCTGCCCTGAGCCAGGCCCTGGGGGACACGGCCCGCTGGGACTGACCCGCCCCGCGGCCGTTGACGGCCGTCGACACGTGCCGCGAGGGTGGGCGCGTGCCCGGGACGAGCGCCGCCGACGTGCTCGCCGCGCTGCGCCGGCACGCCGACCCTGCCGAGCGCGCGACGACGAGCCGCCGTATGGACGGCGTCCCGCTCGTGGTCGTCGGCGTCCGGATGGGCACGGTGTTCGACATCGCGAAGGCGCACCGCGGGCTGCCGCTGGCGGAGGTCGCCGTGCTGCTGGAGCGCGACGAGTACGAGGCGCGGATGGTCGGCGTCGCGGTCCTCGACTTCCAGGCCCGTGCGCCGCGGATCGACGCCGACGGCCGCCGGGCGCTGTACGACGTGTGGATGGCCCACCTCGACCGCATGGTCACGTGGGACCTGGTCGACCGGTCCGCCCCCCGGGTGGTCGGCCTGCACCTCCTCCACGGCGACCGGGCGCCCCTGTTCACCCTCGCGGTGTCGGACGACGTGCTGCACCGTCGCACCGCCGTGGTCGCGACCTTCCTGATCGTCCGGTCGGGCGACGTGAGGGACCCGCTGCGGGTCTGCGCGCTCGTCGCGGCCGACCCGGAGAAGCACGTGCAGAGCGCGCTCGGCACGGCCCTGCGGGAGGTCGGCCGCGTCGACCCCGCCGCGCGGGACGCGTTCGTCGCCGAGCACGGGCCGACGATGTCGGCGACGGCCCGCCGGGTGGCGTCGACACCGTGACCCGCGGCCGCCCGGTCCGGGCGCCACGCCGGGACGACGCCGGCCGCCTGGGGTGGCCCGGTGGCCCGGTGGGCGAACCGCCGGCGCGGGACGGCCGGGCGCGCGCCGCGCAGGAGGTCCGCGCACCCTCCGAGGTAGTGTCGCCGCATGCTCGTGCTCAGCAGACGCGTCGGGGAGCGCCTCGTGATCGGGGACGACATCGTCGTGACCGTCATCGAGGTCCGCAGCGACGGCGTCAAGCTGGGCATCGACGCCCCCCGGCACGTGCGCGTGCACCGGGCGGAGGTCCTCGACGCGGTCACGGCCGCGAACGTCGACGCGGTCGCCGCCGACGACAGCACGGCCGCCGCGCTGCGCAAGCTGGTCCCCGCAGCACCGGCCGCAGCACCGGCCGCGCCCGCACCGGCCGCGTCACCCGGACAGCCCACCCCCGACCCCTCATCGGGGGCTTCACCCGACCGATGAGGTGGGGTACCGAAGGTGTGCCGCTCGCCCTTCGGCGGGGAGGCATGCGTGGAGGACATCGACGAGATCGTCCGCGAGTTCCTGGTCGAGAGTCATGAGAACCTCGACCAGCTGGACCGCGACCTCGTGGCGCTGGAGGAGACCCCGGGTGCCCGGGACCTGCTGAGCAGCGTCTTCAGGACGATCCACACCATCAAGGGCACGAGCGGCTTCCTCGCGTTCGGCAACCTCGAGCGCCTCACCCACGTCGGCGAGAACCTGCTCGTCGAGCTGCGTGACGGCAAGCGGTCCATGGACCACGCGACGACCGACGTGCTGCTGCGCATGGTCGACACCGTGCGGTCGCTGCTGGCGGTCATCGAGCGCGACGGGTCCGAGGCCGGCGTCGACGTCGACAGCGCCATCGCCGCGATCGTCGCCGTGCAGGAGGGGAAGGTCGGCGAGGTCCCGCACCCGCGCGAGGCCCCCGCCGCCGAGGTCGCCCCCGCCGCCGCTGCTCCTGCCGCCGCGCCGCCGGCCGCCGAGCCCGAGCCCGTGCCGGCAGCGCCCGAGCCCGTCGCAGAGCCGGTCGCGGCGGAGGCCGTCGCGAAGCCCAAGGTCGTCAAGGCCCCCCGGGCGAAGATCGCCAAGCGCACGTCGCCGCCGGTCTCCGCGGCCGTCGAGCCGCCGGCCGTCGTCCCGCCCGCCGTCGTCCCGCCGGTCACCCCGCCCGTCGCGGCCCCGGCCCCCGCGTCGACTCCCTTCTCGATGAACGCCCCGTGGCCCACCGCACCGGCCGCGACCGACGCGCACGCGCCGGCGGCCCAGGCCGACACGGACGCCGCCCTCGAGTCGGCGGCGCAGCGCGCGCTCGCCACGGCGGCGCTGACCGCGCTGGAGCCGGTCGCGGAGTACGTCCCGGTCAAGGAGATGTCCGCGACGCCGCTGGAGGAGGTCGCGAGCCTGCGGACCGCGGCGGAGTCGTCGATCCGCGTGGACGTGGACCTGCTCGACCAGCTGATGCGTCAGGTCGGCGAGCTCGTGCTGGCCCGCAACCGGCTGAGCCGGCTCGCGGGAGCGGCGCAGGACGCGGACCTCGTCCGGTCGGCGCAGCAGCTCAACCTCATCGCCTCGGAGCTGCAGGAGGGCGTCATGCGCACCCGCATGCAGCCCATCGAGCACGTGTGGTCGAAGATGCCGCGCGTCGTGCGCGACCTCGCGGCCGCGTGCGGGCGTGAGGTCCGCCTGGAGATGACCGGCGGCGACACCGAGCTGGACCGCGGCCTGCTGGAGGCGGTCAAGGACCCGCTGACGCACCTGGTGCGCAACGCGGTGGACCACGGCATCGAGTCGCCGGCCGACCGGGTCGCCAAGGGCAAGGCCTCGCAGGGCGTGCTCGAGCTGCGCGCGTCGCACGCCGGCGGCCAGGTGGTCGTCGAGGTGCGGGACGACGGCGCCGGCATCGACCCGGCGAAGGTCGCCGCCAAGGCCGTCTCGAAGGGTCTGCGGACGCCGGAGCAGGTCGCGGCGATGAGCACGGGCGACCTGCTCAACCTGCTGTTCCTGCCGGGCTTCTCGACGGCGGAGGCCGTGACGAACGTGTCCGGCCGCGGCGTCGGCATGGACGTGGTCCGTACGCGGGTCGAGGCGATCGGCGGCACGGTGGACGTCGAGTCCACGATCGGTGTCGGCACGGTGTGGCGGCTGCGGATCCCGCTGACGCTCGCGATCCTGCCGTCGCTGTCCGTCGAGTGCGACGGCGACGTGTACGCGGTGCCGCAGGTCCACGTGCTCGAGCTCGTCGCGCTCGACGCGCAGCGCTCGGAGTCCGCGATCGAGTACGTCCACTCGGCGCCGGTGTACCGGCTGCGCGGTGAGCTGCTGCAGCTCGTCTCGCTCGCCGAGGTGCTCGGCCTGGGCCGTGGCGAGGCGCTGGAGAACGCCAGCGGTGTCATCGTCGTGGTCGGCGCGGACGACAACCGGTTCGGCCTGCTCGTGGACCGGGTGCTCACCACGGAGGAGATCGTGGTGACGCCGCTCGCGTCGCAGCTCAAGTCCATCGGCATCTACTCGGGCACCACGGTGCTCGGGGACGGTGACGTCGCGCTGATCCTCGACGTCCAGGCCATCGCGCGCCGGACGCTGCTCGAGGTGGAGCGCGGGGCCAGCGGGTCGGTGCTCAGCGCCGCCCAGGCCGCCGCGGCCGCGCAGGTCGAGGCGGAGCAGCTGCTCGTCGCCGAGATCGGCGACGACCGCCGGGTCGCGATGCCGCTGGCGTCCGTGGCGCGGCTGGAGCACGTGCGCTCCGACCAGGTGGAGATGGTGGGCGGCCGCGAGGTCATCCAGTACCGCGGCACGATCCTGCCGCTGGCCCGTCTCGACCGGCTGCTCGGCGCCCGCGCCGAGGCGAGCGACGAGATGCTCCTGGTCGTCTACACGCGCGGCGAGCGCAGCGTCGGCCTGGTGGTCGAGGAGATCGTCGACATCGTCGAGGACCAGGTGGACCACCACTCGGAGATCGACGACCGCGGGCTCATCGGCTCGACCGTCATCAACGGCCGGGTCACGGAGCTGCTCGACGTGCGGGCCGCGGTGCTCGCCGCCGACGACCAGTTCTACGAGGACGACGAGCACGTCGACGACGAGCAGGAGGCCGCCTGATGGCCCGGTACGTGACCTTCACCGTGGCGGACGGCCTGTACGGCGTCGACGTCCTGCGGGTCCAGGAGGCCCTGCGGGGGCACGAGCGCACGCGGGTGCCGCTCGCCCCGAAGGGCATCGCCGGCCTCGTGAACCTGCGCGGCCAGGTGGTCCTCACGGTGGACCTGCGCCCGCGGCTGGGCCTGCCCCAGCTGGGCGACGACGCCGACCCGATGATGGTCGTCGTCCAGGTGGCCGGGGAGCCCGTGAGCCTGCTGGTCGACGAGATCGGCGACGTCGTCGACGTCCCGCCGGACCGCGTCGAGAGCCCGCCGGACACCCTCGACCCCGACCTGCGAGGCCTCATCCGCGCGGCCTGCACGCTCGACGACCGGCTCCTGCTGGTCCTCGACGTCGACGAGGCGGCGGCCGCCGCATGACGCACGACCCGCGATCGCGGACGGGACCGTCCGCCGCGAACTCTCACACCTGCGTGTCATCGACCGATCTGAACGTCGACGGCGACGACCAGTCCTACCGAGGAGCCCCCCGATGAGCAAGACCTCCCGCGAGAGCAGCGCCGGACGCCGGTTCTCCTTCGCGAACCTGGGAGTCCAGACCAAGATCCTGGCCCTGCTCGGCCTCATGGCCGTCGTCGCCGCGGGCTCCGGCGCGTTCGCCTACGTCTCGCTGAACCGTGCGTCCCAGGACGTCAAGCAGCTCGCGTGGATCCAGACCGACGTGTCGGACCTGCGCAACCAGATCGACAACGGCCAGGTGAACGCCCGCCTGATCGTCGCGCAGCTCGCCGCGATCGACGACAAGACGCTCGAGCAGTCGTGGGTCCAGAAGCAGACCGACAACGACGCGGCCATGAAGACGGCCATGACGGCCTACGCCAAGACGGAGTACGGGAAGACCACGTCGTGGAAGGCGTTCGTCGAGGACTACGACGCGTGGATCTCTGTCCGTGACCGGTCGCTCGTCCCCCTGGCGCTCGACGACGACACGGTCGCGTACAACATCAACGTCAAGAACCTCAGCCAGCCGGCCGTCGACCTGTTCACCGCCGACATCGCCAAGGTCGCGGACGAGACGAACGCGGCCGTGAACCAGGTCTCCGACGCCGCCCGGGCCCGGGCCACGCAGGCCGGCCTGATCCTCGCCGGCAGCATCGTCGCCGCCCTCGCGGTCTCGCTGTTCCTCGGCTTCAAGATGTCCGCCGGCATCCGCAACTCCGTGTGGGCCGTGTGCCGTGCGCTGAACGCGATGGCGATCGGCGACTTCACCATGAGCGTGCCGAGCACGTCGCGCGACGAGATGGGCCAGATGGCCGACGCGCTCGCCAAGGCGCAGCGCGGCGTCCGGTCGACCCTCAAGGGCGTCGTGCAGACGGCCGAGGACGTCGCGGCCGCCGCCGAGCAGCTGTCGGCCGCGTCGAGCCAGGTGTCCGCCGGGTCGGACGAGACGAGCGTGCAGGCCGGCGTCGTCGCCGCGGCCGCCGAGCAGGTCTCCCGCAACGTGCAGGCCGTCGCGGCCGGCGCCGAGCAGATGGGCGCCTCCATCCGCGAGATCGCCCAGAACGCGACCGAGGCGGCGAAGGTCGCCCAGGCCGCGACGGGTGCCGCGTCCAGCGCGAACGACTCGGTGTCCCGCCTCGGCTCGTCGAGCCAGGAGATCGGCAAGGTCGTCAAGCTCATCACGTCGATCGCGGAGCAGACGAACCTGCTGGCGCTCAACGCGACGATCGAGGCGGCCCGTGCGGGCGAGGCCGGCAAGGGCTTCGCGGTCGTCGCCGGCGAGGTCAAGGAGCTCGCGTCGGAGACGGCCCGCGCCACCGAGGACATCGCGCGCCGCGTCGAGGCGATCCAGCAGGACACCACGGGTGCCGTCGCGGCGATCGGGGAGATCGGCGCGATCATCGCCTCGATCAACGACTACCAGCTCACGATCGCCTCGGCGGTCGAGGAGCAGACCGCGACCACGAACGAGATGTCGCGCGGTGTCATCGAGGCCGCGACGGGCTCGGGCGAGATCGCCACGAACATCACGGGTGTCGCCACCTCGGCGGCCACGAGCTCGCAGGTCCTCACGCAGATGGGGGACTCGGTCGCCGAGCTCGCCCGGATGTCGAACGACCTGCGCGAGCGCGTCGCGTCGTTCACCTACTAGTCCTGCTCCGGGGCGCCGCGAGGCGCCCCGGGCACGACGTCACCGCAGGTCACGGACGACCTGGCGGACACGAAGGAGACATGGATGTCACGACGAGGGGCATGGGCGGCGACGTTGGTCGCGGTCGCCGTGGCGGCCGGGTTCGCGGGCCGCCAGGGCGGGGGAGCCATGTCGCAGGAGGCGTCGGCGCAGCTCGCGTCCACGCAGCTCGTCGGGATATCGCTGTCGAGCAGTGCCGGACCGCACGACCGTGCGGACGGTGAGGACCTCACGTACCGCCTCACGTCGGCGGGATACGGGGTCCGGACGGACTACGCGGGGGGTGACCCCGGGACTCAGGTGGCTCAGGTGCGCGCGATGCTCGACGACGGCGCGGACGCGCTCGTCGTGGGCGCCGTGTCCGACGCGGTGCTGACGGAGGTGCTGGCGATGGCGCAGGCCGTCGACGTCCCCGTCGTGTCCTTCGGCGGACCCGTCACCGGGCCGGCCGAGGTCGCCGCGCAGCCGGTCGCCGCCCCGGCTCGACTCGCGGTCGTCGCGGGCGACGCCCCCGGCCGCCTGCCGCGCACGGTCGCGACCGTGCGCTCGCTCCTCGGGGAGCGCGCATGATGCCGATCCGCGTGCTGGTGGTGGACGACTCCGTCGTGGTGCGACGGATCGTCAGCGACGTGCTGTCAGCCGACCCGCGCATCGACGTCGTCGGCTGGGCGGCGAACGGCCGGCTGGCGCAGGCGAAGGTCGAGCAGCTGCGCCCGGACCTGGTCACGATGGACGTCGAGATGCCGGAGCTGGACGGCATCGGGGCGGTCCGTGCCCTGCGCGAGGCCGGTCACCACATGCCGGTCATCATGTTCTCCACGCTCACGGAGCGGGGTGCCGCGGCGACGCTCGACGCGCTCGCGGCGGGTGCGACCGACTACGTCACGAAGCCCACGGGCATGGGCAGCGTGCGCGAGGGGCTCGCCCAGGTCGCGAAGGACCTGGTGCCGCGCATCCTCGCGCTGGTGCCGCGCGACGCCGCCGAGGCGTCCCTCGACGCACCGTCCGACCTGCCCGCGCCGCGCGCCGAGCGGCCGGAGCGCGCCAAGCGCCCCGACGTCGTCGTCCGCGAGGACGCCACGCGGCACGGCGTGAAGCTGCTGCTCGTCGGCGCGTCGACGGGCGGCCCCGACGCGCTGTCCCGGCTGCTCGCCGCGCTGACGGCCCCGCCGCCGGTGCCGGTGCTCGTCGTGCAGCACATGCCGCCGGTGTTCACGCGCCAGCTCGCCGCCCGGCTCGACCGGCTCGGCCCGGCCCGCGTGCACGAGGCGGTCGCCGACGAGGAGCTGCTGCCCGGGCACGTCTACATCGCCCCCGGCGACCACCACCTCGTGGTGGACACGCACACGGGGGTCCTGCGGGCGGGCATCACGGACGAGGCCCCCATCAACTTCTGCCGACCCTCGGTGGACGCACTGTTCCGTTCGGCGGTCCGCGCCGTGCGCGGCGAGGTCCTGGCCGTGGTTCTCACGGGCATGGGCGCCGACGGCCGGACCGGGTGCGAGGACGTGGTGCAGGCAGGGGGCACGGTCATGGTGCAGGACGAGGCGACCAGCGTGGTGTGGGGGATGCCGGGGGCCGTCGCGACCGCCGGGCTCGCCCACCAGGTGCTGGCGATGGCCGACATCCCGGCCGCGGTGGAGTCGGTGCTCGAGCTGGCAGGGACGACGGCGGGGAGCACCCGATGAGCCTGTCACCCGACGTGTTCGCCTACGTCGCCGACCTCGTCCAGCGCCGGGCCGGCATCCAGCTCGACGCCGGCAAGGAGTACCTCGTCGAGGGCCGCCTCCAGCCGCTCGCGAAGGAGGCCGGGCACCAGCGCGTCGACTCGTACGTCCGTGCGCTGCGCGTGTCCGAGAAGCCGACGTGCGTGCAGGCCGTCGTCGAGGCGCTCACCACCAACGAGACGTCGTTCTTCCGCGACGGCACCCCGTTCCGGCTGCTGACCGAGCACGTCGTGCCGGCGCTGCGCGGCGAGGACGGGTCGCTGCCGCGCCTGCGCGTGTGGTCGGCGGCGTGCTCGACGGGCCAGGAGCCGTACTCGATCGCGATGACGCTGGCCGACTGCGTCGGGCCGGAGACGGCCGTCGAGATCGTCGCGAGCGACCTCAACGCGGCTGTCCTGGAGCGGGCCGCCGCCGGGGAGTACTCGCGGCTCGAGACGAACCGCGGGCTGCCGTCGTCGATGCTCGTGCGGCACTTCGACGCCGACGGCAGCAACTGGCGCGTCCGCGAGCAGCTGCGCCGGCAGGTGACCTTCCTGCGTCACAACCTGCTGGAGCCGCCCGCGTTCGGCGGCCAGTTCGACGTGGTGTTCCTGCGCAACGTGCTCATCTACTTCGACCTGCCGGTCAAGCGCCAGGTTCTCGAGCACGTGCTCGCCGCGATCCGCCCGGGCGGGTTCCTCGTGCTGGGGGCCGCCGAGACCACGATCGGTGTCGACGACGGCTGGGAGCGGGTGCCCGTGGACCGCGGCGCCGTGTACCGGGCCGTCCCGCGCACCCCGGCGTGGGGGCTCGCCGGCCTGTCCACCAGCCTGGCGTCGAGCCCGAGCGCCCCCACCAGCACGGCCGCCATCCCCGTGGTCCCTGCTCTCCCCGTCCCGCGCGGCCCCGTCACCGGGGCCATCCCACGGACGTCGCCCGTCGGTGTCGTCCCGCACGCACGTCCAGCCCACCCCCCGGCCGGGGCGCCCACAGCCCCGACCGTCCGCACCACACCAGCCCCTGTCAGAGGAGAGACCCGATGAGAGCACTCGTGGTCGACGACTCGCGCACGATGCGCCGGATCGTCGCCGGGATCCTGGAACGGCAGGGCTTCGAGGTCCTGCAGGCCGAGCACGGCGAGGAGGCGATCGCCGTCCTCGAGGAGGACGACCGTTTCGACCTCATGTGCATCGACTGGAACATGCCAGTCATGGACGGTCTGGAGCTCGTGGCCGCCGTCCGCAAGCGTCGGGAGTGGCGCAACATCACGATGATGATGGTCACCACCGAGGCCGAGCAGTCCCAGATCGTGCGTGCCCTCGCGGCAGGGGCGCACGAGTACCTGATCAAGCCGTTCACCCCTGAGGAGCTCCGGGCCAAGCTCGAGCTGCTCGGACTCGTTCCAGTCAAGGAGCTCGCATGAGTGCAGAGGTCGAGGTCGACCAGGTCCTGGTCATCGCCCGGGACATCTTCTCGTCGATGATCGACGGAGAAGCCGGGTTCCTGGAGTCGTGGGTCGGCGAGCCGCCCGTGCTCGTGGACCCCGTCGTGGCGTGGGTGGACCTGCGCGGTCCGTGGTCGGGCCGCGCGGCGCTGCGCACGGAGACGCCCACCGCGCACAACCTGTCGCGGGCGCTGCTCGGCATGTCCGCGGACGAGGAGGTGTCCGACGCGGACCTCGCCGACGCGGTCGGCGAGCTCGCCAACGTGGTCGGCGGCAACGTCAAGGCGCTGCTCCCCGAGGGCGGCAAGCTCGGTCTGCCCGAGGTCGCCGCCGACCTGCCGCTGTCCGACGACGCCGTGCTCATGCACGGTGTGGCCCTGGCCTGGCGCGGACGCCCGCTCGTCGTCGAGATCTGGGCGCTGCCGACGCTCGACCAGCCGTGAACCGTTCGACGGCCGCTGCGAACCCGGCGGCCCGCACCTTTGGAAGGAGCTCCGCATGATCCGCGTCCTCGTGACCGACGACAGCCGCGTGATGCGCCAGATCGTGATCCGCACGCTGCGCCAGGCCGGCTACGACTGGGACGTCCGTGAGGCGTCCGACGGCGCCGAGGCGCTCGAGGCGGTCCGCGCCGACGAGCCCGACGTGGTGCTGTCCGACTGGAACATGCCGAACGTCAACGGCATCGAGCTGCTCAACGCGCTCCGTGCCGAGGGTTTCCAGACCCCGTTCGGGTTCGTCACGTCGGAGAGCTCGCCGGAGATGCGCTCGACCGCCGAGGCGGCCGGTGCCCTGTTCCTCATCTCCAAGCCCTTCACCCCGGAGTCCTTCCGGGAGGTCATCGAGCCGGTGCTCGCATGAGCGCCGACACCCCGCTGGCCGCGGCGAAGGACGTCAAGGACCTGCTCAACAGCCTCGTCGGCCGTGAGGTCGAGGTGTACGCGAGCGGCAAGATGCAGGAGCCGACGGTCGGCGACGGCAACCTCATCGGGGTCTACGTCGACAACCGGATGGCGCTGAGCGGCCTCGTGCTGCTCGACGTGCCGCTCGCGGCCTTCCTCGGGGCGGCCCTGGGCCTCGTCCCGGTGAAGCTCGCGCAGCAGGCGGCGAACCACGGCGGGCTGCCCGACAACCTGCTGGAGAACGCCAGCGAGGTGCTCAACGTCATGTCGGCGCTGTTCAACGCCGAGGACGCGCCGCACGTCCGGCTGCAGACGGTGTACGAGCCCGGGCACCCGCTGCCCGCGGACGTCGCGCGGTGGGTCCCGGCGTTCGTGCCGCGGTGCGACCTCGAGATCGACGTCGCGGGCTACGGCCGGGGCGGGTTCTCGCTGCTCGTCGTCTGAGGGGGGCCGGGTCGGGTGACCCGGCCCCCGCTCAGGCGGTGAGGGCGTAGCCCTGCGCGGGGTTGCGCAGGGCGCCGCACACGCCGTCGACGGCGTCGCCGAACGCGGGCCGCCATCCGAGGGCGCGCAGGCGGCCCGCGTCGAGGGCGGCGTCCGTCGCGAGGTACGCGGCCGTCCCGCCGAGCGCGGCGACGGCGTCGGTCAGAGGCCACGAGCCGACGGGCACACCGGCCGCGTCGCCGATCGCCGCGGCGAGGTCGGCGATCGGCACGGGGTCCGTCTCGGCGGCGTGGAACACACCGGTCGCCCCGGTCTCGAGGATCAGGGCGTACGCGACCGCGAGGTCCCGCACGTGGACCGTCGACCAGCGGTTCGCCCCGGCGTCGACGTACCGTGCGGCCCCGACCAGACGCGCGTGCGCGACCAGGCCGGCCACGGGGCCGGTCCCGTCGCCGTAGACGACGGGCGGCCGCACGACGGCGCCCGTGACGTTCGTGGCGCCCAGGACCCGCGCCTCGGCGGCGGCGAGCCAGGCCAGCGGCCCGACCGCGTCGGCGACGTCGTCCTCGGTCACGGGCTCTCGCGAGGACCGTGCCCGGGGTGCGCCCGTCGTCGTGACGAACGCGCCGCCCGTCATGGCCGTGAGCATCGCGGTCACCGCGGCCGCGTCGACGTCGGGACGGTCCGGGCCGCCCGTCGCCGCCGTGTGCACCACGCCGTCGCCGGCACGAGCCTCCCGCGCGAGCACGGCGAGGTCGGTGAGGCCGCCCAGCACGGGTGTGCCACCGGCCGCGCGCACCCGCTCCTCGGCGGCGGTGCTGCGGGCCAGCCCGCGCACCCGGTGCCCGCGCGCGACGAGCGTGCGGGTCACCTCCGACCCGATGTAGCCGCTCGCGCCTGTCACGAAGACGTCCATCCCGACCTCCTTGCCTGGTGGGCCCGACGACCGGGCCCGACGACGGCTCACGCTACGAACGCCGCCGCGGGAGGGGTATGTGGCACAGTCCAGGGGCCATGCGTGACCGTCCGGACCTCGACGTGCTCGACGCGCTGCTCCGTCGTGTGCGGATCTCGACCAGCCACTACGGGAGGGTCGAGCTGGGTGCGACCTCGGGCGTGCGGGTGGCGGGCGGCCCGGCCGCGTCGCTCCGGCACGTGCTCGAAGGGGAGCTGTGGCTCGACGTCGACGGGCACCAGGTCCGTGCGGGCACCGGCGACCTGCTGGTCCTGCCGCACGGCACGTCCCACGTCCTTCGGCACCGGCCCGGGGCGATCGTCGACGGCGGGTGGCCGGACCCGGGTGCGGGCACGCTGTCGACGCGACGCCGCTACGGCGGAGCGGGCCCGAGGACCGTGGTGCTGTGCGCGGAGCTCGGCCTGGCGGGCGCGGCCCGTGCGCCGCTCCTGCGCGCGCTGCCCCCCGTGGTGCACCTGCCCGCGGGTGACGGTGAGGCGCTGCCCGGTCTGACGGGCCTCGTCGGGCTCCTGCGCGAGGAGATCCGCGCGTCGCGTCCGGGTGCGCCGCTGGTCGCCGCCCGGCTGGCCGAGCTCCTGCTGCTGAAGGCGGTCCGGTCGGAGCTGGAGCGGCACGCACCGGCCGGGTCGTGGCGCGCCGCGCTGGGCGACGAGCGGGTCGCGCGTGCGCTGGACGCGATCTTCACCACCCCGGAGCGGCCCTGGACCGTCGCCTCGTTGGCCCGCGTGGCGGGCATGGGACGCGCGACGTTCGCCCAGTGCTTCCGGGTGCTGGTCGGGGACACCCCGATCGCCTCCCTCACGTGGTGGCGCATGGAGGTCGCGAAGTCGGCCCTGCGGGACGAGCCGCACCGCACGCTCGCCGACGTGGCGACCGCCGTGGGCTACGCCGACGAGTTCGCGTTCGCCTCGGCGTTCCGGCGGGTCGTCGGTGTCGCGCCGGGGGCCTTCCGCGCGGGCGCGGGGTGAGCGGTGCCGGTCAGGCGCTGCCGACCGTCGCCCGGCGGGCCTCCAGCGCCGACGCGAGCATGTCGGCCACGGTCCGGCGGGCCTGCCAGCCGGTCGCCTGCCGGAACGCGTCGACCGCCCCGACCACGCCGGCGGCGTCGCCCGCGCGGGGCGGCAGCACGACCGCGCCGAGCGGATGCCCGACGGCCTCCTCGAGCCGGTCGACGACCTCCCGCACGGACGTGCCGGTCCCGGTGCCGACGTTGAACACCTCGTGGCCGACGTCCGAGCCCCGCAGCCGGTCGAGCGCGGCGACGTGCGCCTCGGCGAGGTCGAGCACGTGCACGTAGTCGCGCACGCAGGTGCCGTCGGTGGTCGGGTGGTCGTCGCCGTAGATCTGGGGCGGCTCACCGCGGAGCACCCGGTCGACGAGGATCGAGACGAGGTTCGTCGTGCCCTCGTCGCCGAGGTCCGGCCAGCCCGCACCGGCGACGTTGAAGTAGCGCAGCGACACCGCCCGGACGTCCCCGGCGGCCGCGGCCCAGCCGAGCAGTTCCTCGCACGCGAGCTTCGTCGCACCGTACGGGGTCAGCGGCCGGGTGGCGTGCGTCTCGGTGACCTGGGCGGTCGTCGGCTCGCCGTACACGGCCGCGGACGACGACAGCACCACGTCGCGCACCCCGGCGGCCCGCATGGCGAGCAGCACCGTGGTGAGGGACCCGAGGTTCTGCGCGTAGTACCGCGCGGGCTCGCGGACCGACTCGTCGGCCCGCTTGAGCGCGGCGAGGTGGACCACCGCGTCGACGCGGTGCTCACGCACGAAGGCGGTGAGCGGCTCGACGGCGTCGGGCGACGCCAGGTCCAGGTGCAGCAGGGGGGTCGGGCCGATGCGGCTCGCCCGGCCGGTCGCGAGCGAGTCGGCGACGACGACGTCGTGCCCCGCCCGGTCGAGGACACGGACCACGTGGGCGCCGATGTACCCGGCACCACCCGTCACCAGCACGCTCATGCGCGGACCGTACCGTGACGGCGACGCCGGGCGGGTGAGGCCGGGCTGCTCAGCCCGCGGCGCCGTCCTCGGCCACGGCGGCCGTGTCGGCCGGCCGGTGCCGTCGCGCCCAGTCCCACCCGAAGGCCCCGGTCGCGATCCCGGCGACGCACACCCAGGTGGGCATCCAGGACGCTGCGCCGGTCAGGGCGAGCACCACGCACACCACGAGGGCGACGAGCCACACGCCGGTCCCGACGAGCATCACGCGGCCCAGGTCCACCGGTACGGGGGCGGGCGGGGTCCGGGTGGCGCGGGACGGCCGCAGGCTCGGGGACACCCTGGGAGGTTACGCCACGGAGCACGGCCGGTCGGGCGCGCGGGTCAATACGCGCCCTGCCCGGCGATGACCGCGCGCGCGGTCCGCATGAGGATCACGAGGTCGCCGAACAGCGTCCAGTTCTCCACGTAGTAGACGTCCTTGCGGATCGACTCGTCGGGGCTGAGCTCGGACCGGCCGGACACCTGCCACAGCCCGGTGAGTCCTGGCTTGACGAGCAGCCTGCGGTGCGCGGCGCGGTCGTACAGGGCCACCTCGCTCGCGACCTGCGGCCGCGGGCCGACGAGGCTCATCGACCCGCCGAGCACGTTGAACAGCTGCGGAAGCTCGTCGAGGGAGTACCGGCGCAGGAACCGGCCGACGGGGGTGACCCGCGGGTCGTCGCGCCGCTTGTAGAACAGCCCCGAGCGGCCGTCGGCCATGACCTCGTCCACGTGCGCGTCGGCGTCCGCGACCATCGTGCGGAACTTGAGCATCCGGAACGTGGTGCCGTCGCGGCCGATGCGGGCCTGCGTGTACAGGACGGGCCCGGGGCTCGTGACGGACACCGCGATGGTGATGAGCAGCAGCACGGGCGCGACCAGGAACGTGAGCACGAGCGCGGCGCACCAGTCGGCGACGGACTTCACCACGTACCGGGGGCCGGTGAACCGCGGCGGGTCCACCTGCATGAGCGGGAGGCCCGCGACGGGTGTCACGTGGATGCGCGGGCCGGCGATGTCGGTGAGCGCGCCGGCGACGAGCAGGTCGGTGTCCGACTGCTCGAGGTCCCACCCGAGCTGGCGGACGACGGCGGCGGTGAGCTCGTCGGACCCGGTCACGGCGACGGCCTGCGCCCCCACGTCCGTCGCGCTCTGCGCGGCGCTCGCGAGGTTGCCGACGACCGGGACCCCGAGCAGCTGCTCGCCCCGGTCGCGCGTGCCGCCCGGGACGCAGACGCCGACCACGCCGAGGCTGCGCGACGTGTCCGCGGCGACCTCGCGGATGAGGCCCTCGGCGTGCTCGCGCTGCCCGACGACGAGGACGGGCGTGCGGCACTCGCCGCGGTTGCGCCGGACCCGCAGCCAGCGCCGTGACACGGCCCGTTCGAGCAGCAGCAGCGCGAGGCCGAGCGGGAACGCGATGGCGAGGAACGCCCGGCCGACGTCCATCTTGGCGAGGTACAGGACGATCGCGACGACGGCGAACAGCCGCCAGGTCGCGGTGAACACGGCGCTGTACTCGCCCGCGCCGAGCGTCAGGACGCGGCGGTCCCACACGTGCGCGGCCGCGAGCGAGACGAGCCAGACGACGACGAGCACCACGGACACCGCGAGGTAGGTCGGCGAGAACGTCCCGACGACCGCGCGGTCGTCGGCCCCGAACCGGACGAGGTACGCGGCGACCACCGCCACCACGATCGCGAGCGAGTCGGCGACGCGCAGCACCCGCACGTAGCCGGGCAACCATGGTCGACGAGTGTCGGCACCACGCGAAGGCCCTCTGCTGGACGTTCTCTGGACGCTCTGGATCTCGACCACGGGCCCCCCGAACCGTTGTCCGTCCGTGACCGCCCGCCGGCGTCGAGCGCGCGACGGGCGTCAGTCAGAACACCGACGATCCCCGATGAGGTCCGGTCACGCAAGAGGGGCCGTGACTCCAGTCACCGACGGACGGCGGCGACCACGGCCTCGACGGCGGGGAGCATGAGGCCGAAGCTCTTGCGGTACGCGGCCTCCCCGCGACCGAACGGGTCGGGGACGTCGTCGTCGGCCGGGAGGGCCGGGACGAGGCCGCGCCTGGACGCCGCGAGGGGCACGAGCGCGCGCAGCCGGTCGGCGGTGGTGGCGCCCGCTCCGGGCAGCTCCGCGGGCTCGACGAGCGAGGACAGCCGGGCGAGCTCGCGCAGCGTGAACGCACGCCGCACGGCCGCGGGGTGCAGCTCGACGACGGCCGAGCGGTGGTCCCGGGTGAGCGCCAGGACGATGTCGGCGCGCTGGACCATCGACGACGACAGCTGGCGTGCCTGGAACCCCGCCGGGTCGAGCCCGAGCGCGGTCATGATCGCGGCCGTCTCGGGCGTCATCGGCGCCCCGACCATCGCCGCGGTCCCCGCGCTGGACACCTCGACCGCGGGTGCGAGCGACCCCCGCGGCCGCTTGCCGCGGTACGCGGCGCCCAGCCCGGCGGCGAGCAGGCGCTCGACCGCGGGGGAGCGGCACACGTTGCCCGTGCACACCACGAGCACGCGCAGAGGATCGGGGGTCATGGGGACCATGATGCCGAGAACGTGACGCCGGTGGAGGGTCGCTGTGACGGACCCCACGTCGGTGTGCGCCTGTCAACCGTCGGGGTTGGGCCGAACGGGTGTCACCGCCACCCGTTCGGCCCAGGCGCAGGTCAGCGGCCGTCTCGGCCGTCGGGACGAGTGCGGATACCGCATGTGTCGGTCATGTTGCGGCACGCCGTGGAGGGGGTCTGTGAAGGTCCTGTGTCTCCTACACTTCGCCGCATGGCCTCGACCCCCACCCCGACGGCGCAGGACGAACGCACCGCGCCACCGAAGAACGCCATCGACCGCTACTTCAGGATCACCGAGCGCGGCTCGACCATCGGCACCGAGATCCGCGGCGGTCTCGTGACCTTCTTCACGATGAGCTACATCATCGTGCTCAACCCGATCATCCTGGGCGGCGTCCAGGACGGCACCGGGAACAACCTCGCCGACTTCGCGACGATCGCCGCCACCACCGCCCTCGTGGCTGGCGTCCTCACGATCCTCATGGGCGTGGTCGCGAACTTCCCGCTCGCGCTCGCCACCGGCCTCGGCCTCAACGCCGTCGTCGCGTTCTCCATCGCCGCGCTGCCCGACATGTCGTGGCAGGACGCGATGGGCATCGTCGTGATGGAGGGCCTGATCATCCTGGGCCTCGTGCTCACCGGGTTCCGGCAGGCCGTGTTCAACGCGGTCCCGATCGAGATCAAGACGGCGATCAGCGTCGGCATCGGCCTGTTCATCGCGTTCATCGGCCTGGTGGACGCCGGGTTCGTGCGCGTCCCGCCGGGCGGCGGCACCCCCATCGAGCTCGGGATCAACGGCTCGCTGTCCACGTGGCCGGTGCTCGTGTTCGTCCTGGGCCTGCTCGCGATGATCGTCCTCATCGTCAAGAAGGTCCGCGGCGCGATCCTCATCTCGATCATCGGCACCACGATCCTCGCGATCATCGTCGAGGCCATCGCGTCCGTCGGCTCCAAGCAGGACAACCCGAGCGGCTGGTCGCTCAACGTCCCGTCGGTCCCCGAGTCGGTCGTCGCGACCCCGGACTTCAGCCTCCTCGGGCACTTCTCGCTCTTCGGCTCGATCCCGAAGATCGGCATCGTCGCCGTCGTCCTGCTGGTGTTCTCGCTGCTCCTCGCGGACTTCTTCGACACGATGGGCACGATGGTCGCCGTCGGCGGTGAGGCCGGCCTGCTCGACGACAAGGGCAACCCGCCGAACGTCCAGCGGATCCTCGTCGTCGACTCGATCGCCGCCGCCGCGGGTGGCGCCGCGGGCGTCTCGTCCAACACGAGCTACATCGAGTCGGCGTCCGGCGTCGGCGACGGTGCCCGCACCGGGTTCGCGTCGGTCGTCACCGGCATCGCGTTCCTGCTCGCGACGTTCCTCGCCCCGCTCGTCGACGTCATCCCGTCGGAGGCGGCCGCCCCCGCGCTCGTCGTCGTCGGCTACCTCATGGTCACGCAGGTCCTCGGCATCGACTGGAAGAACCCCGAGGTCGCCATCCCGGCGTTCCTCGCGATCGTCCTCATGCCGTTCACCTACTCGATCACCGCGGGCATCGGCGCGGGCGTGATCACGTACGTGGTCATCAAGGCGTTCACCGGCAAGATCCGCCAGGTCCACGTGCTCATGTGGGTCATCACGGTGCTGTTCCTGCTCTACTTCGTGCGCGGACCGATCCAGACCCTCATCGGCTGACGTCCGCGTCCCCACGACGGGCCGGGTCCTCCTGCACGGGGACCCGGCCCGCCGTGCGTCGGGACCAGAGCCGCAGCGCCAGGACGCCGAGGGCCGCCCCCAGGGTGTTCGCCACGACGTCCTGCACGGTCGGGACCCGGGTGGGCAGGAGAGCGAGCTGGGCGAGCTCGATGGCCGTCGAGGTCGCGCACCCCAGCAGGACGACCACCCACCACCGCCGCACGAGCAGCCCGACGAGCACCCCGAACGGCACGAACATCGCCACGTTGCTCGCCGCCTCGACACCCGCGTAGGTCACCGGCAGGTCCCAGCCGGACAGCCGCTCGACGACGAACCGGACCACGTCGAACACGTCGTCCGGTGCGGGCTGCGGCCACAGCGTCAGGCGCGCGACCGCGAGCAGGTAGACGGCCAGCAGGATGACCGTTTTTCGCCTTTTCGCCGAGCCCATGCGCACGCCGGACACCGTACGTTAGGGGCCCTGGGCCGATCACCGGCCTCCGACCACCACCCTGAGGGGGATCTGTGCGCATCTCGGTCATCGGCTGCGGCTACCTCGGTGCCGTGCACGCGGCCTGCATGGCCAAGCTCGGCCACGAGGTCGTCGGCATCGACGTCGACGAGCGCAAGGTCGAGCTGCTCGAGGCCGGCGAGGCGCCGTTCTACGAGCCCGGCCTGCCTGAGCTGCTCACGGAGGCCCGCGCCACGGGCCGGCTCCGGTTCACCACGGACATGGCGCAGGCGTCCACCGCCGACGCGCACTTCCTGTGCGTCGGGACCCCGCAGGTGCACGGCGAGTTCCGGGCCGACCTGACCTACGTCGAGCAGGCGTTCGCCGCGCTGCAGCCGCACCTCAAGGCCGGTGACGTCGTCGCCGGGAAGTCCACGGTGCCCGTCGGCACAGCGGAGACGCTCGCGGCCCGGCTCGACGGCACGGGCGCCGTCCTCGTGTGGAACCCCGAGTTCCTGCGCGAGGGGTTCGCCGTCAAGGACACCCTGCACCCGGACCGCCTCGTCTACGGCCTGCCGACGGACGAGGACGGCGAGCCCACCGCGGCCGGCGTCGTCGCCCGTGAGGTCCTCGACACCGTGTACGCCGTGCCGCTCTCGGAGGGCACGCCGCTGGTCGTCACGGACTACGCCACCGCCCAGCTCGTCAAGGTCGCCGCCAACTCGTTCCTCGCCACGAAGATCTCGTTCATCAACGCGATGGCCGAGCTGTGCGAGGCGACGGGCGCCGACGTGACCCGCCTCGCGGACGCCATCGGGTACGACGCCCGGATCGGGCGCCGGTTCCTCAACGCCGGGCTCGGGTTCGGCGGCGGCTGCCTGCCCAAGGACATCCGCGCGTTCATGGCCCGCGCCGGCGAGCTCGGGGTCAGCGACGCGCTCGGCTTCCTGCGGGAGGTCGACTCGATCAACCTGCGCCGCCGGGTGCGCATGGTGGACCTGGCCCGCGAGGTGTGCGACGGCTCGATCGTCGGCAAGCGCGTCGCGGTGCTCGGCGCCACGTTCAAGCCGGACAGCGACGACGTGCGCGACTCGCCGGCCCTGTCCGTCGCGGCGCAGATGCAGCTCCAGGGGGCGCACGTCACCGTGACGGACCCGCAGGGCATCCGCAACGCGCGCGCCAAGTGGCCGGACCTGCGGTTCGCCGACTCGGCCCTCGAGGCCGCGACGGGCGCCGACGTGGTGCTGCTCGCCACCGAGTGGGACGAGTACCGCGCGCTCGAGCCGGACAAGCTCGCCGACGTCGTCGCGCACCGCCGCATCCTCGACGGCCGCAACGTGCTCGACCCGCAGGCGTGGCGCGCGGCCGGCTGGACGTACCGGGCCCTCGGCCGGCCGTGACCCGGGACCGGCGGCCCGGCAGCCCGACGGGTGCCGCGCGCACCGGGTGGGTGCTCGTGGTCGCCGGGATGCTGCTCGCCGGCGTCTGCGTGGCGCTGCTCGTCCGGCAGGGGGGCGGCGACGACACCCTGACGGTCGAGATGCCCCCCGCGACCCGGGTCGCGTCGCCGACGGCCACGGCACCGCCGGTCACGGCGCCGCCCACGGAGCCCGCTGAGCCGACGCCGCCGCCCGCCGCCGACCCCGACACGGCCTGGTACTCGGACGTCGACCCGGTCGCGTACGCGCAGGGGCTGTTCGTCGGCACGAACGACGCGCGGGCCGCCGAAGGGCTCCCCGCCCTCACGTGGTCGGGCTGCGCCGCCGACCAGGCCGTCGCCCGCGCGGGTGCGCTCGTCGGTCACGAGCTCGAGCACGCGCCGCTCGACGCGGTGCTCGACGCGTGCGGGTCCTCCAAGGCGGCCGAGAACCTCAGCCGCGGCGCCGGCACCGCGCGCACCGTCGTCGGGCTGTGGCTCGACTCCCCGGGCCACCGGGCGAACCTGCTGGCGACCGACCTCGACCGCATCGGGATCGGCTGCGCCCGGGACGGCGACGCGCTCGTCTGCGCCCAGGTGTTCCTCGGACACGCGTGACGCCCGGCTGAGCTCGACCCGACCTCTTCGCGTCCGCGTGGCTAGCATGCGCACTACGCGACAGACGGGGGCCTGACGTGACAGATCCGCGATGGGGCGAGCGTTGGTCGTCGGTGGTGCTGCCGGCGCGACCGCCGGAGCACCCCGACTCGGAGGTGCGGCGCCGTCAGGCCCGCCGCCAGGTTGCGGGCCGGCGGCTGCTCCTGTGGGGCGTGGTCACCGCCGCCGCGGTCGCCGTGGTGGTCGTGGTCAGCGCCGCGTGGGTCGGCTTCAACGCGCTGACCGCGCGGGACGAGCTGCAGGCGTCGGCCGCCGACGTCGTCGCGCTCCGGACGCAGGTCGAGGCCGGCGAGAACGAGCGCGCGGCCGCCACCGTGCGGGACCTGCAGCGGCACGCCGCGGCGGCCCGCGACGCGGCCTCGGGCGTGCACTGGGCCGTGGTCGGGGCGCTGCCCTGGGTCGGGCCGAACGTGCGGACCGTGCAGACCGTCACCGAGGTGGTCGACGACCTCGCCACCAACGCGCTGCCCGCGCTCGTGGACGCCACGCAGGTCATCGACCCGACGACGCTCGCCCCGGTCGACGGTCGCATCGAGCTCGGACCGTTGGTGGACGTGGGGCCGCAGGTCGTCGCCGCCGACATCGCCGTGACGGCGGCGGGGTCCCGCCTCGCCGCGATCGACACCGATGGCCTCCTGCCGCTCGTCGCCGACCCGGTCACCGAGCTGAGGTCGCAGGTCGCGGACGTCGCGACGACGACCGCGACCGCCTCCCGGGCCGTCCGGCTGCTGCCGCCGATGCTCGGGGCGGACGGGCCCCGTCACTACCTGCTCCTCGTGCAGAACAATGCCGAGCCGCGCGCGACCGGCGGGATCCCGGGCTCTGTCCTGCTGCTGACCGCCGACGACGGCCGGGTCGAGATCACCGACGAACGGGCCGGCAGCTCGCTGAGCCACCTCCCGGCGCCCGCGCTGCCCCCGAGCGACGGTGAGGCCGCCCTGTTCTCGGACAAGTTCGGGACGTCCATGCTCGACGTGACCCTGACTCCCGACTACCCACGGTCCGGGCAGCTCGCCCGCGCGATCTGGGCGCAGAAGGTCGGCGGCGACGTCGACGGCGTCCTGTCGGTCGACCCCGGGGCGCTCGCGGACGTGCTGGGAGCGACCGGGCCCGTCTCGCTGACCGACGGTCGCACGCTCAGCGCGGACAACGCCGAGAAGCTCCTGCTCCACCAGATCTACCTCGACACGGACGACACCCGCGCCCAGGACGAGTTCTTCGCGTCGTCCGCGCGGACGGTGTTCGACGCGCTGACGACCGGCGTCGGCGGGTCGCCGAAGCTCGTCGAGGCGCTCGCGACCGCGGCCAGGGACGGGCGGCTGCACGTGTGGTCCGCCGACCCGGCGGAGCAGCGGCTGCTTGCGGGCACCGTCCTCGCCGGTGAGCTGACCGGTCGTCGGGGGGACTCGCCGGTCGTGGGGATCTACCTGGAGGACGCCAACGCCGACAAGATGGGCTACTTCCTCGAGCCGACGGTCGCGCTGGAGCAGACGGCCTGCCGTCCGGACGGGTCGCAGGCGATGCACGTGACGCTCACGCTGACCTCCACGGCGCCGGCCGACGCGGCGGGGCTCCCCGCGTACCTGACGGGCGAGGCGGCGGGCATCGCGCCGCCGGGGGAGATCTGGACGAACGTGCTCGTCTACGCGCCCACGGGCGGCTCGATCGTGTCGCACGAGGTCAGCACGGGGGAGCCCGGGCTCTTCTCGCAGTTCCACGACGGCCTGGCGGTGGGCGCTCGGACGGTCAAGCTCGCGCCCGGCGAGTCGTTCACGATCGACCTCGACCTGGTGTCCGGGCCCGGCCAGCAGGGGGTGCCGGTGGTCCGCACGACGCCGACGGTCCTGGGTGAGCCCCCCGTCGTCACGGCTGACGCCTGCGGGAGCGCGTCCACATCGTGAGACGAGCCGGGGTGCCCGATCTGTCGCCTTGACGGTGTTCCCGCAGGAAGCAGTCACGCAAACGTTTCACCCGTGTAACGGCTTGCCGGTACGGCCAAGCCCGCCGACTCGCGAGGGTGTGCGAGTTCGACAGCCGTGGCTATCGTGGGAAACCTGGCACAGCGAACGAGCTCCGATCTCGCAGCACGCGCACCTGGGGGGGTTGCCATGAAGGGACGTCTGATCGCGACCGCAGCAACAGCGGCGGCACTGGCTCTGGCCCCAGCGGCCGCGGCATCGGCGGCCTACCCGCCCACAGTGATCAGCTGCACCATCAACATCGTCATCACGCAGCAGGGCATCTCGTTCACCATCGTCTGCACAGGGTTCATCCCCGGGCAGTTCGCCCTGCTCACGGTGACGTCCCGGAACCCCGCGACGCCCGACAGCGCCATCCAGATCAGCGGCACGCAGTCCGCCGAGGTGCCGGTCAACGCCGACGGCACGGTGGACACGAACGTGGCGATCTCGGTGCCCGGCGTGTACGACGTGACGGTGTCGCAGGGCGGCGTCTCGACGACGCAGACGGTCGTCGTGCCGGCCACCGGTACGGGCACCGCCGCGGGTGGGCTCACCTCGGCGGCGGGGGCCGGGACAGGGACCGCGGCCGGAGGGCTCTCGTCCACCGGGTCTGACGTGCTGCCGCTCGCGGCCGGCGCCGGAGCGGTCCTCCTCATCGGCACGGGTGCGGTGATCGTCGCTCGTCAGCGCCGCCGGACCGCCTGACCGATCCGAGAAAGGCGAGGCCGGGGATCCGTCCCCGGCCTCGCCTTCTCTGTGCTCCGCGCGTTGCTCCGCGCGTTCGCCCCGGCTCCGTGCGGGTCAGCCCCGCTCGTCCGGCTCCTCCGCCTCCTGCTCCTGCGGCCCGGCCTCCCCGCGGCGAGGGCGGGCCGACAGCCACGCGGGCGTGCTGACCGTCGCGCCGTCCCGGGCGTGCCGCGGCGTCGGCTCCGTCGGCACCGTCACCGGTGTCCCACCCGGCGAGGCCGTCGCCGGGTGGGAGCCCTCCGCCGCGTAGTAGTCGTAGTACGGGTATCGGTCGCCCTGCCGTGCGAGCCTGTTCATGACGATGCCGAGCACGCGGGCGCCGACCGAGTCGAGCGAGCCGAGCGCCACCGCCACCTGGTGACGGTTCACGGTGCCGGCGCCGACGGTGACGAGCGCGCCGCCGGCGAGCTTCGCCAGGATCGCGCCGTCCGTGACTGGCAGGAGCGGTGCGGTGTCGAGCAGCACGACGTCGTACCGCTCGGTGAGCTCCTTGAGCACGGTCGACATGGCCTGCGACCCGAGCAGCTCGCTGGGGTTCGGCGGGACCTGTCCGGCCGCCAGCACGTCGAGGCAGTCGTTGCCCCACGGCTGCATGACGTCGTCGAGGTCCGCCTGTCCGATGAGCACCGTGGTGAGCCCCACGCTGCCCTCGATGCCGAGGTATCTCGCGATGCTGGGTCGCCGGAGGTCGGCATCCACGAGCGCGACCCGCTTCCCCGCGTCCGCGAGGGTGATGGCGAGGTTGATCGCGGTCGTGGACTTGCCCTCGGCAGGGATCGCCGAGACCAGGACCATCGCCCGGGAGCGTTCGCCGACGTCGAGGAACTGCAGGTTGGTCCGCAGGCGGCGGAAAGCCTCGGCCCGCGGGCTCTGCGGGCTGCCCTGCACCACGAGAGGGCTCCGCTCGGCGGTGCTGTCGAGCGGGATCGAGCCGATCACCGACGCGTCCGTGATCTTGCTCAGGTCGTCCTCGTTGCGGACCTTCGTGTCGAGCAGCTCGCGCCCGACGGCCGCGGCGATGCCGAGCGCGAGGCCCAGCACCAGGCCGATTGCGATGTTCACCTTGGCGTTCGGCGAGCTCGGTGCCCGGGGGACCTGCGCCTCCGCGACGGTCGACAGCCTGATCGGGTCCGTCCCGGTCGACGGCGCCGCCGCGAGGTCCGAGACCGCCTCCGACAGGTGCGACGCGACCGAGTTGGCGACGGCCGCCGCGCGCTCGGGACTGGGGTCGGTCACCGAGATCGAGATGATGACGGTGTTCTGCGGCACGCTCACCGCGATCGTGCCGGCGAGCGCCGACGACCCCACCGTGAGGCCCAGGTCGTCGATCACGGGGTTGAGCACGGTGGGCATCGTCGCGAGCTGCGCGAACGAGCGGACCTGGCTCTGCGAGTACGTCGAACCCTGCACCAGGTCGCCGACCGTGTCGCCGGACTGCACCGACACGAACGTCTTCGTCGTCGCGGTGTACTGGGGCGTCGCGAGCGTGGTGGCGAGGACGGCGCCGAGAAGGCCGAGCGCGGTCGCGACGGCGACGGTCAGCCAGCGCTTGCGCAGGATCGTCATGTACTCGTGCAGCTCCACGCGCGGCCCCCGCCTGCCATGGCCGAGACCGGCCACCCCCTAGCTGGTCGGCCCATGCTCTCACGGCGTCCCGCACGCGTCCTGGGGCGGCGACGCCGGGCTGGGATGTCGCTGGGACGGGATCTCGCCTAGCCTGACGGGATCGCGCTGGGACCGGGGGCAAGCAGAGCGATCGGGGGGCTTCGTGAGGCACGTGCGCAGCGGGGGACGGGTCGAGGACGCGGACCACGGGCTCCCACGATGAGCACGCTCATCGTGCACGAGTGGATCGCGCGGACGGGCGGCTCGGAACGAGTCCTCGACCGCATGGTCGGCGCGTTCCCGGACGCCCCGGTCCTCTGCCTCTGGAACGAGGACGCCGGGCGCTACCCGCACCGGGAGGTCCGGGAGACCTGGATCGGCCGGACGCCCCTGCGAGGCCACAAGGCGCTCGCGCTCCCGGTGAGCGCACTGGCGTGGCGTCGTGCCGGAGCCGCGCTGGCCGCCGACACGGTGGTCGTGAGCTCGCACGCGTTCGCCCACCACGTGCGGTGCGTGGACCACGGCCGGGGCGTGCGCAAGTTCGTCTACGTGCACACGCCCGCGCGGTACCTGTGGGCGCCGGAGCTCGACCACCGCGGCGCGCGCGGCGCGGCGGCACGGGTCGTCGCAGGACCTGTGCTCCGTGCGCTCGACCGGCGCCGGGCCACCGACGAGATGTCGATCGCGGCGAACAGCGAGTTCGTCCGGCGCCGGATCGCGTCCGCGTGGCACCGCGACGCGCGCGTCATCTACCCGCCGGTCGACGTCGAGCGGCTGCAGGCGGTGCGGGACTGGTCGGAGCACGTGGGCTCAGGTGAGGCGCAGGTCCTCGACGCACTGCCGGAGCAGTACGTGCTCGGTGCCTCGAGGTTCGTTCCGTACAAGAGGCTCGACGTCGTGATCGCGGCCGGCGAGGCGGTGGGGCTGCCGGTGGTCCTGGCCGGCTCAGGTCCGCAGGAGCAGGCGCTGCGGTCCCGTGCGCGGCAGGCCCGGGTGCCCGTCACGTTCGTCGACCAGCCGTCGGACGCTCTGCTCTACGCGCTGTACCAGCGGGCGCTCGTGCTCGTGTTCCCGGCGGTCGAGGACTTCGGGATCATGCCCGTCGAGGCCATGGCGTGCGGTACCCCGGTGGTCGCCAACGCGGTCGGCGGTGCGCGCGAGAGCCTCGACGCACCCGTCGGCGGCGCACTCGTCGAGGACTTCGCACCGCGCGAGCTCGCCGCTGCGGTGCACGCCGCGGCCGACCGCGACCGTCACCAGGTGCGGCGTCAGGCCGGACGGTTCTCGGCGCGACGGTTCGACGCCGAGCTCCTCGCCTGGGTCGACGGCGGCGTGCCGGCCCCGCGGACGGCGGGTGCCCGTGGCTGAGCCGTGGGTCCTCGTGCTCGGCACCGCCGACTGGGACCAGCCGATCGCCACGAACCAGCACTACGTCACGCGTGAGCTGGCGCGGGAGTTCCGGGTGACGTTCGTCGAGTCGCTCGGCCTGCGTCGCCCCGAGCTCAGCCGGCGGGACCTGCGGCGGGTCCGTCGTCGCCTCGTGGGCGGCGTGCGGGCGGCAGGCGTGTCCCGGCCGCGACCGGACGGCGTCGAGGTGCTGTCGCCCCGGCTCGTCCCCGTGCACGTGGGGCCCGTGCGGGGCCTGAACCGCGCGGCGCTGCACCGGCTCGTCGGCCGGTGGAGCACCCACCGCGGACCTCGGGTGCTCTGGACGTACTCGCCGCAGACCTACGGTCTGGAGACGGTCGCGGCGACGATGTACCACTGCGTGGACCTGCTGGCCGAGGTCCCGGGCATCCCGGCCCGGGTCGTCCTGGACGGCGAGCGGCAGCTGTCCGGGTCCGGCGCCAGCGCGGCGGCGTGCACGGAGCTCGTGCGCGACCACCTGCGCACCGTGGGCTTCCCCGACCCGATGCTGTGGCCGAACGTCGCCGACGTCGCGCTCTACCGCGACGCGGCCGTCGGCTCCGTCCGCACACCCGCCCGTGCGGTGTTCGCCGGGAACCTCAGCACGTCGAAGGTGGACTTCGCCCTCCTGGAGGCGGTGGCTCGCGCAGGGATCGACCTGCACCTCGCAGGACCGGTCGCGGAGGGCGGCGGCTCGGCCGGCGTCGAGGTGCGACGCCTCGTCGCGGCCGGCGCGACGTTCCACGGCGTCCTCGCCCCTGCCGAGCTCGCCGGCCTCTACGCGAGCGCGACCGTCGGGCTGATCCCGTACCTGATCAACCCGTACACGCGTGGCGTGAGCCCGCTGAAGACCTTCGAGTACCTCGCCGCCGGCCTGTGCGTCGTCACCACGCCCCTGCCGGGCGTGCAGGGGTCCGTCGACGTGCTGGTGGCGTCCGGCTTCTCGTTCGTCGACGCGGTCGTCGAGCACGCCGCGGTGCCCCGGGCCGACGTCCTCGCGCGCCGGGTGCAGGAGGCGGAGCGGCACAGCTGGACAGCCCGCGGCGGCGTGGTGCGCGAGACCGTGCACCGCCTGGTGACCGCCTGATGCGCCGGCCCACGTCGGTCCGGCCCCCGTCGGTCCGGCCTCCGTCGGTCCGGCCCACGTCGGTCGGCCCCGCGGCGTCGCCCTCGGCCGGCATCGCGTCGCTCGCCGCCCTCGTGGTGCCGTGCGTCACGACCGTGGTGCTCTGGGCGGTGTTCCTGCGCGCTGACGTGTCGTCTGCGGCGGTGATCGGTCTCATCTGCTCGTTCGTGTGCGTCCGGCAGATCGTGCTGGCGGTCACCGAGCCGTCGTCCGGGCCCGTGGGGCTCGTGTTCTGGACGTTCCTGCTCGGGTGGATGTGCATCGGCTCGCTGGCCCAGCTCGGCTCCGGGGTGTTCCCGTGGCCCGACTCCGGCCTCGAGTCGCTCTTCCCCTGGGCGCAGCTGCTGCTCCTCGGCGCGATGCTCTCGTACGTCGCGGGTGCACGGATCGCCGCGCAACGGCCGTACACCGTCCGGTCGTCCGTCGGCGGGCGGCTGCGGCCGTTGCTCGTCCTGCTCGTCGGCGTCCTCATGCTCGTGCCGGTGCTGCAGGCGTCCGGTGGCCTGGCCGCGCGGTTCACCACCCGCGGCGACGTGTACGCGGCGCTCGCGGAGGCGGGCGTCACGGGTGACAACGTCACGCTGTTCCTCCTCAACCGGCTGCCCGCCGCGGTGGCGATGGTCGCCGCGTACGGGGCCGCGCACGCCTTCGTGTGCCGGTTCGACGAGGGACGGCGACCCCGCGGCAGGACGGTCGCGCTCGTCGTCGCGGTCGTGCTGCTCGTCGTCCTCGCCAACCCGTTCTCGAACCCGCGCTACCTCGCGTTCAGTGCGCTCGCCGCCACCGTGCTGGGCCTCTGGCCTCTGACCACGCGGCACCGCAGGGAGATCGCCCTGGTCGGCCTCCTGGTCGTCACGCTCGTCGCCTACCCGCTGGCCACCTGGTTCAAGAAGAAGTCGACCTCGACCCAGCTGGGCCAGGTGGACCTGTCGACGTTCTCCGGGATCGACTTCGACGGGTACCAGATGAGCGTCAACGCGCTGAGCTACGTGCGCGACAACGGGTTCGCCTTCGGCGAGCACATCCTGGCCGCCGCGGCGTTCTTCGTCCCGCGATCGCTCTGGAGCGCGAAGCCCATGCCGGCGAGCCTCGACGTGGCGGCGGACCGTGGGTACGCGTTCCTCAACCTCAGCCTGCCGCTGTGGGCGGAGCTCTACATCGACCTCGGCGTGGTCGGCGTGGTCCTCGGCATGGGGCTCCTGGGCTACGTCTCCCGGCGGCTCGACCTGGCGTACGCCAGCCAGGACGGGTCGCTCGGCCAGCACATGGCGGTGCTGGTGGCGGTCGCCCAGGTGGGTCTGCTGCGCGGGCCGCTCGGCGGCTCGGTCGTGTTCTTCGGGACGGTCGTCGCCATCGGCTGGTGGACGTTCCGGCAGCCGCGGTCCGCACGCGCACCCGCGAGGACGGCCGAGGACCCGCGGCCCGCCGCCGGCGTGCGGCCGGCCGGCGCCCGCGAACCGGCACGCGAACGGGCACGCGACCTGGCACGCGATCCGGCACACGTCCAGGCGCGCGACCCGGTCGGCGGTCGGACGTGAGCGCGGCCGACGTGCCGCGCGACCGCGTGCCGCGCGACGCCGTGGCGCGAGACCCGGTGCTGCACCCCCGCGCCTCCGACGGCCGGCCCCGACTGGCTCACGTGGACGCGCTGCGGGCGGCCGCGGTGATGCTCGTCGTCCTCGCGCACGCCGGGCTGGCCAGCACCGTCCCGGGCAGCACGGGCGTGACCGTGTTCTTCACGATCTCCGGGTTCGTCATCACGGATGTCCTGCTGCGGGAGCGGCGCCGCACCGGACGGTTCGACATCCGGTCGTTCTACTGGCGGCGGCTCACCAAGCTCGGACCTCCGTTCCTCGTCGTCGTGCTGGTGCCGACGCTGCTCTGGTCGACCACGCACGCGGTGGACTGGCCGGAGGTCGGCGGCCAGGTCTTCTTCGTCTACAACTGGTTCTACACGGACGGGTCGGCCGGTGCGGTGCTGCCCGGCTCGTCCGTCGTGTGGAGCCTGGCCATCGAGGAGCAGTTCTACATCGCGTTCGCCCTCTTCTGGCTGCTGGCGGTGCACTCTCGTCGGGTGACCGTCCCGCTCGTGTGGCTCGGAGCCGTCGCCGTGGTCGTCGCCGTGGCCGACCGCGGGTTCCTGTGGTCCCAGGGCGCGTCCAGCACCCGGATCCTGTACGGCACCGACGCCCGGCTCGACTCGATCGCGCTCGGCGTGCTCGCCGCCGTGCTGGCGGACGCGCTGCGCACCCCGGGCGTCGCGGCGCGGACCCGGAGGTGGCTCGCGTCGAACCTCGTCGTGGCGCTCGCCGTCGTGCTGCTGGCGCTGTCCGCCCTCGTCCGGGCGAGCCTCTACCAGCAGGTGCTCCGCTTCTCCGTGGAGTCGGTCGCCGCGGCGCTGCTCGTCCTGTACGGGGTGCTGCGCACCGACGGGCGGCTGCGGGGGGCGCTCGGCCGCCTCGCCGCCAACCGCGCCGTGCAGGTCGTCGGCCTCGCCAGCTACAGCGTCTACCTCGCGCACCTCGTGGTGATGCACCAGGTGGAGCCGCACCTCGCGGGGTGGCCCGCGGGAGCGCGGACGGCGTTCCTCGTCCTGGTGGGCGTGCTCGCGGGCGTCCTCGTCTGGCGTCTCGTCGAGGTGCCGGTCCTCGCGCGCCGGAAGGCCCGAGCGACGGTGCCCGACGTGGTGCCTGCCGCCCGGCTCACCGAGGCCGAGGCATGACGGGCGTCGTGCGGGTCGTGGTGCGCTCGATCGCGTTCGGCGACGGTGTGGGTGGGATGGAGCGGGCGGCGGCGCTGCACGTGCGCCTCCTCGCGGACGCCGGCGAGGACGTTCGCCTCTACACCCCGGTGGCGTCGCTCCGCGGCGACCCGCCCCAGGGCGTCACGGTGGTGGACGTCCCGTGGCCGGTGTGGGACGTGCCGCGGTTCAAGGTGACGTTCGGCCCGGCCTACCGCGTCTGGACGCGGCGGGCCGGGCGGGCGCTGCCGCACCGGCCCGGGACGGACGAGGTGTGGCACCTGCACGGTGCCGCCGCCGGGGTGCTGCGGCTGCCGGGCGTCCGGCGGTCGGGTAGCGCGACCGTCGTCAACCCGCACGGGATGGAGGAGTTCGGCCGGGGTGGCCTCGTCCGGCTGCCGCGCCGGGTGTTCCTGCGGCCGCTGGTCCGTCAGGCGCGCCACGCCACCGCGGTCGTCGCGACCGACCGCGCGCTCGTGGCCGCCGTCGTCGCGAACCTCCGGGTCGCCCGCGAGCGCGTGGTGGTCGTGCCGAACGTCGTCGACGGCGACGCTCTGCGGGCGCTCGCGAGCGGTGCGCCCGCACCCGGCCGGTTCACGGTCGTGACCGTCGGGCGCGTGGTCCACAACAAGGGGTACGACCTGCTGGCCGGCGCGCTCCACGACCCGCGGGTGGCGGGCCGGCTCCCGGCGGGCTGGGTCTGGCAGCACTTCGGCACCGGCCCCGGCGCCGACGCGCTCGCCCGTCAGGCCGAGGCCGCGGGGGTGCCGCTGACGATCCGCGGCGGTGCCACCGACGAGGAGGTCCAGCGGGCGCTGTCACGGGCCGGGCTGTTCGTGCAGCCGTCCCGCTACGAGGGCAGCAGCCTCACCACGCTCGAGGCGATGGTGCACGGGCGGGTCGTCGTCGCGACGCCTGTCGGCGGCATCCCGGACAAGGTGGAGGACGGCCGGACCGGGTTCCTCGCGGCCCGGCCGACGAGCGCGGCGCTCGCGGACGCCCTCGTCCGGGCACTGGAGGCAGGACCGGACGTCGGTCCGGCGGCACGACGAGTGGTGGACGTGCGGTTCGGGCCGGCCACGGCGCTCGCGGGTTACGGGGACCTGTACCGCGATGCGCGGGACCTTGCGCGGGACCACGCAAGTGACCCGGCACGGCACTCGGCGCCGGACGGGCCGGCCCGGCGTGGAGCGCAGAGACGCCCGGTCGCCGAGTCGTGGCCCGCGCGCGTCAACGCCGCGTACAACCCGTACCAGGCGCTGATGTCCGCCGCGCTCGAGCGCGGCGGGTGGACCGTGCGGGAGTTCTCGGCCCTACGGTCGCCGCTGCGCAGGGCCGACGTGTGGCACTGGCACTGGCCGGACTCGCACTTCGCCCACGGCACTGCCGTGCGAGCCTGGGCGGCGGCCGGTGCGCTGGCGGGACTGCTCGTCGTCGCCCGCGTGCGCAGGGTCCCGGTCGTGTGGACCGTGCACAACCTCAGCAACCACGAGGGCCGCAACCTGCGGGCCGAGCGCTGGTTCCTCGCACGGCTGCGGCGCCAGGTGGCGGGCGTGCACTTCCTCACGGCGGCGGGCCAGGACGAGGCGTGCGCCCGGCACCCGGAGCTGCGCGGCGCCGCCCAGCTGGTGGCGCCCCACGGGCACTACCGCGACGTCGTGCAGCCGGCCGACCCCACGGAGGCGCGCCGGACGCTCGGCGTTCCCCCGGACGCCACCGTGCTCGCCTTCGTCGGGACGATCTCCCACTACAAGGGGGTGGACGCGCTGGTCGGCGCGTTCACGGCTGCGGGCGGACCGGAGGACCGGCTGGTGGTCGCGGGCTCTCTGGAACCGGGTGCCCCGACCGACCTCGCCGACGTCGCAGCCCGGGACCCGCGCCTGCTGCTGCGCGCCGGTCGGCAGAGCGACGCCGACCTCGCTCGGGTGGTGGCCGCCGCCGACCGGGTCGTGCTGCCCTACCGCACGGTGTGGAACTCGGGGACCGCGCTCCTCGCGCTCTCGCTCGGTCGCCCCGTCGTCGTCCCGGACCATCCCGCGTTCGTGGAGCTCATGAAGTCCGTCGGCGAGGAGTGGGTCGAGACGTACACGCCGCCCCTCGACGCCGTGACGATCGACGACGTCCTCGCCCGCGCGGTCGCGGCGCCGCCGTCCGGTGTGCCCGACCTCGCGGCGCACGACTGGGACCTGATCGCCGAGCGGACCGCGGAGTGGTACCTGGCGGCCGGCCGACGTCACGGACGGCGGCCGTCCACCGGCTGGGCCCGTCGGACCCCGGGAGGACGTCGATGACGGCGACGCCGGTCGTGTACTGGGACGGTCGCAGGCCCGCGCTCCCGGGTCGGCTCGACCGCCGCTTCCCGCTGGGCCCGCGGAGCCGCAACTTCGGTGACCTCCTCGGGCCGCTCGTCGTGGCGGGTGTGCACCGCGGCGACGTGCCCGCGGTCCGGGCGGGCACCCGGGTCGGCGGGGGAGCCCGCGGTCGACGGCTGCTCACGGTCGGCTCGATCCTGCACTACGCACGCGACGACGACGTCGTCTGGGGCACCGGGGTCAACGGCAAGGTCCCGCGCTCCGAGCACCGGTTCCACCGGCTCGACGTGCGCGCCGTCCGCGGTCCGCTCACCAGGCGGGTGCTGGCGGACCTCGGTGTGGACGCGCCCGAGGTCTACGGCGACCCCGGTCTTCTGGTGCCCGTCGTCCTCCCGCACCTGGTGGAGGTCGCCCGTGACAAGACGCGAGGCGTCACCGTCGTGCCCCACCTCAGCGAGGTCGGCCGCGGCCCGCTGCCCGACGGGTACCTGTCGCCGCGGGCGCCGTTGCACGACGTGCTCGCCGGCATCGCGCGCAGCGAGCGGGTGGTGACGAGCTCGCTGCACGGCGTCGTCGTCGCCGACGCCTTGGGGGTGCCGGTGCAGCTCGTCCGGCCCCGGCGGGAGACCCTGTTCAAGTACGAGGACTACTTCGCGGGCACGTCGCGGGACCTGCCTCCCGTCTACGACGACGTCGGCGCGGCGCTGCGCGCCCCCGTGCAGGCCGGGGACCCCGTGCACGCGCCGCCCGCCCTCCTCGCCGCGTTCCCGTACGACCTGTTCGACGACGACCGCGACCCCGCGACGGCCGGGGGCCCCGATGGGCGGTGAGTGCCGAGCGGTGACCCGTCGTCCCCACCTCCGGAGGTGCATCACGTGCTCCTGTTCGTGACTTCGCTGCGGCACCCGAGCAACGCCGTCGACTACGGCGTCGTCGAGGGGCTCCTGCGCCAGACGCTGAGGTCCATCGAGAACCAGACGGACTCGGACTACCGCGTCGTCGTCGTCGCGCACCGTGCGCCGGCGTTCCCGCTGCCGGACCGGGTGGAGCTCGTCACCGTCGACTTCCCGCCGCCCGCCGCCGAGCGCGGGGTCCACGCGGGCCGGTCCGCGTTCGTCCGGGACAAGGGGACGAAGCTCGGCCTCGCGCTGGCGGTCGGGCGTCGTTGGGAACCGGACCACGTCATGATCGTCGACGCCGACGACCTGGTGAGCTCCCGCCTGACGGAGTTCGTGCACGGCGCACCGGCCCGCGACGGCTGGTTCGTCGAGACCGGCTACAAGTACTCGGTCGCGCGGCGCACCTACCAGGTCCTGCCGCGGTTCAACCGCCAGTGCGGCTCGTGCCACGTGGTGCGCTTCGAGCACTACGGAGTGCCGGACCTCGACGCCGCGGCGAGCCAGGACGAGGTCCTGGAGGCGTACGACGACCGGCTCACGCGCGTGATCGGCCGGCACCGGGACGCGCTCGAGGTCTTCGCGGGCCGGGGCGTGCACCTCGAGCCTCTGCCGTTCCGGGCCGCCGCGTACGCCGTCGACGGCGGCGAGAACCACTCGTCGTCGAGCCTCGTCGGCCTCGCGCTCCCGGTCACCGCCGGTTTCGCGGCGGAGTTCGCCGTGCCGCGCCCACGGTCGCTCGTCAGGGCCGCGGCGGACGGTCTCGGTCCTCGGGCACTGGGCCAGTCGGCGGTGCTCGGGGTGCGCCGGCTCGGCCGGGTGGCCCGGAGGAACTGGTCGCGGGAGGTCAGGCCGGCGCGGTGAGCACCGTGTGCGCGTCCGTCCAGGTGGGGACGTAGCGAGCGGTCGGGACCGTGTGCGTCCACGTCCGCCACATCGCGTCGATCTTGCCGTAGCCGTCGTTGACGACGACGTGCCGGACGCCCGCCAGGCAGGCGAGGATGTGGCCGTGCAGCCGGTCGGTGACCAGCAGCTCCCCGCGGCCGGTCTCCTGCCGGCCCACCCGGAAGTTGGACCGCGCGAGCGCGGCCCAGAACGTCCACGCGGTGCGGTCGGCCAGCGGACCGGTCACCGGGCGCCCGCTGAGCCGGTCGAGCACCGCGAGGCCGTCCCGCTGCAGTCGCCGGGCTGAGAGCGCCGCCGGCGCCGGCCAGTCCCGTGCCCGGGGATCGGGCGCGCCACCGTCGGGCGGCGCTTGCTCCTTGTCCTGGCGCCGCAGCACCCGGACCTCCTCGACGGGTGTGGGGCGCGGCAGTGGTCCGAGGCCGAACGCCGCGTCGGGTGACAGGACCACCGGGCAGTCCAGCTCGGCGGTGCCGCGGTCGAGCGACCGGGCGTCACGGGCGAGCACGAGCACGTCGCCGTGCTCGCCGACGGCCCGGCGCAGCTCTTCGCGGCGCTGCGGGTCCGGGAACTCGAGCGACTGGGGGAGCTGGACGACGCGGTGGTCGCGCAGGGTGGTCAGGACCCGGACCTGCAGGTCGTGAGGTCCGCCGTAGAGCCCGCCCATGTTCCCTCCGCCGTGGATCAGCACCACGGTGCCGGCCGGGACGTCCTGCGGGCGGAAGCGGGTGCCGGGCACACGGCGCAGGAAGCGGGCACCCAGCGCCTCGGCCGCAGCGTAGCTCCCGAGGGCGAGCGCGGTGTCGCCGGGGTTGAGCTTGCGGGAGGCCCCGACGAAGAGCCACGGCCTGTCGGTCGGGACGTGCTCGCGGAGCACGCCCAGGTAGCGGTCGCGCAGGTCGGCGACGGCGTCCGCGGCGGTCCGGGGGGCCGCGGAGCCGGCCCCGTCCTCCGGGCTGGTCAACGGAGGGGAGCCTTGCGGGGCTGCGACATGAGGCCTCCTTGCGAGAGCTGGACGGTGCAGGTCGGGCGGGGGCGTCGAATCGGACATTATCAGCGGGTCGGTCGTGGCGCCGGGGCGGAGGGGAGGTGCCAGACTCGGCCCACGCGCGGAGGGGGTGCGAGGTGACGGACGGGCGTGCGGGAGAGGCTCCGGGCGCGGGCACGGGTACGGACCTGGCCCGCTCGGCCGCGCGGGGTGCCGCGACCACGACGGCGGCACGGGCGGTCCGGATCGTCGTGCAGATCGCCGGGCTCGTGGTCCTCGCCCGGCTGCTCACGCCCGAGGACTACGGGCTCGTGGCGATCGTCGGCACGCTGGCGGGCGTCGCGGAGCTGCTGCGCGACTTCGGGCTGTCGAACGCCGCCATCCAGGCCCCTGTCGTCACGGCGGCGCAGCGGAGCAACCTGCACTGGGTCAACCTGGGCCTCGGGGTCCTCTTCGCCGGTGCGATGGTGGCCCTCGCGGAGCCGATCGCCGACGCGTTCGGCAATCGCGACCTCGTGGGAGTCGTCCGCTGGATGGCTGTCGTCGTCGTCCTCAACTCCTGGGCCACCCAGTACCGGGCTGCCCTCTCGAGGGACCTGCGGTTCACGGCGCTCGCGACGCTGGAGATCGTCTCGCTCGTGGTCGGGACGGCGCTGGCGGTGGTGCTCGCGTGGCAAGGGTGGGGGTACTGGGCGCTGGTCGCCATGCAGCTGCTGACCGCCGCGGTCATGTGCGTCGGGTCCACGCTGCAAGGGGGGTGGTGGCCGCAGCGGTTCCGGCGGGGTGTGCCGCTGCGCTCCTTCCTGCGGTTCGGCTCCCAGGTCTTCGCGGCGCAGCTCCTCGGGTACGCCTCGCGCAACGTCGACACGATCGTGGCCGGCCTGCGCTTCGGCGTGCCCGCGTCGGGCCTCTACAACCGGGCGTTCCAGCTCATGGCCATGCCGATCACGCAGCTGACCTATCCGGCGGGAAAGGTCGCGCTCCCGGTCCTCTCGCGGCTGCAGGACGACGACGCACGTTTCGAGCGGTACCTGCTGCGCGGTCAGACCGTCCTGCTCCACGCGCTGCTGCCGATCGTCGCCCTGGTGTGCGCGCTGCCCGAGCAGATCATCGACATCGCGCTGGGACCCACGTGGTCGCAGGCCGCGCCGATCCTGCAGATCCTCGCGCTGGGCGCGTTCTTCGAGGCGGCGAACTTCAGCCCGAGCTGGGTCCTGCAGGCCACCGGCGCGACGGGCATGCTGCTGCGGTACACGTTGGTCGCGAAGCCGCTGATGATCGTGCTGATCGTGGCGGGCAGCCAGCTGGGCCTGGAGGGGATCGCTCTCGGGTACGCCGTGGGGGCGGCCCTGACGTGGCCGCTCGGGCTGCTGTGGGTCCGCAGGGTCCGTGCGGCGACGGCGCGTCACCTGTTCCTCAACGGCGCGGTCGCGGTCAGCGGGCACATCGCGATCGCGGCGTGCGTCGCGGGCGTGGTCCGCGTCCTGGCTCCGGACTCGGCGTGGACGGCGCTCGTGGTGGGCGCCGGCACGCTCGCCGTCGTCACGGCCCTGCTGGCCCTCGTGTGGCCGGCCTGGCGCCGCGGGGTGCTGTCGTTGCTGTGGACCGTCCAGCTGGCGCGGGCGCGGGCGGGACGACCCGCGCGCTGAACTTTCCTTACGCAAGGTAATGAGTTACGCTAACCAGATGCCGCCCAACCACGCCCTCTCCGGAGAGCTCCGCGTCGCCCTCGGCCAGGCCGCGCGCCGCATCCGCCAACAGCGCGGCGAGGCCGGCCTCACGGACCCGCAGTACAACGTCCTGCTCTGGCTGACGAAGAAGGGCCCGCTCACCCCGGGCCAGCTCGCGGACATCGAGCGCATCCAGCCGCCGAGCATGACCCGCACGGTCAACGCGCTCGCCGAGCTGGGCCTCGTGCAGAAGTCCGAGCACCCCACGGACGGCCGGCAGGTCGTGGTGACCCTCACCGACGCCGGTGTCGCCGAGGTCGCCGAGACCCGCCGCCGCCGCGATGCCTGGCTCACCGAGCGCCTCCAGGAGATGACCGCGGCCGAGCGCCAGGTCCTCACCGACGCCATCGAGCTGCTCCGGAGGATCGCCCAGTCGTGAGCACGTTCGACAGCCTGAAGTTCCGCAACTACCGGCTCTGGTTCGCCGGTGCCCTGGTGGCGAACGTCGGCACCTGGATGCAGCGCGTCGCGCAGGACTGGCTCGTGCTCACCCAGCTGTCGGACAACTCCGGTGTCGCCGTCGGCATCACCACCGCGCTGCAGTTCGCCCCCGTCCTGTTCCTGTCCGCCTGGGCGGGGCTGCTGGCCGACCGGGTCGACCGCCGCAAGCTGCTGATGATCACGCAGGGCTCGATGGGTGTGCTCGCCGCCGGGCTCGGCGCCCTCGTCATGTCGGGCCGCGCGGAGCTCTGGCACGTCTACGTCTTCGCCGGCCTCCTCGGCTGCGTCGCCGCGGTCGACGGCCCGGTCCGCCAGACGTTCGTCGCGGAGCTCGTCCCCGCCGCCAAGCTCTCCAACGCCGTGGGCCTCAACAGCGCGTCGTTCAACGCTGCCCGGCTCGTCGGCCCCGGCGTCGCGGGCCTGCTCATCGCGGCCGTCGGCACCGGCTGGGTGTTCCTCATCAACGCGGTCACGTTCGCGGCGACGATCTTCTCGCTGACCCACATGCGTACCTCGGACCTGCACCGCATGCCGACCGTGACGCGTGCCAAGGGCCAGCTGCGCGAGGGCATCCGCTACGTGCGGGGCCGCAGCGACATCATCGTCATCATGGTCGTCGTCGGCGTGGTCTCGACGTTCGGCCTCAACTTCCAGCTCACCAGCGCGATGATGGCCCGCACCGAGTTCGGCAAGGGCGCGGGGGAGTACGGCATCCTCGGCTCGATCCTCGCGATCGGCTCGCTCACGGGGGCCCTGCTCGCCGCCCGCCGCGAACGGCCGCGGGTCCGGCTCGTCATCGGCTCGGCGTTCGGGTTCGGCGTCGCGACGGGCGTGATGGCCCTCATGCCGACCTACGTGTCCTTCGCGGTCGCGTGCATCCCCGTGGGGCTCGCGTCCCTCACGATGATGACGGCGGCCAACGCGACCATCCAGATGAGCACCGACCCGGCCGTCCGCGGCCGCGTCATGGCCCTCTACATGATGGTGTTCCTCGGGGCGACGCCCATCGGCTCACCCATCATCGGCTGGATCGGCGAGACGTTCGGCGCCCGCTGGTCCATCGGGGTCGGGTCGATCTCCGCCCTCCTCGTCGCGAGCGGCGCCGCCCTGTGGGCCCGCCGGAACTGGCACGTCCGGGTCCGCTACCACGTGGTGGCCCGCCCGCACCTCGAGGTCTACCGGCACGAGCCCGCCGCGGACCGGGTGCCCGAGCCTCGCGGGTCGCGCGAGGACGCCGGTGCCCGCGAGGCGGCGGACGCGCAGACCGCGGCCTGACCGCCTGCCGCACGCGGCCCTCCGTACGGCGGTCCGGGTGAACATCCCCGCTCCCCGTATCGACCCTTCTGCCCGACATGTCACGATCGCCCGGTGGGTGCTCAGGGCGAGGGGGCGGGCCCGGCGGTGGTCGAGGAGGGTCGACCAGGGCCGGACGACGGCGCCCCCGCCGACGGAGGGCTGGACGCGGCCCCGCCGCCCCGCCGGAGGTGGGTCCGCAGGCTGGTCCTCGTCGTCGCGCTCGTGCTGCTGGGGGTGCTGCTCGCCGCCGGCTGGCTCGCGTACCGCGGGTACCAGGCGACGGCCGCGCTCCTCGACGCGAAGGCGGTCGTCGCGGACGTGCAGCGCGGGCTCGACGACCACGACGCCGACCGCCTGAGCGCGAACCTGACGGCCGCGCAGGACGCGACCGCGCGTGCGCGTGCCGCGTCGCAGGACCCGGTGTGGCGCGTCGCGGAGCACCTGCCGCGCCTCGGCCCGCAGCTCGCCGCGGTCAGCACGGTGTCGGCGGCGCTCGACGACGTCACGCACGACGCGCTCCCCGCCGCCGCCGACCTCACCGCGCTGGTCGGCGACGGGACGGGCATCCGCGACGCGGACGGCCGCGTCGACCTGGCCCCGCTGGCCGCTGCCGCGCCGGCGCTCGCGGACGCGGCCGTCGTCGCGCGGTCCGCCCAGGTCCGGGTCGACGGCATCGACACGGGCGAGCTCGTCGGCCCGCTCGTCGACCCGGTGGAGACGGCCCGGGACGCGCTCGCGCAGCTCTCGGGGGCCCTGGGCGGCGGCGCGCAGGCGGCGGCGCTGCTGCCGCCGATGCTCGGCGCCGACGGTCCTCGCACCTACCTGGTGGTCGCGCTCAACTCGGCCGAGCTGCGCAGCGCCGGCGGGATCGTGGGCAGCCTCGTGCTGGTGCACGCCGACGACGGGCTCCTGACGATCGGTACCCAGCTGTCGACGAACGACCTGCGCGCGCTGCCCGAGCCCGTGCTGCCGCTCACGGACGCCGAGCTGGTGGTCGCCGGGCCGGGGCTGGGCCGGAACGTGCAGAACGCCGTGCAGACCCCGGACTTCCCGCGGTCCGCGCAGCTGCTGGCCGCCCGCTGGAAGGCGAGCGTGGGCGACGACGTCGACGGCGTGCTCGCCACCGACCCGGTCGCCGTCGCCGGGCTCCTCGAGGTGCTCGGACCCGTGACGGTCCCGGACGGCGGTGCGGGCACCCGCCTGACGGCCGACACCCTGCTGCCGACGGTGCTGCGCGACTCCTACCTGCGCTTCCCCGACGCGCTCGACGGCGACCGCTTCTTCACGTCGGTCGCGGCGACGATCTTCGGCACGCTCACCAGCACGTCCGCCGACACCCTGGCGCTGGCCGAGGCCGCCGCCGAGCAGGGGCGCGACGGCCGCATCCGGATCTGGTCGGCGCACCCCGACGAGCAGGCACGCCTCGCGGCCACCCCGCTCGGGGCGGCGTTCCTCAGCGGCGGGTTCGGCGACGCGGCCGGGGTGTTCCTCAACGACGCGACGATGGGCAAGGTCGACTACTACCTGCGCAGCACCGTGACGGTCGAGGACCTGCGGTGCACGGGGCCCGACCCGTCCGCGACCGTCCGAATGGACCTCGCCTACGACCCGCCGGCCGACATCGCCGCGGCGCCGCCGTACGTGCTCGGCCACTCGACCGCCGTGACGCCGGGGTGGGCGGCGTCGACCGTCACGGTCTACGCGCCCGTCGGTGCGGAGCTCGAGGCGATCGGGCTGGACGACGGGTTCGTGTCGGGAGCCAAGACCGAGCTCTCCGGCCGTGCCGTCGACGTGGTCCCGTCGCTCATGGCCCCCGGCGGGCACCAGACCTTCCGGTTCGACGTCCCCGTGCGCGACGGCCGGGTCGACGTGTGGACCACGCCGACGGTCACGTCGCCCGGGTTCGTCAGCGCGGTCTGCCCCGCGGGCTGACCCGCCGCGCGCCGGCCCGCCACCCCCGTGCGGGTGACATCCGAAATCACCCGTTCTGCCCCTGTCTGTCGCGGCTTCGGCAGGGGACGATGAGGGCAATTCGGAACTATCGGTCCTCTGCAGGGGGTACGTCATGAGCAAGATCCTGAGAGCGGTCGTCGTCGCGGTGCTCGCGGCCGGCGTGACGCTCGGCGTGCCCGGGGTCGCTCTCGCGGCCGTCTCGCCCTCGCCGTCGGCGTCCGAGGCCGCACCGAGCCCCACGGACACCGGGCCGAAGTACGGCTGCCTCGGTGACACCGACGACTACGGCGTGCCGCTCCCGTGCGCGCTCGACGTCACGCTGCTCACGCCGATCTGCGACAACGACGTGCCGAAGCTGAACTACGCGGTCGACGCCGTCGGCACCCCGAACACGACCGTGACCATCACCTGGGTCAACCCGAGCGGTCCCGACATCGTCCAGGCAGGGCTGCCGCTGAGCGGCACGGTCCTGTGGCCGGGCGCGGTCGTCGGACCTGACGGCAAGGGCGCGGACTGGCCGGGCTGGACGGTCCTGCCCGACGGCTCGTTCGTCGAGGGCGACGAGTTCGACTGGCTGCGCCCGAGCGTGCAGGTGCTGTTCGAGGTGAACCCGGACGCCACGAAGACGGTCGCGTACCCGCCGTCGAGCCCGAACTGCCTCACCAACCCGCAGGGCGAGGTCCTGTCGGCGACGCCCGCCTCCAACGACGTCCTGTCGGCGACCGGCAGCAACTCCGCTCCGCTGCTCATCGGCGCCGTGGCCCTCGTGACCGTCGGCGGCCTGGTGCTCGCGTTCGTCGCCCGCCGCCGCGGCTCCGTCTGACCCGTCCGGGCGCGACCCGCGCCCAGCAGCACGACGCCCGCCCCGTGAGTCACGGGGCGGGCGTCGTCGTCCCCAGGGCGCCGGCCCCGGGGGAGGGCTGTCAGACGAGCTGCTCGACGACGTGGTCGATGCACGCCGTGAGCGCGAGCACGTCCTCGGGGTCGACCGCGGGGTACATCGCGATGCGCAGCTGGTTGCGGCCGAGCTTGCGGTACGGCTCGACGTCGACGACGCCGTGCGCCCGCAGCACGGCGGCGACGGTCGCGGCCTCGATCTCGGGGGCCAGGTCGATCGTGCCCACCACCGGCGAGCGGTCCGCGGGCTCGGCGACGAACGGCGTGGCCCAGTCGCGCGCCTCGGCCCAGCCGTACAGGTGCCCCGCGGACGTCGCGGTGCGGTCGGCGGCCCAGGCGAGGCCGCCCTGCGTGAGGATCCAGTCGACCTGCTCCGCGAGGAGCCACAGGGTCGCGATCGCGGGGGTGTTGAGCGTCTGGTCCAGGCGGGAGTTCGTGATCGCCGTGGTCAGCGACAGGAACTCCGGCACCCACCGGTCGGAGAGCTCGACGCGCCGCGCCCGCTCGACCGCCGCCGGCGACAGGAACGTCAGCCAGAGCCCGCCGTCGGAGGCGAACGACTTCTGCGGCGCGAAGTAGTAGGCGTCGGTCTGCGCGAGGTCCACGGCGATGCCACCGGCGGCAGACGTGCCGTCCACCACCACGAGCGCGCCCTGCTCGCGCGAGCCGGCCCCGCGCCGCACGGGGGCGACGACGCCCGTGGACGTCTCGTTGTGCGCCCACGCGTACACGTCGACGCCGTCGGCGTGCTCCGGGACGACCGCCCGGCCGGGCGGGACGGTCGTGACGACGGGCTCGCCGAGGAAGGGGGCCCGCGCCGTCGCGGCGGCGAACTTGGCGCCGAACTCGCCGAACGCGGCGTGCGCGCTGCGCTGCTCGACGAGGCACAGCGTCGCGACGTCCCAGAACGCCGACGAGCCGCCGTTGCCGAGCACCACCTCGTAGCCGTCGGGTGCGTCGAACAGCGCGCTCAGGCCCGCGCGGACGCGACCGACGAGCGAGCGGACGGGCGCCTGGCGGTGCGACGTGCCCATGAGCGCGGCGCCGGGGCCGGCCAGGGAGTCGAGCTGCTCGCGGCGCACCTTGGAGGGGCCGGAGCCGAAGCGGCCGTCCCGCGGCAGGAGGTGCGCGGGGAGGGTGATCGCGGGCGGGGCGTCGTGAGCATCGGGCACGGCCCGAGAATAGGCGGTCAGGGCCCCGGAGCGTCGGCCCGACCAACTAGCCTGTGCACAGCGCGCGGCACGCGATGCGTGGGCCGTGCAGAACAGATGCGGGAGGCAGTGCGGTGAGCGACCTGATCGACACGACCGAGATGTACCTCAAGACGATCTACGAGCTCACCGAGGAGGGCCGCACGCCGCTGCGCGCCCGGATCGCCGAGCGGCTCGGTCACTCCGGCCCCACCGTCTCGCAGACGGTGGCCCGGATGGAGCGCGACGGCCTGGTCGTCGTCACGGGCGACCGGCACCTGGAGCTCACGGACCTCGGCTACGCCAAGGCGGTGCGCGTCATGCGCAAGCACCGGCTCGCGGAGCGCCTGCTCACGGACGTCATCGGCCTGGAGTGGCCGTACGTGCACGAGGAGGCCTGCCGCTGGGAGCACGTGATGAGCGAGCGCGTCGAGAAGCGGCTCGCGTCGCTGCTCGACCACCCGCACTTCGACCCCTACGGCAACCCGATCCCCGGGCTCGCGGAGATCGGCGAGGACGTGACGCGCGTGGGCTTCCTCGACGGCGTCACGCCGCTCACGTCCTACGACGGCAGGGGCGGCGACGGGGCGCGTGCCGTGGTCGCCCGGATCGCGGAGCCGCTGCAGGTCGACGTCGAGCTGCTCTCGCGGCTGGCCGAGGCCGGGGTGCGCCCCGGGCAGGAGATCGCGATCGAGCGCGGCGCCGGGATCGTCACCGTGGGTGCGCCGGGCTCCGAGACGGTGCTGGACCTGCCGGAGGACGTGGCCCGGCACATCTTCGTCGGCGCCCCCTGACGCGCGTCGCGTCCCGCGCCACGGACGGCCCCGCCCTCGACAGGGGCGGGGCCGTCCTGCGTCGCCGACCGGCCTGACGGACCGACCGGTCGGACCGCGCTGACGCCGTCGCGGCCCGGTCGCAGCGGGGCCGTGTCGCGTGTGAGATGACGCACGTGCGACCGTGCGATGACGCCCGGATGGCGGACATCCGACCCCCCGGTGACATGTCCGAACATGCCCGGATGTGCGCGCTCCCACCGCTGTGACGTGCATCTCTGCAGGTCAGCCATGTCCGGTCAGGACGGCCGTCCAGTTCCACCCGACGGGTTCGTGATCGGAACGTGACAATCGCGGGAGGGGTCCTGTACGTTCGACCTGCTTCCCGGAACCCTCCTCCGTGGAAGCCCTCGAGCGGAACGCCTAGCCCTGCCGCCGTTTCGAGGTTCCGCACGAACCGCCGGCAGGGGCGGGGGACCCAAGTTCGGGCACCGGAAGTTCGGTGTCCTTGGGGTGAAGTCGCGGTGACAGCACCATCGTCGCAGCGGCCGGGTGTTCTCCCACCCGAACCCGACAGCTCACCTCGCAGGCGACAGGAGAGGCACCACGTGACCGTGAGCACCACTCGCGCCCGCCATCGCGCAGCGCGTCGACCCTCGACGCCCCTGACCGAGCTCGCCTCGGCAGCGTCGGAGCAGATGGGGACCGTCGGCCGCCGTACCGCCGTCGTCGCCGCTTCGTCGGGCCTCGTCGTGACGATGCTGAGCGTGCCCGCCAACGCCACCGCGCACTCGGACGAGGCCGCCGGCTCCCTCAACGCCGTGGACACCGCCGCGCTGACCGCGTCCGCCCGTGCCGCGCTCAACACGTCGCCGGTCGTCACCTCGCCGGCCGAGGCCGCGTGGACGTTCGACGCCCCGGCCGTGACCGCCGTCAAGCCGGTCGAGGTCAAGCCGACCCGTGCCGCGACGGCTGCCGCTTCGCGCAGCACCGCCCGTGCGGCCGCGCCCGTCGTGAACGCTGCCGTCCCGCAGTCGGTCTCCGGCAACGCGGTGCTCGAGATCGCGGCCCGCTACGTCGGCACGCCGTACGTCTCGGGCGGGACCACCCCCGAGATCGGCTTCGACTGCTCGGGCTTCGTCTCCTACGTCTACGCGCAGCTCGGCGTGAGCCTGCCGCGCACGTCGTCCGGCATCAAGGCCGCCGGCACGATCATCTCCCGCGAGGACGCCCAGCCTGGCGACATCATCTGGAGCCCGGGTCACGTCGCCCTCTACGCCGGCGGCAACGACCAGATCGACTCGCCCCGCCCGGGCAAGACGGTCCAGTTCCGCGGCATCTGGCAGAGCTCGCCGGTCTTCATCCGTATCGGCTGACACCTCCCGCCGCCGGCTCCTCGCAGCCGGCCGGTCGACCTCGAGGCCTCGACGACATCGCTGTTGTCGGGGCCTCGTCGTCGTTCCTGGCACCGGCGCGGAGCGGGCACGTGCGGGTGACGTGCGCCGATCTCCCTGGGTGCGGCCCAGGTCGGCGCGTACGCTGGTCGCGCACCACGCTGTTGCACGCTCCGCCGGGCCGGCAGCCAGCCGGTCCGACCCATGAGGTGGGAGTCCGCCGTGCCGACCGAGACAACGACATCCGTGCCTGCCACGTCCGCCGTGCGGGGATCCGGGCCGCTCATCGCGTCGGGGGCCCGGACGCTCCTGCTCAACGCGAGCATGGAACCCCTGTGCATCGTGAGCCTGCGCCGGGCGGTGTCCCTCGTGATGACCGAGAAGGCGACCGTGCTGGAGACGGACGGCCGGGTGCTGCACTCCGAGCACATGTCGGTCCCCCTGCCGGTGGTCCTGTGCCTGACGCGGTACGTGCACGTGCCGATGCGGCACCCGGTGCCACCGACCCGGCGGACCGTCCTGCAGCGGGACAGCCACCGGTGCGCGTACTGCGGCGGCGGCGCGGACACGGTGGACCACGTGCACCCGCGGTCACGGGGCGGGCGGCACGAGTGGACGAACGTGGTGGCCGCGTGCGTGCGGTGCAACCACCGCAAGGCCGACCGTCTGCTGCACGAGATCGGCTGGTCGCTGCCGTTCACGCCGCGCGCCCCGCGGTGGACGGTGACGTTCGCGGCGGGCGGGGCCAGGACCGAGCCGCTGTGGTCGGCGTACGTGCCCGCCTGACGTCGCGTCGGCATCGGAGGACGTCGCGGCATCGCCGCGTGCGGCCGGCAAGGTGATCCGACGGTGTGACCTGCACCAAGAGTGTGTCAAGATACGGCCTCGTGCGCGTCCGGACGGGTGCGCCGAGGTGGCCGCTGGGCCAGACTGGGACCGGCGGGAGCCGGGGCCGGCGGACACGCGGTGCGCATCGACGAGCACGGAGGGGCCCACATGGCGCGAGACGACGTGGTGCTCGTCGGGCTCGACGGGTCGGCGGCGAGCCTGCACGCGCTGGACTGGGCGACGGCGGCCGCACAGGCGCACGGCTGGGGCCTGCGGCTGGTGTGCTCCTACGCGCTCCCGTCGTTCACGGCGGCCTCGCTCGACGGCGGGTACGCGGCCCTCGACGACACCGCCATCCAGGAGGGTGCCAAGGCCGTGCTGGCCGAGGCCACCGCGCGGATCTCGGACAGCGGCGTGCCCGTGACGGCCAAGGTGATGACCGGTGACGCGGCGGGCGTGCTCGTGGAGCTGTCGCGGGACGTCCGGATGGCCGTCGTGGGCACGCGCGGGCGTGGCGGGTTCGCGGACCGGCTGCTCGGCACGGTGTCGTCGGCGCTCCCGGCGCACGCGTACTGCCCGACGGTCGTCGTCCCCCTGCGGGAGCACGGGCACGCCCTCCCGGACGACGCGGCGCTGCCGCCGGTCCGGCCGGTCCGGCGCATCGTCGTCGGCGTGGACGGCTCGCCGCGCGCCGAGCAGGCGCTGCGGTACGCGATCGCGGAGGCCGAGACGTGGGGTGCGGAGGTGACGGCCGTGGCGGGCGTGCCCGTCGGGTCCCTCACCGGGGTGCTCGCGTGGCTGCCGGACGCCGTGGACCACGAGCAGGTGCTGCGGGACATGACGGAGGGGCTGAACGTCGTCGTCGACCGTGCGCTCGCCGATCACCCGGACGTCGTCGTCAAGCGGCACGCGCTCGACGGCAGCGGCGCCGAGCTCCTCACGGAGTTCTCGGTGGCGACCGACCTCATCGTCGTCGGCTCGCGCGGGCGCGGCGGGTTCGCCGGCCTGCTGCTGGGCTCGACGAGCCAGGCGGTGCTGCACCACTCGGAGTGCCCGGTGGTCGTGGTGACGCACCGCTGCGCGGAGGACGAGCGGGTCCGGTAGGCCCGGGTTCAGCCCTCGACCGGGCCGCCGGGGACGTCGGGCCGGCGGACCAGGGCGGACAGCACCACCGTCGACCGGGTGCGGGACACGAACGGCTCGGCCGCGAGCCGCTCGACGACCCGCTCCAGGTGCCGCATGTCCCGGGCGCGGACCTGCACCATGAGGTCCACGTCGCCCGTCACTGTGCTCGCCGCGACGACCTCGGGGTACTGCTCGACGGCGTCGCGCATGGTGGCAGGACTGGTGGACCCCTGGCAGAACAGCTCGACGAACGCCTCGGTGTGCCACCCCATCGCCGCGGGGTCGAGCCGGACCGTGAACCCCCGGATCACGCCGCGCTCGCGCAGCCGGTCGACGCGTCGTTTGACGGCCGGCGCGGACAGCGAGACACGTGCTCCGACCTGCGCGAACGTCGCGCGCGCGTCGGTGGCCAGGACCCGCAGGATCGCGGCGTCGAGCGGGTCGAGGGCGGCGTCGTCGGGCACGGGAGACATCATCGCGCGTCGGGCGGGCCGGCGCGGGTGTGAGCGGCGTCATGGACCGTTCAAGTGGACAGGCACCCGGGTTGCCTCGATTCTGGCAAAGACCCGCAGAGGACACGAGAGCGCTCAAGTCGGACGTCCGAGTGCTCAAGCCGGGCCTGAGATGCACCGATATCACAGGCCGGAGCACCTCCGTCACGCGGGCGGCAGGGTTCACGTTTGTCGGGGAGGCAACGTGGTCAAGGACGCAGAGCAGTCGTTGAGCAGGGTCCCGCGGCAGCATCCAGCCTCGGGTGCGGAGCCAGGATCTGCCCAGCCCGGCGCTGCCCAGCCAGGACCTGCCCAGCCAGGACCGGCCCGGCGTCGCGCCGTCCGGCCGGGCGCCGGCCCGACGGCCGTGGTCGACGGCCCGTCCGCCGCGCCCCCGCACGTCACGGGGGTGCCGACCCCCCTCCCACCCGTCGAGACCGGGAGCGCGACCTCCGCGCCGCCGGTCTCGCCGCGTGAGGCCACCGGGAAGCGGACCCCCACGATCCCGACGCAGCGGGTGCACCCCGACGCGGTGCTCGCGCCCGCGCCGGTGCGCCGGCGGAAGGTCCCGATCGCGGTGGCGGGTGCCGTCGCGTTCGCGCTCGTCGCCACGGGCTCGGCCACGTGGGGCATCCAGCGCGACCGCGCCCAGGTCGCCGAGGAGGCCCGGCAGGCGCACGCCCGGGTCGACGAGGTGGTCGCGGCGCAGGGTGCCGACGCCACCGCCGAGCAGACCGTCGCCCAGCACGCCTCGGTCGTCGTCTACGACGCGGGCCGCGCGCAGCTGCAGTCCGCCGCGCAGGCGGCCCTGGCGCACGCCGCCGGGACGCTCGCCGCGACCCCGAACGCGGGCGACGCTCCGCGCGCGGCCCTGCAGGGTGCGTCCGACTCGCTCACGACGTCCGTCGCCGACCCGCACGTGTCGCTCGCCGCACTGCGGAACGCGACCGGCGCGGTCGCCGGCCCCGACCTGGCCGCCGTGCAGGCGCAGGCCGCGTGGCAGGCCGCCGAGGACGCGCGCGTCGCCGCCGAGCAGGCCGCCGCGGCCCAGGCGGCAGCCGCCGCAGCGGCGAAGGCCAAGCCGAGAGCCACGACGTCACGGCCGCGCACGACCACGAGCGGGGGCGGGTCCGGGGCGGTCGCGGAGGCTCCGGTGGAGTCCTCGGGCGGTGCCGGGACGGTGTACTCGGCCGGCTCGATCGGTGCCGCGCTCAACAGCTTCCGCGAGTCGCAAGGGCTCGGGGCGCTGGCGATCGTGTCGTCGGGCGCACGGGTCTCGCACGCGCAGGCGATGGCCGGGTCGAACAGCATCTACCACTCCGGCGCGACGCCCGAGATCGTCGGCCGGGTGAGCGGCCCGAGCTCGTCGGCGATGATCAACGCCTACGCGAACTCGCCGAGCCACCGCGCGATCATGGTCGGCGGCTACTCCACGGCGTACATCGGGGCCGTGACCGCGCCGTGCTCGATGGGCGGCGTCTCGTACGGCGAGTGCCTGTACACGGCGATCACCTTCGGCTGACCAGGCCGCTGACCGACGACCGCCCGGTACCCCTGGCCAGGGGTGCCGGGCGGTCGAGCGTCAGGCCAGGGCGTCCGTGAGGCGGTCGACGGCCAGGTCGAGCTCCTCCTCGGTCATCGTCAGGGGCGGTGCGAGCCGCAGCGTGCGGCCGTGCGTGTCCTTGGCGAGCACGCCGCGAGCGAGCATCCGCTCGCACAGCTCGCGGCCCGTGGTCGGCCCGCCGGGCCGGGTGGGCTCGACGTCGAGACCCGCCCACAGGCCCACGCGGCGGACCGTGCGCAGCATCCCGGCGGCGACGAGCCCGTCGAGCCTGGCCCCGAGGTGGGCGCCGAGCACGCGGCCGCGGGCCTGCGGCTCGCCGGTGTCGAGCAGGTCGACGACGGCCAGGCCGACCGCGCAGGCGAGCGGGTTGCCGCCGAACGTGGAGCCGTGGGTGCCGGCCGTGAGGACGCCGAGCACGTCGGCGCGTCCGACGACCGCGGAGACCGGCACGATCCCGCCGCCGAGCGCCTTGCCGAGCGTCACGAGGTCCGGCCGGACGCCCCACAGCTCGCACGCGAGCGTGGTGCCGGTGCGGCCGAGCCCGGACTGGACCTCGTCGGCGATGAGCAGCACGTCGGCCCGGGTGCACGCGGCGCGGACGGCCGGCAGGTAGTCGTCGGGAGGGACGACGACGCCCTGCTCGCCCTGCACGGGCTCGAGGAGGACCGCGACGGTGGTGTCGTCGATCGCGGCCTCGAGCGCGGCGGCGTCGCCGTACGGGACGCGCCGGAAGCCGGGCGTGAACGGCCCGAAGCCGGTGCGCGCGTCGGGGTCCGACGAGAAGGACACGATGGTCGTCGTCCGGCCGTGGAAGTTGCCGTCCGCGACGATGATCGTCGCGCGCCCGTCGGGCACGCCCTTGACGTCGTAGCCCCACTTGCGGGCGGCCTTGATCGCCGTCTCGACGGCCTCGGCGCCCGTGTTCATCGGCAGCACCATCGGCTCACCGGCCACGAGCGGCCCGACGAGCCCCGCCAGCCGGGACGCGAACGGCAGCAGCAGGTCGTGGTCGAACGCCCGGGACGTGAGCGTGAGCCGGTCGAGCTGGGCGTGCGCGGCCGCGACGAGCGCGGGGTGGCGGTGGCCGAAGTTGAGCGCCGAGTACGCCGACAGCAGGTCGAGGTACCGGTGCCCGTGGGTGTCCGTGACCCAGGAGCCCAGCCCCTCGGTGATCGTGACCGGGAGCGGGTGGTAGTTGGGCGCGAGCACCGTCGTGGTCAGGGGTTCGTGCTGCACCGCGGTCATCTCGCGCTCCTCTACGCCGTGCGGTTCGACGTGCGGATCGACGTGCGGTTCGACGTGCGGATCTCGAGCGTGCAGCACTTCGCGCCGCCGCCGCCCTTGAGCAGCTCGCTCGTGTCCACGGGGATCGGGCTGAACCCACGCTCGCGCAGGGCACCGGCCAGGTCGGTGGCGCCGGGGGCGACGACCACGTTCAGGCCGTCCGATACGGCGTTGAGGCCCAGCGCCCGCGCGTCCTGCTCGGTGGCGATCACGGCGTCGGGGAACAGCTGGCGCAGCACGGCCCGGGAGCCGGACGAGAACGCGGGCGGGTAGTAGGCGACCTGCGGGTCCGCCGGGTCGCTCGACAGCACGGCCAGCGCCGTGTCGAGGTGGTAGTAGTGCGGGTCGACGAGCTCGAGCGACACGACCGGACGGCCGAACAGCTCCTGGGCCTCGGCGTGGGCGGCGCGGTCGGTGCGGAAGCCGGTGCCGGCGAGGATGAGGTCGCCGACGGTGAGCAGGTCGCCCTCGCCCTCGTTGGTCTGCGCGGCGGTGTGCGTGACGTAGCCGCGGTCGGCGAACCACTTCTGGTAGGCCGGTCCCTCGGCGGCGCGCTCGGGGTAGCGGAACCGGGCCGAGTAGACGACGCCGTCGACCATCGTCGCGCCGTTGGCGGCGTACACCATGTCCGGGAGACCGGGGATGGGGTCGATCGTCTCGACGGTGTGGCCGAGGTCGAGGTACGTGTCGCGCAGCGTGCGCCATTGCCGGACGGCCAGGTCCGCGTCGGTGAACCGCGTCTTGTCCATCCACGGGTTGATCTCGTAGGACACCGTGTAGTGGACGGGCTCGCACATCAGGTAGTGGCGGTCCGTGCGGCCGGGGGCGGTGGCGGTCATCGGGCTCCTCGGGTGCGGTGCGTCGTGTGGTCGCCCTGGGGGAGGCGACGGCAGTCGTCTTCGAGCGTACGAGACGTGCGGGCGTGGTCCTGTGCAGGCGGAGTTGCGCGTCTGGGTGCGATCTGTTGCGCAGACGCGCCGCAGAACGGCGATCTGTTGCGCTCAGGTCGGTCGGCCGGCGCGGAGCTCGGCGGCGACGCGGTGCAGCGCCCACGCCGTCATCGCCCGCACGAACGGGCCGGCGACCGCGGCGGTGAGCCGGCGGGGCAGCGGACCGCCCAGGTGCACGTCCTCGACCCACGTGACCTGCGACGACGCCGGCCCGGCCGCCAGGACCTCGATCCGCGCCTCGCCCCGCAGCGCCCGGCCGACCTTGACGAACGTGGCCACCCCGAGCCCGCCCGGCGTCGGGGGGTCGTACCGCTCGACCCGCATGCGGTCGACGAGCCCACGGCCGCCGGTGCGCGCGAACGGCCCCGAGACCGCGACGACCCGCGTCCCGAGGGCCGGCGGGCCGTCCGTCTCGACCCGAGTGAACGGGATCCACCGGACGTGGTGCCGGACGTCGGTGAGCAGCTCCCACGCCTCGTCGGCCGGGAGCGCCAGGGTGCGGGTGACGCGGACCTCGCTCATCGGGCCTCCGTGGGAACCAGGACCCGCTCGGCGGCCGCCGTGCGCCGGGTCGCGACCACGAGCAGCGCGACGGCGCCCGCGGCGAACAGGGCGTTGCCCAGGTAGTCGACAGCGGGCGGGTCGGGTCGCGTCGAGGTCAGCACGAACCCGACGCACGCGTACGTGACGAGCGCCCCGCCCGCGACGGCGAGCCGGTGCCGCTCGCCCCACGCGGTCCTCCGGGCCAGGGTGACGAGCCCCCAGGCGGCCGCGACGAGCAGCACGACCGCGGCGGCGACGCCCCACCACGACTCCGGGTGCGCGACGAAGGCGGCGGACGCGACGAACGCCACGGCGCCCACGACGAGCGGACGCGGGACCGGCGCCGCCGACACCGGCGCGCGCGGCCGCAGCAGCATCCCGACCGCCGCCAGCGCGGCGGCCAGGACCACCACCGCGACGGCCTGCCCCGGGGTGACGTGGAAGTCGCCGCGGTCCCGGCTGTCGCTCTGGATGAGCAGCCCGCCGAGCACCCACGCGGCACCTGCCACCACGAGGCCGACGCGGCCGAGCCACGGCGTCCTGCGGCGGTCCGGCACCACGCCCTCGACGAGCGCGACCGGCACGGCGATCGACCACACGGCGTGCCCCACGACGAAGTGCAGCGAGTTGAGCCCGCTGATCCCCAGCGCAGGGACCCACAGCGCACTCATGTCCGTGTCGTCGAACCGCTCGGCGAACAGCGAGCCGTCCCAGAGGCCCGCCTCCACCACGCCGTAGGCGGCGCCGAGCAGCAGGATCGTCGGCCAGCCCCGCCCCGTCCGCCGTGCGGCCTCCCGGACCAGGAGCGCGCCGCCGCCGTACATCGGGACGAGGAACGGCAGCGCCCACAGGTAGCGGACGGGCACGTTGCCGAGCAGGTACTCGCCCACCAGCGGCGACACCAGCGCCAGGCTCAGCGCAGGCAGGAGCAGACGCCGCCGGAGGGCCGGTGGGGCCGGTGCTGCGGGTGCCGACACGGGGCGCTCCGGGGGGCGGCGGGCGGGCGGTCCCGACCACGGTAGCGTCGGCGGCATGGAGTCACGTGTGCTGGGCAGGACGGGTCGGCAGGTCGGTGTCGTGGGGCTGGGGTGCTGGCAGCTCGGCGGCGACTGGGGATCGGTGGGGGACGAGACGGCCCTCGAGGTGCTGGCCGCCGCGGTCGACGCGGGCGTCACGTTCCTCGACACCGCCGACGTGTACGGCGACGGGCGCTCCGAGCGCCTGGTCGGGCAGTTCCTCGCGCAGCACGGCGGGGACCTCACGGTCGCGACGAAGATGGGCCGCCGCGCGGACCCGCACGTCCCGGAGGCCTACACGCTCGACGCGTACCGCGCCTGGACGGACCGGTCCCGCACGAACCTCGGCGTCGACACCCTCGACCTCGTGCAGCTGCACTGCCCGCCGACGCCGGTGTACTCGCGCGACGCCACGTACGACGACCTCGACACCCTGGTGTCCGAGGGCCGGATCGCCGCCTACGGCGTCTCGGTGGAGACCGTCGACGAGGCGCTCGCCGCGATCGCCCGGCCGCACGTCGCGACCGTGCAGATCATCCTCAACATCTTCCGCCGCAAGCCGCTCGAGGCCGTGCTGCCCGCGGCCGCCGAGGCCGGCGTCGGCATCATCGCGCGCGTGCCGCTCGCCTCCGGGCTGCTGTCCGGCAAGTACGACGAGCACACCCAGTTCGCCGCCGACGACCACCGCACGTTCAACCGGCACGGCGAGGCGTTCGACGTCGGCGAGACGTTCGCCGGGGTGCCGTTCGAGGTGGGGGTGGCCGCCGCCCAGGAGGTCGCGTCGCTCACGCCGGCCGGCGCGTCGACCGCCCAGCTCGCGCTGCGCTGGATCGTCGACCAGCCCGGCGTGTCCGTCGTCATCCCGGGCGCCCGGAACGCGGAGCAGGCCCGGGCCAACGCGGCCGCCTCGGACCTCGCGCCGCTCGACGAGGAGACGCTCGACGCCCTCCGTGCCGTGTACGACGCGCGGGTCCGGGAGCACGTGCACTCCCGCTGGTGAGCGGTCAGGACTCGACGGTCGGGCTGCTCTGCTCAGGGACCGTCGAGGTGCGCCGGGACGTCAGGGACCGGAGCCTCGACGGCCCCTTGGGCGGCGGCAGGATGGTGCGCGTGTCGGACGGGCCGACCTCGATGACCCGCGGGAACGTGGGCGGCGGCGGGCCGAACGACGCGCGGGCGCCCCGGATCACGGTGCGACCGAGCGACCGGGCACCCGTGACGCCGACGACGACGCCGATGCCGTAGGGGATCAGCCGGCCGATCGCGACACCGGTCTGCTTGGCGACCTGCGTGCGGACCATCTTCCGGGTCAGCGTGTTGTTGACCTTCTTCACGGTGGCCAGCGGCATCCGGGTCAGCAGCACCCGCGCGACGCTCGACCCGTTGAACTCCACGGTGTCGCGCACCGCGGCAGCGCCCGACTCGCCGAGGATCGTCGACAGCAGCAGCGCCGTGCGGCGGTCCGCGTCCTCGACCTCGATGCCGTGCACGCTCGCGACGGCCAGCGCGAACGCCGCCGACGCCCCGAAGAACGTCGCGACGTCGCTGGCCGTGAGGGCCACGGCGACGCCCGTGCCGACCGCGGGCGCGGCCGCGGCGGCGCCGACGGCACCGCCCGCACCCTGCACCACGAGCAGGTACTCCTTCTCCAGGAGCCGGACGAGCTGCTCCGGCGTCGCCTCGGGGTTGCGGCGGCGGAGCTGGGCGACGTGCTGGTGGATGGTCGCCGACGGGATCGTCACGGCCTTCTTGATCGCGGCGTCGAGGAACGGCATCGGCTCAGCGCTCCCCGGCCACCGTCAGGGTCACCTGGGCGCCGGCGTCGAGCGTGCGGCCGACCGTGCAGTGCTGGTCGACGGCGCGGTGGATGACCGTGAGCAGCCGCTCGCGTGCCGCCGGGTCGAGCCCGGACAGGTCCACGTCCATCGTCTCGAGGAACGCCGGGTAGCGGTCCTCGGCCTCGTTGCTCATGCCGCTGACGCTGATGGTGACCTGCACGTCGTCGCCCAGCCGGTGCGCGAGCGCGGAGTCCGAGGAGAGGCCGCTGCACGCCGCGAGGGCGATCTTCAGCAGCTCGCCGGGGCTGAACGCGCCCTCGTCGCCGACCGAGCCGATGAGCACCTCGGCACCGCGAGAGCTGCGTCCCGTGTACCGGCGCTTGCCCGTCCGCTCGACCCACAGGCGCGTGTCGCCCGCGTTCGTCGTCACGTCCGGGACGGTGGCCGGGGCTGACTCGGTGGCGGTCTGGTCCGTCGTCATCGGACGATCCTCGCACGGGGTCCTGAGGGTCGCGCGGGACGCCCGGGGAGCGGATTGCCCCGCACCCGCCCGGCCGGGAGGCGACTACGGGCGCTGGGGGAAGACGCCCTGCAGCGCGATGATGAACGTCAGCGTCGAGTAGGGCGGCAGGTTGTCGTGCGGCACGCCGCTGCCGGCGCTGGACAGCGCGCCCGGGGACATCGCCACGGTGCCGGCGCTCGTGCTGTACAGCTGCTCGGTGGTCCGGCCCACCCGGCTCGTGGCCCACGCGGCGGCCGACGGGTTGCCCGTGGTGCCGAGCACCGCCGGCCCGACGCCCGTGACCGTGTGGCTGTGCTGCGGCATCTCGGACGGCAGGAGCGCGACGGAGTCCGCGCCGACCTGCTCGCCCGGTGAGTACGACGTCAGGCCCGCGCCGTCACCCCAGCCGAGCGGCGACCGACCGCGCAGGTCGGGCAGCGCGAACGTGGACCGGCCGTCCCCGCCGTACCAGGTGCCGAGCAGCGAGAACAGCGCCGTGTTCTGCGAGATGGGCAGGAGCTGCCCGTCGCACAGGGCCCAGCCGGTGGGGGCGAAGTTCCCGGCGAACATCCGGATCTCGGCGACGAACGGGTCAGCCACGGGGATACCTCAGTTCCTGCTCGGGAAGATGCCGGTGAGCGCGATGGCGAACGACACCACCAGGTACGGCGGCATGTTCGGGTGCGCCTGCGAGCCGCCGACGTTGCCGACGAGCCCCGGTGCCATGACGACCTGCGGCGACGCGCCGTAGTGGGCGCCGGTGGTGGTGCCGAACCGGCCGCCGTCCGGGTGGGTGGATGTCGCGTCGGCGGCCGCCAGCACCCCGTGGGTGTGCTGCGGGAGCTCGGCGGACGTCAGGGTGTGGGCCTCGGTGCCGCCGCGCTGGCCGACGTCGCGGTAGGACCCGAGGTCCGACTGGCCCATGTGCACCGGGGTGCGTCCGCGCAGGTCGGGCAGGGCGAAGTTCGTCTGGCCGTCGCCGCCGTGCATGGTGCCCAGGAGGGAGAACAGCGCCTGGTTCTGGTTGATCGGCAGCAGCTGGCCGTTGCACAGCGCCCAGTTCCGCGGGGCGAACTGGAACGACATCATGCGGATCTCGCCGAGGAACGGTTCGGACATGGGGACTCCTCAGCCCTGGCTCGGGTAGATGCCGAACAGCGAGATGATGAACGACACGGCGAGAGCCGGGGACCGGTTCTCGTGCGGCTGGCTGCCGCCCGCGGGCCGCACCACGTCGGCCGCCATCGGCGTGGCGAGGGCCTGGCCCGTCGCGAAAGCGGCCCCGGCGGACGCCGCCCAGACCGCACCGGCCGGCGACCCCGTGGTGGCCGCCGCGACCGCGGCGACCGGCTGGTGGGAGTGCGACGGGATCTGCTGGACGGTGAGCGTGACGTTCTCGACCCCGCCGCGCTCGCCGATCGTCCGGGGAGTGAGCCCCGGCCCGGAGCCCTGGCTGACCGGCACACGGCCCCGCAGGTCGGGCAGCTGGAACGTCTCCTGCCCGTCGCCGCCGTAGGTGGTGCCGATGAGGGTGAACAGCGTGTCGTACTCGGAGATCGGCAGCGTCTGGCCTGCGCAGAACAGCCAGCCGACGGGCGCGAAGGTCCCCGCGAACATCCGGATCTCGCCGACGTACGGCTGGCTCATGCGGTTCCTCCAGGCGTGGGGTCGGCGGCGACGACGAACGTCGCCGTGAGGGTCGTGGCGCCGTCCGGGCGGGCCGTCGGGACGACGAACACCCACTGGTCGCCGGCGGTCGGCAGGCCCACCGGGTAGGTGCCCTGGTCGCGGCCGGCGGGGGCGCGGAACGTGAGGTCCCAGGTGCGCCACCCGCCCTGCTCCCGGGCGTCGCTGCACGCGACGAGCGTCCACGTCTCGGTCGGGTCGACCGGGACGAGCAGGTCGGTGCCGACGGCGGCGTGCCAGTCGGCCCAGTCGGCGGTACGCGTCACGGCCGGGCCTCCATCGGGACGTCGAGGCCCGTCTCGTCGAGCGCGACGAAGCCGAGCCGCTCGTACAGCCGCCTCGCGCCGGCGTTGTCCGCGCGCACGCTCAGCCGGACGGCGCTGCCGGTCGACGCCGCGTCCCCGAGCAGGCCGCGGAGCACGGCGGTGCCGATCCCGTGGCGCTGGTGGGAGGGCAGCAGGGCGAGGTCGACGAGGTGGAGCACCCCGTCGGCCCGGTGCACGAGCGCCCGGCCCACCGCGGCGTCGTCGACGGTCAGCACCCGGTCCTCGGCGCCCGGGTACCCGGCGGCGTAGGCGGCCTCCCGGGCGGTGTGCTGCTGGGCGAGGAACGCGTCCGCCGCCGCAGCGTCCCAGCCGAACGCCGCGACCTCCGCGGACCGGGTGGCCGCGTGCAGGTCGGCGAGGAACGGCGCGTCGTCGGGCGTGACGGTGCGTGTGGCGAGCGTGCGCATCACGCCGTCCGGACGACGACGGCCTCGAGCAGCCGGCGCTCGGCGCCCACGGGGCCGACGTACAGGTCGAGGTCGCCCGAGGAGTGGCTGAGGGTGCGGATGGCGCCCGGGAGCGCGTCCGTCGAGGTGGTGGAGAACGTCAGCGTGAAGGCGTCGGCCTGCGGGCGGGCGCCGTCCGGGCCGGTCAGCGCGTCGAGCACGAGCGTGTGCGTGCGGCCGTCGGCGTCGGTGCGGAAGCGCTCGCCGACCAGCGGGGCCAGGGCGTGCAGCTCCAGCGGGAGCGCGCGGCGTGCGACCCGGACGCCCACGGCGGTGGCGACCGCGCCGACGGCGACGGCACCGGACCCGGCGATCAGCACGGTGCGGCGCGTGAGCACGACAGGACCTCGACTTCCAGGGGGGTTGGACCGGGGTGAGCGTACGAGGATTCACCCGTGGCGCCGCACAGCGCTGCGGGTGAATCCTCTTATCGTTGCGGCCGTGCCCCCCGCAACGGTCCTTGGTCCACTGCGCCCTGCGACCGTCACGGTCCTGGTCGCGGCGCTGTCGATGTCGCTCGCTCCCGCCGCGTTCGCGGGCCCTCCCGCCACGACGTACACGGTGACCGTGACCTCGGACTCCGCGGTCGACGGCGCCTGCGACGACGGTGCCGGCGGCCTGTCCCTGCGCGAGGCGCTCTGCTTCGCGACGGGTGAGTCCGCGGCCGTGGTCAGCGTCCCCGCCGGGACGTTCACCCTGTCGGCGGGTCCGCTGCGGGTGAACCCGTCGCACGACGTCGACCTGACGCTGACCGGTGCGGGTGCCGGTGCCACGGTGCTCGACGCCCATGGCGCGTCGCGGGTGCTCGACATCGACGAGACCCTGCGCGGTGGCGTCGACGTCACGGTCAGCGGCATGACGCTCACGGGCGGCGCCCCGCGCGTCTCGGACGCCACGTACGGCGGCGGCGCGATCATCGCCGGGTCGGGGACGCCCGGTGACGAGGACTCGCTCACGCTCACGGACTGCGCCGTCACGAACAGCCGCAACCTGCCGACGACGGTGACGTCCGGCACGGCCGACGCGACGGGCGGCGGCGTGCAGATGACCGGCGGCTCGCTGACGATCACCGGCTGCACGTTCTCCGGGAACTCCGCGGTCGACGCCGCCGGCGGTGCGGTCGCGTTCCTCGGGACGGGCGGCACGGACCGGCTCACGGTGGACCGCTCGGCGTTCTCGGCGAACACCGTCACCGGCTCGGCCGCGGCGGGCGTGGTCGGCGGCGCGGCGCTCTTCGTCTACGGCGGCGCCCCCGTCACGTCGGTGACCGGCTCCGGGTTCCAGCAGAACACCGCGACCACCCTGTCGGCCTCGCCCGCACAGGGTGCGGCGCTGCGGGTCGACGCCGGGACGGCGACCGTGACCGCGAGCGCGTTCGACGGCAACGCCACGACCAACGGCGTGACGACCGCGGGCGACGCCGTGCGCGGCACCGTCCCGACGGACAGCTGGTTCGGCTGCTCGGCCGCCGGCGCGGCCTGCGACCAGGTCGGCGGGGCCGCCCCGGCGAACGTCGTCGGGCTGACGCTGACCGCGACCCCGGGCATCGCGGTGCAGGGGCAGTCGGTCGCGCTCGACGCGGCGTTCACCACGCCGGGCGGCGACGAGCCGGACGACGACCTGCTCTCGGCGCTGCGGATGCTCGCCGCGCCCGTGTGGTCCGCGGCGAACGGCACGGCCACCGGCGACACCGTCATCGACGCGACGGGCCACGTGAGCGGCACGTTCACGGTCGGCTCGACGAACGGCCAGCCCACGGTGTCGGTCGCGGGCTCGTCCGCGCAGGCGTCCGTGACCCGTGCCGTCCCGGCGAGCATCGTCGGGAACCCGGCGAGCACCACGGTCGCCGAGGGCGCCGTCGCGACCTTCACCGCGTCGGCCGCCGGCACGCCCGCACCCGACCTGCAGTGGTACAGCGCGCCGTCCGGCTCGAGCACGTTCACCGCCCTCACGGGCAAGACGGGCGGCCAGCTCACGGTGACGGCCGACCGGACGCTCGACGGCACGCAGTACCTGGCGCGGGCCTGGAACGACTTCACGACGTGGCCTCCGGGCGTCCCGACGACGGCCGCGACGCTGCACGTCCTGTGGGGCCCGACGGTCACGACGGACCCGGCCTCGACGACCGTCGCCGCCGGCGCGGACGCCACGTTCACGGTCGCCGCGTCCGGCAACCCCGCGCCGACGGTCGCGTGGGAGACGTCGCCGGACGGCACGGCGTGGACGCCGGTGCCCGGCGCGACGAGCACGACGTACACGCGGACGACGACCGCGGGCGACGACGGGCTGCGCGTGCACGCGGTGCTGACGGGCGCGTCGACCGCGACGACGACCTCGGCGCTGCTGACGGTGCACACGCCGCCGGTACTCGCCGCCGTCGCCGACCAGACGGTCGCGGACGGCGCCGCGGCGACGTTCACCGCGAGCGTCACCGGCAACCCGGCGGCCACCCTCGGGTGGCAGCGACGCGTCGCCGGCACCTGGACGACGATCCCGGGCGAGAACGGCACCACGCTGACCGTCGACGCCGACCCGGCCCTCGACGGCGCGCAGTACCGCGTCGTCGCCTCGTCCACCCTGGTCAGCGGCCCGGCGACCGCCACGAGCAACACCGCGACGCTGCACGTGCTCTGGGGCCCGACCGTCACGACGGACCCGGTCGCGACGACCGTCACCGCCGGCGCGGACGCCACGTTCACGGCGGCCGCGTCCGGCAACCCGGCACCGGCCGTGCAGTGGGAGGAGTCGACCGACGCGGGCGGCTCGTGGGCACCGGTCGCCGGCGCGACGAGCACGACGTACACCCGCACCGCGGCCGCCGGGGACGACGGCCTGCTGGTCCGGGCCGTGTTCACCGGCACGGGCACCGCGACCACGGCGTCCGCCGAGCTCTCGGTGAACGACGGTCCGGCGTTCACCGACCAGCCCGACGCGGTCACGGCCGACGCCGGCTCGCCCGTGCAGCTCACGGTCGCGGTGAGCGGCAACCCGGCGCCCACGCTGCAGTGGCAGGTCCGCTCCGGCGCGTCGTGGACCGACCTCCCCGGTCAGACCGGCACGACGCTGTCGCTCACGGCCGCGGCGGACGGCGAGTACCGGGCCGTCGCGACGAACGTCGAGGGCGTGGTCCCGTCCGACCCGGCGACCGTCACGGTGCTGACCGCGCCCACGGTCACGGATCCCGAGTCCGTCGGGACGCACCCGGGCGGCACCGTGTCCTTCGCGGTCGCCGTCACCGGCACCCCGGCGCCCGACGTGACCTGGGAGACGTCGCCCGACGGCACCACGTGGACCGGCGTCCCCGGTGCCACGGGCAGCACGCTGACGGTGAGCCCGACGCTCGCCGACGACGGCCTGCAGGTCCGGGCGGTGGCGTCGTCGACGCTCGTCGCCGGGCCCGCGGTGGTCCGCAGCGCGCCCGCGACGCTCACCGTCGTCGAGCTGCCTGCGCTCGTCACGGCTCCCGACGAGGCACCGGGTGGCGTCGTCTCGGCCGTGGAGGGCGAGCCGGTGCACCTGTCGTGGGTGGTCCTGGCGTCCGACGGCACCGCGCAGTGGTCGGTGTCGCGCGACGGCGGCGCGACGTGGGGCCCGCCGCCCGCCTCGTTCCGGCTCGGCTCGGTGACCGGGGTCGCGTTCGTCCAGGGCCTGCGCGCCGCGGCCCCGCCGGCGACCCGGACCGCGTACACGGCCGACTTCACGCCCGCCCTGGCGGACGACGGGATGCTCGTGCGGCTCGTCGTGACGAACGCGGGCGGGTCGAGCACCTTCGGGCCGGTCACGGTCGAGGTGGCCGCCGCGCCCGTCGTGCCGACCCCGACGCCCACGCCGTCCGCCACCGCCGACCCGGGCCAGGCAGCGACCCCGGCGCCGAGCACGGCCGCCGTCGCGGGTGCGACCCCGACGCCGACCGCTCGTCCCGCGGGCCAGCGGCTGTCGAGCACCGGCCTGGACGTGTGGCCGGTGGTCGGGGTGGCGCTGCTGCTGGTGTCGCTGGGCGCGGCGGCCGTCACGGCCGTGCGCCGCCGCCGGGAGGCGTGACCGCCGCTCGTCGGGCGCTCTCGCGACGAGCCCGGTCGGACCTCAGACGGTCCGGCCGGGCTCGCGCTCGTCGGCCTAGACTCGCCGCCGTGCACCCTGACCTGCCCGTCGACCAGCCCGTCGACCTGCCCCTCGACAAGGTCCTCGACAAGGTCCTCGACAACCCTGCCTGGCACTCGCTGACGGGCGCGCACGCGTCCCTGGCGGAGGGCACGGGCGGCGCGCGCCGCTACCGGCCGGCCGTCTCGCCGTTCGTCGCGCTGCGCGACACGTCCGACACCGCTGCGTGGGCGGACCTCGCCGCGCTCGTCGGGCCCGGCCAGCAGATCCCGCTCGCGGGCGCACCCGAAGAGCTCCCCGACGGCTGGACCCGCGGGTGGACGCTGCCCGGTGTGCAGATGATCGCCACGGACGCCCTGGTCGGCGCGCCAGACGACGAGGCCGTGGTGCTCGGCGCCGACGACGTGCCCGACATGCTCGCGCTGACGGGCCGCACGGAGCCCGGGCCGTTCGCGCCCGAGACCTATCTCATGGGCACCTACCGCGGCATCCGCCGGGACGGGCGCCTCGTCGCGATGGCGGGGGAGCGGCTGCGGCCCGGTGGCGCGACCGAGATCAGCGCGGTGTGCACCGACGCCGACGTGCGGGGCCAGGGGCTCGCGTCGAGGCTCGTGCTCGCCGTGGCGCACGGGATCCGGGCCCGGGGCGAGGTGCCGTTCCTGCACGCCGCGGCGCACAACGAGCGGGCGATCCGGCTGTACCTCGCGCTCGGGTTCGAGGTCCGCACCGAGGTGGTGTTCGGGTCGGTGCAGTCGCCCGCCTGACCGTCAGTACGTTTCCCTGCCACCTGGTTGTACACGGGCGCCGTGTCCTGGGTGGACCCTGGGTCTTGACCGCAGCCCTCCGGAGGGTCGACCGTGGCATCGGCCCTGGTCACCGGGTTGTCGTCGCGACACGAGGAGCGGGCATGGCGAAGGGCTCGGACGCCGGCGGGGCGGGAGGCGGGGCCGTCTACGGCCTCGGTCTGATCGGCGCGGCGGTCTACTACTTCCAGCAGGCCGACACGTTCTGGCTGTTCGTGCTGGCCATCCCCAAGGCGATCATCTGGCCCGCGATCGTGGCGTACGAGCTGCTGAAGAGCTTCTACGGCTGAGCGGGTCCGTCACTCGTCGAACGTGAGCGACGCGAGCATCGCCTCGGCCTGGGCGCGATGGCTCTCGTCGCCGGCCGGGTGCAGGTAGCCGACGACGTAGGCGTACCCGCCGTGGTCCACGTGCCAGTCGGTGAGCCCGGGCGGGCCGCCGTGGACGAAGCTCGTGTCCAGCCGGACGGCCTCGCCGAACGGTGCCTGGACCACGGTCGCGTTCGCGTTCACCGGCCCCTCGGACTCGTTGCCGGCGACCTGGCCGGCGACCGTCTCGCGGGCGGTGTCCGACGCCGGGCCGAGGCACACCGCGAGCAGGGTGTGCCCCTCCTCGAGGCGCACCTGGTACTGCGCGTCCGGTGCGAGGCCGCCCTCCGACGCGACCGGGGAGGACAGCGAGAAGGCCGGGCACTCCGTCGGCTTCACGTGCAGGACGTACGGCAGGGCCACGGCCGGGTCGGCCGTCAGGCGCTCGACCGGCCACCGCGCCGCGTCCGCTCCCGGTGCGGTGTGCGGCCACAGGGCGAACGCCGCGCCCGCGACGGCGACCGCCGCAGCGCCGGCCGTGACGAGGGCGATGGTTCGTGGCACGTGCGGGCCTCCGGGGTCGGTGGGCCGAGCCTACGGACGGGCATCCCGCTCGCCGAGCATCACCACCCGTTCGGAGCACCCGGTGACATCCGTGCACCAGGATCGAGTTCTGGAAGGTGCTCCGGTTGGTCTGAGGCCCGTCGCCCGTCGCCCGTCGCCCTCAGACGTCGGCGCCGACCCGGTCCGGCCGTCGTCGTCCCAGCACGTCCCGCAGCGGAGGGATGACGACACCCGCCGCGTGCATGTCGGCCCGCGTGCGCCGTCGCGACCGCAGCACCCCGACGACGCCGAGCGCCCACGGCACGACGAGCACCGCGAACGCCAGCCGGTACGCGTCCAGCGTGTACGTGGTGGCCCCGGCGGGGGAGACGACCTGCAGCACGACGCCGACGGCCAGCACCGACCCGATCGTCGAGATGAACCCGCCCGTGTTCACGAACCCCGTCGCCGTGCCGAGGCTCGCCGACGGCGACCACGTCCGCGCGAAGTCCATCCCGACCAGCGACACCGGCCCACCCGCACCGACCACCACGACGAACACGAGCAGCTGCCACATCGGCCGCGGGGTGCTCGGCACCAGCAGCGCGACCCACGCGGCCGCCGTCGCGACGCACGAGCCCAGCACGAGCCAGGAGCGCCGGAGCGGGTGGCGGCCGGTGAGCCGCCCGACGACGGGCCCGCTCACCATCGCCGACAGCGTCAGCGCCGTCAGCAGCAGGCTCGCCTGCGCCGTCGTCAGGCTCTGCGCCGTGACGAAGAACGGGACGCCCCACAGCATCCCGACGACGTTCGCGCTGAACGGCGTCGCGAAGTGGCTCCAGAACCCGAGCCGCGTCCCCGCCGGGCCGACGGCGGTCCTGACGGCCCTCGTGAAGCGCTCCGTGTGGGCCTTCGGCGCGCGCATGGTGCGGTCACGGATCCCGACGAACGCGCCCACCGACGCCAGCACGCCCGCCACGGCGAGCGTGCCGAACGTCGCCTCCCACCCGCGGTCGTGCAGCAGCCACGCGACGGGGATCGCCGACGCGAGCTGCCCCGACTGCCCGATGACCCCGGTGACCTGCACCATCACCGGCGCCCGCCGCGGCGGGAACCAGTCCGCGACCAGGCGGACCGCGCTGATGAAGATCGCCGCGTCGCCCGCACCGATCAGCACACGCGCCACGAGCGCCGTCGGGACATGCCCCGACAGGGCGAGCACCAGCTGCCCGGTCGCCATCACCAGCGACCCCGTCGTGATGAGCGCCCGCGCCCCGAACCGGTCCAGCAGCCGACCCGCCGGGATCTGCATCCCCGCGTACACCGCGAGCTGGACCACCGAGAACAGCGCCAACCCCGTCGCGCTCAGGTGGAACCGGTGCGCCGCCTCCACGCCCGCCACGCCCAGCGCCGTGCGGTGCGTGACCCCGACGAAGTACGCGACGACCGCGGCCGTGAACACCACGGCGGGCGTGCGGGACGTCCGGGCGGCCGCTTGCACGCGGGACATGGACTCACCTCTCGGGGCCCCGTGGTGCGCGCGGCACGAGCACGTCCAGGGACGGCATCAGTGCGGGGGACTCATCGAGGATACGCCGCGTCGCCGGCCGGCCTCGCAGGCGTGGTTCGCTCCTGCGGTAGCCTTCTGCGCGTCGGCGCGTCCGACCGCAGCGGGTCCGCAGGTGCACGACCGACACCTACGACGGCCCTACGCGCCTGTAGCTCAGGGGATAGAGCACCGCTCTCCTAAAGCGGGTGTCGGCAGTTCGAATCTGCCCAGGCGCACAAGTGTTTGTGCAGGTCAGCGTGCTCTTGGGTGCGACCGGTGTGGTCGGCGTGACCGCAATGTCCGGTTCGTGGTCAGCATGTGGTCAGCAGCCTGCACGGTTGGTCGTCACGCCAGGTCCGGACCTTGCGCGTGGCTCAGATCCCAAGTAAATGCTTCGCGTACCCGTCGACACGCTCAGCGACCGCATCTGCCAGCCTTTCGGGCAGGTCGCTCCCCAGGGCACTGACTTGAGGGTCGGCCGCGGCCACATAGAACGACAGAGGTACAGCCGCCATTAGTTGCAGTGCCCGACTGCGAACCTCGTCCAAGGGCAGTGACAGCTCGGTGGCGACCTTGCCCCACATCGAGTCGCTGCGGGCCTGAAGTAGGTACTCTCCGCCAAACTTCATCGCCATCCGCAGCTTGCGCAATGACACCTTGTAGGGCAGCGCAGAGGCAACGTCGTACAAGGGGGCGAGCGCGACTTGCTGCCCTGACAGCAGCAGCGAGTAGTTCTTCGCGTGCGCGTCCGTCCCAGCGATCAGCCAGTTGAACGTCAATGCGTCGAACAGCCGCCACACCCCGGCCTGCGCCTGGTCCGCCGGCAGCACCGAGCGCAAGAGGTTCGTTACGTCCGTGCTGCTAGGCCCACCCTCGTTCTGGTACTTCGACTCCGGAGGCAACCCCAGGGCCTGACACAAGTCCTCCTGGTGGATCCGGGTCAACCACGGGTGCCCGGCGGTTCGGTCGTAGCGGTCGACCGCGATCGCTGAGGTCTCCTCGAAGCGAACCACCCTCGACGTCGCGGCCACCAGCCCGGATAGCGCGGCCGCACGCAAGCACAAGTGTTCGTTCAGGTCGTGCTCGTCGAACCCGACGATCGCGGGCTTGAGGATGTGACTGGTTGCGGCCGCACCCTGCGGGATACCCCACCGGTCGCCTTCTTCGTCGTACAGCAGCGCGGTCTTCGCCTGGGCCCCGGCCAGGGAGAATCGACCCGTGAACTCGTTGCCGAGCCACGTCGTGGCATCATCGCGAAGCTCACGCAGCCGAGTCGCGACCTGCGCGTCGTTGAGCCACTGAACGTTGCCCTTGCCAGCCAGCATCGGCTCGAGCCGTTCCGCGGTCACGAATCGTGCGGCGCCGGCGCACTCCTCGCCGATCGGAGTGCTCAGCAACGCGAACGGTGAGCCGGCCGACACCGAAAACCGACGGCCCCACTGCCGGCGCACTGGTTCGCTATCCGGCAGCAGCCCGTCGAGCCACGGTGCGACCACGGCGTGCCCGTACCGCTCACCGGTGACGGGCATCGATACCGACAAGGGCGTCGCGGCGCGGGAGTATGCAGGGTCATAGGCGAGGTCGAGCTTGCCGCGTTTGCGTGTGATGCTCGCGGCGACCTGCTGGCCCATCACCACGTAGAGGGTGTCGGGAACCGTCACGGCCCGAGCTCATCGACGGCATCGGCCGCACGCTCATCGGCCTCGGCCTCGGCCTCGGCCTCGGTCCGGTCGGGTGAAGCGACTACGGACTCTCGTAGTGTGGACAGCGCCTTTTCCATGCCCGGGCCAATGGTCGCGGCCAGGCGCTGCATAGCCTCCGAACTCCACAGCGCCTTGTGATCGTCGCCGGTCGCCAAACCTGCCAGAGCCGAGGTGTCCAGGAACAGCCTCGCACTGCGGGCTGTCACAGCGGCCAAGTGGCCTCCGAGGTCGACCCGAGGCTCCGGCTCAAGCAGGGCGGGGCTGTCGGGGGAGGACGTGGTAAGCGGAATCTTCAGGGCAGCGAATAGGCGCAATACGAGAGACAACTCGACGGCCGTAGCCGTGCCGCCTTCGAAGTTGACCAGCCACTTGCGTGAGACACCGGCGCGCTCAGCTACCTGTGATTGAGTGAGCCCGAGCTCGAGGCGTCGGGTTCGCGCTAGGACCTGCATATCCCGCACGCTTGAGATGACCATCCGACTCCTTCCGTCCGCGCCTAGTCGTGTGGACGTACGGTGACACTGTAGCGGTGTGCATGCTCAGTGACATGCCGATCTTGTCACCGAGTGGTGTCAACGCACACGTGACACCGTTCGGTGTCACGCCATTGCTAGTTCGGTTTGCGAAGTCGTTCCCCGGCGTTCGGCCTACAGCAGGCGTCTGCAACGGAGCATGGTCAGTGGTTAGCGCGCCGCCCGTGCGCACGCACGCTCGTCGGCGTGCCGACGTAGTTGCAGTCCACTCCGGCGCACTTCTCCCAGGCGCCCGCGGAGACCGCTGCGGAGGTGACCGAGTGGCCAGCGCCGTAACCGTGCCCATGAAGGAGTTGCGCAACGGAGCCGCCATACCGAGCTGCAAGTAGCGCGCCCTCGGCGATCTTGTCGTGACCCTGGGCGAAGAAGGAGCCGAGCCCAACCTGTCGGCCGCAGCCGCACCAACACGTGCCGGTCGGGATGAGACGGGGAAGTTCGTTGCTTGCCATGCCACCATGCTAGTCCGGCAAGACAGCAATACAAGAGGGCCCTTCAAGGAGGGTACGGACCTGGCGATCCCGCGAGGCTGCGGCCGGCAGGGTTCAATCGCGCGGTTCGGTTACGTCGACCCGCGTTGTCCGTCGGAACCTCTGCCGCGCTCAGGGAACATAGGCATGCGCTCCATCGCCACCCACGGCGCTTCGGAGAACAGATGCCCGTCGAGGTCCATCGTCATCGTCGCGGTGGCGTGGCCGAGGATCATCTGGACCGCCTTCACGTCGGCGCCGGCGGCGATGAGTAGCGAGGCGGCGGTGTGGCGGAGGTCGTGGATCGTCGTGCCGGTCAGGCCGACCGACTGCGTGGTCTCGGTCCAGCGGGATCGGACTCGGAAGTTGGTGTTGGTCCAGATCGCGCCCGTCGGGCTGGGGAACAGGTACGAGCCGGACGGGGGTTGCCGATCCTGTCCCGGACGTAGGTCTCGATCGTCGGCGGGACCGGAACGAGATGGTCACCTTGGTGACGGTAGAGGCGTCGCCGCTGAGTCGGAACGAGTTTGCCGCAGCCAGGTCACGATGGCGGCAAGGACGACTGCGCCTCGGTCGATGACGGCGTACTTGTCATACCGAGTGGATGGTGCCCGCCACTGCTTCGGGACGTTGAACGATCGCTCGACCACGTTGCGTCCCTTGTATCGCTGGACGGCGCGATCGCCGCCCACTGGTCATCCGTCAACTCAACCGTCCGACGCACGGATCGATCATCCCCGGCGACCGCATCTTGGGAGACACGCCCTAGCCGCCCAGACGGTCGGGATCGACGCCCGGGCCCGAGGAAGTCGGCATCCGCTCTGTCACCAACCACGGCGCCTCGGGGAACAGGTGAACGTAGAGGCCATCGTCCGGTGTGCCGATGGTCGTCAGATCCGTGCGGCAGACTGAGCAACCTTTCGACCTCCCACTGCGTGTTCTGCGCATGACGACGTTGATCGGGGGGCCACCGGTGGAGCCGGACGGCATGGTCGAGGTGACCGTCGACCAGGCGCGGCACGACCGGGCCACCGAGTTCACGGCCTTCATGGTCGAGGCCGAGCCGCTGCTCGGGCGCATGGCGTGGCTGCTCTGCGGCGACGTGCACCGTGCCGAGGAGCTGGTGCAGCAGACGCTCGTCCGCACCTACGTGGCGTGGCCGCGTGCCCGGTCGGGCGACCCGATGGCGTATGCCCGCAAGACGCTCACCAACTTGCGGATCGACACGTGGCGCCGGCACCGGCGCGAGCACCTGACGTCACCGGAGGGCATGCCCGAGCTCCCGGCCGTCGGTGCGGCCGGGCAGGGTCATGCCGACCGGGACGTGCTGGTGCGGGCGCTGCTGAAGCTGAGTCCGCGCAGGCGTCGGGTCGTCGTCCTGCGCTACCTGCTCGACCTGTCGGAGCGCGAGGTGGCCGACGACCTGAACATCTCGGTCGGCACGGTGAAGTCCACCGCGTCGCGTGGTCTCGAGCAACTGCGCACGATCCTGTCCGCCCCCGTCGTCGCCGAGGAGTCCCGATGAGCCACGAGGACGACGTCGTCGCCCACCTCAAGTCACTCGAGCGCCCGGCGCCGACGGTGCGCGTCGACCGTCGGCGCGTGCTCAGTGCCGGACGACGCCGGCGGGGAGCGCGTGCCGCCGCCGTCACCGCTGCCGGCGTGGTGGCGGTCGCGGGGGTCGTCACCGCGGCCATGGCCGTCGCGCCGGGCACCCACCACGCCGCTGTGCCGGCGACGTCGTCGACGAGCACTCCGACGACGTCGCCCGTGCCCGCGCCGTCGCCGAGCCCCGCGCACGCGGTGATCGACCCGGTCACAGGTCTGGTCACCACGCCGTTCTCGACGTTCATGGTGAACCAGCACGACCTCGACATCATGATGAGCGCGTGGGACCTCGCGCGGTCGCGGTGCATGGCCGAGGCCGGGTACGCCGACCGCTTCGTCTTCGCAGTCACGCACACCGCTGTGCCGGACATGTCGACGCCCTACGGGATCTGGGACCGTGACGCGCTCCACCAGCGCGGCTATGCGGGGCCGACACTCGACCCCTACGCCGGGGAGGGGAGCGAGATCCACGTCTCCTCGCCTGCGGTGGAGACGGCGATGGAGACGTGCGCCGACCAGGTGCGGCCGATGGGGTTCATCTTCGAGCCCACGTCGTTCGACGACCTCAGGCCGGCCGTCGGGGTCGAGACCGCCGGAGACACCGCCGAGGGGAAGGGCGTGGTCGCCGAGTGGGTCGCCTGCCTCGCCACCCACGGTGTCGCCGGCCCGGAGGATGACGACTCCCTGATGCCCGCCGGTGTGCTGAGCATGAGCCTGGCGGACCAGGTGCGGATCGGCCTCGTCGACATCGACTGCAAGGAGTCCACCGACCTGCGGCAGCGGCTGGCGGACATCGACGCCGCCAACCAGCAGGCCTACCTGGACGCCGCCCCGGCATTCGAGGCGGCGTACCGCGAGACGGTCGAGACAGCGCTGGCTGCGTCCCGTGCGTACCTGTCCGCGTCTGGTATCGACATGCCGTAGCCCTGGCACGCTGCCAGGGCGAGCGTTCCCGGGCGGCGACGCACGCCGTTCGCACGTGCCGTGGACGGGTCAGCCACGCTCGGCACGCGGTCCCAGCGCTAGACTCCAGCCTCACGGGCAGTCCACCAGTGCCACGACGGCATGCCGCGGTGGTCCACGGTGACGCCCTGCGGGCGTGGCACCATCTGCGTGTGCGGGTCTGCTGAAGCGGGCGAGCGCTGAGTCACGACTCGCCGCCCGACACGATCACCCGGCAGTGCTGCTCGCAGCACTGGTCGGGACGGCGCCGGATGGGCCCCGGGCGCCCGTGAGGACGGGCGCGTTGCGCCGCTGTTGCTGTGCGGCCGCAGCGAAGGAGGAGATGTGGCACGACCAGGTCAACGCGGGTCCGGTCGCGCGCGCACCGATCCCGGGACGCAGCGCCGCCAGGCCCCGCGCCGCACGGAGCAGGGGATCATCCCGGTGCTCGCGGGGATCGCCCGTGAGGTCGACGGCGCGGTGAAGGTCCCGCCGACGCGTCCCGCGATCCGCACGAAGTTCCAGGTCGTGGCGCTGCTGGTCCGCGAGGAGAAGGCCCGCGTCATGGCCGACGGCGGTCTGAGCTCGGCGCGACGCACCGAGCAGCTCAAGCGGCTCGACGGGGTCGCGACGATGCTGGCCAGGACCGCAGCCCGTGACACGTCGCTCCTGGAGCTGCTCGGCGAGGACGCTCGGGTCTCCGACGCCGCTCGCGCCTACAAGGCGACCGTGATGCGCGCGGGTGGCCTGGAGCCGCCGGAGGAGCCCGAGCCCGCCGCACCCGTCGCGCCGGTGGCCGCCACCTCGACCCAGGTGGTGCCGAGGTCGGTGATCTCGCGCCAGCTCGCGAACCCGTTCCTGGCCCCCGACTTCGAGGCTGCCGCCGAGCGGTCCGCCGCCCGCGCCCGTCGCCTGGCCGGGTGGGAGCTGCTCGAGCCGCTCTTCCAGTCCTTCGAGCGGGCCGCCACCGGTCAGCCCGCGTGCATGACGCTGCCCGAGCCCCGCTCCGTGCCCGTGCCCGCCGGTCGGGAGCTGATGCCGCACCAGGCCCAGGTCGTCGCGGCAACCACGCGCGGCCACCGCACGTTCCTGCTGGCCGACGAGCCCGGCCTCGGCAAGACCGCGCAGGCGCTGCTCGCCGCGCAGGCGGCCAACGCGTACCCGCTGCTCGTCGTGGTGCCGAACGTCGTGAAGACGAACTGGGCGCACGAGGTCGGGCTGTGGACGCCGTTCCGCCGGCCGACGGTCGTGCACGGCGACGGCGACCAGATGGACGGGTTCGCGGACGTCGTCATCGTGAACTACGAGCTCCTCGATCGGCACGTCGGCTGGCTCGGCGACCTCGGTTTCCGCGGCATGGTCGTCGACGAGGCGCACTTCATCAAGAACAAGACCTCCCAGCGCTCGCAGCACGTGCTCGCGCTCTCCGAGCGGATCCGCACCCGGGTCGCCAAGCCGCTGCTCATGGCGCTGACGGGCACCCCGCTGATCAACGACATCGAGGACTTCCGGGCGATCTGGCAGTTCCTCGGCTGGATCGACGACACCAAGCCGCTCGGCCCGCTGATGACCGCGCTCGAGGAGACGGGCCTCACGCCCGCCGATCCGGGGTTCTACGCCGCCGCGCGCACCAGCGTGATCGACATGGGCATCGTGCGTCGTCGCAAGGTCGACGTGGTCGCCGACATCCCCGCCCGCCGCGTGGCGGACCTGCCCGTCGAGCTCGATGGCGCCGTCGGCCGCTCGATCCGCGCGGCCGAGGCCGCGCTCGCCCAGCAGATGGTCGGGCGCTACCGGTCCGCGGTCGAGATGCGCGGCGTCGCCGTGGACGGGATCGACCACGAGCTCGTGCGCCGGGTCGCGGCCGCCGAGCTCAAGGACTCCAGCTCGAAGGCCGGCGGCGAGAACGTCTTCACCATGGTCCGCCGGATCGGCCAGGCCAAGGCCGGGTTGGCGGCCGACTACGCCGCACAGCTCGCCCGCAACGTCGGCAAGGTCGTCTTCTTCGCGAAGCACGTCGACGTCATGGACCACGCCGAGAAGACCTTCGCCGACCGCGGGATCACGTACGCCTCGATCCGCGGCGAGCAGACGACGAGGACGCGCAACAAGAACATCGCCGCGTTCGTCGACGACCCCGAGGTGCAAATCGTCGTGTGCTCCTTGATGGCCGCCGGCGTGGGCCTGAACCTGCAGGTCGCGTCCAACCTGGTGCTCGCCGAGCTGTCCTGGACCGACGCCGAGCAGACCCAGGCCATCGACCGGATCCACCGCATCGGCCAGGACGAGCCCGTGACCGCGTGGCGGATCATCGCCGCGCAGACCATCGACGCCAAGATCGCCGAGCTCATCGACAGCAAGTCGGCCCTGGCGGCACGCGCCCTGGACGGGGCGGCCGACGAGGACGTGTCGTCGACGGACGTGCAGCTCGAGACCCTCGTCGGGCTGCTCACCGACGCGCTGGCCGCCGAGGGCGTGGTCTGAGGCTCCGGCGCACCGGGCGATGCCGATCTGGGCGCTCTCGTAGGTCGCTCGAGCGTCGCGGGCACGTGCCTTTTTGCTCTGTTGTGATTTGACTGGACGAAGCGTTGCAAACGGTAATTTGCTCTGCTTCCATTAGACATGGCAGAACGCAGCAACCTTGCCGGCGGACTGTCCGGCCAAGGTCGCCCCGGCCGCAAGAGCCGCGAGGCGGTGTACCAGGGCCTCGACGAGGCGATCACCGAGGTGCGCGAACGGCTGGGGGGTCTGCCGTCGCCGGCAGAGGCGCGTGCGATCTGGGACGACCTGTGGGTCCATGACACCCACAACTCCACGGCCATCGAGGGAAACACACTCGTCCTCAGAGAGGTCGAAGAGCTCCTGCGTGACGGGCGGGCGGTCGGGGACAAGCAGCTCAAGGACTACATGGAGGTCAAGGGGTACGCGGACGCCGCAGCGTGGGTGTACAGCCAGGCCATGGCCCCGGAGCTCGATGGAGACGGAGATGTACTCACCCTCACGGAGGTCCGTCACGTCCACCACATGGCGATGACTCCCGTCTGGGGCGTCGCGCCGCACCCGGACGCAGGCCCGAGCGAGGGGCCGGGGAGCTTTCGCGAGCACGACATCCACGCGTTCCCCGGCGGGATGCAGCCGCCGTCGTGGGCGCTTGTCGACGCGAGGATGCGGGACTGGTTGGACCTCGTGAACGGTGTCCGCGGGTCTGGGATGCACCCGATGGAAGCGGCTGCCGCGATCCACGTCGGCTTCGAGCAGGTCCACCCATTCATCGACGGCAACGGGCGCACCGGCCGGTTGCTACTCAACCTCGTCCTGTGCCGACTGGGGTACGCCCCGGCCATCATCCAGAACCGGGAGCGGTCCAAGTACCTACGGGCGCTGCGACAGGCCGACGCCGGGAACTGGGGCCCGCTCGCCGAGCAGATTGCCCGAGCCGTCCTCGACAACATCCTCCGGTTCGACGTGCCTGCGCTGGCCGGCCCGACTCTCCTCGTTCCCCTCGCGTCTCTGTCCACGCCGGAGATCAGCCACATCGCCCTCCGCAACGCAGCGCAACGTGGACGCCTGAAGGGCGTGCGCACCGAGGGCGGGCAGTGGCGCAGCAGCAGGGTGTGGGTCGACCAGTACCTCGCGACGAAGTACAGAGGCACGCGCGGCGCGAGGTCATAGGAAGCGCCATCCTGCAGGTCGGATGGCCGACGCGTCAGCCGCCGCAGGCGTCCCGAAGGCCTTCGCGTCGAGCTCGAGCCTGCCGCAGCCACGCGCTTCGCTTCTGCTCGCGTATTCAGGTGGTCACGGCCGTGGCCGCCCGTCACCATTCTCACTGACGGCACGCACCAGGCGGCCCGGCAGCGCACGGAGAGAGGTGATCCCGATGGTCCGGACGGCACCCGCCCCGACCTCGCGTCGCTTCGCCGTGCGCCCCGTGCCGGTGCCCGTCGCCGCGTTCCCGCACGCGGTCCCGGTCGTCGGCCGCGCCGTCGAGCGCGGGACGAAGCAGGCGGAGGACACCCGCCCCGGAGCCGCCGTGATGTGAACCTCGCACAGGGGTCGCACCCATCACTGGCCGCTTCCGGGGACAGCCCGGAGGCGGCCTTCTTGCATGGACGGCCACGTACCACAACGAGCAGGTCCGAGCCCTGCCACCCGCGCTCGTGCCCACGGAGAACGTGGCGCACCGGCTCCCGTCGTGAGGCGGGTTGAGAACTGCACAGTGGACGAGAAGGACGGACACCGCATCGGCGGTCGGTCCGTGGCCCGGGCGAAGGCAGCGTCGTCGCGCCGGGTCGTTCGATGCCTCGCTAGCTCAGCGGTCAGAGCAGGCGCCTCTTACGCGTCGGGTCCGGGGTTCGACTCCCTGGCGGGGCACGCAGACGACGAGACTTCTCACCTCGTCGCGCCGGGACGACCCTCCCGACGCAGCGCCAGACATGGCGCGCGTGAAGCGGCCCCGGCGGGCTACCGGGTCACCAAGCCCTCAGCGTCGAGCCGACCGGCTCGATCTGCCCGGCGAGCTCGGACGGCTGAGCGCCTGCCTCGTACGCAGAGGGCCGCGGGTTCGAGTCCCGCGCCGGGCTCCAGGGAGCGACGCTCCCCAAGCACGACGACGAGAGACCGCGCCGGACTGGTAGCGCGGCGAGCCAGGCACATGCACCTGGCCACGACGGGGACCCGTGACGTCGTCAGGTCCCAAGGCGCCCGGATCGCGACCGGGTCGGACCACGAGCCCCCTCGGGATCGTGCCCGATCGGGACACAGCCACCCGGCTGTGTCCCGACGCCCACCCCTCGCGCTGTCGGTCCGGTCTGGAAACCGTGCACGCAACGGGACGTAGAGAAGCGGCATCTCCCTGGCATTGGGAGCCAGTCATCGCGGGTTCGAGTCCCGCCGTCCCGACGACGTCGTCGACCCGAGCGGTCGGCGTCGTAGATCGACCCGAGCGCGCGTCGCCCAGCGGACCGAGCGGCTGCGTCCGGAGCAGGAGGTGGGGCTTCGAGCCACCCGCGGGCAGGGGCCGCGAATCACTCCGACACCAGCTGGGAGGGGAACCGGCGCCCGCGGGCGGATCCGTTGAGGTCGCCGAGCTCGTCGCGGCGGCTCGTCAGGTAGGACGTCTCCGCGGTGTTCCCGGCGAGGGCGATGGCCTGGTCGTAGGCGGCGCGCGACTCGACGTGGCGGCCCAGCCGGCGGAGCAGCTCGGCGCGGGTGGCGTGGAAGGCGTGGTACCCGTCGAGTGCGCGCCCGAGGTCGTCGATGCTGGCCAGTGCGACGGACGGACCCGAGACCTCCGCGACCGCGACCGCGCGGTTGAGGGCGACGACCGGCGACGGGTCGAGGGTGACGAGCTGGTCGTAGAGGGCGACGACCTGGGCCCAGTCGGTGTCGCGGGCGTCGGGCGCGTCGGTGTGCACGGCGTTGATCGCGGCGAGCAGCTGGTACCGGCCGGGTGGTTCACCGGAGGCCAGACGCGAGCGCACCAGCCGGTGGCCCTCGTCGATCAGCGCAGCGTCCCAGACCGACCGGTCCTGCGACGCGAGCGTGACGAGCGAGCCGTCGGGGGAGACCCGGGCGGGACGACGAGCCTCGGTGAGCAGCATGAGGGCGAGCAGCCCGACGACCTCGCCGTCCTCCGGGAGCAGCGCGCGGACCAGCCGGGTGAGCCGGATGGCCTCGGCCGTGAGGTCGGCGCGGACGGGTGCGGTGGACGGGCCGGACGCGAGGTAGCCCTCGTTGAACACGAGGAACAGGACGGCGAGCACACCGGTGACGCGGGCCGGCAGGTCGTGCGCCGACGGCACCCGGTAGGGGATCCGGGCGGCGGCGATCTTGGCCTTGGCGCGGGTGATCCGCTGGCCCATCGTCGCCTCCTGCACGAGGAAGCCGCGGGCGATCTCCGGCACGGTCAGCCCGCCGACCATGCGCAGGGTGAGGGCCACCCGCGCCTCCGTCGACAGCGCGGGGTGGCAGCACGTGAAGATCAGCCGGAGCCGGTCGTCGTCGATCGCGCCGAGGGGCTCGGGCGGGTCGTGGTCGGTCAGCACCAGTGCCTCCCGATGCTTGTCGTCGCGCTTGCTCTCGCGCCGGATCCGGTCGATCGCCTTGTGGTTGGCGGTCGTGGTGAGCCAGCCGCCGGGGTTGGGCGGGACACCGTCGACCGGCCACCGCTGGACGGCCGTCGCGAACGCCTCGGCCGCGGCTTCCTCGGCGATGTCGAGGTCGCCGAACCGTCGGGCGAGCGACGCGACCACCCGCGCCCACTGCTCGTGGTGGGCGCGGGCGATCGCCGCGTGCGCGTCGACCTCGGTCACAGGACGGGTCACAGGACGGGTCACAGGATCGGTCGTACCTCGAGCCGCCGGTTGCAGGCCTTCGAGCCGTCGGCCATGAGGGCGAGCGCGACGTCGAGGTCGGCGGCCTCGATGATCCAGAAGCCGGCGATGTGCTCCTTCGACTCCACGAAGGGGCCGTCGGTGAAGATCGGCTCGTCGCCTCGGCCGTCGATCACGGTCGCCGTCGAGGGGGCGGCCAGACCGGCCGCGAACACCCAGTGGCCACCCGCCCGGAGGCGGTCGTTGAAGTCGTCGATGGCCACGGCCTCCTCCGGCGTGCCGGAGCTGGTCCGGTGGTCGATCACGGATACCAGGAACTGCATGTCCTCACCTCCAGGGTCATCCTGCTACGCGTACTGCGGGCGGCCGGCGGGCCGGTACGTCTGGACCGTGATGCCCGTCGGGAACCGGCGGCACTCCAGCAGGTCGAGGGCGAAGTCCGTGCCGGACTCGGGGAACAGCCGCGTGCCCGCGCCGACGATCACGGGGCACACGACGAGCGTCATCTCGTCGACGAGCTCGTGCTCGAGCAGCCAGCGGATCAGGTTGCCGCTCCCGTGCACCTGCAGCTCGCCGCCCGGCGTCGCCCTGAGCTCGCGGACGGCCGTGTCCAGGTCGCCCGAGAGGACGGTCGTGCCGGCCCAGGACGGGTCGGTGAGCGTGGTCGACGCGACGAACTTCGGCCGCGAGTTCAGCGACGCGACGAACGGGTTGTCGACGTCGTCGCGCACCCCCCAGTACCCGGCGAAGAGCTCGTACGTGCGGCGGCCGAACAGGAACGCGTCGGCGCGTCGGTAGACGTCGCCGATGTAGCCGGTCGACTCCTCGTCGCCCAGCGGCAGCGCCCACCCGCCCCGGTCGAACCCGGGGTCGAGCGCCGCGTTCCGTCCGCCGTTCGCCTGCATCACGCCGTCGACCGAGACCTGGGTGTGGGTGATCAGCTTCACGATCGTGGTCCCTTCCGAGGTGCCCCTCGCGGGCGACCTCTCACCGTTGCGACGAACGGCGGCACCGCGATCCGACACCGGGACGGCCAGGAGGACCGGTCACCCCTCGCGGTACAGGTCCCGCACCTCGGGGCGTGGGCTGAACCCGGCCGCGCGGTACGTGGCGACGCCCCCGACGTTGTCGCTCGGCGTGCAGACGATCGCGCTCGACGAGCCCATCTCCCGCAGCGCGGACGCGGCGGCGACGGTGATCGCGGTGCCGTAGCCGTGGCCGCGGTGCTCCCGGTGCACGCCCATCGGCTCGAGGAGCCCGGGCGTCCCGGGACCGGCCGACCACACCGTCACCGCCGCGACCGCGGCGTCCGCGCCGTCGTACGCGACGAGGCACCGCGCGTCGGCGAACGGCTGACCGGTCGCCATCGCGTGCCAGCGCTCGGCGGTGAAGGTCGAGCCGTCGAACGACGCCCGGATCACGGCCGCCCACTCGTGTGCCCGGTCGGGTCCGACGGCCTCGATCCGCACGCCGGGGTCGTCCACGCGGTCGGAGAGGTCGCGTCGCAGGGGCGTCCACGGCTCGTCGGTCCTCCAGCCGGCCTCGGCCAGCACGTCCTGGACCAGGGCGTCGATCGGCGCCTCGACGGCGACGCGGCCCTCCGGCAGGACCGCGCGGCCCGGGTCGGCCAGGTCGACCACGAGCTGCCGCGCCAGCTCCTCGTCCTGGTGGGCGTCGGGTGCGAGCGTCATCCGCAGCAGCCCGGGCCCGTCCAGCAGCCCGACGGCGAGGATGCGGCCGCCCCGGCTCCAGGTCCGGACGGCCGCAGCGGTCGCGGCAGCACCGAACCGCCAGAACCAGCCGACGTCCCCGGGGTGCAGCTGCATCGGCGCGCCCTCGTGCTGCCAGTCCCCGAGCGCGTCCACGGCATCGACGAGGCCGTCGACGTCCGGCGTGCGCAGCGTGATCGTCATGCCCTCCATCTCACACCCCCCGCGCGTGGGGGCCGCCGTGCCACGCACGCCGCACGTGGACAGCCCGTCCCGCCCGTGCCGACACTGGGCACGCGACCTCGACCCCGTCGGGAGCGCGGCAGGTCCACGGTCCGGCACGGCTGTCGACGAGGAGCAGGCATGGTGCGCTTCAGCGGGTCCGACGAGCTGCAGGGGGCGACGTTCGTCGGCGCGAACCTCCGGGGTGCGCGGTTCGCGGAGTCCGACCTGTCCGGCGTCGTCATGCGCGGCGTCGAGGTGTCGGGGATGGACGTCGACGCGCCGTGGCTCCCCGAGGGCGACGGCTTGCGGGTCAACGGGGTCGACGTGACCGCCTTCGTCGAGGCCGAGCTCGACCGCCGGTTCCCCGGTCGGGCCTCTCGGCGGGCCGCCGACCCGGACGGGCTGCGGGCCGCGTGGGCGACGCTCGAACGCACCTGGGCGGCGACGCTCCAGCGTGCCGCGGCGATGCCGGAGGGGGCTGTCGACGTCTCGGTGGACGGCGAGTGGTCGTTCGCGCAGACGCTGCGGCACCTGGTCCACGCGACGGACATCTGGCTGGGGCGGGCGGTCCTGGGGCTCGACGACCCGTTCCACCCGCTCGGTCAGGCCGACACGACCGCAGCGGACGAAGGTCTGGGCTCGTCGGCGGGGGTCCCCGTGCCGTCGTTCGACGAGGTGCTCGAGGTCCGGGCGGGTCGTGTCGCGATGGTGCGCGACTTCCTCGCCGCGGTCACCCCGGCGGTGCTGGCCGAGGAGCGCCGGAACCCGCACGCCCCCGAGCACGCCGAGACGGTCCTGTCGTGCCTGCACGTGGTCCTCGAGGAGGAGTGGGAGCACCACCGCTTCGCGGTGCGCGACCTGGGCGCGATCGAGCACACGATCGAGGGCCTGCAACCGAGCTAGTGCTCGGCTGCAGGCCCGACCGTCCGGGTCACAGGCTCCGGGCGGAGATGTCGCCGTACGCCGTGGTGGCGTGGATCGCCAGGGCGGCGTCGCCGTCCGTGTTCCTCAGCGTGTTCTCGATCCGGCCGAAGCTGGTGCCGGCGTCGAGCGAGGCGGAGACCCCGGCGGCGGCGCCGACCGACACGTCGCCGGCCTGGGTGCGCAGGACGAGGGTGCCGCTCACGGCCTCCGCGATCCGGATGTCGCCCTTGCCGGTGGTGATGTCCGCCGAGCCGTGGAGGCGGCCGACCGTGACGTCGCCGGCGTGGGTGGTGAGGTGGACGCTCGCGGCCTCGTCGAGCTTGACCGAGCCGTGCGCGCCCTCGAACGTGACGTCGCCGAACCGGCCGACGCCGCGGACCTCGGCGCTCGCGGCCTTGGCCTCGACGCGGGAGCCGGAGGGCAGCTGGACCGTGACCTCGACGGACCCGGAGGCGCCGAGGATCTGGTTGTTCGACGGGGTTTCGATCCGCAGGACGCCGTCGACGAACGAGACGGTCGTCTGCTCCGCGACCTTGACGTCGCGGGACTTCGAGGCGTCGGCGGGAAGGACCTCGACGGCAGCATCGGCGCGGTCGGCGGCGATGAGCTGGACGCGTCCGGCGGGGATGTCGAGGACGGCGGTGATGGGGGCGGTGGTGGTGAACGTGGACATCGGGACCAGCTCCTTGTTCTCGTAGTTTCTGACATCGGAAACGCTACGTTGCGTTCGCGAAGTGGGCAACGGTGATTCTGCAATGAGTTGCCATCAGTGCAGGTCAAAGCCCAGAAATCGTTGCATCGGCCGTGACGCTAACGCAACATGGTGATATCCGAGCGTTGCAATGGTGTGACGTGAACGCTATCGTCGGAGCACTCACGGACGCGCGAAGGAGGCCCGATGCCGGGCGGCAGGCTCACCCAGCAGGAACGCCAGCAGATCGCGGCCGGCCTGGCCGACGGCCTCGCCTATGCGGCGATCGCCCGACGGCTCGACCGGCCCACCTCGACGATCACGCGCGAGGTCATGCGCAACGGCGGCCCCACCGGCTACCGCGCCGACCTGGCCCACCGCGCCACCGAACGCCGCGCCCACCGCCGCGCGCAGCCCGCGCCCCGGCCGTCGCGGAGCACGGCGGCACCCCACGGGCGCGACGACGCCGCCGTGCGGGAGTACGAGGAGACGTTCACGACCCTGCTCATGCAGTCGGGCGTGCCGAAGATGATGGCCCGCGTCCTGACGTGCCTCTACACCTCCGACTCGGGCAGCCTCACGGCGTCGGACCTCGTCCAGCGCCTCGACGTCAGCCCCGCGTCCGTCTCCAAGGCGATGACGTACCTGGAGGTCCAGGGCCTCGCCCGCCGGGAGCGCGACGAGGAGAGCCGTCGCGAGCGCTACGTCGTCGACGACGACGTCTGGTACCAGTCGATGATCGCCGCCGCCCGGTCCAACGCCCAGCTCGCCGAGACCGCACGTCTGGGCGTCACCGTCCTCGGCCCTGGCACCCCCGCCGCCACGCGGCTGGAGAACATCGCGCGCTTCGTGGACTTCGTCGGCGAGAGCATCGCCCGCGCCGCGGAGCAGGCCCGCGACATCCTGTACACCGGCCCCCCGGCCGCGCCGGCGCCGGACGTCGCCCCGAAGTGACGAGCCGCGGCGACGGTCGAACCCGCCGCCGCGGCCCGTCGGGTCACCAGACCCGGGTGACCGAGTAGGCCAGCGTGTCGTCGTGGAACGTGACCTCGTAGATCGCCGGTCCCTGGTTCAGGGGGATGTGCGGGCCGCCGGGCTCCGCCGTCCCGTCACCGCCGCCGGTGTCCCCGAAGGTCACCGCCCCGGTGCCGTCGACGTCGAAGAGGAGCTCCTCGACGGGGTGTGCGCCGAACGGCATCGTGTGCCGCCACGTGTGGTCGGCGACGAGCTCCATCGGCGCGGCGGTCCACTCGGTGCTCGTGCCGCGCAGCGTCATCGTCGGGTAGGTGCTGACGAAGCGGCCGTCGCCACCTGTGGTTCGCACGACCGTGTAGCCGAGCGTCGCGAGGTCGACGGTGATCGCGTACGTCCCGGCGTCGGGCACGACGACGTCAGGGCCGCCGTCGTCGAGGACGCCGTCCGGCTGGAGGTCGCCGTAGGTCGTGCCCGAGGGGGTGACCGTGACACGGAACCGGCCGTACGGGCCCGAGAAGGTCTCCTCGGCCGTCCACGCGCTCGCGGTCCCGGGGACCCGCGTCATCGGGACGGCCGCCCCGCTGTCGAACGTCCCGTACAGCACCGGCTGCTGCTCGACGACGCCGAGGTCGACACGCACGACGGCACCCTCCGGTCCGACGGACTCGGTGCGGATCGACACCCCGGACGCCCGGTCCGTGAACGTCTGGCCGACCAGCAGCCCGGCGTCGTCGTAGCCGCCACCGGGTGTCGCGTCGACGAGCGACGTCGTCCACTCGTCCGCCCGACGGATCTCGACGCCGCTCGTCAGGGCCGGGTACGAGGTGACCTTCGCGTCCCAGAACTGCCCGAACGGCTGGCGGACGTCGACGTCGTAGTACCCGCCGGACGGCAACGGGACGCGCAGGTCCTGGGGCTGGTCCGTCGTCACCTCCGACGGTGCGAGCGTGTAGGTGCCCGACTCGGTCACGGTGGTGACGCGCGACGCGGGGATCCACCCGAGCCTGGCCTTGTAGTTCGCCGAGAACTGCATCCCGTTCCACGTGTTCCCCATCGAGTCGAAGGGGTCGCCGTACTCCTGGACGGTGCACGACCCGCCGATCTCCTCGACGGACGTCTCGCGCCCGTCCGGCCCTGTGCAGTACAGCGCGTTCGCGTGGTTGAGGCCGAGGTTGTGACCGAGCTCGTGCTGCACGACCGCCCGGGTTCCCCAGTCGCCGGAGTACAGGTCGACCGAGACCTGCCCGCCGACGTAGGCCCAGCCGCCGAACCAGCAGCCGCGGTCGGCCGAGTCGAGCACGTAGGCGACATGGTCGTACGTGCTGACGTCGAGCCCTGCGGCCTGCAGCGCGTCCGAGCCGGCCTGGGCCTCGTTCCCGCACGCGGTGTCGGCGGGGATCTCGAGCGAGCCGTAGACGTCACCGTCGGCACGGTCCCGACCGCGGAGCTCCAGCTGCGAGAACGAGCTCTCACGAAAGTAGGCGGCCACGGAGTCCTCGCCGGTGAAGACGTTCCGACGGGCGTCGTCGGCGCTCCACGGCGCAGGCCCCGAGGCGCCGAGCCGGAGCAGGACGACGGCGACCGTCCGGTGGGTGACGGCCGTGGGGTCCGGTGCCGCGGACAGCTCTCGCACCGACATGCCCTCGAACGTGGAGCTCGCGGCCGCGACCGACGGCTCCTCGGTGACGGCCTCGCCGGTCACGGCGACCTCCTGGCCGGGGACGACGTCGTCGAACAGGTCCGACGCTCCCTCGACCTGCACGCTCGTGCCGTCGGCGAGGCGCACCAGGTCGTGCTCGGCGTCCGGCTCGGCTTGCGCGTCAGGCGTCGTGGACGCGGCGGCTCGCGGCTGGGCCGCGCTCGCTCCGACCGGCGCCACCGGGGGCGGGTCGACCTGCAGACGCTCGTAGGTGCCGGTGATCGTGGTGCCTGTCGGCGATGCGTCGGCGGCCGCGGCCCCGGCGCCGGCGACCGCGCCGACCAGGACGAGCGCGGCGGACACCGCGACCGTTGCGATCCCGGTGCGTGCTCTCGCGGCCCCCGGCGCGGGTGGGCTGGGTGCGTGGGCGGGTGTCGGGTGCATGGCGGGCTTCCGATCTGGTGGAGGGTGCGGATCGCGTCGCGGGGCGATCTCTGCCTGTCGCCGCAGCGCTGGGTTCAGGACGATCGGGCGGGTGTCGGTTCGGGCGAGCACCTGCGCTCGGGTGCTCTTCGCCTACGGTTCGTTGTGCGGAGGAGCTTCCGCGAGGGGTGGCGAGCGGGCGCTCCCAGCGATCTGGGAGCGCTCTCATAGCGACGCAGAGGAAGTTTCTTCGCTGCTGTAGACACGTGTCAATAGATCGATGCGTCCGGTTTGTGCGCTGCTCTTGCCCCGTGCGCCACCGGGGCCCCGTCGACGAGCCGTCGCCCTCACCCCGGCTGCTGCCCCCGTCGGTCGGGGAGCAGGAAGGACAGTGCCGCGGCGATGACCGTGAACCCGGTGGCCCACCAGAACGCGACGTCGAACGCGCCGGCCAGGTCGTGCAGGGTCGCGGCCCCGGCGACCGAGCCCACGAGGATCGCCGCCAGGATCGCGGTGCCGAACGAGCCGCCGACCTGCTGGGCGACGCGCGTGATGATGCTGGCGTGCGGCACCTCCTCGCGCTCGAGGCCCAGGAACGCGCCCGTCATCAGCGGGATGAGCACGGCGCCGAGGCCGAAGCCGCGCACGAGGAGCGTCGCCAGGAGCCACCAGGTGCTGGTGTGCTCGGTCGACAGGGCGAACGGCACGGTCGCGACCGCCAGGACGGTGAACCCGGCGACCGCGACCCGGCGCCCACCGATCGCGTCGGTCAGGCGCCCGGCCACCGTGCGGGAGGCGAGGGCGCCGACGCCCTGGGGGACGAGCAGGAGCCCGGCGCCCAGCGCGTCCTCCCCTCGCACCTGCTGCCAGTACAGCGGGAGCAGGAGCATCGCGCCGTAGAGGGCGACACCCGTGAGGAACAGCAGCGTGGTCGACATGGTCAGGGCGCGGTGCCGGAACAGCGCGAGGTCGATGAGGGCGTGCGGCCCGCGCACCAGCGCCCACCTGACGAAGCCGGCCAGGAGGGCCAGCCCGGCGAGCAGCGGCACGAGTACGCGGGCGTGCCCGAACCCGCCGGCCTCGCCCACCTGGCTGAGCCCGTAGATGACGCCCACCATGCCGGGCGAGGCGAGCAGGAGCCCGACGATGTCGAGCGGCACCCGTCGACCGGGCTCGTCCGCGGGGATGAGGCGCACCGCGAGGACCAGCCCGACGATCCCGAGCGGCAGGTTGATGAGGAACAGCCAGTGCCACGACAGGAAGCTCAGGATCAGGCCGCCGAGCACCGGGCCGAGGATCGGTCCGAGCGCGGCGGGCAGGCTCACGGTGGCCATGAGCCGTCCCATGTTCCGCCCCCGCGCCGCCTGCATGAGGATCGTCGTCATGAGCGGCATGAGGATGCCGCCCCCGAGGCCCTGGACCGCACGGAACGCGATGAGGCTGGAGGCGCTCCACGCCGTCGCGCACAGCGTCGACCCGACGACGAACGTGGTCAGCGCCACGATCCACAGGCGCTTGCTGCCGAGGCGGCTCTGCGCCCACCCGGTCATCGGGATCGTCACGAACATCGCGAGCAGGTAGGCGGTGCTGATCCACTGGATCGTCGAGACCGACGCGTGCAGCGAGGTGCCGAGCTCGTGCAGGCCGACGCTCACGATCGTGGTGTCGAGGATGACGGCGATCCCGCCCACGATCAGTGCCGTGGCGAGGCGCTTGAGCTGGGGGTCGATCCCGGTGTCGACGACGGCGGTGTCCTGGGCCATGTGCCTCTCCAAATAAGATGCCGGACTGTCTCTTATTCGGACGGTACGCCGGAGTTGCTAAGATGCGCAAATGCATCTTGAGGAGACCTCGGCGGGATCCCGACGACGCGGGGCCGCGCTCGAGGAGGCGCTCCTCGCCGCGACGTGGCAGGAGCTGGTCGAGCGCGGGTACGGGGCGCTGACCTTCGACTCCGTCGCGCAGCGGGCCGCGACCAGCCGCCCGGTGATCGCCCGGAGATGGCCCACGAAGCCCGAGCTGGTGCGCGCCGCCGTGGGCCACGCGGTGACGCGCGAGGAGATCGCGGTCCCCGACACGGGCAACCTCCGCGACGACACCGTCGCACTGCTGCGCGAGGCGAACGACAAGCGCATCGCGGTGTCGGCCCTGATCACGGCGTACCTGGGGGACTACTTCCTGGAGACCGGCAGCACGCCGGCCGAGCTGCGCGAGTCGTTCATCGGGGACCGGCCGTCGTCGGTGGACACAATCGTCGACCGCGCGATCGAGCGCGGCGAGGTGCACGCCGACGGGCTCACGCCGCGGATGCGCACCCTCGCGTTCGACCTGTTCCGGCACGAGGCCCTGATGCGGCTCGGACGGGTGCCCGACCGCGTCGTCGAGGAGATCGTCGACGAGATCTACGTGCCGCTGCTCGGTCTGGCGCGAGGGAGCGCCTGACCCCGCGAGCCCCTCAGACGACGCCGAGAGCCAGCATCGCGTCGGCGACCTTGGTGAAGCCGGCGACGTTCGCGCCGACCACGTAGCTGCCGGGGGAGTCGTACTCGTCGGCGGTGGCGAGGCAGCGGTCGTGGATCGAGTGCATGATCTCGGCGAGACGCTGCTCGGTGTGCTCGAAGGTCCACGAGTCGCGGCTGGCGTTCTGCTGCATCTCGAGCGCGGACGTCGCGACGCCGCCGGCGTTGGCGGCCTTGCCGGGGGCGTACAGCACGCCGGCATCGGCCAGGAGGGCGGCGGCCGTCGGGGTGGTGGGCATGTTGGCGCCCTCCGCGACGGCGACGAGACCGGACCGGACCAGGGCGGCGGCGTCGTCCTCGTCGAGCTCGTTCTGCGTGGCGCAGGGCAGGGCGATGTCGGCGCCGACCTCCCACACACGGCGACCGGGCACGAACGTCGCCGCGCCGCCCCGCCGGGTCGCGTACACGGAGACGGGCATGCGGTCGACCTCGCGGGTCTGCTGGAGCAGGGCCAGGTCGATGCCGGCCTCGTCGACGACGTACCCCGTGGAGTCGGAGCAGCCGACGACGTGGGCGCCGAGCTGCTGGGCCTTCTGGATCGCGTACTGGGCGACGTTGCCGGTGCCGGAGACCAGCACGCGGCGCCCGTCGAACGACTGGCCCTTCGTGGCGAGCATGCGCTCGGCGAACAGGACCGTGCCGTAGCCGGTGGCCTCGGTGCGGACCAGCGAGCCGCCCCACGTCAGACCCTTGCCGGTCAGGACGCCGGACTCGTAGCGGTTGGTGATCCGCTTGTACTGGCCGAACAGGAAGCCGATCTCCCGGCCGCCGACGCCGATGTCGCCCGCCGGGACGTCGGTGTGCTCGCCGATGTGCCGGTACAGCTCGGTCATGAACGACTGGCAGAACCGCATGACCTCGCCGTCGGAGCGCCCGCGCGGGTCGAAGTCGGAACCGCCCTTGCCGCCGCCGATGGGCATGCCGGTGAGGGCGTTCTTGAACACCTGCTCGAACCCGAGGAACTTGATGATGCCGAGGTACACCGACGGGTGGAACCGCAGGCCGCCCTTGTACGGGCCGAGGGCGGAGCTGTACTCGACGCGGAAGCCGCGGTTGATCTGCACGCGGCCCGCGTCGTCGACCCACGGCACGCGGAAGATGATCTGGCGCTCGGGCTCGCAGAGGCGGCCGAGCACGGCGGCGTCGACGTACTGCGGGTTCTTGCGCAGCACCGGCTCGAGGGAGTCGAACACCTCGCGCACCGCCTGGTGGAACTCCTGCTCGCCGGGGTTGCGCCGCAGCACCTCGTCGAGGACGGCCGCCAGCTTCTCCTTCATGCGTCTGCTCCCGCTCGTCGCGCGCCCGCGCCGTCCTGCGCGCACGGGCACTGCCTGGTGTCCAGGCTCCACCCGCGCGGCTGCTCCCGCGCGGGCCGACCGTCACGGACATGGTCCGTGCCGGTGTGACCTTCTCCGCCTCGGGGGTGGGAAGGCGCGAGCAGCGTAGATCTGTCGCCCGGAGCACCTGAACGAATGTCCATCAGCCGGTCAGGGCGACGTGCGCGGACCCGACGCCGCCGCCGACGCACGTTCGTCGCCGCCCCACACCGCCTCCTCGAGGACGGGGGCGAGGTAGCGGGCGGCCTGCGGCGTGAGGTGGTGCTCGTCGCGGTAGAGCAGGACGTCGCCGAGGACCGGCCCGCACGCCGTCGACCCGCAGAGGTACGACGTCGCGTCGACGAACCCGGCCCCCGCCTCGTCGGCGGCGGACCGCTCGGCGCGGTTCACCGCCGGGTCGGCAGCGGACGCGCGGTCGACGTCGCAGCGGCGCAGCTCGTCCAGGTGCGCGGACGCGCACGCGGCCGGCGCGTAGGCGAACGTCGGGGTCGACGCGAGGACGTACCGGCGCGGGATGCTGTCGAGGTCCTTCGCGAACGCGGCGTAGCCGCGGTGCCACTGGTCGACCGTCGTGCGGAGCTCACCGGGGCGGCCGAGGAAACCGGTCAGCACGACGATGTCGGGCGCCGACCGCACCAGGTACCGCACGACCGCGTCGTGCCACGCGTAGCAGTCCGCGACCGACTGGCCCCGCAGGTGCGCCCGCACGGGCGGGCAGCCCGTCTTGGCGACGAGCTCCAGGCGGTAGCCGCGTTCGCGGGCGGCGACGTCGAGCCCGGGCATCCACTGCGCGGCGTGGGAGTCGCCGACGAGCGCCACGACGCGGTCGGCGTTCGGGTCGCCGTACGTGCAGACCCGGACCTCGGACACACCGCGGCCGGCCATGCAGCCGTCGTCGAACGCCACCGGGACGGCCGCGTCGACGGAGCGCAGCGCCGGCGTCAGGTCCCGCGGGACGCTCGTCGGGGTCCGGGGCGCCACCGCGAGGGACGGCGGGCCGGCCACGTCAGGGCCGTGCAGGGGCACGCGGGTGACCAGGCCGGCGCTCCCGACGGCCACCAGGACCACGGCCACCGACGACGCGAGAGCCGCGAGGCCCGTGACTCGTGGCCGGCGACCGGTGAGCGCGGGCCAGTGCCGCGGCGGTTCCTCGACGTACCGGAAGGTCGCCGCGGCGAGCGCCGTCGCGACGACGGCGAGCGCCAGGCTCGCCCACAGCGGTACCCGTCGCCCCAGCCGCGCCTCGACGAGGACCAGCAGCGGCCAGTGCCACAGGTACAGGGAGTACGACCACCGCCCGAGCACCTGAGCGGGCCGCCACGCGAGCAGCCGGGCCGTCGGACCCACGGACGTCGAGGCGACCACCAGGGCGGCCCCCGCCACGGGCACCGCCGCGACGGCTCCGGGGAACGCCGTGAAGTCGTCCAGCACGACCGCGCTGGCGAGGACCAGGACGAGCCCGACCGGCTGCGTCCACGCCGCCCAGCGTGGTCCGCGCGCGGGCGTGCCCGTCGACGGCGCACGGGCGACGGCGACGAGCGCCACGACCGCGCCGACGCCGAGCTCCCAGGCGCGCGTCGGCAGGGAGAAGAACGCCCACGACGGCCACCGGGTCGTGGCGACCACGCACAGGCCGAACGACGTCACGGTGAGGATCGCGGTGATGAGGGCCGCCCGGCGCAGGGACCGCCGCCCGAGCCACCACGCGACGAGGAGAGCCGCGGGCCAGAGCAGGTAGAACTGCTCCTCGACCCCCAAGGACCAGTAGTGCTGCACGGGCGACGGCGCCGGCTCGGCGAGGTAGTTGGTCCCCTGTCGCGCCAGCAGCACGTTGGGCACGTAGAGCGCGGTCGCGACGACGGACCGCAGGAGCTCGGGCACGCGGATCGGCGGGAGGGTGACGAGGGCGGCCAGCGTCGTGATCAGCAGGACGACGAGCGAGGCCGGCAGGATCCGCCGCGCCCGGCGCGCATAGAAGTCGCCGAGGTCGATCCGGCCTCGTCGACCGAGATGGCGGGCCAGCTGGTGCGTGATGAGGTAGCCGGAGACGACGAAGAAGACGTCCACGCCGACGTAGCCCCCCGGCAACCCGGGCAGCCGGGCGTGGTAGAGCACGACGAGCAGGACGGCGACGGCGCGCAGCCCCTGGATGTCCGGTCGGAACGGTGTTCCCGGCGCACCGCCCCGGCCCGGCGCCGCCTCGATCTCGGCCGTGCTCGATGCTGACACGCGTCCCCCCGAGCGCCGCCAACCGTGCGGCCAGACTAGACCCGCGCTCGTGACGACGGGCAAGAGGACGGGCGCGGCCGGCGTCCGGGCGGCGTCGCGGCGGGCCGGCCGCTGGCAGGCTGTGCGGGTGACCCCCACGAGCACCACCGCCCTCGCCGTCCTGCGCCGGCTGGTCGGCAACCCGGCGGCCGAGTTCCACGAGGGCCAGCTGGAGGCGATCGAGGCCCTGGTCGACGAGCGCCGGCGCGCGCTCGTCGTGCAGCGCACCGGGTGGGGCAAGTCGGCGGTGTACTTCGTCGCGACGATGCTGCTGCGCGAGCGCGGCGCCGGCCCGACGGTGCTCGTCTCGCCGCTGCTCGCACTCATGCGGGACCAGGTCGCCGCCGCCGAGCGGGCCGGGGTGCGGGCGGTCGCGATCAACTCGACGAACGCGCACGAGTGGGACGACCTCCTCGCGGCGCTCGCGGCCGACGAGGTGGACGTGCTGCTCGTCTCGCCGGAGCGGCTCAACAACCCCTCGTTCCGGGAGGAGCAGCTGCCCACGCTCGTGCGGCGGCTCGGGATGCTCGTGGTGGACGAGGCGCACTGCATCAGCGACTGGGGCCACGACTTCCGGCCCGACTACCGGCGGCTGCGCGACCTCATCGCGCTGATGCCCGCCGGGGTCCCCGTGCTCGCGACGACGGCGACGGCGAACCGCCGGGTCGTGGCCGACGTGGCCGAGCAGCTCGGCACGGGCGGCGGTGACGTCCTCACCATCCGCGGTCCGCTGGCCCGGGCGTCACTGCGTCTCGGCGTGCTGCGGCTGCCCGACGCCCGGACCCGGCTCGCGTGGCTGCTCAGCCACCTCGGCGACCTGCCCGGCTCGGGGATCATCTACACGCTCACCGTCGCGGCCGCGGAGGACACCGCCAGGCTGCTGCGGGAGGCCGGGCACGACGTGCGCGCGTACACCGGCCAGACCGACCCTGCCGACCGTGAGGCCGCCGAGGGCGCACTCAAGCGCAACGAGGTCAAGGCGCTCGTAGCCACCAGCGCGCTCGGCATGGGCTTCGACAAGCCCGACCTCGGCTTCGTGCTGCACCTCGGTGCGCCGTCGTCGCCCGTCGCCTACTACCAGCAGGTGGGCCGCGCCGGCCGCGCGACCGCGAGCGCCGACGTCCTGCTGCTGCCCGGCCCGGAGGACCCCGACATCTGGACGTACTTCGCGACGGCCTCGATGCCGAGCCAGGTGCGGGCGGAACGGGTCATCGCCGAGCTGTCCGGCTCGCCCGTGTCGACACCGGCGCTGGAGGCGCTCGTCGACATCCGGCGGACCCCGCTGGAGCTGCTGCTCAAGGTGCTCGACGTCGACGGGGCGGTGCGCCGCGTCAAGGGCGGCTGGGTCGCGACGGGGCAGCCGTGGACGTACGACGCCGACCGTTACGAGCGGATCGCGGCCGCCCGGGTGGCCGAGCAGCAGCACATGCTCGACTACGAGCGCACCGACGGCTGCCGGATGGAGTTCCTGCAGCGCAGCCTCGACGACGAGACGGCGGCGCCGTGCGGCCGGTGCGACTCGTGCGCGGGCGCCTGGTACCCCGTCGACGTCGTCTCCGCCGCGGCGGAGTCGGCGGGCCGTTCGCTCGACCGCGTCGGCGTCCCCGTCGAGCCGCGTGCGCAGTGGCCGGTCGGCGCCGACCGGCTGGGGGTCCGTGGCCGCATCCCGCCCGACGAGCGGATGGCCGAGGGTCGCGCCCTCGCCCGGCTGACCGACCTGGGCTGGGGGAACGCCCTGCGCGAGGTGTTCGCGGCGGGTGCGGCCGACGCGCCCGTGACGAAGGCGATGCTCGACGGGTGCGTGCGGGTGCTCGCCGAGTGGGGCTGGGACGAGCGGCCGACCTGCGTCGTCGCGATGCCGTCGCGGCGGCGGCCCCTGCTGGTCGACTCGCTCGCGCGGGGCATCGCCGACGTCGGCCGGCTCCCGTACGCGGGCGCTCTCGCGCTGCGGGACGGCGGCCCGACCGGTGAGCCGGGCGGCAGCAGCGCGTTCCGGCTCGCGGGCGTCTGGCAGCGGTTCGACGCGTCCGACCTCGCGCTCCCGCCCGGACCGGTGCTGCTCGTCGACGACCTGGTGGACAGCCGGTGGACCGTCACCGTCGCCGCCCGGGAGCTGCGCCGGGCAGGGGCAGCGGCGGTGCTGCCGTTCGTCCTGGCCCTGCGCGGCTGAGATCGAGGCCCTCCCGGAGGTATCTGGGAGAGCTTCGTGCCTTCATCCCTAGGGGGCCTCCTCTTCACCCGCCGTCGGTGCTCGCCGTGCAGGGTCCTGCACGTCCGGCACCGCGCGGTGCTCGGACGCTTGCCCGTTCGGGACGTTCGACCCCGAGAGGGGTCGCCCTCGCAGGGGCGCAGTGAGATGGTCGACAGACGACGCACGGCAGAGGGGTACGAGTGCTCGTGACTCGACGGGGGAGCGATCGCGGCCACCGCGCGCGCCCGCAGCCGACGGCGCGGGCGCACCGGTCCTTCGCGGCCCGCTCCGGGGCGGTCCTCCTCACGGCGCTGCTCGCCGCGGCGCCGGTCGCGCTGTCGGTCGGTGCGTCACCCGCCGGGTCGGCCGCGCTCGCGTCGGTGCACGACGTCGTGCCGGCCCACCTCCCGGTCACCCACAAGCAGGTCCCGCCCACGGTCAACCCGTTCGCGGCGCAGCAGGCGCTCGTGCGGCTCGACGACCGGCTCAAGGCCGTGGAGGCGGCGACCGTGACGCTCGTCGGGCACCCGATCGTGCCGGCGGGACCTGAACCGGATCCGGAGCCGCCCGTCCGGCAGGCGCGGCTCGTCCGCGCCGGGTCGGCACCCCGCGTGGACGCCGTGAGCAGGACGGTCGGCCTCCTCGACCGGGTCACCGACGGCCGGGAGCCGGCCGGAGGGGGCCCGGGAGCGACGTCCGGGCGGTCCTGGCAGGACGAGGTGTCGCGGCCGGACGGGAACGCGGAGCCGGACGAGCCGGCGGTGCTGGACGGGCCGGCGGTGCCCGGGGACCCGACGGCCGCACCCGAGCAGCTCCCGCCCAGGATCGACGACGCCCGCCAGCAGATCGCCGTCGGGGACCTGAGCACCGCGATCCGCGCGGTCGACGACGTCGAGCAGGACGTGCTCCTGGTCGCGACCGACCTCGCCGACGGGTCGGCGCAGAGCGCGGCCCTGGCCCGTCAGCTCGTGCTCGCCGACCCGCTGGTCGCCGCGCTCGACGCCGCCGTCGCCGCGACCCACGCCGCCGCCGACGGCCGGGACGTCGTCGCCGCCGCGACGGCCGCGATCCAGGCGCGGGACGCCGCGGCCGGTGTCACCGCCGCCGCGCAGGTGGCCGCGCAGAGCGCCGACGAGGCGCTCAAGGCCGCTCTCGCCCGGGCGGAGCTGCAGTCGCACTCGACCGACGGGTTCGCCAACGGCAACATCCCGCTCGAGGTGCTGTGCCCGGTCGAGTTCGCTCCCCGGCACCACCTGCGCTGCGACGCCGCGGAGGCGCTCGCCCGGATGAACGTCGCCTACCGCGCGGCGTTCGGCCACGACATCGCGATCACCGACTCGTACCGCACCCTCGAGGCCCAGGTGCGGCTCAAGGCCGCCAAGGGGTCGCTCGCCGCGACCCCGGGCACGTCGAACCACGGGTGGGGCCTCGCGATCGACCTCGGCGACGGCGCGAACAGCTACCGCTCACCGCAGTACGCGTGGCTCAAGGCCAACGCCGTGCTGTACGGCTGGCACCACCCGTCGTACATGGACGAGGGCGGTCGTGGCCCGCACGAGCCGTGGCACTGGGAGTTCGGCACGGTCGACGACCGCGGCAGCGGGACGTCCGCGCCGATCCTCGTCAGCGGCGAGCCGAACACCGCGACCCCCGCGGTCCCGGTCGCACCGGTCGAGCAGCCCGGCGTCACCCCGACGCCGACGCCGACCCCGAGCCCGACACCCACGCGGACCCCGCGGCCGACTCCGTCACCGACGCCGACCGGCACCCCGACGGGAACGCCGACGCCGACCCCGGGCGGGTCGCCCACGCCGACCACGACACCCTCGCCCGACCCGACCCCGAGCGCGACGCCGACCGACGAACCCGCCGCGACACCGACCGAACCGCCCGCCGACACCCCGCCCGCCGACACCCCGACCGACCCGGTCCCCACGGACACGCAGACACCGGAGCCGGACCCGGCCGAGCCCACCGGGGCGACCCCCACCGACGCGGCGGCGGACGGGGCCTGAGCTGGTCGACCGGTCCCCGACCCGGTCTCAGGAGCGCGGACGAGCCCGGCGGGTGGTGCCGGGCCGGACCCCGACCGTGCGGGTGTACGCGTGGCTGAACGCCGCCTCCGACTCGTACCCCAGCGTGGTGGCGACCTCCCGGACGGTCGCACCGCCCTGGGCGAGCCGGTCGGCGGCCACGTGCATCCGCCACCGGGTCACGTAGCGCATGGCGGGCTCGCCGACGACCTCCGTGAAGCGGGCCGCGAACGCCGACCTGGACATCGCGGCCTCCCGGGCGAGGGTCGCGACGGTCCACGGCCGCCCGGGCTCGCGGTGCACGGCAGCGATGGCGGCACCGACCTGGGGGTCGCGCAGGGCGCCGAGCCAGCCGGTCCGGGAGTCCTGGGCGTCGATCCAGGCGCGGACGGCCTGGATCACGAGGATGTCGGCGAGGCGGGTGGTGACGGCCTCGCCGCCGGGCCGGGCGCGGCGCAGCTCGTCGGACATGAGGGCGAGGGTGCCGTCGATCCAGGAGCGGGCGTCGGGTGCGGTCCGGTCGATGTGGACCACTGGCGGCAGGAGCTCGAGCAGCGGCCGGGCGGCGGGGCCGTCGACGGACAGGACACCGCACACGAGCTCGGCACGGGCGCCGGGTCCGTGGTGCCGCAGCACCGAGTAGTGGTCGGTGACGAACTCCTGCGGCAGCTCGTCGACCCGGCCGAGCGACGGGGTGCCGGGGGCGCTGAGCAGCAGGTGGCCGCGGCCGTGCGGCACGAGGGCGAGGTCCCCGGCGGCGAGTCGGACCGGCGGCGAGCCGGCGACCTCGACCCACGCCTCACCGGTGGTGACGACGTGGAAGCTCAGGCAGTCCTCGAAGGCCGGCATCTCGACGGCCCAGTCGCCGTCCGCCTCGGTGCGCGCGTAGAAGAGCCCGGTGATCCGCAGCCGGTGGAGCGCCTCGCCGACGGGGTCGACCGGCGTCCACGGGCGTTCGACGACGGCGTGGCTCATCAGCTGCTCCCTCACGCCCTGGACGATCCCGCATGTTCGACCGACGTCCGATCATAGACCGTCCAGGTCGGCGCTGGTGGGCTGGAGGCACAGCCGCCGCACCCCGCACGGCTCCCGCACCTCGGAGGCACACCATGAAGGTTCTCGTCGTCGGCGCGACGGGCGGCTCCGGCCGCGCCGCCGTCACCGAGCTCGTCCGTCGCGGTCACGAGGTGACTGCGCTGTCCCGGCACGCGACGGCACTGGTCACGCAGGCCGATCCCGCTCTCTCCGGCGTGCGCGCCGTGGACGGCGACGCCACCGACCCGGCCGTCGTCGGGCCGCTCGTCGCGGGCCAGGACGCGGTCGTCGTCACGCTCGGCATCAGCGAGAGCGCCGTCCGCGTGCGGCTCCGTGGCCCGGCCCGCACGGCGCCCGACGTCCGCTCGCGCGGCACCCGCACGGTCGTCGACGCGATGCGCACCCACGGCGTCCGGCGGCTCGTCGTCCAGACGTCCTACGGCGTCGGCGAGACGCGCGACCGCCTGACCGCGGTGACCCGCCTCGTCTTCGCGGTGCTGCTCCGGCCGCAGATCGCGGACACGGAGATCCAGCACGCGCTCGTGCGCGCGAGCGGCCTCGACTGGCTCAGCGTGCAGCCCGTGAACCTCACCGACGGGCCAGCCGACGGGATGCCGTTCGCGTCCGTGACCGGGGACGTCCGCGGGAACACCGTGCCTCGCGCGCGCGTCGGCAGGTTCCTCGCGGCGGCCGTGGACGACGACCGCTGGGTGGGCCGGACGGTCGCGCTCTCGGGGGCCGCCGACACCCCGGTCCGCCCGGCGGTGCGCGCGCAGGTCTGACCGCCCGCCGGTCGCGACGGGGCCGGCGTTGGGCCGTTGGAGCGGACTTTCCCCCGCCGCAGGGCGCAGCGGTTACGCTTCGCGATCACCATGGCCGCTCAGACACCGCCGTCTCCGACCCGGTCGCGCAGGCCGCTGCGCCGACCCGAGGTCCGTGCCTCCGTCGCCGCCGCAGCGGTCGTGCTCGCGGTCGTGGCGGTGCTCGCGGTCGTCGACCCGTCGGGGCTGCTCGCCCCGGTCGGCGGTCGTGGCGTCCCGGTGCTGGGTGCGGGTGGGGCGTACCGCTGGGCTCCGCTGGTCGTCGGGCTGCCCCTGCTGCTCGTCGGGACCGCGGTCCCCGTGCACGTGGTCGTCCGGGCCGGCGGGCGACGGGTCTTCCTCACCGCGTGGGCCGCCGCCGTCGGTGCCGGGACCCTGGCGGCCGCCGTCACCGGGGTCGTCGCGGCCCTGCCCGTGGTCGGGCCGCACCTGTCGCTCGGCGCGGTCGTGCGGTTCGCGTTCGCGACGAGCGGCTTCGCGGGCCTCAAGCTCCTGGCGGTCGGCCCGCTGGTCGGCGCGGCGGCCGCCCTCGCGTCGCGCCTAGGTCCGCGCCCGCTCCCGGGGCCGGTCGACGAGCGCCCCCACGGTGGCCGTCCGTCGACCGACGCGTTCGGCCTTCCCGTCGTGGTGATGTTCGGTGTGGTGTCGCTCGCCGCCGGGGGATTCGCCGCCAGGACGTGGCGCGGCGGTCCCGTCGGGTACGCGTTCGCGGGTCCGCTCGTCGCGCCGACGGTCGAGGCGGGGGTGCTGGGCATCCTGGCCGGGACCGTGGTGTTCGTCGGCATCTTCGCGTGGCTGCTCCGGCCGGCCCTGCTGCGCTCACGGGGGCGTTCCCGGTGGCGGTCGCCGTCTGGCTCGCGGCCGTCGTCGCGGGGCTGTGCCTCGGGGTCGTCGACGCGCTCGTCGCGGCGCTGCCGGGCTCGGCTCCCGTCACCTCGGCCCGTCCGGACGCCTGGTGGGCCGCCACGGCGTTCGTCGCCGTCGCGACCGGCATCGGCTACGGCGTCGCCGTCGGGCTGATCGCGGCTGCGGGCACGGGCGTCGCGTGGCCGTCGCGCGACAGGCTGGTGCCGCGGCCGCCGTACCCGCGCTCGCGGCGTCTCGTCGGCGCCGGGCTCGCCGTGGTGCTGCTGACCCTGCCGTTCGTCGTCGAGACACCGGCGTCCGCCGGGCCGCCGGAGTCCGCGCCCGCGGCCGCGACCGGCGGCATGGAGCAGCTGCGCGTACTGCCCGCCCAGGAGCGCGGCGGCGTGCCGACGATCGGCGACGTCACCGGCCGGCAGGTGCTCCTGCGGGGCGTCAACGTGAACCAGCTCGTCGACTACTACCTCGACGACCCGGCGGTCCCCGCGACAGGTGCGCTCACCGACGACGACTTCGAGCAGATCGCCGCGATGGGCTTCAACGTCGTGCGGCTCGGCATGTCCTGGTCGAGGCTCGAACCGTCCCGCGGCGTGCTCGACGAGGAGTACCTGCAGGAGATCAGGCGGGCGGTGGCGGCCGCGAAGGCCAACGGCGTCTACGTGGTGCTCGACATGCACGAGGACGCGTGGGGCAACGCGATGGCACGGCCGGACGAGCGGTGCGGGGGCGGGACGTCCCCGACGACCGGGTGGGACGGCGCGCCCGCGTGGGCCACCATCACCGACGGGGCGCTGCACTGCCAGTTCATGGCCCGCGACCTCGCCCCCGCGGTCGCGACGGCGTTCAGCAACCTCTACACCGACCGCGACGGCATCCAGACGGAGCTCGTCCGGACGTGGGCGTGGGTCGCGCAGGCGTTCGCCGACGAGCCCGCTGTCGCCGGCTACGACCTGCTCAACGAGCCCGGCATCGGGACGAACCCGCCGATCAGCTCCGGCCTGCTGCTCGGCCGCTACTACGACGCCGCGATCGACGCGATCCGCGACGCCGAGACGGAGGAGGGCGGGTTCGCGCACCTCGTCTTCTTCGAGCCGAGCGTGCTCTGGTCCGGGCTGGCCTTCGACGTGACCCCGCCGCCGGGGTTCACGCAGGACCGGCAGCTCGTGTTCGCGCCGCACCCGTACAGCGAGTCGATCTCGATGGACCAGAGCCTCGGGTTCACGCTCGCCTCGATCGAGCGGAACCTCTCGGTGTCGTCGCGCGCCGCCGCGTCCTACGGGGCCGCCCTGTGGACGGGGGAGTGGGGCTGGTTCGGCGACCCCGACGTCGACGGTGCGAAGGTGCAGCGCTTCGTCGCCGCGCAGGACCGGCTCGGCATCGGCGGTGCGTTCTGGGTGTGGCGGCAGGGCTGCGGCTCGCCCGAGACGGGTCCCGACGCGACGTCGTCGGGCAACCTCGTGTCCGTCGACTGCGCGACCGGTGAGCTGAGCCCGCCGCCCGCCGGCTTCGCGAAGCCCTTGACCCGGGCGTACCCGCGCGCGTTCCCCGGGCGGCTCGACTCGCTGCAGTCGGGCGTGAGCGGGCGCGACCTCGAGCTCGCCGGCACCGTCGAGTCCGACGAGGCCAGCTGTGAGATCGACGTGTGGGTGCCCGGCGACGCGTTCCCGCAGGTCCGGACCACCGGCATCGGGAACGCGACGTCCACCGAGGTGCCCGGCGGGTGGCGGGTCAGCGGGTGCGCCAGCGGCAGCTACACGGTGTCCGTCACGTCGTAGCCCAGGTCGCCCTCACGGGTGGTCACGAACACATCAAATCGTTTCGTCCGCTGCCGATCGTATCGATACGATCGCAGGACGACGCGACGGTCGCCACGGCCACCGCGGACGTCCCCCACCTGTCCCTCCGGTCCCGGAGTCCGCTGTGCCCAAGGTCCTCACCGCCGGTCGCCCCTGGCGCGTCATCGTGCTGTTCGCGGTGCCGCTGCTCGTCGGCAACGTCGTCCAGCAGCTCTACCAGGCGGCCGACGCCCTCGTCGTCGGCCGCGTGCTCGGCGTCGACGCGCTCGCCGCCGTCGGCGCGACCGGCAGCCTCCTGTTCCTCATGCTCGGCTTCGCGTGGGGCCTGACGTCCGGGTTCGGCATCCCGACGGCGCAGGCGTTCGGCGCGGGCGACCACCTCGCGGTGCGCCGGTCGGTCGCGGCCGGGACCGTCCTGTCGGCGGCGACGAGCGTGGTGCTCACCGTCGGGGCGCCGCTGCTCGCGGGTCCGGCGCTGCGGCTGCTGCAGACGCCCGACGAGCTCCTCCCGCAGGCGACGACGTTCGCGGTGGTCAGCCTGCTCGGCGCCAGCACCGTCGTGTTCTTCAACTACCTCGCGGCGATCATCCGGGCCATCGGCGACTCCCGCACCCCGCTCGTCTTCCTCACCGTGAGCTGCCTCCTCAACGTGGTGCTCGTGGTCGGTGCGGTCGCCGTGCTCGGCATGGGCGTGGCCGGTGCCGCGCTGTCGACAGTCCTGTCCCAGGCCGTGTCGGTGACGCTGTGCCTCGCGTACGTGCGCCGCCGCGTGCCGGTGCTGCACGTGCACCGGGACGACTGGCGGGTCAGCCGCGCGGAGCTCGGGCGGCACCTGCGGCTCGGCCTGCCGATGGGCTTCCAGGCGTCGATCATCGCGATCGGCACCCTCGCGGTGCAGGTCCGGCTCAACGAGCTGGGCGCGGACGCCGTCGCCGCGTGGACCACCGCCGTCCGGGTCGACGGGCTCGCCGTGTTCGTGCTCGCGTCCCTGGGCATCGCGGTCTCGACGTTCGTCGCGCAGAACCTCGGCGGCGGACGGGTCGACCGGATCCGCGCGGGCGTCGTGCAGGGGTCCTGGATCTCGGTGGCCGTCGCGCTCGTGCTCGGTGTCGTGGTGGTGTTCGGCGGGCCGACGATCGTGCGGCAGTTCGTCGGTGACGGCGAGCAGCAGGTCGTCGACATGGCCGCGCACTACCTCCTCGTCAACGGGGTCCTGTACGCGGTGCTCGGCGTGCTGTTCGTGCTGCGCGGCGCCCTGCAGGGCCTCGGGCACACCGTCGTCCCCACGGCGACGGGCGTGATCGAGCTGGCGTGCCGGCTCGTCGCGGCCGGTGTGCTCGGCGCGGCGTTCGGCTACGACGGGGTCGTCTGGGGCAACCCGCTCGCGTGGATCGGCGCCGTCGTGCTGCTGGTGCCCGCGTACGCGGTGGCCTCCCGGCGGCTCGGTCGGCAGCCCGTCGCCGAGCGGACCGTGGCACCTGCCGCCGTGCCCGGCGAGGGACCGGTCGGGGGCCCCGCGGTGATGGAGGCGCTCGTCGGCGACGTCCTGCCCGCGCCCTACCCGGCGCCCGAGCAGCACGAGCAGGACGAGCAGCACGAGCAGGACGAGCGGGACCGGTCGGCCGCCGCCGCGGGCGGCGAGCAGACGCGCAGGTAGCGACTGCGCTCCGGGACCACCCTGAGCGGCCGTCGGCCCGGGAGCGGGGTCGGCGCGTCCGCCCAGGTGAAGCGGCCCCAAACGCCGGACGTCGCCGCCCTGTCGCCGCTAGCCTTCCCCGCGGCACCCGGTCGCCGACGGGCCCGGGGCAGACGCCCGAGGAGTCGCCGTGATCCGCTACCTGCCGTTCCTGCTCGAGATGGCGATGCTCGTCTACTGCCTCATCGACTGCGTCCAGACGGACAGCGCGAGCGTCCGCAACCTGCCCAAGACGGTCTGGGTGTTCCTCATCATCATCGTGCCGATCGTCGGCGGGATCGCCTGGCTCGTCGCGGGCCGCCCCGAGCGGCAGGTGCGCAACGTGCCGTGGCCCTCGACCGCGACCGCCGGCTTCCCGGAGTACGAGCGCCCGCGCCGGTCCAACCCCGACGACGACCCGGCGTTCCTGGCCGGGATGCGCAAGTCGGACCGGGACCACGAGGAGATGCTCAGGTCGTGGGAGGCGCAGCTGCGCGAGCGGGAGCAGAGGCTCGCGCGCCCGCAGGACGAGCCGGAGCCCCGCGCGGACGGGTGACGACGCCCGACGCCGACGCACCAGGCGTTGCGGCCCGGGCCCCTGCCGACGACGATGCGCACCACCGACCCCGCAGCTGACCCCAACCCCGCGGGCGACTCGCAGCGTTGTCTTCACGACAGGTCGGCACGCACGCAGGGGAGTTCAGGTGAGCAGCTGGGAGCCGTTGCTGGAGCGGGTGGTGCGCGAGCGCTACCCGCGGCTGGTGACGCACGCGATGCTCGTGGCGGGATCGGCGGTCGACGCCCAGGACCTCGTCCAGGAGGCGTTGATCTCGTCGTTCTCCGGCCGGGCGAAGTTCCGTTCCGTGGAGCAGGCCGAGGCGTACGTGCGGCGGGCGATCGTGTCCCGGGCCGTCGACGAGTCGCGGCGCCGCTCGCGTGAGTCGCGGCTCGCGCAGCGGGTCGCCGGGCTGGCCGTCCTGCCGGTGGTCGTCGAGGAGCGCGGCCCCGGCGCCGACATGCTGCGGGCCCTGTCGACCCTGAGCCCGCGCGAGCGGGCGTGCGTGGTGCTGCGCCAGCTCGACGACCTGTCCGTCACCGAGACGGCCGCGCAGCTCGGGCTCAGCGAGGGATCGGTCAAGCGGTACACGGCCGACGGGATCGCGCGGCTCAACGCCGTGCTCGGGAGCACCGCCTCCACCGTCGAGCGGATCAGCGTCCAGCAGGTCGACACCCAGGAGGTGCGTGATGGCAAGTGACCTCGATGCCCTGCTGGCACAGGCGGCGGGCGACCTCGAGCGCGTCGTCCCGGCCCTGCCGGACGCCGCGCTGGGCCGCGTGCGGACCCGGGTGAGGCGCCGCCGGGTCCGGCGGCACGCCGTCGAGTCCGTGGCCGGCGTCGCAGGGGTCGCGGCCGTCGGGACCGTCGCGTGGCTGGGTGCGGTGCGGGGAACCCCCGCGCCGGCCGAGAGCCCGACGACGACGCCGACGACGAGCCCGACCACGACACCCACGCCTACGCCCACGCTGACGCCGAGCCCGACGCCGACGTCCGACGCCGCGGCTCCCACCGCGCCCGAGGACGACGCGGCGGGGATCGCCAAGGTCGTGTCGCCGGCGACCGGGGAGACGTGGCAGGAGCCCGTCGACGTGCCGGACATGGCGATCCGCCTCACCGGCTACGACTACCAGCGCGCGCTCCTCGTCGGCCACCGTGGCGACGCCTCGATCTACGCGCTGAGCAACGACGAGTACCTCACGACGAGCGTCGACGGCCTGTACGAGGTCGTCGGCGACCAGGTCACCCTCATCGCGTGCCCGACGTCGCCGGACCGGTGCTCGTCGCCCGACGAGGCCTACCTGGCGGGCAAGGGGATCACGCTCGACCGCACCACGCGGTACGAGTCGTTGACGCTGCCGACGGCGATCCGGGTGTCCCCGACGTTCGGCGTGACGACGACGGCAACGCTCGGACGCAACTACCCGGGCGTCTACGGCGACGGTGGCTTCCTGGTCGGGACGTCGCCGCTCGGCTACGAGATCGAGACCGAGTCACGGACGCTGCGAGAGATCGGCGCCGCCAGGCTCGTCGAGCTGCGGGCGACGACGTCGGGTGTGGTGCCCGGCCTCACCCCGGTCCAGTATGCGTACATCACCCCGCTGGGCACCGCGTTCCTGCTCGACTCGCAGGACGTCGCCGGTGCGGACGTCGATGCGTTCCAGTGGGACGACGGCGTCGGGCGTCCGTCCGCCAACGAGTACCAGAGGGGGTCGGTCGCGCCAGGTGCGAAGCAGTGCTTCTGGTCGCAGCTGGCGATCGAGGCGGACCACGTCGACGCCGACTGGGTCGCCGCGGGCACCGCGCCCGACGGCCGCCGGGTCCACGTCCCGGTGCCGGGCGGGAACGCGACGTCCCGAGCCGTGTTCGCGCACGAGCGGGACACCAGCTGGGGGTGGCCGGAAGGTGCCGAGGAGATGGTGTACGGCGCAGAGGTGTACCCGCTCACCGAGCAGCAGTTCCTCGACCAGCACTCGCTCTACGCGGTGCAGGGCCCGGACGGCGAGTGGCTGCTCGGCCTCCGGCAGGACGCGTCGGCGACCGTCTACGAGTGCGCGTGACCGGACGACGAGGAGGACGACGTGGACGAGGCAACGTTCTGGGCGGTCGTCGAGGAGACCCGCCGGATCGGCGACGGTGACCTGGAGCGCCAGACCGAGGCGCTGCTGGACGCCCTCACGCAGCGGACCGTCGACGACCTGGTCGCGTTCCAGGAACGGTTCGACGACCTGCACGAACGCCTCTACGGGTGGGCGCTGTGGGGCGCCGCGTACGTGCTGCTCGACGGGTGCAGCGACGACGGGTTCATCGACTTCCGGACCTGGGTGATCTCCCAGGGGCCCGACGTGTACCGCCGCGCGACGCAGGACCCTGACTCACTCGCCGACGTCGTCACCGACCCCGAGCAGACCGCGGAGGCGGAGCTCTTCGGCTACGTCGCGCAGGACGTCTACGCGGAGCGCACGGGATCCGCGGAGATGCCCCGGCGCGAGCCGGTCGCGGCTGGTGCCGAGCCTGCCGGTGCTCCGTGGGACGAGCCGGACCTGCCGCGCCTCTACCCCCGCCTGACGGCCCTGGTCGGCGGTGCGCCCGAGCACGGGTCGCAGCCCTAGCGCGCCGGTGAGCGCGACGACGGCGAGACCAGCGAGGGCGGCGGCGACGAGCGACCTGCGCATGACGGCGCCTGACGGTGGACGGGACGGTCCGCCGGGACGTCGACGACCCTCAGTCGACGGTCCGCGCCGCTCGGCGTGCCGTCAAGGCGCCAGCTCGTCCCACACCGGCCCGTACCCGAGCCGGGCCTGCTCGGCGGCGACCACCTCCCGGGCGAGCCGCGCCTCGGTGACGTCGACGGCGGCCACCGAGGACGCGGCGAGGGCCGAGTCGCGCACGTACTCGTCGAACACCCGCCGCTTGCCGTCGAGGATCTCGGTGATCCGCTCGTCGACCCCGTCCTCGGCGAGCAGGCGGTGGGCGCGCACGCTGCGGACCTGGCCCATGCGGTGCAGGCGGGCGATGGCCTGCGCCTCCGCGGCGGGCGTGAGCTGCGGCTCGCACAGCACGACGACGCTCGCGGCCTGCATGTTGAGGCCGACGCCCCCGGCGGTGATCTGCGCGACGAGCACGGCGTCGGGCCCGGCGGCGCCGAACGCGTCGACGATCGCCTGCCGCTCTTCGGCGGGAACCGACCCGGTGAGCGGCCCGAACACGGGGACGCCGGTGTCGCGCAGAGCGGTGTCGACCACGGAGATGACGTCGCGGAAGAACGAGAACACGACGGTCCGGTGCCCGTTGAGGCCGGCGTCCTCGACGATCTCCAGCAGCCGGCCGAGCTTGGCGGAGTCGGCCGGGTCGGGGGTGAGGAACGCGGCGCGGCGCATGGCCATGAAGTTCCCGCTCGCGACGGCGGCCCGGTAGGCCGCCTCGCCGCCGGGTGACAGGTCCTCCCACTCGTCCACGAGCACGAGCTCGGGCAGCTCGACGAGCACGTCGCGCTGGTTGCGCCGCAGGTAGACGGGGGCGACGGTCTCGCGGAACGCGTCGCCGCCGACGAGACCGAGGTGCGGCGGGAACCCGTCGGCGACGTTCGGCTGGACGAGGCGCACGAGCTCGACGAAGTCCTCGAGCCGGTTGTCCATCGGCGTCCCGGTGAGCAGCAGCACCCGCCACGTGGTGTCCGTCCAGGCACGCACCGCGCGGGACCGGCGGGCGGACGGGTTCTTCACGTAGTGCGCCTCGTCGACGACGACCATGCCGAGCTCGTCGACCGCGAGGCCGCCGTCCTCGCCGGGCAGCGGCAGGTGCGCGAGGCCCTCGAACGTCGTCACGCCGACACCGCCCTGCGCCACCCACGCCCGGATCGCCGTGTCCCGGCCGGCGCCGTGCAGCCGGTGCGGGGTGAGCGCGCTGTGCTCGGCGACCTCGCGGACCCAGTTGACCAGCACGCTCGCGGGGCACACGACGAGGAAGTGCCGCTCGCCGCTGGCCGCCCGGTCCGCCATCGCGGCGATCGCCTGCACGGTCTTGCCGAGACCCATCTCGTCGCCGAGCAGCGCCCGGCCCTGGTGCAGCGCGAACCGTGCGCCGAACTCCTGGTACCCGCGCAGCTGCACCCGCAGGTACGAGAGGTCGAGCGGGTGCGCCGCGACGCGGTCGGCCAGCTCGGACGTGAGCATGCCGCGCGCGGCCAGCACGTTCACCGCCGACGGGACGATCGTCTGCAGCTCGGAGTAGTAGGTGGCGCTGCGGCGCTCGAAGTCGTCCCACAGCGTGCTCGACGGCGCGTCCGGATCGGTCGTCGCGCGGCCGAGGTCGTCGACGACGCGACGCAGGTCCGTCGAGGCGAGCCACGGCTCCCAGGCGCGCAGGCTCGTGAGCGCCGCCAGGGCGCGCTCCTTCGTCGTGCGCCGGGAGAACGCGAACCGCAGCCGCGACGTGGCCCGGGACGCCCGGGGGAGCAGCCGGCGCACCGACTCCGTGTAGTCGGTCAGCCGCGAGCGCTGCGGCTCGACGAGCGGGCGCAGGCGCATCGCCCGGTGCAGCAGGCGCAGCAGCTCGACGGTCGCCGCCGAGTCGGGCCGGCCCCGGTCGTCGAGCTCGATCCGCACGTGCGTGCCCGAACGGACCGCCTCGGCGAGCTGCTCGACGGCGGCGACGACGCTGCGGGCCGTCTGCGCGCCGACGCCGGGCACCGCGTCGAGCTCGGCCGCGTCCCGGCCCAGCAGGTCGGCGACCGTCCGGTACCCGGCCGCCGCCAGCGCGGACAGCCGCAGGTTCTTCTCGGTCATGTCGCCGAGGCGCTCGACGTCCACCTCGGCGAGCTCGGCGCGGACGCGGGCCTCGCGGTCGGTCGCGACCAGCGCCGCGACGCCGACGGTCGTCGCGTCCATGACGTCGAGCACGGCCTGCGCGGCGTCGGCGAGCGCGCGGTGGTCGTCGACGACCGCGCGTGCGGGAGCTCCGACCGGCGGGCCGGACGCGGTCCCGTCCGACCGGTCGTCCGGTGGGGTGCTCACCCGCAGGAGGATAGGCCGCGGCGCCGGCGTGCCGCGGTCGCCCCGTCCCGGTGTCCGTTCCGCACGTTCTGCGGAGTTCCGTCGTGGCGCCGACCGTCCGCGCGGCGCGGCGCTAGGGTCGCGACTGACGGGCGCCGACAGGTTCCTGACCTGGGGCCGCAGCGCACCGTGCACCGCCGGGACCTGGGCGTGCTGCCCGAGGGGATGTGGGTGTCATGACCTCTACCGTCGTGGTCGAGAGGCGACGCACAGGCTGGGACGTCGTGTTCGGCATCGTGCTGATCGTCGCCGGGATCGTGCTGCTGGGCGACGTCGCCATCGCGACCAAGATCTCCGTGTGGTTCATCGCGTGGACCACCCTCATCAGCGGCATCCTGCTGCTGGTCGGGGCGCTGCTGCGGATCCGTTCCGGCGGAGCGATCTGGGCGGCCGTCGGCGGGGCGATCCTCACCGTGATCGGCCTCTTCATCCTGCGCAACCCCACCATCGGTGCCCTCACGCTGACCCTCCTCGCCGGTGCGCTGTTCCTCACCGGCGGCCTGGTCCGCATCGTCATGGCGTTCCAGGCCGACGAGAACAAGGTGCTCCTGGCCATCGGCGGGCTCGTGTCCCTGGCGCTCGGGCTCTGGGTGCTCATCGACCCGGAGGCCGCCACGCTCAACCTGCTCGGGATCCTGCTGGGGGTGCAGATCCTCGTCGAAGGGCTGACCCTCGCGACGCTCGGGCGGCTGCGGATCCGGAAGAAGGCCGCCGCGAAGGCCTGACCGCGCGGCGGCTCCCGCCCGCCACGGGCGCCGCCCACGACCATGACCACCACCGGGCGAACTGCCCGGCCGACCGTCAAGCCACCCGCCCGCCGGGTCAAGTGCGCCCCACCGCGAGCCGATCCCTCCCGTCAACGACGGCGAGGAGCGGCACGTGCACGAGACCCGGCACCTGGTGCGCGCGCGCTCGCGCCCACGGCGGCCGGTCCTCGGTGCGGTGCTCGGCGCGGTCATGGCGGTCGGCGGGACGATGGGCACGGCGCTGCCGCCCGACGAGCCCGCGCCGCTCCCGGCGAGCACCCCGGCCGCCCCGTACGCGCTGCTCCACGTCGACGAGCACGGCCACGTCGCCCGGTGGGACCCGTGCACCACGATCCGGGTCCGCGTGAACCACTCCGACCCGCGGGCGCCCGCCGACGCGGACGCGCTCGTCACCGCCGCGCTGACCCGGCTCGAGGTGGCCTCCGGCCTGCACCTCGAGGTCGTCGGCAGCACGACGTTCATGCCGTACGCCGGCACCGGGCTGCGCCAGCCCGACGCGGACCTCGTGATCGCGTGGACCGACGCGGCGACCGTCCCGGCGCTCGCGGGCGACGTCGCCGGACAGGGCGGCGCCACGTGGACGACGACCAGGGCCGCCTCGCGGATCTGGCGCGCGCACCTCGTGCTCGACGTCGAGGACCCGCTCCAGCCCGGCTTCGCGAAGGGACGCTCGGTCGGCACGGCGCTGCTCCACGAGCTCGGCCACACGGTCGGGCTGACCCACGTCGACGACCCGGAGCAGGTCATGTCGGCCGGCCTCGGCGAGGTGTCCCGGCCCACGTTCCAGGCCGGCGACCTCGCGGGGCTCCAGCGGGTGGGGGCGGCGGCCGGCTGCCTGTGAGCCGTGCCCGGACGGCAGCCCGATGCGCCGGCGCCGGGCTTCCTGCCGGGCCTCCTGCCGGGCGTCCGACGGGCCTTCGGCGGGCTGCTGACGAGCCCCTCCGGGAGCCCCGGAACGGGCACTCCCGACAACACCGGCGGGGCCTCACGCACACCCCCTGCCCGTTCGTGTGAATCACCCTGGACAGTTGGCTTGGACGTTTGACCAGAAGCCGTCCCGTGCCCCACACTCGTATTCGACGGTGCGCATCGCCTGCCCCCTGCGCGGTGCGCACCGTTTCTACTTCCGAGAGCGGGACGGGTCCTCGAGATCCGTCCCGCTCTCGCGTTTCCCGGGTCGCCGGGGCACGCCGACGGGCGGGCACCCGGTCGGTGGATCCGCGCTGTCGCCCGTTCCCACGGCTGTTCCCACACGCGTGGCCGCAGCCTCCGCCGAGCGACGTGCCACCCCTGAGGGCGAACCTGGGCCACCCCGGCGCGCCACGCCGACGAGCCCCGTACCGGCCGGTTACCGTTCGCAGGGTGATCGTCCCCGCGCGCACCTCCGGCACGGGACCCGACCAGGCTCCCGCGACCGAGAAGACCTCCATGACCGACCCGACCGACGGCGAGCGGGTGGTCGCGCTCGTCGAGCCACCGTCGTCGTCGGAGGTCCTCGAGGGGGCGATCGCAGCGTGGCGAGCCGCGCTCGTGGAGGCGGCCGGCGGGTCGACGCTCGTCGACGTCGAGCTGCTCGGCGAGGCCGCGCTCGACCTCACCGCGGCGCACCCGTCGGGCATGGCGCAGCTCTTCGCCGGCCGGGCCACCCGGCTGTCCAACCTGGTCCGCGAGGGTTCCGCGCTGTCGACCGCGCGCCGTCGCGCCCGGGCCGTCGGTGCGCGTGCCGGCGTCTACGCCCACCGGTACGGCATCGCGCCGACGTCGCTCGCCATCGGCGTCGCCACCTGGACGGAGCGCACCACCCCGTTCGTCGCGGCGGACGACATGGCGGCCCTCGCGTCGGTCACCCGGCAGGCCCGACGCCCGGACGAGGCCGACACGGAGCGGCCCGCCCCGCGGACCGTGCGGGCCCCCGTGCTCCTCCGACCGGTGACGCTGCGCGCCCGCGGCACCGGCGAGGCGGACTACGAGCTCGCGCTGGAGCCGTCGCTCGAGGTCAACCCGGTGCTGGCGCGCGCCCTGCGCAGCCGAGGCGCCCTGCTCGACCCCGCCGCGGTCGCCCGCGGCGCGTTCACCGGCTCGGGCTTCGACCCCCGCGGTGCCCTGCAGCGGCTCGCGTCGCTCGGCGAGGCCGTGCTGGAGGACTTCACGCTCACCGAGCGCGTCGTCGTGGGCACGTTCGTGCACCCCGGGCAGGTGCTCGTCGACGACCTCGACAACCTCACGGGCACCCTCGGCCACCACGAGCTCGTCGCGGCGCTCGCCGGTGTCGACGAGCAGCGCGACGCCCTGCGCCGCCGGCTCCCGCCGCCCGTCGCCGGCGACCGCGACCCGGGCATGGAGCGGGGCGTCGGCGACCTCGACCCCGCCCAGCAGCACGTGCTCGACGTCCTCTCCACCGGCACGCACCTGTTCGTCGACGCGCCCGCGGGGTCGGACGTGACGGGCACGCTCGCGGCGGTCGTCGCCGACGCCGCCGCGTCCGGGCGCACCGTGCTGTACGTGCCCGGCCACCGCCGGGCGGCGGCGGCGCTCTCCGACCGGCTCGACGCGCTCGGACTGGGCGACCTGGTCCTGGACGTCGCACCCGAGGCCGGGTGGCGCAGCGCCGCCGCCCGTCGCCTGCTCGGCGCGATGACCCTCGAGGCCCCCGTGGTCGACGTCGACGCGGTCCACACGCTCCGGGCGCGGCTCGTCGCCAACCGGGAGCGGCTGCGCGGCTACGTCGACTCGCTGCACGTCCCGCGCGAGCCGTGGCGGGTGTCCGCGTACGACGCGCTGCAGCAGCTCGCGCGGCTCACGTCCGCGCGTCCCGCTCCGAAGACGACGGTGCGCCTCGACCCGGACGTCGCGCGCGTGCTCGACGAGGAGCGGCGCGCCGAGCTCGCCGCCGACCTCGTCAAGGCCGGCGACCTCGGTGCGTTCAAGGTGCGGCCCGCGGACACGCCCTGGTACGGCGCCGACCTGCGCACCCCCGCCGACGCGGGCGTCGTGGTCCACCGGCTCGACCGGCTGCTCGACGGCGCCCTGCCGGCCCTCGTCGAGCGCACCGCCCAGGTCGCCGCCGAGACGGGCCTGACGCAGGCGACGTCCCTCGCGCAGTGGACCGAGCAGCTGCGCATGCTCGACGGCGTACGTGCCGCGCTCGACGACTTCCTGCCGATCGTGTTCGAGCGGACCGCCGCCGACCTCGTCGCCGCGACGGCCGGCCCGCAGTGGCGCGAGGACCACGGCGTCGCGATGGGCTACTGGCTGCGTCGACGCCTCCGCAAGCAGGCCAAGGACATGGTCCGACCTGGCCGCCCCGTCGCGGACCTGCACGTCGCGCTGCTCGAGGTGCAGGCCCAGCGCGAGGTGTGGCAGGCGCACTGCCCCGCGGGCGGCTGGCCGCGGCTGCCCGACGCGCTCGAGCAGATGGAGGAGGAGCAGCGCGCGCTCGCCGTCGACGTCGAGGCGCTCGACGAGATCCTCGCGACCACCCCCGCCGGTGCGGGCCTCGCGGACCTGCCGTTCGCCGTCCTCACCGAGCGGCTGACGCGGCTGCGCGCCGACACGGGCGCGCTCGACACGCTGCCCCTGCGCACCGGTCTCCTGCACCGCCTGCGCGCCGCAGGTCTCGGTGCGCTGGTGGACGACCTCGCGACCCGGCGCGTCGACCCGGCGCTCGCCCCGGCGGAGCTCGACCTGGCCTGGTGGAGCACGGTCATCGAACAGATCCTCACCGCCGACCCGTCGCTGACCGGCTACGACGGCACCGCCCTCGGAGGGCTGTCCGCCCAGTACGCCGCGCTCGACCGGCAGCACGTCGCGTCCCTGTCCGGCCCGGTGCTCGCCGCCGTCGTCGGTCACGTGTCCGCGACGCTGCGGACCCACCGCGAGCAGGCCGAGTCACTGTTCGCCGAGCTCGTCGAGGAGCGGCTCACGTCGCTGCGGGACACGTTCGCCCGGCACCCCGACGTCGCCCGCCGCCTCCGGCCCGTCATCGCCGCCAGCCCGATGCTCGTGCCGCAGGTGCTGCCCGCCACGCGCACCGTCGACCTCGTCGTGCTCGACTCCGCCGGGCAGCTGTCCGTCGAGATGGCGCTCGCCGCGATCGCCCGCGGCCGGCAGGTCGTCGTCGTCGGCGACGCGCGGTGCGCCTCCGGCACCGCGATCCGCGAGCTCGCCGAGGTCCTGCCGACCGTCGCGCTGCAGGCCGGTGCGTCCCGTCGCGACCCGTACCTCACGGCATTCCTCGCCGCCCACGGGTACGCCGGCGTGCTCGTCCCGACGCCGCTCCCGCAGAACACCCCGCTGGTGCGGCTCGACGTCGTCGACGGCACCGGGATGCCCGACGCGACCGGCACCGTCGCCTCGACCCGCACCGAGGTCGAGCACGTCGTCGAGCTCGTGCTCAACCACGCCCTCCTGCGGCCCGAGGAGTCGCTCGCCGTCGTGACCCCGTCACCCGCGCACGCCGAGGCCGTGCGGGAGGCCGTGCTGTCCGAGGTCCGCGGCACCCCGGCCCTCGCCGCGTTCTTCGACTCCGGCCGGTCCGAGCCGTTCGCCGTCACCGACCTCGCCGGGGTCTCCGGGCTGCGACGCGAGGCGATCATCCTGTCGCTCGGCTTCGGCCGGACCCCGCACCGCCGGGTGCTGCACACGTTCGGCCCGGTCAACGAGCCCGGCGGCGACGCCCTGCTGCTCGACACCCTCGGCGCGAGCCGGCACCGGCTCGTCGTCGTCGCCTGCTTCGGCGCCGGCGACCTCGACCCCGAGCGCGTGCGCGGTGCCGGGCCGCGGCTCCTGCGCGACCTGCTCGACTTCGCCGCCCGGCGCGGCGCCGGCGAGACCGGCGAGGACCTCGTCGCGATCGTGCCGGACGACGAGGCCGCCGACAGCCTTCCCGGGACCGCCACGGGGTCGACATCGGTCGTCACGGGTGCGACGCGCGCGGTGGCGGGTGCGACTCCCGCGACGACCGCTGCCACCTCCACGACCGGTGCCACCTCTCCGACCGGCACGACGGTCCCGACCAGCACGACGGTCCCGACCGGCACGACGGCGCCGGCGACCGGCGCGACGCCGGTCGTGGGCGGCCGGCCCGCGACGGGCAGCATCCCGGCCGTGTCGTCGGACGGCGCACCGCTGCGGGTGTCGACCGGGGTCGTCCCCGTGGTCGGCCGGCGCACCGGGGCGAGCCCCGTGGTCCGCGTGGCGACCGGCGTCATGCCGGTCGTGGCCGCACCGGAGGTCGGTGCCGAGCCGTCCGACGAGCCCGACCGCCTGCTGCTCGACCTCGCCGAGCGGCTGTGGCGGCACGGCCTGGTGGTCGAGGTCGACCACGGCATCCCCGGCGGGACCCGCATCCCGATGGTCGTCGGGCACCCCGACGCCCCCGGCGAGCTGCTCGTCGCGGTCCTCACCGACGACGACGCGTACGTCGCCGAGCCGTCCATCCGCGTCCGCGAGCGGCTCATGGCCGACCGGCTCGAGCGGCTCGGCTGGTCGGTGCTCCGCGTCTGGTCCGCCGCCGCGTTCCTCGACCCGCAGGCCGAGGTCGACCGCATCCGCCGGGCCGTGCACGCCCGGGTCCCCGCGCCCGTCGCACCCCGCACCGCCCCGCTGGTGCTCGGGGTCCCCGACGCGATCGTCGACACCGACGAGCACGAGGAGCTGCCCGCCGCGACCGGCACGACGCGGACGGTCACGCCCGCCGCACCCGAGTCCGCGCCGGCACCGGGGGAGCCGGTCTCCGAGCCGGTCTCCGAGCAGGTCGCTGCCGTCGTGCAGCCCGACAGCGGTGAGCATGCCGGTGCCGACGAGCAGGCTGTCACGGCTGCGCGAGCCGATGGGGGCGAGGAGGCCGCCGCGGCTCCTGAGGCCGACGCACCGGCACCGCTGCACGCCGTCCAGCTCTCGCTCGCGGTCCCGACCCGTCCGCGCCCCGACGTGCGCAGCGGCCTGCCGATCGGCGCCTACAGCGACGACCAGCTCGACGAGCTCGTCGGCTGGCTGATCTCCGACGGCGAGGAGCGCACCCGCGACCAGCTCGGGGCTGCCCTCCGCAAGGAGCTCGGTATCACGCGCCGTTCGTACCGCGTCGACACCGCGGTCCGCTCGGCCATCACCCGCGCACTGCGCTGACGCCCTGGCCGGAGCCTCGCGCCGGCTCGGACCTCGGCGCCCGTCCGGCGGGGCGTCGCCGGACGGGTGGGATCATCGACGCATGACCTCGCAGCCCGGTGCCGACCGCCCGACGGGCAGGACGCCGCGCCGAGCGGTGCGCCGGGCCGGCACGGTCGGTGCGGACGACACCGTGCTCGTCTCGACGCTGCCGGCCTTCCCGACCGACGAGCCGCCCGCCGCCGTCCCGCCCGCCGCCGTCCCGCCCGCACAGGGGTCGGCCGACCCCGCGGACCCGGCGATCGCCGTCCGTAGCTCCGACGACTCGGACGTCGGCTGGGGTGGCAGCGCCGACTCGAACGACGACCGCCTGCACCGGGACAAGCCGCCCCACTGGTAGCCCGGGGCGCGGCTGCGACCGCGCCGACCGCGACGCGCAGTCGAGCGGCCGGCAGTCGAGCGGCCGGCAGTCGACGGGCCGACCGTCAGGCGCGCGGTGCGGGCGGCGGGGCCGCGGGCGGTGCGTCCGGTCGGGTGGCGGCGGTCCCGGTGTCCGTGGGGCCGGTGCCGGCGTCGTTGAGGACCGCGGGCGTGGGCCGGGCGGCGAGCAGGTCGCGGATCTCCTGGAGCAGCAGGATGTCCTCCGCGGGTGCGGCGGGCTCCTCCTCCTCGCCGCGCTTGCGTCGCGCGGCCAGCGCGTTGAGCGGCAGCACGATGAGGAAGTAGACCGCTGCGGCGGTGAGCAGGAACGCGAGCAGCGCGTTGAGGATGACGCCGACCTTGATGGGCGTCGCCTCGATGTCGTCGTTCCACGTGTAGGGCCCGATGTCCCAGAGCTCCGTGAGGTCCGGCTTCCCGAAGATCCAGCCGATGACCGGGCTGATGAACCCTTCGTTGAGCGCCACGACGACGGCACCGAAGGCGGCGCCGATCACCACGCCGACGGCCAGCTCGATGGCGTTCCCGCGGGAGATGAAGTCCTTGAAGCCCTGGAACACCTTGGGCAGGCCGGAGAGCCGCTGGCCGGCTCCTCGCAGGCCGTTGGTGATCGAGTCGGTCACGTCGTCCCCTCACTGGTCGGCTGACCGTCCGGTGGCGCAGGCGCAGGCGCGGGGCGTGCCGCGGCCGGTCGGATCAGGTCCGCCGATCATCCGGCACCCTGCGCAGCCCGGGCAACAGGTGGGGCTCGTCGGAGGGACCGCTCATCGCACGACCACGGGCGAGAGCAGGGCGGAAGCCGCGGCTCCGGCGAGGGCGGTCGCCTCGTCGGGCGAGACGGCGAGGAGCACCGGCGCGGGCTCGTCGCCCCCCGAGCCCCCGAGCAGCCCGGAGCCGTCAGCCGGCGCGGAGGCCTCGGCGGGCACCGGCAGCACCAGCGCCCGCACGGCGACGGTGCCGGCGACCGCGCCCTCGGGCGTCGCGGCCACGACGTCGACGCGCATCCCGGGTCGCAGCAGCCCGGCGACGGCGCCGTCCGCGAACCGGACGGCGGTGACGACGGTCCCGGCCGGCCCGCGCACGTCGTCGGTGACGAGCACCCCGGGCACGACCGGGAGGCCGGCGGCGACGGGAACGGCCGTGGGGGTACCCACGACGTCGGACGGTGATCGGTACGACCGGGCGGGCGCCAGGCCCGCAGGCAGGCGCCGGATCTCGACGTCCGCGCCGGTCAGCGCGGTCCCGGCGTCGAGGTCGTGCGACGCGATGACGACGGGGACGGTGGACGGGGGCGCGGGCCGGACGGCGTCGACCGCGGACGCGGCGGCGACCCCGAGGCAGAGCGCGACGACGGCGAACCGGCTCCGCCACAGCGCTGCCCGCCACGCGACCGGCAGGGGAGCGCGGCGGACGGGCAACGGCGGCGGAGGTTCGAGCGGCATGCCCGGACGCTAGGCGCCCCGCGCACCGCCGGAGCGCAGCCGGCCCCGGTCGCGGGAAGGACCGCCGCGACCAGGGGCTGTGGGCGGCTCAGGCCGAGGCAGCCGGCTTCGCGGCGGCGGCGGACGAGCCCGAGGAGGACGAGCCGGAGGAGGACGCGCCGGCGGCCGCGGGAGTGCTCGACGAGGACGATGACTCGGACGACGTGCTCGACGAGGACGATGACTCGGACGACGTGGACGCGGGGATCGACGAGCTCTTGTTCGACCCGGAGCCCGACCGTGCGTCGTTCCGGTAGAACCCCGACCCCTTGAACACGACGCCGACGGAGGAGAACACCTTGCGCAGGCGTCCCTCGCACTCCGGGCAGACGGTGAGGGAGTCGTCGCTGAACGACTGCTGGATCTCGAAGGCGTGGCCGCACGCCGTGCACGCGTAGGCGTAGGTGGGCACTGGGTCTCCTGACACTCTTCCTGCTGGTCGGGCCGTCGACGCCGGGCGAAGGCGCCTGGCACTCGCATCGTCCGAGTGCCAATCGTAACGGTTCGGCCGGGTGCGGCATTCCGCGGGATCCCCTGTGGACGTCCGGCACGGCTCCGTCAGGTCGGCCCAGTACCCTCCGAAGCGTGCCTCGTCGTCGCCTCGTCCGTCTCTCCGTCATCGGGATCGCCGGCCTGCTGGTCCTCGCGCTCGTCGCGACAGCGGTCGCCGCGATCGTCGTCGTCCGCCGCCCGCTGCCCGAGGTGTCGGGCGAGGTCAGCATCCCCGGCCTCGAGGACCGCGTCACGGTCACGCGCGACGAGCGGGGCGTCCCGACGATCACGGCGGGCAGCCCCGCGGACCTGTTCCGCGCGCAGGGCTACGTCACCGCGCAGGACCGGTTCTTCGAGATGGACTACCGCCGGCACGTCACGGCGGGCCGCCTCTCGGAGCTCGTCGGCGAGAACGAGGACGCGCTCGACGCCGACAAGGTGATCCGCACGTTCGGATGGCGGCGCGTCGCCGAGCAGGAGTGGCGGCTCGTCGACGACAGCACGCGCGAGGCGCTGCAGGCGTACGCGGACGGCGTGAACGCCTACCTCGACCGGCGTGACCTCTCGCAGATCGCCGTCGAGTACACGGTGCTCGGCCTGCAGGTCGACACGGACAAGCCCGAGAAGTGGGACCCGGTCGACTCGCTGGCGTGGCTCAAGGCCCTCGCGTGGGACCTGCGCGCCAACTACGACGACGAGCTCGACCGGGCGGTCGCGTTCGCGTCGGTGCAGGACGTCGCGCGGGTGGACCAGCTCTTCCCGGTGTACCCGCAGGACGTCAACCTGCCGATCCTCACGGCGGGCGACGTGGCACCCGCGGCCCAGCCGACCTCCGCGCACGGCGACCTGGACCTCGCGGACGACGACCTCCAGCAGGCGCTGACGTCCGCGCAGCGCGCGCTCGACGCGGTGCCGCACCTCGTCGGCGACGGCGCCGGGCTCGGCTCCAACTCGTGGGTCGTCGCGGGCGAGCACACGGAGTCGGGCGAGCCGATCCTGGCCAACGACCCGCACCTGGGCATCTCGGCGCCCGGCATCTGGGCGCAGGTCGGCCTGCGCTGCGCGCCGGTGTCGGGCGACTGCCCGTACGACGTCGCGGGGTTCGCCAACGCCGGCATGCCCGGCGTCGTCATCGGGCACGACGCGCACCTGGCGTGGGGCCTGACGAACCTCGGGGCCGACGTCACCGACTTCTTCCTGGAGCGCGTCGACGGCGAGAGCACCGTGGTCGACGACGGCACCGCGCCCATCACGTCACGCCAGGAGACCATCAAGGTCAACGGCGGCGACCCGGTCCGGATCACCGTCCGCGAGTCGGTCCACGGGCCGATCGTGTCGGACGTCCTGGACCTCGCCGACGTCGGCCGCGCACCGACCGCGGGCGGCACCACGCGGTTCGAGGTGGCGCTGTCGTGGACCGCGCTCCAGCCGGGGCGCACGGCCGACGCGCTGCTCGCGATGAACACCGCCCGGGACGCGTCCGACGTCGCGGCGGCCGCGGCGCTGCTCGAGGTCCCCGCGCAGAACATCGTGTTCGCGACCACGGACGGCCACATCGGCTACCAGGCGCCCGGCCGCATCCCGGTCCGGAACCAGGTCGCCGGCGGTGTGGTGCCGTCCGACGGGTCGTGGCCGCGGCCGGGCTGGGACAGCACGTACGACTGGCAGGGCTTCGTCGACCCCGCGGCCATGCCGCACACCCTCGACCCCGCCGACGGGTTCCTCGTGGCCGCGAACCAGGCGGTCACCCCGACCGGTGTCGGCCCGTTCCTGACGGGCGACTGGGACTACGGCTACCGCGCGCAGCGCATCCGTGACGAGCTCACCAGGCTGGTGGGCTCCGGTCGCAAGCTGACCGTCGCGGACATGAGCTCGCTCCAGATGGACCAGCGCAACCCGTACGCGGAGGTGCTGGTCCCGACGCTGGTCGGCCTCGACATCCCGAACGCGTACGACGACGACGGTCAGGAGCTGCTGCGCACCTGGGACCTGCGCTCGACGGACGACTCGGCGGCCGCGGCCTACTTCTCGGCGGTCTGGGCGACGGTCCTGCGGCTCGCGTTCGCCGACGACCTCCCGGAGGGGCACGCCCCGACGGGCGACTCCCGCTGGCTCGAGGTGGTCCGGCGGCTGCTCGACGACCCGTCGTCGCCGTGGTGGGACGACCGGTCGACGCCGGGTGTCGTCGAGGGGCGTGACGAGGTGCTGACCCGCGCGATGGTCTCGGCCCGGCGGCAGCTCACGCAGCAGCTCGGCCGTGAGGCGACCGACTGGCGCTGGGGGCAGCTGCACGTCGCGGCCCCCGAGCACGCGGTGCTGGGCGGCGACTCGGTGCCGTGGCTCGTGCGCCGGCTCGTCAACCCGACGCCGATCGAGGTGGGCGGCGGCTCGTCGATCGTCGACGCGACGTCGTGGGACGCGAGCTCGGACTCGTACGAGGTGACGTCCGCGCCGTCGATGCGCATGGTCGTGGACCTCGGTGACCTGGACTCGTCGACGTGGGTCAACCTCACGGGCACGTCCGGCCACCCGGCGAGCGTGCACTACACCGACCAGTTCGACGCGTGGGCGCACGGCCGCACGTTCCCGTGGCCGTTCACGCCCGCGGCGACCGGGGCGGACGCGACGGACCGGCTGACGCTGAACGCGCCGTCCCCCTGAGCGGGAGCGTGCGGCCGGCCTGCCGCCGGGCTCAGCCGATCGGCTGCCACCCGTCGGGCGTCGCGACGACGTCCACGAGCCGGTCGTGCCGTTCGCGCGGCAGCGGCCGGCTGGTCGCGTCGTAGACCTCCTCCGGGAACACGACGCCCACCACGAGGACGCCGTCGCGGGCGTGCTCCAGCGCCCGGTCGTACCAGCCGCCGCCCTGGCCGAGCCGCGCGCCCGAGGTGTCGACCGCGAGCGCGGGCGCGACGATCACGTCGGCGTCGGCGAGGGCCGACGCACCGAGCGTCGGCGTGCCCGGCTCGGGAGGCCGGCCCGGTGCGCGCTCGCGCAGGTCCTCGGGTCCGGCGTACTCGGCCCAGTCGCGGCGCAGCCCGCTGCCGAGCACCGGCAGGAGCAGGCGGACGCCGCGGGCCGCCAGAGCCTCGAGCAGGGGACCTGTGCCGGGCTCGCTGGGTCGGGCCGCGTACACCGAGATGCAGCCGGCCGAGGCGACGGCCGGGATCGACGTCACCACGTCGGCGAGCGCGAGCGCGGCGGCCTCACGGCGCCGGACCGACCGTTGCGACCGTGCGTCGCGGATCGCCCGTCGCAGCCGCTCCTTCACGTCCTCGACCTCGTCCCCCTCGGAGACGCGCGGGTAGGGCTGGGCGACGCTGCTCATGCGACCAGTGTCGCAAAGAGTGCGGAGTCCCCACCATGACCTTGGTCTGTGAACGTTTCGCAACATCTTGGTGGGGCACAGCCATGCCACCTGGGACAACGGACAAACGTCACAAGTCACGTGACGCAGGCCACTGCGTGCCGCGACCATGCCGACCTAGCATCGCCGCATGAGCGCACACGGACTCGCACAGGCCCAGCGCAAGATGACCGAAGGGGAGGTCCACCCCACCGCCATCGACGTGTTCTCCCGCTTCTACGGACTCCTGGAGTCCGGTGAGACCGGGGTGATCGCCGAGACCGACGTCAGCCCGCTGACCGACGTCCCTCACCTCTCCGACCTCGACGTCCCCGACGACGTCGCCCGTGACGCCCTCGCCGTCACCGCCGTCATCAAGCTCAACGGCGGTCTCGGGACCTCCATGGGCATGGACCGGGCCAAGTCCCTGCTCCGTGTCCGCGACGACAGCACGTTCCTCGACGTGATCGCCGGCCAGGTCCTCGCGGCCCGCGCGGCGAGCGGTGCCCGCCTCCCGCTCGTCCTCATGAACAGCTTCCGCACGCGCGACGACAGCCTCGCGGCCCTCGCCGGCTACCCCGACCTGGCCGTCGACGGCCTGCCGCTCGACTTCGTGCAGAACCGCGAGCCGAAGCTGCGGGCCGACGACCTGACCCCCGTCGAGTGGCCGGCCGACCCGGACCTCGAGTGGTGCCCGCCGGGGCACGGCGACCTCTACACGGCGCTGCACGCGTCGGGCGTCCTGCAGGCGCTGCTCGACGCCGGCTTCCGGTACGCGACCGTGTCGAACTCCGACAACCTGGGTGCGTCTCCGGACGCGCGCATCGCCGGGTGGTTCGCTCGGTCGGGTGCGCCGTTCGCGGCGGAGGTCGCCCGCCGCACCCCCGCCGACCGCAAGGGCGGGCACCTCGTGGTGCGCAGCTCGGACGGCCGGATCGTGCTGCGTGAGTCGGCGCAGACCCTCCCGGAGGACGCCGCCTCCGCGGGGGACATCGACCGCCACCAGTACTTCAACACCAACAACCTCTGGCTCGACCTGCAGGCGCTGTCTGACGAGCTCGCGCGCACCGGCGGTGTGCTCGACCTGCCGCTCATCCGCAACGAGAAGACCGTCGACCCGAGCGACAAGACGTCCCCGAAGGTCGTCCAGATCGAGTCCGCGATGGGTGCCGCGATCGAGGTGTTCGACGGCGCGGCCGTCCTCGAGGTCGACCGCTCCCGGTTCCTGCCCGTCAAGACGACGAACGACCTGCTGGTGCTGCGCTCCGACGTGTACCGGCTGGAGGACGACAGCCGGCTCACGGCCCAGGTCGAGGCGCCGTTCGTGGACCTCGACGAGGACCACTTCAAGACGATCGCGGCGTTCGACGAGCGCCTGCCCGCGACCCCGTCGCTCGTCGACGCGTCGTCGCTGCGGGTCCGGGGCGACTGGACGTTCGGCGCGGGTGTCGTCGTGACGGGCGACGCCGTGCTCGACGACCCGGGCGAGCCCTCGCAGGTCCCGGACGGCGCCAAGGTGGGGGCCGACGGCATCGTCTGACGGCCCTCCGGCACGGGCCGCGCGACACGTCTGCGCGCGGCCCGTGCCGCGGACCCCGACGGCCGGGGCAGAATGCGCGCATGAGATCGGTCCAGGACCACCTGGCCGCGGTGCTCGCCGCCGTCGGCCCGGTCGCTCCTCTCGACGTCGTGCTGCCCGACGCTGTCGGCTGCATCCTCGCGTCGGACGTCGTCGCCCGCGCGGACCTGCCCGCCCTGACGCTCGCCGCGCGCGACGGCTACGCGGTCGCCGCGCACGACACCGCGGCCGCCGGGTACGCGGGCGACCACGCGATGCCCGTGGCGCACGACGTCCGCCCGGGCGGCGGCCGTCCGCTGCGCCTCGTGCCCGGTCAGGCGGTGCGCGTCGCGTCCGGCGCGCCGCTCCCGCTCGGCGCCGACGCCGTGGTCCCGCTCGAGGAGACCGACCGGGGCGCGGCCCGCGTCGCGATGCAGCGCCCCGCCGTCGCCGGGCAGCACGTCCGCCCTGCCGGCGGCGAGGTGCGTGCCGGCGAGGTCGTGCTCGCCGCAGGGACACGGCTGGGTGCACGCCAGCTCGCGCTCGCGGCCGCGCTCGGTCGGGGACGGCTGCGCGTGCACCCGACCCCGCGCGTCGTGCTCCTGTCGGTCGGCGACGAGCTCACCGAGCCGGGCACGACGGGTGCCGACGAGACGACGGTGTTCGAGGTCGACGGGCACGCCCTCGAGGCCGCGGTCCGCGACGCCGGTGCGTCGCCCGTCCGGGTCGCGATCCTGCCCGACGACCGCGCGACCCTGCGGGAGGCGCTCGAGGACCAGCTGGTCCGCGCCGACCTCGTCGTCATCACGGGCGGCCTGTCCGAGCTCGCGCACGACACCGTCAAGGACGTCCTCGCGCCGCTGGGCACCGTCCGGCTCGACCAGGTCGCGATGACCCCGGGCCAGCGGCACGGCTTCGGCACGGTCGGCGACGAGCTCGGCCGGGACCGTGCCGTGCCGATCTTCGCGCTGCAGGGCAGCCCGGTCGCCGCTCAGGTGTCGTTCGAGGTGTTCGTGCGCCCGGCGCTACGGGCCATGGCCGGGCACACCGAGCTGTTCCGCCCGTCGGTGGCCGCGGAGGCGACGACCGGCTGGGTCTCGCCGCCGGGGCTGCGCCAGTTCGTCCCGGCCACCGTGCTGGGCTCGCCCGACGAGGGCTACCGCCTGACGCCCGTCGGCGACCCGTCCGCCCCGACCGTCCGCACCCTGTCGCAGGCCAACGCGCTCGCGGTCGTCGGCGAGCAGGACCTGACGGTGCACCCCGGTCAGGTCGTCCACTGCCTGGTCCTGGAGGGTTGACGTGGAGCGCAGCGGACGGTGCAGGACCGCGGAGCGTCATGTGCCGGGAGCGGAGCGCAACCTCGGCCCGACCACCCGGAACGGAGGGCTGACGCTGTGGTGAGCGGGTGGCCGGCCTTCCTGACCGAGGGCGACGTGCGGCTGCGGCCGCTGCGGCGGCGGGACCAGGACGCGTGGCTGTCGCTGCGCGCCCGCAACGCCGACTGGCTGGAGCCGTGGGACGCGACGAGCCCGGTCCCGGTGCTCGGTCCGCGCCCGACGTTCGCCGCGTTCGTCCGGACGTTGTCGGCGCAGGCCCGGTCGGGCGTGACGCTGCCGTTCGCGGTCGACTTCCAGGGCGAGCTCGTCGGGCAGCTCACGGTCGCGTCGATCACGTACGGGTCGCTGCGCTCGGCGACGATCGGGTACTGGGTGTCCGAGCACGTCGCGGGGCACGGCATCATCCCGACGGCCGTCGCGCTGGCCACGGACCACTGCTTCGGCGCGCTCGGCCTGCACCGGGTGGAGATCAACATCCGCCCGGAGAACCGGCCGTCGCTGCGGGTCGTCGAGAAGCTCGGGTTCCGGGACGAGGGCGTGCGCGAGCGGTACCTGCACATCCAGGGCCAGTGGTGCGACCACCGGGCGTTCGCGCTCACCGCCGAGGAGGTCCCGGACGGCCTCGTCGCCCGGTGGCGTGCCCGTCGGGGCGCCGCAGCGGGCTGATCGGCGCGCGGGGATCGGGGGGATCGGGCGGGTTGCGCCAGCCGACACGCCGTGACGGTCCCGGATTCGTCGCGCGGCGGCACCTACCGTCGTGACGTGAACGATCTCGCAGGCCCCGTCGCCCTGGCGCTCGTGGGTCTGTGGGTCGCGTACCTGGTGCCGCACAAGCTGCGGTACCGCCAGCAGCTTCTCGAGTCCCGGGCCGACGACCGGTTCTCCGAGGCGTTGCGCGTGGTGGCGGTGACGCGCCGGCGCAACCCGCGGGGTTCCCGGCTGCACGCCCGGACCGTGGACTCGACCGACGGGACGGCGACCGGCAGGATGCCGGGACTGCTGACCCCGGGAAAGGGGCTCCCGGTGCTGACCGCCGGGAGCGCGACAGGAGGCACCGCCGTGGACCGACCGACAGCGACCGAGAGCAGGATCACCGCCGACGCGGCGCGCCGTGCCGCCCAGGCCCGTGCCGCGCGCGCGGCGTCCGTCGCGCGCCGTGCCGCTGCCGCGCGCCGCCGTGGAGTGCTGGCGGGGATGCTCGTCGTCGCGACCGTGATCGGCTGGACCGTCGTCGGCGTGGTGCCCGCGGTCACGTGGGTGGCCGGTGTCGTCCCGACGGTGCTGCTGGGCGGGGTCGTGGTGCTGGGCCGCCGCGCCGTGCTCGCCGGGCGGGCGGCGGACGCCGCCTGGGATGCGCGCGTGGCAGAGGAGCGCCGCTCCGGCGGTGCGCCCCGGACCGGGGCGACGCGGGTCGTCTCCGGGCCCGCGACGGGCTCGACGACGCAGGTCCGGACGACGACGGGCGCGACGCCGCGGGTCGCCGAGCGGAGCACGACGACGTCCAGGACGAGCACCGTCGACAGCACGAAGGCGACCGGCACGACGTCGACCAGCGCGAAGGCCGGCTCGAAGGCCGGCTCGACGGCCGCCGCTGCGACGCCGACGACCGACGCCTCGACCATCGCCACCACGGAGGCCCCGCACGCGATCGTGACCGGCCGGGCGTTCCACCCGTCGGACGCCAGCACAGAGGTGTTCGCCCGCATCGTCGCCGACCACGGCGAGGCCGAGTCGCCGGCGCGGCACGCGACGACCGGTCCGGTCCCCGTCGTCCGCCAGACGTCTCGCGGCCGCGGCCCGAAGGCCGACGAGCACGCGGACGAGACGGAGGCCGCCGACGCCGCGACCGACGCTGGAACGGACGAGACGGACGCCGCGACGGACGACGCCTGGTCGCCGGTCCCGGTGCCGCGCCCCACGTACACGATGAAGGCCACGGCGCCCCGACGGGAACCCGCCCCGCTGGAGAACCTCGAGGGGTCGACCGCCGTCCGCGCGGCCGAGCCGGCGGCCGTCGAGGCCACCGGCGACGTCGTCGAGCCGGTCGCCGAGACGACAGGCAGCATCGACCTGAACGCCGTGCTCGCCAAGCGTCGCGCCGCGGGGGAGTGACCCCGGGGGACTCGTCCCCGATTTCGTGAACGGGCCGGACGTGGTGTTAGTCTGTAGCCCGCTCGAGGGGCTGTGGCGCAGTTGGTAGCGCGTCTCGTTCGCAATGAGAAGGTCAGGGGTTCGAATCCCCTCAGCTCCACCGCATGAAACCCCCGTCTGACCAGGCCGTACGGCCCGGAAAGGCGGGGGTTTCTTGTTTGCCATTCGCGTGGGGCCGTATCTCGCGCCCCCCGCGCACCCTGAGCCTGCTGAGACCCGCCTGATCGGCCCCGGTTCCAGGGCTGACCGCTACAGCGGGAGCGCGCGGCCCTCGACCACGGAGCGCATCACGAGCGTCGAGTTGAGTCGTTGGACGCCGGGTAGCGCGGCGAGGTGCTCGTCGTAGAGGCGTTGGAAGTCGCTCAGGTCACGAGCGACCACGCGCAGGAGGTAGTCGGGGTCGCCGAAGAGGCGTTGAGCCTGCAAGACGTTCGGTATCTCGGAGACCTTGCTCTCGAAGGCCCCGATGCTGCCGACGGTGGCCTCACGCATCGTGACGAAGACCAGGGCCTCGAACGTCAGACCCAGGGCGCCGGCGTTGAGCTGCGCGTGGTAGCCGGTGATCACACCATCGCGTTCGAGCATCTTCAACCGACGGTGGCACGGCGAGACGCTGAGCTGGACGCGTTCGGCCAGCTCGGTCACCGTCTGGCGCCCATCTCGTTGGACTTCAGCAAGGATTGTGCGGTCGATCGAGTCCATGTGGCAGATTCTTCCACGCACGGCGCGTAGCACGCGTGAAGTTGGGTCCACCTTGCGCCCGATGCCACATAGCCTCCCTCTGGGCGAGATCGGCGGGGTTGAGCGAGGGTGGTGGTGAGCGGTGGACGGCGCGGACGTGCTGGGATTCTGGGCGATCTCCATCCTGTTCGTGCTCGCGCCCGGGGCCGACTGGGCCTACGCGATCAGCGCCGGGATCCGTGGCGGTGTGATCGTCCCTGCGGTCAGCGGGATGCTCTCGGGGCACCTGGCCGCGACCCTGCTCGTCGCTGCCGGGGTCGGTGCGATGGTCGCCGGCGCACCAGGGACGATCGCGGCGCTGACCATCGCGGGTGGCGCCTACCTGCTGTGGCTGGGGTACCGGACGTACACGCACCCCGCCACGCCGCACGAGAGCACCGACGCCGTCGACGGGACCTCACGTGCGCGCTGGCTGTGGAAGGGACTGGGGGTGAGCGGCCTGAACCCCAAGGTGTTCTTGCTCTTCTTGGCGCTGCTCCCGCAGTTCACGTCACGCGCCGCGCCCTTGCCGGTGTGGGCGCAGATCACGGTGCTCGGCCTGATCCATGTCGCGACCTGCGCCGTGGTCTACGTCGTGGTCGCCGCAACGGCGCGCCGGGTGCTGTCCGCTCGCCCGGCAGCGGCGAAGATCGTCTCTCGGGTCTCGGCCGTCGTCATGGCCGGCATCGGCATCGCGCTCATCGTCGAGCAGACGCTGGGCTGACCGACGGCCCACCGCTCAGCACCGCCACGCCCCGCCCGTCAGAACCAGGAGACCGTGATGGACGCCGCGCCGCTCAGCACCGGGGCCTACTTCGAACGACTCGACGAGACGACGTTCCAACCGACCGAGCACGTCAGCGGCGGATGGGACCCGAACGGGCAGCACATCGCCCCTGCACTCGGCCTGCTCGCTCACGCCGTCGAGACCGCCCTCGCCGCGCGGGCGGGCGAACCGCTGCAGCTGGCCCGCGCGTCCTACGACATCCTCGGCACGCTCCCCATCGAACCCGTCCAGGTCGACGTCGACGTGCTTCGCCCGGGCCGCACCATCGAGCTGGTCCAAGCCACGCTCAGCCACGCCGGTCGGCCCGCCGTCATCCTCCGAGCCTGGCTCCTCCGCAGCTACGACACCACCGCCCACGCAGGCGGGACCCGTCACCGCATCCCCGGCCCCGAGGACGTTCCGGCGTGGGACCCCGCCGACCTCTGGCCGGGCAACTTCGTGCGCTCCGTGGACGTCCGCCGAGACCAAGCCGAGCCCGGCCGGGCGATCTGCTGGGTCCGACCCCAGCTCCCGCTCCTGTCCGGCGAGCCGATCTCCACGACCGCCCGCGCCCTGGGCGTGATCGACATCGCCAACGGCCTGACGCCCAGACGGCCGACCACCGAAATCGCGTTCCCGAACGTCGACCTCACCGCCCACCTGCTCGCCACACCGCACGGCGAGTGGATCGGCCTGGACACCACCGTCACCTTCGGACCGACCGGCCTCGGACTGACCCACACCACCATCCACGACACCCACGGACCGCTCGGAGTCCTCACCCAAGCACTGACCGTCCGGCCCCACCGCCACCACCACGGCAACGGCGAGTACTGACCCTGGCCAGGGGAGACGTGGCGTGCGCGAGGCGTCAGGGATGAGGGCTCGAGCAGCCTGGGGCTGTGACCAATGCTCCCGTTGGTCTCGCGACGATGGGCATCGGGGGGCTCTTTGCCGCGAAGGCGTCGGGCTCGGACGCACGACGTTCACGGGGTCACAGGTCAGCACGCTGTCCCGAGTGGCCCGCCGGAGCCAGGGCTGTCGAGCTCGCCGCTCTGGGATACTCCGAGTGCTCATCAACACCAGGTCCGAGTGGTTCGCCTGGACTCTCCTGCTCCTCCTGCTAGCCATGGCGGCGGCGTTCATCGAGCGTACGAACGGACCGAGAGAGTCGGCGCCACTGTCGAATGAGGACTCGGCCCGAGTCTCCAGAGGGTGTCGAAGGCTGTCTTCAAGGCCGAGGGCCCATTGTTGAACGCCTTCTACGCGGCCCGTAATATCCGCAAGGCTCCTGGTAGTGGCAATGCCCGTCGATGGGATGCGTGCAGTGCAGTTGTGCCACAAGATCGGGGCGCCATGAGCACCCTGGGTACGGCAATGGCTCGACTCGACGCTGCCCGCGCCGCCGCTGGACTTGACGCGATGCCAGCGGGAGCGCCCGTCGAGTCAGTCCTCGCGCGGCTGGAGGCGCTCGATCTCACACCGCACGAGGAACTGGTCGAATGGTTCGCCCACTACGGGGCGGGACCTCTGCTGTACCGCGTCGACGTGCCGTCCCTCGACGACGCCTGCGGCCGCTACCTCGACGGCATCGAGATGGTTGGAGACGACCCGGGCCCGGAGGCAATCGACTGGTTCCCGATCGCTGACTACGTCGTGATGTTCGCGCGCCCGTGTGGCAACGCCCCTCAGGTCCGGCGGATCAACGAGGTGTTTGAGTTCAGCGCACCCACGGCTGCGAGTGATCTGGCGGTCGTGGTCGAGCTCTGGGCGGACCGGCTGGACCGCGGGTACTACATTCCGAATCCGACGACCGGGCTGCCCTGGTTCGATGGCGAGTTCCCCGACGACGAACTCTGGCTCACCACCCGCCTGTAGCGATGGCCTCGCCGTCCTCCCGGCACTGAACTCGGTGGAACCGCTGCCCGGACGCGGTGCGATGTTCTTCGCAACGAGAAGGTCAGGGGTTCGAGTCCCCTCAACTCCACCGAAGACGAAGGCCGGACCCGTGAGGGTCCGGCCTTCGTCGTTCCGAGATCCGAGCGGCGGGCCTACCGGGGGAAGCGCCCCGCCGCTCGACGAGCAGGGGTCAGAGCACGCCGCGGCGGCCGCGACGGCCGGACACGGCGGCGACGAACACCGCGGCGAGGCCGATCTGCAGGAACAGCTCGACCCAGTCGACGCCCGAGGTGCTCTGGACGCCGATGAGCGAGGCGAGCCAGGTGCCGACGAGTGCCGCCACGATGCCGACGGCGACGGTCGCCAGGGCGGACATGCGCTGCCGGCCGCGCACCACGAGTCGGCCGAGGATGCCGATGATCGCGCCGATGATGATCGCGCTGATGATGCCTTCGGGGGTCATGTTGTGAACTCCTTGACTGAGAGGGGTTCGATCCGGTATCGGAGAACGTAGGGGACATTCCGCCCACGCGCGCGCTGAAACGGCCCCAGCTGGACGGTCGTCTCACAGTTGCGATCGACAACTGGGGAGAGTCCGGGGCAAGCCGGACATGGCGGGTCCCGGCGCCGGGACCAGGGCGGACGTCGTCCTGATGGCATGATGTCGCGGTGCCAGCCGACGAGCCCTCCACCGGCGACGGCGGGCTGGTGGCGAGGGTCCGTGCCTGGGTGGACCCGCTCGTCGTGATGATCGTCGCGGCCCTCGTGCTCGGGCTGGTGCTCCCGGCCCGCGGCACGGCTGCGGACGTGCTCGACGTGGTGAGGACGGGCGCGATCGTCCTGCTGTTCTTCCTGTACGGCGCCCGCATGGCGACCGGCGACGTGTGGGCGGGTCTGCGCAACTGGCGGCTGCAGGGGTCGATGCTCGTCGCGACGTACGTCGTCTTCCCGGTGCTCGGGCTGCTCGTCCAGCTGCTGCCCGACGAGGTCCTGGCCCCCGAGCTCAAGACGGGCCTGCTGTTCCTGTCGCTGCTGCCGTCGACGGTGCAGTCGTCGGTCGTGTTCACGTCGATCGCCCGTGGCAACGTCGCAGGAGCGATCACGGGCGCGACGATCTCGAACGTCGCGGGCATCGTCCTGACGCCGCTGCTCGTCGGCCTGCTCATGAGCCGGACGAGCGGGCCGACGGGCGGGTCGGTGCAGGGGATCCTCTGGCAGCTCCTCGTGCCGTTCGCGGCCGGCCAGGCGGTGCAGCCGTGGATCGGCCGGTGGGTGCGGGCGCACGCGCCGCTGACGCGGGTGACCGACCGGGCGACGATCCTGCTCGTCGCGTACGCGTCGGTGAGCGAGGCGCAGGTCTCGGGTGCCTGGGACCACGTCACGGTCGGGGCGCTCGTGCTCCTGGTCGTCGTCTGCGCGGTGATGCTCGCGGTGATGCTGACGGTCACGTGGACGGGCGGCGGGCGGCTCGGGCTGGTGCGGCCCGACCGGGTCGCGCTGCTCATGTGCGGGTCGAAGAAGAGCCTGGCGACCGGCCTGCCGATGGCGTCGGTGCTGTTCTCGCCCGCGCTCGCCGCCAGCGTCGCGCTGCCCGTCATCGTGTTCCACCAGCTGCAGCTCGCGACATGCGCCGTCGTCGCGCGCCGCCTGGCCCAGGAGGTGAAGTAGCGTGCCCGGGGGCGCACTGCCCGTCGTCACCGCCCGAGGAGTCCCGTGCCCGACGTGATCACCGTCATCCCCCGACCGACCTCCGTGGACGTGACCGGTGGCGAGCCGTTCGTGCTCGGCCAGGGCACCACCGTCGTCGTCGAGAGCCGGCCTGAGCTCATCTCCGTGGGCGTGCTCGCCGCGGACCTGCTCGGCCGCGTCACGGAGCACCCGGTCGAGGTGCGCTACACCGGCGGCGAGGCGCCCCGCACGGTGTGGCTGCGCCTCGTCGAGTCCCTCCCCGCGGGCGACGAGGCCTACCGGGTCGTCGTGCGGCCCGCGCGCGTGACGATCGACGCCCGCACCCCCGCCGGCCTGGTCCGCGGCCTGGTCACGCTGCGCCAGCTCGTGACGCCGGACCTCACCGTCCCGGCGGTCCGCATCGAGGACGCGCCGCGGTTCGGGTGGCGCGGGCTGTCCCTCGACGTCGCCCGGCACTTCGTCTCGGTCCGCGACCTCAAGGTCGTCGTCGGGCTGATGGCGCACTACAAGCTCAACGTGCTGCACCTGCACCTCACGGACGACCAGGGCTGGCGGCTGCACCTGCCGTCCCGGCCCCAGCTCACCGAGCGCGCGAGCGGCACGTCCGTGGGAGGAGACCCGGGCGGCTTCTACACGGTCGACGAGTTCGCCGACATCGTCGCGTACGCGGCCGTCCGCGGGGTGCGGGTGGTCCCCGAGATCGACGTGCCCGGCCACGTCAACGCGGCGACGCACACGTACGGCGACCTCAACCCGAGCGGCGAGCCGACAGACGCGTACACCGGCATCGAGGTGGGCTTCAGCCGGCTGCACGCCGACCTGCCCGCCACGGGCCGGTTCCTCACCGACGTGTTCACCGACCTCGCCGCGATGACGCCGGGCGACTTCGTGCACATCGGTGGCGACGAGGTCCTCACGATGGCGAAGGACGAGTACGCCGAGCTCGTCGGTGCGGCCGCCGCGGCGGTCCGGGCCGCGGGCAAGCGCGTCGTCGGGTGGCAGGAGATCGCGCACACGACGCTCGAGCCGGGCACCGTCGTCCAGTACTGGGACCCCCGCGAGGACCCGGCGCCGTTCGTGGCCGCCGCGAAGGCCGGCGCGCTGTTCCTCATGTCGCCCGGGTCGAAGACGTACCTCGACATGAAGTACGACGCGACCACCGAGCTGGGCCTGGAGTGGGCCGGCCACATCGAGCTGCGGGACGCCTACGACTGGGAGCCGACCGCGATCCTCGAGGGGCTCCCGCCGGAGTCGGTGATCGGCGTCGAGGCGGCGCTCTGGACGGAGACGCTGCGGGACCTGCCCGCCCTCACGTCGATGCTCCTGCCGCGGCTCGCGGCCGTCGCCGAGGTGGCGTGGTCCGCGCCCGATCAGCGCGACTGGGACGGGTTCCGGTCGCGCGTCGCCGCGCACGGGCCGTTCTGGGACCGGTTCGGGTTCGCCTGGTACCGCAGCCCGCAGGTCGACTGGCTCTGAGCGCCGGCCGGCAGGAGCCGCCGGCTCAGATCCAGGTCGCGAGCCACATGTGCGCGTGCCAGAACCAGTACGGGACCACCATTCCGGTCCAGATCGGGTAGAAGAACGCCCCGACGAGGACGGCGAGCGCGACGACCGCGGACACGACGCCGATGGCCCAGCGCCGGGCGCCCGGGTCGAGCTCGTCCTTTGGTCCCACGACCAGCGTGAACACGTAGACGAGCGTGAGCACCATCCACGGCACGAACGCGACCGAGTAGAACGTGAAGATCGTGCGCTCCGGGTAGGCGAACCACGGCAGCCAGCCGGCCACGATGCCGGACAGCACGGCGAACGCCCGCCAGTCCCGGAACCGGAACAGCCACACGAGCGCGACGAGAATCGCGGCCGTCGCGGCCACCCACACGACGGGGTTGCCGATCGCGGTGATGGCCTGCGAGCACTGGGTCGCGCCGCACGCGTCCTGCGCCTGCTGCCCGGACAGGCCGGAGATCTCCGGCGGGTAGAACATCGACGTCGGCCGCCACTGCACGAGCCAGCCGATGGGGTGCGAGGAGTAGCTGTGCGGGGTGGTCAGGCCCGTGTGGAACGCCCACATGTCCTGGTGGTACTTCCACAGCGACCGCAGACCTTCCGGCAGCCACGTCACGCCCTGACCGGGGTTGTCCGCGGCCCACTGCCGCCCGTACGCGAGCGGGTGCAGCAGCCACGACGACCACGAGGCCACGTACGTGACGGCGGCGATGCCGACCATCGCCACGCCCGCGACGAGGCCGTCGCGGCGGATCCCGGCCCAGAACCAGGAGCGCACGCCGACCGTCCGCCGCGCGGCGACGTCCCACGCCACCGTCATCAGGCCGAAGACGGCGAGGAAGTACATGCCGGACCACTTGGTGCCGATCGCGAGCCCCAGCAGGACGGCGGCGGCGAGCCGCCACCACCGCCAGCCGAGCCGCGGCCCGACCCCGAGCTCACCACCGGCGTCGACCACCACGGCCGCCCGGTCCGCCAGGCGCCGGCGGGCCTGGTCACGGTCGAGCAGGAGCGCGCCGAACGCGGCGAGGACGAAGAACATGAGGAACGGGTCGAGCAGGCTCACGCGGGACATGACGATCGCCTCGCCGTCGACCGCGAGCAGGACGCCCGCGACGACGCCCCACGTCGTCGAGCGGAACAGCCGCCGCGCGATCCGCACCAGCATGAGCACGGCGAGCGTCCCGCACAGGGCCGCGGCCATCCGCCACGCCGCCGCGCTGCCGACGCCGCCGCCGAGCTGGATGCCCAGCCCGATCAGCCACTTGCCGACCTGCGGGTGCACCACGTACTCGGCGGCCGTGCCGAGGCCCGACGCGTCGCCGGCCTCGAACGCCGCGTTCGGGTCGGTGGGCCAGGAGGCCTCGTAGCCGCGCTTGACGAGCGACCAGCCGTCCTTGACGTAGTACGTCTCGTCGAACACGAGCTTGTGCGGGCGGCCCAGGTCCCAGAACCGCAGGATGCCGGCGAACACCGTCACGCCGAGCGCCCACAGCCAGCCGGTCAGCCGGGCCCGGGGGTCCGCGTCGAGGGCGAGCGCCTCGGTGCCGACCAGGCGGCGCAGGAGCCGGTCCCGGGTCGGCTCGTCCTCGGCGGGCTCGTCGGCGGGCTCGGCGGCCTCGTCGTCGGGCCCGGGGGCGTCGGGGTCCACCGGGGCGCCGGGGTCCTCGGTGGTCGTCGCCGTCACCGCGTCCGGTGCGACACCCGGCTCGGGGGGCGCCGACGGGTCGGCGGCCGGCTCGTCGTGGGGTGCGACGGACCGGGTCTCGACGTCGTCGTCGGACGGGGCGGCCAGCACGGCGTCGTCGTCTCGGGTGGGCGGCACGCGGTCATCGTAGGGGTGACGGCTGTGTCGGGGGAGTGCTCCGGGCGTCGTCGTCGGGCGTGATCACGGGCCGGCGGCACGGGCGGACGTCCCGCACCGGGCGAGGTGGCAGGCTGACGGGGTGACCGCCACCGCACCCGGACCGGGCCGACTGGTCCTCGCCGCGACGCCGATCGGCAACGTCGAGGACGCCTCGGCGCACCTGCGGCGGCTGCTCGCCGAGGCCGACGTCGTCGCCGCGGAGGACACCCGCCGCACGCGCGCCCTCGCCGCCCGGATGGGCGTCGAGATCGGTGGCCGGGTGGTCAGCCACCACGAGCACAACGAGGCGGAGCGCTCGGCGGAGCTGCTCGAGGTCGTCGCGGGCGGGGGGACCGTCGTGGTCGTCACCGACGCGGGGATGCCCGCCGTGTCCGACCCCGGGTTCCGGGTGGTGACCGCGGCCGTCGCCGCAGGGCTGGCCGTCACCGCGGCACCCGGTCCGAGCGCCGTGCTGACCGCGCTCGCCCTGTCGGGGCTGCCGACGGACCGGTTCTGCTTCGAGGGGTTCCTGCCCCGGCGGCCCGGGGAGCGGTCACGGGCGCTCGCGGACCTGGCCGACGAGCGTCGCACGATGGTGTTCTTCGAGGCGCCGCACCGGCTCGCGGACGTGCTCACGTCGATGGCGGACGCGTTCGGGGCCGAGCGCCCCGCGGCCGTGTGCCGGGAGCTCACCAAGACGTACGAGGAGGTCCGCCGGGGTCCCCTGACGGAGCTCGTCGCCTGGGCCGGGGAGGGGCAGGTGCGCGGCGAGATCGTCGTCGTCGTGGCCGGTGCCGTCCGCGCGACGACCGCGAGCACGTCCGACCTCGTCGCCGAGGTGCTCGCCCGGGCCGACGCGGGCGAGCGGCTGAAGGAGGCGGTCGCCGAGGTCGCCACGGTCGCGGGCGTGCCGAAGCGCGACCTGTACGCAGCGGCCCTGGCGGCCCGTTCCCGCTGAGCAGGTCACGGGAGGGGTGGAGCTGTCGGGGTGCCGACCCCCGCCTCTCGCTGAGAGGATCGACCCGGAGGTGCGCCATGCGTCCTGTCGGGTACTGGCTGAAGGTCGTCGACCGGCTCATCGAGTCGGGCTTCGAGGAGGTCCTCGCCCGCGACGGGCTCACGCGGCGGCACTGGCAGGTGCTCAACGTGGTGCACGCCGGTCCCGCGGACGAGGAGGCGGTGGCCCAGGTGCTCGCCGCGTTCGAGCCGTCCTTCGAGGGGCCCGTCGGACGGGGGGAGCTCGTGCTCCTCACGTCGCGCCGGTGGTTGCGCCGGGAGCCCGAGGGCTACGTGTTCACCGAGGACGGCGAGGAGCACTTCCGCGTCCTCGAGGAGCGTGTGGCGACCTTCCGGCAGGCCGTCGTCGAGGGCGTCTCCGAGGAGGACTACGCCACCGCGATCGGCGTGCTCGAGCAGGTGGCCCGCAACCTCGGCTGGTCGACGGG